>Ga0308165_1000123_pt1 | contig 203770 bp, 189 predicted proteins | sample PhyWR2_FD_201032 | JGI IMG/M metagenome (GOLD analysis project Ga0308165, IMG submission 201032) | Phyllosphere microbial communities from UC Gill Tract Community Farm, Albany, California, United States - DLSLW.R2 | ecosystem: Host-associated > Plants > Phyllosphere > Unclassified | place...
GGGATTCGAACCCACGGTACCTTGCGGTACGCCTGATTTCGAGTCAGGTACATTCGACCACTCTGCCACCTCTCCTGTGGTGAAGCATCTATTGTAGCACTGTTTTTCAGGGCTTCAGCAAAGTTTGTCCGCCCATATACGATTGCAGCGCTTCGGGCACGGTCACCGAGCCGTCGGCGTTCTGGTAGTTCTCGAGCACGGCCACCAGGCAGCGGCCCACGGCCAGGCCGGAACCGTTCAAGGTGTGCAGCAATTCGTTCTTGCCTTGCGCGTTCTTGAAGCGCGCCTGCAGGCGGCGCGACTGGAAGGCCTCGCAGTTGGAGATCGAGCTGATCTCGCGGAAGTTGTCCTGGCCCGGCAGCCAGACTTCGAGGTCATAAGTCTTGGCGGCGCTGAAACCCATGTCGCCCGTGCACAGGCTCATGACGCGGTACGGCAGGCCGAGCTTCTGCAGCACGGCCTCGGCGTGGCCGGTCATTTCTTCCAGCGCTTCGTAGCTCTTGTCGGGATGCACGATCTGCACCATCTCGACCTTGTCGAACTGGTGCTGGCGGATCATGCCGCGCGTGTCGCGGCCATAGCTGCCGGCTTCCGAACGGAAGCAGGGGCTGTGGGCCGTGAGCTTGATCGGCAGATCGGCCTCGGCCACGACCTGGTCGCGCACGAAGTTGGTCAGCGGCACTTCGGCCGTGGGAATCAGATACAGCGCCGCGTGGTCGGGCACGGGCTCGCCGTCCTGGCCGCCCTTCTTGGCCGCGAACAGGTCGCCTTCGAACTTGGGCAGCTGGCCCGTGCCCTTGAGCGAGTCGGCATTCACTGCATATGGCACATAGCATTCCGTGTAGCCATGCGCTTCGGTCTGCAGGTCGATCATGAACTGCGCCAGCGCGCGGTGCAGGCGCGCGATCGGGCCCTTCATGACGGTGAAGCGCGAACCCGAGAGCTTGACGCCCATGTCGAAGTCCAGGCCCAGCGGCGTGCCGACGTCGACATGGTCCTTGGCTTCGAACTCGAAGGTCTTGGGCGTGCCCCAGCGGCGCACTTCGACATTGCCCGACTCGTCGCTGCCCACGGGCACGCTTTCGTGCGGCATGTTGGGCACGGCCAGCAGCATGGTCTGCAGCTCGCCCTGGATCTGCTCCAGGCGCGTGGACGAGGCCTCGAATTCGGTCTTGATCTGCGCGACCTGGGCCTTGGCGGCTTCGGCGCCGTCCTTGTCGCCCTTGCCCATCAGCATGCCGACCTGCTTGGACAGTTGATTGCGCTGCGACTGCAGCTCCTCGGTGCGCGTTTGCAGGCGCTTGCGTTCGGACTCGAGGGACTGGAAAGCCTCTACGTTGATGAAAGCCTGGGGCTTTTTACGGGTTTCCAGCCGCGCGATGGCGGTGTCGAGGTCTTTGCGAAGGAGGAGGATGTCTAGCATAGAGCGCAATTCTAGTGCCCAGGGCCCAACTCGGGTGCCTTGCGCACTTCAATCTCCAGCCCCGTGGCCGCATCGATCTTGAGGCCCTTGGGCAGCGGGAACTTCACGGTTTCCTCGATGCCGTTCATGCTGCGCACCGAGGTGGCGCCCAGCGCCTTGATGCGATCGATGACTTCGCGCACCAGCACCTCGGGTGCCGAAGCGCCGGCCGTGAGGCCCACCCGCGTCACGCCGTCAAACCAGGCGGGCTGCAGTTCCTGGGCATTGTCGACCATATAGGACGCGGTACCGAGCCGCGCCGCGAGTTCGCGCAGGCGATTGCTGTTGGAACTGGTGGGGCTGCCGACCACAATCACCACGTCGACCTGCGGGCTCAGCACCTTCACTGCGTCCTGGCGGTTCTGCGTGGCGTAGCAGATGTCCTGCTGCTTGGGCTCGCGCACCTGCGGAAAGCGCTCGCGCACCGCAGCCATGATGGCCGCGGCATCGTCGACGCTGAGCGTGGTCTGCGTGACCACGGCCAGCAGCGCGGTCTGCGCGGGCTGGACCTTGGCCACGTCCTCGACTTCCTCGACCAGGTGGATGCCATGGTCGAGCTGGCCCATCGTGCCTTCGACTTCGGGATGGCCCTTGTGGCCGATCATGATGAATTCGTAACCTTCCTTGGCCAGCTTGGCGACTTCGACATGCACCTTGCTGACCAGCGGGCAGGTCGCATCGAAGATCTGGAAGCCGCGGCGCTTGGCCTCCTGCTGCACCGCCTGGCTCACGCCATGCGCGGAAAACACCAGCGTCGCGCCTGGCGGCACGTCGTCGAGCTCTTCAATGAAGATCGCGCCCCGGGTCTTGAGATCGTTGACCACAAAGGTGTTGTGCACGATCTCGTGGCGCACGTAGATCGGCGCGCCGAACTTGGCGATGGCGCGTTCGACGATCTCGATCGCCCGGTCGACGCCGGCGCAAAAGCCGCGCGGCTCGGCAAGAACGATTTCCTGGGGCTTGGCCATGCTCAGAGCACTCCGATGATCTGCACTTCGAAAGTGACGGGCTGGCCGGCCAGCGGGTGGTTGAAGTCGAACAGCACCGCGCCGTCCTCGCGCACGCGCACCACGGCGCCGGCATAGGTGCCCAGGCCGTCGGGCGTGGGGAACTGCACCACATCGCCGGCGGTGTACTTCTCGTGCGGGTCACCGAGCTCATTCATCAGCTTGCGCGCCACCCACTGCTGCATGTCGGGGTTGTGCTCGCCGAAAGCTTCGCCCGCGGGCAGCTCGAACGTGGTGCGCACGCCCTCCTCCAGGCCGATCAGGCGGTCTTCGACCGCCGGCGACAGCTCGCCCGCGCCCAGCGACAGCGTCGCCGGCTTTTCGCCGAAGGTGTTGATCACATTGCCGGCCGGGCCGGCCAGACGGTAGTGAAGGGTCAGAAACGATCCTGCCTCCACCTTGGGGGTGGCGGCCTGCGAAGTGGGGTGTGCGCTAGATGTCATGAAAGTCCCGATAAACTGGGGTGTATTGTAGAAACCCGGCCATGCCCCCACGCAGCGGCTTGTCGATACCCCTGGCGGGCGCCACCCGCGCGCCGTGGCAGCGCTGGCATTGCAGGAGCTGTGCCATGCCCCTCAAAGACCTTCCGCGCGATGCCCGGCCGCGCGAAAAACTGCTGGCACGCGGCCCGGCGGCGCTGGCCGACGCCGAGCTGCTGGCCATTGTGCTGCGCACCGGCATTGCCGGCAAAGGCGTGCTGCAGCTGGCGCAGGAGCTGCTCGATCCGCCGCAGGTCGATCCCGCGACCGGTCAGCCGGGCGGCGGTTTCGGCGGCATGGCGGGCCTGCTGCAGGCTTTGCCCGCGGAACTCGCGCGCATCAAGGGCCTGGGTCCGGCGAAGCGTGCCCAGCTGCTGGCCGTGCTCGAGCTGTCGCGCCGCGCGCTGGCCCAGCGGCTGCGCGAACGCACGGTGTTCGACAGCCCGCAGGCCGTCAAGCACTACCTGCAGCTGCATCTCGCGGCCAAGGCCCATGAGGTGTTTGCCGTGCTGTTTCTCGACAGCCAGCACCGGCTGATCGCCATGGAGGAGATGTTTCGCGGCACGCTGGCGCAGACCAGCGTCTACCCGCGCGAAGTCGTGCGGCATGCGCTGCAGCACCAGGCCGCGGCCGTGGTGCTGGCCCACAACCATCCCAGCGGCGGCGTCGAGGCCAGCGCCGCCGATCTGGCGCTGACCCAGGTGCTGCGCAGCGCGCTGGCCCTGGTCGATGTGCGCGTGCTCGATCACATCATCGTCGCGCCCGGTGCCGGCCTGTCCATGGCGCAACAGGGATTGCTCTGACGTGCGAGGACAAAAGCAAGCCGGTTCCCAGGGTATGGCCGGGCTTGCGCCGGCGCTTGCCCATCTTGGGATAAAAACGCGGCATGCGCGTGAAATCCCTTCAGGACCTGAAACCGGTCCGCAAAGCCCTGGCTGCCGCGGCGCAGCAGGCCGCGCTGCAGGCCGAGGAAAAACGCCGCGCGGCGCTGCGCCCGGCCACCGACCGCGCGCTGTTCCTGCAGGCGATAGGCGCCGTGCAGCCGCTGCGCCATGCGGGCAACCGGCTCGAACCCCTGCCCGGCAACGTGCTGCCGGTGCCGCACCAGCGCATTCTCGACGAGCAATCGGTGCTGCGCGAAGCCATCAGCGACGAATTCGACGTCAGCACGCTGCTGCTGACCGATGACCAGCTGAGCTACCTGCGCCCCGGCATGGGCCACGACGTCGCGCACCGGCTGCGTGCCGGCCATTGGAGCATCCAGCGCCAGCTCGATCTGCACGGCCTGCGCACCGACGGCGCGCGCGAAGCCCTGGGGCAATTCATCCGCAAGGCCCACCGCGACGGCGCGCGCTGCGTGCGCGTGGTGCATGGCAAGGGCCTGGGCTCGCCGGGTCGCATGCCGGTGCTCAAGGGCCGGGTGCACAGCTGGCTGGTGCAAAAGCAGGAGGTGCTGGCCTTTGTGCAGGCGCGTCCCGTCGACGGCGGCGCCGGAGCGCTGATCGTGCTGCTGCAGCCCTACGTGCCGCGCCAGGGCGGGCGCTGACGTCTCAGATGTCGCGCTGCTGCAAGGCCAGGGCGGGCATGGTCCGGCCATAGATGCGGCGCACGCGGTCGGGCAGCGCCGGGTGCGTCGCCAGCCGCTCGGCCCAGCGGCTGCTGCCCTGCACATCGACCAGCAGCATGTGCTGCACGGCATGGTGGTCCAGCGCGTACTGGCCGCGGCGCGGATCGTAGCCCGCGGCCTGGCGCTGGCCCATGACCTTGCGCAGCACGCCGCCCAGGCCTTCCTTGCTGCGTGTCCACTGCACGGCGCGCGCATCGGCCAGATACTCGCGCTGGCGCGAGACCGCGGCCTTGAGCCAGCGCCCGGCGAGCCAGCCGGCAAAGCCCGCGCCCTTGATCACCGAGCCAAACCACCACAGCAGGCCGCCGCGCTCGCACATGCTTTCACCGAACTGGTAGACCAGCTCCAGGCCGTAGACCATGCCGGCCAGCTGCATCTTCAGCCGCGTATCGCCCTCGTGCAGATGGCTCAGCTCATGCGCCACCATGCCTTGCAGCTCCTCGCGGCTCAGATGGTCGAGCGCGCCCTGGGTCACGGCGAGAATGGCGTCCTCCTCGTCCCAGCCGGCGGCAAACGCGTTGATCGCATCGGTGCGCGGCAGCACCATGGCCTGGGGCGGGGCCATGTGCGCGGCGATGCTCAGCTCCTGCACCACATTCGCAAAAGCCTGCTCGGCCAGGCTGCGCTCGGTGCGCACCGCACGCGCGCCTATGCGCTCGGCCAGGCGCAGGCCGCCGGCGCGCAGCTGGTCGGTCTCCACCCACCACCCACCCAGCACCAGAAACAGCGTCATACCGATATTGACGGCCGCGAAGCCCGCGGGAAAAGGCATATTGCCGCCCAGCAGCCACGACACGCCCAGCCAGGCCAGCACCAGCCCGCCATGGACTGCGGCCACGAGCAGCAGCACGGCCAGCGCAAAGCCCCACAGCAGGCGCGCCGTGGCGCTGCGCGCTTGCTCCTGGTGGCGCCAGAATTTCATGCCCGCCCCGCGCCGCGGCTCAGAACCGCAGCTGCGGCGCGGCGCGCTCGGCGTCGCTGGTCGTCGATTCCAGCATCGCGGCTTCGGCAAAGCCCAGCGGGCGCGCCAGCAGCACGTCGGGGAACTGGCTGGCGGCGTTGTTGAACTCCAGCACCTGGTCGTTATAGGCCTGGCGCGCGAAGCCGATGCGGTTCTCGGTGCTGGTGATCTCCTCGCTCAGGCGCAGCATGTGGGCGTCGGCCTTGAGTTGGGGATAGGCTTCGCTGAGCATCAGCAACCGGCCCAGTTGCGCGCCCAGCGCCGATTCAGCCTGCGACAGCAGGCCTATGGCCTTGGCGTCGGTGGGCCGGGCGCGCGCCTGGTCGGTCGCGCTGCTGGCCGCGCCGCGCGCGCGGATCACCGCTTCGAGCGTGCTGGCCTCATGCGCCATGTAGCCGCGCGCGACCTCGACCAGATTCGGCACCAGATCGTGACGGCGCTTGAGCTGCACATCGATCTGACCGAAGGCATTGGCAATGCGGTTGCGCGCCACCACCAGGCGGTTATAGGCCATCACCGCCCAGGCCACGATGGCCACGGTGGCTGCCAGCAGTATCCAGCCGATCACACCCATGGAAAGCTCCTGAACTGTTTGTATCAAAACGTTGGTAACGCCATCGTAGCGCACGTTCGCCTGCGCTCAGGCAGGCCCGCCGGCAAGAAGACGGTACAGAAAGCCTACTTGCCAGCAACCCGTCCCAGCGCAAACTTCCACTGCGGAGATAAGCCGCATTGCACCACCCCGCGAAAGGAGGCATCCGGCGCATGGCGCATGGGTAACGCCTTTCTTTCATTCCAAGCCAAGGAGAAGAGGCCATGAACACGGTATACAAGCGAACGCCAGAGCCATACGCCCCGGTTTATCCGCGGGCGCTGGATGAATATCAGCACGCTGGCGTGATCAAGAAGTTCCGCGATGAGTGGGACGTCGACGAAGGCCAGGCCCGGGACATATTTTCCGAGATGAAGAAATTTCTCCATGTTTCGGAAATCGGCCAGCAGCAATCCATCCTGATTGAAATCGACGAGACGACGCAGATCATCGACAAGATGTGGCACCACTTCATACTTTTCACCGAGGACTACCGCATCTTCTGCGATCGCTTCTTTGGGAAAATGGTGCACCACGCCCCGTTCAGCGCCGAACATCTGGCGCAGGCCATCAGCGAGGCCACCGACAAAGGCATGGATCTCAACGCCTACAAGCGGCTGTGCCTGGAGCAGCAACTCCATCTCATCGAGTCGGTGATGGGGTTGGAGACCGTCAGAAAGTGGTATGTCGAGTATGCAAATGCCTATTCACCCCAAAGAATGAACGCGCTGCAGCGGCCGTTCTTCCATGACAACCTGGATGATGTGGCCCTCCCCCTGGACCCCGAGGCCGCTCGAGAAATGGATCCAAGCGACTTGATCCAGGGCATCTTGCAGCACAGCGCGCCGGCAATGTTCTGCGGCAGACGCTGCGGCAGGCGCTGCGGCATGCGCTGCAGAATTTCCTGCAAGAACTGCAGACGGGCTTGCCGGTAGCCCGCGGCCCTGGAAATTCCCCGGCAGCGGCACACCTGGCGGCGATGGCCCCCCACGAGGCGGATCACGCCGCCACTGGCGGCGTGCCCACGCCACGCCCACCCTTGGTCGCCGGGTGGGCGGTGGTCGGATTCATCCGCCCTGGTTGCGCATCCAGTCGGCCGTGCCCATGAAACTGGTGGCCAGGCGCTGGCGCAGCGTCTCGGGCACGCCGGTCTCGGCCATGGCCTGGTCCATGCAGGCCACCCATTGGTCGCGCTCGCGCACGCCAATGGCAAACGGCATGTGGCGCATCTTCAGGCGCGGATGGCCAAAGCGGCTATGGTAATGATCGGGGCCGCCCATCCAGCCGCAGAGAAACCAGAACAGTTTCTGGCGCGCGCCCTCGAGCTCGCTGCCGTGGGCCGCGCGCAGCTCGGCATAGCCGGGCTCGAGGTCCATCAGGTCATAGAAGCGGTCCACCATGCGCTGGATCGCGGGCTCGCCGCCTATCCATTCGAAGGGCGTGGCGAATTCGGGTTTTTCTTCAATCTGCATGGCGCGGTCGGGAAACGGAAAAGCGCATTGTCCCGCAGTGCGGGACCGGCGCTCATTCCGCCGCCTGGCGCAGTGTGGTCATCACCGGCCGGCGCAGCACTTCGCGCAGGCCCCACCAGCCGGCCAGCCAGGCGAGCAGCGCGCCGGCCAGCGCGCCGAACACCGGCACCCAGGGCGAGGCCGTCCAGACGAAATCAAAGGCATAGCGCGCAAGCGCCCAGCCAATCGCCATGGCCACGGCGCTGGCGAGAAAGCCCGCCAGCAGGCCCACGCCCGCGAGTTCGGCGCGCTGCACCTGGCGCAGCAGGCTGGCGCGTGCGCCCACGGCGCGCATGATGGCGTACTCGCGGGCGCGCTCCTCGCGCGTCGCCGTGACGGCCGCAAACAGCACCACCAGGCCCGCGGCCAGCGTGAAGATGAACAGGAACTCGACCGCGCGAATGACCTGGTCCAGCACCTGCTGCACCTGGGCCAGCGTGCTCGCCATGTCGACGTTGGTGACGTTGGGGAACTGGCGCACCAGCGCGTTGTCGAAGCCCGCGATCGTGGGCGCCTTGTACGCTGCAAGATAGGTCACGGCCACGTCGGGCAGTTGGTCCACAGGGTACATCACGAAGAAGTTGGCGCGCATCGAGCCCCAGTCGACCTTGCGCAGGCTGGTGATGCGCGCATCGTTGCGCACGCCGCCCATGTCGAAGGTAAGCCGGTCGCCCAGCTTCAGGCCCAGGGTTTCGGCGATGCCTTCCTCGACGCTGATCGCGCCGGCTTCGTTGTCGGTCCAGCGGCCCGCGACAATGGGGTTGTGCTCCGGAGCCTGCGCGGCGTTGGAGAGGTTGAATTCGCGGTCGACCAGGCGCTTGGCGCGGTCCTCGGTGTAGTCGTCGGGATGGACTTCACGGCCGTTGACCTGCACCAGCCGGCCGCGGATCATGGGATACCAGTCGTAGCGCGCGACCCCGTTGTCCTTGAGCTGCTGCTGGAAGTCCTGCGCCTGGTCCGGCATGATGTTGATCACGAAGCGGTTGGGCGCGTCCGGCGGCGAGGCCGCGCGCCAGCTCGCGACCAGATCGGTGCGCAGCAGCACCAGCAGCACCAGCGCCAGCAGGCCCACGGCCAGGCTGCTGACCTGCAGCACCGCATACACCGGCCGCGCCGAGATCTGGCGCGTGGCCAGCACCAGCCAGCGTGGCGCCGTGGTCTCGTTGACCAGCCGGCGCAGCAGCTTGACGGCCATCCAGGCCAGGCCGGCAAACAGCGCCGCCGCGCCGCCAAAGCCGCCCACGGCAATCAGCCCCAGCTGGATGTCGCGGCTCACCGCCAGCAGCAGCGCGGCAAAGCCTGCCACGCCCAGCACCAGCACCAGCCAGGAGGCGGGCTTGATCGCGCCCAGGTCGCGGCGCATGACGCGCAGCGGCGGCACCTGGGCCAGCTGCAGCACGGGGGGCAGGCCGAAGGTGAACAACAGCGTCATGCCCATGCCCAGGCCGAACACCACGGGCCAGAAGCTCGGCGCGGGCAGCGCCGCATCGACCAGGCCGGCCAGCAGCTGGACAAACACATGGTGCACGCCGTAGCCAATGGCCACGCCCAGCGCGCTGGAGAACAGGCCGACCAGCGCGAATTCAACGGTGTAGGCCCCCGCAATGCGGCGCTGGCTCTGGCCCAGCACGCGCAGCATGGCCGAGGCATCGAGGTGGTCGTTGGCGAAGCCGCGCGCGGCCAGCGCCACGGCCACGGCCGACAGCAGCGCCGCCAGCAGCGCCACCAGGCTCAGGAATTTCTCGGCGCGCGCCAGCGTCTGGCGCATTTCGGGGCGGCCGCTGTCCAGCGATTCGATGCGCATGCCGTGCATCTCACGCGCCTGTACCGCAGCTTCGGCCCAGGTCTGGAACTGGCGCACCGCGGCCTCGTCGCCGGCCACGGCCAGGCGGTAGGTCAATCGGCTCGCGGGCTGGACCAGCGCCGTGGCGGCCAGGTCGGCGGTATTGAGCATGACGCGCGGCGCAAAGCTCATGAAGCCCGAGCCGCGGTCGGGCTCCAGCGTCAGGATGCGGCCTATGCGCAGCGTGGCGTCCCCCAGCAGCAGCGGGTCGCCGACCTTGAGCGCCAGGGATTCCAGCAGCGGCGCATCGACCCAGACTTCACCGGGCGCGGGAATGTCACGCGTGGTCGCGCCGGCCTCGCCCGGCGCGTCGGCCACGCGCAGCGCACCGCGCAGCGGGTAGCCGGTGGGCACGCTCTTGAGCGCCACCAAGCGGCTGGCCCCGCCCTGCGCATCGGGCGCGCGGCCCATGGTCGGAAAGCCCACCGTGACCACGCTTTGCAACTGCAGCTGCTGGGCGCGTTCGGCAAACTGCGCCGGTGGCGGGTTGTCGCTTACCACGACCACATCACCGCCCAGCAGCTGGCGCGCGTCGCGCTCGAGCCCGCCCTGGAGCCGGTCGGCAAAAAAGCCCACGGCGGTCAGCGCCGCCACGGCCAGCGTCACGGCCACGATCAGCAGGCGCAGCTCGCCCGCACGCACATCGCGCCACAAGGTGCGCCATCCCAAAGCCCAAGCAGAAGATCCGTTCATGGAGTGAACAATAGCGGATTACCGGGCCTGGCAATGCGTGAAAGCCCGCAGACGGGCTATGTCACGCGCTGTGCTTGACCATGACATGGCGCACGCAGCTGTAGTCTTCGAGTGCGTAGGCCGACATGACCTTGCCGTAGCCCGAATGCTTCATGCCGCCGTGGGGCATCTCGGAGACCAGCATGAAGTGGCTGTTGACCCAGGTGCAGCCGTATTGCAGGCGCGCGGCAATGCCCATGGCGCGGCCCACATCGCGGGTCCAGACCGAGCTGGCGAGCCCGTAGTCCGAATCGTTGGCCCAGGCCACGGCCTGTTCGGCATCCTTCACCCGCGTGATGGACACCACGGGGCCAAACACCTCGCTGCGCACGATCTCGTCGTCCTGCAGTGCACCGGCGACCACCGTGGGCTGGTAGAAGAAGCCCTGGCTGCCCAGGGTGCTGCCGCCGGCCGTGATCTCCACGTGCGCCAGCTGGCGCGCGCGGTCGACAAAGCTGGCCACCCGATCCCGCTGGCGGGCCGAGATCAACGGGCCCATCTCCACGCCGGGCTCCTGCTGCGCACCGGTCTTGATCGTCGCGACCGCGCTGCTGAGGTCGGCCACGAGCTTCTCGTAAATGCCGGCGGTGGCGTAGACGCGGCAGGCGGCGGTGCAGTCCTGCCCGGCATTGTAATAGCCAAAGCTGCGCAGGCCGTCGACCACGCTGCCCAGGTCGGCGTCGTCCAGCACGATCACCGGCGCCTTGCCTCCGAGCTCCAGATGGGTGCGCGTGATACCGCGGGCGGCGGACTCCATGATCTTGCTGCCGGTGGAGACATCGCCGGTGAGCGATGCCATGCGGATGCGGGGGTCGCGGATCAGCGGAGCACCCACGGTGTCCCCGCGGCCGCAGACGATGTTGACCACGCCGGGGGGCAGGATTTCGGCCAGCAACTCCCCCAGGCGCAAGGTGGTCAGCGGCGTGTTTTCGGACGGCTTGAGGACTACGCTGTTGCCCATGGCAAGCGCCGGTCCGAGCTTCCAGGCGGCCATCATCAAGGGGTAGTTCCAGGGCGCGATCGACGCCACCACGCCCAGCGGGTCGCGGCGGATCATGCTGGTGTGGCCAGCCAGGTATTCGCCCGCCAATGCGCCCGACAGGCTGCGCACAGCGCCGGCAAAGAAACGGTAGACATCGGCAATCGCCGGAATCTCGTCATTGCGCGCGGCAGCCAGAGGCTTGCCGCAGTTCAGCGACTCCAGCATCGCGAACTCATCGCCATGGGCTTCGATCGCATCGGCAATTTTCAGCAGATAGACGCTGCGCTCGCGCGGCGTCAGCGCGGCCCATGCGGGGAAAGCGGCCTGCGCCGCGTCCACGGCCTGGCGCAGCTGCTCGGCGCTGGCCTCACGCACTTCGCACAGCAGCTCGCCCGAGGCGGGGTTGAGGATTTGCTCGACCCGGCCCTCGCCGCTGACGCGTTGGCCATTGATCAAAAGTTGGGTGGGAAAACGGGTGGCGGCCATGGCGACTCCGAAAGAGGTAAGAAAAAAAGGCGAAATGCAGTCAGCGGCTGTTCGGGCTGGCATCGCCATCCCGGGTCAGGCGCCAAGCCAGGAAAATCAAAGGCATGGTCAGCACCATGAGGGCCAGCGCGACCACGTTGGTGATGGCCGCTTCGCGCGGGCGGCCCAGCTGGCCCATGAGCCAGATCGGCAGGGTCTTGTCCGCGCCGGCGGTGAAGGTGGTCACTATCAGTTCGTCCACCGACAGCGCAAACGCCAAAATACCGCCGGCCAGCAAGGCCGTGCCCAGCTGCGGCAGGATGACATGGCGCAGGGTGGTGAGCGTGTCCGCGCCCAGGTCCATGGAAGCTTCCCACAAGCGGTCAGGCAGGCGGCGCAGTCGGGCCACCACATTGTTGTGCACGATCACCACGCAGAACGTGGCGTGGCCGACGACGATGGTCCAGAAACCGGGGTTGACCTCCAGCAGCTTGAAGGCCGACAGCAGCGCGATGCCGGTGACGATGCCGGGCAGTGCAATCGGCAGGATCAGCATGGTGGTGACAGCGTTCTTGCCAAAAAACCGCTCACGGTTGAGCGCCGCGGCGCAGAGCGTGCCCAGCGCCATGGCGATCACAGTGGCCATGGCCGCGACCGACATGGAGAGGTAGATCGCCTGGTGGATATCGCTGCGCTCCAGCGCGCGCGCGAACCAGCGCAGCGTGAGCCCTTCCATGGGGAAGCTGTAGCTGCTGTCGGCATTGTTGAACGCATACAGCGCAATGAACAGCAGGGGCAGGTGCAGGAAGGCCAGGCCCGCATAGGCGGCCATGCGCAGGCCGAGGTTCTTAGAGTGCATTGAAGGCCCCCAGTCGGCGTGCAATGGAAAGATAGACGGTGATCAGCACGATGGGCACGCAGGTGAAGGCCGCGGCCATGGGAAGGTTGCCGATGGTGCCCTGCATGGTGTAGACCATGCTGCCGATGTACAGGCCCGACGGGCCCACGAGCTGGGGAATGATGTAGTCCCCCAGGGTGAGCGAAAAGGTGAAGATCGATCCCGCCACCACGCCGGGAAAGGCCAGGGGCCAAAGCACGCGGCGAAAGGTTTTCCACGGGCCGGCGCCCAGATCCGCCGAAGCCAGCAACAGGTTGGCCGGCACGCGCTCGATCGCGGCCTGGATGGGCAGGATCATGAAAGGCAGCCAGATGTAGGTGAACACCACAAAGCGTCCCAGATTGGAAGTGGCCAGGGTGTCGCCGCCAATGACCGGAACAGCGAGCACCGCCTGCAGCGCGCCCTGCAGGCCCAGCGCGTCGAGCACCCAGTAAATCACCCCGCCCTGGGCCAGCAGCACGGTCCAGGCATAGGCCTTGACGATGTAGCTGGCCCACATGGGCAGCATCACGCCCACATAGAAAAAGCCTTTTTCCGCCCGGCTCGCGTGGTGCGCCATGTAGTAGGCCATGGGGAAACCGATGACCACGGCCCCCAGCGTGACCGCGATGGCCATGCCCAGCGTGCGCAGCACGATGTCCAGATTGGCCGGCACCAGCAGGTTGCGGAAGTTGTCGGTGGTGAGTTCGGGCACCACCGACATGCTCATGTCGTCGAAGACAAAGACACTTTGGCTCAGCAGGGTCAGCAGCGAGCCCAGATAGACCACGCCAAACCACAGCAGGGGCGGCGTCAGGATCAGCAGCAGCGTCAGTGTGCGCCGCTGGTAGAAAAGATGGGAGAGTGCGCGCATGGCTGGGATCTCAAGCGCTCAGCAGCACCATGTGTTGCTGCGACCAGCGCAGGGCCACACGCTGGCCGGCCTGGGTATGGGCGGCAAGTGCCGACGCCGCTTCACTCTCGGGCTGCATGGCGCAAATGATCTGCCCACCCACCTGAACCTCCAGCCGCTGATGGGCGCCCAGGAACTGGATGGCCAGCACCTCGCCTTCGACCAGACAGCAGCCCGCCGCGGCCATGGATCCCGCGGGGTGAATGGTGATGTTTTCCTGGCGCACGGCGAAAGCCTGCGGCGTGCCGGTGATGCTCCGGGCCAGGGCGCCGTCGATGACGTTGGCACTGCCGACAAAATCGGCCACAAACCGCGTGCGTGGCTGGTGGTAGAGCGCGCGCGGACTGGCGATCTGCTCGATGCGCCCGTGGTTGAAAACGGCGATGCGGTCCGACATGGACAGGGCTTCACCCTGGTCGTGGGTGACGTAGACAAAGGTGATGCCCAGCTTGCGGTGCAAGACCTTGAGCTCGACCTGCATCTGTTCGCGCAGCTTCATGTCCAGCGCCCCAAGCGGCTCGTCCAGCAGCAGGATGCGTGGTCGATTGACCAGGGCCCGCGCCAGTGCCACGCGCTGGCGCTGGCCGCCGGACAACTGCGCCGGCGTGCGCTGCGCATGGTCGGGCAGCGCGACCATGGCCAGGGCCTCACGGGCCCGGGCATGGCGCTCGGCCTGGGGGACCTTGCGCACCATCAGGCCATAGGCCACGTTGTCCAGCACGTTCATGTGCGGAAACAAGGCATAGTCCTGAAAGACGGTGTTGACGTCGCGCTCATAAGGCGCCGTGCCCGCGGCTTCGCGGCCCAGCAGCCTCAGGCTGCCCTTGCTCGGTTGCTCGAAGCCCGCCATCAGGCGCAAGGACGTGGTCTTGCCCGAGCCCGACGGCCCGAGCATGGAGAAAAACTCTCCTTCCTGCACGCTGAAGCTGACGCCATCCAGCGCCTTGACATCGCCGTAGTGCCGGGAAATCCCTTGAAACTCGATCGCCACGGACATCAACGGCCACCCATGATCGCGATGTAATCCATGGCCCACCTGGCGTAGGGCACGCAGCTGCCCTGGCTGGCGCACTTGGTTTGCGGCGTCTTCCAGAACCGGATCTTGTCCAGGTCGTCAAAGCCATTGACCTGGCAGAAATCACTGCCGCCCGGGGCTTTGGCCTTGCAGGCCGCAGGCGTCACGGGCACCGTGCCAAACCACTCGGCCAACGGCGCCTGCAGCTCGTCGCTCAACTGGTGCTCCATCCACAGGTAGGCGCAGTTCACGTTCTTGGCATTGACATGCAACATGCTGGTGTCCGCCCAGCCGGTCGCACCTTCCTTGGGCAGCACCGAGGCAATCGGTTTCTTCTCGCCCTTGAGCGAATTCACGATGAAGCCCCAGGAGCCCGAAGCGGCAATGCCTTCGCTCTTGAAATCGTTCATCTGCACCGTGGCATCGTGCCAATAGCGATGGGCCAGCTTCTTCTGACCACGCAGCAACTCCAGCACCGCGGCGTACTGCTTTTCATTGAGTTCATAGGGGTCCTTGATGCCCAGCTCGGGCTTCTTGGACATCAGGTACAGGGCGGCATCGGCGATGTAGATCGCGCCGTCGTAGGCCTGGATACGGCCTTTGTTGGCTTTGCCGTCGGGCAGCTTCTGTTCCTCAAACACCACGGCCCACGAATCGGGCGCCTTTTTGAAGATGTCGGTGTTGTACATCAGCACGTTGGGGCCGGACTGATAGGGCACGCCATAGTGCCTGCCGTCCACCGTGTGCCAGGGCGCGTTCTGCAGCCGGGCATCGATGTTCCTGTAACTCGGCACCAGGCCCACGTCCACTTCCTGCACCAGCTTGGAAGCGATCAGGCGGCCGCTTGCATCCCCCGAGGCTATGACCAGATCGTAGCCACCAGCCTTCATCAGCGACACCATTTCGTCGGAAGTGGCCGCGGTCTTCACGTTGAGGCGGCAACCCGAGGCCTGTTCAAAGCGCGTGGCCCAGTCGTATGCCTTGACGGTTTCACCGCGCTCGATATAACCCGCCCAGGCAATGATGTTGAGCTGCCCCTCGCCCTTGCCAATGGCTTTGGGCGGAGCGGCAAAGCTGGCCGCGGCAGTGGCGGTGAGCAGCAAGCCGGTGATGAAGCGCGGGTGAGGGACATCTGGAACTCCTGACGTTGGCGATGGATGCACGCAGTTGCGCGCCTGACAGGAATCTTAGGTATTGCCCCAGGCATGACCCATAGAGCCCAGGCAATACAATCCATCGAAAAAACAGAAACCTTCAAGCGAAAAACGCCTTGCCAATGGTTTACCCGGAGATGTCACGCATCGAAATCTCGGGTTTACCCTTTGATCAGGCGTAAAAGCCGCCTGAAAAGAAGAAATGACGTAATGAGCACATCATTCAAGAGCATTCGGTATTTCATAGCAGTCGCGGAATCGGGCTCGATTTCGGCCGCGATTCAAGACTTGGGCGTCTCGCAGTCGGTGGTTTCAACGGCGATTGCGCAGATCGAGGCAGATGTGGGCACCCTGCTTTTCGAGCGCCGCGCGCGTGGCATGTCGCTCACCCATGCCGGCCACCAGTTTTTGCGCCATGCCCATCAGATCGAGCTGGCCATGCGCAACGCGCGTGATGCCCTGGCATCACGCCCGCATACGGTCACTGGCCACCTCAATATCGGCGTCACCAGCTTGATGGTGGGCTATTACCTGCCGTTCCTGCTGGACCGCTTTCGCCGCGTCTTTCCGCGCATACGGGTACAGATCACCGAAGACCGGCGCGACTACCTCGAGCATTTGCTGGTGAGCGGGGAGCTGGATGTCGCGCTGGTCGTGGTCTCGCAGTTGCAGAATTACCGCGCGCTGGAGACCGAGACCATCTTGCGCTCGGGCTGGCGCGTCTGGTGCCCGCTCAATCACCGCCTCGCGGGCGAGGAGAAAATCCAGGCGCAGGAGCTGGCGCAGCAGTCCCTGATCCTGCTGCAGGTGGACGAACTCGGCGATGCCGCGACGGCGCTGTGCAATGCCGGCGGCGGCGACCCCGATGTGCTGATTCGCACCTCGTCGGTGGAAGCCGTGCGCAGCCTGGTGGCCACGGGTGCGGGCTGCTCGGTGCTGCCAGACATGCTGTACCGTCCCTGGTCGCTGGAAGGCGACCGCATCGAGGCGCGGCCCCTGATGCAGCCCTTGCCGCCACTCGATGTGGGGCTGGCCTGGCGCAAAGGCGCGGTATTGCCGGAATCGCTCAGCAATTTTCTAATGGCCGTACGCCCCACGCTGGACGGCCATCTTCCCGCCACCGGCGGGCATTTGCGCTAGCAAGCCGGGGCGCGAGCGGATCGGCGGATGTCAGGTGTTCTTGCTGACGGTGATGGTCGGGAATTTCGCGCTGAAATCCTTGGCCTTGAGCGCGATCTTCACCGCCATGTCGCGTGCGATGCGCTGGTAGATCTGCGCGGCTTCGCTGTCGGGCTCGGCAACCACGGTGGGCTTGCCGCTGTCGGCCTGCTCGCGGATCTGCAGCGACAGCGGCAGCGCGCCCAGATAGTCCATGCCGTAGTCGGCAGCCATCTTCTTGCCGCCATCGGCGCCGAAGATATGCTCCACATGGCCGCAGTTGGAGCACACATGGACGGCCATGTTCTCGACGATGCCCAGGATGGGCACGCCGACCTTCTCGAACATCTTGATGCCCTTCCTGGCATCGATCAGCGCGATGTCCTGGGGCGTGGTGACGACGATGGCGCCGGTCATGGGCACGCGCTGGGCCAGCGTCAGCTGGATGTCGCCGGTGCCCGGGGGCATGTCGACCAGCAGGTAGTCGAGGTCCTTCCAGTTGGTCTGGCGCAGCATCTGCTCCAGCGCCTGGGTGGCCATGGGGCCGCGCCAGATCATGGCTTCGTCCTGGTTCACGAGGAAGCCTATGGACATCACCTGCACGCCGTAGTTCTCCAGCGGCTCCATGGTCTTGCCGTCAACGCTCTCGGGCTTGCCCTTGAGGCCCATCATCATCGGCTGGCTGGGCCCGTAGATGTCGGCATCGAGCAGGCCCACGCGCGCGCCTTCGGCGGCCAGCGCCAGCGCCAGATTGGCAGCGGTGGTGCTCTTGCCCACACCGCCCTTGCCCGATGAAATGGCAATGATGTTCTTCACCTGGGGCAGCAGCTCGACGCCGCGCTGCACCGCGTGCGCGACCACCTTGCTGGCGATGCCTACCGAGACGTTCTCCACGCCGGCCACGGTCTTCGCGGCCAGCACGAACTGGCGGCGCAGTTCGGGGATCAGGCTCTTGGCGGGATAACCGAGCTCGACATCGAACGCCACATCCCCCGCGCTGATCTGCAGATTGCGCACGGCGCGCGCGCTGACGAAATCCTTGCCGGTATGCGGGTCCAGCACGCTGCTGAGCGCCGCCAAAAGCGCTTGTTCTGTGACTGCCATTCTCGATTCACTCCTTAGGGGGATGTCAAGTCTATCGAAGGCCCGCTGTCCGCACCAGAAGCAGGACAATGCAGGCTTGGCATTTCTTTCGCACCGCTACCGTTCCGAGGATCCCGTGAAATTCAAGATGGCCCACAACTCCCTGTTTGCGATCCTGCTGCGCTCGCGCTGGTGGCTCAGCTTTGCGCTGGCCAGCGGCGTGACCCTGGTCTGCATGCTGACCCTGCCGGCAAACATCGCGCCCTTCGGTGCGCTGGCCGCCACGCCGCTGTGGGTCGTAGGCGCCATGGCCGCCTGGCGCCAGCTGCGCGCGCCCAGCCCGGCCCAGGTCGAACGGCTGCTGGCCGAATGCGCGAAACAGCCCTGGCGCGGCTTTGCGCAGCAGCTCGAGGCCGCGTGGCGCGCCGAAGGCTATAGCGTGCAGGCGCTGAGCCAGGGCGCGATGGATTTCCGTCTCGAGCGCGCAGGCCAGACCACGCTGGTCAGCGCGCGCCGCTGGAAAGCCGCGCTGCATGGCGTGGAGCCGCTGCGTGAACTCGAAGCCGCGCGCGTGCGCGAGTCGGCGGCCAAGGCGGTCTATGTCGCGCTGCAGCCGCTGGGCGAGAACGCCGCGATCTATGCGCGCGACCAGCAGCTGGTGGTGCTGAACGGCGCCGACCTCGCGGCGCTGCTGCTCAAAGCCCGCGACCCCGCCTGAAAATCACCAGGGTTGCACCGGAAACACGGCGTGAATCCTGCGACGCACACTGATTGGGCCTATGAACCCCCTTTCTGCCTCCTTGCCTGACGGCAGCGTGCCGCCAGCCACCGGCCTGCTGCTGACCGGCGGCGGGGCGCGTGCCGCCTACCAGGTGGGCGTGCTCGAAGCCATTGCCCATATCCGCCGCAGCAGCGGTCATGGCCACGGCCCCAACCCGTTTCCCATCATCACCGGCACCTCGGCCGGTGCCATCAACGCCGCGGCGCTGGCCTGCGGCGCCGATCACTTCGACCTCAGCGTGCGGCAGATGGCCCATATCTGGAGCCATTTGCATACCGATGACGTCTACCGCGCCGATGCGCTGAGCGTGCTGCGCAGCGGCGCGCGCTGGCTCAGCCTGTTGTCGCTGGGCTGGGCGCTGACGCGCTGGCGCACCATGCGTCCGCGCTCGCTGCTCGACAACGCGCCGCTGGCGGCGCTGCTGCAAACCGATCTGGTGCCGCTGGCCCGCCTGCCCGAAGTCATTGCCAATGGCCACCTGCGCGCGCTGTCCGTGACGGCATCGAGCTATACCTCGGGCGAGCATGTGAGCTTCTATGAGACCCATGCCGCGCTGGAGCCCTGGGTGCGCTCCCAGCGGCGCGCGGTCGGCGGCCATATCACCCACGCCCATCTGCTCGCATCGTCGGCCATTCCCTTCATCTTTCCCGCCACTGCGCTTGAAATCGGCGCGCGCACCGAGTATTTCGGCGATGGCTCCATGCGCCAGACCGCGCCCCTCGCGCCCGCCATCCATCTGGGTGCCGACCGGGTGCTGGTGATAGGCGCGGGCCGCATGCAGGGTGCGCAGGACGGCCTGCCACCGCCCGGCACGGCCAGCTACCCGACGCTGGCGCAGATTGCCGGGCATACCTTGTCCAACATCTTTCTGGATGCACTGGCGCTGGACATCGAGCGCGCCCAGCGTGTCAATGCCACGCTGGCGCTGATTGCGCCCGAAGTGCGCGCCAGCAGCAGCCTGCGCCCCATCGAGCTGCTGGTCATCGCGCCCTCGCAGCGGCTCGACGCGATTGCCGCGCGCCATGTGGCCGGCCTGCCGCGCAGCATGCGCAGCCTGCTGGGCGCCCTGGGCGTGACCACCGATGCCAACGACGCGCGCGGCGCGGGCCTGGCCAGCTACCTGCTGTTCGAGCCCGGCTACATCCGCGAGCTGATGGCGCTGGGGCGCCGCGATGCGTTGGCCCAGCGCGAGGAGGTGCTGCGTTTCTTCGGCTGGCAGCAGGCCGTGGCCGCTGCTGCGGCCAGCCCGCATGAAATGGCCTGCATCTAGGCGCCGCGTCGCGTCGCCGGACCCCGGCACGCAACCCCACTGAAGCCAGCCACCGCACAAGCCCTTAAAATCCCGGGTTCCCCAAGAGAAAGCCGCTTTCGATGTCTGCACGCAAGATCTTCGCCACCACAGCCCTGCCCTACGCCAACGGCAACTTCCATATCGGCCACATCATGGAGTACATCCAGGCCGACATCTGGGTGCGCTTCCAGCGCATGCAGGGCAATGACGTGAACTTCGTCGGTGCCGACGACGCCCATGGCGCGCCCATCATGATTGCCGCGGAGAAGGCTGGCATCACGCCCCAGCAGTTCGTCGCCAACATCGCTGCGGGACGCAAGCAATACCTCGATGGCTTTCACATCCAGTTCGACAACTGGCACAACACCGATGGCGAGGAAAACCATGTCCTCGCCAAGCAGATCTATCTGGACCTGAAGCAGGCCGGCTTCATCGACACCAAGGTCATCGAGCAGTTCTTCGATCCGCAGAAGAACATGTTCCTGCCCGACCGCTTCATCAAGGGCGAATGCCCCAAGTGCCACGCCAAGGATCAGTACGGCGACAACTGCGAAGTCTGCAGCGCCGTCTATGCGCCTACCGACCTGATCAATCCCTATTCGGCGCTCAGCGGTGCCGAGCCCGTGCTCAAGAGCTCGGAACATTTCTTCTTCCGCCTGTCCGACCCGCGCTGCGTGGAGTTCCTGCAGGACTGGACGCAAAACGGCAAGCATGTGCAGCCCGAGGTCGCCAACAAGGTCAAGGAATGGTTCAGCGTGCGCACCAATCCCGATGGCTCGACCAGCGAAGGCCTGGGCGACTGGGACATCTCGCGCGATGCGCCCTACTTCGGCATCGAGATTCCCGATGCGCCGGGCAAGTACTTCTATGTCTGGCTGGACGCGCCCGTGGGCTATCTGGCCTCGCTGAAGAACCTGCTCGACCGCCGCGGCGAGGACTATGCGGCCTACATGGCCGACGAGCAGCTCGAGCAGTACCACTTCATCGGCAAGGACATCGTCACTTTCCACACGCTGTTCTGGCCCGCGATGCTCAAGTTCAGCGGCCGCAAGACGCCCACGCAGATCTTCGTGCATGGCTTTCTCACCGTGAACAACGGCGAGAAGATGAGCAAGAGCCGCGGTACGGGCCTGGACCCGCTCAAGTACCTGAGCCTGGCCATGAACCCCGAATGGTTGCGCTACTACCTCGCCGCCAAGCTCAACGGCCGCAACGAAGACATAGACTTCAACCCCGAAGACTTCATGGCGCGCGTCAACAGCGACCTGATCGGCAAGTTCGTCAACATCGCATCGCGCGCTGCGGGCTTCCTGTCGAAGCGCTTTGAAGGCCGGCTCGCGGCGCTGGACGGTGAAGGCCAGGCCTTGCTCGAACAGCTGCGCGCCCAGGCCCCGTCCATTGCCGAAGCCTTCGAGAAGCGCGACACCGCGCGCGCCGTGCGCGAAATCATGCAGCTGTGCGACCGCGTCAACGCGTATGTCGACGCCAACAAGCCCTGGGAACTGGCCAAGAAGGAAGGCATGGATGCGCGCCTGCAGCAAGTCTGCACGACCTGCATCGAAGCCTTCCGCCTGCTCGCCGTGTACATCAAGCCGGTGCTGCCAGCGGTCGCGCAACAGGTCGAGGTCTTCCTCAATGTCGCGCCGCTGGCCTTTGCCGACGCGCAGACCCTGCTGGGCGCAGGCCATGTGATCGGCAGGTACGAGCATCTGCTGCAGCGCGTCGATGTCAAGCAACTCGACGCCCTGTTCGAAGCACCGCCCGCGCCGGTCGTGGAAAAAGTGCTGCCCGGCGGCGAAGAAATTGCCGACACCATCGGCATCGATGATTTCGCCAAGGTCGATCTGCGCATTGCCAAGATTGTCAATTGCGAAGCCGTCGAAGGCTCGACCAAGCTGCTGCGCCTGACGCTGGACGCCGGTGAAGGCCGTACGCGCAATGTGTTCAGCGGCATCGCCAGCCACTACCAGCCCGCCGACCTGATAGGCAAGCTGACGGTGCTGGTGGCGAATCTCGCGCCACGCAAGATGAAGTTCGGCATCTCCGAAGGCATGGTGCTGGCCGCCAGCCACGCCGACGAGAAGGCCCAGCCCGGCATCTACGTGCTGGAGCCGCTCACCGGCGCTGCCCCGGGCATGCGTATCCACTGATGTCCGCGCTGCGCTGGCTCTGGGCCGGCGGCGCGCTCGCGCTGCTGGCCGGCTGCACCGTGGTCACGGTGGCCTCGACCGCCGTGGGCATCACCGCTGGCGTGGTCGGCCTCGCGGCCGACGCGGCGATTGGCACGGCCCGCATCGCGGGCAAGGGCATTGGCAAGGCCGCCGACGCCATGATGGATGATCCCGCGCCTGCCGACCACAGCGGTGTCAACATCAACTACAACATCCGGCCCGCGCCAACACCTGCGCCCTGAGCCTGCCTCAAGGTCCGTCGCGCTGCACCAGACTGCGCCCCGTGCGCAACACCCGCCCCTGTTCATCAAACGTCACCGTGAACAGCATCTCGGTCGTCGGCGGATCGACATAGCGCCAGTCCCAGTCGGTTTCGCGCTTGCGCTCATAGGTCACGCGCTTGGCGGGTTTGCCCAGCATGCGGCGCACCTCCTGCTGCGTCAGTCCCGGGCGCACCTGGTCGAACACATGCGGCGCCACCACCTGGCGCAGCGCGGTCATCCTGCCATCGCCACCGATGGTGATCATGTAGTTCTGGTGGCCTGCGGGCTGGCGGTTGTACTCGAAGGTGCGCGCGCCATTGGCTTCGGGCCAGATGTTTTCCGGCTCGCCAAAGCGGTCGCGCACATCGGCTTCGGTGGACACATCCTCCTGCAGTTCGTTGATGCGCTGCTGGTCGCAAGCGCCCAGCGCCAGCAGGCCAAAGGCCGTGGTCAGCGCCGCGGCCCAGCGATGGATTGGATGCATGGCGGCTTGTCCCGTAAAATCATGAATTCCTCAGAGGTTAACAGTCCATGTCCATTTTTGCCCGCCCCGATTACAAGTCCGACACCACGCAGTTCATCGAGCAGCTGCGCGCACAGAAGCCCGATCTCGAGGCCCGCCAGCTCGAAGGCCGCGCCCTGCTGTGGGACAAGAGCGTCGACAGCGACCTCTGGCAGGAATACCGCTCGGGCCGCGTGGAGCAACAGCCCTACGTCTACCAGACCAAGGCCTGAGCCTGCTGCGCTTGCCTGCCGCGGCTGATTCATGAGTGGCCTGACCGACGGCGCGGCCGTGATCGCCCTGCCGGGCGAGGCCATGGCCCGCGGCGATGTGCTCGTTGCCGACGGCCTGGTGGACATCGTCGACCGGGTGGCTTTGGCGCGCCTGTATGGCGAGCCGCTGTTTGCGCTGCCCAACGACCTGTACATCCCGCCCGATGCGCTCGAAGTCTTCCTCGAAGCCTTTGAAGGCCCGCTCGATCTGCTGCTCTATCTGATTCGCAAGCAGAACTTCAACATCCTCGACATCCCGATGCTGAGCGTCACGCGCCAGTACCTGCGCTATGTCGACGAGATCCGCAGCCGCAATCTCGAGCTCGCGGCCGAATATCTGCTGATGGCGGCGATGCTGATCGAGATCAAGTCGCGCATGCTGCTGCCGCCGAAGAAGTCGGCCGATGCCCTGGAAGCCGAAGATCCGCGTGCCGAGCTCGTGCGCCGGCTGCTCGAATACGAGCAGATCAAGCTGTCGGCGGCGCAGCTGGGCCAGCTGCCCCAGCATGGCCGCGACTTCCTCAAGGCCCAGGTACATATCGAGCAAAGCCTGCAGCCGCGCTTTCCCGACCTCGCGGCGGGCGAGCTGCAGCAGGCCTGGCTGGACATGCTCAAGCGCGCAACGCTGGTGCAGCACCACCGCATCACGCGCGAAGAGCTCAGCGTGCGCGAATACATGAGCCAGATCCTCAAGACTCTGCAGGGCAAGCGCTTCGTGCCGTTCGAGGACCTGTTCCAGCCCGCGCGTGGCTCGACGGTGCTGGTGGTGACCTTCATCGCGCTGCTGGAGCTGGCCAAGGAAACGCTGATCGAGATCACCCAGGCCGAGGCCTTTGCGCCGATCTACGTGCGACTGGCCTACACCCCGCTCTAGACCCCTCATCGCGCCGTGCCGCGGCCGCGCGGCACCGGCCACACACTTTTTCCCGGGACGGCCATGGCACTGCACGATTTCGATGTACTCATAGTGGGCAGCGGCCTGGCCGGGCTCACCGCCGCGCTGGAACTCGCGGCCACGCACCGCGTCGCGGTGCTGACCAAGCGCGGCCTGGACGACGGCGCGAGCCAGCAGGCCCAGGGCGGCATTGCCGCGGTGCTGGCCGAGGGCGACAGCTTCGACGCCCATATCCAGGACACGCTGGTTGCCGGCGCCGGCCTCAGCGACCTGCCCGCCACGCGCCAGGTGGTCGAGCATGCGCCCGCCGCCATTGCCTGGCTGCAGTCGCTGGGCGTGCCGTTCTCCGAGGAAGACGGCCAGCTGCATCTCACGCGCGAAGGCGGGCACAGCGCGCGGCGCATCGTGCATGCCACCGATGCCACGGGCGCGGCCGTGCAGCGCCAGCTGATTGCCGCGGTGCGGCGCACGCCGGCCATCACCGTGCTCGAGAACCACACGCTGGTCGATGTGATCACCTCGGCCCGCCTGGGCCAATCCGGCGCGCCGCGCTGCCTGGGCCTGTACGCGCTCAATGCTGACACCGACCAGGTCGACACCTTCCGCGCGGCGCACACCATCCTGGCCACGGGCGGCGCGGGCAAGGTCTATCTCTACACCAGCAACCCCGACACCGCCACCGGCGACGGCATTGCCGCCGCCTGGCGCGCGGGCTGCCGCGTGGCCAACCTGGAGTTCATCCAGTTCCACCCGACCTGCCTGTACCACCCGCACGCCAAATCCTTTCTGATCAGCGAAGCCGTGCGCGGCGAAGGCGGCCGGCTCCTGCTGCCGGACGGCACGCGCTTCATGGCCGCGCACGATGCGCGCGCCGAACTCGCGCCGCGCGACATCGTGGCGCGCGCCATCGATTTCGAGATGAAGAAGCATGGGCTGGACTGCGTTCACCTCGACATCTCGCACCAGAGCCCGGAATTCCTGCAGGCCCACTTTCCCAACATCCTGGCGCGCTGCCTGGAGCTGGGCATAGACATCACGCGCGAACCGATTCCCGTCGTGCCCGCCGCGCACTACACCTGCGGCGGCGTGCTCACCGACCTCGCCGGGCGCACCGACGTCGCCGGCCTGCTGGCGATCGGCGAAGTCGCCTGCACCGGCCTGCATGGCGCCAACCGGCTGGCCAGCAACTCGCTGCTCGAATGCATGGTGTTCGCGCGCAGCGCCGCCGAGGCCATCCGAAGTGCAGCCGCCAGCGCGCCCTGCGCGCTGCCGGCCTGGGATGACAGCCAGGTCACCGATGCCGACGAAGCCGTGGTCATTGCCCACAACTGGGACGAACTGCGCCGCCTGATGTGGAACTACGTCGGCATCGTGCGCAGCAACAAGCGGCTCGAACGCGCGGCGCGGCGCATTGCCTTGCTCAGTGCTGAAATCGAAGAGTTCTATGCGCACTTCCATGTCTCGCGCGATCTGCTTGAGCTGCGCAACCTGGTGCAGGTGGCCGAGCTGATCGTGCGCTCGGCGCAGTTGCGCCACGAGAGCCGCGGCTTGCACTACAGCCGCGACTATCCCGCGCTGGCCGCGCCCAGCGCCCCGACCATCCTGGTGCCGCGCTGAGCGCGCACCGCCGTTTTTTTCATCAAGGAGACTCCCATGCCCCATCTTTACGTCGAATACAGCGCCAATCTGGCCGACCTGCCCGAACAGCAGCTGCTCACCGAACTGGTGACCAGCGTCTGCGGCCATCCGTCCATCGTCGATGAATTCGATGTCAAGGGCCGCATTGCCGCCACGCAGCAGTACGTGATCGGCACCGGCGCGGGTGCGCGTGGCTTCATCCATGCCGAGCTGCGCCTGCTGTCGGGCCGCACGCCCGAAGCCAAGAAGGAGCTGTCGGACCGCATTGCCGAAGTGCTGCGCCGCCTCACGCCGCACCCCGAGGGCATGCTGGTCCAGGTCAGCGTCGAGATCAGCGACATGGACCGCGGCAGCTACCACAAGAGCAAGCTCTGAGAGCCGGCCAGCGGGCCGCTGCGCGGTTCGCTGATTGACGTTACAGTCGGCGGCCTATGCCGACTCCCGCTTCCTCCTCTCCCCTGTCGGCCCCCTTGCCGCCGGGCACACCGCGCCAGCGGCAGTGGCTGCTGGCACTGAGCCTGCTGCTCATCGCCTGCAATCTGCGTCCCGTCTTCGGCAGCCTCTCGGTGGTGCTGCCGGAAATCATGCGCGACACCGGCCTGAGCGCGGCCGGCGCCAGCCTGCTGACCACCCTGCCCATCCTCTGTCTGGGCCTGTTTTCCGCGCCCACGCCCTGGCTGTCACGCCGTTTTGGCGCCGAACGCGTGCTGCTGCTGGCCCTGCTGCTTATCTGCACCGGCACCCTGCTGCGCGCCACCGCCAGCCTGCCCGGGCTGTTTGCCTCGTCGGTGCTGGCCGGCGCCGGCATCGCCATGGGCAATGTGCTGCTGCCCAGCCTGGTCAAGCGCCATTTCGCGCGCCAGGCGGCGATGATGACCGGCATGTATGTGCTGGCGATCTGCATAGGCGCGAGCGTGGCCACGGCCTCCACCGTGCCGCTGGCCACCCGCTACTTCGCCGGCTCCTGGGCCTGGGCGCTCGCGGTCTGGGCCCTGCCCGCGCTGCTGGTGCTGCTGCTGTGGCTGCCCCAGGCACTGCGCATGCGCAGCGAACCCATGGACCCCGCCGCCCAGGCCGGCAGCCTGTGGCGCGATGCGCTGGCCTGGCAGGTCACGGCCTTCATGGGCCTGCAATCCTCGCTGGCCTATATCGTCATCGGCTGGCTCGCACCCATACTGCGCGAACGCGGACTGGACAGCGCCCTGGCCGGCTATGTCGTTGCCATTTCCACGCTGGCCCAGTTGTTGACCTCGCTGCTGGTGCCGTCGATCGCTGCGCGCTGCCGTGACCAGCGTGCGCTGGCCGTGGGGCTGGCGGCACTGGGATTCGCCGCGCTGATGGGCTTGATCCTCGCGCCACTGACCACGGTCTGGCTCTGGGCGGTGCTGCTGGGCTGCGCCCAGGGCGGGCTGTTCGCGCTGGCGCTGAGCCTGATCGCGATGCGCAGCGGCAATGCGCAGATCACTGCCCAGCTATCGGCCATGGCCCAGGGCTGGGGCTACATCCTGGCCGCGGGCGGACCCTTGCTCACCGGCCTGCTGCACCAATGGACCGGAAGCTTTGCGTCCAGCCTCTGGCTGATGCTGCTGCTGTCGGCCGCGTTGGCCTGGAGCGGCTGGGGCGCGGGCCGCAACCGGCTGGTGCGTCCGGCCATACGCGCATGAGTGGACGCGTGCTGTGCGCGGGCTGCCTGCGCCCCCAGCGCAACTGCATCTGTGCACTCGCGCAGCGCGTGGACTGCGCGGCCGAACTGCTGATACTGCAGCATCCGCTGGAAGTGCATGAGGCCAAGGGCACGGCGCGGCTGCTGCACCTGTGCCTGCCGCGCAGCCGCATGGAAGTCGGCGAGCAATTCGATGCGCCGCAGTTGCAAGCCTGGCTGGAGCAGGCTTGGCAGGGTGATGCGCCGGCGCCGGCACCCGCACCCCGCACCATGCTGCTCTATCCCGAATCGCCGCATGATCCGGCGCTGCCGCTGCTGCCCGCACCGCCGCTGCCGGCAGAGTGGCTGGACGCGCCCGAGCGCCTGCGGCTGGTGGTCATTGACGGCACTTGGCGCAAGAGCCGCAAGATGCTGTATCTGAATCCGCTGCTGCAGCAGCTGCCGCGCCTGGCGCTGCAGGATCTGCCCGCATCACGCTATGCCATTCGGCGTGCGCACCGGCCCGGGCAGCTGTCCACGCTCGAGGCGACCAGCTGCGCGCTGGCCCAATTGCAGCCCGGCCTCGATGTCAGGCCGCTGCTGGTGGCCATGGATGCGCTGGTACAGCGCCAGCAGCAGTGGCGCAGCCCGGGCTAGCGCGGTAGATCCAGCTGCGCCGTCAGCCAGCCGCGCAGGCTGTTGATGAAGGCCCAGGCCTGTACGCGCGGCAGGTCGGCCACGCGCAGCACGCCCTCGCTCACCCGCCCTTCGCGCAGCGCAATCGCCCGGCCCACGCCGGCCAGCAGCCCGCAGGCCAGCGGCGGCGTGATCCAGCGGCCATCGATCAGCGCTGCAATGTTGCCCCGCGTGCCCTCGGTGATCTCGCCTTGCTCATTGAACAGCACGGTATCGAAGATCGCCGGGTCGCGCGGCGCAAATGCGTCGTAATGCGCGCGGCGCGATGTCTTGTAGCGCACGAACTCGCCCTGCGCCCAGCGGTCTTCGAGCGGCGCCGCGGCCAGTTGCAGGCGCACCGTGCCCCGCGTGGGCGCGCAGGCAAAGGCCTCGGCGCGCGCGCCACCCCGCGCATCGAGCTGCAGCCGCACCCGCCACAGGCCCGTGGGATGGGCGGCCGCCAGCTCCGCCAGGCATTGCGCCACCTGCGCCGACCAGGGATAGGAAAAATGCCGCGCCGCGGCCTGCAGCCGCTGCAGATGCTCGGGCAGATGGCGCCAGGCGCCTGCTTCCAGCGCCAGCGTCTCCAGCAGCGCGAACGGCTGGCTGGCGCGCTCGACAAACGCGCTCTTGTGCCGCCATTCACGCCATTCGCTGTCGGCCTCGGCGCCGGAGGTGATGCCGCTGCCTATGCCGCAGATGGCCTGCCTGCCGCGCAGCGCCAGCGTGCGTATCGGCACATTGAAGGTGGCATGCATCTGCCCCGCGCCCGCCGGCCGCACCACGCCCAGCGCGCCGCAGTAGACGCCGCGCGCCCGGGGCTCGAGCGCGCGGATCATCTGCATCGCCGCCACCTTGGGCGCGCCCGTGATCGAGCCGCAGGGAAACAGTGCGGCAAACACATCGCCCAGACTTATGCCCGGCCGGGTCGTGGCCTGCACGTCCGATGTCATCTGCCAGACGCTGGGCAGGGCCTGGGTATGGAACAGCCGCGGCACCTGCACGCTGAAGCGCTCGGCAATGCGCGACAGATCGTTGCGCAGCAGATCGACCACCATCACGTTCTCGGCGCGCTCCTTGGGCGCGCTGCGCAGGCCCTGCTCCCGCGCCGCATCCTCCTCGGGCGTGGCGCCGCGCGGCGCCGTGCCCTTCATCGGCCGCGCCAGAATGCGCCTGCCGTCCCAGTCGAAGAACAGCTCGGGCGAGACCGACAGGATCTGCTCCTCGCCGGTATCGAGGCAGGCCGCGTAACCGCCGGGCTGGGCACGCAGCAGCGCGGCAAACAGGGCCTGGGCGCCGCCCTGCTGCAACTCGCCCTGCAGCGGCGCGGTGTAGTTGACCTGGTAGAACATGCCGTCGGCAATGGCCTCGTGGATACGCGCCATGGCCTGGTTGAAATCGCCGCGCTCCAGGCTGCTGCGCCAGGCGACATGCGCCGCATCGGCGCCGGCTTCGTCCTCGCCCCAGGGCAAGGCCTGGTCGTAGACCGCAAACCAGGCCAGCGGTCCGTCGGCCGCATGCGTCACCAGCGCGGGATCAAAAGCCGCCGCGGCCTCGTAACGCACAAAGCCCACGCACCAGGCGCCGGCGCGCGCCGCTGCCTCGACCGCATCGAGCACCGCGCGCACCTCGCCCGGTGCATGGGCGGCCAGCACCGCGCGCGCGGCGCCGAAACGCTGGCGCAGACGCGCGCCTGCCGTGTCTTGCGGCAGGGTGAAATCAATACATGTATCCATAGCTCAAACGTCTTCGCCGGCGCAGCGCGCCGGCATCATTGCCGCTCAGGCCGCGCCCAGCTGCGGCACCAGGCCGGCCGTGGGCGCGCCGCTCTTGAGCGCCGCGGTAAACGCCAGCATCCGGTCGATGGGTTGGCGCGCGCGCGGAATCAGCGCCGGATCGACATGCACCGCATTGCGGCCCGACTCCAGCACCTGGGCCAGCCCGGCCAGGCCGTTCATCGCCATCCAGGGGCAATGGGCGCAGCTCTTGCAGGTCGCGCTGTTGCCAGCCGTAGGCGCTTCGATGAAGCGCTTGTGCGGCAGCAGCGTGCGCAGCTTGTGCAGCATGCCGTTGTCGGTGGCGACGATGAACTCGCTCGCGTCCATGTCGCGCGCCGCCTGCAGGATGGCCGAGGTCGAGCCCACGGCATGCGCCAGCGCCACGACGTCGGCCGGGCTTTCGGGGTGGACCAGCACCCGGGCAGCCGGATGCTCGCGCATCAGGCCCTCGAGCTCGAAAGCCTTGAATTCGTCATGCACGATGCAGGCACCGTTCCACAGCAGCATGTCGGCGCCGGTCTCGCGCTGGATATAGCCGCCCAGGTGGCGGTCCGGCGCCCAGAGAATCTTCTGGCCGTCGGCATGCAGCGCGCGCACGATGTCCAGCGCGCAGCTCGACGTCACCACCCAGTCGGCGCGCGCCTTCACCGCAGCGCTGGTATTCGCATAGACCACCACCGTGCGGTCGGGGTTCTGGTCGCAAAAGGCGCTGAAGTCGCCTGCCGGGCAGCCCAGATCCAGCGAGCAGGTCGCGTCGAGATCGGGCATCAGCACGGTTTTTTCGGGCGACAGGATCTTCGCCGTCTCGCCCATGAACATCACGCCCGACACCACCAGCGTCTGCGCTGCATGGTCGCGGCCAAAGCGCGCCATCTCCAGCGAGTCGCTGACCAGGCCGCCGGTTTCCTCGGCCAGGTCCTGCAGGTCGGGGTGCACATAGTAGTGCGACACCATGACCGCGTTCTTCTGCTGGAGCAGCGCGCGGATGCGGTCCTTGAGCGCCGCGCGCTCGCCTGGCGCGGGCTCGGGCGGCACGCGCGCCCAGGCGTGGCGCGTGGCGCAGACGCCGCTGTCGCTCGACGGCTGTTCGTATTCCACGTCCATGAGGGCCATCACAACTCCTCCATGCGCATTGAAAAGTCAATCGCGCGCACATCCTTGGTCAGGCCGCCGATCGAGATCCGGTCGACGCCGGTATCGGCCAGCGTGCGCACGCCTTCAAGCGTCACGCCACCCGAAATCTCCAGAATCGCGCGCCCGGCGTTGATCTCCACGGCCGTGTGCAGCATGTCCAGCGGCATGTTGTCGAGCAGCACCATGCGCGCGCCCGCATCCAGCGCATCGTGCAGTTGGTCGAGGTTCTCGACTTCGATCTCGATGAACGCGGCCCGGCTGGCCACCTGTTGCGCGGCCAGCAGCACGGCCTCGATGCCGCCCGCAGCGGCAATGTGATTTTCCTTGATCAGCACTGCGTCATGCAAGCCGATGCGGTGGTTGGTGCCGCCGCCCATGCGCACTGCGTACTTCTGCGCCAGCCGCAAGCCGGGAAGGGTCTTGCGGGTGTCGACGATATGTGCGCGCGTGCCCTGCACGGCAGCCACATATTGCGCCGTCTTGCTGGCCACGCCCGACAGCAACTGCAGGAAGTTCAGCGCCGTGCGCTCGGCCGACAGCAGCGCGCGCGCCTGGCCTTCGGCCTCGAACACCAGCGCATTGGCCTTGACGCGCTGGCCCTCGGCCACATGCCAGGTGATGCGCACTTCAGGATCGAGCGCGCGCAACGCGGCCTCGACCCAGGGCGCGCCGCACAGCACGGCGTCTTCGCGCGCGATGACGCGCGCCCGGGCCCGGCGCGCCGGCTCGACCAGCGCCGCCGTCAGGTCGCCCGTGCCCACATCTTCCTGCAGCGCCAGCGCCACATCGTGGCGGGCCAATGCGCGGATGGCCTCTTGATCGGTGGTGTCGTTCATGGCCTCGGAGTCTAGACGCAGCGCGTGCCCCGCGCCGAGGTATTTTTGCGCAGGCCGTCACTCGGCGCGCGTGAGCCGCCGTGCGAGCGCCGCGGCTTCATCCTGCAAGGCCTGCAGCAGCGGCTGCACCTCGGGCAGCGCCGGCCGGTGCAGCGGCAGCAGCGCCTGCACGCGAAACGGAATGGAAAACGCCAGCGGCCGCCACACCAGCCGCGCGCTGGCACAGGCCAGGGCCGTGAGCGGGTTGACGATGGCCAGCCCCAGGCCCTGTTCGACCATGGCGCAGACCGCGACGGCATTGTGCGTCTGCAGGCGCAGCTGGCGCGCCACGCCGGCCTGGGCAAACACCGCGTCGATCTGGCGCCGGTAGGGATCTTCGGCCGACAGGCTCACAAACGGCTGGTCGGCGAAATCCTCGGCCCGCAGCACTGCGCGCGCCGCCAGCGCATGGCCTGCGGGCAGCACGCAGACTTCATCGAGCGCCAGCAGCGACAGCGCCTGCGTGCCCGCAGGCGCGGCTTCGTGCTCGCTCAGGCCCAGATCGAAGCGCTGCGCCGCCATCCATTCCTCCAGCAGCGGCGATTCCTGTGGCGTCACCGCGAGCCGCGCCTGCGGATATTGCGCCAGCAGCCGCGCCGCCGCGCCGGGCAGCAGCGCATGGCTCAGCGCCGGCAGGCACAGCACGCTGATCTGCGCCTCCTCGGCCCGCCCCAGCGCCAGCGCCTTGTCGACCACGCGCTCCAGGCCTTGCCAGGAGCGCTGGACTTCATCCCACAGCGCCAGCGCGCGCGCATTCGGTCGCAGCCGCCCCTGGCTGCGCACAAACAGCGCATAGCCCAGCAACTGCTCCAGCCGCGCCAGCTCACGGCTGATCGTTGGCTGGGAGCTGGCCAGCAGCGTGGCGGCGCCGGTGGCGCTGCCCGTGGTCATGACCGCGCGAAAGACTTCGATATGGCGGTGGGTGATGCGCAAACTCATGGCCAGAGCATATCCAAAATGAATGACACGGCAAAAACAAAGCATTGGACGGCATGCATCAACGCGCGCATGATGGCGCCCATTCCGCCGGGCTCGCGCCCTGCGCCCGCCCTCTTTCGCCTCTGGCCGCACTGCAATGACCTGTCCTTTCACTCCCGCCCAGCTGTGGTCCCTGGCCGACCAATACGGCACACCGCTGTGGGTCTATGACGCCGCCACCATCCGCGCGCGCATTGCCCAGCTGGCGCGCTTCGACACCATCCGCTTCGCGCAGAAGGCCTGCTCCAACATTCACATCCTGAAGCTGATGCGCGAGCAGGGCGTCAAGGTCGACGCGGTCTCGCGCGGCGAGATAGAGCGTGCGCTGGCCGCGGGCTACCGCACCGATGGCGCGCACGCCGAAATCGTCTTCACCGCCGATGTGATGGACGAAGCCACGCTGGCCACCGTGGTCGAGCACCGCGTGCCGGTGAACGCCGGCTCCATCGACATGCTGCACCAGCTGGCCGCGGCCTCGCCCGGCCATGCCGTGTGGCTGCGCATCAACCCTGGCTTCGGCCATGGCCACAGCAACAAGACCAATACCGGCGGCGAGCACAGCAAGCACGGCATCTGGCACACCGACCTGCTCGAAGCGCTGGACGCCATCCGCAGCGGCGGCCTGCATCTGGCCGGCCTGCACATGCATATCGGCTCGGGCGTGGATTACAGCCATCTGTCCGAAGTCTGCGGCGCCATGGTCCAGCTGGTGCAGACCACCAAGGACGCCGGCCACGACCTCGAAGCGATCTCGGCCGGCGGCGGCCTGTCGATTCCCTACCGCGCGGGCGAGCCGGTGATAGACACCGACCACTACCACGGCCTCTGGGACGCGGCGCGCAAGCAGGCCGAGGCCATCGTCGGCCATGCGCTGGGCCTGGAAATCGAGCCCGGTCGCTTCCTGGTCGCCGAATCGGGCGTGCTGCTGGGCACGGTGCGCGCCACCAAGAACGCGGGCAGCAACCACTTCGTGCTGGTCGACACCGGCTTCAACGAACTCATGCGCCCCTCGATGTATGGCAGCTTCCACGCCATGCACATCGAGCGCCGCGACGGCACCCAGCTGGCCGCGCGCGACAGCGTGGTCGCGGGCCCGCTGTGCGAGTCGGGCGATGTGTTCACCCAGGGCGATGGCGGCGTGGTGCTGCCGCGCTCGCTGGCCGGTGCGAGCGTGGGCGACCTGCTGGTGATCCACGACACCGGCGCTTACGGTGCGTCGATGTCGAGCAACTACAACACGCGTCCCCTGGCCGCCGAAGTGCTGGTCGATGGCGAGCGCGTGCAATTGATCCGCCGTCGGCAGACGGTGGAGCAATTGCTGGCGTTGGAGTTGGGGCTGTAAGTCTGTCCCTTGAACACTCTTGGCGTTGAAGAAGTGCAACCGCCTGCATGGCATAGCGTTTCAGAAGGGCGAATCGAGCCGCCGCCGGGCCGCCCCAAGGCAAAACGCGGTGGGGGGCTTTGCCCCCCAGGCGCAGCTAGGCTAGGCGCCCCCCGCGAAGCGAGCAAGCGTGGGGGTCACTTACTCTTCTCGAGGGTCCCGCGCCATCAACGACTGCACGGCTTCGCTGACATGCAACTTGCCATCGAGCAAGGCCACCACGGTCTGCGTGATCGGCATGTCGACGCCCAGCATCTGCGCGCGCTGCCATACGGTGCGCGCGCTGTAGACGCCTTCGGCCACATGGCCCAGCGACTGCACGGCCTGATCCAGGGTCTTGCCCTCGGCCAGCAGCAGGCCGACCTTGCGGTTGCGCGACAGGTCGCCGGTCGCCGTGAGCACCAGATCGCCCAGGCCGGACAAGCCCATAAAGGTCTTCTCCGTGGCGCCCAGCGCCAGGCCCAGCCGGGTCATTTCGGCCAGCCCACGCGTGATCAGCGCGGCGCGGGCGTTGAGGCCCAGCTGCAGTCCATCGCACAGGCCGGTGGCAATCGCCAGCACATTCTTCACCGCGCCGCCGACCTCGACGCCGACGATATCGGTGCTTGCGTAGACGCGCACATGGCTGCTGTGGAACGCGGCCACCAGGGCTTCACAGACGGCCGGATGGCTGCTTGCGGCGACCAGCGCCGTGGGTTGCTGGCGCGCGACTTCGAGCGCAAAGCTCGGGCCGCTGAACACGCCGGCCTGCAAGCGCGGCGCGATGGCGGCGCAGACTTCATGCGCCATCAGGCCGGCCGCGCTGGCGGCCGAGGCGGCCTCGAAGCCCTTGCTGAGCCAGGCCACGGGCGCCGGGCAATCGGCCAGGCGCTGCAGCCATTCACGCAGCGCCGCCATGGGCGTGGCGACAATGATCAAATCGGCCTGGGCCGAGGCTGCCGTGACCTCGCCATCGATCACGGCAAGCCGCGGCGGAAAGGCAATACCGGCCAGATAACGGGTGTTTTCACGCGCTGCGCGCATGGCCTGGGCCTGGCGCGCATCGCGCGCCCAGAGCTGCACCGCATGCCCCGCGGGATGCGCGGCCGCGCTCATGGCCAGCGCCGTGCCCCAGGCACCGGCGCCGATGACGAGAATATTCATGGCGTGCAATCCGCGTGGGCTGGCGCGAGGGCGCGGCGGCGCGCGGGCCGTGCGCCCTCAGGGCAGCTTATTGCAGAGCGGGGTTGGGGTTGGCGTCGCCGCCCTGGGCCGCGGCCTGGGCCTGCTGCTGCTCGTACATGGCCTGGAAGTTGATTTCGGCCAGGTGCACGGGCGGGAAGCCGGCACGGGTCACGACGTCGGCCACATTGCCGCGCAGGTAGGGATAGATGATTTGCGGGCAGGCGATGCCGATCACGGCACCCATCTGGTCTTCGGGCAGGTTGCGGATCTCGAAGATGCCGGCCTGCTTGGCTTCGACCAGGAACACGGTCTTGTCCTGGATCTTGGTCTGCACCGTGGCCGTGACGGCCACTTCATACACGCCTTCGGCCACGGGAGTGGCTTCCACGCCGAGCTGGATGTCCACGCTGGGCTGTTCCTGCTCCAGCAGGATGGCGGGCGAATTCGGCTGCTCGAGCGACAAATCCTTGAGGTAAACGCGCTGAATCTGGAATACGGGATTTTCTTGGTCGGCCATGGCGTCGGTCTTTCTCACTAAAACGAACCGGAATCAAAACAAAGCCCGCCCGGGAGACGCTCCCGCAGCAGGCACTTGGGAAAAGCATTATGCAGCGCCGGACAGCGCCGCTGGCCATCAAGCCGCCAGCAGCGGCTGCAGGCCGCCCTGGGCGTCGAGTGCGATCAGGTCATCACAGCCGCCCACATGGGTGGCGCCAATGAAGATCTGGGGCACGGTGCGCCGGCCCGTGGCCTGCATCATGTGGTCACGCGCGGTGGGATCCAGGTCGATGCGGATTTCCTCGATCTGCTCGACACCCTTGGACTTCAGAATCTGCTTGGCACGGATGCAGTAAGGGCAGACGGCGGTGGTGTACATCTTTACAGCTTGCATCGGGAATTCTTTCTTCAAAGGGTACAAAGCCCACAGATGGGGACGGAATCAGGTTTTTTCAACCGGCAGGTTGGCTTCGCGCCAAGCCTTCATGCCACCACCGAGCGCCTGGGCCTGGGCATAGCCCAGCTTCTTGGCAATGCCTTCGGCGCGCATCGCGCGCGGACCCTTGGCGCAGACCAGGATCACCGGCAAGGCCTTGTTCTTGACCACGCTGGGCAGGCGTTCCTGCAGCTCGCCCAGGGGCACGTTGCGCGCGCCCTTGACATGACCTGCGGCGAATTCGTCGGGTTCGCAGACGTCGATCACCACCGCCTTTTCGCGGTTGATGAGTTGCACCGCATTCGCGGCCGTGAGCGAGCCGCCGACGCCGCCTTTGACCAGGGGCACAAGCAGCATGCCGGCCGAAACCAGCGCCAGCAAAATTAAATACCAGTTATCGATGATGAAATTCACGTCATTCCTTGGGTTGGCAAACGGGGCAATTTTAGAATGGCAGACTTTGACCTCCGGTCATCTCCTGCTTTTGTAGCCTTGTAGCCTTAAGGGACCCCATGTTCAAGCTCGTTCTGATACGCCACGGTGAATCCACCTGGAACCTTGAAAACCGCTTCACCGGCTGGACCGATGTGGATCTGACCCCCACCGGCGTGGAACAGGCCAAGAATGCGGGCCGCCTGCTCAAGGCCGAAGGCTACGATTTCGACGTCGCCTACACCAGCGTGCTCAAGCGCGCGACGCGCACCCTCTGGCACGCGCTGGACGAAATGGACCGCACCTGGCTGCCCGTGGTGCATAGCTGGCGCCTCAACGAACGCCATTATGGCGGCCTGCAAGGGCTCAACAAGGCCGACATGGCCAAGCAATACGGCGACGCGCAGGTGCTGCAATGGCGCCGCAGCTATGACATTCCGCCACCTGCGCTGGAAGCCAGCGACGAGCGCAGCGAACGCGGCGACCTGCGTTACGCCAAGCTCCAGCCCGAACAGATCCCGCTGACCGAGTGCCTCAAGGACACGGTCGCCCGCGTGATTCCATTCTGGAACGAATCCATGGCCCCCGCCATCCTCTCGGGCCAGCGCATCGTGGTCGCCGCCCATGGCAACTCGATCCGGGCGCTGATCAAGTACCTGGACAACATCTCGGACGACGAGATTGTCGGTGTGAACGTGCCCAATGGCATCCCGCTGGTGTACGAACTGGACGCCGAGCTCAAGCCGCTGCGCAAGTACTACCTCGGTGACGCCGAAGCCGCCGCCAAGGCCGCCGCCGCCGTGGCCGCCCAGGGCAAAGCCTGAGCCAGACGGCGTACATCCGGCACGGCAATTCACAAGACGGCACAATGGAGCACCGGTTGCTGCAAGCGCCGGTGCCTAGCCTGCCCCGGTCAACCGCGCGGGGTGGACACCTGTCAGGTGTATATTGAAGCGGTAAAGGTGTTTTATGGGCCAAAAACTCAAAATTGCTGGATGGGTCTCCGCGGGCGTTCTTGCCGGTGCATTGACCACGGTATCCCTGCAAACCATGGCCCGGGGCGCCATGTCCCCGCTGCCGCTGGAAGAGATCCAGCAGCTGTCGGCGGTGTTCGGCCTGATCAAGACCGACTATGTCGAGCCGGTCGATGACAAGAAGCTCATCACCGATGCGATTTCCGGCATGGTGGCCAGCCTCGATCCCCACTCCCAATATTTCGACAAGAAGTCCTTCAAGGAATTCAAGGAAGGCACTTCCGGTCGTTTCGTTGGCGTTGGCATAGAGATCACGCAGGAAGACGGCCTGATCAAGGTGGTGTCCCCCATCGAAGGCTCGCCCGCATTCCGCGCCGGCCTCAAGACCAACGACTTGATCACCAAGATCGACGACACGGCAGTCAAGGGCCTGTCGCTCAACGATGCGGTCAAGCGCATGCGCGGCGAGCCCAATACCAAGGTGTTGCTGACCATCCTGCGCAAGGATGAAAGCCGCAGCTTTCCGGTGACGATCACGCGTGAGGAAATCAAGACCCAGTCCGTCAAGGGCAAGGTGATCGAGCCCGGCTACGCCTGGATCCGCTTGAGCCAGTTCCAGGAACGCACCGTCGACGACTTCGTGCGCAAGGTCGAGGAAATCTACGCCAAGGACCCGGCTCTCAAGGGCCTGGTGCTGGATCTGCGCAATGATCCCGGCGGCCTGCTGGATGCGGCCGTGGCCATTTCGGCCGCCTTCCTGCCCGAAGGCGTGACCGTGGTCTCGACCAACGGTCAGCTCGAGGAAAGCAAGGCCACCTACAAGGCCGTGCCCGCCGATTACCTGCGCCGTGGCCAGGGTGATCCGCTGCAGCGCCTGCCCGCAGCGCTCAAGAAGGTGCCGCTGGTGGTACTGGTCAACGAAGGCTCGGCCTCGGCCAGTGAAATCGTCGCCGGCGCCCTGCAGGACCACAAGCGTGCCAAGGTGCTGGGCAGCCAGACCTTTGGCAAGGGCTCGGTCCAGACCGTGCGTCCGCTGGGTCCGGAAACCGGCATCAAGCTGACCACCGCGCGCTACTACACGCCCACCGGCAAGTCCATACAGGCCAAGGGCATCGTGCCCGATGTCATGGTCGATGAAACCGCCGAAGGCGACATGTTCGCCGCGCTGCGCATGCGCGAAGCCGACCTCGACAAGCACCTGGGCAGCGGCCAGGGTGACGAGAAGGCGGCCGAAGTGGCGCGCGAAAAGGCCCGCGAGGAAGCCCGCAAGCGCCTGGAGATCGAATCCAAGAAGCCCGCTGCGGACCGCAAGATGCCCGAATACGGTTCGGCCGAAGATTTCCGCCTGCAGCAGGCCTTGCGCCAGCTCAAGGGTGAAACGGTACAGATCAGCAAGACCCTGACCGAGCGCGAGCCGGAAAAAAAGGACGAGTGAGCCGCTGACTGCGCCAACGCAGAAGGTCGGGCCCCAAGCCCGGCCTTTTTTCATTGAACTCGCACCCCCAACGCCATGACCGACGACCAGCTCCTGCGCTACTCACGGCATATCCTGCTCGATGACATCGGCATCGAAGGCCAGGAACGCATTCTTGCCGCGCATGCGGTGATCATCGGCGCCGGCGGCCTGGGCTCGCCTGCCGCGCTGTACCTTGGCGCTGCCGGCGTCGGCCAGATCACCGTGATCGACGACGATACGGTGGACCTGACCAATCTCCAGCGCCAGATTGCGCATACCAGCGAGCGCGTGGGCAGCTCCAAGGTGGAATCGATACGCGCCGCGGTGCACGCGATCAATCCCGAGGTGCGGGTCACGACGCTGCAGCAGCGCGCCGATGCGGCCTTGTTGGACCAGCTGCTGCCTGAAGCCAGCATCGTGCTCGACTGCTGCGACAACTACCGCACGCGCCATCTGGTCAACGCCGCCTGTGTGCGCCACCGCACGCCGCTGGTGGCGGCCGCGGCGCTGCGCTTTGACGGCCAGCTGATGGTCATCGATCCCCGCGATCCCGAGTCGCCCTGCTATGCCTGCGTGTTTCCACCCGAGGCGAGCTTCGAGGAAGAGCAATGCGCGACCATGGGCGTGTTCGCGCCGGTGGTCGGCACGCTGGGCAGCCTGCAGGCCGCCGAAGCGCTCAAGCTGCTGGCCGGCTGTGGCCAGCCAGCCACACGCCGCCTGGTCATGTTTGACAGCCGGCGGCTCGATTGGTCGACGATGCAGGTTGCAAAAATGAGCAACTGCCCTGTTTGCAGTAACCATATGTAGGAATCAACCTACTTTTGCAGCGTGCAGTCACTGGCAAAATGTTCCGATGGACGTCCAAGCGAAAGGTGGGCTGCCACGCCAGCCGCCATGGCTCCCTGAGTCAGCGCAGCCGCCGCCTACAACCTGGACACCATTGTGAAATTGCGTACGTATATTGTTGAAGACAATGCCACCATCCGTGAGAACCTGATTGCGACTTTGGAAGAGCTTGCCGAGATCGAATCGGTAGGTATCGCGGAGACGGAATTCGAAGGCACGGAATGGTTGACGCGCCACGCAGAGGAATGGGATCTGGCGATTCTTGACCTGTTCCTGCGCCAGGGCAGCGGTCTTGGCGTGCTGGCCGCCTGCGGCAAACGCCTGCCGCACCAGAAGATCGTGGTGCTGAGCAACTACGCCACGCCCGACGTACGCACACGCTGTGCGCAGTTGGGCGTCGACGCAGTGTTTGACAAATCCAATGAAATCGACGCGCTGGTGGACTACTGCATCCAGGTCAGCGCGGAGCACCAAAGTGCCTTGCTCAATCGATCAGGCGATTCTTGAGCGCGTAGTAGGTCAGGTCGCTGTTCGACGACAGCGCCATCTTTTCCATCAACCGCGTGCGGTAGGTGCTCACCGTCTTGACACTCAGTGACAGCGACTTGGCGATATCGCCGGCCGTCTCACCGCGTGCCAGCTTCAGGAACACCTGGAATTCGCGCTCCGAAAGCTGTTCATGCGCCGGTGCATCGTCCTTGCGATTGAGCTGCTGGGCCAGCAGGTCGGCAACTGCCGGCGTCAGATAGCGGCGTCCCAGCGCAATGGTGCGAATCGCTTCGGCAATTTCCTGCGGATCGCATTCCTTGTTGAGATAGCCGCTCGCGCCCTGACGGATCAGGTTGATCGCGTAGTGCTCTTCGGGATAGCCGCTGAGAATCAGAATTCCCATTTCCGGCGCCTTGGCGCGCAGCATGGCCAATGCGTCGAGGCCGCTTTGCCCCGGCATCGACAGATCCATCAACAGCACATCGATTTCCTGCTCACGCACCAGATCGATGGCTTCCCGGCCATTCGAGGCCTCCCCCACCACGCGCAAATCTACATGCTCCGATAAAAATTGACGCAGTCCGGAACGGACGATGGCGTGGTCATCCACAATGCCTATTTTGATCATCGAAGTTTCTCTCCCTTTTGGGCGGGCGACTGCCCTTCAGTTACCACAAGTGAACACTTAGTTACGAGACACCTACTGTAAATGCGGTGTATCGACGTGTCTTGATTATGCAGAATAACTCGCTGAAACTCCTCAACAGGAGGAACTTCATGCGCTGGTCACAACTACGCAGGCTTGCCATCAGCCTGCCCCTCGCCATTCTGGCGGCCGTTTTGCTCGTGGGAATCAACGAGGCGGGATACAACCGTTCACGTGATGCACTTGACAATTTGTCACACATTCACAACGCCCGGGCTTCGCTGAGCATGCTGCTGCAGAACATGCTCGATGCCGAAACCGGCATGCGCGGCTATCTGCTGACCAACGACGAGCGCTACCTGGAGCCGTATGAAAAGGCGGTGTCCTCGGTCAACGGCAATCTCGACAACCTGCGCAACGTGTTCCTGTCGTCGCCCGCGGATCTCGAGACCTTTGCCCCATTGTCACGCCAGGTCGCGCGCAAGCTCTCGGAGATGGAGCTCAGCCTGCGCCTGTACCGCCAGGGCAACGAAGAGGCCTGGCGCTTCGTGATGTTCACCGATCTGGGCAAGGAGAACATGGATGCCATCCGTGCCTATAGCCAGACCTTGATGGAAAGCACCACCGAGCGCAGCCGCGTGAGCCAGTCCAACATCGAGCAGTCGCTGCTGCTGTCGCGCATAGGCATCGCCACCGTGACGGTGATCGGGCTGCTGGCCTTCTACATGTACCTGCGCCAGGCCCACAGCCTGCAGGCCTCGAACGAACGCGAGCAGGAGCTGCAGCGCGACGAGCGCCTGCGCCTGGAGGAGCTGGTGCGCGAACGCACCGCCACGCTGACCGAGCTGGCCAATCACTTGCAGCAGGTGCGCGAAGACGAGCGCGGTCACCTGGCACGCGAGCTGCATGACGAGCTGGGCGCGCTGCTGACCGCAGCCAAGCTCGATGTAGCGCGGCTCAAGTCGCGCATCGACATGTCGGCGCCCGAAATCTCCGAGCGCGTGCAGCATCTGATCGAGGCCCTCAACAGCGGGATCGCGCTCAAGCGTCGCATCATCGAAGACCTGCGCCCGTCGTCGCTCGCCAACCTGGGCCTGATCACCTCGCTGGAAATCCTGACCCGGGAATTTGCCCAGCGCAGCAACATCGAGGTCGAAGCCAACCTCGAACAGGTGGATTTGTCCGAGACCACGCAGCTGACGGTCTACCGCATCGTGCAGGAATCGCTGACCAACATCGGCAAGTACGCCAAGGCCAAGCATGCAGTGGTCACGGTGCACAACTACCCGACCTATGTCGCGGTGCAGATCCAGGACGATGGCGAAGGCTTCGAGACCGGTACCGTGCGCCTGAACTCCCACGGCCTGGCCGGCATGCGCCACCGGGTCGAGGCCGCAGGCGGGCGGCTCACCGTCGCCTCCGAGGTGGGCAAGGGCACCACCATTTCCGCCGTCATTCCGCTGACTGCCGTGACTCCCAGCATTGCCTGAAATCCGCTTGCCAGGCCTGGGCCTGGCAAGCGGCAGCGGTTGTAGGAGCAGGACCACTTCTGCAACCACCATAAAGCTGACGAGGTCGCCCGCCAGACACTGGCAGCGCGGTCCAGGTCCACCCCCTAGAGTAGTTGTTACAGCCACTGCCTGCAGCAAGCACTCTTTCAGACTTGCGCATGCATGCTTCAAAGGAGAACCGCATGCTGCATTACGCCGTCATATTTTTGGTCATCGCCCTGATTGCCGCCGTTTTCGGCTTTGGCGGGATCGCCGCAGGCGCCGTGGGCATTGCCAAGATCCTGTTCTACATCTTCGTGATCATGGCCATCGTCACATTTGTTGTCAGCCTGGTGAAGAAACGCTGACCCGTTACCTGCCCTCTGACACGACCGCAAACCCAAAGGAGTATTTCATGAACGTGAACGCCAACGACGCCACCCAAAAAGCTGCTGACGCAACCAAGGACCTGGTCAACAACGCCGCCGACACCGCCAAGGAAGGCGTGAACGCCACGCGCAAGGCCGCCTCGGAAGCCGTGGACAAGGCCCATGAGACCCTGGATGCCGCGCAAAAGCAGATCAATCCGGTGATCGATGACCTGGCCGCCCGCGCCCAGGATCTGGCCAACCGCAGCATCCATTTCTGCGCCGACACCTCCGAACGTGCCCGCCGCCAGCTCCAGCATGCAAGCGAAGTCACCACGCGCTATGTGGTCGACCAACCCGGCAAGTCCATGCTGTTGGCCGCCGTTGCCGGCGCCGCTGTCGCCACGGCGCTGATCTGGGGTTCGCGTTCGCGCCCTTGAATCCCCCATTTTTCGGTTGTCACAGTTCAATAAATAAGAGGAAATCATCATGAAATTCACCCGCGCCATTGCTTTCGCCGTAGTCACCGGTGCCACCCTGGTGGCCGCTACGGGCTGTTCCGTGTTCCGTGACCAGCAGTCCGTTGGTTCCTACATGGACGACGCCGGCATCACCACCGCTGTGAAGGCCAAGATGGCCGAGGACAAGTCGGTTGCCGCCACGTCGATCAGCGTGGAAACGCTCAACGGCACGGTGCAGCTGTCGGGCTTTGCCAAGACCCAGGCCGAAAAGAGCCGCGCTGAACAGATCGCACGCTCCACCAAGCACGTGCGTGAAGTGCGCAACAGCATCGTGGTTCGCCCCTGATCCGCCATCGGGCTTCGCCACAGGTCCGATAGCGCTCGAATGAAAGGGCCGGAAGAGATTCCGGCCCTTTTGTCGTAGAGTAGGTTCCATGCAGGTATTCAATTGCGACCGATGCGGTCATCTGGTTTTTTTCGACAGCGTTCAATGTCTGCACTGCGGGGCAACGCTCGCATTCCTGCCGCAGACGCGGGAAATGGCCGCCATGCAGCCCCTGGACAGCGGCTGGTGGCAGCGGGCTGCAGCCGACCGTGAAGATTCCAACAGTCTTTACCGGTTCTGCCGCAACCGCACGCTGTACGACACCTGTAACTTTGCCGTTGCCGGCGGTGATGCCCATGCCCTCTGTGTCTCGTGCCGGCAGACGCGCTGGCTGCCCGATCTCTCGGACACCCACAATTTGCGGCGCTGGAAGCAGATCGAAGCAGCCAAGCGTCAGCTCTACTACAACCTTGCTCAGCTGGCCTTGCAGCCCGTGGCGGGAGAACGCGCGCCGCGCTACGACCTGCTCGAGGACGTCGAAGGCCAGCCACTGGTGCTGACCGGCCACTCGAACGGCACCATCACCTTGAATGTCGCCGAGGCCGATGACGACGAACGTGCGCGCCGGCGGGTGTCACTCAATGAGCCTTACCGCACGCTGATTGGCCACCTGCGCCACGAATGCGGGCATTTCTTCTGGGATCTGCTGGTGTTCGACAGCGAACGACTGGAACAGTTCAGGGCCTTGTTCGGCGACGAGCGCCAGGACTACGGCGAAGCCTTGCAGCGCTACTACGCCAAGGAAGACAAGCTCAGCGGCTGGCAGGACCACTTCATCAGCAGCTATGCCCAGTCGCATCCCTGGGAAGACTGGGCCGAGACCTGGGCCCACTACCTGCACATGGTGGACCTGCTGGAAACCGCCGCCAGCTACCAGACGCGCATTACGGTGCCCGATCCATCGCAGCCCCACGATCAACTGGTGCAGAACCCGTTCGGCAGCACACGCCCGAACTTCCACACCATGCTGGAGCAGTGGGTGCCGTTGACGCTATTGCTCAACAGCCTCAACCGCAGCCTGGGCCACCAGGACGCCTACCCGTTCGCGCTGTCGGCAGGCGCGCGGCGCAAGCTGCTGTGGGTGCATGAACTGCTGCTGGAGCATGGCCAGCAAAGGCCGGCGGACGCCGAACCCGCGCTGCCTGCGCAGTAGCATTCAGCCTATGACCGGCCCGGCGACCTTCTGGCGCAGGCGCTCGTAGACATCAGCGGATACAAATTTGTCGACCTCGCCGCCCAGGGTCGCGATTTCGCGCACAAACGTGCTGCTGATGAACTGAAATTTGTCACTCGGTGTAAGAAATACCGTCTCCACCTCGGGCATGAGCGTACGGTTCATGCCGGCAAGCTGGAACTCGTAGTCGAAATCGGTGACCGCCCGCAGACCGCGCACCATGGCCTGGCCGCCGCGCTGCACGACAAAGTCGCGCAGCAGGCCGGAGAAGCTTTCCACCGTCACCTGGGGATAGGGTTTGACGGCTTCACGCACCATGGCAATGCGCTCTTCGAGGCTGAACAGCGTCTTCTTGTGGTGGCCCGCCGCCACGGCCACGATCACGCGGCCAAAGAGCTGGGTCGCGCGACGCACCACGTCCTCATGGCCCAGGGTGATCGGATCGAAAGTGCCGGGATAGACGGCAAGCACGTTTTCGGCCATGGCGGGAAGTCTCCAGGTAGCGGATGGGATGGCGCTGGCAGCGCGCCTTGCGGGCAATTATGCCGGAGCGCCGGCAGCTCGAATCAGGCCGTTGCGTCGGCCGCGCGGCGCAGCAGATGGGCATGCACCGCACCGGCCTTGAGATAGCGCTGGCGCACCAGACCCAGCGGCGCGAGCGCCGCATCGTCCCATTCGGCCGGTGCCTCGAGATAGATCCAGCCATTGGCGGCAATCGCACTGTGCGCCGCGCGCAGCGCCGGCAGGAACAGCGCGTTGTCGGTGAATGGCGGATCGATCAGCACCAGGTCCAGACTGTCGGGCGTGACCTGCTGCAGCACGCTCAGCCCGTCGCCGCGCTGCACCTTGACGGCCGAGGCTGCCAGGCGCTGCTGCAGGCTGCGCAGCTGCGCCACCAGGCCGGCATCGAGCTCGACCATGATCACGTCCTTGGCGCCGCGCGAGGCGGCCTCGAAGCCCAGCACGCCGGTGCCGGCAAAGGCATCGATGCAGCGCCAGCCACTCAGGTCCTGGCCCAGCCAGTTGAACAATGTTTCGCGCACGCGGTCGGGCGTGGGCCGCAGGCCCGGGCGCTGGGCCACGGCCAGGCGTGTGCGCCTCCATTGGCCACCAATGATGCGGATCTCGCCCGAGCCACCAGTGGTGCCGGCCGCGGCCGCAGCAGCGGCCTTGGCGGCTTTGAGGGCCCGGCCCTTGAGCGGCGCGGCCGGCTCGACCACTTCGGGCAGATCGCGCGTACGCACGCGGGTCTTGTGTTCAAGTGCCTTGATCGCATCGGCCACGGCCATGGATTGCACATCGATATGAATACGGGAACGGCTCATGGTTTGCTTTCTCCGACCACCAGGGTGACCATGCGCTCGGGTTGAAGCATGCGTGCCATGGCGGTGCGCACGTCGCTGGCCGTCAGGGCCTCGACGCGTTTTGTCCAATGCTCTAGATAGTCGAGCGGTAAATCATTCCAGGCGATGTTCGCGACGTTGGACAGCAGCTTGCGGTTGCTGTCGATGCGCAGGGCAAAGCCGCCCACCAGATTGTCCTTGGCCGCGCGCAGTTCGGCATCGGTCGGGCCTTTGGCGACGAAATCGGCCAGCACCTGCTGCGAGACCTTGATGGCTTCGGGCGCCTGGTCCGGGCGCGTCTGCAGGCCGATCACGAAAGCGCCCGCATGCAGGCCGGGCGAAAAGCTGCTGTAGACGCTGTAGCTCAGTCCGCGCTTTTCGCGCACCTGTTCCATCAGCCGCGAAGTGAAGCCGCCACCGCCCAGGATGTGATTGCCGACCATCACCGCCAGGAAGTCCGGATTGCGCCGGGTGATGCCGGGCTGGCCGATCAGCACATGGGCCTGGGCCGAGGCAAACGGGAGCTTGATGTCCTGCGCCGCGGTCAGCGCCGCGACCTCGGGCAGCGCCGGCTGCTGCGGACAGCCGGCAGCGGCGGGCTGCTGCGCCGCAGCGGCGGCCTGCAGCGGTGCCAGCAGCTGGCTGACCAGCTGGTCGGCCTGGGCGCGGTTCACTGCGCCGACGATGCTCACCCGCGCGCTGCAGGCGTTGATCAGCTTGCGGTGGAAGGCCTGCATGGCGCTCACATCGATGCCGCTCAGCGTGGCCTCGGTATTCTGCTGGCCATAGGGATGGCTGCCGTAGACGGCCTTGGAGAATGCCTTGGCGGCCACGGTCGCGGGGCGGGTATCGGACTCCTTGAGCGCCGCGCTCCAGCGCGCGCGTTCGCGCAGCCAGACATCCTCGGGCCAGCTCGGCTCGGCAATCTGGCGCGCCGCCAGCTGCGTGGCCTTGGCCAGCAGCGCGGGCTCGGTCAGCGAACGCAGCACATAGCTGAAGCCATCCTCGTCGGCCGCCGCGCCGAAGTTCGCGCCCAGATCGGCCCAGGCCTCGCCCAGCGCGTTCTCGTCCTGCGCCGGCGCATTGCCGCTGGCGCGCACGCCCTTGGAGGCCATCAATGCCACGGCGGATGCCAGGCCCGATTGCGCGGCCGGGTCACGCCGGTTGCCGGCGTCAAAGGCCACCTGCACGTCGACCATGGGAATGCCCGGGCTGTTGACCAGCCAGACCTTGGCGCCGCTGGGCTGGGTCCAATGCTCGATCGGCAGCAGCGCCCAGGCCGGCTGTGCGGCCAGCAGGCCGCCGGTAAGGGCCAGCAGGCTGGCGATGCTTGGGGAAATTTTCATGCGTTCACTCCGGGCCATGTTCAATGCAGGGGCTGGTCGGGGGCCGACAGCGGACGGCGGGGCTTGCCCGGATCTAGCGGTTGCGGCTCCAGCGTGGCCACCGTCAGCTGGTCATCCCCGAAGTAGCGCGCGGCCACGTCCTGGACCTGGGCCGAGGTCACCTTGCGCAGGTGCTGCAGCAGGCGCTCCTCGGCATCGACCGGCAGGTGCATGCTCCAGTAGCTGCCCAGGCCCTGGGCCTGGTTGAACACCGAGTCGCGCTCGTAGACGCTGCCCGCGATCCACTGCGTCTTGACGCGCTCGAGTTCCGCCGCGGCGACGCCCTCGCGCGCCACGCGCTGCACTTCGGCGCGCAATGCCGCCTCGACTTCGGCGGCGGTCTTGCCCGCGGCCGGAATGCCCGTCAGCATGAACATGCTGGGGCCACGCCCCAGCAGCGATGCCGAGCTGCCGGCGGAGTCGGCCACACGCCGCGGCCCCTGCTCCAGTGCGCGTTCGAGGCGCGCACCGCTGTAGCCGCTGAGCACTTCGGACAGCACCAGCAGCGCCAACGCGTCCTGGTCCTGCGCGTTCAGGGTCTCGAGCTGCGAAATGCCCGGCACCTTGAAGGCCAGCGTGACCATGGCCTGCTCCGCCGGCAGTTTGACCGTGAGGCGGCGCACGCCCAGCTGCGCCGGCTCGGTGCGCGGCTTGCGCTCGGGCGTCGCCCGGGCAGGGATGCTGCCGTAGTACTTCTCGGCGAGGCGGCGCACCTGGGCGACATCGACATCGCCGGCGACGACCACCGCCGCATTGGACGGCACATACCACTTGCGGAAGAACGCGCGCGCATCGTCGGGCGTCATCGCGTCGAGATCGCTCATCCAGCCGACCACGGGCCGGCGATAGGGCGAAGCCGTATAGGCCGTGGCGTAAAGCTGCTCGAACAGCGCGGCGCGCGGCTGGTCGTCGGTGCGCATGCGCCGCTCTTCCTTGACCACTTCGAGTTCGCGGCGGAACTCGTCGTCCGGCCACTGGTTGTTGGCAAAACGGTCGGATTCCAGCCGCATCACGTCCTCCAGACGCTCGGACGGAATCTGCTGGTAGTAGCCGGTGTAATCGCGGCTGGTGAAGGCATTGTCGCGCCCGCCCAGTGCCGCGACGCGGCGCGAGAACTCGCCCGCCGGCAGTTGCTTGGAGCCCTTGAACATCATGTGCTCGAGCACATGGGCCACGCCCGAGGTGCCGTCGACTTCGTCCATCGAGCCCACGCGCACCCAGACCATGTGCACCGCGGTGGGCGCACGCCGGTCCGCCTGGACGATCAGTTGCATGCCGTTGGACAGCGTGAATTGCTGCGCTCCCACGGCGGCCGAAGGCGTCGCGGAGGACTCGGATGGAGGGTTTGCCGGGGCCGGATTCTGGGCCCAGGCACTCAGACAGGCCACGAGGCCCAGGAGGGTAAGAGCACGTTTCATAGAATGCTGAGATTCTACGAACCTGCCAATGTTCAGTTTTTTCAAAAAAAAGCCCCTTTCTTCCGCCGTACCACCTGCCGATGAGCCGGTGAGCACGCCCGCGTCCGCGCCTACCCAGCCGGTGAATGTCCCGGAAACTGCTCCGGCGATTACCCCGGAGTCTGCCACCAAAGAGCCGGGCACCATCGATCGCCTGCGCCAGATGTTTGGCGCGGGCAAGACGACGCCGCCGCCGGACTCCGCCAGTGCGGCGCCGGTGGTCGCCGCGCCCGCCGCCAAGCCAGCTCCGGCACCGGCGCCAGCAATGGTTACGGCACCGGTTCCAGTGCCAGTTCCAGCGGTGCTGCCTGAGGAACGTGCCCACTGGTTCGGCCGGCTCAAGGCCGGGCTGCGCAAGACCGGCTCCAACATCTCGACGGTATTCACCGGCACCAAGATCGACGAAGCTCTTTACGAAGAGCTCGAAGATGCGCTGCTGATGGCCGATACCGGCGTCAAGGCCACCCAGCATCTGCTGGCCGACCTCAAGCGCCGCGTCAAGGACACCAAGGCCACCGAGCCCTCGGCCGTCAAGGAACTGCTGGCCCAGTCGCTTGCCGATCTGCTGCAGCCGCTGGAAAAGCCGCTGGTGATCGGCCGGTTCACCCCGACCGTGATCATGGTCGCGGGTGTCAATGGCGCGGGCAAGACCACGTCCATAGGCAAGCTCACCAAGCATCTCGCCGACGCAGGCGCGAGCGTGCTGCTGGCCGCGGCCGACACCTACCGCGCCGCCGCGCGCGAGCAGTTGGGCGTCTGGGCCACGCGCAACACCGTGGAAATCGTCAGCCAGGAAGGTGGCGACCCGGCGGCCGTGAGCTTTGACGCCGTCACGGCAGGCAAGGCCCGCAAGAAGGACGTGGTCCTGGTCGATACCGCGGGCCGCCTGCCGACGCAGCTGCACCTGATGGAGGAATTGAAGAAGATCCGCCGCGTGGTCACCAAGGCCGATGCCACGGCGCCGCACGAAGTGCTGCTGGTCATCGACGGCAACACCGGCCAGAACGCGCTGGCGCAGGTGCGCGCGTTTGACGACGCGCTGCAGTTGACCGGCCTGATCGTCACCAAGCTCGACGGCACGGCCAAGGGCGGCGTGCTGGCGGCGATCGCGCAGGAGCGCCCGATTCCCGTGTATTTCGTCGGCGTGGGCGAAAAACTCGAAGACCTCGAGACCTTCAGCGCCCGGGAATTCGCCCAGGCATTGCTCAGCTGAGGCCAGCGCGGCGGCGCGCATCCTACGCAGCCGGTTGGCATAAACCGTCAATGGTTAAGGAACTTCTGCCTTAGCACTCTCTCCAATAGACTGCTAACATGAAGATATGGAAGAAAGGACTTCAATGACCTCCACATCCGCAACCCTTGCGACGACCACGCTGGCCACCGCCAATCCCTGGGCGCTGGTACCTCCGCTGGGCAATCTCGATGCCTACATCACGGCGGTGAACCGTCTTCCCATGCTCACCCTCGAGGAAGAGCAGGACTACGCACGTCGCCTCAAGAATGACAGCGATCTGGATTCCGCCGGCCGCCTGGTGATGTCGCACCTGCGCCTGGTGGTGGCCATTTCGCGCCAGTACCTGGGCTATGGCCTGCCGCATGGCGACCTGATCCAGGAAGGCAATGTCGGCCTGATGAAGGCCGTCAAGCGTTTCGACCCCGACCAGGGCGTGCGCCTGGTGAGCTACGCCATGCACTGGATCAAGGCCGAGATCCACGAATACATCCTGAAGAACTGGCGCATGGTCAAGCTGGCCACGACCAAGGCGCAGCGCAAGCTGTTCTTCAACCTGCGCTCGATGAAGCAAGGCCTCAAGGCCGATGCCGCTGCACAGGATGAAAGCACGCACCGCGACACGCTGAGCCCGCACGAGATCGACACCGTGGCGCAGAAGCTCAACGTCAAGCGCGAGGAAGTCATTGAAATGGAAACCCGGATGTCGGGCGGCGATGTGCTGCTCGATCCCTCCCCTTCCGATGACGGCGAGAATGCGTTTGGCCCCATCGCCTACCTGGCCGACGGTTCGCACGAACCCACGGCCATGATCGAGTCGCGCCAGCGCGATGCACTGGCCACCGACGGCATCAGCCTGGCGCTGGGCGGTCTGGACGAGCGCAGCCGGCGCATCGTCGAGGAGCGCTGGCTCAAGGTCAATGACGACGGTTCGGGCGGCATGACGCTGCACGAACTGGCGGCGGTCTACGGCGTGAGCGCCGAGCGCATCCGCCAGATCGAATCGGCGGCCATGAAGAAAATGAAGAAGACGCTGGCCGAATACGCCTGAAATTAAGCACCCCCTGAGCGGCTACGCCGCTTCCCCCTCTCAACCTTCGGTGGAGGGGGGCGCCCGGCTAGGGACGGCACCCTTGGTGCGGGGCGGCCCTTCCTCGGTGCCCCATTGAGTTAGCACACACCAGTTGGCGTAGCGATAAGCTAATGCATGCTCCGAGGCTTTGTCAGCCTCAAAGAGATAATCGGCACACCGCCTTAACGGGCGGTGTGCTTTTTCAATGGTGCGTTGTCTGCCCCAAACCAGTCAATCCAATAAAGATCCGAGGAGTTCGCATGATTTCCAGATTCACCCGCCGCACGCTGCTGGCCTCGGCGGCCTGTGCCGCGGCTGCCGCCTGCGCGCCCGCCCTGGCCGCCGATCCTGCCCCCTGGCCGACCCGGCCCGTGAAGCTGATCGTCGGCTTTCCCGGCGGCTCGTCTCCCGACCTCGTGGCACGCACGCTGGCCGAGCCCCTGGCCAAGCTGCTGGGCCAGCCAGTGGTGGTGGAAAACAAGGTCGGCGCGGGCGGCAACATCGGTGCCGAGGCCGTGGCCCATGCGACCGACGACCACACGCTGGGGCTGATGATCAATGGCAACATGACCATTGCCAAGCTGATCAATCCCAAGGCAACCTACGACCCGCTCAAGGATCTGCAGCCCGTGAGCCTGATTGCGACCGCGCCGCTGGCGCTGGCCGCGTCGGCCCAGTCACCTGGTGCCACGGCGGCCGAATTCTTTGCGGCGGCGCGCGCCAGCGGCGACAAGTGGAGCTATGGCAGCCCCGGCATAGGCACCGTGGCGCATATCGGCATGGAACTGCTCAAGACGCGCGCCCAGATCGCACCCGTGCACATCCCCTACCCAGGCAACCCGCAGGTGATCAACGGCATCATTGGCGAGCAGATCCAGCTGGCGCTGCTGCCTCCGGCCATGGCCGCGGCCCAGGCGCGTGCCGGCAAGCTGCGCGTGATTGGCGTGACTTCCGCCAGCCGCTCCTCGCTGGTGCCCGAATACCCGAGCCTGGCCGAAGCCGGCATCGCCAACTACCAGATGGAAATCTGGAACGCGGTGGCCGCACCACGCTCCATGCCCCAGCCCCTGGTGCAGCGCCTGGGCGCGATGTTCAGCGAAATCGCGCGCAGCCCCGATATCCGCGCCAAGCTGTTTGCCCAGGGTTGGCAGGTGGCAGGCACCACGTCCGAAGGTCTGGCCAATCGCATCCGCACCGATGCGCAGGTGATGGGCGATATCATCCGCAGCCAGAAAATCACCGCACAATAACGGCCCCTCCGAGCGGGCCCTCGCCGCCTTGGGGCGGCCCGGCGGCGGCTAACGGTCCTGTATCAGGCTTTCTCGCCCAGCAGCGTTCGCACATCACCCGCCAGCACCTGCGGACCGCTGCCATAGCGCTGGTAGATGCGCAGGCGGCCGGCGGTGTCGTAGACATAGCTGCCGGCCGAGTGGTCCAGGGTATAGCTTTGCGGGGTCGGGCCTTCGACCTTCTTGTAGAAGATCTTGAAATCCTTGGCAATGGCCGCGGTCTGCTCGGGCGTGCCGCGCAGCGCGACAAAGCTCGGGTCAAAGCTCTCCATATAGGCCTTGAGCATTTCCGGCTGGTCGCGTTCCGGGTCCAGCGTGACGAAAATGCCTTGCAGGCGCTCGCCATCGGCGCCCAGCAGCTTCTTGACCTCGGCCAGTTCCTGCAGCGAAGTCGGGCAGACGTCGGGGCACTGGGTGTAGCCGAAGAACACCACCACCACCTTGCCGGCGAAGTCCTTGAGGCTGCGCTGCTGGCCCGTGGCGTCGGGCAGCGCAAAGTCGCGCGCGTACTCCGCGCCGGTCACGTCCACGCCCTGGAAGCTGGCCTTGGTTTCGCGGTTGCAGCCGGCGAGCAAACCCACGCCTGCCATGCCCATTGCCGTCGCCAGCACACTCTTCAAAACCTGTCGTTTATCCATAGTCATCAAAAAATATAGTGGTCCGCCAGCAAGGCGGCGAACAGAAGGCTCAGGTGGATCAGCGAGAACCGGAAGGTCTTGCGCGCCAGGGCGTCGGAGTAATTGCGCCACAGGCGAAAGCCATAGATGCAAAAACCCAGGCCCAGCAGCACGGCTGCCACCAGATAAAGCCAGGAACTCATGCCGAAGACAAACGGCAGGAGGCAACCCGCAAACAATACCAGCGTATAGAGAAACACCTGCAGACGGGTGAATTCATTGCCATGCGTCACCGGCAGCATGGGCAGGCCGGCCTGGCGGTAATCCTCCACGCGGTACAGCGCCAGCGCCCAGAAATGCGGCGGCGTCCACAGGAAGATGATCAGGAACAGGATCAGTGACTCGGGCGCAACCTGGCCGGTGACGGCCGCCCAGCCCAGCACCGGCGGCATCGCGCCCGAAGCGCCGCCAATGACGATGTTCTGCGGCGTCAGCGGCTTGAGGATCAGCGTGTAGACCACGGCGTAGCCGACAAAGGTGGCCAGCGTGAGCCACATCGTCAGCGGATTGACCCAGAAATACAGCAGCACCGAGCCCGCCGCACACAGCAGCGTGGAAAACGCCAGCGCCTGCGTATCCGAGAGCTGGCCCTTGGCCGTGGGCCGCCAGGCGGTGCGCTTCATCTTGGCGTCTATGCCCTTTTCCACCAGGCAATTGAAGGCGGCGGCCGCGCCCGCGACCAGCCATATGCCCAGGCATGCGATGGCGATGCGCACCAGCTGCTGCGGCTCGGGCCAACCGGGAATGGCCAGCACCATGCCGATCAAGGCGCAGAAAACAATCAGTTGCACCACGCGCGGCTTGGTCAGCGCGTAGAACTGGGCGGCACGCGAGGGCGCGCCAGCGGGAACAGCAAGGCTCATACCGAAACTCTATTTGAAACGGGGGTCATCTGGGCTGCGGCGCCGCTTCGGGCCGCCCCGCAGTATCCCAGGACGACGCCGCGCGCAGCAGGCGATCGAGATCGCGCTTGGCCTTGGAGGCGCTGGCCTTGTCCAGCGATGCGGGCATGCGCAGCATCCAGTTGCCCATGGGGTCGACGAGGTACAGATGGTCTTCGAGGCGCTGGCCTGCGGCCGGCTCCAGCCAGCCAGCCAGGGCTAGCGCATCGACGCGCAGCACCTGGGCCTGGGCCATGGCCGGCGCCAGCGCCGCGGGGGGCTCGGCCGCATCGTTGATCAGCCAGACCCAGTCCAGCCTGTCCTTCTCGCGCCCCAGGCTTTCGCGCAGTTGGCGTTGCAGGTACAGATGCTCCTCGCAGGCCGCATCGCAACGCCCGCCCGCGACGCTCACCAGCAGCCACTGGCCCTTGAGCGCGTCCAGTGCCACGGCCTCGCCGCCCAGCGTACGCGCCGTCAATTCGGGCAGCGGGCGCAGCGGCTGCACCAGTTCGCCGAAATTGCGCCGCCCTTCGGGCCGGATCACGTAATAGGTGAAGTACGAGGCAATGACCGGCGCCGCGCAGACCAGCAGCACGGCCATCATCTGCCAGCGCCCGGAGCGCGTGCGCTGCGCGCGCATGGCCTCGCCGGCCGCGGGCAGGCCATGCACGCTCAAGCCCAGCGGCTCGGCGGCAGGCTCAGACGGCGGGCGGCTGGCGCGGGCGAATGAAGCGTCGGAAGAGTTGGAACCAGACATAGAGAACCGCCATCAGGGCGCAGAGCCCAAACCATTGAAATGCATAGCCGTAGTGCTTGTCGACGCCGGCATCGATCTGGGGCCAGTCGCGCTGCAGGCCTTCGCTGGCCCCACCAGTCTGCAGCACGCTCACGGCCAGCAACGGCAGGCCGGTTTCCTTGCGGTAGGCGGCCATATCGAGATTCTGTCGGATAGGCGACGTTTCGGAAACAGGGTCTGCCCCGGTTGCCATGTCGTACAGCCGCGAGGGCGACAGCGCCAGCCGCCCGCTGACCGTCACCGGCCCGGCGGGCGTGTCCACGGGCGCGAGCGCCAGGCGGTCCTGGAAATTGCGCGGCACCCAGCCACGCTGCACCAGCACCACGGCCGGCGTGGGCCCGGCCAGCGCCAGCGGCGTGAGCACAAAAAAGCCCGGACGGCCCTGCATCTGCCGGTTGTCGAGGTAGCGCGTGTATTGCGCCAGCCAGCGGCCTTGCAAGGCCACCGGCCGGTGCACCAGCTCTTCGGCCGGCTGGGCCAGGGCCTGCTGCAGCGCCGGCCCATCGAGCGCAGCCTGCCGCCCGCGGGCGTCTATGGCCGCGGCCAGCGCCTGTTTCTGCGCCGCGCGATCAAGCTGCCAGACGCCTAGCGCGGCGGTGCCGGCCATACCCAGTATCGCCGCCAGGGTGATGATCCAGAAACGCGCGCCTAGTGGCCAACCCGCTGGCTTGGTGCTGTTACTCACCGGATAATGATCTCCATGAAAATCTTCATTGCCTTGGCGTTTCTGGGCATCCTGGCCAGCCTGGGCAGCGCCTTGTTCTTCATGATGCGCCGCCCGCGCAATGGTGTCGAGGATAACCGCCGCCGCAGCCAGCACATGGCGCGGGCGCTGGCGCTGCGCGTGGGCTTGTCGGTGCTGCTGTTCCTGGTGCTGCTGATCAGCTGGAAGATGGGCTATATCCAGCCCACGGGATTGCCGCTGGGGCGTTGAGGCCAGGCCCGCGTACCATGGCGGGCCCGGCGCCGGCTTATAGCCAATAGACCAGCACGTACAGGCCCAGCCAGACCACGTCCACGAAGTGCCAGTACCAGGCCGCGCCTTCGAAGCCGAAGTGCTTGTCGGCCGTGAAGTGGCCCTTCTGCAGCCGCAGCGTGATGAAGAACAGCATCAGCATGCCGACAAACACGTGGAAGCCGTGAAAGCCCGTGAGCATGTAGAAGGTCGAGCCGAAGATGCCGGACGACAGCTTCAGGTTCAGGTCGGTATAGAGGTGGTAGTACTCATAGCCCTGCACGCACAGGAAGATGAAGCCCAGCACCACGGTGGCCCACATGAAGGCAATCGTGCGGCCGCGGTGGTTCTCGCGCAGCGCGTGGTGGGCAATGGTCAGCGTGACGCCCGAGGTCAGCAGCAGCGCGGTGTTGATGGTCGGCAGCCAGAACGGGCCCACGGTCTGGAAGGGCTCGACGGTGCCGGCCGGCGAGGCCGTGGCGCCGGCCGCCATGCTGGGCCAGACGGCCTTGAAGTCGGGCCAGAGCAAGGCATTCTCCAGGCCGCCGAGCGCCGGAACCGAATGTGCGCGGCCCCACCACAGCGCGGTGAAGAAGGCGCCGAACAGCATCACTTCCGAGAAGATGAACCAGCTCATGCTCCAGCGGAAGGACAGGTCGATCTTGCGGCCGTACAGCCCGCTCTCGCTTTCGTGGATCGCATCGCGGAACCATTGGTACAGCACGATCAGCCACCAGGCCAGGCCAAAGAACAGGCTCCACTTGCCCCATTCATGGCCGTTGATCCACTGGCCCGCGCCAAGAATCACGAAGAACAGGCCCGCCGCCGCCATGATCGGATGGCGCGACTCGCCGGGCACATAGTAGTAGGGTGTCGTGCCCTGGGAAGTTCCACTCATATCCAGCTCCTAAGGTCCTTGCCTGCGTCTGCAGCCAGGTATTCAAACGATCCAGTTCACAATCAAGATCAGGCCGGCGACCAGCGCAAACACCGCCACCAGCCCCACCACCACGACCTGCAGCGGCGTGATGCTTTCCACATCCTTCTGATAGTCGCTGCCCTTGCGTATGCCCAGCAGGGCCCAGCCCACGGCGCGCACCGAGCGCAGCCGCCCGCCTTTGTGCGCACCGTCCGGCCGCGTCATGACGCCTGCGCCTTTTCCGGCAGCACCGGCAAGTTGGGCAACACCGGCGCCAGGGCCTGGCGCGCCGGCGCCGCCGGCGTCCTGCCTCCGACCTCGAAGAAGGTATACGACAGCGTGATGGTGTGCACGTCCTTGGAAATGCGCGGGTCGATGATGAAGGCCACGGGCCATTCCTTTTTCTCGCCCGGGTCCAGCGTGTATTCGTTGAAGCAGAAGCACTCGAGCTTGAGAAAATGCGCGGCCGCCTGGTGCGGCGCATAGCTGGGGATCGCCTGCGCCGCCATGCGCCGGTTCTGCACGTTCTGGAATTCGTATTCGACCACCGTGAGCTCACCCGGATGGACTTTCACCGAGCGCTGGCGCGGTGCGAAATGCCACGGGCCGCGCGCATTGGCGTCGAACTCGACGGTGATGGTGCGGCTCATGTCGACCTGGGTGTTGACCGGCAGCTTGGCGTTCGGCCCGATCTGGCCATTGCCCGGCACCTGGCGCTCGGAGATCGCCAGGATGTTGATGCCCAGCGCCTCGCAGACATGCTTGTAGATGGGAATCAGCGCATAGCCGAACGCAAACATGCCGACGGCAATCACCGCCAGCTTGCGCACCATCTTCAGGTTTTCCTGGCGCATGCCCATGTCAGGCCCTCACCGCGCGCCCAGCCACAGCATCTTGGCCACGAAGCCCGCCAGGAAGACGGCGGCGATCGAGGCCAGGACCAGTGCCAGACGCAGGTTGCTTTTGCGTTGAGCGGGTGTCATGCAGCGCTTTCTCAGCCGATCACACGGGTTGCCGTGGAATCGAGCTTGGGCGGAGTTTCATAGGTATGGAACGGCGCCGGCGAAGGCACTTCCCATTCCAGCCCTTCGGCGGCTTCCCAGGGGCGCTGCGGCGCTTTCTCGCCCTTGCCGCGCATCGCGGGCAGCACCACGAAGAAGAAGAAATACACCTGGATCAGACCGAAGCCGAAGGCACCGATCGAAGCCAGCATGTTGAAGTCGGCAAACTGCATCGGGTAGTCGGCGTAGCGGCGCGGCATGCCGGCCAGGCCCAGGAAGTGCATGGGGAAGAAGGTGATGTTGAAGAACACCAGCGAGCCCCAGAAATGGATGCGGCCGCGGGTCTCGGAATACATCACGCCGGTCCATTTCGGCGCCCAGTAGTAGTAGGCGGCAAACATCGAGAACAGCGAGCCCGCGACCAGCACGTAGTGGAAGTGGGCGACGACGTAATAGGTGTCCTGCAGCTGGATGTCGATGGGCGCCATCGCCAGGATCAGGCCGGTGAAGCCGCCCATGGTGAACACGAAGATGAAGCCGACCGAGAACAGCATCGGCGTCTCGAAGGTCATAGAGCCACGCCACATGGTGGCGATCCAGTTGAAGATCTTCACCGCCGTGGGCACCGAGATCAGCATGGTCGCGTACATGAAGAACAGCTGGCCCGTGACCGGCATGCCGGTGGTGAACATGTGGTGCGCCCAGACGATGAACGACAGGATGGCGATGGACGCCGTCGCATAGACCATGGACGCGTAGCCGAACAGCCGCTTGCGCGCGAAAGCGGGCACGATCTGGCTGATGATGCCGAACGCCGGCAGGATCATGATGTACACCTCGGGGTGGCCGAAGAACCAGAAGATGTGCTGGTACATCACCGGGTCGCCACCGCCCGCGGGGTTGAAGAAGCTGGTGCCGAAGTGGCGGTCGGTGAGCGTCATGGTGATCGCGCCGGCCAGCACGGGCATCACGGCGATCAGCAGATAGGCGGTGATCAGCCAGGTCCAGGCAAACATCGGCATCTTCATCAGCGTCATGCCCGGGGCGCGCATGTTGAGGATGGTGACGATGATGTTGATCGAGCCCATGATGGACGAGGCGCCGAGCACGTGCATGGCGAAGATGCTGGTGTCCATGGACGGGCCCATCTGCAGCGTCAGCGGCGCGTAGAGCGTCCAGCCGGCAGCGGGCGCACCGCCGGGCATGAAGAACGAGCCGACCAGCATCGCGCCGGCGGGCACCATCAGCCAGAAGCTGAAGTTGTTCATGCGCGCGAAAGCCATGTCGGAAGCACCGATCTGCAGCGGAATCATCCAGTTCGCAAAGCCCACGAAGGCCGGCATGATGGCGCCGAACACCATGATCAGGCCGTGCATGGTGGTCAGCTGGTTGAACAGCTCGGGGTTCACCAGCTGCAGGCCGGGCTGGAACAGCTCGGCGCGGATCAGCAGTGCCAGCATGCCCCCGATCATCAGCATGGTGAAGGCAAACAGCAGGTACAGCGTGCCGATGTCCTTGTGGTTGGTGGCGTAGAGCCAGCGGCGCCAGCCCGTGGGCGGCGCATGGTGGTGGTCGTCGTGGTGATCGTGGCCCGCGTGCTCAGGATGGCCTGCGGCCGGCCCATGGTTGTCGATAACTGCGCTCATCTTCGATTCCTAGGTACGTTGGGGCCGGCTTACTTGCTGCGCTCAGCGACGATTTCGGACGGCTGCACCAGCTGGCCGGTCTGGTTCGACCAGGCGTTCTTGGTGTAGCTGGCAACGGCGGCGAGATCGGTATCGCTGAGCTGCTTCCACGAGGGCATGGCGCCATTGGCCGCGCCTTTGAGCAGGATCTGGATCTGCTGGGCGTGGTCGGTGCTGAGCACGATGGCCGAGCCGTCCAGCGGCTTGATCGGGCCCGCGCCCTTGCCATTGGCCTGGTGGCAGGCCGCGCAGTTGGCCGCATAGACCTTCTCGCCGCGCGCCAGCAGCGGCGCGAGTTCCCAGACCTTGGTCGGATCGTCGAGCTTGGCGGCGGCAATCTTGCGCTGGCCGTCGACCCATTGCGTGTATTCCTCGGCATTGACCACCTTCACGTGGATGGGCATGTAGGCATGCTCCTTGCCGCACAGCTCGGCGCACTGGCCGTAATAGTCGCCGACCTTTTCGGCACGGAACCAGGTGTCGCGCACGAAGCCTGGAATCGCGTCCTGCTTGATGCCGAAGGCCGGCACCATGAACGAGTGGATCACGTCGTTGGCGGTGGTGATCACGCGCACTTTCTTGCCTACGGGCACGACCAGCGGGTTGTCGACCTTGAACAGGTAGTCGACCGGGGCGTTGCGCACATCGCCGCTGTCGGACATGGCGCGGTGGCTGCTGTCGAGCGTGGAGATGAAGCCCAGGCCCTCGCCTTCGCCGTTGATGTAGTCGTAGCCCCATTTCCATTGGTAGCCCGTGACCTTGACCGTCAGGTCGGCATTGGTGGTGTCCTTCTGCGCGACCAGCACCTTGGTCGCCGGCAGCGCGATCAGGATCACGATGATGAACGGCACGATGGTCCAGACCACTTCCACGGTGACCGACTCGTGGAAGTTCGCCGCCTTGGCGCCGCGCGACTTGCGGTGCTTCCAGATCGAATAGAACATCACCCCGAACACGCCAACGAAGATCAGCGTGCAGATCACCAGCATCATCCAGTGCAGGAAATGCTGCTCCTGCGCAATGCGCGTCACCGCCGGGTGCAGATTGAGCTGGTTCACGGCCGGTCCGCCCGGAAGGTCCTGGGCAGCGTGGACTGCCCCAGCCACACCCATGCCCGCCATCGCGACAAATGCTTTCAGCCTGGAGGAAATGCTTTTCATGGTTCTCACTTACGTCTAAGGCTCAAGTTATCCAATTGACTGTAGGGCCGCGTGGGGTCAGCGCCGTGCGTCGGCGAACGCCCTGCGCTCGCGGTGCAGCCGCGGCTGCGCCACGCCGTATGGGCGCCGGTTCAAATCAGGCAAGTGTGAGGCATCCGGGGAATGCGGCCATTGCTGGCGCAGCGTCACCTGTGCGGCAACGGTGGTGCACCGTGTCAAACGATATCCATTGCATGCGCGAGCCAGTCGCCCATCGACCCGCTGGCCCGACCCCGTGGCAAAGCGAAACACCCATTTTTTCTCCCATCGTGGCAGCAACGCCGAGGGTTCCTTTCCTGCCTTGAAGTGCGGCTCGCAGGAAAAGTGCTTTTGCGTCATCCCGCCGCCGACCTGGCTGGCGCGCGGGATGCGCTCTTATGTGTCATTGCAAAAATTGTATGTCGGGAAGCTGCCAAAGCAATGACCGGAAAGTGACATTCGGACTAGCGCAAACCCGGGTTGCGCCCACCCTGCAACATGGCGCGCATGTCTTCCAGCGACACGGCACTGCTTTCGCTCACGCGCAGCCGCGGCGCGGGCTTGTACGCATGGCCATAGACAATTTCAAAAGTCAGTGCCAACTGACCATCGTGCGCCGGCGATGCAAGTCGCCGCTGCAGCGCGTCTTCGAGCTGGCGCCGCCATTGGCGCCCGCGCAGGCCGGCAAAGCGCGCCGGATGCAGATTGCAGCCGAGCTCGCGCAATTCCTGCAGCAGGCGCTGCGGTGTCGCGAAAGTGAGCGTGATGTGCTCCATGTCCATCACCGGCTCGGCAAAACCGGCCTGCACCAGCATGTCACCCCAGTCGTGCATGTCGGTGAATGCATGGCCGGGCACGGGCCAGCCCAGCTCGGCATAGACCGCGTGCAGCTCGCGCAGCGTGTCCGGGCCCAGGCAGGAAAACATCACATAGCCATCGACGGACAGCGCCTGGTGCCATTGGGCAATCAGCTGCTGCGGATCGGCCGCGGTGTGCAGCGCCATGTTGGCCCACAACATGTCGACGCTGCCTGGCGCAGGCGGGCCGAACTGCACGGCGCCGCCAAGCCAGCGTGCGGGCTGCCACCAGCGCTTGCCCAGCTGCTCCTGGGCCACGGCCATGCGCCGGGGCGCGGTCTCGTGCACCTGCACGCCAGCCTGGGGATAGCGCGCCGCCAGCAGGCCATGGGCCTGCATGCCGCCGCGCACCGGCTCCCAGTGGCACCAGCGCTTGGGAGCCTGCACGATCCACTCCAGCCGTTCGTCCATGCGCCGCGCGATCTCCTCGTGCAACCAGGGTGAGAACGGCGGCGCGGCCTGCTGCCAGCGTGCGGCGGCGATGGGATCGATGGTGGGAGGAAGCAGATCAGACATACAGACAACCAGGGCAGACAACGGAACGGAACACCAGCCAAAGGAGCGCGCCAGGCATGCCCCTGCCGCCATTGGGCCACAGCGCGGAAAAACGCGCCTGGCAGCCGGCAGTGGGCGTATAGTGCCGGCCATGTTTTTCCGCCCCGGACCATGGCTGACCCAGGGCCTGGCGCAGCTGCAGCAGGCCCTGCCCAGCGAATGCGGCATCTGCGGGCGCTGGCCCAGCCAGCGTGTGTGCGGCGATTGCGCAACGCGCTGGGCCGGCGAACTGCTGCGCTGCCGGCGTTGTGCGCTGCCGCTGGCCGGCGGTGCGACCGAATGCGGTGCCTGCCTGCGCAGCCCGCCAGCCTTCGATGCCGCCTGGGCCGCGGTGGACTATGGCTATCCCTGGTCGCTGCTGCTGGCCCAGCTCAAGTTCCAGCAGGATCCGGGCGCGGCCCTGGCGCTGGCGCAGCTGCTGGCCCGGGTGCCGGGCGTGGCGGCGGCGCTGGCCTCGGCCCGCTGCCTCGTGCCCGTGCCGCTGTCTGCCGAACGGCTGCGCGAACGCGGCTTCAACCAGGCGGCCTTGCTGGCCGCTGCGCTGGCGCGCCTGCGCCAGGCTCCGGGCTGCGCGAACCAGCTACTGGTGCGCACGCGCCACACGCCGGCGCAAAGCGGACTGCAGCGGGCGCAGCGGCTGCGCAACCTGCGCGCCGCCTTTGAAGTGCCGCCGCAGCAGGCGGCGCGCATTGCGGGGCAGCGCGTGGTGCTGGTCGACGACATCATGACCACCGGCGCCACGCTGGACGCCGCAGCGCAGGCCCTGCGTGTTGCGGGAGCGACCCATATTTGTGCCATGGTTGTGGCGCGAACCGGGCGGCTTCCACGACAATAGCGCATGTTTCATATCGTTCTGGTCGAACCCGAGATCCCCCCGAACACGGGCAATGTCATCCGGCTGGCGGCCAATACCGGATGCACGCTGCATCTGATCGAACCGCTGGGGTTTTCGATGGAGGACCGGCTCATGCGCCGCGCGGGGCTGGACTATCACGAGTACACCCAGGTCAAGAAGCATGCGGGCTGGACGGCCTTCCTGCGCGACGAACAACCCGACCCCGACCGCATGTTTGCCATGACGTCGCATGGCAGCAGCCCGCTGCATGACACGCTGTTCGAGCCCGGTGACTGGCTGATCTTCGGCTCGGAAACGCGCGGCCTGCCGGTGGCACTGCGCGAAAGTTTTGCGCCGGGCCAGCGCCTGCGCCTGCCCATGCTGCCAGGCCAGCGCAGCCTCAATCTGTCCAACGCCGTGGCCGTGAGCGTCTTCGAGGCCTGGCGTCAGCTGGGTTTTTTAGGCGCGAAAAACACCCAGGAATGAAACCGCCTCAGTGCGGGGCGCCGTAGCTATGAATGAGTGATTCGGCGACGCAGACCGGACGTTCGCTGCCTTCGCGCTCTATGGTCACGGCCCAGGCCATCTGCAGGCCGTCGGGCTCGATGCGCTCGGCCTGCTGCAGCGTCAGGCGCGCGCGCAGCCGGCTGCCCACGGGCACGGGCGCCGGAAAGCGCACGCGGTTGAGGCCGTAGTTCACGCCCATGCGCGCGCCGGCAAACGCAAAGGCAGCTTCAAAGAAGCGCGGCAGCAGCGACAGCGTCAGAAAGCCATGCGCGATCGGCGTGCCGAACGGCCCGGCAGCGGCGCGCTCCACGTCGACATGGATCCACTGCTGGTCGCCGGTCGCGTCGGCAAACTGCTGGATCTGCTGCTGGCTGACCGTGATCCAGTCGGTGACTGCGACTTCCTGGCCCAGGCAGGACAGCACTTCGGTATAGGAGGTAAAGGTACGCATGCCGATGACTGTAGTGGGCGCGGGGCGCCGTGCTTGTCTGGCAGGCGACAAGGGTTCATTGCGTGCTGCGCTGCACGAAGAACAGGCCGCAGCCCACGGCCATCAACAGGCCGCCAAACACCCGGTTCTGGATGCGCAGCGCGCGCGGGCTGCGCATCAGCCGGCGCAGCGCGCTGGCGCCGGCCGCGTAGCCATGCATCACCGTGGCGTCGATGGCCAGCATGGTTACGGCCAGGATCAGCAATTGCGGCGCCAGCGGCCGGCCGGGGGCCATGAACTGCGGCAGCACGGCAACCATGAAGATGATGCCCTTGGGGTTGGTGGCATTGGTCAGGAAGCCCGTCAGCAGGCGGCTGCGCACGCTCAGCGGCGCAGCGGGAGCGTTGTCCGCGGCCAGCGGGCCGGCGCTGGAGCGCCACTGCGAAAAGCCCAGATAGATCAGGTACAGCGCGCCAACCACCTTGACGATGTTGAACGCCCAGGCCGACGCCGCGAGCAGCGATCCCACGCCCACGCCGGCCACGATCAGCACCAGCAGCAAACCCAGTTGCAGACCCCAGATGGTCGGGCTGGCCTGGCGCAGGCCATAGCGCAGGCCATGGCTCATGGACAGCACGGCGCCCGAGCCCGGTGACACCGCGATGATCCACGCGGCAAAGAAGAAGGCCAACCAGGTCTGCAGGTCCATGAGGGGAAGCTCGGAGCGAAAAACCGGCCATTCTAGGCGCTGCGGGCGAGGCCTGCAGGTCCCGTGCTACGCTGCGCGCCATCATGTTCAACCCATCCCAAGCCGACGTGCGGCGCTTCTTCTGTGGAGTGCGCGCCAAGATGCTCGCCAATGCGCCGATGGAGGCCATTGAAACCCTGGCCAGCCTCTGGATTGCCGAGCACCCCGAGTACTTTGACGACCTCGCCGATGCCGATGCCGCCGTGGCGCGCAACTACGAAGAGACGCCGGGCCGCACCAACCCCTTCCTGCATCTGTCCATGCATCTGTCGATCAGCGAGCAGTGCAGCATCGACCAGCCGCGCGGCATTCGCCAGGCCGTCGAGCTGCTCACGCGCCGCCTGGACTCGCTGCACGAGGCCCACCATGCGGCCATGGAATGCCTGGGGCAGATGCTGTTTGAAAGCCAGCGCGCGGGGCGCCCGCCCGATGGGGATAGTTATATCGCCTGCGTGCAGCGGCGCGCGACGAAAGACTGAGCTGAGTACCTGAGGCCCGGCCGTTCAGCGGAATTTCGACTGCGGCACCGTTTTGAGGTCGCCGTCCAGGCGGCCGATGTAGCCGGCCAGCTGCTTGAGCTCCTGGTTGGTGAACTGCTGGGCAATGCCGGCCATCACGCCGTTGGTGCGGCCGACCTGGGGGTTCTTGTCGATCTTGTACGACTTGAGCGCGACATAGAGATAGTCGGCATGCTGGCCCGCGATCTTCGGGTAGCTCGGATCTATGGGCTTGGCGAAGTTGTCGCCATGGCAGGAGATGCAGGCGCCGCGCTTGAGCAGCTCGGCCACCTGCACGCTGGGCTCGCGCACGGGTTTGCTGGCGGTGCTGGCCGGCACCTGCTTCTCATAGAAGGCCGAGACATCGGCGATGTCCTGCTCGGTCAGCGAATTGGCAATGCTGCGCATGGTCGGATGCTTGCGCTCGCCCTTCTGGTAGGCCAGCAGCGAGGCGGCGATATAGCCCGCGCCCTGGCCGGAGATCATAGGCACCTTGTGCACTTCCGGAAAGCTGGCCTGGTACCCTTCGATGCCATGGCAGCCTATGCACATGGCCACCTTGGTGGTTGCGGCTTTGGCATCGCCCTGGACCTGGGCCTGGGCGGCGCCGGTCACACAGGCGACAGCCAAGGCAAATATCGTGGTCAAAGTCTGATTCATTTTGCGAGCACAATCCTTTGGAAGTTCCAACCTCTGCGTTGCCTCGTGGAGCGAAATGATTATAGGCAGCAACCGCCAAATCACCCCATCAATACTTACGCTGATATACCGCCATGAAATTTCAAGGTTCACAGAATTACGTCGCGACCCAGGATCTGATGCTGGCGGTCAACGCAGCCGCCACCTTGCAGCGCCCCCTGCTGGTCAAGGGCGAGCCCGGCACCGGCAAGACCATGCTTGCCGAGGAGGTGGCGCAGGCGCTGGACATGCCGCTGCTGCAGTGGCACATCAAGTCCACCACCAAGGCCCAGCAGGGCCTGTATGAATACGACGCCGTGAGCCGCCTGCGCGACAGCCAATTGGGCGATGAACGCGTCAAGGATATTCACAACTACATCATTAAGGGCGTGCTGTGGCAGGCATTTACCGCCGATCACCCCGTGGCATTACTGATTGACGAAATCGATAAAGCGGATATTGAATTCCCCAACGATTTGTTGCGCGAAATCGATCGCATGGAGTTTTACTGCTATGAAACCCGCGAAATGATCCGCGCCAAGCACCGGCCGCTGGTTTTCATCACCTCGAACAACGAGAAAGAGCTGCCCGACGCCTTCCTGCGCCGCTGCTTCTTCCACTACATCAAGTTCCCCGACGCCGACACCATGCGCCAGATCGTCGCCGTGCACTTCCCCACGCTGCAAGGCGAGCTGTTGTCCGTGGCGATGAAGACCTTCTACGATGTGCGCAACCTGCCCGGCCTGAAGAAAAAACCGTCGACCAGCGAGCTGATCGACTGGCTCAAGCTGCTGGTGGCCGAAGATATTCCCCTGGCGGCACTGCAAAGCGCCGACAACAAGGTCAGCGTGCCGCCGCTGGTGGGCGCGCTGCTGAAGAACGAACAGGACGTGAGCCTGTTCGAGAAGCTGGTCGCAATGAACCAGCGCAACCGCTGAAGAAAGAATGGCGATGACGAATGCTCGACAAATGCTGGTCGAAGGCCTGTCCGATGCGCTGGGCTTTGTGGTCGGCGCCCTGCTGGGCTGGGGCCTGGGCCGGCTGCTGGGCCTGGACCTGTTTGCTTCCGGCTACGGGCCGACCACGCTGGCGGCAATCGTGCTGATCGGCCTGTTTGGCGGCGGCGGGCTGCAGGCCGCACGCATCTGGCGCACGGAACGCAACAAGTCGGAACCCAAATGATCCACGAATTCGCCACCCCCGCCCTGCTGCAGGCCACCGGCCTGCGGCTGGAGCCGCTGACCATGGCGCACGAAGCCGGCCTGCGCGCGGCTGCCGCAGACGGCGAACTCTGGAATCTGCATGTGACCTCGGTGCCCCGGCCCGAGGACACCGCGGCCTATATTGCCCAGGCGCTGGAGATGCAGGCCCGCGGCGAGCGCCTGCCCTGGGCGGTGATAGACCCCGCCAGCGGCCGGGTGCTGGGTTGCACCAGCTACCACGACATCGTGCCGGCCGTGCGCCGCGTCGAAATTGGCTACACCTGGTATGCGCGCAGCGTGCAGCGCAGCCATGTGAACACCAGCGCCAAGCTGCTGCTGATGGCGCATGCGTTCGACACCCTGGGCTGCAACGTCGTCGGCTGGCGCACCGACATCCTGAACCACGCCAGCCAGAATGCGATCGAGCGGCTGGGCGCGCACAAGGACGGCGTGCTGCGCTGCCATGCGCTGCGCCGCGACGGCAGCATCCGCGACACGGTGATGTACAGCCTGCTGTCGGCCGAATGGCCGGCCGTGCGCGATCGCCTGCGCGCACGCCTGCAAACCAACGCCTGACTGCCCGCTGGAGACTGAGCCATGCTGATTGATTTCTTCTACACGCTGCGCGCCGCCAAGCTCCCGGTTTCGGTCAAGGAATACCTGAGCCTGCTCGAAGCGCTGCAGGCCGGCGTGGTCGGCCCCAAGAGCGACGACGGCTGGAGCCTCGATGACTTCTACCATCTGAGCCGCACGGTGCTGGTCAAGGACGAGAAGAACTACGACAAGTTCGACCGTGCGTTCGGCGCCTATTTCAAGGGCGTGGAGATGGTGGCCGACCTGACGCGCGAGCTGCCCCAGGAATGGCTGCGCAAGCTGCTCGAACGCGAGCTCAGCCCCGAGGACAAGGCCGCCATCGAGGCCATGGGCTGGGACAAGCTGATGGAGACGCTGAAAAAGCGCCTCGAGGAGCAAAAGGAACGTCACCAGGGCGGCAACAAGTGGATAGGCACGGGCGGCACCAGCCCGTTCGGCCATGGCGGCTACAACCCGGCCGGCGTGCGCATCGGCGGGCCGGGGCGCAACAAGAGCGCCGTCAAGGTCTGGGAGCAGCGCGCCTACCGCGACTACGACGACCAGCAGGAGCTGGGCACGCGCAACATCAAGGTCGCGCTGCGCCGGCTGCGCCAGTTCGCGCGCCAGGGCAATGATCTCGAGCTCGATCTGCCCGACACGATACGCGCCACCGCGGCCAATGCCGGCTACCTCGACATCAAGATGATTCCCGAGCGCCACAACCATGTGAAGGTGCTGCTGCTGATGGACGTGGGCGGCACCATGGACGAGCATGTGCAGCGCGTCGAGGAGCTGTTCTCGGCCGTCAAGAGCGAGTTCAAGCACCTGGAGTTCTATTACTTCCACAACTGCGTCTACGACTACATGTGGAAGAACAACCGGCGCCGCTTTGCCGAGAAGTTCGATACCTGGGACATCATCCGCAAGTACAACAAGGACTACAAGCTGATCTTCGTCGGTGACGCGACCATGAGTCCCTACGAGATCCTGCAGCCCGGCGGCAGCGTCGAATACCAGAACGAGGAGGCCGGCGCCGAGTGGCTGCAGCGCCTGACGCATGCGTTTCCGCGCTTTGCCTGGATCAATCCCGAGCCCCAGGGCGTGTGGCAATATCGCCAGAGCATCAGCATCATCCAGCAGCTCATGAGTGACCGAATGTACCCTTTGTCACTGAAAGGCCTGGAAGACACCATTCGCCTGCTGTCAAAATAGACCCATGCCCCAGCCCTTCTCTGCACCCGCGCCGGCCATTGGGTCGGCGTTTTTTTTGACCACGGCACTGCTGCTGTCCGGCTGCAGCCTGCTGCCGTCCAAGGAAAACTCCCGCGATGCCCAGGCCGTCAGCTCCGTCACCGGCGAGCCGAGCTTCACGCTGAAGGTGGAGGCGCCCGACGATGTGCGCCAGCTGCTGGAAAAGCACATGGAACTGCAGCGCTTTCGCCAGCAGCCCGACCTGCAGCGGCGCGAGCTGGCGCGCCTGTTGGGCGCAGCCGACACGAATATCCGCAATCTGATCGGCACACTTGGTTACTTCCACCCGACGATTTTGCTGGAAATCCAGGATGCGCCCGAGAACAGCGACGAGCGTTTCGTGGTCATCGTGCGCGTCGAGCCGGGGCCGCCGGCGCAGATCTCCGCGGCCCAGGTGGGTTTTTCCGGCCCCACGGCCAATGACCCCGGCGGCGCCGAGCAACGCGCGCTGATCCAGCAGGCCTGGCCGCTCAAGCCCGGCCAGCGCTTCACGCAGTCCGCCTGGGGCGGCGCCAAGAGCCAGGGCCTGCGCAGCCTGCAGCTGCGCCGCTACCCGACCGCGGCAATTGCCAACAGCCAGGCGGTGATCGATGCCGACACCCAGGAAGCCCAGCTCGACGTGACTTATGCGCCCGGCCCGGCCTATACCTTCGGTCCCTTGCGCATCGAAGGCGGCGAGCGCTACGACACCGCGGGCACGGCCCGCATTGCCCGCCTGCCCGCGGGCCGCGAATACTCGCAGCAGGAAATGCTCGATGCCCAGCAGCGGCTGGCGAGCAGCGGCTACTACGACTCGGTGTTCCTGACGCTGGACACCAGCGCCGCCCAGCCCGACAGCACCGCCGTCACCGCACCGGTGATTGCCCAGGTGCGTGAAGCCCAGCTGCAGAAATGGGTGCTGGGCGTGGGCGTGAGCACCGATACCGGGCCGCGCCTGAGCGTGGACCACATCCACAACCGGCTGCCGGTCATTGGCTGGCGCGCGGTCACCAAGCTCAACATCAACAAGAAGAACCCGCTGCTGTCGACCAACTGGACCGACCTGCCCGATGATTCGGGCTGGGCCTGGTTCACCGGCGCCAAGGCCGAGCGCGAGCGCTCGGGTGACTTCGACGCCAGCAGCCTGCAACTGCGCGCCGGCCGCAGCCGCAGCGAAGACCGTATCGACCGCAACTACTACCTGCAGTACGACGCCGCGCGGCTGCAGGGCGCGGAAGACCTGCCATCGAGTTCGTCGATCACCGCCAACTACGGCTGGACCGGCCGCTACTTCGACAGCCCGACCTCGCCCACTTCCGGCTACGGCTTTGCCTGGGAAGTCGGCGCGGGCACCACGCTGACCCCGGCGCGCGAGCCCTTTGGCCGGGTCTCGGCGCGCTGGCTCACGCTGCTGGAAATGGGTGAGCGCGACGAGGTGACGCACCGCCGCAGTCGGCTCGCGCTGCGCGCCGCGGGCGGGGCGGTGATTGCCAAGGAGGATGTGAGCATTCCCGTGACCCAGCTGTTCCTGACCGGCGGCGACACCACGGTGCGCGGCTACGGCTACCAGTCCATCGGTGCGCGCACCGAAAACGGCCTGGTCACCGGTGGCCGCTACATGGCCGCGGGCAGCGTCGAATGGCAGCGCCCGATCACCATCAAGGGCAATACCAGCGACTGGGAAAGCACGCTGTTCCTGGACGCCGGCACCGTGACCGACAACTTCGACGCCATGACCGTGCGCGCCGGCGTGGGCACCGGCATCCGCTGGCGCAGCCCCGTGGGCCCGGTTCAGGCCGACCTTGCCTATGGCCTCCAATCCCAACGCCTGCGCCTGCATTTGCGCCTGGGCTTCACCTTCTGATCCATGGCCGAGCCGACTGCATCCCCCTCTTCTTCCCCCACCCCCGCCGCGGGCGCTGCGCCCGCCGTACGCGCCAAGCGCAGCCGCCTGCGCCGCGCCGGGCGGGCGCTGGCCTGGTTGTTCGTCACGCTGGTGCTGGTGCTGGCCGCGGCGCTGGGCGGCGTCTGGTGGTGGGCCGGCCAGGCCGACTCGCTGGCGTCGGTGATCACGCGCGTGGCGCGCTGGCTGCCCGCGGGCCAGTCGCTCGAAGCGCGCGACGTATCCGGCACCCTGCGCGATGGCGGCCACATCGGCTGGCTGCGCTGGCGCGGCCCGACGCTCAGCGTCGAAGTGGAAAAAGCCGATCTCGGCTGGATGTTGCAGCCATTGCTGCAGCGCGAAGTGAAGGTCGGCAAGCTGCATGCACAGCGCCTGGAAATCACCAGCACGCCGCCGGCGGAAAAGACCCCGACCGAGCCGCTGCAGCAATTGCGCCTGCCGGTGCGCATCGAGCTGCCGTTCGAGATCGACCAGCTGGTCTGGAATGGCCCGCCGCGCGCCGAAATCCAGCAGCTGCAGGGCAATTACCGCTATGACGGCGAGCACCACCGGCTGGACCTGAACCGCCTGGACTGGGCCGACGGCAGCTACCGCGCCAACGTGCAGCTGCAGGGCGCCGCGCCCATGCAGCTCGCGGCCACGCTGTCGGGCCATCTCGAAGCGCCGCTGCCCGACCAGGAGCGCCGCCAGGCCATCGATGCCGAAGTCAAGATCGCGGGCACGCTGGCCAGCGAAGCCGCGCGCCTGCAGATCACCGCCGACGCCCAGGCGCCCGGCGAGAGCGCCGGCCCCACGCCCAGCGTCCATGCCACGGCCGTGGTGCGCCCCTGGCTGGCCCAGCCGCTGGAGCAGGCCCAGGCGACATTTGAACAATTCGATGTGGCCAGCTTCTGGCCCGCGGGCCCGCGCACCCTGCTGGCCGGCAGTTTGCAGGCCGGCCCCGAGGCCGACGGCAGCTGGGCGCTGCAGACCGATGTGCGCAATGCCAAGGCCGGCCCCTGGGACAAGCAGCAGCTGCCACTGGACCGGCTCCAGGCCCAGGTGCGCTATGCCGATGGCGTCTGGGAAGTGCGTGAGTCGCGTGCCGAGATCGGCCAGGGCCTGGTCGCGCTGCAAGGCCGCTACACCACGGCGACGCAGGCCGTCGAAGGCCGCGCCGACGTCAATCGGCTCAACCCGGCCGCGCTGTACAGCACGCTCGATGCAGCGCCGCTGCAAGGCCGCCTCGAAGCCACGACCGGCGCAGACCAGCGCGTGGATTTCATGGCTGCATTGCAGGCCGATGGCAAACGCACGCGCCGTGCCGGCCTTGCCATAGAACGTCTCAACGCCAAGGGCACCTGGCAGGCGCCGCTGCTGCAGCTGAGCGAACTCGATCTGCAGGCGCTGCAAGCGCGGGTGCGCAGCAGCCGTGTGGAATTCGATACCCAGACCCTGCAGGTCACGACCCGCGCCCAGGCCGAAGTGCCGGGCGGCAAGCTCGAGATCGACGGCCAGCTGGGCCGCGAAAGCGGCGCCGGCAAGGCCGATGTGGCGATTGCCTCGGCCCCGGCCCTGCTGCAATGGCTGCGCAGCCTGCCCGGCGTGAGCGATCCGCTGCCGGGCGCGGGCCTCGAAGGCCAGGCCCAGCTGGCGCTGCAATGGCAAGGCGGCTGGGGCAAGCTGCAGCAGCGCCTGCAGGCAGCTGCGGGCCAGTTGCCCGCCGGGCCTTCGGGCCTGACGCTGCAGGCCCGGCTTGAAGTACCGAGCCTGCGCTACGCGCGCCTGGGTTCCGACCCGGTGGCGCTGCAACGGCTGCTGCTCAACGTCAAGGGCACGCCCGAACAGGCACAGATCGAACTCCAGGGCACGGCCCAGATGGCCGATCGCAATGTGCAGTTGAACACCGCGCTCGAAGCCGGCCTGTCCAGCCTGCGCAGCGGCGCCGCCGCCGACTGGCAGGCACGCATCACGCGCCTGCAGGCCGGCGTCGCGCCGGGCAAGGAATTCCCGGGCACCTGGGCGGTGCAGCTGCAGTCGCCGTTCACGCTGCGCCAGACCAGCCCCGGCCAGGCCGTGCGCACCACGCAGTTCGAGGCCAGCGCCAGCGCGCTGAGCGTGACGCCGCCGGCGCCGCTGCAAGGCCAGTCGCGCATCGAATGGCAGGACACCGTGGCACGCGCCCAGCCGCAAGGCCTGTGGGCCATCAAGACCCAGGGCCGGCTGTTGGGCATCCCTCTGGCCTGGGCCGATGCCTTTGGCGTGCAGGACGGGGAAGGACCGCTGGCGCGCGCCGGCCTCAGCGGCGACCTGCGGCTCAACGGCGACTGGAACATCGACACCACCGGGCCCCAGCTGCAGGCCAGCGCCACGCTGGAGCGCGCCGACGGCGACATCCGCCTGGCCATCGATGACGGCAACACCTCGACCATCGTGCGCAGTAGCGGCCCGTCCGCGGACACCAGCAGCGGCACGGGCACGGGCACCGTCAGCGCCGGCGCGCGCCCGCGCACCACGACGCTGCAGGGTGCGCGCATGCGCGCCCGCATCCAGCAGGCACGGCTGAACCTGCAGGCGCGCGGCGATGAAGTCGTCGCGCAACTGGACTGGGCCAGCGAACGCGCGGGCAATGTCAAGGCGCAGCTCAGCAGCCGCCTTGCCCGCACCGCCGACGGCTGGGCCTGGCCCGAGAACGCGCCGCTGGCCGGCAAGGTCGCGGCCAACATGCCGGACGTAGGCATCTGGTCGCTGTTCGCGCCGCCGGGCTGGCGCGCCTCGGGCACCTTCAGTGCCGACGCCACGCTCTCGGGCACCCGGCTCGATCCGCGCTGGCAGGGCACGCTGCAGGCCAGCAAGCTGGGCATCACCTCGCTGCTGGACGGCGTGGATCTGCGCAACGGCAGCCTCGACGGCAGCTTCTCGGGCAACCAGCTCAACATCACCCGGCTGCGCTTCGAAGGCGGCCAGGGCAGCAGTGCGCGCATCCTGGGCTACAGCGGCAACCTTTCGGCAGCACCGGTCAGCGGTGGCGAGCTGATCGGCCAGGGCAGCATACGCTGGGACAGCGAAGGCGCTGGCTCGGGCCTGCGCATGCAGTTCAACGCCGAAGCCCGCAAGCTGCAGGTGCTGGTGCGCGCCGACCGCCAGCTCAGCGTCTCGGGCAACCTCGCGGCCCAGCTCGACCAGGGCCTGTGGACGCTGCGCGGCAAGCTCACCGCCGACCGCGCCGCCATCCTGCTGCCCGAGGACTCGGCGCCCTCGCTGGATTCGGACGTGATCGTGCGCTCGGCGGCTTCGCGCCAGGCCGAGCAGCAGGCCCAGGCACGCCAGGCCCGGGCCCAGGCCGAAACCGCCAAGCCGCCGGACATTGCGGTGTCGCTGGACCTGGGCCGCGACTTCGCGCTGCAGGGTTTCGGCATCACCACCCGGCTGGTCGGCCAGCTCGAGGTGCTGGGCCCGACCCAGCCCGGCGGGCCGCCGCGCATCACCGGGGAAGTGCGCACCGAGCAGGGGCGCTACCGCGCCTGGGGCCAGTCGCTGGACGTGGAAACCGGCATCGTGCGCTTCAACGGCAGCTACGACAACCCGTCGCTCGATATCCTCGCCATCCGCCCTAACCTCACGGTGCGCGCCGGCGTGCAGGTCACAGGCTCGGCGCGCGACCCGCGCGTGCGCCTGTACTCGGACCCCGATCTGCCCGATGCCGAAAAGCTGTCCTGGGTGGTGATGGGCCGCGACCCTTCCGAAGGCGGCGCCGAGGCCGCGCTGCTGCAGCAGGCCGCGCTGGCACTGCTCAGCGGCGGTGGCTCGGGCGAGAACTTCGCCGGCCGCGTGGGCCTGGACGAGATCGGCTTCAAGGGCCCGGGCAGCAATGCCGCCGGCGAGGACAGCCCGGCGCTGACTCTGGGCAAGCGGCTGTCGACCAACCTCTACATCACCTACGAGCAAAGCCTGTCGGGGGCGATGGGCACGCTCTATGTGTTCTACGACCTCTCGCGCCGCCTCACGCTGCGCGGCCAGACCGGAGAAAAGAGCGCGATCGACCTGATCTATACGGTGCGCAAGGATTGAAGCGTTTCACCCGATGCCCGCGCCTGCCGGCATCGGCGTTCGCGCCCACTGCATACGCTTACAATAACGCCGCGTCTCCTCATAGTTCAATGGATAGAACGAGTGCCTCCTAAGCGCTAGATGCAGGTTCGATTCCTGCTGAGGGGACCAATTTCAAGGCTGCACATGTCCACAGACGTGCGGCCTTTTTCTTTGCCCGTTGTGTCGACTGCCCCATCCCACAGGTTCCACTTTTGCGGTCAGCAGCGTCGCCTTTTCCGGCTTCGGTGAAGGGGTTGCAGCCCACTGTCCGCGGTTTGCAAGGCGCTAGTTGTGAAGTTCCAATAGGTTGTATCCGGTGTTCATCCGGATTGGATTTGAGAGACTGGAAGTCGCCAAACACCCAATCCACTCAGGAAGACCAACCGGATGAACACCCATAAGCATGCCCGACTACCTTCGCCCGGCGATTGGAGATGGTTAAACAGATGACTTTGCTCGGCCTTGATGCTGCGCAAGCAGCAGCCGCACATGGCGTCACCACGCCCACAGCTCGCAAGTGGCTTGGCCGCTACCTCGCTGGTGGCGAGGCCGCATTGGCTGATGCATCTTCCAGACCGGCGCACTCGCCCAGGTCCATTGAGCCGGGCAAAGCATTGCTCATCGTGGAGCTACGCAAGCGGCGCATGTTGCAAGCGCGCATTGCGCGCAGCGTAGGCGTCTCTGAGTCCACCGTCAGCCGTGTGCTCGCACGCGCGGGGCTGTCGAAGTTAAGCGACTTGCAGCCCGCCGAGCCCGTGGTGCGCTACGAGCACGAGGCGCCCGGCGACCTGCTGCACATCGACACCAAGAAGCTCGGGCGTATCGTGCGGCCCAGCCACCGCGTCACAGGCAACCGCAGGGACTGTGTCGAGGGTGCTGGCTGGGAGACGCTGTTCGTGGCGATTGACGACCATGCCAGGTTGGCATTTACTGCAATGCATCCCGACGAAAAGATGGAGCAAGCCATCTTGTTCCTGCGCAACGCAGTGGCTTACTACGCCAGTCTGGGGATTACCGTGCGGCGTCTGCTCACGGACAACGGCCCTGCGTTCCGCTCACGCCAGTTCCGCTTGGCTTGTGACGAGCTCGGCATTAAGCACCGCTTCACGCGGCCTTACAAGCCGCAGACCAACGGCAAGGCGGAGCGCTTCATCCAGTCTGCGCTGCGCGAATGGGCCTATGGCTGGACGTACCAGAACTCAGCGCACCGCACGCTTGCCTTGGCAAGTTGGCAGCACCACTACAAGTGGCACCGGCCTCACAGCGGCATCGGAGGCATCGCACCGATGGCCAGACTCGACGTCTCGAGAAACAACCTCTTGACGCTTCACAGCTAGTGGGGCCATTGCTGGGCATTTGCATGGGTGCAATGGTTGCACTAAGATAGGCCATGCCTACGCTGGCCCGATTGGCAGACTGCACCATCGCAATGTATGCGGCAGATCATTTGCCGTCGCATTTTCATGTGCGCTACAAGGTCGGACGCGAGCGCTGGTCGAGATTGCCAGTCTTGCCGTATTGAGGGGCCAATTTACCGCGCGCGAGTTGGCCGCCGCCATGACTTGGGCCATGACCCACCGCAGCGCGCTGCGCATCAAATGGAAGGAACTGAATCCATGACGCAAAAACACTTCACCCTCACCGATGTACGCACCTTGCCTTCCAGCAGCCTGGAGTTGCGCTATGCCGACGGTGCTGTGCTGCGCGTGGATCTGGCGGCCATCATCCAGGCCCACCCCAGCCTCCACGGCCTGAGCCAGCCGGAGGTGTTCGCCCAGGCTGCGGTAGGCGAATGGGGCGGCAGTGTGATCTGGGCTGGCGATGACGCGCTGGAACTGGCCGCCGGCAACCTGCGGGCGCTGGCCGTCGAGCAGGCGGGTGGCGCATCGCATGAACGGCTGTGGAACTGGATGGCGCGCAATCAGCTGACGCTCGACGACGCGGCCAAGGCGCTGGGCCTGTCGCGCCGCATGCTGGCGTACTACCGCAGCGGTGAAAAACCGATACCGCGCACCGTTGCGCTGGCCTGCCTGGGGTGGGAAGCTGAGCAGCGACTGGCAACCTGAGCATAGGTAGCCGTCAATCAAAGTCAGCTTGCAACGATACCGCAAGGGTCAATTCACTGGCGGCAAATATCTAAAGAAGATGCGTTTTATCCCCCGTAAGCAAGGAGATGCGAGAGCTACCCGTCAAGATTTGTTCGGCTGACCATAGTAAAATCACCGCTTATGTACACCGGCACCGGCATCTACTCCGTTCAAGAGGCGTCGCGTCTGATCAACGTGCCGTCGCGGGATATCCGTCGCTGGCTCTTCGGCTATCACTACCGCAAGACGCCGGGCGAGGCCGCATCGCGTGTGGACGTGGCTCCGCTCTGGGAGCATGAGCTGGCGCGGGAAGAATTCGATGAAGACGTGATTGGTTTTCGTGATTTGGTGGAATTGCGCTTCATCCACGAATTCACCCAGCGCAAAGTGCCGCTGCAAGTCATTCGGCGATGCCTGGCTACCGCATCGGAGATGTTCGGTGTTTCGCACCCGATGTCCCTGCCGCGCTTCAAGACCGATGGTCGCACTATCTATGCGGAAGCACTGCATGAGGAACAGCAGGAGAACTCGCTGGTGGATCTGGGAAACCGCCAATCGGTTTTCAAGGACATCATCAAACCTTCGCTGTACGAGAGCCTCGAATACGACAAGAGTCAGCAGCACGCCAGCCGCTGGTATCCCGCAGGGCGCAAGTCGCCTATTGTTCTGGATCCAGCCCGTCAATTCGGCGCCCCCATTATCGATGCCACCGGCATCCCCACCAATACGCTCCATCAGTCCTATCTGGCTGAAGGTGCGGATACGAGAGCCTTGGCGATCACATCCCGGGTCTACGATGTGCCTGCCAAGGTGGTAACTGCCGCCATCCGCTTTGAGGAGCATCTCAAGCGGGGCATGCCTTGAACTTCATTTTTGACAACAACCTGCCACCCGCCTGGGCTGCGGCTGTTGCTCAATTGGGAGAACGTCGATTCGAGCCGGGTCAAGTCAATGAAGTGGTGCATCTCACGGGAAAATTTCCTGCGAACACTCCTGACCTTGAGTGGCTAACCGCACTGGGTGAAGAGCGCGGCACACGCTGGACCATCGTTTCGCGCGATGGTTTTCGCAAGCAAAAGGGCGCAGAGCGTCAGGTCCAACGGCAATTTGGCCTATCGGTTTTTGTTTTGCAGAAATCCTGGGCAAACAAGCCCTACTGGGAAATGACCGCCCAATTGGTCCATTGGTGGCCACGCATCGTTGAGCAGGCCTGCGCCACCGATCGCGTGGCGATGGAAGTGCCATGGAGCACTTCCGGGCGTTTTACGCAAATCTAACAAACAGGTGCACGCTCGTGGGCGGCGGCGCCCGAAAGGCCATGGCTGACTCTTTTGATACGACGCTGGCGCAACGTTCCAAATCGGCCCAAAGCGCGCCCCGCAAAGTCAGACTCCCAACCACAGCGCGCCCAGCGCCAGCGCCGCCGGCAAGGCCTGGATCAGCAGGATCTTGCGGCTGGCGGTAAAGCCGCCGTAGACGCCGGCCAACAGCACGCACAGCAGAAAGAACCACTGGAACTCCAGCCCCGCGCCGCCGCGCGCCAGACCGTAGACCAGGCCCGCGGCCAGGAAGCCGTTGTACAGGCCCTGGTTCGCGGCCAGGGTGCGGGTCTGGGCGGCGAACTCGGCCGTGAGGCCGAAGGCGCGCCGGCCCGCGGGCTTTTGCCAGAGGAACATTTCCAGCACGACGATATAGCAGTGGATGGCCGCGACCAGGCCGATCAGAATGCTGGCGATCATGGGTTTCCTCCGGTGGTCAATACAGGTTCACGGCGGGCGCCTCAGGGACGCAGCAGCACCTTGCCCTTGCGCCCGGGCTGCAGGCTCGCGGCCGCGGCCTGGGCGACATCGGCCAGATCATAGATGGCTTCGACCGGCAGCTGAAGCGCACCGCTGGCGACCAGGCCCAGCAGTTCGCCCAGCAGGCGGCGCTTGTCGGCGACCGACAGCGCCGCGCTGACCTTGCTGCCCCAGAAGCCCTTGACCGTGGCCTGCTTGAAGATCAGGTCGCCCGAAGCGATCTGCATGGGCTCGCCGGCCATGGTGCCGAACGACACCAGCAGGCCGCCTTCGCCCAGCAGCGCCAGCAGATCACCGCTGGCCTTGCCGCCAATCGAGTCGACCGCGGCGCGCAGGCTGGCCTCGCCAGTGATGGCACGCACCTGGTCCTTCCAGTCCTGCTGCGTGGTGGAAACCGCGTTGGCAATGCCCAGCGCTGCAAGTTCATCGACGCCCGCGTCGCGGCGCACCAGGTTGATGGTGTTCACGCCGCGCGCCGCGGCCAGCATCGCCAGCGTCTTGCCGACGGCGCCGTTGGCGGTGTTCTGCACGATCCAGTCACCGCTTTGGACTTCGAGGAACTCCAGCAGCATCAGCGCGCTCAGCGGCATGGCAATCAGCTGCGCCGCGGCCTCGTCGGCAATGGCTTCGGGCAGAGGCACCAGCAGCGGCGCGGCGGCAATGAAGTATTCGGCCCAGCTGCCATGCACGCCCGCGACGGCGATGCGCTGGCCCAGCGTCACGCCCTGCACGCCTTCACCCAGCGCGTCGACGATACCGACCGCTTCGCTGCCACCGATCGCCGGCAGCGTGGGCTTGTAGCCGTACTGGCCACGCACGGTCCACAGGTCGTGGTTGTGGATGGGCGACAGCAGCGTCTTGATCCGGACTTCGCCCGGGCCCGGCTGCGGCACCGGGCTTTCGCCCAGCTCAAGAACGTCGGCGGGTTCGCCAAAAGTGGTGTGGATGGCACTGCGCATGGAGGCTCCTTTCAGTTCAACGAGGGGGTTTATCAAGCCAGTTGCTTCAGCAGCGCCTGGGCACAGGCGGCCGAACTGCCGGGGTTCTGTCCGGTGACCAGGCGGCCGTCGGTGACGACGAACGACTGCCAGTCCGGGCCCTTTTCGTAGTGGCCGCCCAGGCGCTGGAATTCGTCTTCGATCAGGAAGGGCACGACTTTGGTCAGGCCCACGGCGTCTTCCTCGCTGTTCGAGAAACCCGTGACGCGGCGACCGGCAACCCAGGGCTTGCCATCGGCAGCGTTGACCTTGATCAAGGCGCCGGGCGCGTGGCATACCAGGGCCGCGGGCTTGTCCGCACGCGCAAACGATTCGAGCAAGGCAATGGACGTGGCGTCGTTGGCCAGATCCCACAGCGGGCCGTGGCCACCGGGGTAGAACACGGCGTCGAAATCGGCGGCATTGACGTTGGCCAGCGGCACGGTGTTGGCCAGCAGCTGCTGGGCGGCCGGATCCTGGCGAAAGCGTTGGGTCTCGGCGGTCTGGGCGTCGGGCTCGTCGCTCTTGGGATCGAGCGGTGGCTGGCCGCCTTTGGGCGAAGCCAGGGTGATGGTCGCGCCGGCATCCTTGAACACGTAATACGGCGCGGCAAACTCCTCGAGCCAGAAGCCGGTTTTCTTGCCGGTATCACCGAGTTGATCGTGTGAAGTCAGTACCAGAAGAATGTTCATTTTCAAGTCCTTTCGGGGGTGGGCGACGCCACGGCGGGCGCACGGTGATTGCATTCGAGCAGGTGATGGGTAGCGGCCAGGGCCTGGTGCAGCGGCGCCTTGTCGCGCCCGAGCTTGGTGAGCAGCGCCGCGCCCAGCCACATCTGGTAGAGCACCTGGGCCAGTGCCTGGGCATCGGCGCCGGGCGGCAGCGAGCCGTCCGCGCGGCCTTGGCGCACGGTGGCGGCAATGCGTGCCACCAGCGCGGCCACACCCTGGTCGAGGATGCGGCGCATGTCTTCGGAAAGATCAGCCACTTCGGCCGCCAGCTTCACCACCAGACAGTCTTCGGCCCAGCCGCGGCTGTCGGGCGTGCCCAGCCAGGCCTGCCAGTAGCTCAGCACGCGGTCGCGGCCGCTGCCTTCGGCGGCCAGCAGGGCCTGCAGACGCTGGCCGTAGTCGGCGACATACTGCTCAAGCAGCGCACAGCCAAAGGCTTCCTTGGAGGGGAAGTAGTGATAGAACGAGCCCTTGGGCACGCCGCAGTCGGTGAGCAGCTCCTGCAGCCCGACACCGACAAACCCCTTGCGCAGCACCAGCGCATGGCCGGCATCGAGCAGTTGCTGGCGGGTGGCTTCGGCTTTCTTGGTCAACTTCATGGCTTTATTCTACACAAAATAGACCAGTCGTCTATTATTCAAGGTGGCATCCTGATGCACAGGGCCCAGCCTGGAGCGTCGCCCCGGCCGCGCCCTGCCCCGCGTCAGCTCCAGACCGCGAACTCGTTGCCGCTGGGCTCGGTGAAATGAAAGCGCCGCCCGCCGGGGAAGTCAAAAATGGACTTGACGATCACGCCGCCCGCGGCCGTGACCTTGGCCAGCGTCTCTTCGAGGCGTTCGCTGTAGAACACGATCAGCGCGCTGCCCTGGGCGCTGCTGGCGGCGAGGTCGGCGCGGTAGAAGCCGCCGTCCAGGCCCTGGCCGGCAAAGGCGATGTAGTCGGGGCCGTAGTGCGTGAAGGTCCAGCCGAAGGCGGATTCGAAGAACGCGGCGGTGGCCTGGAGATCACGGGCGGCGTACTCGACGTAATTGATGGTTTCATGGGCGGGCATGGCGAATTCCTGGTTCGGCGTTGCAGACGATGGCGTCGCGCCCATTTTCACTCGTCACGCCGGCGCCTCATTCCTCGGCGAACTGCTTCAAGCCCACGCTCAGCGACTTGCAAAACACCTGCGCCGCGGGCGACAGCAGCGCGCCCTTCTGGTGGTAGATGAAGAAGTCGCGCCCCAGCTCGGGCGTATGCAGCCGCACCTGGCGCAGGCCGAAGCTGCCCGACAGCTGGGCCGCATAGGCCGGCACGGCCGTGACCCCCATGCCGTTGCCGGCCAGCGCCAGCGCCGTGGTCAGGTGGTTGACCTGGGTGATGGTGCGCTGTGCGAAACGGATGCTGTGGCGCTCGAACAGCTTTTCCAGGTACTGGTTGAACTCGCTGGAATAGGCAATCCAGTTCTCGTCGCCCAGCGCACTCCAGGCCACGCGCTCGCACTGCGCAAAGCGGTGGTGCTGCGAAACCACCAGCACCATGGGCACCTCGGTGAGAAAGATGCGGTTGATCTCGGGGCCGGCCTGGCGCTCGGGACCTATGCCCAGTTCGGCCTCGCCGCTGCGTACCACACCCAGCACTTCATCGGCCGTGCCATCGACCACGGTGAGCGCCACCTCGGGATAGAGCTGGCCGAAGCTGTCGAGCACGCGCGGCAGCCAGGTGCAGGCCAGCAGCTGGGGCACGGCGATCCTGAGCCGTTCGCGGTGCATGCGCTGCATGTCCTGCAGGCCGGCCTCCATCTGCGCCAGGCTGACCAGCACGCGCCGCGCCTGCGGCAGCAGCTCCCGGCCCTGGTGCGTGAGCTGCATGCTGCCCTGGCTGCGCTCGAACAGCTTGACGCCCGCATGCTCGCCGAACTGCTGGATCAGCATGCTCACGGCCGACTGCGTCAGGTGCAGCTCGCGCGCGGCCAGGGTCACGCTCTTGTGGCTGGCAACGCATACGAAGGCCCGGATCTGGCGCAGGGAAATGTTCATGGCAACAGCGAAAAGGCAGGCCGGCGACGCGCGGCGGAGGTGAATTGGCACAACCGCGTCGGCTGCGTGCCACGTGGCCATCACAAGCAAGTCCCGTGCGCGCCCATCGTGGTGCATGCCGCTGTGCAGGCCGGCCCTGCGCCACGCCCCGCTTTGGGCCGCGGGCGTGCGCCAATCTGGCGCAGGTGCCGGGCCGCATCAGGTTTGCTGATGGCGCCAGCAGATTTACTCGTTTGACCCCGGCTGGCACCCGTTCGAACAATGCAGTCATGAATATCGCTGTGATTGGTTCCGGAATCGTGGGCAGTTGCACCGCCGCCTGGCTGATGCGCGACGGCCACCGCGTGACCTTCTTCGACCCGCTCGCGCCGGGCGAAGCCTGCTCCTTCGGCAACGCCGGCTCGCTCTCGCCCAGCGCCTGCCTGCCGGTGGGCATGCCGGGCATGTGGAGGAAAGCGCCCAAATGGCTGCTCGACCCGCTGGGCCCGCTGACGGTGCGCCTGGAATACGCGCCCATGGTGCTGCCCTGGCTGCTGCGCATGCTGCGCCACTCCAGCCGCGAGGAAGTCACGCGCATCGCCACGGCGCTGCGCGGCCTGCTCGGCCCGCTGTTCGAATGCTACGGCCCGCTGCTGGAAAAAGCCGGGGCCCAGCATCTGGTGCGCAAGACCGGCTGCCTCTATGTCTACTCGTCGCGCGAGACGGCCGCGCAATGGGCCTGGGGCATGCAGCTGCGGCGCTCGCTGGGCGTGCAACTGCGCGACATCGAGCAGGGTGAGCTGGAGCAGCTCGAACCCGATCTCAAAGGCCGTTTCCGCTTTGGCATCCTGGCGCCGGAGAACGGCTCGACGCTGGATCCGTCGAAGCTGGTCAAGGCCATTCACCAGTCCTGCATCGACGATGGCGCGACCACGGTGCGCGCCCGTGTCGTGCGCCTGCACGGCCAGGGACAGGCGGTGACCACGCTGGAGACGGACGACGGCGCCAGCCACGGCGTCGATGGCGTGGTGGTCGCGGGCGGCGCCTGGTCGGGTGAACTGACGCGCCAGCTGGGCCTGTCGATTCCGCTGGAGACGCAGCGCGGCTACCACGTGACGGTGCGCAGCAGCAATCTGCAGCTGCGCCACACGGTGATGGCATCGGAGAACAATCTCATGGTCAATCCCATGGAAATGGGCTTGCGGCTCGCAGGCACGGTGGAATTCGCGGGCCTGAAGCCGCCACCGAATTACGCGCGCGCCGACGCGCTGCTGCGCCAGGGGCAGATGCTGTTCCCGCACCTCGACACCAGCGAAGTGACGCGCTGGATGGGCCACCGCCCCTGCCTGCCCGACAGCCTGCCGGTGGTGGGGCGTGCGCCAAAACACGACAACGTCTGGCTGGGCTTTGGCCACGGCCACATGGGCATGTGCATGGGTGCGGCGACCGGCCGCGAGATCGCGCACCTGGTCGCGGGCCGCGCGCCCGAAGTCGACCTGGCACCGTTCAGCCCGCTGCGGTTTGGTCGGCCATGAAGCGCGTCGCACTGATCTGCAACCGCGGGTTCTCGGACCTGCTGGTGCTGGGCCGGCAGAACCGCCCCGACCCGTATGCGCTGTGCACGCCGCAGTCGCCGTGGACGCAATGGATTGCGCCCGGGCACCGCCTGGAAGTCGATGCGCGCATCGATGCCCGCGGCGAGGAGGTGCAGCCGCTGGATCTCGATGCGCTGCGGACCCAGCTGGAAACGCTGGCTCCGGCGATTGACGCCGTGGCCGTGTGCCTGCTGTTTTCCTGGCGCAATCCGGCGCAAGAGCTGGCCATTGCACAGACACTGGCGCGGCATTTTCCATCGCTGGAAGTGCGGCTGTCGCATGATTTCGGCCATCTTCACACCGAGTACGAGCGCGCGCTGCAGACCGTGCTGGCGCTGACCGGGCCGCTGGCGCCGCCCGCCCCGACGGCCACCACCGAAGCACACGCGCCGACGCTGGCCGATCATCTGGGCGGCATTGCCAACCACATGCAGGCGGTGCTGGTGGAGCAGGCGGTCTCCAGCATCGCGCGCGAGGCCATGGACTGCGCGGCCGCGATCTTCCTGCCCGATGGCCGGCTGATCTCGCAGGCACGTTCCCTGCCCTTGCTGCTGGGCAGCCTGAGCCCGGCCCTGCAAGGCCTGCTCGCGGTGTATCCGGCGGCGCACATGCGCGCGGGCGACGGTTTCATGCTCAACGACCCCTGGGCCGGCGGCACGCACCTGCCGGACATCACGCTGGTGCGCCCGGTGTTCCATGCGGGCCGGCTCGCGGCGCTGCTGGCCTGCATATTGCATCACCAGGATGTGGGCGGCACGGCCGCCGGCTCGCTGCCCAGCAACGCCACGCATATCCACCAGGAAGGCATCATCATTCCGCCACTGCGGCTGTACCAGGACAACGCGATACAGCCCGACATCCTGCGGCTGCTGCAGGCGAACTCGCGCACGCCCGACAACCTGCGTGGCGACCTGGCCGCGCAATGGCAGGCCTTGTTGACCGGTGAGCCGGCGGTGCAGGCGCTGCTGGCGCAGACCGGCGCGGGCTTCGCCGCGCAGTGCGCGCAGCAGCTGGCGGCGTCGGCGGCGCTGACGCGCGCGGCCATCGCCCAGCTGCCCGACGGCGAATACCACTATGCCGATGCGCTCGATGGCGATGGCGTGGTGAGCGAGCAGATCCGCATTGCCGTGCGGCTCACGGTGCGCGGCGGCGAGATCGAGATCGACCTGAGCGGCTGCGCCGACCAGTGCGTGGGCCCGGCCAACGCCTCGCGCGGCGCGGTGCAGGCGGCGATCACCTACTTCGCGCGCATTCTCGCGCCGCACAGCGGCAGCGACGAAGGCTGCCTCGACGCGATCCGCGTGCGCCACCGGCCCGGCAGCCTGGTCGACCCGCAGTACCCGGCGGCGGTGAACGCGCGCACCAACCTGCTCAAGATCCTGGTGAACGCCTTGCTCGGGACGCTGGCCCAGGCCGATCCCGCACGCTTTCCCGCGCCCAATGCGGGTGCGGCCGTGGTGTTGTCGATGGCCGGCAAGCGCGCCGACGGCACGCCCTGGATGTACACCGAAATCATTGCCGCGGGCGCGGGCGGCACGCCCACGGGCGCCGGTGCGGCCGGCGTGTCCACCGACATCAGCAACGCGCGCAATACCCCGGCCGAAGTGCTGGAAAGCCAGGCGCCGCTGCGCGTGGAAACCGTGGCCGTGCGCGGCGCCTCGGGCGGCGCGGGCCGCCACCGCGGCGGCGACGGCGTGCTGCGCCGCTACCGCCTGCTCGAAGGCACGGCCACGCTGAGCTACCGCGGCGAACGCCATGGGATCGCGCCGCAGGGCGTGCTCGGCGGCGCGCCGGGCCAGTGCGCGCAGGCCTTCATCGAACGGGCCGCCGGCGACACGCTGGCGTTGTCCGCCAAGTCCACCGCCACGCTCGCCGCCGGCGACCGACTCACCATTGCCACCGCCGGCGCGGGCGGCTGGGGCAGCTCCCTTTGATCGCGTCACCACCAGCACCCACCATGAACTCCTCACACATCCCCACCGGCTTTCTGGCCTGCGCCCTGGCGCTGGCCTTCACCTGCAGCGCCGCCCTGGCCGAAACGGCGCAGGAATACCCGTCGAAAACCGTGAGCATCGTCGTGCCCTTCCCCACCGGCGGCAGCACCGATCTGCTGGCGCGGCGCGTGGCCGAGAAGCTGCGCGCGGCCTGGGGCAAGACCATCATCGTCGAGAACAAGCCCGGCGCGGGCGGTGCCGTCGGCGCCGAATACGTGGCCAAGGCCGCGGGCGATGGCTATACGCTGCTGATGGGCGTGACCGGCAGCAATGCGATCGCGCAGTCGCTGTACCCCCATCTGCGCTACCACGTGATCAACGACTTCAAGCCCGTGACCATGCTGGTCAGCGCGCCGCTGGTGCTGGCCGTGAACCCCCATGTCAAGGCCAATACGCTCAAGGAATATGTGGCGCTGTCGCAAAGCGGCCCGCGGCCGCTGACCTTTGGCTCGGCCGGCAACGGCACCTCCATGCACCTCACCGGCGAGCTGTTCAAGCAGCGCACGGGCGCCCGGCTCGAGCACATTCCCTATCGCGGCAACGGCCCCAAGGTCACCGATCTGCTGGGCGGGCAGATCGATTCCTCGTTTGGCGATCTGCTGGTGCTGCAGCCCCATCTGGAGAGCGGCAAGCTGCGCGCGCTGGCCGTGACCTCGGCCCAGCGCAACCCCATCCTGCCGAATGTGCCCACGGTGGCCGAAAGCGGCTATCCCGGTTTCGAGGCGCTGTCGTGGCAGGGCCTGTTTGCGCCGGCCTCGACACCCGACGCCATCGTGCAGAAGATCAACCAGGCCGTCAGCGCCGCCGTGAAATCGCCTGACGTGCAGTCGTTCTTCGCCGAACGCGGCTTCGTGATGGAAGGCAGCAGCAGCGCTGCCTTCACCCAGTTCGTGAAGGCCGAAACCGTCAAATGGAAAGAGATCGTGGAGAAGTCCGGTGCCAAGGCCGACTGATCCCGCAGGCGCTGGCGCGCCCGCTTTTGCCTGCATCGGCGGCCCGGTGGTGCGCGCCGGCGTGGTCCAGCCCATCTCCCAGGCCACGCTGCACAACGGCATGGTCTTTGTGTCGGGCCAGGTGCCCATGGTCGCCGGGCGCCCCGCGGCCGACGACATCGCGGGCCAGACGCACTGCGTGATCGACATGCTGGCCGCCATCCTGGCGCAGGCCGGCGCGGGCCTGGAACATGTGCTCAAGGTCAATGTGTGGCTCACGCATGCCGACGACTACGCGGCGTTTCACGCGGCCTATGGCGAGCGCTTCGCGCAGGCGCCCCTCCCCGCGCGTTCGACGGTGATCTCGGGGCTGATCGCTCCGGTCAGGATAGAGATGGAAGCCATAGCGGTGCTGCCGGTCGGCTCAGGGGCGTGAAACCGGCGCTATGCCCCTGAGCACACGCCAGCGCCCGCGCGCAGGCACAATCGGCCGGGTCTTCCACACCTGCTGAACTGCGCCTGCCCATGCCCGCCACCGAAATCACCGTCACCTCCGCTGGCAAAGTCGCGGGCCAGGAACTGCTGGTTCCCACCGGCCAGGAGGGGGAGCACTTCGCCCATATCCAGGACTGGCTCACGGCCCAGCTCAAGGCGAAAAAGACGGTGCGCGACATCAGCCAGAAAGTGCTGGTCAAGGGCATCAAGCAGTGGGCCGTCTACGAAGGAAAATCCGGCGGCAAGCCGGTGCGCTGGGTGTTCAAGATCACCTGAAGCCAGCGCGCGGCTTCCCGCCGCGCGCGCTTGTTCTTCCACCGTCCCGTCCCATGCGCCTGTTTGCCGTCTTTGCGGCTTTTTTCCGCGACAACTACCCCTCCTCCGAACGCCTGGGCGTGCCCGTGGCGCGCTGGCGCGAAAGCCTTTATCGCACGGTGTTCGAGACCAACACCCAGATGGGCAAGACCTTCGAGCGCTATCTGACGCTGGCCATCTTGCTGAGCCTGGGCGTGGTGATTGCGCACAGCGTGCCGGCGATCTCCGAAGGCTGGCGCGGCACGCTGATGCGCGCGCTGGAGTGGATCTTCACAGTGGCGTTCACCATCGAATATGTGTTGCGGCTGATCTCGGTGCGCAAGCCCTGGCGCTACGCGCTGAGCTTCTACGGCATCGTCGATCTGCTGGCGCTCATTCCCGCCTACCTGGCGATCTTCTTTCCGGATGCGCAGTATCTGGCTGCGATACGCGCGCTGCGGCTGGTGCGCACTTTCCATATCTTTCCCGCGCTGCGCGGCTTCCTGGACGAGTACCTGATGCTGGGCCGCGCCCTGCAGGCCAGTGCGCGCAAGATCTTTGTGTTCCTGAGCGTGGTGGCGGTGCTGGTGTTTGTCACGGGCACGCTGATGTTCGTCATCGAGGGCCCGGAAAACGGCTTCACCAGCGTGCCCATGGGCATCTACTGGGCGATCTCCACCGTGACCACGGTGGGCTATGGCGACGTGACGCCCGCGACGTCCATAGGCCGCTTCTTTGCCTCGGTGATGATGCTGCTGGGCTGGGGCATCCTGGCCGTGCCCACCGGCATCGTCGGCGCGGAAATCTCGCGCGGCGCCGGCACCCGCGCGCGCATGAAGGGCGTGGAATGCCGGATGTGCGGCGAGAACCGGCATGAGGAGGACGCACGCTTTTGCCGGCGCTGCGGCACCCGGCTGGCGCCGACGGCTGCCGCGGCGCACCCACCCACGGCACCGGCGATGCACGCCGCAGCCGCTGACCGGGCCACGGCCGCCATCGACTGAGCCGCGCCGCTCAGAGCATGCTGCGGCGCTGCGAGCCGACGCGCGCGCCGGCATCGGCCGCCTGCGCGCCATGGCGCCCTTCTGCGGGCGGTGGCAGCACCGCCGGCATGCCCAACCCCTTCAGCGCCAGCTCGCGATGCCAGCGCTTGCTGTGGTACAGGTGCTGCTCTTCGTCCTGCTCCACGCGCGCATAGGCATTCTTGAGCAGGTAGGCCTGCTGGCCGCTGGCCGCAGCCGCCACCTGGCCCAGCAGCTCCCAGTTGGCGTGGTCCTTGGTCTCGGCATGTATCACGCATTCGCAGGCGATCAATTCGGCGGCCTGCGCCGTGTCGGTGCTGGCCGCCAGCTCGATGCTCTGCACCAGCGCCTTGCCAATATGCTTGGCGACGTCGCGGCCGGCACTGCGCGTATCCGGGTCCAGCCCCAAGTCTTCGCAGAGGGTCAGCAGCACGTTGTAGTGCGTGCGGGTCTGCTCCAGATAGTCCTGCCATTCCTTCTTCAGGTCGGGATTGCGCGCCACGGGAATGGCTGTCTTGTAGACCTGTTCGCCAGCGAGTTCGGTTTCCAGCATCTGCAGCAGCAGGTCCTTGAGTTGCGTGGCATCGTAGGAGGTGTGGGCCATGATGTTTCCTTTTCACAACGGCAACAACCGCCAGCCCATGGTGAATCCTGCTGGACGAAAGTGACTGTAGGGCACGATCCTGACGCCAAGCAGGCGCCAGGTAGGCGCCCCTTGAACGACAGGCGATGCGAGGTCCTGCCGGAGTGCGGTTGAGCGCCAGGCGTTGCGCCTGCCGCACGCGCATGACCGGGCCGCGGCGGCGTTGACAGTGCCCAGGCACGGCCCACTACAATGAATTCAACGCGAACCTGACGGGTGCAGCGCTGTATCCATTCATCATCGACAAGGGGTTTCACATGTCCACCAATTCCGACGACGACAGCCAGCAACGCTTTGCACTGGGTTTCCTGTTTGCGCTGATTGCCCTGATCGTGTCCGCGGTCATCGGCACCGTGGTCTACCAACGCGTGCTCAAGGCGCCCGAAGCGACGCCGGTCAACAACGCCGTGGTGCCGGCCGCGACGGACTTCGAGGAAGCGCGCGTGCAGGTGGACAACGGTGTGGTCAAGTTCTACTTCGCGACGGGCAAGGCCGATGTGGCCATGGGCGGCAATGCGGCGCTGGCCGATGTGGTGCGCGGCGTGACGAACGGCAAGCGCGCGCGCATCTCGGGATTTCACGATGCCACCGGCGATGCTGCGGTGAATGCCGAGCTGGCCAAGCAACGCGCGCTGGCGGTGCAGGCCACCTTGCTGGAACTGGGCGTGACACCGGAAATGATCGAACTGAGCAAGCCCGAACAGACGCTGGCCGGCGGCAGCAATGCCGAGGCACGCCGCGTCGAGGTGGTGCTGATCGACTGATCGCTGCTTGCCCGCGCGAGACCGGCAGTGCCTGACCAGGCCTGGCGGTCTTTTTTGTTTCCAGGCCTGCCGGCCATGGAACGCTGCTTGCGGTTTGGTTACAGAAGATGACGGCTGCGCCGGGTCCGCCAACGCGCCAGTTCCACCTCATCTTGACGAGCCGCCAAATGACCAGTGTGCAGAGCCTGCACTTCACTGCCCTTGCGCCGCAATCCGACGTATTCACGCGGACTGCCCAGCGCATAGGCCGGTCGATTGCCGGCATTTTCCAGGGCAAGGGCAGCAGCCCGCCGCCGACACTGGGTCCGGCGCTTTCCGGCGCCCAGGCCCAGGCGCTGGGCCAGAAGTATGCGGATCAGTTGGGCGAGCGCTTCGGGCCCGAATTCGGCAAGCGCTTCGACGCCAAGGCGCCCGAGGGCACGGTTTTCAACGGCTATCGCGTGCTGGGAGACAAAGCCAAGGGCGTCGAGCCGGGATTCATCGCGCACAAGGACTGGAGTGCGCAGGACGACCACAAGCTGCAGCAGCCGCATGAACCGCTGCACCAGGCGGCGCGCCAATGGGTGCACCAGCAGATCGCCGCCGGCTCGCCGCTGACGAAGGAGCCGGTGCAGATGGCCATCCAGACGCTGGCCGCACAAGGCCATGCAGACCCGGACACGGCGAGCGCGCTGAAGGCGATGGCGGCGCTGCCCGAAAAGGCCGGCTCGCTTGCATTGCAGCAATGCGATGCCGACCTGATGGCTGAAATCGTGCAGCAGACCGTCAAGCACATTGTCGCGGCGCATGACAGCCCGGCCGCCGCCCCGCTGTACCAGGACCTCAAGCAGCACCTCATGGCGTCGCAGCCCCAGTTCACCGAGAAGCACTACATCAAGCTGGACTACTACGAAACCGACAAGTCGATCTTCGGCAACTACACCATCCCCTACGACAAGACCAAGGCCATGGCCGGCATTCCCGTACTGGGCAACCTCGGGCACCAGTGGGCGAAATCCGTGTCCCCGCGCGAAATCAACAGCGGCGCGGTCAGCGAGAAGCTCGCAAACGACTAGGACCAGGGTCTGGTCCAGCTGGACGGCGCCGTGCTGCATCTGCAGATCTACCAAAAGGAAGGCGCCAACGTGCTGGTGCTGCTGGCGGATCTCGGGCCGCTGCCGCGCGAAAAACGGCTGGCGCACTACCAGTTGCTGCTGGCCGCAAACAGCGGCTGGCGCGAGCTCGCAGGCGGGGCACTGTGCACCGACGAGACCGGTGAGCGTGCCTGGCTGCGGCTGCGGCTGGATCTCAATACACTGGCGGCCAAAGTCCTGGGCCAGTGGCTCACGGCGCTGGTGCAGGCGGCCGAAGCCTGGGCCGTGCGCCTCGGAACACCTGCTGCGCCGGCCACCCCGCCGCGCGCCATGCCGACCGTGCCACCGGGCTTCTTCGGCAGCCATCCCTTTCAACTGGTCTGAGCCAACACATGCCAAGTCTTGACTTTGCCGCCCTGGTGCAAAACTATTGCCGCTCGGCGCAGCTGCCCGCACCGGTGCTGATCAACGGCGTGAGCTGCTGCATAGAGGCCGCGGGCCGCGCGCCGGTGGTGATTGCCTGGGACGAGACGCGCGACGATGTGGTGATCATCGTTCCGCTGAGCGAACAGCCCATGCCGCTGAGTGTGGAACGTGCGCAGGAACTGCTGAGCGCGGCTTTCGTCGGCCAGGACCTCGACGGTGCGGCCATCGGCCTCGACCCGGCAACCGGCGTGCTTTCGCTGTGGCGTCGGCTGGCGAGCGAGGCGGCGACGCTCACCCGGCTGGCGCTCGATATCGAGCGCACCAGCGCCACGGCGCTGCTGGTGGCGCGCTGATCAGAGCTGGAAGGCGACGGTACGCACCATGCCCTCGAAGATCTCGCGCGGCCACGACGGCCGGCGGCTGACATAGGGGTCGGCGCCGGCCAGCAGCGTCTCGTGCCACTGCTGCAGCCACTGCACTTCGGCCTGGCCATAAAAAGCGGTCATGGCCTCGTAGTTCAGGAACAGGCTGCGCGCATCCAGATTCAATGAACCGCTGAGCGCCCACTCGCCGTCGACCAGCACGCATTTGGCATGCAGCATGCCGGGCAGCAGATGGATTTCGGCGCCGGCCTGGGCCAGCTGGCGCAAGGCGCGCTCGCGCGCCCAGTCGGCCAATCTGTGATTCGAGCAGCGCGGCAACAGCAGGCGCAGACGCACGCCGCGCCTGCAGGCCAGCGTCCAGGCCGCGAGCAGCGCATCATCGGGAACGAAATACGGCGTCACCGCCACGATGCTTTCACGCGCCTGGAAGGCGGCCGACAGCAGCAGCGCATGCAGCGTGTCGTCGGCGTGGTCCGGGCCGCTGGGAATCCATTGCACCCAGGTCTGGCCGGGCGCGGGCGCCAGCGCCGCGGGGTGGGCCACCGGCGGCGCGCGGTGCTTCTTGCGGTGGATGCGCCCGGGCGCGGCGCGCCAGTCGGCCTCGAACTGGGCCAGCGCCTGGGCCGCGAGCGGGCCCTCGACGACAAAGCCCAGATCGACCCAGGGCGGCGCGCCGTTCTTGCCGACGAAGTACTCATCGGCCAGATTGCGCCCGCCACTCCACAGCCGCTGGCCATCGGCCACCACCAGCTTGCGGTGGTTGCGCAGATTGAGCCGGCCGTAAAGCGGGTTGTGCAGCAACGGCATGAAGCGGCGCACGACAATGCCCATGCCGCGCCAGTCGCGCAGCAGCGTGCGCGGCGTCTGCAGGCTGCCGATGGCGTCGATCAGCACGCGCACCCGCACGCCGCGCGCCACGCCGCGCTGCAGGGCCTGGGCCACCTGCTCGCCCGTGGCGTCGGCGGCCAGCACATAGGTGCTCAGCACCAGCTGCTCGCGCGCGCTGTCGATGGTGGCCAGCAAGGCGGCCAGCGCCTCATCGCCGTCGCCCTGGAACTCCACCCGCGCGTTGCGCATGGCTTCGGGCAGGCCCAGCGCGCGCAGCAGGCACGCCACCCATTCGGGCGGGGTGGCGCCGGCCGGCGCGTCATCGCCCTCGCTCCAGGGCTGCGGGGTGGGCAGCAAGGCTGGCTGGCGCTGCACCGGCCGCAGGAACTTGCGGCTGCCGATCAGCAGGAACAGCGGCAGCGCGCCATAGGGAAACGCCACCATGGCCACGACCCAGGCCAGCGCCGCCGAAGGGTGGCGGCGCTGCTGGCCGATGCGCGTGGCGAACATGTAGACCAGCAGGCTGGCGATCACCACGATGCTGTGGCCCAGGCCCGAGAGCAGCGCAATCATGGTCATCGAAAGAGTTCTCGCAGCATTGGGTTCATGCAACGAGCATAGCGGTTGCCACGCAGCCACCGCGTGGGGCGCGTCCTACGGCAAATTCGCCGTGCCCAAATTCGCCGTGCCGTACCCCAGCAGCCACCAGCGGGTCTCGTTGTGCGGGCCCTGCTCGATGCCGCCCTGCAGCACCTCCAGGCCATGCAGCGTGGCCGCAAGCGCCGGGCCCAGGCAGGCCAGGGCCTGGTTTGCCGACGCCGCCACCGCCTGCGCGGCCGCGCCGGCCGACGCGCAGGCACGCTGCGGCAAGGCCGGCAGGTGCTGTCGCAGCCAGGGCGCGGCCTCCTGCAGCGCCACCGGATGGGCGCAGACGGCCTGCAGCTGCGCCAGCGCCACGCCGGGGCGCGCCATCAGGCTGTAGCCGATCTGCAGCCGGCATTCGCCCACGACCTGCAGCGCATCGGTCTGGCCTTGACCTTGGCTCGCTGCGAGCATGGCCAGCATCGGCGTCTGATAGGGCGTGGCACCGACGAGGCTGGTGCTCACGGGCAGGCAGACCGCATCGACACTGCGCTGCGCGAGCGCCTGCAGCGCCGCATCGGCCGCCATGGGCAGCAGTTCGGGGCCGGGCTGCAGGCCCGCGGCCTCGCGCCACTGCAGGCAGGCCTGGTGGCTCCAGGTGCCGGCCGGGCCGAGATACGCCAGGCGCTGGTGGGCATCACGCAATGCATCGGGCCACGCCGAGTAGATGCCCGGTACCGCCATGCCTGGGTTCATGCGGGCAGCAGCGTCAGCACCTTCTCTGGCGGACGGCACAGTTGCGCGCCGCGCGGCGTGACGACGATCGGGCGGTTCAGCAGCACCGGGTGAGCGGCAACGGCGTCGATCAGATCAGCATCGCTGACGGCCGGCGCATCGAGCTGCAGCTCGGCGTAGACCGCCTCCTTGCTGCGCAGCAGATCGCGCACCGGCACGCCCAGCTGGCGCACCAGCGCCGTGAGCGCGGGCGCATCGAGGGGCTCGGCAATGTAGTCGACGATGGTCGGCTCGATGCCGCGCTCGCGGATCAGCGCCAGCGCGCCGCGCGAATTGCTGCAGCGGCTGTTGTGGTAGATCATGACGGGGAAATCGGCAGGGGATGGTGTCTGGCTCATGCAGCGCAGTGTACTCAGCGCGAGCGCAGCGTGCGGCTCAGCATGATCACCGGCACCAGGCCCACGGCCACCAGCGCCAGCGAGGGCAGCGCGGCCTCGCCCAGGCGTTCGTCGCGCGCCAGCTGGTAGGCGACGACGGCCAGCGTGTCGCTGTTGAACGGGCGCAGCACCATGGTCGCGGGCAGCTCCTTCATCACATCGACAAACACCAGCAGCGCGGCCGCGGCCGTCGAGCGCTTGAGCAGCGGCCAGTGCACGCGCGCCAGCAGGCCCCAGCTGCGCGTGCCCAGCATGCGCGCCGAATCGTCGAAGCTCACGGGAATGCGCGCGTAGCCGCTTTGCATGGACTGCAGCGCCACGGCGCAAAAGCGCACCAGATACGCCCACACGATGCCCACCGCCGTGGCCGTGATCAGCGAGGCCAGGCCCCAGTCGGGCACTGCCGCCTGCAGCCAGCCCACGGGCAGCAGCAGGCCCACGACGATCACCGCGCCGGGCACGGCATAGCCCAGGCTGGCCAGCTGGGCCACGCCACGCGTGAGCGCGTCGGGCCGGCGGCGCACGGCAAACGCCAGCGCCAGTGCAATTGCGACGGCCAGCACCGAAGTGATCGCGCCCAGGCGCACGCTGTTCCAGGCCCATTCGAGAAAGCGCGACCAGGGCAGGACCGACCAGTCGGCGGCCAGCGGGCGCAGCATGAAGAACACCGGCGCGACAAAGCCCATCAGCACCGGCAGCAGGCAGACCAGCCAGGCCAGCGCCGCATGCCCGCCGCGCAGGCGCAGCGGCTGGGCTTCGGCCGAACCCGCGCGGCCCACGCCGTTGGTGACGAAACGCATGCGGCGCTGGGCGCGCACTTCGATCTGCAGCAGCAGCACGACCAGCACCAGCAGGAAAGTCGCGAGCTGGGCCGCGGCAATGCGGTTGTCCATAGACAGCCAGGCCTTGTAGATGCCGGTGGTGAAGGTCTGTATGCCGAAGTAGCTGGCGACGCCGAAATCGGCCAGCGTCTCCATCAGCACCAGCGCCACGCCCGCGGCCACGGCCGGGCGCGCCAGCGGCAGCGCCACCGTGGTGATGCGCCGGCGCAGCGGCGCGCCCAGCAGCCGCGCAGCCTCCATCAGATGCGCGGCGCGCTCGCCCAGCGCGGTGCGCGCCAGCAGATAGACATAAGGGTAGAGCGAGAAGATGAACACCCAGACCGCGCCGCCCAGGCTGCGCACTTCGGGCAGCAGCCGGCCTTCGAGGCCATAGGTCTCGCGCAGCCAGACCTGCAGCGGGCCGCTGAACTGCAGGAAGTCGGTATAGGCATAGGCCGTGACATACGCCGGCATGGCCAGCGGCAGCAGCAGCAACCATTCCAGCGTGCGCCGCCCGCTGAAATCAAACAGCGTCACGGTGGCCGCGGCCACGGTGCCGACCACGGCCGCGCCCAGCGCCACCATCAGGCCGAGCCACACCGTGGTCATGGCATAGCCGGGCAGCACCGTGGACGCCATCTCGCGCAGTATGGGCCCGGCCAGGGCATCGCCGCCCCAGGGCAGCCAGGCGGCAAACACCGCCAGCACCGGCAAGGTGAGCAGCAGCGCCAGCAGGATCAGCGGCAGGGAACGGAAGGCAAGAGTGATGCGGCGCAAGATAGGGCTCGGCTGGGGGAGTGGGGCACAGGAGGTGCGGCGGCGGCCGGGGCCTTTCGCGCAAATGCGAATTCTAAGCATTTGCACCGCCCTACAATCGCGGAATGTTTCTCAAGGTCTCCCAACTCGGGGTGCGCTATGCCGGCCGCCCGCAGGCCGCCGTCCAAGGCGTTTCACTGAATCTGAACGCCGGTGACATCGGCGTGCTGATCGGCCCCTCGGGCTGCGGCAAGACCACCTTGCTGCGCGCCGTGGCCGGGCTCGAGCCCGTGAGCTCCGGCGAGATCCGCCTGCTCGATCAGGTGGTCAGCAGCGCCAGCGTCTCGCTGCCCCCGGAGCAGCGGCGCATAGGCATGGTGTTCCAGGACTACGCGCTGTTTCCGCACCTGAGCGTGGGCGCGAACGTCGCGTTCGGCATCCATTCCCTGCGCAAGAGCGAGCAGGCCGCGCGCGTGGCCGAAGTGCTGCAGCTGGTCGGCCTCGAAGGCAGCGCCGGGCGCTTCCCGCACGAGCTGTCGGGCGGCCAGCAGCAACGCGTGGCGCTGGCGCGGGCACTCGCACCACGGCCGCAGCTGATGCTGCTTGACGAGCCGTTCTCCAATCTCGATGTCGATCTGCGCGAACGCCTGGCCCACGAGGTGCGCAGCATTCTCAAGGCCGCGGGTGCGACGGCGCTGTTCGTCACGCACGACCAGCTCGAAGCGTTTGCCATCGGCGATGTGATCGGCGTGATGAACCATGGCGAGCTGCACCAGTGGGACAACGCATACACGCTGTACCACCGCCCCGCGACGCGCTTTGTCGCCGACTTCATAGGCCATGGCGTGTTCCTGCCCGCGCGCCTGGTGATGCGTGACAGCGGCGTGGTGGCCGAGACCCCGCTGGGCGAGCTCAGCGACGTCGCTGAATGCCCGCTGCCCGCGAGCTACCCGAACGGCGAATGCGATGTGCTGCTGCGCGCCGATGACGTGATCCACGACGACAACGCGCCCGTCAAGGCGCAGATCGTGCGCAAGTCATTTCGCGGCTCGGAGTTCCTCTACACCATGCGCCTGGCCAGCGGCCAGACCGTGATGGCCCATGTGCCCAGCCACCACAACCATGAGCTGGGGGAATGGGTGGGGATGAAGCTGGCGGTGGAGCATGTGGTGGCGTTTCCAAGGGAATAGGACAAAACATCCTGTGCACAGGGCGCGGCGTTTACGCCCCCACGAAGCTATCCCGCCCCCGCCCCCCGCCCTTCTGGCTGCGCCTGCCGCGCGCAGGGCCCGGGCTGAGCCGGAGTGCCGAAGGACACGGAGGCCTCGTCAACTGACTCACCGCGGTTGTCCGAGCGAAGCGGCGTAGCCGCGTAGCGAGTTCCGCGGTGCAGCCCGGGACCGAGCACGGCAGGTTGCCCGCAGCGAAGCGGAGGGTCGCAGACAGCAGGGCCGCTTTCTTTTGGTTCGTTTTCTTGTGCGTACAAGAAAATGAACTCGGCTGCCGGGCCGAGACCCGGCCTCTGCCCTAAGGCAAGCCACTTCGGGTGAATAGACCCTAACGCCTGACGCCCAGCAACTTATCCAGAAACTGCTGCGCCCGCTCGCTTTGCGGGTTGGAGAAAAACGCCTCGGGCGCGGCCTGTTCGATGATCTGGCCCTGGTCCATGAACACCACGCGGTCGGCGACCGAGCGCGCGAATTCCATTTCGTGGGTCACGCAGACCATGGTGATGCCCTGGCCCGCGAGTTCCACCATGACGTCCAGCACCTCGTGCACCATTTCCGGGTCGAGCGCGGACGTGGGCTCGTCGAACAGCAGGATCTGCGGCGCCAGGCACAGGGCGCGGGCGATGGCCACGCGCTGCTGCTGGCCGCCCGAAAGCTGCTGCGGGAACTTGTGTGCCTGGTCGGCGATGTGCACGCGCTCGAGCTGGGCCAGCGCCTGGGCTTCGGCTGCGGCGCGCGGGACCTTGGCTACGTTGCGCGGCGCCAGCGTCAGGTTGTCGAGCACGCTCAGATGCGGAAACAGATTGAACTGCTGGAACACCATGCCCACGCTGCGGCGCACCTGCTGCACCGCGCGCAGGTCTTCGCGGCCTTCGACGGCCAGCGCCACACCGTTCACCGTGAGGCGCCCTTCCTGGAAGGGCTCGAGCGCATTGATGCAGCGGATCAGCGTCGACTTGCCCGAACCCGAAGGGCCGCAGACCACCAGGCGTTCGCCGCGCGCGATGTCGAGATCGATGTCGCGCAGCACATGGAAGTCGCGCCCGAACCATTTGTTCAGTTGCTCGAAGCGGACCATGGAAGTGTCTGACATGTATTCTTTCAACGGGCCAGGCCGCGCGCGTGCCGCTGCTCGACCCAGAGGCTGTAGCGGGACATGGCCGCGCAGACCACAAAATAAATCGCGGTGATGAACAGGTAGCCCTCCACCATGAACGGCCGCCACTCGGGGTCGCCGCTGAGGGCCAGGCCCAGCGAGCCGGTCAGCTCGTAGAGGCTCACGATGGTGATCAGCGAGCTGTCCTTGAAGATGGAGATGAAGCTGTTCATCAGCCCCGGCACGACGGCGCCCAGCGCCTGGGGCAGCACCACCAGGCGCTGCGTCTGCCACCAGCCCAGGCCTATGCTGTTGGCGGCTTCGAGCTGGCCCTGCGGCACGGACTGCAGGCCGGCGCGCACGGTTTCGGCCAGGTACGCGGCGGCAAACAGCGCAATGCCCAGCAGCACGCGCACCAGCACATCGGGCGTGGCGCCCACGGGCAGGAACAGCGGGAACAGGAAGCTGGCCATGAACAGCACCGAGATCAGCGGCACGCCGCGCACCAGTTCGATGAAGCCCGCGCACAGCGTGCGGATCGCCGGCATGCGCGAGCGCCGGCCCAGGGCCAGCAGCACCGCCAGCGGGCAGGCCAGCACGATGGACAGCGTGGTCAGCATCAGCGTCAGCGGCAGCCCGCCCCAGCGCTCGGTGGGCACCTCGGCCAGGCCCAGCACGCCGCCGCCCATCAGCGTGAACACCACGACCCAGACCAGCACCCAGGCCAGCACCAGCCAGCGGGTCCAGAACAGCCGCACGCCGCTGGCGATGACCAACGCCAGCAGCAGCCCTGTGGCCAGCACCGGGCGCCATTGTTCTTCGAGCGGATAACGGCCCAGCAGGATCAACCGGTGCTTTTCCGTGATCACGCCCCAGCAGGCGCCCACGCCGCGCGCCGCCTGGCAGGCATCGGCATCGGCCTGCCACACGGCGCGCCACAGCAGCCAGTCGAGCGCGCCCGGCAGCGCCCACAGCGCCCAGCCCAGCAGCGCCAGCGTGGTCAGCGCGCTGACCCAGCTGCCAAACAGTTCGCGCCGCACCCAGGCGCGCAGGCCGCCTGAACTGGGAGGAGCGGGCCGGGCAGGAATCGTCTCGGAGGGCCGCATGCTCATGGTTCCTGGCGCGCGCGATCGCGCCGGTCGAGCCGACCCATCAGCAGCGCCGTGGCCAGCGACAGCGTCAGATAAACGGCCATCACGATGGCAATGCACTCGAGCGCGCGGCCGGTCTGGTTCAGGCTGGTGTTGGCAATCGACACCAGATCGGGGTAGCCCACGGCCACGGCCAGCGAGGAATTTTTCGTGAGATTGAGGTACTGATTCGTCAGCGGCGGCGCCATCACGCGCAGCGCCTGCGGCGCGGTGACCAGGCGCAGCGTCTGCCAGCGGCTCAGCGCAATGCTTTGCGCGGCCTCGATCTGGCCATGCGGCACCGAGGCAATGCCGGCGCGCACCACTTCGGCGACAAAAGCCGCGGTGTAGAACGTGAGGCCGGCGAGCACGGCCAGGAATTCCGGCGACAGCGCGGCGCCGCCATCGATGGCAAAGCCGTCGATCGCCGGCACGCTCCAGTGCCACCCATTGGCGCCCTGCTGCGGAAACGGCAGCACCAGCCCCGACTTGCTCAGGAAAATGCTGTGCCCCCAGCTCCAGGCTTCGGTGGTATCGGGCAGGAATTCCACCAGCAGCAGATACCACACCAGCAATTGCACCAGCAGCGGCACATTGCGAAACAGCTCCACATAGCCGCGGCACAGCGCGCGCACCGGCAGGTTGCGCGAAAAGCGCCCTACCCCGACCAGCGCGCCCAGCAGCGTGCACAGCACGATGCCGGCCAGCGCCACGCGCAGCGTGTTGAGCAGGCCGACGAGAAACGCGCGCCAATAGGCGTCGGTGGATTCAAACGCGATCGGCTGCTCGCCGATGTCGAAGCCCGCGGTCTGGCCCAGAAAGTCCCAGCCGCTCTGGATGCCGCGCGCGGCCATGTTGGTCTGGGTGTTGTAGACCAGCCAGCCCAGCAGCGTCACCACGCCCAGCAGCGCCAGCACCTGCCACAGCCGCGCGCGCGTTGCCGGATGGTGCCAGGACCACCCGGCGCGCGGGCGCGCCGGAGCGGGCCGCGGCGGTATCAAGGGAGACCGGGGCGCAGGGCTCATCGCACCGGCAGGGCGTACATCAGACCGCCATCGGTCCAGAGCTTGTTCTTGCCGCGCGCCAGGCCCACGGGGGTCTTCTCGCCGACGTTGCGCTCATAGATCTCGCCGTAGTTGCCCACGGCCTTGATCGCGCGCACCAGCCATTCCTTGTCCAGGCCCAGCAGCTTGCCCGTGTCTTCGGTCTTGCCCAGCAGGCGGCCGATGGTCGGGTCGGTAGTGTCGGCCTTGAGCTTGTCGACATTTGCCTGGGTGATGCCGTTTTCCTCGGCTTCGACCAGGCCGTGCACGACCCAGCGCACCACGGCCAGCCACTCGTCGTCACCGCGGCGCACCAGCGGGCCCAGCGGCTCCTTGGAGATCAGGTCCGTGAGAATCACATGTTCCTTGGAATCCTTGGCTTCCTTGGCACGCACCGAGGCCAGGCCCGAAGCGTCGGTCGTGTACGCCTGGCAGCGGCCCGCGAAGTAGGCGGCGTTGGCGGCATCGAACTTGTCGAACACCACGGGCTTGAGGTTGAGCTTGTGGATGCGCGAGAAGTCGGTCATGTTCTTCTCGGACGTGGTGCCCGACTGCACGCAGACCGTCGCGCCCTTGAGCTGCTTGGCGCTGGTGACCTTGGTCTTGGCCGGCACCATGAAGCCCTGGCCGTCGTAGAACACCACGGCGGTGAAGGCCAGGCCCATGGAGGCATCGCGCGTCAGCGTGACCGAGGTATTGCGCGACAGCACGTCGACTTCGCCCGACTGCAGCGCGGTGAAGCGCTGCTGCGAGACCAGCGGCACCCACTTGACCTTGCCCGCATCGCCCAGCAGCGCCGCGGCAATCGCCTTGCCCACATCCACGTCCAGACCGGTCCACTGGCCCTTGCTGTCGGCCGCCGAGAAGCCCGGCACGCCGCTGCTGATGCCTATGCTGATCTGGTCGCGCTGCTTGATGGTGTCTATGGTCTTGCCGGCATGCGCCGAGGTGATACCGGCCAGAGCCAGGGCCAGCAGGGAAAAACGGGAAATCTTCATGGGTGCACCTGTCAAGTGAGTAAGCCGATGGCTGGGGGCCGCCTGCGCGCAGGTTACCGCAATGTGCGAAGCGCTGCGCTATGGCGTAAGCCGCGTAGGGTAGCGCGGTTCCAGGCCGACTCCTTGCGCGAAAAACGACTAAGCGTTGCGCAGACGCTCGACTTCGGCTTGCAAGTCCTGTGCCCAGGTGCGCCGGTCGCGGCCCTGCGCGGTCTGCGGCGTGCCGTACACCACGCGCGCGATGAGGGGCGGCGCGCTGAGCGTGCGCCAGATCGAGGTCCACAGCGCCGTGTCGCCCGCATAGACCGGCGCCAGGCTGTCGGCCCCCGTGGCCGCATCGATGAAGCGCAGGCCCAGCGGCTGCACCGGCGCATTGACCTGGATCGCCGCCTCCAGCAAATTGGCGCGAAACGGCAGCATCGCGCCGCCGTCGCTGGTCGTGCCTTCGGGAAACACCGCCAGCACATCGCGCTGGCGCAGCGCCTCGGACATCAGCTTGACGATGCGCAGCGTGTCGCGGCGCGAGCCGCGGTCGATGAACAGCGTGCCCGCGGCGCGCGCCAAGGTGGACACCAGCGGCCACGAGGCGACATCGGCCTTGGAGATGAAGCGGCAGTGGCGCGCCGCATGCAGCACCGGAATGTCGAGCCATGACAGGTGGTTGGCGACCAGCAACACCGGGCCGTTGGCCGGCGGCGTGCCCTGCACGTCGAGCTGCACGCCGACGCGCGGCAGCAGGCCGCGGGCCCAGGCCTGGACATGGGCATTGCGCTGCTCCACCGACAGGCGGGGAAAGCGCGTGAGGATGATCCACAGACCGCGCAGCAGGTGGCCTGCAAGCCGCAGCAGGCGCAGGCCGGCGCGCACCCCGCGGTGCTCAGCCACGCTCGAACGCAATGCGTCCCGCGACCAGCGTGCAGCGCACGCGGGCCGGCAGTTCATAACCGCCGAAAGGCGTGCACTTGCCCTGGCTGGCCAGCGCCTCGGGCTTGACTTCCCAGTGGCAGTCGGGATCGACGAGGCACAGGTCGGCGGCGCCGCCCACCTGCAGCTGGCCGATCTGCGTCTGCAGCTCGCCCAGCGCCGTGCCCAGCACGCGCGCGGGCGCGGCGGTGATCACTTCGATGGCCCGGGCCAGCGGCACTTCCTGCGCCTGCGACCATTTGACGGCCAGCGACAGCAGCAGCTCGACGCCGGTGGCGCCGGGTTCGGCCTCGGCAAACGGCAGCACCTTGGCGTCGTCATCGACGGGCGTGTGATCGGACACCAGCGCGTCTATCGTGCCGTCGGCCAGCGCGGCCGACAGCGCATCGCGGTCGCGCTGCTGGCGCAGCGGCGGGTTCAGGCGCGCGCTGCTGTCGAAGTAGCCGATGTCGGCATCGGTCAGGTGCAGCGAATTGATGCTCACATCGGCGGTCACGTTCAGGCCTTCGGCCTTGGCGCGGCGCACCAGCTCGACGCCGGCGGCGCTCGACAGCCGGCACAGATGCACGCGTGCCGCCGTGCCGCGGATCAGCTCGAAGATGGTGTGCAGCGCAATCGTTTCAGCCGACACCGGCACGCCCGACAGGCCCATGCGCGTGGCCAGCGGGCCGCTGGCCGCGACGCCCTTGCCCAGGTGCATTTCCTGGGGCCGCAGCCACACGGTGTAGCCATAGGTGGCAGCGTATTGCAGCGCGCGCTGCAGTGTCTGGGTGCTGGCCAGCGGCACATCGGCCTGGCCAAAGCCCACGCAGCCCGACTCCGTCAGCTCCTTCATTTCGGTCAGCACTTCGCCGGCCAGTCCGCGCGTGAGCGCACCCAGCGGGAACAGGCGCGACTGGTGCAGCTTCTCGGCGCGGAACTTGAGCATCTCGACCAGGCCTTGCTCGTCGAGCACCGGGTCGGTGTCGGGCGGGCAGACCAGGCTGGTCACGCCACCGGCGACGCTGGCCGCCATCTCGCTTTGCAGCATGCCTTCATGCTCGTGGCCGGGCTCGCGCAGGCGCACGGCCAGGTCGACCAGGCCGGGCAGAACCCACTGGCCACGCGCGTCGATCACGCGATCAGGTGTGAAGCCTTCGGGCTGGCCACCGATGGCGGCAATGCTGCCGGCCTCGATGGCGATGTCGCAGACCTGGTCAAAACCGCGGGCCGGGTCGATGACGCGGCCGTTCTGGATCAAGAGTTTCATGGTGTCTTCAAGCCTCATTACCGGCGACGATGGACATCACGGCCATGCGCACGGCGATGCCGAACGAGACCTGCGACAGGATCACGGCCTGCGGGCCGTCGACCACTTCGGAGTCGATCTCGACGCCGCGGTTGATAGGCCCGGGGTGCATCACGATGGCGTCGGGCTGGGCCAGACGCAGCTTCTCGGCCGTCAGGCCGAAAGCCTTGAAGTACTCCTGGCTCGAAGGCAGCAGCGCGCCGGTCATGCGCTCGTTCTGCAGGCGCAGCATGATGATCACATCGGCGTCGCGAATGCCTTCTTCCAGCGTGTGGAACACGCGCACGCCCATCTGCGCGAGTTCTGCCGGCACCAGGGTGCGCGGGCCGACGACGCGCACTTCGGCCGCGCCCAGCGTCGTGAGCGCATGGATGTCCGAGCGCGCCACGCGCGAGTGCAGCACGTCGCCGACGATGGCCACGCGCAGATTGGAGAAGTCCTTCTTGTAGTGGCGGATGGTGTACATGTCCAGCAGCCCCTGCGTGGGGTGGGCATGGCGGCCGTCGCCGGCATTCACCACATGCACATGGGGGGCCACATGCTGGGCCACCAGGTAAGGCGCGCCCGACTCGCTGTGGCGCACCACGAAGATGTCGGCAGCCATGGCCGAAAGATTGGCGATGGTGTCGAGCAGCGACTCGCCCTTGCTGGCCGAGCTGCGCGCGATGTCGAGGTTGAACACGTCGGCCGACAGGCGCTTGGCGGCGATCTCGAAGGTGGTGCGGGTGCGCGTGCTGTTCTCGAAGAACAGGTTGAACACGCTCTTGCCGCGCAGCAGCGGCACCTTCTTGACTTCGCGGTCGTTGACGCTGACGAAGTTGGCCGCGGTGTCGAGGATATGCGTCAGGATGTCCTTGGACAGGCCTTCGGTCGACAGCAGATGGATCAGCTCGCCATTCTTGTTGAGCTGGGGATTGCGCTTGTACAACACGTTCAGGCCTCCTGGATGCGGAACTGGAAGCGGCCCTGCTCGTCCTGGGCCAGGGCCAGCGACTGCGTGGGCGGCAGTGCGATGCGCGCGGCGGCGAAGTCGGCCTGTATGGGCAGCTCGCGCCCGCCGCGGTCGACCAGCACCGCCAGGCGCACGCAGTCGGGGCGGCCGTAGTCGTAGAGCTCGTTGAGCACGGCGCGGATGGTGCGGCCGGTGTAGAGCACGTCGTCGAGCAGCAGGATGTCGGCGCCGTTGACATCGAAGTCGATCTGCGTCTGCGCGCTGCTGGCCATGCCGCGCTGCGCGAAGTCGTCGCGGTGCAGCGCCGAGGACAGCACGCTGGGCGTGCCTTCGAGGTTCAGGTCCTTGTGCAGGCGCTCGACCAGCCAGGCGCCGCCCGAGGTGATGCCCGCCAGCCGCGTGGAGGCTCCCATGAGGCTGCGCACACCGCGCAGCAGTTCACGGTACAGCGCCTCGGCGTCCAGCACCAGGCTGCCGCTGCCGGCGATCTTATCGTTCATGGAAGACTCCTCAGAAACTGTTCAAGAATGATGCAGGCCGATGCGGCGTCGGCGTCGCGCGCGCCGCCGGACAAGGCCTCGGTGGTGCTGTAGCGCTCGTCGACTTCAAACACCTGCAGGCCGAAACGCCCGCGCAGCTGGCGGCCGAACTTGAGCGCGCGCGCGGTGTTCTCGTGCGCCGCGCCATCGGGGTGGTAAGGCACGCCGATGACCAGCGCGTCGGGCTCGAATTCCTTGATGCGCGCCGCCACCTGCAGCATGCGCGCATCGGCGCCTTCGGCCTTGATGGTCGCCTGCGGGGTTGTGAGCCCCATCATCCGGCTGCCCGTGGCCACGCCGGTGCGCTTGGTGCCGAAGTCAAAGGCCAGAAAGCTCTGGAAATGCGCGGGCACCACGACGGGCGCGCGTGACGGGGCAGCGGGCGCGGATGCGCCCGGGGGGGAAGCTGCGTTCATGCGTGCCCCACTTCCGGGGACAGGGAGAACGCCTGCAGGCCCAGCAGGCCCAGCGCGCGGTCATAGCGCTCGGCCACGGGGGCATCGAAAATCAGGGCGACGTCGGCGCCCACCGTGAGCCAGGTGTTTTCCGAGAGCTCGGATTCAAGCTGTCCTTCGCCCCACGAGGCATAGCCCAGCGAGACAAACACGCGGCGCGGACCGGCGCCATTGGACAGGGCTTCGAGCACATCCTTGGAGGTGGTCATCTCCAGCCCTCCGGGGATGGTCATGGTCGAAGCGTAGATGGATTCGTCGGAAGGAATGCCGCCTTCGGCCATGAAGGCTTCATGCAGCACGAAGCCGCGGTCGGTCTGCACCGGGCCACCCCGGTAGACCATGTCGGCGCGCAAGTCTTCGCGGCCGAGGGAAAGATCGATCTTGTCGAGCAGGCCTTCAAGGCTCAATGGCATGGGCTTGTTGATGATCAAGCCCAGAGCGCCACGCTCGCTGTGCTCGCACAGGTACACCACGCTGCGCGAAAAAGACTCATCTTCGACGCCGGGCATGGCAATCAGAAAATGGTGCGTCAGGTTGATAGGCGCAGAATCAGCAGGCATATTTTGATTTTAACGGTGATCCATGGCACTTTCGGGACCTGTGGGCTTGGTCTGGCTGCGACGCGACCTGCGCGTGAGCGACCACGCCGCCCTTTTTCACGCGCTGCGCAGCTGTTCCCAGGTGCATTGCGTGTTTCTTTTCGACACCGCCATCCTGGCGCCGCTGCCGCGCGCCGACCGGCGCGTGGAGTTCATTCACGACAGCCTGGCGTCGGTGGATGCGGGACTGCGCACGCTGTCCGGTCAGCCCGAGGCCGGCCTGATCGTGCGCCAGGGTCTGGCCGAGGCGGAAATTCCGCGCCTCGCGCAGGCGCTGGGCGCGACGGCGGTGTTTGCCAACCACGACGATGAACCCGAGGCACTGGCGCGCGATGCGCGCGTGCGCGCCCAGCTGCAGGCCGTGGGCGCGGCGCTGCACACCTACAAGGACCATGTGATCTTCGAGCGCGACGAGGTGCTGACGCTCTCGGGCTCGCCGTTCAGCGTGTTCACGCCCTACAAGAACGCCTGGCTGCGCAAGCTCAACGCCTTCTATCTGTCGAGCTACCCCGTGCAGCGCTACGCCGCGCAGCTCGCGCCCCGGCCCGCGGGCGAGCGCCTGCCCACGCTGGCCGAGATCGGCTTCGAGCCCACGAACCTGCACGAACTGCCCCTGCCCGCGGGCAGCGAAGGCGCGGCGCAGCTGCTGGCCGACTTCCTGCCGCGCCTGGCCGACTATGGCGAGGCGCGCAACTTTCCGTCGGTGAAGGGGCCCAGCTACCTGGGCGTGCATCTGCGCTTTGGCACGGTCTCGATACGCGAACTCGCGCGCCTGGCCTGGAACGCCGCGTCCCAGGAACAGAACCCGGGCGCGGCGGTGTGGCTCAGCGAGCTGATCTGGCGCGACTTCTACCACCAGATCCTGTCGCACCATCCGCATGTGGCGACGCAGAGTTTCAAGCCCGCATATGACGCCATCGAGTGGGAGTCGGGCCCCGAGGCCGAGCGCCTGTTTGCCGCCTGGTGCGAAGGCCGCACTGGCTACCCGCTGGTGGACGCCGCGATGGCGCAGATCAACCAGACCGGCTACATGCACAACCGGTTGCGCATGGTGGTGGCGAGCTTTCTGGTCAAGGACCTGGGCATCGACTGGCGCTGGGGCGAACGGTATTTCGCCGAGCAGCTCAATGATTTCGATCTGGCCTCGAACAACGGCGGCTGGCAATGGGCATCTTCGAGCGGCTGCGATGCCCAGCCCTATTTCCGCATCTTCAACCCCATCAGCCAGAGCGAGAAGTTCGATGGCGCGGGAAAGTTCATCCGGCGCTATGTGCCGCAGCTGGCCGGGCTATCCGACAAGCTGATCCACGCGCCCTGGAAGGCCGGGTCGGTGGAGCTGGCGGCGGCGGGAATCACTTTGCTGGATGCGGGTGAGGTGCCGGGCCCGGCCAGCTATCCGCGGCCGCTGGTGGACCATGCCGAGGCCAGGGAGCGGACGCTGGCGCGGTATGCGGTGGTGAAGGGGGCTGCGGCCGCGACTTGAGCGCGGCCTCAGGCCGATGCCGCCGCCAGCACCGCATAGCGCTTCACCAGCCCCAGCAATTCCTCATCCGAATACGGCTTGCCCAGATAGTGGTTCACACCGATCTGCTGCGCATGCTCGCGGTGTTTCTGCGCGATGCGTGAGGTGATCATGATGATGGGCAGATCATGCAGGCGCGCATCGGCGCGGATCTGGCGCGCAAGGTCGAAGCCGTCCATGCGCGGCATCTCGATATCGGACAGCACCACGGCCGGGCGCCGGCCCTGCAAACGCTCCAGGGCCTGCACGCCGTCCGAGGCGACTTCGACGCGGTAGCCTTCGCGCTGCAGCAGGCGCTGGGTCACGCGGCGCACGGTGATCGAGTCATCGACCACCAGCACCAGCGCTACCTCGCCCGCACCCGCGGCCTGCGGTTGGGCCAGGGCCACGCCATCGCCGCCCGTGGCCTGCGGCGCGGGCGCCAGCTGCTCGCGCAGCTGTTCGCGCACCTGGTCACCATAGACCGTGGCCAGCGCCACCGGGTTGTAGATCAGCACCACCGCGCCCGAAGCCAGCACCGACATGCCGGTCAGCCCCGGCAGACGCGCGAGCTGCGGGCCCAGGGGCTTGACCACCAGCTCCTGGTTGCCCAGCACTTCGTCGACATGCAGCGCCAGCCGCTGCGAGGCGCTGCGCAGGATCACCACGGCGCGGGTCTTGCCCACGCCTTCGAGGCTTTGCGCCGAAGACTGCCACAGCGCACCGCCCCAGAAGAACGGCAGATCGGTGTCGCTGCCCGGCTCCTGCAGGCTGCCGCTGCGATAGGCCTGCTCCAGCGCGGCCAGCGGCACGCGGCGCACGATTTCCACCAGGTTCGCGGGCACGCCCACGGCCAGTTGGCCGACGCGCAGCATCACCACTTGCGTGACGGCGGTGGTCAGCGGCAGCACCAGGCCAAATGTCGACCCCTCGCCCGGCGTGCTGTGGGTCTCTATGCGCCCGCCTAGCGCGTCGACTTCGGCGCGCACCACATCCATGCCTATGCCGCGCCCGGACACGTCGGTGACTTCGGTGGCGGTGGTGAAGCCGGGCTGGAAGATCAGCTGGCCGGCTTCGAGCGGCGTGATCACCGCGTCTTCGGCCATCAGGCCGCGCGCCACGGCCACGGCGTGGATGCGCTTGAGATCCAGCCCCGCGCCATCGTCCTCGAAGCGCACGCGCACATCGTTGCCCTCGTGCTGCAGCGTCACGCCGATGGTGCCGACGGCCGGCTTGGCCAGCGCCTCGCGCTGCGCGGGCCGCTCGATGCCGTGGGCCACGCAGTTGCGCAGCAGATGCTCGAAGGCCGGCACCATGCGGTCAAGCACGCCGCGGTCCATTTCAATCGTGCCGCCAACGATGTTCAGCCGCACCTGCTTGCCCATTTCCTTGGACGTCTGGCGCACCACGGCGTAGAGCCGCTCGGACACGGCGTCGAACTCGACCATGCGCGTGCGCAGCAGATCGCGCTGCAGCTCGCGCGCCTGGCGGCCCTGGGCGACAAGATCGTCCTCGGCGCCGGCGAGGTCGCGCTGCAGGTTGCGCTGCACCGTGGCCACGTCGTTGACCGACTCGGCCATCATGCGCGTGAGCTCCTGCACGCGCGTGAAGCGGTCGAACTCCAGCGGGTCAAAGCCCGCAGCCGAATCCTTGGACAGCGCCAGCCGCGACTGCATCTGCGTCTCCGCCTGGACTTCGATGTCGCGCAGCTGCTGGCGCAGGCGCTCGAGGTTGCCGCTCAGGTCCTGCAGCGAGCTGCGCGCCTGCACCAGACGCGCATCGATGCGCGAGCGTGCGATCAGCACTTCGCCCGACTGGTTGATCAGCCGGTCCAGCAGCTGGCCGCGCACGCGCACCGACTGCTGCGAGGCACTGCGCGTGGCCGTGAGCGGCATGCCGGGCGTGAAGGTCGGCGCCCGCAGATCGGTGCGCGCCGCAGCCGGCGCGGCCTCGGGCGCAGCGACGGGCGCGGGCAGGGCCGGCGCCGTCGCGTTGTCTTCGGCGCCCAGACGCAGCGCGGCGAAATGCGCATGCAGCGTGTCGAAGCTGGCCAGCAGCGGCTCGATCTGCGCGGACTGGGCAGCGTGCGCGTCGATATGTTCCATGGCCGATTCCAGCCGGTGGCTGATCTCGCCCAGGCGCAGCGCGCCCGCCAGCCGCGCGCTGCCCTTGAGGGTATGCAGCGCGCGCAGGCTGACATTGCGCGCTTCGAGCCGCTGCGGATGCGCGGCCCAGTCGCGCAGGGCCGTGCCCAGTTGCGGCAGCAGCTCGGCCGCCTCTTCCTCGAAAATCGGGAACAGGTCGGGGTCCAGCGCATCGAGCACTTCGATGTCGTCGTCGATGTCGCTGTCCATGGCGGCATCCAGCCGCTGCGGCGCGGCTGGCTCGTCTGGTGTGCCTTGGACGGCTTGGGCGTTCGGTTCGCGCGGCTCGGACTGCTGCGCCGCGGCGGCGTCGGCCTGCAGCTCCAGCGCCCAGAGCGCATCTTCGGCATCGACGGCCGCGCCAGCTGCGCCCGAAGGGCTCTGGATCTCGGACGCGAGCAGCTGCTGCAGCCCGGCCTCCACCGATGCCAGCGGCGTCTTGAGAAAGCCTGCGGCAAACTGGTGCAGCAGGCGGCGGATGTCATTGGCCGCGGCCTGGAGCGCGGCCAGTTGCCGCGCCTCGCCCGCGCCCTGGGGCCGCACATGCATCAACGCATGTTCAAGCGAACGCGCCAGGCGCGACAAGTCCTTGAAGCCCACGGTGGCCGAGCTGCCGGCCAGCGAATGCGCCCAGCCCACGGCCTCCTCGGGCTGGGGCCGGTGCGGCTCCAGCGCCCACTCCTGCAGGCACACATCCAGGCAGCGCGACCACTCGTCGGCTTCGTTCAGATAGACGTTGTACAGCGGCAGATGGATGCGCAGGCCGTCGATCCGCTTGATGTTGTCGTCAAGAGGCTCAGGCTCAGGCAAGGACTCGGCCGCCGGTTCACTCCACTCTGGCTGGATCTGCGTGTCCTCCCACGGCGCGGCGTCGCCGTCGGCCACCAGCCCGGGCTCGGGGTCGCTTTGCGGCAGCTGTTCGCTGGCCTGCAGCGCGGACTCAAACGCGGCAAAGTCGATTTCCTCAGCGTGAACCGGGTGCGGCAGCAGCGCCGGGCTGGGCTCCTCCGCGTTGGAAGACAGCTCCTCGGGTGCCGGCCCTGCCCGGCGACGGGCCGAGGGGCGCAGCGCCACGGGCGCGCGCCGGCCTTCGAGACGCATCGCATCGGCAGCGGCGCGAAACGGCGTGGCCGACCACTCCTGGTCGCGGCCCGCGGCAATTGCCTCGGTCCAGGCGGCAAAGGCCTGCAAGGCCTCGCGCGCCAGCGACTGCCATTCGCCAGGCATGGCTTTTTGCTCGCCCAGCCAGGCATTGAGCATCTGCTCCAGCGCCCAGCCGGCTTCGCCAAACTCGTCCAGGCCCACCATGCGCGCGCTGCCCTTGAGCGTATGGAAGGCGCGGCGCAGGCTGGTCTGGGCACTGCGCTGTGCGGCATCGCCGGCCAGCGCGTCCAGGGCGGCCAGGCCCTGACCGACGACTTCGCGCGCTTCGTCCAGGAAGATGCCGCGCAGTTGCGCGTCGGTATCTTCGGGCGCCAGGCTCAGCGGCGCGGACGCGGACGCGGGCGCGGCAGCCGGTTCAGCCGCGGCAAGCGCTGCGGCTTCGGCCATGGCCGGCGCAGCGATCACTTCGACCTCCGGCAGCGCGGGCTGGGGCGCGCGGTTCTCGGCGCGCTGCGTGCGCTCTTCGGATGCATCGCTGGCGCGCGCGCGCTGGCGGCCCATGATGATGCGCAGTTCGCCCAAGGCCTCGTCATAGACAAACAGCGTGCGCGCCAGGTTGCGCTGGTAGCTGAGCATGTCGATCAGAAAGCCCAGCGCGCCCAGACTGTTGCCCAGCCGCGCGAAGACCGCGGCCTGAGCGGCCACGGGAATCTCGCCGCGCATCAATTGTTCTACGCTATCGCGCATGCGCACCACCGCCAGGCAGGCCTGCTCCAGGCCCAGCACCGACAGCACGCCGCGCATCTGCGCCATGTGCACCGCGACCTGGGCCAGCAGCTCGACCTGGGTAGGCGCGCGGAAGAATTCGTCCAGCAGATGCTCGGTCTCGGCCAAGGTCGCGCGCAGTTCGCCGACCACGCTGCCCATGGTCTGGCTGTCGCTCACCTGCCGGTACAGGTCTTCCATCCAGGGCTCGAGCGGCTGCGATTCCAGGCCCTGGCGCACCTCGTCCAGGCGCTGCGCCAGCCGGGCCGAATGCGTGACCAGCGACGCATCGGCCAGCTCGGGCGCGGCCAGCGCCGCCTGCAGGTAGAGAATCGCCGTGGCGACTTCCAGCGCCAGCGCCGGCGACGGCGGCTCGCCGCTGCGCGCCATGCCATCGATCACGCGCTGCAGCGCGCGCGCCAGCGCCGGGCTGTCGGGATAGAGCTTGTTGAGCGACTCGCAGGCCTGGCCGAAATGCTCGACCACGGGTTTGATCTTGCTGCGGTCGCCACCGGCGAGCACAGCCCAGCATTCGGCGGCCGCGGCCACGCGCTTGCGGGCCTGCGCCAGCAGCGCGGGATCGAAGCGGCCAAAGCGCGTGCGCTCGTAGTCGACGCGAGCGTGGCGCTGCAGAGCAAAGGAGTCGCGCACCGCGCGCAGCGCCGGCGCCGTGCTGCCGGCATCCTCGGCGGCCTGTGCGCAGAAGAACAGCAAGTCCTGGGTCAGCCGTTCAGGCAGGCGGTTGTCGCCCTTGGCCATGGCTGCGTACTGCATCAGCACGCGCGAGGCCGCGCGCTTGGCGTAGACATCGGGCTGGACCAGGCCTTGCGCCAAGGCATCGAAGAAACCGGCCGCGATCTTCCAGAAGGTGCGCGCCTCGGCGTCGGTCTGCGCGGCCACGAAGCCCAGGCAGACGGCGCGCAGCTGGGCCGCGGCGGTCGAATGGCCGGTCTTGACCAGCGCCAGCACGCCGGCATCGAGCAGCGCACGCGCCTGTGGCCCGTAGGCCAGTGGCGGCGTGGTGTCCTGCCAGGCGGGCTCGTGCATGCGCCGCTCGGCGGGCCAGAGATCGGCCGGATGCACCTTGTCATTGCCCGCCAGCGCCTGCACGCTGCGGTATTGCGGAAACAGCGCCACCGCCGCCACCTTGCGCCCGGCAAGCACCGTCTCCAGATATTCCAGCAGCGCAAAGCTGGCGTTTTCCAGCGTGCTGGCGGCTTCGGCCGTGCAGCGCTCGGGTTCCTGCTCCAGGCGCAGCAGCGCGGCCTCCATGGCCTGCACCAGGCGCGCGGGCGCGGGCATGGCCACCATTTCCAAGGCACCCGCCACCTGGTGCAGCGACTGCTGCAAGGCCAGCGTGTCGAGCGCGGCCAGGCCAGCATCGGGCGCCAGTTCGGTCTCGCGCGCGAAGCGCGCGCAGGCCTTGGCGCTGCCTTCGAGCGCTTTGCGCAGCTCGTCCATGACCCATGCCAGGGGCCCGAGGTCCTGCTCACCGTGCGCAGTGTCGGCTGGTGCGGTCGGGGCGGAAACCGCGGAAACAATGGCGTCAGTGGAAGACATGCGGAACTCCCCGGCGCGTCGGCACCGGTCTGGTAAAGGGGATGAAGCCTCAGGCAATCTTGAAGCGGGCCACCGATTGGCGCAACTCCTCGGCCATGTGCGACAGCTCGCGCACCTGCTCGGCCGTGCTGCGCGTGCCTTCGCCGGTCTGCTCGGTCACCACGAAGATATGCTGGATATTGTCGGCCACGCCGTTGGCCAGATCGGCTTCGCGCGATGTCGACTGCGAGATCTGCTCGATCAGCTCGGCCAGGCGGCGTGACACGCTGTCGATCTCGCTGAGCGCCGTGCCCGCGGTATCGGACAGCTGCGCGCCCTGCACCACGCCCTGGGTCGAGCGCTCCATGGCCGCCACCGCATCCTGGGTGTCGTTCTGAATTGCCTTCACCAGCACCGAGATCTGCCGCGTCGCATCGGCCGAGCGTTCGGCCAGGCGCTGCACTTCCTCGGCCACGACAGAGAAGCCCCGGCCGGCTTCACCCGCCGAGGCGGCCTGGATGGCGGCGTTCAGCGCCAGCACGTTGGTCTGCTCGGTGATGTCGGAAATCAGTTCGGTGATTTCGCCGATCTCCTGCGATGACTCGCCCAGGCGCTTGATGCGCTTGGAGGTGTCCTGGATCTGGTCGCGGATGGAGTTCATGCCGCCAATGGTGTTCTGCACCGCCTTCAAACCCTGGTCCGCGGCCTGCAACGACTGGCGCGCCACCGCGGCCGATTCCTGCGCCTGGACCGAGACCTGGTTGATGCGGGTCGCCATGTCGAGCACCGAGCGGCCGGTTTCGCGGATCTCGCGCAGCTGTTCGGTAGACGCGGCGAGCAGCTCGGTCGACTTGCTGTCGACCTGGGCCGTGGTCTGCGCCACGCGCGTGGCCGTGTTCTGCACGCTGCCCACCAGCACGCGCAGTTCCTCCACCGTGTAGTTCACCGAGTCGGCAATCGCGCCGGTGATGTCCTCGGTCACGGTGGCTTCCTGCGTCAGATCGCCTTCGGCCACCGATTGCAGTTCGTTCATGAGTCGCAGAATCGCCGCCTGGTTGGCGTCGTTGACGCGCTTAGCCTCCAGCTCCTGGCGGCGCGCATCGCGCTGCTGCAGCTCGGCCGCACCCTGGCGGCTGCGGCTGTCGAGCAGCTGCACGCGCGAAATGCCCACGCCGCACAGCAGCGCGAACAGGCCGATCAGGCCCAGCAGTGCAAACTGGCCCGCGCTCAGGCCCGCGGCATCGCGCAGCTGGGCCTGCAGCGTTTCGAGGCCGCGGCGCAGCGCTTCGCTGTCGTTGTTGATCGTGGTCTGGCCTGCGCGTGCCGCGACCAGGCCCTGCAGGTTGCCCAGGATGGCGCTGGCCTCGGTGCGCGTCTGCTCGTACAGCGCGATCAGCGCCTGCAGCTGCTCGCGGGTCTGGGCGTCGCGCGTGGCCGGCAGGCGCGCGTCGGCGTTGCCGCCGAGCAGGCCTTCGGCGATGTCCTTGAACGCGTTCAAGTCCTTGCCCAGCAGGAACACGGCTTCGGAGCTCACGCCTTCAGCGGTCTGGAACTCGTTGGCCGATTTGGCGATGCGCTGCGTCAGCATCACCAGCTGGCCGGCGGCGGAAATCTCGTTGGGCGATGCGCCCTGCTGCAGCTTGAGCGAAGCAATGGTCTCGGCCACTTCGAGCAGCTGCGACGACTGGCGATTGACCGCGCGCAGTGCCTCACCGACCTGCGTCAGCACCTCGCGCTGCGCCAACACCTGGCGTGCCTGGCTTTCGGCGCGCTCCACCAGCGGCGTGATTTCCTGCAGCGTGGCCGCGTAGTCAGGGCCCAGCGGCTGCACGCCCAGGCCGGCGTCGCCGCCCGCCAGCGCGCGCACGCTGCGCGCCAGCACGTCGGCGCTTTCCTGCACGCCATCGAACGCCGACGCATTGCCGGTCATGGCCTGCGATGCCGACTTGGCCAGCCGCTGCGACTGCATCAGCGCCTGGCCGTTGGCGGCGAGCTGCTGGGCCGAGCGTTCGGACTGCTGCAGCAGCCAGCCGGCCATCAAGGCCAGCAGCACCACGCCGATTGCCAGCAGCGTCAGCAGGCGGCGCTGCTGCTGGGCCGCGGGCGCACGGCCCAGCAGTGGCAGCGCGACCCGGTCGTCGCCCGGCAGCGGCTCGGGCGCAAACGACGAAAGCGCGCTGTCGCCGTGCAGGCCCGCGTCAGGCGGAGTGTTCGGCGCTTGGCCGCGGTCGGCAGCACGGCGCTGGAACATTTTTCCAAAATTCTGGGCAAAAGACATGACGCAGCCTCACAGGGGAAAACTTCAGGCACGGATATGGAGAAATTCAGGGTCCTGGGCCAGGCGCTGCAGATCGATTGCCTGCCAGGAATCCCCGGCTTCGTCGAAATAGGTCGCACCCCAATAGCCCGGAGCATCGGCCGGAGCGTCGCGCATGCCGGTAAAGCTCTGCGCGCCGCGCAGGCCCAGCAGCCGGTCCACGAGCAGCGCCGCGTGCACTTCCAGCGCCGGGTTGAAGGCCAGCAGGCTGGCACCGGTCAGCGCCATTTCGCTGCGCGCCACGGTCCGCCCCAGCAGGCCGGAGAAATCGACCACCGCGGCCAGCGTGCCACGCAGATTGGCCACGCCCAGCAGCCAGGGCCGGGTATAGGGCACGCGCAGCACGCCCGACCAGGGAAAGATTTCGCCCGCCTGGGCGAGCGGCATCAGATAGCGGCTGGCGCCGGCCTCGACGGCCAGCCAGGTCGCCGTGGCCACGTCTTCGCTGCGCGCTGCCTGCAGTCGCGCGGCCAGCCGCGCATGCAATTGCCTCAGGGCTTCACGGTTTGCCATGGACGCGCGCCGCTCAGCCGAGCGCGTCGATCTTGGCCTGCAGCTGCGCCGGGTCCACGGGTTTGGTGATGTAGTCGCGCGCGCCCTGGCGCAGGCCCCAGACGCGGTCGGTTTCCTGGCTCTTGCTGGTGCACATGATGATGGGCACATCGGCGTACTGGGGGTCGCGCGTGATCGCCCGCGTCAGCTGGAAGCCGTTCTGGCCGGGCATGACCACGTCCATCAGGATCAGATCGGGCTTTTCGTCGGCCAGGCAGGCAAAGGCCTGGTCGGCGTTCTCGGCGCAGCGCACCTGCATGCCCTTCTTCTGCAGCAGGTCGGTCAGAAACATCAGCTCGGTCTTGGAGTCATCAACCACCAGCACCTTCTGCACAGCCATCACATCGCTCCTTGGGGAATCTTGCCGAATTGCCGCACGGCCTGCAGCAACTGGTCCTTGGTAAAGGGTTTGGTCAGGTATTCCTGACAGCCGACCATGCGTCCGCGGGCCTTGTCGAATACGCCGTCCTTGGACGACAGCATGACCACGGGGGTGTCGGAAAAGCGCGCGTTGCGCTTGATGATGGCGCAGGTCTGATAGCCGTCGAGCCGGGGCATCAGGATGTCGCAGAAGATCAGTTGCGGCTGATGGTCATTGACCTTGGCCAGCGCGTCGTAGCCATCGTCGGCCAGAAGCACCTCATAGCCGCCCTGGCGCAGGAAGATCTCGGCACTGCGCCGGATGGTGTTGCTGTCGTCCACCACCAGCACCTTCAAGGGTGCATCCGCTGTCGTCGTCACAAGAGAACCTCCCAGTCAAACCACGGCACAGGTGCAGCCTGTACTCAAATTTCAACCATCTCGAAGTCTTCCTTGCGGGCAGCGCATTCCGGACAGGTCCAGTTCATCGGCACGTCTTCCCAGCGGGTCTGCGCGGGAATGCCATGCTCGGGACAGCCCAGCTCCTCATGGTAGAGCCAGCCGCAGATCAAACACATCCAAGTCTTAGGGTTCGTCACAGCTTAAAGGGCCTTCACATAGAATGCAACGATTGTATCCAGTCATCACCCTGACACACCCAGGCATTGGCGCAGGGGCAAACTAAGGCCCATCATGGCAACCACTCCCACCCCCCCCACCGCCCTGGGCGCTCCCGCGCCTGAAGACTTCGACGTCGCGCAGCCGGTGTGCGTGCTGGTGTTCAACGCCAGCGACCCCAGCGGCGCGGGCGGCCTGACGGCCGACATCACCACCATTGCCTCGGTGGGCGGCCACCCGCTGGGCGTGGTCACCGGCACCTATGTGCGCGACACCAGCCGCATCTTCGAGCACCACAGCTTCAACGACGACTGCGTCGACGAACAGGCCAGGGCCGTGCTTGAAGACCTGCCGGTGCGCGCCATCAAGGTCGGCTTCGCGGGCAGCCCCGAGAACCTGGCCGTGATCGCCGAAATCTCCTCCGACTATCCCGATCTGCCCATCATCAGCTACATGCCCGAGCTGTCCTGGTGGCGCGACGATCTGCTCGATCAATACCTAGATGCATTCCGCGAACTGGTGCTGCCGCAGACGTCGGTGTTGGTCGGCAACCACAGCACGCTGTGGCGCTGGCTGTTGCCGGACTGGGACGCCAGCCGCAGCCCGAGCGCGCGCGACCTGGCCATGGTCGCCGACACGCTGGGCGTGCCCTATGTGCTGGTGACCGGCATTCCGCTGCCCGAGCAGTATCTCGACAACGTGCTGTCGACCCAGCACGCGGTGCTCGCCAGCCACCGCTTCGAGATGTTCGACGGCAGCTTCATAGGCGCTGGCGATACCTTGTCGGCGGCGCTCACGGCGCTGGTCGCCAGCGGCAACGACCTGATCAGCGCCACCCAGGAATCGCTGGAATACCTGGACCACAGCCTGGACAACGGCTTTCGCCCCGGCATGGGCCAGTTCCTGCCGGACCGCATGTTCTGGGCCCAGCCCGAGGACGACGAACTCGATGCCGATGCCGAAGCCGAGGAAGCGCAGCCCCTGGCCGCCCCCCTGGCCGGCCGCTCGGTGAATGAACCAATGCCCCTGGAGGGCTTTGTGATGCCACCCCATGACACCAAACACTGACCTGAATCTTCCCCTGTTCGAACGCGCCAAGGCCGTGATCCCCGGCGGCGTGAATTCCCCGGTGCGCGCCTTCAATGCCGTCGGCGGCACGCCGCGCTTCGTGCAGCGCGCCCAGGGCGCGTATTTCTGGGACACCAACGACCAGCAATTCGTCGACTACATCGGCTCCTGGGGCCCGATGATCCTGGGCCATGGCCACGCCGAAGTGCTGGCCGCGGTGCAGCAGGCCGCGCTCGACGGCTTCAGCTTCGGCGCGCCCACCGAGCGCGAAGTCACGCTGGCCGAGAAGCTGATTGCGCTGCTGCCGGCCATGGAAATGGTGCGTCTGGTCAGCTCCGGCACCGAAGCCACGATGAGCGCCATCCGCCTGGCGCGCGGCTTCACCGGCCGCAAGAAGATCATCAAGTTCAACGGCTGCTACCACGGCCACTCCGACGCGCTGCTGGTCAAGGCCGGCTCGGGCCTGGCCACGTTCGGCAATGCGACCAGCGCCGGCGTCACGCTCGAAGCCGTGCAGGACACGCTGGTGCTCGAGTACAACGACATCGCCCAGCTCGAGGAAGCCTTCGCGCTCTACGGCGAGCAGCTGGCCTGCGTGATGATCGAGCCGATTGCCGGCAACATGAACTTCGTGCGCGCCAGCGTCGAGTTCACGCGCCGCATCCGCGAGCTGTGCACCCAGCATGGCGCGCTGTTTGTCTACGATGAGGTGATGACCGGTTTCCGCGTGGCGCTGGGCTGCGCGCAAAGCGTCTACGCCAAGCACATTCCCGGCTTCGCCCCCGACATCACGGTGCTGGGCAAGGTGATTGGCGGCGGCATGCCCATGGCCGCGTTTGGTGCGCGCCGCGAGATCATGGAAAAGCTCTCGCCGCTGGGCCCGGTCTACCAGGCCGGTACGCTGTCGGGCAACCCCATTGCCACGGCCTGCGGCCTGAAGACGCTGGAGCTGATCAGCGCTCCCGGCTTCCATGAAAAGCTCGGCCGCCAGACCGGCCGCCTGATGGCGGGCCTGACCGCAGCCGCGCATGAAGCCGGCCTGCCGTTCTGCACCGACCACGAAGGGGGCCTGTTCGGTTTCTTCTTCCTGCCCGAACTGCCGACCACCTATGCCGAAGTGATGCGCACCGACGGCCAGCGCTTCAACAAGTTCTATCACGGCATGCTCGAGCGCGGCCACTACTTCGCGCCCGCGCTGTATGAAGCCGGCTTTGTCAGCGCGGCGCATACCGATGCCGATATCGACAGCACGATCGAGGCCGCACGCGCGGTGTTCAAGACGCTTTAACCGCATCCCGCCCCGGCGCAAAGCCCCGCACCGGCCTGAACTGGCCTGCGGGGCTTTTTACCGTCTGCGGCCGGTGCCGTGGCGCGAATGCCACGGGATCGCGGCAAATATACGGAATGAGAACTATTCCTTAAAATACCGGCTTGCCAACGCCTGCACCTTGCCGGCACCCACCCGTCTGCCTGCCATGTCCCACTCCCTGCTTCCCGATGTCTTCAGCGACAGCTATGCCGCGCTGATCGGCTTTGTCGCCCGGCGCACCGGCAACCGACAGATGGCGCAGGACCTGGTGCACGACACCTGGCTGCGGCTGGCCGAGCGTGAGCAGCGCGCCGAGACACCGGGCCAGGCCGCCACGCGCTCCTACCTCTACACCGTGGCCGATCACATCGCCATCGACCACCTGCGCCATGCCCGACGCAGTGCCGAGCGCTTCGATGGCAGCGGCAATATCGATCTGCCTGCGGCCACGGCCGTGCGCGATGTCGCCGACCGCCATCTGCACCGCGAGGCGCTGATGGCGGTCGATGCGGCACTGGCCGCCCTGCCCGCGCGCTGCCGCGCGGTCTTTCTGGCCGAACGGCTCGACGGCACGGCGCATGCGGTGCTGGCGCAGCAGCACGGCGTCTCGGTCAAGACGATAGAGCGCGAGGTGATGCGCGCGCTCGACGCCGTCGAAGCAGCGCTGCTGCGCTGGCGCGGCGAGACGGCGGCGCCGCGGCGCGGGCGCCGGCGCGCGCTGTCGACCTTGTTGGGGTTCGCAGGCATGGGCCTGGCCGGCAGCGCCGCTTGGCAGGCGTGGCGCCAATTTGTGCCGAGCTGGCAACTGGCGCTGGCCACCGCACGCGGCCAGCAACTGGAGCGCGATCTGCCCGACGGCAGCCGCATCACCCTCGATGCCCAGGGCCGCGCCGAAGTGCGCTTCTACGCCGGCCGGCGCGAAGTCGCCTTGCTTGCGGGCAGCGCCTTCTTCAGCGTCACCGCCGATGCCGGCCGGCCATTTGTGGTCGAGGCATTGGGCGCGCGCGTGACCGTGGTAGGCACGCGCTTCGAAGTGGCCGTGGGCGACGCTGGCGAATTGCGCGTCGCGGTGGAAGAAGGCCATGTGCAGGTGCAGGCACCGGGCGCGGCGCAGCAGGACCTGCATGCGGGCGACACGCTGCGCTGGTCGCCGGGCGATGGTGTGCAGCGCGCGCAGGACCGGGGCGAGATCGCGCCGTGGCGCAGCGGCTGGCTGGATTTCCGCCATGTGCCGCTGTCCGAGGCCGTGCAGCGCCTGGCGCGCTATAGCCCGCTGGCCCTGCAGGTCGCGCCCGATGCCGCGGATCTCACGGTCTTTGGCCGCGTGCGCATTGCCGAGGCCGGCACCTGGCTGCGGCTGTTGCCCGGCAGTCTGCCGGTGACGTTGCGCGAGCAAGGCCAGGGCGCCGAACGCACGCTGCTGATTGCACGCCGCTGAAAAATATTTCGGCAAAGCGTGAGGGAAGTCGCGCCGCCGTTCGTTTCAACCCTGGAAGCCACGCGAATGCGTGGCGCTTTGCTTCATCACCAGGGTTTCCATCTCACATGCCATTGCCTACCTTCCACCCCCGCCACCACCTGATTGCCGCCGCCATCCTGGCGCTGGCCACGCCCGCGGCCTGGGCCCAGCCCGCCGCCGCAACGTCTGCCGCCACGGCGGCGCGCAGCTTCGACATTCCCGCCCAGCCGCTCGATGCCGCGCTGAGCGAACTCGCGCGCCAGGCCGGCGTGCAATTGCTGGCCCCCGCGGAGCTGGTGCAAGGCCGTACGGCGCCGGCCGTGCGCGCCACGCTGGCCCCCGCCGCGGCCGCGCAGCGCCTGCTCGAAGGCAGCGGCCTGGCGGCGCGTGTGAATGGTTCGACGCTGGTGATCGAGCGCGCGGCCCCCACGGCCTCGCTGGCCGAAGTGCGCGTGGCCGCACGCCGTGCCGCCGACGGCACGACCGAAGACACGGATTCCTATACCAGCCGCGTGACCAGCATTGCCTCCAAGACCGACCAATCGTTCCGCGAGATTCCGCAGTCCGTGTCCGTGATCACGCGCCGGCAGATCGAAGACCGCCAGATGCTCGACATCCGCGACGCCCTCGAGGCCACGCCCGGCATCACGCGCGTGCAGCCCAACTTCGACTCCAGTTCCTACTATTCGCGCGGTTTCCAGATCGACAGCATGCAGATCGATGGCGGCGCACCGCTCAACATCGCCAGCTTCACCTACAGCGTGAACCAGAACCTGGCGTTCTACGACCGCGTGGAAGTGATGCGCGGCGCATCGGGCCTGCTGGGCGGCGTGGGCGATCCGGGCGGCATCATCAACCTCGTGCGCAAGAAGCCGCTGGCCGAACCGCGCTTCATCGTGCAGCAGTCCGTGGGCAGTTGGCAGGACTACCGCACCATGGTGGATGCCACCGGCCCGCTGGCACTCGACGGGCGCGTGCGCGGCCGCGCCGTGCTGTCGTACCAGGATTCGGACTCATTTGTCGACATCAAGCACACGCGCTCACCGCAGATCTACGGCGTGATCGAGGCTGATCTGACACCCGACACGCTGCTCACGGCCGGGTTGACCCGCGCCAACACCAAACTCAAGGGCGTCGGCGGCGGCGATGTGCCGCGCTACGACGATGGCAGCGACATCGGCCTGCCGCGCCACACTTCCCTGGCCCAGCCCTGGGCCCGCAGCGAGCAGAAGGTCAGCGAAGTGTTTGCCGGGTTCGAGCACCGCTTTGCCAACCGCTGGAAGTTCAAGCTCAACGCCACGCGTGCGACCGCCGACTACGACGGCAGCACGGCCTTCGGCTATGGCGCGGTGAACCGTGCGACCGGCGCAGGATCGACCTGGAACGGCGGCGGCCACTACCTGTATGAAAACCAGCAGACGGTGCTGGACGCCAGCCTGTCAGGCACGTTTGCATTGGCGGGCCGCAAGCATGAATTCCTGCTGGGCATGGACCAGCAGAAGGTCGAAAGCTTCTGGAATGTCGGCTATTCCAGCTCGCCCGCGTATACCGACCCCATCGACGTCTTCAATCCCGGTGCCTGGAACCCCGCGCCGGCGGGTGCGGTCTCGCGCCGCTACAACCCCTGGGGCCAGGAGCAGCGCGGTGGCTACGGCCTGCTGCGACTGCATCCCAGCGACCGGCTGCACGTGATCCTGGGTGCGCGTTATGCGAAATACAAGTTCAACCAGGTGTATGAAACCCTGGGCGCGGACGGCAGCTGGAGCCTGGCTTCGGGCAGCCGCTTCACCGAGCCCGCCAAGGCCACGCCCTATGGCGGCGTCATCTACGACCTCGACAGCCAGTGGTCGGCCTATGTGAGCTATGCGTCGATTCTCCAGCCTCAGGCGCTGTCGAAGGCCGGCCCGCCACCGGGCAATTCGCTGGCCCCGATCAAGGGCAAGAGCTATGAGGCCGGCGTCAAGGGCGAGCTGGCCGACGGCCGCCTGAACGCCACCTTCAGCGTGTTCAACGTGGAGCGCACCGGTACCGCCGTGGCCGATACGCGCTATCCATCGAACTACGAGGAATGGTCGGGCAACTGCTGCTACCTGCCGCAGGGCAAGGTCACGAGCCGCGGCTTCGATGTCGAGCTCGGCGGCGAGGTGCAGCCGGGATGGCAGCTGAGCGCGGGCTACACCTATGCCAGCACCCGGGACAGAAGCACCGACACCGCCTACAGCAGCATCACGCCGAAACATCTGCTCAAGCTGGCTACGGCGTATACGCTGCCGGGCGAACTGTCGCAGTGGCGCGTGGGCGGCAGCGCCCATATCCAGAGCGGGCAGTTCAAGGCCGATACGCTGTATGGCCCGAACTGGACGCCGATCCGCGACTATGACTACACGCAGGGCGGCTATGCGGTCTGGAACCTGATGCTGCAGTACCGCATCGATCCGCGCTGGACGGTGTCGCTCAACGTCAACAACCTGTTCGACAAGGTCTACTACCAGACCCTGGGCTATGCCTCGGGCAGCAACTTCTACGGCACGCCGCGCAACGCGGTGCTGACCCTGCGCGGTCAGTTCTGACCGGGCGCGCGCGCCAGCCTTGAATGGCGCGCGCCATAGGCGAAATAGACGATCACGCCCAGCACCAGCCAGACGACAAATCTCACCCAGGTGAGCGTCGTCAGGTTGAGCATCAGATAGAAGCACAGCACCGCCGACAGCCAGGGCAGCAAAGGCACGAGCGGCACGCGGTAGCTGTGCGCCTGCGTCAGGTCCGGGCGCTTGCGCCGCAGCAGCGGCACGGCCAGGCTGACCATCACAAAGGCCGACAGCGTGCCGATGTTGATCATCTCCTCGAGCAGGCCCACATTCGTGAAACCGGCCAGGAAAGCCACCACAACGCCGCACAGCAGCTGCAGCCGCACCGGCGTCTTGCGTTTGGCCGAGGTCGTGCCCCAGGCGCGCGGCAGCAGGCCGTCGCGGCACAGCGCCAGCAGCACGCGCGAGGTGCCCATCAGCAGCACCATCACCACCGTGGTCAGGCCGGCCAGCACGCCCACGGCAATCACCTGCGCCGCCCAGTCGGCGCCGACCAGCTGGAAGGCCGTGGACAGCGATGGATGCTCGGCCTTGGCCAGCTCGGTGTAGGGCACCATGCCGGTCAGCGCCAGCGTCACCAGGATGTACAGCAGCGTGACCAGGGCCAGGCCGCCAAAGATGCCACGCGGCAGATTGCGCTGCGGGTCGCGCACCTCCTCGGCCGAGGTGGCCACCACATCGAAGCCGATGAAGGCAAAGAACACCAGCGCCGCGCCCGAGATCACCCCGGTCCAGCCGTACTGGCTGGGCACCGCGCCCGTGAGCCAGGACAGCAGCGGCTGGGTCCAGGCGTCCGCCCCCACACCGCCCGGGCCGGCAATCGGCGGCTGTGACGGCGGCACGAAGGGCGTGAAGTTCGCGGTATCCATGTAGCTGAAGCCCACGGCAATCACGAACAGCGTGATCGCCACCTTGATCAGCGTGAACACGCTGTTGACCCGGGCCGAGACCTGGGTGCCGACGATCAGCAGCGCCGTGAACACGGCGACGATCAGCAGCGGACCCCAGTCCATGGCCACCGAGCCCAGATAAACAGTGCTGGGCACATCCCAGCCGCCCAGGCTGAACACCGTGCTCAGATAGATGCCCCAGTACTTGGCGACCACGGCCGCGGCCGCGACCATCTCCAGCAGCAGGTTCCAGCCAATGATCCAGGCCAGGCCCTCGCCCATGGTCAGGTAGGTGTAGGTGTAGGCGCTGCCCGTGACCGGAATGCTGGACGCGAACTCGGCGTAGCACATCATGGCCAGCGCGCAGGTCATCGCCGCGAGCACGAACGAGAACATCACCGCCGGCCCGGCAAAGCTGCCCGCGGCGCGTGCGCCCACCGAGAAGATGCCCGCGCCCACGGCCACCGCCACGCCCAGGATCATCAGGTCGAACACGCCCAGGCTGCGCTTGAGCTGACGCCCCGGCTCATCGGAGTCGGCAATCGCCTGTTCTATGGATTTGGTTCTGAGCCACTGCATGCGCGTCCTTGCGAGATGACGGCGTCTGGATGGACGGCACTGCCCTGTGCAGCCGCCCACGCGCCGTTTGAAAGTCGCGCAAGCATAGTGAGTTGCGCAATCCCACACAGTAGATATGCGTCAATGGTAGCAAAATCGTTGGTTTCTTGCGCCCTTGTTGCCAGCATCCTCGGTTTCGGATAGCAGCACCATCGCGCAGCGCGATGGCAAGGCTAGGGAGAAACCGGATCCGGTTGGGCCAGCACCCAGGCCGCCAGCACCTTCGCCTGCTCGGGGCCTATGCCCGGCTGGCGCGGCATCAGCTTGCGGCCCCAGCGCCCGGCGCTGCCCAGATGGATGCGCTCGGCCATCTGCGCCAGAGCCTGGGGATCATTGCGGTAGCGTTGGGCGATCTGCGCAAAGCCCGGGCCGACATGCGTGTGCTCCATGCCGTGGCAGCGCAGGCAGTACTGGCTTTGCACCAGCGCCCAGCCTGCGCTGGCCGCGGGCAGCGCGGCGGCGCTCACGGCGGCAGCGACGGGCGCGGCCGGTGGCGGCTTGCGGCTGTTGATGCTTTGCCAGGCCAGCCAGGCAAACATCGCCGGCACCATGGCCACGGCCAGGCCCAGCCCCACCCGGCGCCAGCGCCTGGATGGGGTCGAAGGCGGCTGAACCATCGCGCGTCAGCTCAATGGCGGAAGTGGCGCACGCCGGTGAACACCATGGCCACGCCGCGCTCGTTGGCGGCGTCAATGACTTCTTGGTCGCGCATGGAGCCGCCAGGCTGGGCCACGCAGGTTGCGCCGGCGTCCACCACCACATCGAGGCCGTCGCGGAACGGGAAGAAGGCATCGCTGGCGACCACGGTCTGCTGCAGCGACAGCTTGGCGGCTTCGGCCTTGATCGAGGCGATGCGCGCCGAGTCGAGGCGGCTCATCTGGCCCGCGCCCACGCCCATGGTCATGCCGTTCTTGCAGAACACGATGGCATTGCTCTTGACGTACTTCGCGACTTTCCAGGCAAACAGCAGGTCCTGCAGTTCTTCCTGGGTGGGCTGCTTGATGGTCACGACCTTGAGATCGGCCAGTTGCAGCTCGTGGTTGTCGGCGGTCTGCAGCAGCATGCCCGAGCCCACGCGCTTGGTCTCGATGACATTGCGCACCTGGTTGTAGTCGGCGGGCAGCGCGATCTTCATCAGGCGCACATTGGCCTTGGACTTGAAGACTTCCAGCGCTTCGGGCGTGAAGTCGGGGGCCATCAGCACTTCGGTGAACTGCTTGGCGACGGCCTGGGCCGCGGCCAGATCGACGGTGCGGTTGAAGGCAATGATGCCGCCGAAAGCGCTGGTCGGGTCGGTCTGGAAGGCCTTGGCATAGGCGTCATGCGCATTGCCGGCCACGGCCACGCCGCAGGGGTTGGCGTGCTTGACGATTACGCAGGCCGGCGCTTCGAAGCTCTTGACGCATTCCCAGGCCGCGTCGGCGTCGGCGATGTTGTTGTACGACAGTTCCTTGCCTTGCAGCTGGACGCCGGTGGCGAGCGAGCCGGCAGCGGGCGCCAGATCGCGGTACCAGGCGGCTTGCTGGTGGCTGTTTTCACCGTAGCGCAGGTCCTGCACCTTGAGAAACTGGCTGTTGGCCTGGCCGGGGAAGGCCGCGCGCTCTGGCACGTATTCTTCCGACAGCTTTTCTTCTTCGAAATTCACGCTCGACAGGTAGTCGCTGATCGCGCCATCGTACTGGGCAATGCGGTTGAACGCGGCCACCGACAGTTCGAAGCGCAGCTTGTGCGACAGCTTGCCACCGGCTTGCAGTTCGGCCAGCACGGCGGGGTACTGCGAAGCATCGGTCAGCACGCCGACATCGGCCCAGTTCTTCGCCGCGGAACGCACCATGGCAGGGCCGCCGATGTCGATGTTCTCGATGGCGTCGGCCAGCGTGCAGCCGGGCTTGGCAACGGTGGCTTCAAACGGATAAAGGTTCACGACCAGCAGGTCGATGGTGGCTATGCCATGCTCCTGCAGCGCTGCCATGTGGGCGGGCACATCGCGGCGCGCGAGCAGGCCGCCGTGCACCTTGGGGTGCAGGGTCTTGACGCGGCCGTCGAGCATTTCGGGAAACTGGGTCACTTCAGCGACTTCGGTCACGGGCAGGCCCTTGTCGGCCAGCAGCTTGGCGGTGCCTCCGGTCGAGAGCAGGCGAATGCCCATGGCATGCAGGGCCTGGGCGAATTCAACGATGCCGGTCTTGTCGGAGACGGAAAGAAGTGCGGTGAGGGACATGGTGGGAGATCTTCAAAAGGAAAAAGGGGGCGGCGCGAGGGGAACGGCGGGCGGCAAGCTGCGGGCGGCAAGCTGCTCAGAGCAGCTGGTGCTCGACCAGCTTCTTGCGCAGCGTGTTGCGGTTCAGGCCCAGCCATTCGGCGGCGCGCGACTGGTTGTGGTCGGCCTGGTGCATCACCACTTCCAGCAGCGGCTTCTCGACGACGCGCAGCAGCATGTCATACATGCCGTTGGGCGCTTCGCCATCCAGGTCGCGGAAATAGCTCTCTAGGCTGTCGCGCACGGTTTGTTCTATGTTCTGGTTGCTCATGCAGTCTGTCCTGCGGGTTCTTCGTGAAGCTGGGCCGGGTCGGTCGCGGCCGCCACCGGCAGCCGGTCCATCTGCGTGGCCAGCTGCTCCAGGTAGTCGGCCACAGCCTGCCATTGCACGCCGCAGTCCTCTATGGTGTTGATATGTTGGCGCAAGGCCTCCCCCCCGGGCAGGCTGCGCAGGTACCAGGCAATGTGCTTGCGCGCGCTGCGCACGCCCGTGCCTTCGCCGTACAGGCTGTAATGGTCCTGCAGATGGTCGAGCAGCAGGCGGCGCAGCTCGGCCACCAGTGGCGGCGCCATATGCTCGCCGGTTGCCAGGAAGTGACCGATCTCGCGGAAGATCCAGGGCCGGCCCTGGGCCGCGCGGCCGACCATGATGGCATCGGCGCCGGTATAGGCCAGCACATCGCGCGCCTTTTCGGGCGAGGTGATGTCGCCGTTGGCGACCACGGGCACGCGCACCGCGGCTTTCACCGCGGCAATCGTGTCGTATTCGGCAAAGCCCTTGTAGCCCTGCTCGCGCGTGCGTCCGTGGACGGTGAGCATCTGAATGCCCACGCCCTCGAACGCGCGTGCCAGCACCTCGGCATTCCTGTGGTCGTCGCTCCAGCCGGTGCGCATCTTGAGCGTCACCGGCACATTGGCCGGGGCGCAGGCCTCGACCACGGCCTGGGCGATCTCCACGGCCAGCTTCTCGTTTTGCATCAGCGCCGAACCGGCCCACTTGTTGCAGACCTTCTTCGCCGGACAGCCCATGTTGATGTCGATGATCTGCGCGCCGCGGTCCACGTTGTAGCGCGCCGCATCGGCCATCATCTCGGCATCGGTGCCCGCGATCTGCACCGCGATGGGACCGGGCTCGCCCTCATGGTTGGCGCGGCGAGAGGTCTTGAGGCTGTTCCACAGGTCCTTGCGCGACGTGACCATCTCGCTGACCGCGTAGCCCGCGCCCAGCGCCTTGCACAGCTGGCGGAACGGCCTGTCGGTCACCCCAGCCATGGGGGCGACAAACAAGCGGTTCTCCAGCGGAATGTGACCAATGCGCAGCGCAGCCATCGAAGGTGTCGGGTAGGAAAAGAGAGGGAGGAAAAAGAGGCAGGATTGTATCTGCTTAATTTTTCAGCAGAAAGAAAACGGCCTAAAGCCAACAGCAACGCGTCAACTACCCCGCCGGCGGGATCATGGTTCAGCGCGGGGCGAACGCCCACCAGGCATCGGCCACCGGGCGCAGGCCCTGCTCGGCCATGCGCTGGCGCAGCCAGTCGCGGTTGAACAGTACGTCGGGCGACAGCGAGTCCTTGGGCGGCTGCACCAGGCTGGCGGTGCTCACGCGCTGCATGGTGCCGCCCGCGGCATGGGGCGCGGCACTGCCCATGTCCAGCAACTCGCCATCGGCCAGCGGGCCGCGCACGGTGTCCGCCGCGCGTTCGCCGTCGACCACGACCACGGCCACTGCAATCACCTGCGTGCCGGCGGCCTTGCCCGCCGACGGCAGTTGCGGGCAGCCCAGCACGCGCAGCGCCATGCCTTTGCGCGCCAGCGCCGCATGCACGTTCTGCAGGCGCGAGCCTTGGTCCGCCAGCGAGCGGCATGCGGACTGCGACAGCACCTGGGCGATATCGCCATTCGACTTGGGCGACGCCAGCGCCGTGGTCTGGCCAGCCTCCCCCTGAGGCGGAACCACGGCGCAGCTGGCCATGCCCAACGCCAGCACGCTCAACACGCTGTGTATCCATCCCCTACCCGTGGTTTGTTCAGTCGGCATGGCGCGGCACCTGTTTCTATTGTGTCAAGCGGTTACCTTAACCGTGGTCCTGATAAAGACAAGCCAGTCCAGGCCTACATTTGCACTGGCCGGTCCACCCCTACACTTGCGCTCACATGGAAATATGGCTGCATCAATTGCTGGAGTATCTGTCTCTGCCCCAATTCGGGCTGAGCACGGTATTCCTGGTCGCCCTGATTTCGGCCACGCTGCTGCCGCTGGGTTCCGAGCCCGCCGTCGCCGGCCTGCTGCATCTCAACCCCGACCTGTTCTGGCAGGCGATCTTTGTCGCCACGGCCGGCAATACGCTGGGCGGCGGCATCAGCTGGTGGATGGGACTGGGCGCGCACAAGGCCTGGGAAAAGGCCAAGGAAACCGCCAAGGAAGCCCACCTGATCGAAGGCAGCCCGCGCGCCAAGGAACCACGCCAGCCTTCGCGCCATGAGCGCAAGGCGCGCGTCTGGCTGCGCCGCTTTGGCGCCAAGGCCTGCCTGCTGAGCTGGCTGCCCCTGGTGGGCGACCCGCTGTGCGCCGTCGCCGGCTGGCTGCGCCTGCCGTTCTGGCCCTGTCTGTTCTACATGGCGATCGGCAAGTTCTTCCGCTACCTGATCATGACCAGCGCCATCATCTGGATCTGGCCAGCGTAAACTGAAGCACCCCCTGAGCGACTACGTCGCTTCCCCCTCTCATCCTTCGGTGGAGGGGGACGGCAGCCTCGGTGCGGGGCGGCCCTTCCTCGCTGCCCCCCTGATCGTGCATGCCAATTTAAGCGCTGTGAACTGAAGAACGCATCTGGCTAGTTACGAGGCTACACATCCTTCCGGATCAGTGCCCCGGTGAACAGCACCGGCCCCGTGGGCCCGGTTTCGCTGGGCACGCCGCCCTTGGGTTCGAGGCTGATCGCCAGCGCGGGCACGGCCTGCATCTGGGTGGCCTGGGTCGGGATCTGCTCCAGCCGGCCCTCACCCAGCACGCCGAGCGAGCGCGGCGCGCCCTGGGGTGGCAGGGCCCACAGTTGCAGGGACTGGTCGTCGCCTTCGCGGAACGCGCCGACACGCTGCAACACCAGGCGGTTCTGGCGCGCGTCGAACGTCACCAGCATCGAGGGGTCTTGCTTGCCGTCGGCCAGCACGGCCACATACTGGATCTGCGGCGCGGCCTGCAATGCGGCCTGCGCGGTCTGCACCTGGCCTTGCAGCAGCGCAAGCTGGCGCTGGCTGGTCTGGCGCAGGTCGTCATGCGCCCACAGGCCCACGGCCACCGCAGCAATGGTGGCAAACGCGCCGCCCCAGGCCGCATTGCGCCACCAGGAGGCCACGCGCGCGGGCTCGGCGCTGCGCCGGTGCGCTTGTGCCGCGCGCGCCTTCTCGGCCTGCAGCATATTGTCGATACGGGTCCACACTGCGGCATCGGGCTGCACCGGCACCTGGACTTCGGACAGCGCGGTCCAGCGGCCCTGCCACAGCAAGGCCACGGCGCGCACCTGCGCATGTTCGCGCGCCAGCTGTTCGAAGCGACGGCGGGCGCCGCCACGCAGCGTGCCCAGCGCATAGCAGGCCGACAGGCGGTCAAGGAGTTCGGGGTTCTGGGTCAGATTCATGGTGACTGCTCCTCGCGTTCAGACGTGACGTGCCATGCATTTGCGCAGCTGTTCCAGGCTGCGGCGCATCCATGACTTGACGGTGCCCAGCGGGAGTTTGAGTTGGGTGGCCAGTTCGCTGTGGCTCAGGTCGCGCAGATAGGCCAGGCTCACCACCTCGCGCTGCGCCTGCTCCAGCCGCTGCATGCATTGGTGCAGCACCAGCGCCTGCTCGCTGGCCTGGGCCAGCTGCATGGGCCCGAGCGCGTCGCTGGCGGGCAGGGCATCCTGGGCATCGTCCAGCGTCACGCTCAGATGCATGCGCTCGGCGCGCCGCCGGCGCAGGAAGTCCAGCGCCCGGCCGCGCACCACCATGCCCATCCAGGCCAGCGGTGGGCTCAGCGAGGCGCGGTAGCTGCCGGCATTGCGCCAGATGCCGAGAAAACTGTCCTGCAGCACATCCTCGGCCCATTCCTTGTTGCCGACCACGCGCAGCGCCAACCCGTAAAGGCGCGCGGCGGTGTGCTCGTAAAGCTGCTTGAGCGCAGCTTCCTCGTGCAGGGCAATGCGGTCCAGAAGGTCCATCAGCTCGCTATCCGGTGTATTGGCGCTCATGCTGCCATTGTGCGTAAAAGCGCCTCGATTCAGAGGCGCTGTTGGATTGATGCAAAGCCAGGTGAATGGGGCTTGCATACCTTCCTATACGCAGGCAGGAGTCCATTGGATGCAGCCGCATTGACCGCAGGGGCAATCACCGATCGAAAGTCAGTCGGCCTTGAGGCCTATGCTTTTCACCAGCTCGCCAAAGCGCTCGGCCTCGACCGCATGGTGATCGATGAACTGCTTGCGCGTCATCAGCGCCGGCGTTGCGCCCAGGCCGGCAACGATATCACGCACATTTTTCTGTTCCATGGCCTTGGCAACACCCTCGCGCACCTTGTTCACCACCACCTCGGGCACGCCCGTGGGCGCGTAGATGCCGAACAGCGTGTCGGCGTCAAAGCCCGGCAGGCCGCTTTCGGCCAGCGTGGGGACGTTGGGGTACTGGGGCGAGCGCTGCGGGCTGCCCACGGCCAGCAGGCGCAGCTTGCCGGCATCGACATGCTTGAGGCCCGGGCCGGGATCAAACCAGTACTGCAGCTGGCCACTGACCACGTCGTTGAGCGCGGGCGCCGCGCCGCGGTAGGGCGCATGCACCGCATCGACCTTGGCCATGCGCTTGAACATCTCGCCCGCGAGATGCGGCGAACTGCCCTGACCCGGCGAGCCGTAGCTGACCTTGCCCGGGTTGGCCTTGAGGTACTGGATGAACTCGGCCACGTTCTTCGCCGGCACATCGGGATGCGTCTCGAGGTAGACATGCACGCGCGCCACGGCCGCAATCGGCGTCAGGTCGCGCGCCGGATCGAAGCTGAGCTTCTCGTAGATCATCGGGTTGATGGTGATCGCGCCGCCCGAGCTCAGCAGCAGCGTATAGCCGTCCTTGGCCGCGCGCACGGTTTCGGCAATGCCGATGTTGCCGCCCGCGCCCGGCTTGTTCTCGATGATCACCGGCTGGCCCAGCGTCTTGGCCAGCTGCGGCTGGATGGCGCGCGCCAGCACATCGGCCGCGCCGCCGGGCGCGAAGTTGACGACCAGGCGCACCGGCTTTTCGGGCCAGTTCTGCGCCATCGCGGGCAGGGCCAGCGCGGCCACGGCCAGCGCGGACAAGGTCTTGAGGCCCTGGCGGCGCGTGGCTTGGGAATGGAATGTCATGGTGCTTTGTCTCCTTGTGAATTTCTTGTTTTTTGCCGTCGCGGTCAGACCACTTCGACTTCAACCAATATCGGCCGCGGCGCGGCAATCGCCGTCTCCAGCACGGCGCGCAGCTGCAGCGCATCTTCCACATGCACGCCGTCGCAGCCCTGGGCCTTGGCCAGGCCGACAAAGTCGATGTCAGGCAGCTCCGTGCCCTCGACCTTCTCGCCGTCGCGGTAGCCAAAGACCTTGGCGAATTCCTGCAGCGCCGCATAGCGCCGGTTCTTGAGGATCACAAAGGTGATCGGCAGCCGCAGCTGGGCCGCGCTCCACAGCGCCTGGATGGCGTACATGCTCGAGCCGTCGCCGATCACCGCAATCACTTTCTTGGCCGGCTCGGCCAGCGCCACGCCCACGGCCGCGGGCATGCTGTGGCCCAGGCCGCCGCTGCACATGGTGTAGAACGTGGCCGAATGGAAGATCGGCAGATGCGCCTGGATGGTGGAGCGCGAACTCGGCGCCTCCTCGACGATGATGCTGCGCGGGTCGCGCACTTCGGCCAGCGTCTGCATGGCCCAGGCCACCGACATGCGCTGCCCGGCCGCGGGTGGCTGCGCGCGCGCTGCGGCAACGCGCCGCGCGGGCGCGGCCCGCACGCCAGGCGCGGGCCGCGCCAGCAACTCCTGCACGCCCAGGCGGACATTGCCTATGGCCGCCGTGCCCACCGGGGACCAGGCGGCAATCGCCGGGTCCTCGATCAACTGGTACAGCGCCGCGCCTGCGGGAATGTGCGGGCCCTGGCCTTCGACGTGATAGGTGAAGGTGGCCGCTCCCAGCGCCAGCACCACATCGTGTCCGGCCAGCAGTTGCACGATGCGCTCGCGCATCGCGGGCAGAAAGCCGGCAAACAGCGCATGGTCCTCGGGAAAGCTGCAGCGCCCCGACATGGGCGCGACATAGACGCGCGCCTGGTGGCGCTCGGCCAGCGCCACCACTGCCTCCCAGGCCGCACCGCGGTCCACGGCCGCGCCCACGACCAGTGCCGGCGCACGCGCGCCATCGAGCGCGGCACCGATCAGCTCCAGCACGCGCGGATCGGGCCGGCTTTCAAAGCCCACGTCGCGCACCTCGATGGGCTCGGCCGGCTGGTCCCAGTCATCAGCGGGAATCGACACCAGCACCGGGCCGCGCGGCTCCTGCATGGCGATGTAGTAGGCGCGCGCCAATGCCTGCGGCACATCCTCGGCGCGCGCCGGCTCGCAGCTCCACTTCACATAGGGCTTGGGCAGCTCGGCGGCCTGGTTCGAGTGCAGGAACGGGTCGAACTGCAGGATGGAGCGCGCCTGCTGGCCCGCGGTGATCACCATCGGCGTGCGGTTCTTGAAGGCGGTGAAGATATTTGCCATCGCATGGCCCACGCCCGCGGCCGAATGCAGGTTCACAAAGCTCGCGCGCCGCGTGGCCTGGGCATAGCCATCGGCCATGCCCACGACCACCGCCTCCTGCAGTCCCAGCACATAAGAGAAGTCTTCGGGATAGTCGCGAAACAGCGGCAGTTCGGTCGAGCCGGGGTTGCCGAAGATGCGCGTCATGCCGAGCTGGCGCAGCAGGTCGATGACCGCATGGCGCACGGTGAATGGGGTGGAGGTCTGGAGTGAAGTCATGCCGTGCATCGTGCCCGCGGTGATAATTTCCAGCAATTGAATAAACCATCTAAGAGATATTCATCCCATGGATATGACCCGGCTGGACCTGAACCTGCTGCGCGTGTTTGACGCCGTCTACCGCCACCGCAGCGTGAGCCGTGCGGCCGAGGAACTAGGCCTGTCCCAGCCCGCGGCCAGCCAAGCCGTCACGCGGCTGCGCCTGCTGCTGGGCAATGCGCTGTTCGAGCGCGTGCATGGCGGGGTGCGCCCCACGCCGCGCGCCGAGCGTCTGGCGCGGGTGGTGCGCGCGGCGCTGGAGGCGCTCGAAGTCGGTCTGGGCGAGGCGCGCACTTTCGAGCCGCGCGCCGCGCGCCAGCTGTTTCGCCTGCACCTGAGCGATATCGGCGAAGCGCGTTTCCTGCCGGCGCTGATGGCGGCGCTGCACGAGCGCGCGCCCGGTATCCGCATCGAGACGCTACCGCTGCCCATGGCCGAGATTGCCGATGCGCTCGACCGCGGCACGCTCGATGCGGCCATAGGCTTTCTGCCCGGCGTGCTGAGCACCGAGCGCAGCGTGCTGCTGCATGACCACTATTGCGTGCTGTTGCGCCACCAGCACCCGTTGCTGGCCGCCGCGCCCGACCAGCGACTGGGCCTGGAGGCGCTGCGCACGCTGGAATTCGTCGCCGTGCGCTCGCATTCCGAGACCCTGCGCATCCTGCAGACGCTGGAACTCACCGATCGCATCCGCCTCTCGGCCGCCCACTTCCTGGCCGTGCCGGCCATCGTCAGCGAGACCGACCTGGCCGTGCTCATGCCCCAGGAGATTGCGGCCGGCTTTGTGCGCCGCGGCGGCTACGCGCTGCTCGATGCCGACCTGCCCGGCCACCGTTTCGCGGTCTCGCTGCACTGGAGCCGGCGCTTTGCGCAGGAGCCGGCAAAGCGCTGGCTGCGGGAATGCATTGCAGAGCTGTTTGAGCAGCGGTGATGGCGGGTGTGCATCGGGGCGACCGGCCGGGCGTGGAATGCGGCGCCGGCTGACGAGGCCGCGGTCTGAATCTGCGCAAGATCGTGCTCGAACCCCATTCGAACAAGGCGCGCAAAACCATGGCCAAGCTGATCTATGTCGACGAGCAGACCGAAGGCTGGCACCGAGTGCGCCGCGGCAAGGGCTTTTCCTATCGCGCGCAGGACGGCAGTGCCATCCGCGATGCCGAGCATCTGGCGCGCATACGCCAGCTGGCCATTCCGCCGGCCTATACCGATGTGTGGATCTGCCCCGATCCCCTGGGCCATCTGCAGGCGACGGGGCGCGACGCGCGCGGGCGCAAGCAGTACCGCTACCACGCTCTGTGGCAGGAGCAACAGAAGCAGGCCAAGTTCGAGCGCATGCTGGAATTTGGCCACCGCCTGCCCGCGATACGCCGCGCCGTGGAACGCGATCTGGCGCAGCGCCGGCCCGGGCTGGAGCTGGTGGCCGCCGCCGTCGTACGGCTGCTGGACCGCACCGGCATGCGCATAGGCAACGACGAGTACTCCGCACAAAACGGCTCCTATGGCCTGACCACGTTGAAGAACCGCCATGCCAAGGCCAGCGCCAGCCAACTGCAGCTGCATTTCAAGGGCAAGAGCGGGGTGATGCAGGAAGTGTCCGTGGTCGACAAGCGGGTCGCGCGCATCGTGCAGCGCTGCCAGGAGCTGCCCGGCCAGCGGCTGTTCCAGTTCCTCGATGACGAGGATGCGCTCCAGCATCTGCGCTCCGACCATGTGAACGACTACCTGCGCTCGCTGAGCGACGTGGATTTCACCGCCAAGGACTTCCGTACCTGGCATGCGAGCGTCTGCGCGATGGAACTCGCGCTGCAGGCGCGCCAGGCGAATGCCGAAGCCGGGCGGCTGGACGAACCGGCGATTGCCGACATCGTCAAGCAGGTGGCCCAGCGCCTGGGCAATACCAGCGCCGTCTGCCGCAAGTTCTATATCCACCCCGAGGTGCTGAGCTACTGCGCGCGCGAGGCCGAAAGCGGCACCCACGCCACGCGCAAGAAAGTCGGGCTCAGTGCCACGGAATGCGCGCTGCTGCAACTGCTCGACCCCTGCAAGCCCGTGGCGCGCAAACGCAGCGCGAAAGCCGCGGTGCCGGCATGAGGTGCGCCTCCCGCCAGATGGACGACATGCGCTACATGGCTGTTCGTCCTATGGCGCTTTGCCGGCAGTCAGGATAGGCTCAAAACACCCCGCCCGGCGCGGTCTGCCCGTGCCCATAACCAGAGGAGCAATGCAATGGATCCAGCCGATCACCGCGCCTATGGCGTATTCAAGCCTGTAGGGCATATGGTGGTGTCGTTTCCCGATGCCGCCAGCGCCAGCAACGGCCAGGAGGCCCTGATGGCGCTCGACTACGAGCGTGGCGATATCCACCGCTACACTCCCGAGCAGATGGTGGCGCAGTGCGATGCCGACATTGCGCGGGCCAGCCCGCTGGCCGGCGTGGGCCAGGAGCTGAACCTGGTGAAGGCCTACCGCGAGCTGGCTGAACGCGGCTTTCACTGGCTGGTGCTGCGCGAGGACGACGATGACCGTGCGCGCCGCGCCGCCGATGTGCTGCAGGCGCAGGGCGCCGAACGTGCCCAGCTGTATGGGCGCTTCATCATCGAGGAGATGATAGAGCGCGCGGCCGATCTGCCGCAGGTCAAGGAATCGCCCGATACCGGACTCGATCCGCAGACCCCTTCCGGCCAGGAAAAGGAAAGGGCGCATATGCGCCCTTCGGAAGATTCAAGCCGCGACAAGAAGCGCTGAATCGCCAGGCCGCTCACAGCGGCCTGGGCGACTTACGCGTCGTCGCGCGCGCGGGCTGCGTTGCGCAGCGTGCGGATCTCGTCATGATTGCGCTTGGCGCCTTCGTACTGGCGCTGCACCACGACGCGCACATCGGCCGGCAGCTCTTCCTTGAGCGCGTCGCGGTAGCGCTCCAGCGCCTTGTCTTCGCCGCGCTCGGCTTCTTCCAGCATGTTCAGATCGCTGTAACCGGCCAGCGTGCCCTTCACGGCCACCCAGCCGCGGTGCGCGGCACCGGCAATCGTGCCGCCATCGGCAGCGGACTTGCCGCCGAGCTGGCCGACCAGAACGCGCAGCTCTTCGGCAGCCTTGCGGCAATCCTGCGAGCGCGCCAGAAAGGTCTGCTTCAGGCTGTCGGTGCGTGCATGTTCGGCGCTGGCGTTGAAACCGAATTCGCCGTCCTTGCAGTTCTCGATCAGGTCGTTGAGAGTGTCGATGACTTGCTTGTTGTCCATGGTGCTGATTCCTGGTTGATTGACGAAAAGGCCCGCTTCATGGGCGGGCTTCGTAGGCATCTGCCGTGCCCGCGGCATTGCGCTGCGGGATAGGAATCATTTGACGTCATCACCCATCAACGCCGAGTCGGTGGACTGCCCTTGTCCGGCGCGGCCGGCTCCTACAAGCGGCTGCGGTGCGGATCAGAACCGGTGGTGCAGCGTCATCTCGACGCGCCGTCCTTGCGCCACAAACCACTGGGTGGTGGTGTAGTAGGCGGTGGAGAAGAACTGCCGGTCGCAGACATTGAAGCCGCGCAATGCCAGCGTGGTGTCGGCGCTGGCCTGCCATTGCAGCGCCAGATCGGCCGTGGTGTAGGCCGGCAAGGCCAGCGTATTGGCGTTGTTCGCCTGGCGCTCGCCGACATGGCGCAGACCGCCGGACAGCGTCCAGTCAGGCTGCAGCTTCCAGCCCAGCCACAGGTTGACCACGCGCTGCGGCACATCGACCGGCCGCTTGCCCTTGCGCGAGACCACGACCGCGCCCACTGCTTCATTGAAATCGTCGTAGCGCGCCCGCAGCAGCGCCAGATTGGCGTCGATGCGCAGCGCGGGTGTCGCCTGCAGGCCCAGCGTGCCCTCCACCCCCTTGGACGAGCGCTTGCCGACCTGCAGGCGGCGCGCGGGATCGCTCGCGTCACGTGTCACCAGGTTGTTCTTGCCGATGGCATAAGCCGCCAGGGTCCAGTCACCGCGGCCCTGCAGGAACGACTGCTTGAGACCGGCTTCGAGCTGCCGGCCCCGGGACGCATCAAAGCGTGCATTGGCCGCCGACAGCATCAGCAGCCCGCTGACCGGGTCCGCGGCCTGCGACGCCTGGCCATACAGCGAGAGATGGGGCCGCAGCCGGTAGACACTGCCCAGGCGCCAGCCACCATGGGAATAACGTCGATCAAAGGCATCGGTGCCGGCCACGAGATCGCGGCGCGACAGCTGCGCATGGTCGAGCCGCGCGCCGGCCACCAGCGACCAGCGGTCGGTCAGCGCCAGCCTGTCCTCGGCAAACAGCGCGTACTGCCGCAGCTGGTTGCGCGCACGTGGAATATAGGGCGCGTCACTGAGGTAATGGCCTGGCGCCGGATGGAAGGCATGGACCGCGCCCGAAGTGCCCACGTAATCATTGTGCTGGTGCAGGATTGCAGCGCGGTGGATGTCAAAGCCCAGCGACAGCTGGTTGTCGCGCCCGAACAGCGTGCCGCCGACAGTCACATCCGTGGTGTTGCCGGTCTGCGTCTGGTCATGACCGATCTCGGTGTTGCCCGGTCGGTCGATCAGGCCGCTGGCGGCATTGAAGGTGTAGGTCTCGGCGTTGCGCCAGTGGCGATCGCTGGTGATGTGATACAGCTTGCTGCGCAACACCACAGCGTTGCCCAACACCCATTGCGCGCTGAGTTCGGTCCAGCGGTCGCGCAGGCGGATGTCGCTGTCCATCACATTGAAGTTGCTGCGGCGCAGCGCCGGCTCCCACTGGCCACGGATCAGCGGCACGCCGAAGTAGCGCGCGGGCGCCTGCCGGCCCTGCGCATGCGCGAGCTGCCACTGCAGATCAGGCGTGGCGTCCCAGCGCAGCGCGACCGACAGCGCGCGGTTGCGGAAGTCGCCGCGCTCGACCCAGCCCTGGCCCTGGTCGCCGCTGAGATCGAGCCGGTACGACCATTTGTCGTTGAGCGCGCCGCCGCTGCCCAAGGCCAGGGCGCGCTGGCCTGCGCTGCCGGCCGTGGCCTGGACTTCGTTGCGCACCGGGCCGCGCATGGGCTTCTTGGGAATGATGTTGACCACACCACCTATCGCGCCATCGCCATGCACCACCGACGCCGGCCCGCGCAGCACCTCGATGCGTTCGATGGCCCAGGTGTCGAACGGAAAGCTCACGCCCACGCCGCCGTACTGGCGCGTGCCGTCATACAGCCGCAGCACCGCGCTGGTATCGGTGAAGCCGCGCGCCGACAGGCTGGCGCTGTTGCCCGCATGGCCCAGGGCGGTCATGCCTGTCGAGCGGGTGATCGCATCGAGCAGCAGGCTGTCGCCGCGCGCCTGCAGCTGTGCGCGGGTGATGGCCTCGACGCTGGCCGGGGTCTCACGCACGCTCAGATCCAGCCGGCTGCCCACAGCGACAGCGCGCTCCAGCGTACTGTGCCCGCCAGAGTGAACCTCAATCGTGTCCAGCTGCGGCGTGCTCTGGGCCCAGCCCAGATGGGGAAATCCCCCCAGGGCCAACAATGCGGAAATGGTCGACAGGACACCGCAGAAGGAAAACAATCCAAACAATGATTTCATAGCGCAAATCTATCATTATTCACAATCGATAGATCTATTTGCGTAACCGGATGGGTTGCCAATACCTGTGCGCCCCGCGTCCAATGCCGCGGCCACCGACACCGGGCGGCGGAACTGGGGATAATTCCGCAATGCCGTCCCTGCGCCCGTCCTCAGCCCTGCTTCGCCTCGTTCTGGCGTGCTATCTGCTGGTGCTGGGAATTGCCGGCGTATCGCCCGTGGTGCATCCGCTGCGCCTGGAAATGGTGTGCCATGGCGATGGCGTGATGACGCTGGTGGCCGTGGACCATCAAGCCGGCCAGCACACGCTCGATTGTTCGCTGTGCCTGCCGGCCGCGCTGCCGGCGCCGCCAGCGCAGATCCACCAGGCCTTTGCGCCGCCGCTGGCCTTGGCGCTGGCGCCGATGCGGGCCGCGCAGATCGCGGCGCGCACAGGCGCGCGCTTTCCACCGCGCGGGCCGCCCGCGTTCGCCTGATCTCGCCCCTGTCTGCCGCCTGACCGCATGCTTTGCGCCGGGCGGCCCGCATTGCCTCGCGCGCCCCGGCCACCGGCGCTGATTTGCCCGCACGCGCCCGACTGCCTGGCGCGTGCAAAACCCCAAGATTCCCATGACGCTTCCCTCCCCCGAGACCGGCGTGCGCCCCGCGCGCGAACGGCGCTCCCCTGATCTCTATCGTGCGGTCTGGCGCTGGCATTTCTATGCCGGGCTGCTGGTGCTGCCGTTTCTGATCTGGCTGGCCATCACCGGCGGCCTGTATGTCTTCAAGAACGAGATCGACGGCTTTTTCCACCAGCGGCTGCTGACGGTGGCCCAGCCTGCGACGCCTGCGCGCGCGCCAACGGAACTCACGGCCGCGGCGCTTGGCGCGCATCCCGGCACGCTGGTCAAGTACACGCCGCCGGCCACGCCCACGCGCAGCGCCGAGGCGCTGGTGGCCACCACCACGGGCGAACGGCTGGCGGTGTTTGTCGACCCGTACAACGCCCGGGTGCTGGGCGCCATGCCCGACGGCGGCAGCGTGGCCTGGACCATACGCAAGCTGCACAGCCTCAAGTACTTCAGCCCGATAGCGCGCGGCGCCATCGAGATCGCGGCCGGCTGGGCCATCCTGCTGGTGCTGACCGGCATCTACCTGTGGTGGCCACGCGGGCAAAAAGGCGGCGTTGTCACGGTGCGCGCGACGCCCGCCAAGCGCGTGTTCTGGCGCGACCTGCACGCGGTCACGGGCCTGGGCGTGGGCGGCATGCTGCTGTTCCTGGCTCTCACCGGCATGCCCTGGTCGGTGCTGTGGGGCAACCAGATCAACCAATGGGCCAACGGCCACAACTACGGCTACCCGGCAGGCGTGCGCGTGCAGGTGCCGATGTCGCAGCTGAAGCTGGCCGATGGCGAGACGCCGGCCTGGTCGCTGCTGCAGGCGCGGCTGCCGGAGTCGGGGCATGAAGGCCATGAAGGCCATGAAGTGCATGCAGACCACGACGGTCATTCCGGCCATGACGGCCACGAAGGGCATATGGCCCATGCCGGCCATGCGATGCCCGAGATGCCGGCACTGCCCTCCGCATTGACGCTGGACCAGGCCGTGGCCGCCTTTGACCGCCTGGGCCTCGCGCCCGGCTATGCGGTGCAGCTGCCGCGCGGACCGCAAGGCGTCTACTCGGGCTCGGTCTATCCCGCCGATCTGTCCCAGCAGCGCGTGGTGCATCTGGACCAGTACAGCGGCAAGCCGCTGCTGGACATGAGCTACGCCGACTATGGCGCCATGGGCCGGGCGCTCGAATGGGGCATCAATGTCCACCTGGGCATGGAGTGGGGTGTGTTCAACCAGGCGCTGCTGGTCGTGACCTGTCTGGGCATCGTGCTGCTGTGCGTCAGCGCGGGCGTGATGTGGTGGAAGCGCCGGCCCAACGGCAGCCTGGGCGTGCCGCCGGCGCCGGCCAATCGCAAGCTGCAGGCGGGAGTGTTCGCACTGCTGCTGGTGGGCGGCGCGATCTTCCCGCTGGTCGGCGCGTCGATGCTGGTGATGGCCTTGCTTGACTGGCTGGCGTTCGCGCGGCGGCCGACTATTTGAAGAGCTTTTCGCCGAGGCAGTCAATGAGCGCGCGCAGCTTGGGCGACAGATCGCGGCTCGCGGGCCACAGAATCCACATCGTGCCGCTGTCGCCGCTGCAGTCGTCGAGCACGGTCTGCAGCCGGCCGGCGCGCAGGTGCGGGGCGGCAATGAAGTCCGGCAGGCAGGCAATGCCCTGGCCGTGCAGCGCCAGGTGGATGCGCATTTCCACGCTGTTGCAGACCAGCGACTGCGGCAGCTCGGGCGGTGCATCGCCCTCCATGGGCGGCAGCGGCCAGGCCTCGAGCCGTCCCGTGCTGGGATAGCGGTAATGCAGGCAGATATGCGACTGCAGCGCGGCCGGGCTTTGCGGCCGGCCATGCGCCGCGAAGTACGCGGGTGAGCCGACCAGCACGCGCCGGAAGCTGCCCAGGCGGCGGCGCTTGAGGCCGGAGTCGGCCAGCACGCCGGTGCGCACCACGGCATCGAAGCCGTCGCCGATCACATCGACCATGCGGTCGGAAAAATCCAGGTCCAGCTCCACCGCGGGATGGCGGCGCATGAACTCGGCGATCACCGGCTCGAACAGGCCGCTGTGGCGCGGCAGGCTCACGCGCAGCTTGCCGCGCGGCGCGGCACTGGCCTGTGTCATTTCAAGCTCCGCGGCTTCGACTTCGCACAGGATGCGGCGGCAGCGCTCGAGGAATTTCTCGCCTTCGGCCGTGAGCGCCAGGGTGCGCGTGCTGCGGTGCAACAGGCGCACGCCCAGCCGCGCTTCGAGCCGCGCCACGGCCTTGCCCACGGCCGACGGCGACACGCCCAGATCGCGCGCCACGGCCGAGAAGCCCAGCCGTTCGGCGACGCGCACAAAGATGCCGATGCTGCCCAGGTTTTCCATCATCACGTTGCTTTATTTAAGACATTCATGTCCGAAGTATTCGGAAATATAGCCGGTTTTTCTTTTTGCTTCGCCCGCCTAACCTACGGCCCGGCCCTGCTGCAGCGCCTGCGCGCTGCCGGGAACTCCTGCAAATTTTCTGGCGAACTTTCCTCATGTCTTCGATCTCTTCCCCTGGGACACGGCGCTGGCTGCAGCTGCTGGCCGCCTGCCTGACCGGCCTGCTGATTCCACTGTGCTTCACCGGTCCGGCCGTGGTGCTGCCCGCGATCAGCCTCGAGCTGGGCGGCAGCCCGGCGCAACTCGCCTGGATCATGAACGGCTACATCCTGAGCTATGGCGGCGCGATGATGGTCGCGGGCAGCCTTACCGATCTGCATGGGCGCCGGCGCATCTGGCTCATCGGCCTGGCCTGGTTCTGCATCTGCACTTTCGCCATTGCGTCTGCGCCCAGCGTGCTGTGGATCGATCTGCTGCGCCTGCTGCAAGGCCTGGGCGGCGCCGCGGCGTTCGCGGCCGCCATGTCCTCGCTTGCGCCGCTGTTCGAAGGCCGGGCCCGCGCGCGCGCTTTCAGCCTGCTGGGCACGACGTTCGGCCTGGGCCTGGCCTTCGGCCCGCTGATTGCGGGCTGGCTGGTGGAGATCAGCAGCTGGCAAGGCGTGTTCCATGCAACAGGCGTGGTCGGCGTGCTGAGCTGGCTGCTGGTCGCCACGAGCACGCCGCGCGAACGCCCCATAGCCCAGGGCGGGCTCGACTGGCCCGGCGCAATCAGCTTCACGCTGGCGCTGGGACTGTTCACCTACGGCATGCTGCTGGTGCCCGAACAGGGCTGGCGCGACGCCACGGTCATCGCCTGCCTGCTGGCCAGCGCCGCGATGTTTGCCGCGTTCACGGCCATCGAACGGCGTGTCGCGCGCCCGATGCTCGATATCCGCTTTCTGCGCGACCCAGGCGTGCTGGGCGTGCAGGCGCTGGCCGCGTCGCCGGCCTTTTTGTTCATCGTGCTGATCGTGCTGCTGCCCAGCCGCTTCATAGGCATCGACGGCTATGGCGCGCTGCAGGCCGGCCAGATGATGGTCTGGCTCGCGGCGCCGCTGCTGGTCGTGCCGTTCGCGGCCGCGCTGCTCACGCGCTGGTTCACGCCGGCCACGCTGTCGGGCGCGGGCCTGCTGCTGGTCGGTGTCGGGCTGGCCTGGCTGGCCCATGCGTTCGGCGATGGCGCCGGCGCAGCGCTGCATGCGCCGCTGCTGCTGATCGGCGTGGGCATAGGCCTGCCCTGGGGACTGATGGACGGCCTTGCGGTGAGCGGCGTCGCGCCCGAACGCGTGGGCATGGCCACGGGCCTGTTCAACACGGTGCGCGTGAGTGCCGATGGCGTGGCCATTGCCGTGGTCAGCGCGCTGCTCGCCGGGCTGATACAGCACCGCCTGGCCGCGCAGATCGGCAGCGCAGTGTCGGCCGACGCCCTGCTCGAAGCCTCGGGCCGCGCCGCGCTGGGCGAGCTGCAGGCCGGCGCGGCCCTGCTCGCACCCCATGCCGCGCTGCTGGCGCAAAGTTACGCCGAGGCTTTCATCCGCCTGCTGCACCTGCTCGCCGGCCTGGCCGTGCTGACCGCCGGCGCCGTGGTCTTTCTGCTGCGCCGCCCGAAACCTGCGGCGGATGCGATCAGCCCGCGAAGCGCTTCAGGATCAGCGTCGCGTTCACGCCGCCAAAACCAAAGCCATTGAGCATCGCATGCTCTATGGCCTGCGGCCTGGCCTGACCCGTGACCAGATCCAGGCCCTCGGCCAGGGGATCGGGGGTGTCGAGATTGAGCAGCGGCGGCACGACCTGGTCGCGCAAGGCCAGCACCGTGAAGATCGCCGCCGCACCACCGGCCGCGCCCAGCATATGGCCCAGCGCGGATTTGGTGGCCGTGATGGCCGGGCCCTGGCCCGTGCCAAACACCTTGCGAATGGCGGCGAGTTCGCCGCGGTCGCCCACGGGCGTGGAGGTCGCATGGGCATTCAGATGCTGGATGTCACTCGGCTGCAGCTTGGCCTGGCGCAATGCCGCCTGCATCGAACGCGCCGCGCCCGAGCCGTCTTCTGGCCCTGACGTCACATGGTAGGCGTCACCCGAAGTGCCGTAACCCACGACTTCGGCCAGCGGCGTGGCGCCGCGCGCCAGCGCCTGTTCCAGCGACTCCAGCACCAGCAGGCCCGCGCCCTCGGCCATCACGAAGCCGTCGCGCCCGGCATCGAACGGCCGCGAGGCCGCTGCCGGGTTGTCGGCGCCGGAATTCGACAGCGCCTTGGCCGCGGCAAAGCTGCCCAGCGCCACGCGATCGATGGTGGCTTCGCTGCCGCCGCACAGCGCCATGTCGGCTTCGTCGTTGCGTATCAGCCGCGCGGCATCGCCGATTGCCTGGATGCTCGCGGCGCAGGCCGTGACCGGCGCACCGATGGGGCCTTGCAGCCCATGGCGTATCGACACCTGGCCCGCGGCCAGATTGGCGAGAAACGCCGGCACCGTGAACGGCGACAGGCGCTGCGGCCCCTTGCCATCGGTGGTGCGCACCGCATCGACAATCGTGCCAAAGCCGCCCACGCCCGAACCAATGATGGTTGCCGCGCGCTCGTTCTGCTCGGGCGTCGGCTCCAGCCATTGCGCCTGCGCCAGGGCCTGGTCGGAGGCGCCCAGCGCGAACGCCCCGAAGCGGTCCAGACGGCGCAGCTCCTTGGCGGGAATCGTGGCCTCCGGATTCCAGCCGGCCTCAGGGTCTTCCGCCAGCGTGGGCACGCGTCCGGCCACCGCCGCACCGGTGCCGGCGCTGATCGCGGGATCCAGGACGCGCACGCCCGACTGGCCGGCCAGCAGCCGCTGCCAGGCCAGCTCCACATTGCAGCCCAAGGGAGAAACCAGCCCCAAGCCGGTGATAACCACACGTCGTCCCATACCGCACCTTTCGCTCGCCACGCCCAGCAATCCTGGCGCGGCTGTATTGATGATGGCCGCAATCATAATGACTTTTGATGATGGATATCATCTATCCCATGAAAGTCAGCAAGACCCAGGCCGCCGAAAACCGCGCCGGCATTGTCGACGCCGCCGCCCGGCTCTACCGTGAAAAAGGCCTCAGCGGCGTCGGTGTCGCCGAAATCACGCGCGATGCCGGGCTCACGCATGGCGGACTGTACCGCCACTTCGAGTCCAAGGATGCGCTGGCGCGTGAGGCCTGCCTGCGCGCTTTCGAGTGGACCATCACGCCGCTCGATGGGCTGGAGCAGGATGCCAATGCGTCAGCGCTGGAGAAGCTCCAGGCCATGGTCGACAGCTATCTGTCGACCCGCCACCGCGACCATCCGGGCGAAGGCTGCCCGGCCGCCGCGCTGGCGACCGACGCCGCGCGCGCCGGCCCGGAAATGTCCGAAGTGTTTGCCCAGGGCGTGGAACGCAATATCCAGCGCTTCATGCGTGTGCTTGAAGGCGAGTCCGCGGAAAAACGCGCCCAGACCATGGTCTTGCTCAGCAGCATGGTCGGCGCGCTGGCGCTGGCGCGCGCCACGGCGGCGGGCAACCCCGCGCTGTCGCAAGAAATCCTCCAGACCTTGCGCGAGCAGCTGGTGCCGAGGACGCAGGCGGCGGCACGGCACAACGTTGCCCCCGCGAACGATGCAGATGCCGGGCTGACGACCAAGGGAAAACCCTAGGAAAATGTAAACTGTGGCCTTGGCTTGCGCCAATGCCCGCTTGCGGCCTTTTCCCCGATTTTCTCCATCGCCCTGCTGCCTGGCCCGCGTGCCCGGTGGCGCTCCTATTGCCCGCCCATGGACAGCCCCGTCATACCACCCCCGTCCCACCCGGCCGCTGCCGCCAGCGTCGGCGATCGCTCCTTCCGCAACGCGCTGCTGGCCCTGGGCGTGGGCGGCTTCAGCATAGGCACGGGCGAGTTCGTCATCATGGGCCTGCTGCCCGATGCGGCCCAGGATCTGGGCGTCTCCATTCCCCACGCCGGCCACCTGATCAGCGCCTATGCGCTGGGCGTGGTGATAGGCGCGCCGGTGCTGGCCGTGCTGGGCGCGCGCCTGCAGCGCCGTGCCCTGCTGGTGGCGCTGATGCTGCTGTACGCGCTCGGCAATTTCGCCAGTGCCATGGCGCCCGACTACACGACCATGGTGCTGATGCGCTTTTTCAGCGGCCTGCCGCATGGCACCTACTTCGGCGTGGCGGCGCTGGTGGCCGCGCATCTGGCGCCGCCGGGCCGGCGCGCCCAGGCCGTGGGCTTTGTCATGCTGGGGCTCACCACGGCCACGCTGCTGGGGGTGCCGCTCGCCGCCGGTCTGGGCCAGTGGCTGGGCTGGCGCGCGGCCTTTGCGCTGGTGGGCGCGATCGCGCTGCTGGCCGTGGCGCTGATTTGGCGCTGGATTCCCGCCCTGCCCGCACCCGCCGACGCCAGCCCATGGCGCGAACTGAGCGCCTTGCGCAGCAAGCAGGTCTGGCTCACGCTGGGCATTGCGGCCATTGGCTTTGGCGGCATGTTCTCGGTGTTCAGCTATGTCAAGCCTACGCTGATGCATCTGGCGGGCCTGCCTGAACATGGCGTGCCGTTTGTCCTGGCGCTGTTTGGCGTCGGCATGGTGGCCGGCAATCTGGTCGGCTCGCGCCTGGCCGACAAGGCGCTGATGCCCACCATCGGCGGCCTGCTGTGCTGGTCGGCGGCGGTGCTGCTGCTGTTTTGCTTCACGTCCCACCACCTGTGGCTGGGCGCCTTCAATGTGCTGCTGGTGGGCACGGCCGTGGCTTTGGGCCCGGCCTTGCAGATCCGGCTGATGGATGTGGCCGGCGAGGCGCAGACGCTGGCCGCGGCCCTGAACCATTCGGCCTTCAACCTGGCCAATGCGCTGGGCGCCTGGCTGGGCGGCATCACCATCTCCATGGGCCTGGGCTGGGAGTCCACGGGCTGGGTCGGGATGCTGCTGGCGCTGGGTGGCCTGTTGATCTTCGGCCTGGCGCGCGCCGACATGCAGCGCAACGGCTGAGGCCGGCTCAGCCGATGGCGCCAGAGACCCGCGCGATCAGTTCCATGCCGAGAATGGCCGCGCCGGCCAGCGATATCAGGCCGCCGGCGCAGCGGCGCGCAATGGTGCGCCGACGCAGGCGCGGGGCCGTCTGCCCGGCTGCCGAGCTGCTGAAAGGCAAATCCATGGGAACTCCTTTGGTGCCAATGCCGGTCGATGGGCCGGAGCCGGTGCGCGCGCCCACCGACGCGCGCACCGGCCCGGCGATCAGGCGTAGGCGCTGCTCATCACCAGCGAACCATTGACCCCTGCGGGGAAGAAGCCACCCTTGGATGCGGCATCCTTGTTCAGGTAGACGATGTTCAACACATCACCCGGCGAGCGGCTGTAGGCAATGCCATTGGCGTCCAGCGGCACGATGTTGGACGTCGTGGCGTCACCGGTAATGCCCTGGTCGACATCGGTGGAGCCATCGAGGCTGTCGCGCGCATTGGAGATCGCGCCCGCCGCATCGCGCAGTGCGGGCGTGGCCAGACCTTTGGAGTACAGCACGGTGCGCACCAGGCCGGCGTGGTACGCCTCGGCCGCCAGGATGCCGGCAGCGGCTTCCAGGTAGGTCTTGTTGGTGATCAGCGGCGACGCGCCCTTGTAGGCCGTCACGCCCACGTCTTCGAAGATGAAGGCGCCCAGCAGGAAGTTCTCGTCATTGGCATAGGGGTCGAAGGCCACGCCCGGACCGACCAGGCCGGCCGCGCGCGCCGCCACGGAAAATGCCCCGTTCGGATCGGTACCGCCGATGTCGATCTGCGGCTGGGCCACGGCCGCGGAGCCCAGGGCCTGGCGCAGGAAGGCCACATGGGCCAGTTCGTCCTGGGCGATTTCCTTGGCGTACTGCGCCACCACCGGATCACGGAAGGCCACGGCCCGCCCGCCGATCACGGCCCCCTGCGTGCCCGTGCCGCCCAGCAGATTGGCCGGCAGGCCGGTGCCGAACACCGCGTAGTAATAGAACTGCGACTCCAGATACTCCAGGTTGAGCGCGAAGTTCAGGATCTCTTCATCGGTGGGCCCGGAAGACTGGGCAATTGCATCGCCGCCCCCGCCGCCGCAGGCGGTCAGGATCGCCCCGCCCGCCATACCTGCAGCAATCCCGCCCGTCTTTCTGAAGAACTGGCGCCGGTCTTCGAGTTTCTCGGCACGCTTTTGCAAGACACCCATCAACACTGATTCGTCGGACATGGTGATTCCTCTCGATTCGCGTCAAACGCGAGTACCAACGTGAAATGCGCCTTCGGCTGAAAGCACATGTGTGGCAAGAGATGCCGGCATTGGACAGGCTCGGCGCCGGCTGAATCCACCGCCGGCATCTCTTGCTACCTATAGGTACGCAACGCCTCAGCGGATCGGATGCAGTTTTCTTCCGAGATTTGTAACCACATCAACACATTTGCGCACAGCGGATAAATCGCCGGCTTGGCGCGAAATTTTTGCATCCAGCGCCGCGCCTGCTGCGTATTCATTACAGCTGAACAGATTCGGCTGTACCACCCAACTCAAGGAGCATTCCATGACATCGATTCAAACTACCCGCAAGCTGGCCTCGTTCGGTCTGGCCCTCGTGATGTCGGCCGCCTCCGTGGCCGCCATGGCAGATGTGATGGTTGGCGGCGCACCGATGCTCGCCTCCAAGGACATCATCGACAACGCCGTCAACTCCAAGGACCACACCACCCTGGTGGCCGCCGTCAAGGCCGCGGGCCTGGTCGACACGCTCAAAGGTCCTGGCCCGTTCACGGTGTTCGCGCCCACCAACGCCGCGTTCTCGGCCCTGCCCGCCGGCACCGTCGACAACCTGCTCAAGCCCGAGAACAAACCCATGCTGACCAAGGTGCTGACCTACCACGTGGTCGCCGGCAAATGGGACGCAGCGGCGCTCTCCAAGATGATCAAGGACGGCAAGGGCATGGCCAGCATCAAGACCGTCAGCGGCGGCACGCTGGTGGCGAAGTCCAACGGCGGCAAGGTCATGCTGACCGATGAGATGGGTGGCATGTCGACGGTGACGATTGCCGACGTCTACCAGTCCAACGGCGTGATCCATGTGATCGACAAGGTGCTGCTGCCCAAGTAATAGCGCCTGGCACGAAACGCCTGCGGCAAGCCGCCGTGGCATGGCAAAGATCCCGCAGATCAATCGTTTGCGGGATCTTTTTTTGCGCAGTTTCCGCTCGAAACTGGTCCCATGACCATGCTGCTGCCCAGGCAAAACCCCACGTACCCAATCGAGCAACAAAAAAACCCTGCAAATCCATGACTTGCAGGGCTTTCTGGCACCCCATGCGGTCGCATGGGGCCACAGTCCGAACTCAGACGTTGAACAGGAAGTTCAGCACGTCGCCATCCTTGACCACATATTCCTTGCCTTCGGAGCGCATCTTGCCCGCGTCCTTGGCGGCCTGCTCGCCCTTGAGGGCGATGTAGTCGTCAAAGGCAATGGTCTGGGCGCGGATGAAGCCGCGCTCGAAGTCGCCATGGATCACGCCAGCGGCCTGGGGCGCGGTGGCGCCGACCGGCACGGTCCAGGCGCGGACTTCCTTCACCCCGGCGGTGAAGTAGGTCTGCAGGCCCAGCAGGCTGAAGCCGGCGCGGATCAGGCGGTTCAGACCGGGTTCGTCCTGGCCCATCTCGGCCAGGAACATGTCGCGGTCCTCGTCGCTCATCTCGGCCATTTCGGCTTCCATCTTGGCGCAGATGGCGACCACGGGCGCGCCCTGGGCGGCCGCGTATTCCTTGAGGCGCTCGAGCAGCGGGTTGTTCTCGAAGCCGTCATCGCTGACGTTGCCGACGAACATCGCGGGCTTGGCGGTGATCAGGCAGAACTGCTTGAGCAGCGGCGCATCTTCCTTGGAGACCGGCACCACGCGCGCGGGCTTGCCTTCGTTGAGCGCGGCCAGGATGGGCGTGAGCAGCGCCACCAGCTTGGCGGCTTCCTTGTCGTTGCCCGACTTGGCGGCCTTGCTGTGGCGGTTGAGCGCTTTTTCCACCGTGGTCATGTCGGCCAGGCACAGCTCGGTCTGGATGACTTCGATGTCCGAGATCGGGTCGACGCGGCCGGCCACGTGGATCACGTTGTCGTCCTCGAAGCAACGCACGACGTTGACGATGGCGTCGGTTTCGCGGATGTGGGCCAGGAACTGGTTGCCCAGGCCTTCACCCTTGCTCGCGCCCGCGACCAGACCGGCGATGTCGACGAACTCGACGATGGCCGGAACGATGCGCTCGGGGCTGATGATCGCGGCCAGCTGGTTCAGGCGCGGATCGGGCACTTCGACCACGCCGGTATTCGGCTCGATGGTGCAGAAGGGGTAGTTTTCAGCCGCAATGCCGGCCTTGGTCAGTGCATTGAAGAGGGTGGACTTGCCCACATTGGGCAGGCCCACGATGCCGCATTTCAGGCTCATGGCAGGGCTTTCAGGAAATTCTCAGGACAAACCCCCGATTTTAAGCGCTGGGGCAAATCCCTGCCAGCAAAGGCTGCTGGCCGCCCACTTCCCCGGGCCCCGCCAGCGTCAGAACGCGTGCGACACGCCCACACCAAACGCGGTGCGCGACTCCACGTTGGCATCGCGCTTGTGGCCCAGGCTGGCATACAGCGTCGTGCGCTTGGACAGCGCGTAGTCGGCGCCCACCGAGACAAAGCGGTGGGTGTCCTGGTTCAGGCGCTGGTGGCCGTAGCCGGCCTTGAGCGTGGTGGCGCCCAGGTTGTAGGTGCCGCCCAGCGTGGTGGCGCGCGACTTCCCGGCATCGACGACCTTGCCGGCGCTGCGGCTTTCGTCATGGGCCAGCATCACGGCGGCACTGCCGAAGCTGTACTTGCCGGCGAGGAAGGTGTTCTTGTCGCCCACGCTGTTGCGCTCGTAGGCGGCCAGCGCCGACACGCCGTGCTGCTCATACTCGAGCGCCGCGGCATAGGGCCGCTGGGTCGCCCCCAGTTCGCTCTGGCGCTCGGGCGAGGCGCTCAGGCGCAGCGTGAAGCCGGCCATCTTGGGCGAATCGTAGAAGATGCCGTTGTTGATGCGGCCGTATTCGGCCGTGCCGTTGTTGCCGTAAGGATCGCTTGGGGTCAGCGCGTGCCACTGGTGCCAGGCCGGCGAGGCAATGCGGTTGAAGTTGCCCCAGGGGTCGAACTTCCAGTCCTGGGCCCACATCGGGGTCAAGGCGCGCCCGATGCGCACCGTGCCCCAGCCGCCTTGCAAGCCGACGGTGGATTCGTCATGCCAATAGGGCTTGAACCCCACGCCTTCGGATTCGCCGGTGTCGAGATCCAGGCGCGTGCTCAGGCGGAAGATGGCCTTGTTGCCGCCGCCCAGGTCCTCGAAGCCCGAGATCGCGACATTGCTGCGCTGTATGGTGCCGAGCTGGTTCACGCCATCGAAACCGCGATAGACGCCGGCATCGAGCAGGCCGCTGATCGATACCGAGGATTGCGCCCAGGCAGGCACGGATGCCGCGAGGGTGGCAAGGACTGCACAGGCCAGAAGCCGATGGGGGTTGCAGCGCATGATGAAAGTCTCTCCTTTGGACTATCGCTTCCGGCAACAGCTTTCCAACCCCTGCTTGCAGGGGCGGAAGCTGGCGCCATCCCGGGGGCAGGATCGACGTCTGGAAGCGATTGTTTCGAGGCGGTTGCCTCAGGCGATGGCCGGGCTGGCGCGTCTTGCGCGCATCACCGACCAGCAAGGAACTGCGCTGCCAGGGCTGGATCAGGTCCAGCGGCAGCAGCAGCGTCGAGAAAGCCGCAGGAAGTGCGGGATCGGCACAAGGGCGCCAAGCGCAACGCCTTGCATTGCTGGTCCATGCCAAACCCACGGCCCGCGGCCAAAGGCGGATCGACGGTGGCCTGGGCCGCCGTCTTCCAGCGCGCATTCTAGCCAGGGCCTGGCTCAGGACGCGGCGGAAAAACCGCGCGCTGGCGTGCTGCTTTTGCGCCGTCTCAGCCGGCTGCCGGAGCGTCGGTTATGGTGTCCACGCGCGCGCCCGTGCGCAACCATTGCCCCGCGCCGCGGGCGACGATCGCATGCCGGCCAAACGTCACGGCGCCATGCACGGCAGCGTGCGCTGGCTCAGGAAGCGGCCGGACGCATCCACCAGCATCCAGCTGCGGTCCCAGGCCAGCCCGGTGGCCCGCAGCTCGGCCTCGGCGACTTCGATGCCGGCAAAGGATTTGACCGGATAGATCCACATGCGCGCGATCCGGCCCGCGATGGGCGACGATTGCGGGAACGTTCTGCGGTCTGGGCGGTCTATATCACTCATGCAAGCGATTCTCCCCGCTATCGACAGCGCGCAATGTGCGCCGGGCACCGAGGAATTCCCAGCCTCCTACAATCCCCAGCATGGCGCAAACCTTTGATATCTGTATCCGTGGGGCCGGCATTGTCGGCCGCACCCTGGCCCTGCTGCTGGCCCGTGAACGCCTGCGCGTCGCGCTGGTGGCGGCGCCGAGCCCGGCCCCCGGCCACCATGACGTGCGGGCCTACGCCCTGAACGCGGCCTCGCGCCAGCTGCTGGAATCGCTGCGCAGCTGGCCCGATGCCCAGCATGCGACCGCCGTGCGGCACATGGAAGTGCATGGCGACCTCGACGGCAATGTGCATTTCGATGCCCAGGCCCAGGAGGTCGACGCCCTGGCCTGGATCGTCGACGTGCCCGCGCTGGAAGCGCGTCTGGGCGAAGCCGTGCGCTACCAGCCGGGCATCGAGGTGGTCGCGGCGCCCGTGGCCGCGCCGCTCACCGCCATCTGCGAGGGGCGCGCCAGCCGCACCCGCGCCGAGTTCGGCGTGGAGTTCGCCATCACCCCCTATGGCCAGCATGCGATTGCCACGCGCCTGCAGTGCGAGCTGCCGCACGGCGAGAGCGCGCGCCAGTGGCTCGCGCCCGAAGGCATCCTGGCGCTGCTGCCGCTCGATGGCCCGCAGGGCCAGACCGTGGCCGTGGTCTGGTCACTGGCGCAGGAAAATGTCGCCACCTGGATGAACGCCAGCCCCGAAGCCTTCACCCAGCGGCTCGAAGACATCAGCCAGGGCGCGCTGGGCCGCTTCACGCTGGCCAGCGAGCGCGTCGACTGGCCGCTGCAGCAGGCCATGGCCGACCGCTGGAGCGGTGCCATGGGCGATGCCGGCAGCTGGGTGCTGGTCGGCGATGCGGCGCACAACGTCCATCCCCTGGCCGGCCAGGGACTCAATCTCGGTCTGGGCGATGCCCAGGCCCTGGCGCGCGTGCTGCAGGAACGCGACGCCTGGCGCAGCACGGGCGATTCCCGCCTGCTGCGCCGCTACGAGCGCGAGCGCAAGGCCGCGCTCGCTCCCATGGGCCTGGCCATGGATGGCCTGCAGCAGCTCTTCACGCGCCGCGAGGCGCCTTTGCAGGCACTGCGCAACTGGGGCATGAAGGGCTTCGAGCACAGCGGCCCGATCAAGGCCTGGATGGCGCGCCAGGCCATGGGTTTGGGGACTTGAGGGCGCGGCCCTCGTTGACAACGGAACATTTGCTATGAAATTGATTTCCTCGCTGCTCGCGGCCGGCCTTTTGTCCTTTGGCATGGCCGCCCAGGCCCAGGATGCGGCGCTGAAGAAGACGCTGACCGAACGCATTCCCCAGCTCGACAAGATCGAGGAAGTGCGGCCCACGCCCATGGCCGGGCTGTTCGAGGTGCGCATAGGCACCGACCTGTTCTATACCGACGCCAAGGGCAACTACCTGATCCAGGGCGAGCTGATCGACACCAAGGCGCGGCGCAATCTGACCGAGGACCGAATCAACCAGCTGACGTCGGTGGACTTCGCCTCGCTGCCGCTCAAGGATTCCTTCACCATCGTGCGCGGCACGGGCGCGCGCAAGATGGCGGTGTTCGAAGACCCGAACTGCGGCTATTGCAAGCGCTTCGAGCGCGATCTGCAGAAGGTCGACAACGTCACCATCCACCTGTTTCTCTACCCCATCCTGAGCCCCGACTCGGCCGAGAAGTCGCGCAACATCTGGTGCGCCAAGGACCGGGTCCAGGCCTGGGATGACCATATGCTGCGCGACAAGGTCACGCCGCCGGCCAGCTGCGACACCGCGGCGCTGCAGCGCAACCTGGCGTTCGGGCGCAAGTACAAGATCACCGGCACGCCAACGCTGATCTTCGCCAACAACGCGCGCGTGCCCGGCGCGATCAGCGCCGCCGAGGTCGAAAAGCACCTCGCGGCACGCTGATTGCAGGGGGCGCCCGCGCCCCTGGACGCTCTTCTTCCCCTTGCGGCCCGGGCGCGGCACTGCACGCGTTCCAGGCCCCGCCCTGAACGGTCATCGCCATGCCCCACACCAAGTCCGCCTCCGCTCCCGCCAATGTGCACTACCACGTCAGTGCGCATGATCTGCAGGCCCGCCTGTTTGCCATCGAGCTGCGCGTGCAGGCGCCCGTGGCGCAGCAGCAGGTCGCGCTGCCGGTCTGGATTCCGGGCAGCTATCTGGTGCGCGAATTCGCCAAGAACCTGCAAGGCCTCGAAGCCACGCAGGCCGGCGCCGCCGTGGCCATGCGCCAGCTCGACAAGCAGCGCTGGCAGATCGACTGCGCGGCCGGCGTGCCTTTGATACTGCGCTACCAGGTCTGCGCCTACGACAACTCGGTACGCACCGCCTGGCTCGATGCGCAGCGCGGCTTCTTCAACGGCACCAGCCTGTGCCTGCGCGTGCTGGGCCAGGAAGATGCGCCGCACAGCCTGGAAGTGGCGGCCACGCCGGCCACGGCCGGCTGGTCGGTGGCCACCGGGCTCGAGCCCGCGCGCATCGACAAGCAGGGCCTTGGCCTGTACCGCGCGCAGGACTATGACGAGCTGGTCGACTGCCCGGTCGAGATGGGGCGTTTCTGGAGCGGCTTCTTCGAGGCCGGCGGCGTGCGCCACCAGTTTGTCGTGGCGGGTGCGGCCGAATCGTTCGACCATGCGCGGCTGCTCGAAGACAGCCGCAGGATCTGCGAAGCGGCAATCGCCTTCTGGCAGGGTGCGCCCCACAAACGCTATGTGTTCATGCTGAACGTCGTCAACGACGGCTATGGTGGCCTTGAGCACCGCAACTCCACGGCGCTGATCTGCAGCCGCCGCGACCTGCCGCGGCTGAGCGAGAAGGCCGGCGACAGCAAGCCCAGCGACGGCTACACCACGCTGCTGGGCCTGATCAGCCACGAGTACTTCCACACCTGGAACGTCAAGCGCCTGCGCCCCGATGCGTTTGCGCGCTACGACTACAACCAGGAGAACTACACCGAGCTGCTGTGGTTCTTCGAAGGCTTCACCAGCTACTACGACGACCTGCTGCTGCTGCGCGCCGGGCTGATCGACGAGGCGCGTTATCTCAAGCTGGTCACCAAGACCATCAACCAGGTGCTGCAGACCCCGGGGCGCCAGCTGCAAAGCGTGGCCCAGTCGAGCTTCGATGCCTGGGTCAAGTACTACCGCCAGGACGAGAACACGGCCAACAGCACGGTGAGCTACTACACCAAGGGCGCGCTGGTCGCGCTGTGCCTGGACCTGACGCTGCGCCGCGAAGGCCGGGGCTCGCTCGACGCCGTGATGCGCGCGCTCTGGCAGCGCTGCGACGGTGGCCCGATGAGCGAGGCTGATGTGCTGGCCGTGCTGGAGCAGGTCGCGGGCCGCAGCTATGCCGAGGAACTCGCGCAGTGGGTGCATGGCACGCAGGAGCTGCCGCTGGCCGAACTGCTGGCCGCGCATGGCGTGCGCCTGCAGGCCGAGCCGCCCCAGCCTGCCCAGCGTCTGGGCCTGCGCGTGCAGGAGAACCACAGCATCCAGATCAAGGCCGTGCTGCGCGGCGGCCTGGGCGAGCGCGCGGGCTTCATGGCCGGCGATGAATGGCTGGGCATAGAGCTGGAAAGCGGCGCGGGCTGGCGCCTGACAAAGCTCGAGGACATTGCGTTCTACGCGGGCGAGGCGCGCCAGCTCACGGCACTCGTCGCGCGGGACCAGCAGCTGCTGCGCCTGCCGCTGGGGCTGGTGGAGGCGCAGGATGCGCTGGCGGCAAATGTGGGCTTGGCGGTGGACGACGCCGCACTGGCGAAAAGCTGGCTGAGGGACCAGGCCTGAACTTTGCCGAACGGCCTTGGTTATAGTGGCAAAGCCATTTACAACTACGACACGGAGATATCCCCTTGGCCTACGAAATGATAGAAGTTCGCACCGAAGCCGAAAAAGTCGGCGTCATCACCCTCAACCGCCCCAAGCAGCTCAATGCGCTCAATGACCAGCTCATGACCGAGCTGGGCGCGGCGCTGCAGGCGTTCGATGCCGACGAGCAGATTGGCTGCGTCATCATCACCGGCAGCGAGAAGGCATTTGCCGCGGGGGCCGATATCGGCGCGATGGCCAAGTACAGCTTTGTCGATGCCTACAAGGGCGACTACATCACGCGCAACTGGGAATCCATCCGCAGCATCCGCAAGCCGGTGATCGCGGCCGTATCGGGCTTTGCGCTGGGCGGCGGCTGTGAGCTGGCCATGATGTGCGACTTCATCATTGCCGCCGACAACGCCAAGTTCGGCCAGCCCGAGATCAAGCTGGGCGTGATTCCCGGCGCGGGCGGCACGCAGCGCCTGCCGCGCGCCGTCGGCAAGGCCAAGGCCATGGACATGGCGCTCACGGGCCGCATGATGGATGCCACCGAAGCCGAGCGCGCGGGCCTGGTGAGCCGCGTCGTGGCGCTGGACAAGCTCATGGACGAAGCCCTGGGCGCAGCGCTGCAGATCAGCGGCTTCTCGCAGATCGCGGTGATGGCCGCCAAGGAATCGGTCAACCGCGCGTTCGAGGGCAGCCTCAGCGACGGCGTGATGTTCGAGCGCCGCCTGTTCCACGCGCTGTTCGCCACGCAGGACCAGAAGGAAGGCATGGAGGCATTCGTGAACAAGCGCCCGGCCAACTTCACGCACCAGTGAAGCAGAAGATTTTTTTGCAAAAAACCCCCTGAACGGCGCGAGGCCGCGATTTTTTGCATATAATTGCTGGCTTCGGTCGTATAGCTCAGTCGGTTAGAGCGCAGCATTCATAATGCTGATGTCGCAGGTTCGAGTCCCGCTACGACCACCAGACAGGAAACCGCAGTGTTTGCAAAAGCACTGCGGTTTTTTCTTTGCAGCAGTGAAATTTTCAGACGCCGCTTTGGCTCATGGATGAAAATTTCCAAATTGGCAGCTGAGGAAGTTTAGTCCTGTATAATTTTGGGCTATCGGTCGTATAGCTCAGTCGGTTAGAGCGCAGCATTCATAATGCTGATGTCGCAGGTTCGAGTCCCGCTACGACCACCAGATTCAAGCCCCAAGCGCGCCAGCGCTTGGGGCTTTTCTGTTTGCCCAGACCGCAGGCGCAATCCGCCACACTACGCTGGTGGCGACTTCCAGATTCCCGGAACGTGCGACAAATGGCGTTTACGCCACACAAACAGACGCCAGGCCGACAAATCTTTGACTTGCGAATCATTGCTATTTACATTTGCATTCAACGGCCGGCCCCAAGGCTTGCCCGTCTGCAGCTCATAGCCCGCCGCTCAGGCCAGCCAAAAGCACTCTTTCGCGTCGCCGTCTCCACGCGCGGCCAGCATGCTTGGCGCCGGCCGATTCTTTGCGGCTTTCAACGTCCAACCGTTTACCACGCCCACCAGCGTGCGTGAGCCTGCGTGTCTGGTCTGCCCTGCGTTGCTTCGGCATGTGCCTCACCATCACTCCCTCGCCCTTTGGGCCACCCCGAATCATGATCGCTGGAAAGAAGATTGACGACCGCAGCCTGCGGCATGCGCGCAGCCTGCGCCACTCCACGCTGGCCCGCGCCGTGGCACTGGCCCTCGCGGCCGGCGCGCCGGCGCTGGCCGTGGCCCAGAGCGCAGGACCGTTTGGCGCCTCCGTCGCTCCCGCTGCCATCGCCTTCGACCTGCCGGCCCAGCCCCTGGCCAGCGCGCTGCGGCAATACGAGCGCCAGGCCAGACAGGAAGTGCGCGTGGATGCCCGCCTGCTCGAGGGCCGTACCTCCAGCGCTGTCACCGGCAGCCTGGGCGCCGTCGAGGCCCTTGAAATGCTGATTGCCGGCACCGGGCTGACTTTCGGCCCGGCCCAGGGTGCGATCCTGACGCTGGCGGCCGATGGCCATGCCCCCGCTGCCGCGCACGGATCTGCCGCGGCAGCCGCCCTGCCCACGGTCACGGTCAGCGCCGACGCGCTGGACGCCACCACCGAGAATTCAGGCTCGTACACCACCGGCGGCATCACGATAGGCAAGGCCACGCGCACCTTGAAGGAGACGCCGCAATCCGTCACCGTGATGACGCGCTACCGCCTGGACGACCAGAACATGCGCACCATCGACGATGCGCTGCTCAGCGCGCCCGGCATCGTCGCCGAGTACCAGAGCAGCACCGAGCGCCGTTTCTATTCGCGCGGCTTCGAGATCGAGCAGGTGCAATACGACGGCGTCACGACCCAGCGCGGCAATGGCTTCAGCACCAGCCCCGACCTGGCGCCCTATGACCGCGTCGAGATTCTGCGCGGTCCCGCAGGCCTGTTCAATGGCGCCGGCACTCCCGGCGGCACCGTGAACCTGGTGCGCAAGCGGCCCACGCCCTACCAGCAACTGCAGGTGCAGGCGCGGGCCGGCAGCTGGAACTTCAAGCGCCTCGATGCCGACTTGAGCACCCCGCTCAACGCGAGCGGCAGCGTGCGCGGCCGGGTGATCGCGGCGCGTGAAGACCGTGATTTCTTCTTTGACTACGCCACCGCCAAGAAGGATCTGGTCTACGCCATCGTCGAAACCGACCTGGGCCCGCGCACCACGCTGGCCGCAGGCCTCAACTACGAGCGTACCGACTCCGTGCCGTATTACACCGGCCTGCCGCGCTACAGCAACGGCGTCGACCTGGGCCTGCCACGCTCGATCTACAACAACGGCGGCTGGTCGGTTTCGGACATCCAGAACACCACCTTGTTCGCCGACCTGAACCACCATTTCAACGACGACTGGAAGCTCAAGCTTGCCGTCACCCGCATGCGCGAGGACAACCACGAGACGACGGGGGCCGCCTACAACCCGGTCAATATCACCACCGGCTTGGGCCCGATGATCTCGGCCTTCGACCAGCACCTCGAAGGCCAGCAGACCTCCATGGATGCCCACCTCAACGGCAGCTTCGCCGCCCTGGGCCGCAAGCACGACATGCTGGTCGGCGCCACCTACCAGAAGTGGACCTACGACAACGACAGCCAGGCCTACTCCGGCTTTGCCTACAACCCCTTCACCTACGATCCGCGCAACTTCCAGACCAAGCCCACGACCTTCGCGCGCGCCGCCGGCGCGACCACGCTGGAGCGCGAGCAGACCGGCCTCTATGGCTCGCTGCGCCTGGCCATAGCCGAGCGCACCAAGCTGCTGCTCGGCGGCCGGGCCAGCCGCTGGGAGACCAGCACGCTCAACCGCGTGACGGGCGCCACCAGCGCGGCCTACAAGCAAAGCACGGTGTTCACGCCCTTTACCGCGCTCACCTACGACCTGACGCCGGTGTGGACCACCTACGCGAGCTATGCGACGATCTTCCGCTCGCAAGCCGACCGCTTCACGGCAGCCGGTGAACGGCTGGACGCTGTGAAGGGCAGCAACGTCGAGCTGGGCCTCAAGGGCGCCCTGCTTGACGGCAGGCTCAATGCCAGCCTGGCGCTGTTCCGCACCCTGGAGGACAACCGCTCCTCGGTCGATCCCGACCATCCTTCGCCCTGCGCCGGCTCGCCCACCGGCGGCGCCTGCTATGTGTCGGAAGGCAAGGTCCGCAGCCAGGGCCTGGACGCCGAGCTGACCGGTGCCATCACGCCGCGCTGGCAGCTGTCGGCCGGCTACACCTTCAACCAGACCAAGTACCTGACCGACCTCACCGCCACCGGCGCCGCCAGCGGCAACCAGGGCCAGCCCCTGGCCAGCTTCACGCCCAGGCACCTGCTGCGCGTGTGGAGCGCCTACAAGCTGCCCGGGCAGCAGTCGGCATGGACGGTGGCCGGCGGTGTGAACTTCCAGACCGAGGCGTTCAAGACCAACGCCAGCTCCAACAACGCCACGGCGCCCACGATACGGGTGGCGCAGTCCACCTACGCGGTCTGGTCGGCACGCGTGAGCTACCAGATCAACCGCAACCTGCAGGCCGCCATCAATCTCAACAACATCTTCGACAAGAGCTACTACCGCACCATTGGCACGGGCACCGGCAACTGGTACGGCGATCCGCGCAATGTGATGGTTTCACTGCACGCCGCGTTCTGATGCGGCTTGGCGCCGGCCTGCGGCCGGCGGCCGCGCAGGCGCCTGCCCCAGGCCATGGTCATGGCCGCAAGGGCAATGGGGGTGCGTCTGCCACAGACAAAAACGTATTCGTTTGTTACGCACTGCATCCAAGCGCGCGTCCCGTGGGTAGTGGACAGGTCGGCACCAAATCGCAAACAACAGCGTGCATGACATTCCTCCACTCCAAGGACATGCAATGAATCGATCCAATATCTTTCGCCCGGTAGCGGTTATGTCGGCTGTCTTCGCTCTCGTCGCCTGTGGCGGCAACGGGGATGACGATGAGGTGGTGCCGAATCCGCCCGCAGTGACACTGGGCAATGCCATCGCCGTGACGGCTTCCGGCCGGGTCGTGAGCTTCGACCGCGCCGCGCCCGGCACCCTGTCGAGCAATGTCGCCCTCAGCGGGCTGGCCACTGGTGAAACGCTGGTCGGCTTCGACGTGCGCCCGGCCGACGGCCTGATCTACGCGGTCAGCTCGACCAGCCGCATCTACACGCTGGATGCCAAGACCGGCGCGCTGACGTTCAAGTCGGCGCTCAGCACCGCGCTTTCGGGCAGCCAGTTCGGCGTCGACTTCAACCCGGTGGCCGACCGGCTGCGCCTGGTCAGCAACACCGGTCAGAACCTGCGCGTCGATGTGAGCACGGGCGCGGCCACGGTCGACGGCCCGATCAACGGCGTGGCCGGCGCGGCAATCACGGCCTCGGCCTATACCAATTCGTTTGCCGGTGCGACGACCACCCAGCTCTACAACCTGGATGCGGCTGGCACGCTGTATCTGCAGGATCCGCCAAACAACGGCACGCTGGCCAACCCGGTGGCGCAGAAGGTCGCGTTCTCGGCCAGCAATGGCTTCGACATCGACGCGCGCAACAACCAGGGCTATGCGGCGCTGTCCGTCAACGGCACGGCCCAGCTCTACACGATTGCACTCAGCGGCACGGACGGCGCCAAGCTGGTGGGCACGATAGGCACCGGCGAAGCCCTGGTGGGCCTGACGCTCACCCAGGCCGCGGCCCCGGTGGTCTATGTGCTCGATGACGCCGCACAGCTGCGCAGCTTCTCGCCGGCCACGCCCGCCACGCTGTCGGCGCCGATCAAGATCTCGGGCCTGACTGCGGGCGAAAACGTTCTCGGCGTGGACTTCCGCCCGAGCAACGCCCGCCTGTATGCGCTGACCGGCAACGGCCGCCTGCTGACGGTGGATCCGACCACGGGCGTGGCGACCGCGGTGGCAAACCTGAGTGCCGACGCCGCAGATACCTCCCTGCCCTACGCCGGCCTGAACGGCACCAGTTTCGTCGTCGACTTCAACCCGGTGGCCGACCGCCTGCGCGTAATCAGCAACCTGGGCCAGAGCCTGCGCATCAATGTGGACACCGGCGCGACCACGACGGACGGCAACATCAACCGCGCCACGCCTGCCGTGGTGGCCGCCGGCGCCTACACCAACAGCTTTGCGGGCACCACCGCCACCGATCTCTTTGACATCGACAGCACCGAGAACGTGCTGGCCAAGCAGGTGCCGCCCAACGACGGCACGCTGGTGAACGTCGGCGCGCTGAACCTGAGCGTCAACGGCGCGGGTGCGCTGGACATCGCCGGCGGCGCCAACGGCCTGGTGCTGGCCGCGCTGCGCAGCGCAGCGTCCGGGCCTTTCAGCCTCTACACGGTCTCGCTGACCACGGGCGCGGCCACGCTGTACGGCAACACCAGCGGCGATGTGACACGCTCCTATATCGGCGGCGCAGCGGGTCCGGTGGTGCGGGATATCGCCATCCGCTATTGAGACTGAACCAGCGTCCCGCGCCTGGCCTGGCCAGCGCGGGGCGCGGCCTGGCCCTCAGCCCGCGAGCAGGCCGTAGTCGCGCCGCGCGGCGGCCTGGCTGACCTTGCCGTCGAGGATATCGTCCTGCAGGCTGGCAGCCGTGCGCTCCATGGGTGCGCCGCAGCCGCCGCCCCCCGGCGTCTCCATGCGTACGCTTTCGCCCACGGCCAGTTCGATGTTGGCGGTCTTGGAGAACATCGCGGTCTCGCCGGACTCGCCGAAATTGCGCAGCAGGCGCGCGCGCCGGCCGTTGTGCCCACCGGCCACGCCTTCGGGCACGCCCACCACATGGCTGTCGGAGCGCGACGAGAACACGATGCCGGGCGCGAGCGCACGGATCTGCTTGGCGATGCCCATGCCACCGCGCGTGCGGCCCGCGCCGCCCGAATCGGGGATCAGCGCATATTCATCCATCAGCAGCGGGTATTCGTTTTCCAGCGCCTCGACGGGCAGATTGCTGGTGTTGGTCATGTGCACATGCACGCCATCCATGCCATCGGTGTCGAAGCGCGCGCCCGCGCCGCCGCCTATGGTTTCCAGATAGACGAACTGCCCGGCGCGCTGCGCCAGCCGGCCCGAGAACACGATGGCCGGGCACAGGTCATTGCTCGACGCCATCAGCTTGGACTCGGGCAGCAGGCCGCGGAAGGCGCCAAACAGCGTGCCGGCAACCTTCTGCGCGGTGATGGAGCGCGCGCCCACGGCCGCGGGATGCTCGGGGTTGGTGATGGTGCCCAGCGGCGCGTGGATGTCTATGGGCTCGAACAGGCCGGCGTTGGGCGCGAGATCGGGGTCGAGCTGCGCCTTGACCGCGTAGTACACGGTGGCGTGGAGCGCATTGATCGGCAGGTTCATCGCGCCGCGCGCCTGCTGGCCCGAACCGGTGAAGTCGAACTTCAAGCGGCCGTCGGCCACGGTGAGCGTGACGCTGATGGCCACCGGCTCGCCGCCCATGCCATCGTCGTCGAGGTAGCTGGTGAAGGCGTAGCTGCCCTGCTTGAGCTCGGCAATGCGGTTGAGCAGGCGGCGGCGCGTGTAGTTGATGACATCGTCGACCGAGCGCAGCACGGCTGGCAGGCCCATCTGGCGTATCAGCCCCCGCACCGCATCGCTGCCGCGCTGGTTGGTGGCGATCTGCACCTTCAGGTCGAGCAGGCGCTCCTCGGGGTCGCGCGTGTTGTTGCAGATCAGGCGCAGCAGGTCTTCCTGCAGTTCGCCGGCGCGCACGATGCGCGCCACGGGAATGCGTATGCCCTCCTCGAAGATGCTCTTGAGCCCGCCCGCGATGGAGCCCGGCACCGAGCCGCCGACATCGGAATGGTGGGCGATGTTGGCGGTGAAGAACTGCAGCCTGCCGTCCCAGAACACCGGCGTGACGATGTTGATGTCCGGCAGATGGCTGCCGTTGGCCAGATAGGGGTCGTTGCAGATGAATACATCGCCGTCGCGAATGGTCTCGACCGGGTACTGCGCGCGCACCGCCTGGATCGCGCCATTGAGCGAGCCCAGGTGCAAAGGAATCTGCGTGCCCTGCGCCACCAGCCGGCCCGCGCCGTCGAACAGCGCCACCGAGCAGTCCTTGCGCTCCTTGATGTTGGTCGAGAACGAGGAACGCACCAGCGTGTTGTTCATGTCCTCGGTGATCGACAGCAGGCGGTTGGTGAAGACCTCCATCTCGATGGGATCGGACAGCTTCTCGGAAAAGTTCGCACGTGCGTTCATGCCTGTGTCTCCAGCGAAATGATCAGGGTGCCGTAGGTGTCCACCAGGGCCTGGTGGGTCGGGCCGATGACGGTGGTCGAGCTCATTTCCTCGATCACCGCCGGGCCGGCGATGCGCGTGCCGGCGGACAGCAGGTCGCGGTCGTAGACCGCCGTCGCCTGCCAGCCATGCGCCTTGCCGTGGTAGACCTCGCGGCTGCCGGTACGCGCATCCGCGAGCGTGGTGTCGGTGCGCGCCGGCGCCAGCGGCGCCTTGAGCACCTGGCCCACGGCCTGCAGCCGGCAGTTGATGATCTGGATGGCGCGGCCCGCCACCTGGTAGCCGTACTCGCGTTCATGCGCGGCATGAAAGCGCTGCACGAAGGTGTCGAGCGCCAGGCCTTCGCCTTCGTCCATCGCCACCTGCACCTCGAAATTCTGGCCGTCGTAGCGCGCGTCGATGGCGCAGACGCAGCGCCGGCTGTCCTCGGCCACATGCTCGCTCGCGAGCCAGGCCAGCGCATCGCGGCGCAGCTCGGCAAAGGCCTGGCCCACGGCCGGCCAGGTGCTGGCGTCGACCTGGGTGATCAGGCTGCGCACGAAGTCAAACGAGATATCGGTCAGCAGAATGCCGCGCGCGCACATGGTGCCCGGCTCCTGCGGCACGATCACCGTGGCGATGCCGCATTCCTCGGCGACTTCGACGGCGTGCAGCGGGCCCGCGCCGCCATAGGCATAGAGCGCGAAGCGCGACAGGTCGTAGCCGCGCTCGGTCGAGACCGCACGGATGGCGCGGCTCATGTTGGCGTTGGCGATGCGGATGATGCCTTCGGCCGCGTCCTCGAGCGACAGGCCCAGCGGCGCGCCCACGCGCTCGCGGATCACGCGGCGCGCGCCTTCGGCGTCGACCGGCATGCGGCCCTTGAGCAGCACCTCGGGGTTGAGCCGGTGCAGGCTGATCTCGGCGTCGGTGATGGTCGGCTCGGTGCCGCCACGCGCATAGCCCACGGGGCCGGGCACGGCGCCCGCGCTGTGCGGGCCGACCTTGAGCGAGCCAGCGTCATCCATCCAGGCGATGCTGCCGCCGCCGGCGCCGATCACATGGATATCGACCATGGGCGTCTTGACCGGATAGCCCGCGACCTGGCGGTTGGACGTGAACAGCGGCCGGCCAGCGGCGATCAGCGAGACATCGGTGCTGGTGCCGCCGACATCGAAGGTCACCAGGTCCGAATAGCCTATGGCCCGGCCCACGGCCGCCGCCCCGACCACGCCCGCGGCCGGGCCGGACAGGCAGGTGCGCACCGGAAACTGGCGCACCGAGCCGGCCGACATCAGGCCACCGTTGGAGTGGATGGTGAAGGGATCGTGGGCAATGCCCAGGCCCTTCACGCGGTCGAGGAAGCGGTCGAGATAGCGCGCCATGCGCGGGCCAACAGCGGCATTGAGCACGGTGGTCGACAGGCGCTCGTATTCACGGAACTCGGGCAGCACTTCGCTGGAGACGCTGATATAGGCCTGAGGCATGACTTCACGCACGATGTCGCGCGCACGCTGCTCGTGCGCCGGGTTGCCGTAGGCATGCAGGAAGCAGATGGTCACAGCCTCGATGCCGGCGTCGCGCAGCGCGAGCGCGGCGTCGCGCACGCCCTGCTCGTCGAGCGCGACGCGCACCTGGCCTTGGGCGTCGATGCGCTCGTCCACCTCGAGGCGGTGGCGCCGCGGCACCAGCACCGGCGGCTTGCCCACCGCATAATCGAACAGGTGGGGCCGCGTCTGGCGGCCGATCTCCAGGATGTCCCGAAAGCCGCGCGTGGTGATCAGCCCCACGGGCGCGCCCTTGCGCTCGATGATCAGATTGGTGGCCACCGTCGTGCCATGGCCTACATGCGAGATGTCGGCCGCGGCAATGCGGTGCTGGGACAGCAGGTCGGAAATGCCGCGTTCTATGGCTTCCGAGGGGTCGTGCGGTGTCGAGGGCACCTTGTGGAATTTCACCTCGCCGAGGGTCTCGTCGATGATGGTGAAGTCGGTGAAGGTGCCTCCGACATCTATGCCTATGCGGTACATGGAATCTGTCTCCTTGGGGAAATGCTGCGCCCGGTGCGGGCTTGTTATTCGGGCTGGACGCCGGCCGCGGCCGTGACCTTGTGCCACTTGGCGGTCTCTTCGCGGATCAACCTGGCGAACTCCGCGGGGCTGATGCCTGAAGGCATCGCTCCCTGGGCGATCAGGTAATCGCTCATCTTCTTGCTCTGCACCACGGCAATGATTTCGCGGCTGAGCTTCTCGGCCAGGGCCGGCGCCATCTTCGGCGGCGCGAACAGGCCGAACCAGACCATGGCCTCGAAGCCCGGGTAGCCGGACTCGGCCACGGTGGGCACCTCGGGCAGCAGCGGCGAGCGCGTGGCCGACGTCACGGCCAGCGGGCGCAGCTTGCCGCTCTTGATGTAGGGCAGCGAGGTCATGACCACATCCGCCATGGTCGTCACATGGCCGGCCACGGTGTCGGTGAGCGCCGGACCCGAGCCCTTGTAGGGCACATGCACGGCCTTGAGACCGGTGCTGGTCTTGAGCAGCTCCATCGCCAGATGATTGGACGTGCCATTGCCGTTGGAGGCAAAGGAGAAGTTCGCCTCGGGCTTGCGCGAGGCCGCGACGAATTCCTTGAGATTGGCCACCGGCAGATCGGCGCGCACCACCACCACATTCGGGATCGTGGCCAGCACGGTCAGCGGCGTGAAGTCCCTGGACGGGTCATAGGCCAGGCGCGGATAGATGCTGGGCGCCACGGCATGCGTGCTCACCGTGCCCAGCAGCAGCGTGTTGCCGTCGGGCGGCTGGCGCGCCACCCATTCGCTGCCAATCGTGCCGCCCGCGCCGGGCCGGTTGTCGACGATGACCGTGGCCTTGATGCGCTCGCCCAGGTCCTGTGCGATCTGCCGCGCCACCAGGTCGGTCGAGCCGCCCGGCACGAAGGGCACGATCAGCTTGATGACCTTGCCATGGGGCCAGTCGGTCTGTGCCTGGGCGGCACCTCCGGCAAGGCCGAGGCACATGAGGCTCAAAAGGAGACGCCGGGAAAAACGCATGGAAACTCCTGTGGGATGACGAGTTCTGGAGGGCTGCGTTCGATGGTAGGTACGCAGCTTGCATACCGCGAGCGAGTTATATTTATGACAGCATCATTACGGTTTATGCACTACCCGGAGCTTTTCCCATGCGCCCTGGCGATCTCAACCTGCTGCTGCACTTCGATGCGCTGATGAGCTGCCGCAGCGTCTCGCGCGCCGCCGAGCAGCTGGAGATCAGCCAGCCGGCAATGAGCGCCGCGCTCAGCCGCCTGCGCCGGCTGTTCAACGATCCGGTGCTAGAGCGCGTGGGCGGTGTCTGGCAGCCCACGCACAAGGCGCAGGACCTGCATGCGTCCTTTCGCCCCATGCTCGACATGTGGCGCCAGGTGGCCTTGCCGCGCCTGAGCTTCGACCCCAGGACCAGCCTGCGCAGCATCAGCATGTTCACCACCGACTATGTGCAGTTCGCGGTGCTGGGCCGCGTGATGGGCCGCCTGGCCAAGGAGGCGCCGGGGCTGGAGTTGCGCGTGGTCGCGGCCCAGCCGCAGCTGGGCCTGGACATGCTGGAAAGCAACCAGGTGGAGCTGGTCGCGGGCTACTACCCCAAGCCCGGCGCCAATCTGCGCACGCGCTTTCTGTTCGAGGAAAAAGTCGTGTGCCTGGTGCGCGCCAGCCATCCCTGCCTGCAGCGCCCCTGGAACCTCGATGCCTACCTCGGCTATGGCCATGTGAACCTGGCCGCGCACACGCGCTATTTCAGCGAACGCATAGACCAGGCGCTGCTGGCGCAGAACCGCACACGGCGCGTCGCGCTGACCCTGTCGAGCTATCTGGCCTGCCCTTTCGTGGTCGGCAATTCAGACCTGGTGGCCACGGTGCCGGCCAGCGTCGCGAGCGCGCTGGGCAAGCAGGCCGGCACCGTGACGCTCGAAGTGCCGCTGCCGCTGCCCATGCTGACGGTGTCACTCTACTGGCATGAGCGCCACCACCGCGATCCCGCGCATGCCTGGGTGCGGCAGTTCATAGGCGCGATGTTCAACTAGGGCGGCGCTACGCGCTGGCTGCGCAGCCGCTCGGCGCGCTCGGCATGGGCGCGCGCCTGGCCCTCGCGCTGCTGGCTGCGGTACAGCGTGGCCAGGTTGTCGAGCAGCGGCAGCAGGCGCGGCGACTGCATGCCCGCCGCCTGCTCGGTCAGCGCCAGCGCGCGCGCAAAGCGCGCTTCGGCCGACGCCAGACGGCGCTGGCGGTAGTCCTGGCCGGCGAGAAAGTTCAGCACCTGGGCCTGGCCCAGCAAGGCCTCGCTGCCATCGCCATGGGTTTCGTAGATGGCCAGCGCGCGGGCATACAGCGTCCGGGCCGTCACGCCATTTCCCTGGGCTTCATGCAAGTGGGCCAGATTGGCGGTAATGCGCGCGGTTTCCAGGCTGTCGGCATCGCGCTGCACGACGATGGCCAGCGCGCGTTCCAGGGTTGCGCTTGCCGCCGCGTATTCGCGGCGCTGCAAGTGCCACAGGCCCAGTTCGTTGAGATGGCCGGCCAGGGCTGCGGATTGCGGCGCGACAGTCTCCAGCAGGTCGGCGGCGCGCCCATGCAGACGCGCGGCGGCGTCGTGATCGCCCTCCCGGGCCAGCATGGCGGCCAGCGCCGACAGCGTGCGCAGCCAGGCCTGGCCATCGCTGGACACGTCCTGCTCACGCAGTGCCAGCGCCTGTTCGAGCGCGGCACGCGCAGCCGGCCCGCCATCGAGCTGCGCCTGGCGCTCCAGCGCCTCGGCTTTGAGCGCCGGACCCAGAGGCAGGCGGTCTTCGAGCAGGCGCTGGTTGTAGCGCGCCGCGGGCGCCGTTTCGCCGCGCTGCGCATGCGCACGCGCCAGTGCCGACCACACCTGGGCACGCACCGGCGCCTCGGCGGCCAGGCCTTCGGCGATCGCGGCGCTGCGCTGCCAGGCGGCCAGCGCGGCTTCGCCGTCACCCACGGCCTCAAGGGCATTGCCAAGATTGAGCGCCAAAGCGGCCGTGGCGGCGGGGTCAGCCGCCGCTTCGCCGACGGCCAGCGCCTCATTGAGCAAAGCCACGGCCTCGCCGGCCTGGCCCTGGCGCTGGCGCACCAGCGCCAGCAGGTTGAGGCTGCTGGCGACAAACGACTGGTTGCCGCCCTGCCCGGCCCGCGCCTGGCGCAAGGCCTCGCGCGCGGCCGGCTCGGCCGCTGCCAGATCGCCGGCGGCATAGGCTTGCTGCGCCTGGTCGTGCGCCCTCTGCCAGGATTGCATGGCGCTGCCTTGCGCATGCACCGCGGGGGTGGCCAGCAGCAGCGACAGCGCGAGGGTGGTGAGTAAGGCCAGGATGGGGTTCACAGCGGGTCGCAAAGCAATGGGTGGCAGCCGGATTCAAAAAGTCTTGCTGAAGCCCAGCGTCAGGCGGTTCTTCGCATAGTTGTAGGCATGCGGGATGGAGCTGCGGTTGTTGCGGTATTCGTACGTCATGGTCGGCGTAAGCCCCTGCCAGGCATGGCCGGGCAGCGCCACATTCAGATAGAGGCTGGCCTCGTGGTCGCGCTGGCGCTTGCCGAACACCGCGTTGGCGGCCTTGGCCTGGCGCTCGCGCCAGCCATAGGCGGCATTGACCGTCACCTGGCCCGCAAAGTTCTTGAAAATGCCAAGCCGGGCGGCGCGTTCCCGGTAGAAGAAGATCTGCTGATGCGCCGCGCTTTCACGCCAGCTGAGGCTGGCATAGCCCTGCAAGCCCGGGGCAATGAAATGGCTGCCAAACAGCGACGCGCTCTTGTAATCGCCTTGCAGATTCGCCGCGAACAGCGGTGAAAATCGACGCTGCTTGTATTCATAGCTGGCTTCGAGCTGCGTGCGCTGCGTCAACTGGTGCATATAACCCAGGCGCGCGCCAAACGCATGGTAGATCTTGCGGCTGCCTTCTGCATTGAATTCATACAGCGGCAGGAATTGCAACTGGTCTTTCGCCGAGGAAAACTGATAACCCAGATAATTGGTCGACACCCGATTTTCATAATCCTTCTCATGGCGGTATTGGTTGCCGTAATTGATGCTGCGCAACAAGACGCCATGGTTTCCCGCCAAGGGCCAGAGTTTGCTGAGCACGGCCTCGAAATATATTCCGGTATCGGCTTTTTTCTCGCCGGGTGTGTTTTGCAGGCAGGTGCCGTAGAAAACCAGCGCGCAGGCATCGACAAAGGTCGACATGCCGTTGACGTTGTCCTCGCGCACGGCGGCCAGCGTCAGCGACAGCTGCGGCCGCTCGCGCTGGGCAATGGCCGTGCGGTAGCCGTCGACATGCCGCAGCACCTCGGGCGGCAGCTGCTGGCCGCTTAGCTGCGCGAAGGCCTGGTGCGCGTCGCGCAGGCGGTTGTCGGCATAGAGCATGCGCGCCAGATCGAGCTCGGCGCGCGTGAATTGCGGGCTGGCCTGCATCACCTCGCGATACTTGGCGATGGCTGCCGCGGTGTCGCCGCCGGCCGCAAGCCGGCTGGCGTCGACGAACGTCGCCAGCGACGGGTCGTACTGCGGCAATTGCCGGTATTGGCGCAGCAGCCGCTCGGCGCCAAACCAGTCCTGGCGATTGACCGCCTGCAGGATCGCCCCAAACAGCTGCTGGGCGCGCACCTGCGGCGTCTGCGTGAGCGCGGCAAAGGCGGAGTCATGCAGGGCGCGCTGCGCCTCCTCGGCCAGCGGCGCGGGTGCGGCGCGCTCGCGCGCCTGCTGCTGCGTGCCCTGCCACAGCCGGTCGGCAGTGTCCTGCTGCGCCTTGGCGTTGCTGGCCATCAGGCAAAGAATGGCGGCGGCCAGCGTCTGCAGGCGCCAGCCCTGGAAAGATGGAATCATGGAAGCGGATGCGCGGGGAGACCGGAGAGAACCTGCCCCGGAACGGCTTCCAGGGCAGGGATTTCAAGCTATCGGACGGGACCGGCTCAGTTGCGGATGCCGCCAAAGGCCGCGACATAGCCCGCGCCGGTGGCCGTGCCCGCGACCGCGCTGGTGGTGCCGGCGCCATAGAACTCGCCCCGGGCGGAGCCGGTCACGGAGGCGCTGTTGTAGTAGGAGCTGCCGCTGAAGGTGCCGGTTGCTGCAGCGACGGCGGTCTGGATGCCCAGCGTCGCACCCGTTGTCGCGCTGACCAGGTTGGCAGCGCCGCCGGCCGTGGTCGCGGTGTTCAGCGTGCCGGCCGTGTCATAGCGCAGATTGCCGGTCAGGACATCCGTGCCGCTGGTTCCCGACACAAAGGCCACGGTGGCGTAGTTGGTGTTCGAAGTCGGCACGGCATAAGCCGTGCGGTCGCCGACATAGAACGCCGCTTGCGCGCCGCTTGCGGGCTCGTTGGCCAGGCCGAAATAGACTTCACGCGAAACTCCGGACGATGCCACCGAAGGAATGCGGAACCAGTTGAAGTTGGTCGACACCGAGCCGCCCCCGTCGACATGCTGGTAGCCGTCGAGCTTGTGCTTGCTGAACGTCGCGCCCGAAACCGACTGGCTGCCATTGCCAGTGAAGAGCGCGATGCCGCCCAGATCGATGATATTGCCCGCCCCGTCAACGCCGACGCCAGGCTTGCCAGCCGAATGCGGACCGCCCACCACCGTGGAGGCGCCGACATAGACCACGCCCGTGTTGGTCGAATAGCCAGCGACCTGAGCCTGTGCGGCAAAAGCGGACAACACGGCGGCAGCGATCAAAATCTTTTTCATTTCAAATAACTCCTGAAGAAAATGCGTGCAGAGGCACACGGGTGGTTTAAATGCAATCTTCTGGCTGAAAAACCATCAAGAAAGCATTTTCATGTTGCGGCTGATTCTCATTCAATGCAAGCAATAAAAATAAACCGCAAAAAACTCATTGATATTCAACAACGAAATACAAGAAGACGAGCACCCACCGCCCCTGCAAGCAGGGGATAAACGCCTACCAATACCTTCAGCATGAATTCAATTCAAATATCCAGAAACCGAAAACTCCCCATTTCCTGAATATTCATAGGTCCAGATATGAATGCATTTTCCCCTTGCGCCTGCGCGGCCGAATTCATTGGCACTGGCGCGCAGGCGGGGCATGGATTACTTGGGACCGATATAGAACGTGAAGTCGTCTCTTTCGGCGACACGGAACGACCAGGTAAAGCCATAGGAGGCCAGCAGTGCCTTCTGGCGCGCAGCCTCGTTGTCAAACGCCGCCCTTGCCTCGGTGCTGTTGGAGCTCTCCGCTGCGAGCGCCAGATAGCGCTCGGCAAGTGCGGCTTCATCGACGATGCGCGGCCGCTCGAGCTCCAACACCACGGACTCGCCCTTGCGTATGACCTGGCCGTTGACCAGCCCCTTGAAGCGGGGCTGATAGCCAGCCATGGCAGCGCTCGTCTGCAGCCCGGTGATGGTGTAGTCGCGGTCGAATGCCGTCAGGCGATACCAGACGCGGCTGTTGAAATTGAACTGGGTGCCCGTCATGACGACCGCGTCATACTGCACAAACGGGAAGTATTGCTGGAAGGACAGCGAATCCTGATCTGCTTCGGGATTGGTGCTTTCCAGCAGCAGCGACGGGAATTCCGCGCGTTCCACAAAGCGCACGCTGGCACGCCGGGCGTCGGCGGTGGCCACGCCATCGCTGACCAGAGCCTCGATTTCATAGTCGCCGGCCGCGGTAACGGCCCCCATGGCTGCGCCCGTGACAAGCGCGGTATTGACGATGCGATTGGCAACGCTGGTCAGCGCGGCAGTTCCTGCAGGCTGCCTGGTGGCAGCGACCTGGAAGTAGAGCGGCGTGTCTTGGTCCGGGTCGAATGCCTGCAGCGTGAAGTTCATGAACCCGCGGTTGTCTTTCATGATCACAGGCTGATCGGCCGCAGGTTCGAACGGCAGGTCGCCATACAGCGACAGCTTGGCAATCACCGGCGGATTGTTCTGCGCCTTGGCAAACACGCTGCCATGGGCGGCAGCCGACCATATCGAGCTCAACAGACCGCCCGAGTCGCGCAGCTGCAGACGCGCGGTGTAGAGGCCGGGCTGGTCGGCCACCACATGGGGCTTGGCGCTGGCCGCGTTCTGCAGCACGGCATTGCTGCCATCGGGGCGGTCGATCAAGGTCCACCGATATTCCAGACGGTCGCCATTGGCATCCGTGCTGCCGCTGCCGTCGAACTCCATGGTCTCGCCCCGCAGCACCTTGGCCGAGGCGACCGCCACGCGGCCGACCGGCGGCAGGTTGGCACCGGTCTTGATGACGAACCTGCGCGTGGCCACGGCGCTGTCGGCCTGGCCGTCGTTGACCACCAGTTCGGCTTGATAGCTGCCCGCAGGAAGGCCGCGGCCCAGGTTCAGCGCGGAACCGCTGGCAGTCTCCCGGATGGCGGGCGTGGCGGTGTTCCACCAGGTCCAGCGATAGGTCAGTGTGTCGCCATCGATGTCATAGGAGCTACTGCCGCCCGGAGTGGCCCAGGCGCCGGTTTCGTATTCGATGGCGTCGACGTCCTGGTAAATCGCCGAACCGATGCGCGCCACGGGCGCGGTATTGGCCGCGCCTTCGGGCTTGGCCACCTGGATGGTCGAGCGCTGCGTGGTGGAGACACTGCCGTCGTAGATCGTCAGATCGACCACATAGCTGCCGCCGGAGTCGGGCACGAACGAGGCACGCGCGCTGTTGGCATTGCTGATGGTGGCGCTGGAGCCGTAGGGAATCGCATTGGCGAGGTCCCGGGCAAAGTTCCAGCGGTAATGCAAGGGCGTGCCGTCAGGATCCTGGCTCGTGCTGGCATCGAGCACCACCGCCTGGCCACGCACGGCCGTGGCCGGAACGCTCAGGCCAATTACCGGCGCGCTGTTCGTGGTGCTGACCGTGATGGTGGCTTCGGCCGCGGCACTGAGCTTGGCGCCATGGCCCACGACCAGCGTCGCGCGGTAGATGCCGATCTTGTCCGCGGTGAAGTTGGCCTTGGCGCTGGTGCTGCTGCGCAGCGCCGTGGCCACGCCCGCGGGCTGCTCGATCAGCCGCCACTGGTAGCTCAGGCCCGCGGCGTCGGCGCCCGTGGGCGCCAGGCTGGCACTGCCGTCGAGCGTGACGCTGCTGCCCAGCAGCACGCCCTGGGACGCGGGCGTGATCAAGGCCAGCGGGTCGGGATTGGTCGCGGCCACCGTCACGCGCGCCGCCGCGCTGCTGGTGCGCGCGTCCTTCACGACCAGCGCGGCAACATAGTTGCCGGGCCGGTCCGGCACGAACGTGGGCTTGGCCGTCGTGGGATTGGCGAGCGCCGCGGCGCTGCCGTCGGGGCGCGCGGCCAGGGTCCACTCGTAGCCCAGGCTGCCGCCGTTGGGCGTGCTGCTTGCGCTGCCGTCGAGCGTGACGGTGCTGCCGATGGCCACGCTGGCCTGGTCGGCCCTGGCCACGGCCGTGGGAGGGGTCGCGGTGGAACCGCCGCCGCCATCACCGCCGCCGCCGCAGGCGGCAAGCAGCAAGGTGGCGGCGCCCGCCAGCCCTGCAAGCAGGTTGCGCAAGGAGTGTTTCATGGTTCCGGAATCCTTTTCAATGAAGGGCTGCCTGCAGGCGGCATGCGAAGTGATGGATGAAATCGGTGGCGCTGCCGCGCGCCCGCAGGCGCTGGCAGTGCGGCTCAGAACTGCACGCTGACGCCCAGCCGCGCCGTGCGCCCGGGTGCGGGAATCAGGCCCAGGCCCAGCGCGTCGAGGTAGTAGCGGTCGGTGAAGTTGTCGAGGTTGAAGTCGACGCTCACGCGCTGGTTGACGCGGTAGCTGGCAAAGAAGTCGAAGACCTTGTAGCGGTGCCAGGGCACGACCTGCAGGAAGCTGCGGCCGGTGTCGTCGTTGTATTCGGGCGAAGGCGTGCGCTGGCCCATGAAGACGCCACGCACGCCCAGCACCAGCTTGCGCTCCAGCAGGCGCGCGCCCAGCGTGAGATTGCCGTGCCAGCGCGGCGGCACCATGTTGTTGATGTAGCTGCCGGCGATGCCGTAGTCGTTGCAGTTGGCGACGCGGTAACTGCCCTCATGGCAGATCTCGATCTGGTGGTACTTGGTGACGCCGAACTCGGTGAACACCGGGCCCAGGTCATAGGCACCCGACAGCTCCAAGCCCTGGAACAGCGCGCCCTGGATGTTGCGCATCACCAGCGCATTGGCCAGCGCGCTCTCGCTGCCGCCGGTCTCCCAGAGGTTGGCGGTGGTGCGCGTCAGATAGTCCTTGGTGTAGTTGCGGAAGTAGGCGAACTTGAGCCGCAGCTTGTCGTTGCCGTGCAGCACGCCGTCGCGCAGGAAGTTGATGCCCAGTTCCTTGTTCCGGGTGTGCTCGGGGCGCAGGGTGACCTCGGGCTGGGCCTGCACGGAAAATCCCGTGGTGCTCTCGAACAGGCTGGGCATGCGGTAGGCCTCGGCATAGCGGCCGTAGAACTGCAGGCCGCGGTGGCCCGGCTCCCAGCTCAGGCTGACCACGGGCGCGGTGCCGCTCTGGCGGTTGTCGTTGGGCAGCGGATCGCAGGCGCTGGCGCTGGCGCTGTGCGTGCACCAGGGACTGGTCGGGTCGGTCAGCACGATGTCGCGCGAGTCGCGCGAGCTGAAGCGGGTATGGCGCAGGCCGGCGTCGAACACCACCGTGGATACGGGCTTGTATTGCCAGGCCGCAAACAGGCTGGTTTCGTCGCGGCTGCCGTTGTGCCCGGACAGTTCGTGATAAGTCTCGGCCAGCGAGACCGAGCCGACTTTCTCGGCTTGCAGCGCCAGGCCGTAGCGCAGCTCGCTCGTGCCCCAGCCTTCGGCATGGCGCAGCGTCGATGTGTTCTCCAGGCTCAGGCCCCAGCGGCGGTAGCTTTCGCGCTCGTTGTTGAAGCGATCGACTTCGGTGTCGCTGGGACTGTTGTTGGTGGCGCGGGTGCGCGTGTGCCACAGATTGGCGCGCAGATCGACCAGCGGCTGGGCTTCGGGATTCCAGCGGTAGCGGCTGCTGTAGGTGTCAACGGTGACCAGGCTGTCGCGCGGCTGCGCGACCGGCGCGAAGTTGCCGAAACGCGTGATCTGCGAGGGCATGATCTCGCTGTAGGCGCTGCTGTAGCGCAGGTAGCTCAGCTCCAGCTCCTGCTCTCCCGGCAGCCAGGTCGTGGCCTTGAGCAGGCCGGTCTTGCTCTGGAAGTTGGTGCCGGGAATGCGTTCGCCGGCCTGGAACACCGAGGCCCCCTGGATCGACGGCATGACTTCGGTGTAGAACGGCCGGCGCCGCTGCTCGGAAATGTCGACCCAGGCGCTGGGGCCGTGCGTGCCGGCGTAATAGTTGCCCTGGCGGCGCTGCGCGTAAGCCGCCACGAGATCGAATTTTTCCCAGCGCCGCGCCGCGGCAATGCTGCCAGCCCAGCTCCTGGCGTCCAGCGTATCGGGGCGATCAAGCCCCTGCGGATAGCCCCATTCGCTGGGCAGCGCGGGCGTGCAGGCACTCGCGCTGGCGCAGTTGGTACGGTAGACCGGCGCGGCGCCGAAGAAGTTGCCGGTGAACAGGCCCGCGGGCGTGCCCGGCTCCATGGGATTGCCGGTGTTGTTGCCCAGGGCCTGGCCGCGCAGGCGCAGGCCCGTGGTCTGGCCCGGGCGCACGATATCGTCGGCATTGAGCGTGCGCATGTTGACCAGCCCGCCGGTCGCGCCCGTGCCCTGGGCCGACATGGTCGGACCCTTCTCGATCTGGATGCCGCCTATCAGGTCGGGGTCGATGTAGCTGCGCGAGGCCACGCCAGAGTAGCCGCGGTAGACCGTGCTCTCCTGGCGCGCGCCATCGACCAGGATGGGCACGCGGCCCTGGCCCTGCATGCCGCGGATGTTGACGTCGAGGCCGCCGCTGTTGCGGTTCTCGCCGATCAGCACGCCGGTCGTGCCCTTGAAGATGTCGCCGACCGAGCTGCCGCGCGAACGCTCTATGTCCTCGCGCGAAAGATAGCTCGACGAGCCGGCGCTGCGAAACGCGCGGTCCTTGAGCTCCTCTTCGGGCTGCTCGGCACGCACTTCCACGGTGGCCAGATCGATCTCCCGGCCGGCCGCGCTGGCCGTCGTCGCGGCGCCGGCCGGGATGCTGTCAAGCACAAAGCCCGAAGCGGTGGCGCGCGCGACCAGTCCGGTGCCAGCCAGCAGACGGTTCAAGCCGACCTGCGGCGAGTGGTTGCCGCGCAGGCCGGCCGAGGTCTTGCCCTGCACCTGCTCGGGCGGGAAGGACAGCGCGAGCCCGGACTGGCGCGCAAAGCGGTTGAGCACCTCGCCCAGGGCGCCGGGCGCCACGTCGTAGCTGCGCACCTCGCCCGCCGCCACGGGGCTGGTCTGGGCATGGGCCGCGGGCCACGGGGCCGACAGCAGGCCGGCCACGGCGATGGCAAAGGCGCTGGTCAACAGGGTGCGGGGAAACGCGAAGGAGGGTATCGGCATGGCGGCGTTGTGTGGCTATACCCCGTCTGCCGGACAAGTCCGCAAAACCCGACAAGAATTTTTCAGCGCGGTCCCAGGCCTGGACGCCGGCGCCGCACCTGGGTCCAGTAGCGGGTGCGTGCCACGGTCTCAATGGGCAGGCTGTGCGCCAGCAGGTCCAGCACGCGCGTGGTGTCGGCCAGGGGATAGGTGCCGGAGATGCGCAGCTCGGCCACCTCGTCGTCCCAGGCCAGATGGCCGGGGCGGTAGCGCGCGACTTCGGCCAGGAAATCGGCCAGCCGCATGTCCTCGACCACCAGCAGGCCGTCGGTCCAGCCATGGATATCCATGCGGGGCGCTTTATCCGCCAGCAGCTGCGAACGGGTCATCAGCCAGTGCTGGCCCGCTTCGGCAACGCGGGGGCTGGCATCCGCTGCCGGCAGCATGCGCACCGCGCCCTGCTCCACGCCCAGCCGGCTTGCGGGCGGCAGATGGTTGGGCAGCAGCCGCACGGAAAAGCGCGTGCCCAAGGCTTCGAGCATGCCCTGGGCGGTCTGCACGCGCAGCGGCCGGCGCGCCGGGCTGGCGGCGTCGGCGCCGCTGCTGACAAAGATCTCGCCGCGGTCGAGCAACACCAGGCGCTGCGTCGCATCGAAGCGCACGCGCACGGCGCTGTCGGTGTTGAGCCAAAGCCGGGTGCCGTCGGGCAGCACGATGTCGCGGCGCTCGCCGGTGGCCGTGGCGTAATCCGCGCCCAGGCGCTGCCAGGGCAGCGCGCGCTGCGCCAGCCAGGTGCCGGGCGCAACGACCAGTGCCAGCGCGGCCAGCCGCCCCAGGGTGCGGCGGCGGCCACCGAGCGCGGCCGTGCGCTGCAGCGCATGCATGGCCGGCGCCGCGGCGCTGTCCGGCAGGCGGGTAAAGCTTTGGCGCATCAGCGCATAGGTGTGGGCCACCGCCTGCCAGGCATGTTCATGCGCCGGGTGGGCGCGGCGCCACTGCTCGCAGGCGCGCTGCAGGCGCGCGTTGGCGGGCTGGGCCTGCAGGCGCACCAGCCAGGCAATCGCCTGGCGCTCCAGTGCTTCGAGGTCCGCGCAGGGCGGCGTTGGCGCGGTCATCACGCTGCGCTGCGCACCGCGGCCACCTCGCCGCGCAGGATGCGATGGCAGCGGTACAGCGCATCGGTCATCCAGCGCTCTATGGTGCGCACCGACACGCCCATGTGCTGCGCGATCTCGGCATGGGTCCGGCCTTCGATCTGCGCCAGCAGGAAAGCCGTGCGCACATTTGGCTTGAGGGCTTCGAGCAGGCGCGCGATCTGCTCCAGGGTTTCCAGAATGATGGCGCGCTCCTCCACCGAGGGCACGACCGCTTCGGGCCGCGCGGCCAGCGCTTCGAAGTAGGCCTGCTCCAGCGTCTGGCGGCGCCAGTGGTCGATCATCAGCCCATTCGCAATGGCGCGCAGATAGGCCAGCGGCTCGCGCATTTCGCCCACCGGCAACGCTGCGCCCTGGGAACGCACCAGCAGGCGCATAAAGGTGTCATGCGCCAGATCGGCGGCGTGGCTGGCGTTGTTCAACTTGCGCTGTATCCAGTCCCTCAACCCGGCATGGTGCCGCTGGTAAAGCCATTCGATGGTGTCGGCAGTCGGAGTCTGGACGGTCATGGCAGGCGGCGGAGGGAAGAAATGGAAGTAAATCTTAATGCAAATGATTTTCAGTATCAATAACAATCAATGAAAGGATTTCGTCCGGATCTTTGCGCTGGCGCGGGCCAATGCAGTGGCGTGCAGCAAGCCCCCGGCGCAGACACCGGACCGGCCGACAAGGGGCGATTTTCAAATATCGAAGCATGAAAAACTTCGTTGGGCAAACCCGCCCCCCTGCCTAGCATGGATGGGCCAGCGCTGCGCCACCCTTCCCTGGTGAAACGCAGCGACTCCCTCATCAGCCGCCAGAGTTTCCATGCCCCCCATACAAGCTGCCCCCTCCTCCCAAGCCGTCCCCACTGCCCTTGATGCGCGCGTGCGCGTTGCCGTCGATGTGGGCGGAACCTTCACCGATGTCGTGCTGTTGCACGGCGCCATCAAGCACACCGTCAAGGTGCTGACCACCCCGCAGGCGCCCGAGCTGGCCGTGCTGTCGGGCGTCGAGGAAATCCTGCGCCTTGCAGGCCTGGACTGGCCGCAGGTCGAGCTGCTGATACTGGGCACGACGCTGGCCACCAATGCGCTGATCGAGCGCAAGGGCGCGAAGACCGCGCTGATCACCACGCACGGTTTCCGCGACCTGGTGGAGATCGGCCTCGAAGACCGTTTTGCGCAATACGACGTGTTCCTGGAAAAACCCGCGCCGCTGGTGCCGCGCCACTGGCGCCATGGCGTCGTGGAACGCGTGAATGCCGCGGGCCAGGCGCTGACCGCGCTCGATGAAGCCCAGGTCGAGGCGCTGGCAAGGCAACTCGTGGCCGATGGCATTGAAAGCGTGGCCGTATGCTTTCTCCACGGCTACGCCAACCCGCTGCATGAGCGCCGCGTGCGCGCCCTGCTGGCCCAGCATGCGCCTGGCCTGTGGGTGTCGCTGGCTTCGGATGTGTGCCCCGAAATCCGCGAATACGAGCGCCTGTCCACGGTCTCGGCCAACGCCTATGTGCAGCCGCTGGTGGCCGGCTATCTGCGCCGGCTGCAACAGGGCCTGCAGGCACGCGGCCTGCATTCCGAGCCTTTTCTGATGACTTCGGGCGGGGCGCTGACCACGCTGCAAAGCGGCATCGACGAGCCGGTGCGGCTGGTCGAGTCCGGCCCGGCGGGCGGCGCGGTGCTCGCGCGCCAGGTGGCCGAGCAGATCGGCGCTTCGCGCGCGTTGTCGTTCGACATGGGCGGCACCACGGCCAAGATCTGCTTCATTGACGATTACCAGCCGCAGATCAGCCGCAGCTTCGAGTTCGGCCGCGTGCACCGCCATCTCAAGGGTTCGGGCCTGCCGATTCGCATCCCGGTGATCGAGATGGTCGAGATCGGCGCGGGCGGCGGCTCGATTGCGCGCGTCAACCACCTGGGCGTGGTGCAGGTCGGCCCCGACAGCGCGGGTTCCAGCCCCGGCCCCGCGGCCTACGGCCTGGGCGGCGAGCAGGCCACGGTGACGGACGCGCATGCGGCGCTGGGCCATGTCGATCCGGCGCGCTTTGCCGTCGGCAAGGTGCAGCTCGATCCGGCACTGGCGCGTGCCGCGCTGGAGCGGGGCCTGGGCGCGCAAACCGGCCTGGAGCCCGAAGCCGCGGCCCAGGCCGTGGTCGACATCGTCACCGAGAACATGGCCAATGCCGCGCGCGTGCATGCGTCGGAACTGGGCAAGGCCGCCGACGAAAGCACGCTGATCGCGTTTGGCGGCGCCGCCCCGCTGCATGCGGCGCTGCTGGCGCGCAAGCTGGGCATCGCGCGCCTGGTGGTGCCCAACTCGGCCGGCGTGGGCTCGGCGCTGGGCTTCCTGTGGGCGCCCGTGGCCTACCAGACGGTGCGCAGCCTGCACCAGCGCCTGGACCGCATCGACCACACGGCCGTCGAGCGCCTGCTGGGCGAGCTCACCGAGACCGCCGATGCCGTGGTGCTGCGCGCCGCCCCCGGCGAAGTGCTGGTGCGCCAGCGCCAGGTGTTCATGCGCTATGCAGGCCAGGGCCATGAAATTCCCGTGGCCCTGCCCGATGGCCCGTTCGATGCCGCGGCCAGCGCCCTGCTGCACCAGCGCTTCGAGCAGCGCTACGCCGAACTCTATGGCCGCAGCCTGCCGCATATCGCCGCCGAGGCCGTGAGCTGGTCAGTGGCGGTGCAGGCCGGCGAACATGCGGCGCCCGCGCCCGACCATATTCCCGCCGACCAGGCCCGCGCGGTCCCGACGCAATCCCGCGAGGTCTATGACGCCGAGCGCGGCGCCTGGCACAACGTGCCGGTCTACGAGCGCCATCTGCTCAAGCCCGGCCAGTGGCTGGCCGGCCCGGCCCTGGTGGTCGAAGACGAAACCACCACCCATGTGATTGCCGGCTTCGAAGTGCGGCTGAGCCAGCTGGGCGCGCTGATCCTCGACGACACGCAGCAGCTGGCGCAGCTGGAAGCGGCCGAAGCCGAACTGGTGGTGGCCGCATGAGCGCCGCACCGCAACGCCAGGCCTCACGCCAGAACATACGCCAGCAGCTGATCTGGAGCCGCCTGCTGGCTGTGGTCGAGGAGCAGGCCCAGGCGCTGATACGCACCGCCTTCGGCACCTCCACGCGCGAGGCCGGCGACCTGTCGGCCGGCGTGTTCCTGCCCGACGGCCGCATGATTGCCCAGGCCGTCACCGGCACGCCGGGCCATGTGAATTCCATGGCCGACTCGGTGCTGCATTTCCTGCGCGCCTACCCCGCCGACACCATGCGCGATGGCGATGTGTTCATCACCAACGACCCGTGGAAGGGCACGGGCCACCTCTATGACGTGGTCATGGTCACGCCGGTGTTCCATCAGGGCAAGATCGTCGCGCTGTTTGCCTCGACCGTGCATGTGGTCGATATCGGCGGCCTGGGCGCCGGGCCCGATGGCCTGGAGATCTTCCACGAAGGCCTGTTCCTGCCCCTGCTGCACTTCGTGCGCGCCGGCGTGCTTGAAGAGTCCATCCTGGCCATCGTGCGCGCCAACGTGCGCGAGCCGGAACAGGTCGAGGGCGACCTGCATGCGCTGGTGGCCTGCAATGCCGTGGGCGCGCGCCGGCTGCAGCAGCTGCTGCGCGAGTTCGCGCTCGATGACCTGCAGGCCCAGGGCGACTACATCGTGGAGCGCTCGGCGCGCGCGATGCGCGAAGCCTTGCGCGAATGGCCCAAGGGCACCTGGCACAACCAGATGACCGTGGACGGCTACGACACGCCCCTGGAGCTGCAGGCGGCCGTGACCATCGATGACGACGGCGTGCGCGTCGACTTCAGCGGCACCTCGGGCACGGTGGCGCGCGGCATCAACGTGCCCAAGGCCTATACCGATGCCTACACCTCGTTTGGCATTCGCTGCCTGATAGGCTCCGACGTGCCCAACAACTCGGGCTCGCTGGCCGCCATCCAGGTGACCGCGCCCGAAGGCTCCATCGTCAATGCGCTGCCGCCCGCGGCCGTCACCGCGCGCTCGGCCATCGGCCAGATGCTGCCCGACCTGGTGTTCGGCGCGCTGCGCCAGGCCCGCCCCGACCGCGTGCCGGCCGAAGGCGCATCCTCGCTGTGGAACATCCATCTGGTGGGTGGCCGGCCCTTCCCGGGCGGGCCCAACGAAGCGCTGGCAAAAGCACGCCGCTTTTCCATCACCAGCTTCACCACCGGCGGCACGGGCGCGCGCCCGGGCCAGGACGGCCTCTCGGCCACGGCCTATCCCAGCGGCGTGCGCAATGTCTCGCTGGAGATCCTGGAAACGCAGGCGCCGCTGCTGTTCCGGCGCAAGGAATACCGCGCCGATTCGGGCGGCGCGGGCGCGCAGCGCGGTGGCCTGGGCCAGACGATTGCCGTGGAGAACGCCGATGGCGCGCCCATGGTGCTGGCCGCGAGCTGGGACCGCGTGCGCTTCGCGCCGCGCGGCGCACTCGGCGGCGGCGATGGCGCCAAGGGCCGGGCGCGGCTTGAACATGCGGGCACGCTGCTGCGCGGCAAGGGCAGGCAACTCATTCCCGCGGGCGAGGTGCTGATTGTCGAGACACCCGGCGGCGCCGGCCTGGGCGATCCACGCGAACGCGATCCCGCGCGGCTGGCCAAGGACCTGCAGTCGGGTGTGGTCACGCCCGAAGGCGCGGCGCTGTACGCGGCTGCCACGGAGGTGGCGGCATGAGCGCAAAGCAAGTCATACGCCAGCAGCTGGCGTGGAACCGTTTGTTGTCCGTGGTGGAGGAACAGGCACAGACCTTGATACGCACCGCGTTTGGCACGCCCACGCGCGAGGCCGGCGACCTGTCGGCCGGCGTGTTCCTGCCCGACGGCCGCATGGTGGCCCAGGCTGTGACCGGCACGCCCGGCCATGTGAATGCCATGGCCGAATCGGTCAAGCATTTCCTGCAGGCGTTTCCCCTGGCCACCATGCGCGACGGCGATGTGTTCCTGACCAACGACCCGTGGAAGGGCACGGGCCATCTGTTCGACATGACCATGGTCACGCCGGTGTTCCGCCCGGGCCGCGCCGTGGCGCTGTTTGCGGCCACGGTGCATGTGGTGGACATAGGCGGCATAGGTTCGAGCCCCGACGGCCTGGAGATCTACCACGAGGGACTGTTCCTGCCGATATTGCGCTTCATTCGCGAAGGTGCCGTGGACCCGGCCGTGCTGGCCATCATCCACGCCAATGTGCGCGACCCGGCCCAGGTCGAAGGCGACCTGTTTGCGCTGGTTGCCTGCAATGAAGTCGGCAGCCGGCGGCTGCAGACGCTGATGCAGGAGTTCGCGCTTGATGACCTCGACGCGCTGGGCAACTACATCATCGGCCAGTCCGCGCGCGCCATGCGCCATGCGCTGGCCGGCTGGCCGCGGGGCAGCTGGCACAACACCCTGGTGGCCGACGGCTACGGCGCACCGATCACGCTCACGGCCAGCGTCACCATCTCCGACGACGGCATCGACGTGGACTTCAGCGGCACCTCGGGCACGGTGGCGCGCGGCATCAATGTGCCCAAGGCCTATACCGATGCCTACACCTCGTTTGGCGTGCGCTGCCTGGTCGGCGCCGACGTGCCCAACAATGCCGGCTCGCTCGCGCCCATACGCGTCAGCGCGCCCGCAGGCTGCATTCTGAATGCGCTGCACCCGGCCGCAGTCACGGCGCGCCATGTGGTGGGCCAGCTGCTGCCAGACGTGGTGTTTGGCGCGTTGCGCCAGGCCCGGCCCGACCTGGTGCCGGCCGAGGGCGCGTCCTCGCTGTGGAACATCCAGCTGGTGGGCGGCGAAGGCCTGGCCGGCGCCAGCAGCGAAGACAACGCCGCGCTGCGCGCCGGCCCGCGCTTCAACGCCATCAGCTTCTCCACCGGCGGCACGGGCGCGCGCCCGGGCCAGGACGGTTTGTCCGTGACCGCCTATCCCAGCGGCGTGCGCAATGTGTCGCTGGAAATCCTCGAGACCCAGGGCCCACTGGTGTTCGAGCGCAAGGAGTTCCGCACGGATTCTGGCGGCGCCGGGGCGGCGCGCGGCGGGCTGGGCCAGGTGATCGAGGTGCGCCATGCCGACCCTGCGGCCGCGCTGCTGATTGCCGCGGCGTTCGACCGCGTGCACCACCCGGCGCGCGGCGCGCTCGGCGGCCTCGACGGCGCGCCCGGCCGCCTGCATCTGGCCTCGGGCGCCACGCTCCAGCCCAAGGGCCGCCAGGTCGTGCCCGCGGGCGACCGGCTGATCGTCGAGACCCCGGGCGGCGGCGGCCTGGGACTGCCCGCGCAGCGCCCGGCCGCGCGCATTGCCCAGGACCTGCGCCATGGGCTGATATCGCCCGCGGCGGCCGCCGTCTATGCCAACGCCCCCGCCACGCTTTGAATGTCCTGCTGATCCATTTTCTTTCGCGTTCCCGTACAAGCCATGAAACACACGTTCACTTTCCGTTCCCGCTCCCTGCTGGCCGCAGCCCTGCTGTCCGTCGGACTCGCCAGCCATGCCGCGCCGCCCGACCACAGCGGCACGCTCACCCTGCTGCTGCCCACCGAGCCCACGGCCCTGGTCACCGTGAGCAATGTCGCCACGCCCATCCTGAGCGTGAGCGCCAAGGTCACCGAAGGCCTGCTGAAGTACGACTTCGGCGTCAACCCCCAGCCCCAGCTGGCAACCAAATGGGCCATCAGCCCCGATGGCCTGACCTATACCTTCAACCTGCGCCAGGGCGTCAAATGGCATGACGGGCGCGAGTTCACTTCGGCCGACGTAGCCTTCTCCATCGACCTGCTGAAGAAGATCCACCCGCGCGGGCGCAACACCTTTGCCAACGTCAGCGCCATCGAGACGCCCGACAAGCACACGGCCATCATCCGCCTGTCCAAGCCCGCGCCCTATCTGATCCGCGCGCTGGTGGCCTCCGAGACGCCCATCGTGCCCAAGCACCTGTACGAAGGCACGCCGGCCCAGTCCAACCCCGCCAACAATGCGCCCGTGGGCACCGGCCCGTTCAAGTTCAAGGAATGGGTGCGCGGCAGCCATATCGTCTATGAACGCAACGCCGACTACTGGGACAAGCCCAAGCCCTATGTCGACCAGTTGATCGTGCGCTTCGTCGGCGACCCGGCAGCGGCGGCCGTGGCCTTCGAGACCGGCACCGTGGACCTGGGCTACCGCACGCCCGTGCCGCTGGCCGATCTGGAGCGCCTGAAGAAGATTCCCTCGCTGCGCTTCGTGACCAAGGGCAACAGCTATTCGCACAACGTCACGCGCCTGGAGTTCAATCTCGACAACGAATATTTCAAGAACGCCAAGGTGCGCCAGGCCGTGGCCCATGCGCTGGACCGCAATGTGATTGTCAAGGTCGTGAACTACGGCTATGGCAAGGTCAGCTACTCGCCGATCGCGCCGGGCCTCACGGCGTATCACGACCCCGCGCCTTCGCCCTATGCCTACGACCTGAAGAAGGCCAATGCGCTGCTCGATGAAGCCGGCTATCCGCGCAAGGCCGGCGGCGTGCGCTTCTCGCTGCCGCTGGACTTCAACCCGATCAGCGCCGAAGGCACGCGCCTGCCCGACTACATCCGCACCGCGCTGGCGCGCATCGGCATCGCGGTGACGGTGCGCGCCCAGGACCCGAGCGCCTTCATCAAGCGCATCTACACCGACCGCGACTTCGCCTTCACCACCAATGGCGCCAGCAACCTGTTCGACCCGACCGTGGGCGTGCAGCGCCTGTACTGGTCGAAGAACTACATCAAGGGCGTGCCCTTCTCCAACGGCACGAACTACAACAACCCGGTGGTCGACAAGCTGCTCGAAGACGCGGCCGTCGAGAACGATGTGGCCAAGCGCAAGAAGCTGTTCAAGGACTTCCAGGACCAGGTGGGCCGCGATGTGCCTGATCTGAACCTCTACCAGCCCGAGTTCATCACCATTGCCAACCAGCGCGTGCATGACCACTCGCTGACGGCCGATGGCGTCGAATCGAACCTGGCCGATGTCTGGGTCGAACCCAAGAAGTAAGCACCTGCGCCTGGCGCATGCCCATGCACCAGGCGTCTTGTTTAGCCGATCCGCAGCAGGTGGCGCTGAAACAAAGTTGTCACGAATACGAAATACGCCAGAAGTAACATTTGCGTACATCGTTTCTTCCTAGAGTTTCATGCGCGATCTCCCCGTGTATCTCAGCGGCGTCCGCCCCCGCTTTCGCCATCCCAGCGCCGCCGATCTCTGCATCGAGGTGCCGAGCATGACGCCGGACGAGACCAACGAGAAGGTCATGGAGGTCTTCAGCCGGCACAAGGATCTGGTGAGCCTTCCCGTGGTCGAAGGCAACAAGCCCATAGGCCTCATCAACCGCAGCATCTTCCTGTCGCAGATGAGCAAGCAGTTCCGCCACGAGCTGTATGGCAAGAAGAGCTGCATTGCGTTCATGGACAAGGAACCGCTGGTCGTCGATGCCGCGCTGGACATCGACGCGCTGACGCTCAAGACCGTGGAATACGGCGAAAAAGCCCTGACCGACGGCTTCATCATCACGCGTGAAGGCGCATTTGCCGGCACCGGCAACGGCTTGCAGTTGATGCGCGTGGTGGCCGACATGCAGGCCTCGCGCAACCGCCAGATCATGCACAGCATCGAGTACGCCAGCGTGATCCAGCGCTCCACGCTGCGCAGTTCGCTGGAGGCCATGGCGCGCGCCTGCCCGCAGGCGCATCTGGTCTGGGAGCCGCGCGACATCGTGGGCGGCGATTTCTACCAGTTCTGCACCGCCGCGGACGGCTGGTTCGCGAGCGTGGCCGACTGCACCGGCCACGGCGTGCCCGGCGCCTTCATGACCCTGATTGCCTCCACCAGCCTGAACCAGGCCATAGAGCAGAACGGACCCAAGGACCCGGCGAGCCTGCTGGGCCATGTCAACCGCAGCATCAAGCAGATGCTGGGCCAGGTCGATGGCCAGGACGAGACACCAGGCTCCGACGATGGAATGGACGCGGCCTGTTTCTGGTTTGAACCCGCCAGCGGGCGGCTGGTGCTGGCCAGCGCCCGGCTGACGATGTTCGTGCTGCGCCCGGGTGCCGACAGTGTGGAAATGTTCGACGGCCAGCGCAAGGGCGTGGGCTATGTGGACAGCGAATTCGACTACGTCTGGCACAACCAGGAAGTGCTGCTGCCCGCGGGCAGCCTGGTGTTTGTCAGCACCGACGGACTGGTCGACCAGATCGGTGGCCCCCGCGCAATTGCCTTTGGCAAACGCCGGGTGCGCGAACTGCTGCTGGCGCAAAAGGACGACACGCCCGCGGCCATCAATGCCGCGCTGCTGCAGGCACTGCAGCTCTGGCAGGGTGAGCAGCCACGCCGCGACGACCTGACCTTCTTCTGCTTTCGCACCTAAAGAAAGCCCGACACATGCCTTCCCTCATGATTGCCGAGAAATACGGCTCCTTCTTCCAGCTGGCGCGCCAGCACCAGGTCATCTTCTACTACGTGGGCTACTTCTCGCAGCACATCGTGGCCGCCATGGCGGATGCAGTGAAGCTGCAGCTCGAAGTCGCCGGCGTGGCCGCGCCCACGCGGCGCAAGCTGTTCTCGTCGTTCGTTGAAATGGCGCAGAACATCATCCATTACTCCGCCGATTCGCTCACGCCGCCCAGCCTGAACAATGGCGAGTTGCGCCACGGCTCGGTCTGCATCCGGCGTGAAGACGACGGCAGCTTCCTGCTGCTGTGCGCCAACCCGATAGAGCCCGTCATGGCCGAGGAACTGCGCGTGAAGCTGGGCGCGCTGCGCAACATGACGCTGGAGGAAATCAAGCAGGCCTACCGCCAGACGCTGCGCGAGGAAACGCCCGAAGGCAGCAAGGGCGCGGGCATGGGGTTTCTCACCGTCGCGCGCGACGCACGCCTGCCCCTGGAGTTTGATTTCGACACGGCTGACGCGTCAGGCGCCTCGCCGGTCTTCTACCTGAAGGCCGCCATCTAGGCCCCCGCCCCGCCAACGAATCGAGATTACGCATGGAAAACCTCTACATCGCCCCCACCCCCAGCTCGCCCGAGGTGGATTTCCAATTCGAGGCCCGCACCCTGAGCCTGCGCGGCGAGTCCTATCCGGAAAACGCCGCCGCCTTCTATGGCGACATCATTGCGCGCCTCAAGGAATTCCTGGCCGCGCAGACCGGCATCGCGCTGGAAGTGAACATCGCGCTGGCCTACTTCAACAGCTCCAGCACCAAGATGCTGTTCAACCTCATCGAGGCCTTGAGCAATGCCGCCGAAGATGGCAACCAGGTGCGGCTCAACTGGTACCACGACGAGGAAGATGACACCATTCTCGAATTCGGCCAGGAACTGAGCGAAGACTTTCCGGCCATCGAGTTCGTCACCCGCGCAGTCGGGGCGGCCTGAATGGCCTGCGCTGCGGCGGGGCCCGTGCCCGATCTGTTCGATGCCGAGAACCAGGCGCTGCTGGCCGCCAAGTCGGCACAGGCGGCAGGTCAGCAAGGCGGCCAGGCGCTGGGCGATCTGATCATTGCCTATGAACGGCTGCTGCGCGAAACCCGCCGGCTGGTGCGCCGCAGCGACAAGGCCGAGCTGGAGATGAACCAGCTCAACACGCGGCTGCAGGATCTGGCCGCCGAACTCGAGCACCGCGCCAACCACGACCCGCTCACCGGCGTGCTCAACCGCGCCGCGATCATCGATCTGGTGAACCGCCATTTCGCGCGCCAGGACCTGGCGCTGATCGTGCTCGACATCGACCATTTCAAGCGCATCAACGACAGCTTCGGCCACCCCATGGGCGACCAGGTGATCCTGGGCGTGGTGGCCTGCCTGCAAGCCGTCGTGCCGGCCAACGCCCAGGTGGGGCGCGTGGGCGGCGAGGAATTCACGGTCGTGCTGCCGCAGCACAGCGGCGCCGAATCGGAGCGCGTCGCGCAGCAGCTGCGCCGCGCCATCGAAAGCCATGGCTTTGATCTGCCCGATGGCAGCAGCGTCACCGCCAGCTTTGGCGTCTGCTGGGCGGCCGCCGGCGGCGACTTCGACAGCGCCTATGGCCTGGCGGACGAAGCGCTGTTCATTGCCAAGCGCGCGGGCCGCAACCAGGTCCGGCTCGCGACCGCTTCCTTGCCAGCGGCCGAGCATGTGGTGTAACCCTGCAGCGGGCGGCCGGGAGACCGGCTGGTCCGCCTTCCATGGCGCAACCGTGCGGGCACCGGACAACAGCCCCAGGTGGCGGGTGCTGGTGGTCGACAACGACCCCGATGTCCACGCCGCCACCTGCGCCGCGCTGGACGGCCAGCTGCTGTTCGAGCGCCCGCTGGTGTTCATGCATGCCTACTCGGGCGATGAGGCGCGCGCCCTGCTGCTGCGCGAGCACGACCTGGCCATGGTGCTGATCGATGTGGTGTCCGGTCCCGGCAGCTCGGGGCTGGAGCTGGTCGATTTCATCCGCCACAGTGCCGGCCTGAAGAACACGCGCATCGTGCTGCGCACCGGCCAGCCCGGGCAGGTGCCCGATCTCGAGACGCTGCTGCGCTACGACATCAACGACTACCGCACCAAGGCCGAACTGACGCATGACCGGCTGCTGGCCATGGTCGTCACGGCCGTGCGCTCGTACAAGCAGCTGTGCGCGGTGCACGCCAGCGCCTACCACGACCCCCTGGTCAACCTGCCCAATCGTGCGCACTTCATCGACCGCGTCAACGAGTGCGAACAACGGGGCATGGATGACTACATCGTGGCCTTGATCGACATCGACGATTTCAGCGCCACCAACGACATGATGGGCCACCATTTTGGCGACTGCCTGCTGGAAAAAGTCGCGCGCCGCCTGCAGGAGTCGCTGCCCGCCGATGTACTGCTCGCGCGGCTGGACGCGGACACGTTCGCGGTGCTGGGCCCGGTGCAGCAGGTGCAGCCCCGGCGTCTGCTGGAGTGCGTGCGCCAGCCATTGCATGTCGAGGGTGTGCCGCACAAGGTGTCGCTGACCTGCGGCTATGTGCTGCTGCCCAAGGCGCCGCAGCCCGGCGCCGATCTGATCAAGGACGCGACCATCGCGCTCAAGCGCGCCAAGCGAGACCATCGTGGCCAGTACCTGCAATACGCCGACCAGATGGGCACCGAGGCCCGCGCGCGCGCCCTGCTGCTGTCGGAGCTGCGCGATGCCATCGAGAAACAGCAGCTGTTCCTGGTGTACCAGCCGCAACTCGATCTGGGCACGCGGCAGCTCACCGGACTCGAGGCGCTGCTGCGCTGGCGCACTGCGGACGACCGCTTCATTCCGCCCGACCAGTTCATTCCCGTGGCCGAGCACTCGGGGCTGATCGTGGCGCTGGGGCAATGGGTGCTGGCAACGGCCTGCGCGACCATGCGCGAGCTGCTCGATGCCGGGTTGGCGCCGCGGCGCATGGCCGTCAATGTCTCGACCGTGCAACTGCGCGACCCGGGGTTCTTCGACCTGGTCTGCGCAGCGCTGGCCGACCACGGCTTGCTCGGGCGGCATCTCGAACTGGAAATCACCGAATCGGTCGCGGCACTGCCCACCCAGTTGCTGGACCTCACGCTCTGCGCCTTGCGCGCCGAGGGCATCTCGATTGCCATCGACGACTTCGGCACCGGATATTCATCGCTGAGCTATCTCGAGCGCCTGCCGCTGGACCGCATCAAGATCGACCGCTCCTTCACGCGCCAGCTGGGCGATCCGCATGGCGCGCGCATCGCGGAAATGGTCGCGCAGCTGGGGCGCAAGCTGGGGCTGAGCGTGCTGGCCGAAGGCATTGAGGATGCGGCCGCCTGGCAGGCCCTGCTGGCCATGGGCTGCCAGGAGGGCCAGGGCTACCACATCGCCAGGCCCATGGACAAGGCAGCGCTCACGGCCTGGCTGGAGCGCCAGCCGCTGCCAGCGGCCTGACCGCCCCGGCTCAGGCCGCGAGCCGGTGCTGCGCGCCCGGCACCGAGGCAATCAGGCTGCGCGTGTAGGCATGCTGCGGCCGCTGCCAGATGTCCTGGTGGCTGCCGGTCTCGACGATACGGCCCTGGTGCATCACCAGCACCCGGTCGGCGAAATAGCGCACCACCGACAGGTCGTGCGAGATGAACAGGTACGACAGGCCGAAGTCCTCCTTCAGTTCCACCAGCAGGTTCAGTATCTGCGCCTGCACCGACACATCAAGCGCCGATACCGGCTCGTCCAGCACCACCAGCGACGGCCGCACGATCAGCGCGCGCGCAATGCCTATGCGCTGGCGCTGGCCGCCGGAGAACTCGTTGGGGTAGCGCGCCGCGGCATCGGCCGGCAGGCCCACGCGCTCCAGAATGCCGGCAATGCGCTGGCGGCGCTCCTCGCGCTGGTCCACACCATGCACCCGGAGCACGCTGTCGAGAATGTCGAACACGCTGCGCCGCGGATTGAGCGAGGCATACGGGTCCTGGAACACCATCTGGATGCGCCGGCGCCAGGGCTTGAGCGCGCGCGCGCCCAGCGGCGCGATATCCGTGCCGTCGAGCACGATGCGCCCGCCCGCGGGATCGAGCAGGCGCAGCAGCGTGCGCGACAGCGTCGACTTGCCGCAGCCCGACTCGCCGACCAGGCCCAGGGTCTCGCCGGGCGCGATATCGAACGACACGCCATCGACCGCATGCACCACGCCGCCACTGCGCGTGGGGTAGTCGGTGCGCAGCTCCTGCACCGACAGCAGCGGCGTGCCCGCGGCCGGCGCGCGCCGCTGCCGCGGTGCCACCGGCCGGTGCAGGGTGAAATCGCGCAGTTGGGTGTCGGCATCGGTGCGCACGCGGATCTCCGGCAGGCGCTCGGCCGTGTAGTGCAGTTCACGGCCGCCATGCAGCGACGCGCCCAGCAGCCCGCGCGTATAGGCATGGGCGGGCTCGGCAAACAGCTGCGCCGTCGCCGCCTCCTCGACCTTCTCGCCGCCATACATCACCGCCACGCGGTCGGCCCATTGCGCGACCAGCCCCAGGTCATGGGTGATCAGCAGCAATGCCATGTCGAACTCGCGGCGCAGGCCGTCAAGCAGCTCCAGTATCTGCGCCTGCACCGTCACATCGAGCGCCGTGGTGGGCTCGTCGGCCACCAGCAGCCGTGGCCGGCAGGCCATGGCCATGGCAATCATCACGCGCTGGCGTTGCCCGCCCGAGAGGTGGTGCGGGAAGTCATCGAGGCGGCGCTGCGGCTCGGGAATGCGCACCAGATCGAGCAGCTCGACGGCGCGCTGGCGCGCTGCCGCCGCAGACAGGCTCTCGTGCCGGCGCAGCGTCTCGATGATCTGCGCGCCAATGCTGTGCACCGGGTTCAGCGAGGTCATGGGCTCCTGGAACACCATGGAGATATCGCGCCCGCGCAAGGCGCGCAGCTCGGCCGGCGCCATGGCCAGGATGTCGCGGCCGTCAAACAGGATGTTGCCGCGCAGCGCCGCGCCCGGCGCCAGCAGGCGCAGGATGGACAGCGCCGTGGTCGACTTGCCGCAGCCCGACTCGCCGACCAGCGCCAGCGTCTCGCCGCGGTGGATCTGCAGATCCAGCCCGCGCACCGCCTGGATGGGGCCGCGCGCACCGCGGAACTGGATGTCGAGGCCGCGGATATCCAGCAGCGGCGCGGGGGGAGGAGTGAGTTCAAGAGCCATGTCAGCGGTTGCGCAGTCGCGGGTTGAGGGCATCGTTCAAGCCTTCGCCCACCAGGTTCAAAGCCAGCACCGTCAGCACGATGGCCGCACCGGGCAGCGCGCACAGGTACCACGAGGTGCGCAGCAGTTCACGCCCTTCGCCGATCATGCTGCCCCAGCTCACGGTGTTCGGGTCGCCCATGCCCAGGAACGACAGCGCCGATTCGATCAGAATGGCGCTGGCGACCAGCACCGACGTCGTCACGATGACCGGCGGCAACGCATTGGGCAGCATCTCCTGGAGCATGATGCGCAGGTGGCTCAAGCCCTGGCTGCGTGCGGCCAGCACGAACTCCATTTCCCGCAGCGTGCGGAACTCGGCGCGCACCAGGCGCGCGATCACCGGCCACGAGGCCAGGCCTATGGCCAGCACGATCACGGCCATCGACGGCTGGCCGATCGCCACCACCACGATCACAAACAGGAACGAGGGCATGGTCTGGAACAGCTCGGTGATGCGCACCAGCACATCGTCGACCAGCCCGCCGAAATACCCGGCCGTGGCGCCGACCACGATGCCTATCAGCAGGCTCAGCACCGCGGCCACCACGCCGACCGACAGCGACATGCGCGCGCCATGCGCGATGCCCGCCAGCACGTTGCGGCCCATGGAATCGCTGCCCAGGGGAAACGCCGGGTCCTGCCCCGGCCACAGCAGCGGCGTGGCCACCATGTCCAGCGGATCGCCGGGAAACAGCCAGGGCGCGAGCAGCGCCATCGCCAGCACGAGCAGCAGCAGCAGCACCGCGCCGACGGCAGCGGTGTTGTGCAGGAAAGCCTGCAAGGCGGCGCTGCGGGAAGTGGCCGCCGGGGCGGCGGCGCGTGGCGTGCGCCGCGCCAGCCGGCCCAAAAGGGCGCGCAGCGCAGGCGCGGGGCGCGGGCCGGTCACGGGAAAGGAAGTGGACATGGAGCGTTACGTGATGAGAAAGAAGATCAGCGCAACTGGATGCGTGGGTCCAGCCAGGCCTGCAGCAGATCGACCAGCATGTTGGCCAGGATCACCAGCAGCGAGGACAGCAGCAGGATGCCCAGCAGCACGGTGTAGTCGCGCGCCATCACCGACTCGAAGGCCAGCCGGCCCAGGCCGGGCCAGCTGAACACCGTCTCCACCACAACCGCGCCGCCCAGCAGCGTGCCGAAATGCATGCCCGCCACGGTGGTCACGGGAATCAGCGCATTGCGCAGCACATGGCCGAAGGTGACGCGCAGCGGATGCAGACCCTTGGCCTGGGCGGTGCGCACGAAATCCTGGCGGCTGACTTCGAGCATCGAGGCGCGCGTGAGGCGCGCGAAGATCGCGATGTAGAACCCCGACATCGCCAGCGCCGGCAGCACCAGATGGCGCAGCCGGTCGACCACGCTGTCCCAGCCCGCCAGATCGGCGCCAATGCTGGCGCTGCCGCCCGTGGGCAGCCAGCCCAGGTGCACCGAGAACAGCACCACCGCCATCAGCCCCAGCCAGAAGCTGGGCGTCGAGTACAGCAGCAGCGCCAGCACCGACAGCAGGCGGTCCGACCAGCGGCCGACGCGGCTGGCCATGATGCTGCCCAGCAGCACGCCCACGGCCAGCGCCGTGCCCAGGGCGGCCAGCATCAGCAGCAGCGTATTTGGCAGGCGCGAGCCAATCAGTTCCGTGACCGGCAGGTTGTAGCGCGGCGAAGTCCCCAGGCTGAAGTGCGCGAGATTGTTGAGATAGGCGCCGAGCTGCTCCAGCACCGGCAGGTCCAGGCCGAAATGGCTGCGCAGCTGCGCCATGCTCTCGGCCGTGGCCGAACCTGATTCGGCGGCAATGACATCGGCCGCATCGCCGGGCACCAGCTGCAGCAGGCAGAAATTGAGAATGACCACGCCAATCACCGTGGGCACGGCCTGCCACAGGGTGCGCCGCAGAACCCGGCCGGCTTTGAGAAGATTCATGGAAATCGATGCAGTGGAGAAAGAAAAGCGCCCACCAGCATAGAAGCCCGGCCCCGGCGCGCGCAACGAACGAAAACGAGTAAGCAAACTCGGTTTTTTCCGGCGCCCGGCAAGGCCGGCACGATCGTCGCTAGGATTCGCCCCATGCAACGCTTCACCATTTCCCTGCAGGACAGCCTGGCCGAGGAGTTCGATGCCTTCATGGCGCGCACCGGCCACAGCAACCGCTCCGAGGCCATACGCGACTTGCTGCTCACGCATCTGGGCCGCCAGCGCGAAGCCACCCAGGCCATGGGCCCCTGCGTCGCCAACCTGTCCTATGTCTACGATCACCATGAGCGCGAACTGTCCGAGCGCCTGGCGCGGCTGCAGCATGCGCACCACCATCTGACGATTGCCACCACCCATGTGCATCTGGACCATTCCCGCTGCCTGGAAACGGTGATGCTCAAGGGCCCGGCCGAGCAGGTGCGCCAGTTTGCCAACCAGTTGATGGCCGAGCGCGGCGTGCACCATGGCCAGCTGAATGTGGTCATGGGCCACACGGACGCCAACGCGCACCATCACCACCACGACTGAGGGCAGCGCGCACCGCCAGGGTGCGGCCGCACCGTAGCGGTGCAGAAAACACCGGCCACGGCTGGTATGAAGTTTGCTGAAAACTTCATACACACCGTTTGCCACTGCGCCATGACCTCCAGCCTCGCTTTGCCCGCCACCCACCTCGCGCCCATGCTTTCCCTGGCCCTGCTGCTGCCGCTGGGCGCTGCGGCCGAGGAGCTCGCAGCCATCACCGTCAAGGGCCAGGCGCTGGAATCGGGCCGTGCGGCCTACTCCGTGCCCACGCTGGGCCGCGAAGAGATCCGGGGCGCGGGTGTCAGCGAAGTCGAGGCGCTGTGGCGCCAGGTGCCGGGCATGCATGTCAACGATTACCAGCTCAGCGGCGTCGCCAACAGCGTGGTGCTGCGTGGCTTCGCGGGCGGCGGCCATGGCGGCGATATCGCGGCCACGCTGGACGGCATCGCGCTCAACGAAGCCATGTCGCATGCCGATGGCTACTTCGATCTCAACGTGGTCGTGCCGCTGGAACTTGAAGAAGTCGCGGTGCACCAGGGCCCGGTGTCGGTGCTGCAGGGCAATTTCAACCGCGCCGGACTGATCGAGCTGCGCACGCGCCGCAGCGGCGAATACCGCGATGTCGCGCTGCAGGCCGGCAGCCATGGCGCGCTGGACGCCCAGGCCGCGCTGGGCCTGCGCCTGGACGACACCAGCGCGCTGTTCCTTGCCGCCCAGCACGCGCGCGGCGATGGCGCACGGCCCGATTCCGGCCATCAGCGCAGCACGCTGAGCGCGCGCTGGCAGCGTCAGCTCGATGCGGGCTTGAGCGTTGCGCTGTCGGGCCGCATCCATGCCGCGCAAGGCGCTTCGCCAAGCTATCTGACACGGTCCCAGTGGCAGATCGACCCCCAGGGCAAGGACGCGCGCGTACAGGGCGATGGTTCGGAAAAGCATTTCCAGACCCTGCGCCTGGACGTCAACTACGCTTTGGACAACGACACGCGCCTGCTGGCCTACGCCTATGGCACGCAGCAGGATTTCGTGCGCTGGTTCACGCGGCCCAAAGGCGGCAGCTGGGCGCAGCGCGAAGAGCGCTATGACCGCGGCGTCGCGGGCACAGGACTGAACCTGAGCGGTGACGCACGTTGGGCCGATCGCCCTGCGCAATGGACGCTGGGACTGGAAGCGCTGCGTGAATCCACCGATTACGGCTACTGGGACGATCTGCAGCAACGCCGGCGTTCCGCCGCCGCGATCAGCGACCGGCAGGCCACGCTGAACAATGCCGCGGCCTTTGGCCAACTGGCCTGGCAGCTGCACCCGCTGTTCGCGCCCAGCCTGGGCCTGCGCTGGGACCGCTTCACCGGCGATTGCCGGCGGCGGGGCGGGGAAACCGGCAGCGATCCCTGCACCCGCATGCAGCGCGTGGCACACACCAGCCCCAAGCTGGGCGTGCGTGCCCGCGTGCACGAGCAGGTGACGCTGCGCGCGAGCTGGACCGAAGGCTTTGCGCTGCCCAGCAACTTTGCCAAGTACGCGCTGGGCGCCGCGCAGCTCGAGCCGAATGTGTTTCGCCAGACCGAGCTGGGCCTGCAATGGCAAGCGAGCCGCCAGCTGTGGCTGGATCTGGCGCTGTACCGCATGGCGTCGAGCCAGGAGATCCGCAATCTCGCGCCCGGCGTCTATGAGAACTTTGGCCAGACACTGCGCAAGGGTGGCGAACTGCAGGCCCTGTGGACGCCCATCAGCACGCTCGAGCTGCGCTGGAACTACGGCCGCGCGCAGTCGCGCGTGACGCACAACGCCAATGCCGCGCTGCTGGGCAAACCCGTCGCCGCCGTGCCGCGCTACACCAGCACGCTGCAGGCGCGCTGGCAGCTGCATGCCGACTGGGCCTTGCAGGGGGCGCTGCGCCATGTGGGCCGCATGGCCGTCGATGCCGCCAACACCCGCTCGGCCCCGGCCTACCACGTGGCCGATCTGGGGCTGCAATACCGCCTGCCCGCGTCCTCGGGCCTGCAAAACGGCACGCTGAATCTGATGCTGCGCAATCTGGGCAACCAGGCCTATGCATCCAGCATGTCCGTCATTGGTGGTGAGCTGCTGGTCGCGCCGGGTGCGCCGCGCACGCTGCTGCTGGGCCTCAATTTCTCTCTGTGACAAGGAATCGAAGAATGCAAATCCGGCAATCCCTGGCGCGTTGCGCTCGGCATATCGCGCTGTGCAGCGCCGCACTGCTGGCCGGCGCGGCCCAGGCCCACAATGTCTGGCTCGAACCCGATGCCAGCGGCGGCTATCTGATCCAGTTCGGCGGCCATGCGGGCCAGCGCGAAGCCTTTGCGCCCGAGAAGCTGCAAGGCGTGCGCGCCTTCGACCGGCGCGGGCGCAGCGTCGGCGCGCGCGTGGAGCCGGCGCCGCCAGGCCTGCGCGTGCTGCCCGCGCCCGAAGCGGCGATGATTGCCGTCGAACTCGACAATGGCTTTTTCAGCGGCAGCGCGGGCGGCGCGATGCGCAACCTTCCCATGGACCAGAACCCCGGCGCCACGCGTGGCGTGCATGCCCGCAAGTTCCACAAGACGGTGATCGTCTGGAATGCGCTCACGCAGCGCGACATCGCCCAGGCCTTTGAAGTCACGCCGCAGCAAGGCCGCGCGCCGCATGCGGGCGAGCCTCTGGAACTGAAGGTGCAGCTGCAGGGCAAGCCGCTGGCCGGCGCGCGCGTGCGCCTGGGCGAGAACGGCCCCGCGGTCCTCACCGATGGCCGCGGGCTGGCAAAAATCCAGACCGCACGCGGCACCAACCATGTGCAGGTGATCTATCGCCAGCCCGTGCAGGGCAATGTGCAGATCACCGAAAGAAGTTACGAAGCCTTATTCAGCTTCGCAACCCACTGATCAACTTTTCTCTGGGATCCACTGATAGCCTTCGCCCTGTTTGCGGATGCGGCCCAGCGACGGCATGGGAAAGTGGAAGCCCCCGACCAGGCCACCTTCCTGCGCCATGCGCGCCAGCAGCGCGTGGCGCGTGGTGCGGGCCCGGGCCGGGTCCATGTCGAACTGCACCTGCCAGTCGGGATTGCGCACGAACAGCGCGGGGAAATGCGCGGCATCGGCGAGATAGGTGAAGCGCTCCTTGCCCGAGCGCAGCGCCAGCGCCGTATGGCCGGGCGAATGGCCGAAGGCGGGAATGCTTTCGATGCCGCCGACCACGGCCATGCCGGGTTCGAACAGGCGCAGCTGATCTGCGGGATAGTCCTGGAACACGCGCTGCACGGCCATGAAGCCGCCGCGTGCGGCTTCGGGCGCGGCATTGCGCCGCTCGGCATCGAGCCAGAACGCGTGTTCGGGCGCGGGCAGATAGACCAGCGCCTTGGGATAGACCAGGCTGCCGTCCTTGCGGCGCAGGCCGTTGATATGGTCGCCATGCAGATGGCTCAGCACCACGGCGTCAATGGACGCGGGGTCTATGCCCGCGGCGCGCATGTTGGCGTGCAGCTGCCCCGTGCCGGCCGGGCCGTTGTCGGCAAAACCGGTATCGAGTAGATAGCGCTTGCCGTCGACTTCCAGCACGAAGCAGGTGTAGGGCACATCGATGTAATCGGTGGGCAGGTCCTGGGCCGCGAGCATGGCCTGTACCTGGGCCAGCGGCGCATTGCGCACAAAACCTTCGGCCAGCGGCCGGCGGCCCACGCCGTCGCTCAGCGCCACCACCTGGGCATTGCCGACCTTGCGGCGGAAAAATCCCTGCGCGCTGCTGGTCGCAGGCGCATGGGCGCAGCCCGAAAGCCCTGCGGCCGCAGCCATGCTACCCGCTCCCCAGACCAGCCATTGACGGCGTGTTGCTTGCATAGTCGATCGTCCTTGTAGGTGCAGACAAAGAAACGCCCGGCCCCGGGAAAGCGGGCACGGGCCACGGTGGCGGCTGCCCGCGCGGGCAAACCCTGTGTCGGGCCAATGTAGCACTCCGTAGACTGGCTCACCGATTTTTTGATGCCTGGAAGCTTGATGACTGCAGCACTTTCTCCCCTGGCCCGCGCCGCGCTGGAGCGCCGCCAATACCTGCAACTGGCCCTGGCCGGCGCCCTGGGCGCGGCATGGGGTCCGGCGCTGGCCCAGACCCGCTACCCGAGCAAGGCCATCCGCATGATCATCCCGTTCACGCCCGGCGGCTCGGCCGACATCCTGGGCCGCGCCATCGCCCATGAACTCACGCAGGCCTGGGGCCAGTCGGTGGTGCCCGAGAACGTCGCCGGCGCGGGCGGCAGCATTGGCGCCGACCGCGTGGCCAAGGCCCAGCCCGACGGCCATACGCTGCTGATGGGCCATGTCGGCACGCTGGCGATCACGCCCGGCCTCTACCCCAAGCTGCCCTATGACCCGATCAGGAGCTTCACGCCGATTGCCTGGGTGGCACGCGTGCCGAACGTGCTGGTGGTGCACCCTGCCCTGCCGGTCAAGGACCTGGCCGGTTTCATTGCCTACGCCAAGGCCCATCCCGGCAAGATCAACTACAGCTCGGGCGGCAACGGCAGTGCCGCGCACATGACCATGGCCTATCTGGCCCAGCAGACCGGGCTCGACATGCAGCACGTGCCCTACAAGGGCACGGCGCCGGCCGTCAACGATCTGGTCGCGGGCCAGGTGCAGGCGCTGTTCACCGGCATTCCCGCGGTGCTGGCGCAACTGCGCGCGGGGCAGATCAAGGCGATTGCGGTGTCATCGCCGCAGCGCGTGGCCGTGCTGCCCGATGTGCCGACGGTGGCTGAAGCCGGCGTGCGCGGCTTCGAAGCCGACCAGTGGTATGGCGTGGTCGGACCGGCCGGCATGCCGGCCGATGTCGTTGCGCGCATCAACGCGCAGATCAACGAATCGCTCAAGAGCCCGGCCATTCTCGAGCGCCTGCAAAACGAAGGCGCCCAGCCCATGCCCACCACCCCCGCGGCCTTCGGCCAGCTGATCGCCAAGGACCTCGCGCGTTGGGGCAAGGTGATCAAGGACAACCATATGACGCTTTGAGCGGTTTTTACCGTTCGCCCCGAGCGCCCCCGCGTCCGCCCTGAGCCTGTCGAAGGGCCGGTGAACCGCGCAGCCAGCCCAGCCCGGCGCTGGTCGCTGCCGCGGGCAGATATTCACACCCCACCCAGCCCGCATAGCCCAGCGCGTCGAGCAGCGCGAACAGATAGGGATAGTGGACTTCGCCCACATCGGGCTCATGGCGCCCGGGCACGCCCGCGATCTGCAGATGGCCGACGCGGCCGCCGGGCAGATAGTGGCGCAACTTCGTGGCGAGGTCGCCTTCGCTGATCTGGCAGTGGTACAGATCCATCTGCACCTGCACGTTGGCCGCGCCGATCTCGGCCAGCAACGCATGCGCCTGGTCCTGGCGCTGCAGGAAATAGCCGGGCATGTCGCGGCCATTGATGGGCTCGATCATCAGCGTGATGCCCAGCGGCGCGGCCAGCGCGGCGGCCCGGCGCAGATTGCCGACATAGGTCGCCTGGGCTTCTTCAGCGGCCGCCGGCACGATACCGGCCATCACATGGATGCGCGGGCAATCGAGCTGGCGCGCATAGTCCAGCGCGCGTTCCATGCCGGCGCGGAATTCGTCCTCGCGCCCCGCAATGCAGGCCAGGCCGCGTTCGCCCGCCTCCCAGTTGCCCGGCGGCGCATTGAACAGCACCTGCTGCAGGCCATGCTGGCGCAGCTGCCCGGCCAGCGTTTCGGGCGCATGGTCGTAGGGAAACAGATATTCGACGCCTTGGAAGCCATCGGCTGCGGCCGCGGCAAAGCGCTCCAGGAAATCGACTTCGCGGTAAAGCATCGACAGATTGGCGGCAAAGCGGGGCATGGCGGGGTTTCCTGGCGCGGCGGATGGCAGACGCGCCGATTATGACCAGCGCCCGCGCCCCGCGCTGCACGCGCTTGCGTCTTTCCCGCTACAATGCCGCCACTTCAGCGCGCTCCGCGCCGCATTCCAGGCCCTGCAAATTGCCGATTTGCCGGGCTTTTGCTTTTATCAGAAGCCCTCGCATCCGCGACCGGCCCGAATCCCGCTTTTCACCCTCCCTTCTGCCCCCTGGCACAGCCGTGCCCGGAGACTGCTGCCCCGCGGCCGGCGCAGCTGCGGCTGGAAGTTTTGTTTGACAAGGAATCAACGTGTCTTCCCTTCCCCATACGGCTGAAGCAGCATCAGCGCCCACCGAGATCAATGGCTACAGCTGGAAGGCCCTGGCCGGCTCGGCCGTGGGCTATGCCATGGACGGCTTCGATCTGCTGATCCTGGGCTTCATGCTGTCGGCGATCTCGGCCGATCTGAACCTCACGCCCGGCCAGGCCGGCTCGCTGGTCACCTGGACGCTGATCGGCGCGGTGGTTGGCGGCTTCTTCTTTGGCGCCATGAGCGACCGCTACGGCCGCATCCGCGTACTGACCTGGACCATCGTGCTGTTCGCGGTGTTCACCGGCCTGTGCGCGTTTGCGCAGGGCTACTGGGACCTGCTGGTCTACCGCACGATTGCCGGCATAGGCCTGGGCGGCGAGTTCGGCATCGGCATGGCGCTGGCCGCCGAGGCCTGGCCCGCACGCCACCGCGCGCGCGTGTCGTCCTATGTGGCGCTGGGCTGGCAGGTCGGCGTGCTGGCCGCGGCGCTGCTGACGCCGCTGCTGCTGCCGATGATAGGCTGGCGCGGCATGTTCCTGGTCGGCGTGATTCCGGCGCTGGTCGCCTGGGTGATCCGCAACAAGCTGCACGAGCCCGAAGTGTTCGTGCGCAAGCAGCGCGTCAAGGCACCGCGCTTTCATGCGCTCAAGCTGCTGATGCGCGACAAGGCGACGACGCGCGTGAGCATAGGCATGATCGTGCTGACCTCGGTGCAGAACTTCGGCTACTACGGCATCATGATCTGGATGCCCAGCTTCCTGTCCAAG
>Ga0308165_1000124_pt1 | contig 202576 bp, 197 predicted proteins | sample PhyWR2_FD_201032 | JGI IMG/M metagenome (GOLD analysis project Ga0308165, IMG submission 201032) | Phyllosphere microbial communities from UC Gill Tract Community Farm, Albany, California, United States - DLSLW.R2 | ecosystem: Host-associated > Plants > Phyllosphere > Unclassified | place...
ATTCCCGAGCGATTTGCAGTACCATTCCCCTCAAACCTTGAATATCGGAGTACCCACATGAGCGCCGTTGCAGAAAACATCCAGAGCGAAATGCCTTCTCCCATCCTTTTCACCGACAGTGCGGCGGCAAAGGTGGCTGATCTGATCGCCGAAGAAGGCAACCCAGAGTTGAAGCTGCGCGTGTTCGTGCAAGGCGGCGGCTGCTCGGGTTTCCAGTATGGTTTCACGTTTGATGAAATCACCAATGAAGACGACACGACCATGACCAAGAACGGTGTGTCGCTGCTGATCGACGCCATGAGCTACCAGTATCTGGTGGGCGCCGAGATCGACTACAAGGAAGACCTGCAGGGCGCGCAGTTCGTGATCAAGAATCCGAACGCCACCACCACCTGCGGTTGCGGCTCCAGCTTCTCTGCATAAATTGATGCCCCCCCTGAGCCGCCTCGCGGCTTGGGCCGCCCCGGCTTCCCCCTCTCATTCCTTCGGTGGAGGGGGGCGGCCGGCTAGGCACGGCACCATCGCTGCGGGGTGGCCCTTGCTCGGTGCCCCATGCATGGGGCACGCCAGTTTCATATAAGGCTTTATGCCCAACCGCCTGCTTCAGGCGGTTTTTTTACGCCCGATCGCGGCACTGACTCTTTTCCATGACGCTTGTTCGCTCGAATTCGGTGCTGCTGTGGCTGGTGGCCCTGGGCTTCTTCATGCAGACGCTGGACGCCACCATCGTCAATACGGCCCTGCCCGCGATGGCGCTGGCGCTGGGCGAAAGCCCGCTGCGCATGCAGTCGGTCATCGTGGCCTACTCATTGACCATGGCGCTGGTCATTCCGGCTTCGGGCTGGGTCGCGGACCGCTTTGGCACACGCCGGGTGTATCTGACGGCCATTGCGCTGTTCGTGCTCGGTTCGCTGCTGTGCGCGCTGGCCGCGAGCTTGAACCAGCTGGTGCTGGCACGCGTGGTCCAGGGCTGCGGCGGCGCGCTGCTGCTGCCCGTGGGCCGGCTGGCCGTGCTGCGCGCCTTTCCGCGCGAGCAGTTTCTCAAGGCCATGAGCTTTGTCACGCTGCCCGGCCTGGTCGGCCCGTTGATTGGCCCGACGCTGGGCGGCTGGATGGTTGAATACGCATCGTGGCACTGGATTTTCCTGGTCAATGTGCCGGTGGGCATCCTGGGCCTGCTGGCCACGCTGCGCCATATGCGCGACGCCGCTGCCGTCATCAACCGGCGCTTCGATGCCGCCGGCTATGCCTTGCTGGCGTTTGCCATGGTGGCGGTGTCGCTGGCGCTCGAAGGCCATTCGCTGCTCGGGGCGCTGGGCGCCGTCGCGCTGCTGCTCGCGGGCGCCGCCAGTTTGCTGGTTTATTGGTGGCATGCGCGGCGCCGGCCCGACCCCTTGTTCGCCCCCGCGCTGTTCCAGGTGCGCAGTCTGCGCGTAGGCCTGCTGGGCAATCTGTTCTCGCGCCTGGGCGGATCCTGCATTCCGTTTCTGATTCCGCTGGTGCTGCAGGTCTGCCTGGGCTTTTCCCCTCTGGAGGCCGGCATGATGATGCTGCCCACGGTGCTGGCCAGCATGAGCGTCAAGCGCGTGGCTTCGGTGCTGATCGAGCGCTGGGGCTACCGGCGCATCCTGATTGCCAATACGGTGTTGCTGGCAATGATGATCGCGAGTTTCGCGCTGGTCGCGCCCGATCAGCCGCAGTGGCTGCGCATCCTGCAGCTGCTGGTTTTCGGCGCCACCAATTCCATGCAGTTCACGGCCATGAACACCGTTACGCTCAAGGACCTGGAAACCTCCCATGCAAGCAGCGGCACCAGCCTGCTGTCCATGGTGCAGATGCTTGCCATGGGTCTGGGCGTGGGCCTGGCGGGCGCGGTGCTGGCGGGCTTTCACGCTCTGTGGGGACAGGCCAGGCCCGAGGCCGTGCTGCACGCGTTCCAGGCGACCTTTGTCTGCATGGGCGTGCTGACGCTGTGCTCGGCGGCGATCTTCGCGCGGCTGGAACGCGGCAGTTGAGGCGAGAAGCGAGACTGAGGACTTACGCCGGATAGATGGCGCCCAGCACGCGCGGGCCGCGCGCGCCGGTCACGCGGGCAAGATTGCCCGGCAGACCCCGCAGCGTCTGGCGCGCCAGCCAGGCAAAGGCCGCGGCCTCGACCTGCAGCGCAGGCAGGCCGCTGGCTGCGGTGCTTTGCACCTGGATGCCGGGCAACAGCGCGGCGATGCGCGCCATCAGGTGGCCGTTGAGCGCGCCGCCGCCGCAAACCAGCAGCTGCGCGGCGCCCCGGCCCCAGCGCAGCGCGCTGTCGGCGCAGGCGCGCGCGGTGAACTCGGTGAGCGTGGCCTGTACATCCTCGGGCCGGGTGGCGGGCGCCAACAGGTCCAGGCGCTGCTGCAGCCAGCCGGCGTTGAACAGGTCGCGGCCTGTGCTTTTGGGCGGCGGCTGCTGCAGGAAAGCTTCGTCAAGCAGACGCTGCAGCAGCGCGGGCAGCACGCTGCCGCTGGCCGCCCAGGCCCCGTTGTCGTCATAGGCCTGGCCCGTGTGGCGCTGGCACCAGGCGTCCATCAGCGCATTGCCCGGGCCGCAGTCGAAGCCGCCGACTTCGCCGTCGGCGGGCAGCACGCTGAGGTTGGAGATGCCGCCGATGTTGAGTGCCAGCAGCGACTGCCCGGGCCGGCCGAAAACGCTCTGGTGAAATGCGGGCACCAGCGGCGCGCCCTGGCCGCCGGCGGCGACATCGCGGCTGCGGAAGTCGGCCACCACGCTGATGCCGCAGCGCTCGGCCAGCAGCGCCGGGTTGTTGAGCTGCAGCGTATAGCCTGTGCCGTCAAACATCTGCGGGCGGTGGCGCACGGTCTGGCCGTGGGCGCCTATTGCCTGCACCGCCTGGGGCGGCAAGCCGGCCTGCCGCAGCAGCTGCTGCACCACCTCGGCATAGCAGGCGACGAGGCCGTTGGCTGCCAGCGCGGCGCGGTGCAGCTCGTTGTCGCCCGGGGTGTTGAGCTCCAATAGCTCGGCGCGCAGTCCGACAGGGAAGCCGCGGAACGCATGCTGCAATACACATGTCCGGTCCTGAAAGTCGACCAGCACCCCATCGACGCCATCGAGCGAGGTGCCCGACATCAGGCCGATATAGAGGTCTGGGGTGGGGGCGGCAGAGGTCATGGGCAATGGTAGCGGCGTGGCGCACCGCTGGCATGAAAAAAGCCGCTTTGCAGCGGCTTTTCATCAGGGGCGGGGGCGCTTTTATTCAGCGCTGGCCAGGGTCTGGCCGGCGGAGTCAAGGGCCATGCGCATTTGTGCGGCCTTGCGGTTGAAGACGGCGCGCGATGCGGCCGAAACCGGGCGTGCGGCCTGTGCCGTGCCAATGACGGTCAGCGGGTCCTGGGCCTTGCCGTTGACGCGCACTTCAAAGTGCAGGTGAGGGCCGGTGGCCCAGCCGGTCGAGCCGACAGCGCCAATGGTTGCGCCCTGCTCCACGCGTGCGCCCTTGCGCACGTCCATGCGGCTCAGGTGGGCATAGACCGTCACGTTGTTGTCGGGGTGCTTGACGAAAATCACGTTGCCGTAACCGTTTTGCACGCCGGAAAACTCCACCACGCCATCGGCCACGCTGCGCACCGCCGTGCCCGTGGGGGCGGCGAAATCGGTGCCATTGTGCGCGCGCCAGGTGTTCTGGATGGGGTGAAAGCGCATGGCAAAGCCGCTGCTCACGCGCGAGAATGCCAGCGGCGCCGACAGATAGGAGCGCTCGAGGCTGGAGCCGTCCAGTGCGTAATAGGCGCCCTTGGTGCCGGGTTCCTGGAACCACATGGCCTGGTGCACATCGCCATTGTTGTGGAATTCGGCGCTGAGCAGGCGGCCGCTGCGCAGCGGTTCGCCATCGGCTTCGAGGGTTTCATAGACCAGGGTGAAACGGTCGTTCTTGCGCAGCGAGCGGCGGAAGTCGATCTTGCCGTTGAACACCTCGGCCAATTGAGAAGCCACGGCATCGGGAATGTTGGCGGCATCGGTTGCGGCAAACAGCGAGCTCTGGATCACGCCGCCCGCAAGGCGGTTGTTCGACACCAGGTCGCCGGTTTCCAGGCGGGTCACAAAACCCTTGTCCTGGCGCTCGACCACCAAGCGCTGGAACTTCGTGCTGTTGTCTTCAGGCGCCCAGCGTGCGGTCAGGCGGGTCAGCTGGTGGTCGTTCGTGGCTTCGGCCGAAACCAGGCGACCGCCGCGGGCCAGCAGATGCTGACGCACCTGCTCATTGCTGCGCAGGTAGGCCGAGGCCTGGGGATCGGCCACGCCCAGGCGCTGCAGCAGCGCTTCGGCGCTGTCGTTGCCGCGTGTCAGGTCGGAGCGGTAGAGCGCAAAATCCTGCAGCTCGGTCAGCTCGACCAGGGGCGTGTCATCGGCCAGCGAGGCCACTTGTTGGGTCAGGGTGCGGACCGGAAGGTCGGCTGGATCGGGACCCAGCGACGCCACGGCAAAGGCACCGCCACCACCGGTAAGCAACAGGGCAGCCAGCGCGCTGGTAACGCGCTTGGGATGTTGTTGCAGGGTGTTACTTATCCGCGCCAGCAAGGCAGTGCCAGCAATGATTAGTCCAGATTTCAAAATGGAGTTCCCGTTTCGGTGCGCGTCCAATTGGACGAGGAAAAGGAGGTGCGGCAGGACGCGCTTTCCAGGGGTTCGAGGCCATTCGACGGTATCGAGACGGGGACCCTACTAGAATTCGCCACAGCGACAAGCCACGAATTATAACGGGGGGTACCTCCCCAGCATCGAAAAAAACCCTTATGAATCAACCTGCTGTTACAACATACCCGATCACCGAGGGGGTAGGACAAGCGCTTGAAATCACTTTGCGCGGCGTCGAAGAGCTTCTTCCCCAGGAAGAATGGACGCGCAAACTCGCGCGCTCGGCCGCCACGGGCGTGCCTTTGCGGGTGAAGCTGGGTCTCGATCCTACGGCGCCGGACATTCATATCGGTCATACGGTGGTGCTCAACAAGATGCGCCAGCTGCAAGATCTGGGCCACCAGGTGATTTTTCTGATCGGCGATTTCACCACGCTGATTGGCGACCCCTCGGGCCGCAACTCCACGCGCCCGCCGCTCACGGCCGAGCAGATCAAGATCAACGCCGAGACCTACTACCGCCAGGCGGCAATGGTGCTTGATCCGGCGCGCACCGAAGTACGCTACAACAGCGAATGGTGCGACAAGCTGGGCGCACGCGGCATGATCGAGCTGTCGGCCAAATACACCGTGGCGCGCATGATGGAGCGCGATGATTTCCACAAACGCTTCCACGGCGGCCAGTCGATTTCGCTGCACGAATTCCTCTACCCCATGCTGCAGGGCTATGACTCGGTGGCGCTCGAGGCCGACCTGGAGCTGGGCGGCACCGACCAGAAGTTCAACCTGCTGATGGGTCGTCATCTGCAGCAGGAATACGGTCAGGAGCCGCAGTGCGTGCTCACCATGCCGCTGCTCGTGGGCCTGGATGGCGTCGACAAGATGTCCAAGTCCAAGAACAACTACATCGGCATCACCGAGGAAGCCAACACCATGTTTGCCAAGGTGCTGTCGATCTCGGACACGCTGATGTGGGACTGGTACACGCTGCTGTCGTTCAAGAGCCTGGCCGAAATTGCCGCGCTCAAGGCCGAAGTCGCGGGCGGGCGCAATCCCAAGGATGCCAAGGTCATGCTGGCCAAGGAAATCACCGCGCGCTTCCATTCGGCCGCTGCCGCCGATGCCGCCGAGCAGGACTTCATCAACCGCAGCAAGGGCGGCGTGCCCGATGAAATTCCCGAGGTCCAGCTGTCCGGCGCGCCGCTGGGCATTGGCGCACTGCTCAAGCAGGCGAATCTCGCGCCGTCGAGCAGCGAAGCCAACCGCCTGATCGACGGCGGCGGCGTGCGCGTCGATGGTGCGGTGATCAGCGACCGTGGCCTCAAGCTCGATGCAGGCACTTTCGTGGTGCAGGTCGGCAAACGCAAGTTTGCGCGCGTGACCCTGGGCTGAAGTTCAGGGCGTGCCCATCGCCGCGCGCGTCAGCGCGGCCTGGGCGCGTAGCCAGTCGCAGAATGCCTGGACTTCCGGGCGAGGCGCGCTGCGCGGGCCGGGCAGCAGCCAGTAGGCCAGGGGCGAGTCGAGCCGGTGCGATGGCAGCACTTCGACCAGGTCGCCGCAGGCCAGCGCGTCGGCGACCAGCGGCAGGCGCGCGATCGCCAGCCCCTGACCTGCAAGCGCAGCCTGCACGATCTGATGGGCGTAATTGAAATACAGCCAGCGCGGCGGTTGCAGTTGCGCGCAGCCGTGCGCGTGGAACCAGCGCTGCCAGCCCAGCCAGGCAAGCTGCGGCAGGCGCTGGGCATCTCCCGTCTCGATCAGCGTGAAGCGCACGGCATCGGCCGGCACGCGTATCGCGGGCTGGCTGCGCAGCAGCCAGGGACTGGCGACCACCGCCAGCTGTTCGCCAAACAGGCGCTCGGCGCCCGCGCCCTCGGGCGCGCGGCTGTAGCGCAGCGCCAGGTCGACATCGGTGGTCTCCATGTCCATCACGGTGTCCGAGGTATCGATGCGGATGTCGATGTCGGGGAAGTCGCGCTGAAAGGCTTCGAGCCGCGGGATCAGCCACATGGCCGCAAAGCTGGCCCAGGTGGTGATTGCCACGCTCCTGCGCCCCGCCGTCTGGCGCAGCTGGCGCACGGCGGCATCGATGCGCTCGAGTCCCGGCGCGACCGCGCGCAGCAGATGCACGCCGGCGCTGGTGAGTTCGACGGCGCGCGTGTGGCGCAGGAACAGCGCCACGCCGACTTCCTCTTCCAGCGCCTGGATCTGCCGGCTCACGGCCGAGGGCGTGAGCGCCAAGGTGTCGGCGGCGGCGCGGAAATTCAGATGTTCGGCCGCAGCCACGAAAGCCCGCAGATGGCCCGCCGCCACGGCCCGCGTGCGCAGCGGCGGTGTGGCGGTTGCCTGGGAACGAGGCGGGGAAGGTGGCATGGGCAGCTCCAAGGCAGGAAGGGGCGGCAAGAACGCCCGGGGCAGGACTGAAATGTAAAAGATATTTGTTTGCCGTTACCTCGGGTTGCCGCCGCTGCGCGAGTACAAAGCACGGGCGCGATAATTCGGCAACATGTCTGTGCCGACCGGCGCACTCTTACGATCACGACAAGCAATCAAATGACAGCATCACTGGACCTCATCATCATGGCCGCGGGCAAGGGCACGCGCATGAAAAGCCGTATCCCCAAGGTTTTGCAACGCCTCGCGGGCCGGCCGCTGCTGCAGCATGTGCTGGACCAGGCAGCCCACCTGGGGGCGCGCCGCGCGGTGGTGGTGACCGGCCATGGCGCGGCCGAAGTCGAGGCCGCGATTGCTGCAGCCGCCGATGCCCGCCCCATGGGCTTTGCGCTGGATTTCGTGCGCCAGGAGCCGCAGCTGGGCACGGGTCATGCGGTGCAGCAGGCGGTGCCGCTGCTGGGTGACGACGGCGTCGCCGTGGTGCTGTCGGGCGACGTGCCGTTGACCGAAGCCGCGACGCTGCAGGCACTGGTCGAGGCCGCGGGCAGCGACAAGCTCGCGCTGCTCACGGTGACCCTGCCCGACCCGACCGGCTACGGCCGCATCGTGCGCACGCCGGAGGGCGCGGTGCAGGCGATTGTCGAGCACAAGGATGCGAACCCACAACAGCGCCGCATCGCCGAAATCTACAGCGGCATCATGGCCGTGCCCGCGCGGCTGCTCAGCGCCTGGCTGGCACGCCTGAACAATGACAATGCCCAGGGCGAGTACTACCTGACCGACATCGTCGCCATGGCCGTGGCCGACGGCGTGCCCGTGGTCGCGCATTGCATCGATGACGCGCTGCAGGTCGCGGGTGTCAACAGTCCGCTGCAGCTGGCCGAACTCGAGCGCGCCCACCAGTTGCGCCAGGCCCGCAAGCTGATGGAGCAAGGCGTGCGCCTGGCCGATCCCGCGCGTTTCGACCTGCGTGACGACAAGCGCAGCGGCGCGCGCGCGACGCTTGCCTGCGGCCAGGACGTGGAAATCGATATCGGCTGCATCTTCAGTGGCGAGGTGACGATTGGCGAGGGGGCGTCGATAGGCGCGCACTGCTGCATTGCCAACGCCACCATTGGCGCGGGCGTGGTGATCCATCCCTATACCCACATCGACGGCGAAAAGCTGGGCGTGACAGTGGGCGAGGGCACGCTGGTCGGGCCGTTCGCGCGCCTGCGTCCCGGCGCCCAACTGGGGCGCGATGTGCATATCGGCAACTTCGTCGAAGTCAAGAACAGCACGCTGGCCGACGGTGCCAAAGCCAACCACCTGGCCTATCTCGGCGATGCGACGGTAGGCGAGCGCGTCAACTATGGCGCCGGCAGCATCACGGCCAATTACGACGGCGTGAACAAGCACCGCACCGTGATCGAGGCCGATGCGCACATCGGCAGCAACTGCGTGCTGGTCGCGCCGGTCACGATAGGCGCGGGCGCGACCGTCGGCGGCGGCTCGACCATTGCCAAGAATGTTCCTGCGCACACATTGGGTGTTGCGCGCGGCCAACAAGCCAATATCTCCAGCTGGAAGCGACCAAGCAAAATTCCCAAACCATGATGCCCGACCCTGCTTCCAGCGCTCCTTTGGATTGCGCGCCGCCGACCGACCTGCCCCAGGCGCTGGCCTTGCTGGCCCAGCGCGAACAGGAGCTGGCCGCGCTGCGCGCCAGCCATGAGGATTGGTTGCGCGCGCTGTCGCATGACCTGCGCGCGCCGCTGCGTCACATCACGTCGTACACGCCCTTGCTGCGCGAAACTCTGCATGTGGCCGGCCTGCAAGGCGCGGATGCGCAGGAAGCCGAACAGTTTCTCGGTGTGATGGAGCAGGCCGCGCGGCGCATGGGTGGCATGCTTGACGGTGTATTGCAGGTGGCTGGAATGCTGCGCGAACCCCAGCGACGCCAGACCGTGGATCTGGCGCAGATGGCCGCCGACGTGCGCGCCGCATTGCTGGCGGCCGAGCCTGCGGCGGCGCTGGTGCAGTGGCGCCTGCCCGTGGCGCCCGTGCTGCTGCAGGCCGACCCGCAGCTGCTGCGCCCCATGCTGGCCGCGCTGTTCGACAATGCGTTCAAGTTTTCTCGCGGCCAGCCTTTGCCGCAGATCAGCCTGCAGGCCCAGGCGCTGCCGGGCGGCGGACTGCGCTGGCAGGTGCGGGACAACGGCGTGGGCTGCGATGGCTCGCGCGCCGGCCAGGTGTTCGGGCTCTTTCAGCGTCTGCATCGCGAAACCGAGTTCGACGGCGTGGGCGTGGGCCTGGCGCTGGCCCAGACCGCGGCGCGCCAGCATGGCGCGGAGCTCTCGCTGCACAGTGCGCCCGGCCAGGGCTGCACCATCGTGGTGGATTGGCCACCAGCGTCCGCCTTGCCCTGAGCGCAACGCGTCAGCGCGCCGGCGCCAGTGGAATCTTGGTCTCGAATTTGGCGCGCTTGGTCGCGAAGAAGGCGCGCACATTGCGCACATTGCTGTCCTGCGTGAACAGTCGCTGGGTCAGCGCGAGGTAGTCGGGCATGTCGCGCGTCCAGGTGGAAAGCATGAAGTCGGGGCCGGGCGAGACGCGCCAGCATTGCTGCACCGCGTCGTCGGCCACGGCGCGGGCTTCGAACCGGTCCAGCGCCTGCGCATCCTGGCGGTCAAGCGTGACTTCGATCCAGGCAGTGAGCCCATGGCCGGTGAGCGCGGCCAGACGCTCGGGCTGCAGGAAGGCGACCTGGCGCTCGATGATGCCCTCCTCGTGCAGCCGGCGCACGCGGCGCAGGCAGGTCGGCGGGGACACATGGACGCGTTCGGCCAGTGCCTGGTTGCTCAGGCTTGCATCTCGTTGCAATAAATCCAGCAACTGCAGGTCTATGTCGTCGATCATTTATTTCAATGAATATGATTTTTTGAAATCATATTTCCTTTTTGGTAGTGAGAGAAATATGGTTTCACTATCCATTGAATTTCGATTGTAAATTTCTTTGCTGTCGGCATAGCATCGGCGCACTTTCTTCAGGAGCATTCCTTATGTGTGGCATTGTCGGCGCCGTTTCCCATCGCAATATCGTTCCCGTGCTGGTGCAGGGCCTGCAGCGGCTCGAGTACCGCGGCTATGACTCCTGCGGCGTCGCCGTGCATGCGCTGGATGCGTCCGGCGTGCGCAGCACCGGATTGCAGCGCGCGCGCAGCACGGCCCGCGTGGCCGAGCTGCTCGAGCAGGTGCAGACCGAAAACCTGCAGGGCTTCACCGGCATTGCCCACACGCGCTGGGCAACCCATGGCGAACCCGCGGTGCGCAACGCCCACCCGCATTTCAGCTTCGGCCCGGGCGAAGTCCTGCCGGGCCAGCCGGCGCGCGTGGCGCTGGTGCACAACGGCATCATCGAGAACTACGAAGCGCTGCGCACCAGCCTGCAGGCCAAGGGCTATGTGTTTGTCAGCCAGACCGACACCGAAGTCATCGCCCATCTGGTCGACAGCCTCTACAACGGCGACCTGTTCGAAGCGTTCCAGGCGGCTGTTGCCCAGCTGCACGGTGCCTACGCGCTGGCCGTGATGCACAAGGACGAACCCGAACGCCTGGTCAGCGCGCGCGCCGGCTCGCCGCTGATCCTGGGCATAGGCGAGGGCGGCGAGCATTTCGTTGCCAGCGATGCGATGGCGCTGGCCGGCGTGACCGATCAGATCGTCTATCTGGAAGAGGGCGACCTGGTCGACCTGCAGCGCGGACGCTACTGGCTGTTTGACAAGGCCGGCGAGGCGCTGGGCGCCGAGCAGCGCCCGGTGCGCACCGTGCACGCGCACAGCGGCGCGGCCGAACTCGGCCCCTACCGCCACTACATGCAAAAGGAAATCTTCGAGCAGCCGCGCGCCATCGGCGACACCATTGACGGCGTGCTGGCCATCGTTCCCGAGCTGTTTGACGGCGCCTCCGTGCACGGCAAGAGCGGCGCCGCGGCCTGGCGCGTGTTCAAGGAAATCGACAACGTGCTGATCCTGGCCTGCGGCACCAGCTACTACAGCGGCTGCGCGGCCAAGTACTGGCTTGAAGGCATTGCGGGCATTCCCTGTCAGGTCGAAGTCGCCAGCGAGTACCGCTACCGCACCAGCGTGCCCAATCCGCGCACCCTGGTCGTGACCATCAGCCAGTCGGGCGAGACCGCCGACACGCTGGCCGCGCTGCGCCATGCGCAAAGCCTGGGCATGCAGCACACGTTGACCATCTGCAACGTGGCGACCAGCGCCATGGTGCGCGAATGCGAGCTGGCCTACATCACGCGCGCCGGCGTGGAAATCGGCGTGGCCTCGACCAAGGCCTTCACCACCCAGCTCGCGGGCCTGTTCCTGCTGACGCTGGCGCTGGCGCAAAGCAAGGGTCGGCTGAGCGAAGAAGACGAGGCGCGCTACCTCACGGCCATGCGCCACCTGCCCGTGGCCTTGCAGGCGGTGCTGGCGCTGGAGCCGCAGCTGATCAGCTGGGCCGAGGAGTTCGCGCAGCGCGAGAACGCGCTGTTCCTGGGGCGTGGCATCCATTACCCGATTGCGCTCGAAGGCGCGCTCAAGCTCAAGGAAATCAGCTACATCCATGCCGAGGCCTATCCCGCCGGCGAACTCAAGCACGGCCCGCTGGCGCTGGTGACCAGCGCCATGCCCGTGGTGACGGTGGCGCCCAACGACGCGCTGCTCGAAAAGCTCAAGAGCAACATGCAGGAAGTGCGCGCGCGCGGCGGTGTGCTGTATGTGCTGGCCGATGCCGACACGCATATCGCCAGCGCCGAGGGCATGCATGTGATCCGCATGCCCGAGAACTACGGCGCGCTGAGCCCCATCCTGCATGTGGTGCCGCTGCAGTTGCTGGCCTATCACACGGCCTGCGCGCGCGGCACCGATGTCGACAAGCCGCGCAACCTCGCGAAGTCGGTGACGGTGGAATAAGGCCTCAGCGCAGCGCGATGGCTTCCATCTCGACCTTGCAGCCAAAGTGCAGCGGCCCGGTGGGAACGACTGCGCGGGCCGGGCGCGACGCGCCCGCCCACTCACGGTACAGCGCGTCGAATGCCGGCCAGTTCGCGATGTCGTCGACGTAGACCCGCACCTGCAACAGGCGATCGATGCCGCTGCCCGCGGCCAGCAAGGCCTGTCCGACATTTTCCAGCACCTGCGCGGCCTGGATCTCGAACGAGGCGTTTGCCAGGCGCTGGCCGTCGACGCTGATCGGCAGCTGGCCCGCAATGAACACCAGGCCCGCGCCGCTGCACGCATGGCTGTAGTGGCCGCCTGGCTGGGCAAGCGTGGCGGCTTCGACATGCAGCGGAAGCAGAGGTTTTTCACCAGCCATGGAAGCGCCCCCAGGTCTGCAGCGTGCCGTCTTCGGCCAGCGCCTGGTATTCGGGAAACTGGGCGCCGGTGGCGCAGGCGTGGTTGGGAAGCACGCGCAGCCGCGTTCCCGTGGGAAAGCGTTTGACGATGTCGGTGTCCGCCGCGCCTTGCGCCGACAGGATGCCATGCTCCTGATTTGCGCCCGACAGGGTGTAGCCGTCAATGGCTTGTCCATCGAGCGTGCAGACCTGGCCGTAGCCGTAGTCGCGCTGCTGCTTTGACGTGCCGCGGTCGCGGCTCATGGCCATCCAGCCGGCGTCGACGATGGCCCAGCCCTTGTCCGTCTGGTGGCCTATGACCGTGGTCAACACGCTCAGCGCGATCTCCTCTTCGCTGCAGACGCCCACGTTGCGCATCACCAGATCAAAGAACACATAGACGCCGGCGCGCAGCTCCGTCACGCCTTCCAGTGCGGCGGCTTCAAGCGCCGTCGGCGTCGAGCCCACCGAGACGATGTCGCAGGGCAGGCCCGCCGCGCGCAGCCGCTGCGCGGCGCGCACGCAGCCCGCACGTTCTTGCTCGGCCAGCCGGGCGATGGCCGCCGGCGCGCTGAGCTCATAGCTGGAGCCCGCATGCGTGAGCACGCCGGCCAGATGCATGCCGCCGGCATGCAGCGCGCGGCCCACTTCCAGCAGCGCGGCGTCTTCGGCAGCGATGCCGGAGCGGTGGCCGTCGGTATCGATCTCTATGAGCACGTCAAATGCATGACCGTGTTCCTGGCCGAAGCGGGCAATGGCCTGGGCGCCTTCGACGCTGTCGGTGAGGATTTGCAGCGCGCAGCCGCGCCGGCGCAGATCCAGTGCCTGGGCCAGGCGGTGCGGGGCCATGCCGACGGCATAAAGAATGTCGGTCACGCCCTGGGCAAAGAACTGCTCGGCTTCCTTGAGCGTGGACACCGTGATGCCGCTGGCCCCGGCGTCGCGCTGCGCCGCCACGACCTGGGCGCATTTGGTGGTCTTGACATGGGGGCGAAAGCGCACGCCCAGCGCGTTGGCGCGCTGCTGCATGCGGGCAATATTGCGCTGCATCTTCTCGAGCGAGACGATGGCCGCGGGAGTATCGAGGGTGGCGAGGGTGTGGTGCATGGGTTTCAATCGAGGTAGTCGCTCTTGGCCTGGAGGGCCGGCACGTCTTCGCGCAGGCCGCGGGCAATCAGTGCCGATACCGCCGCGGAGGTGGCTTGCGCCGGCCGCGGCAGGTCCACGCCCAGGCCTTCCATCTGCTTGCGCAGTGCGGCGTCGCCGACCGCGTGCTGCAGCGCCGCCGTCAGCTTCGCCAGCACGGGCTGGGGTGTGCCGCGCAGCGCAAAGAAGGCGTTCCACGAGCGGATGTCGAGCGCGTAGCCGGCCTCGGCGGCGGTGGCGACGTTGGGCAGCTGCGGCAGGCGGGTATTCGACAGCACGGCAATGGCCTTGATGCGCCCGCCCGCGAGCTGCGGCAGCGCCGTCGTGGTCTGATCGCAGAGGAAGTCGGTCTGGCCGCCCATCAGGTCGTTCATCGCCGGGGCCACGCCCTTGTAGGGAATGTGGGTGATGTTCTGGCCCAGGGCCGACAGCAGCAGCACGCAGCCATAGTGCGAAATCGAGCCCACCCCTGCGCTGCCATAGGAAGCCCTGGCCTTGTTCTTGGCAGCCCAGGCGACAAACTCGCGCAGGTTGCTGGCAGGAAGATCGGCGCGCGCCAGCAGCACCATGGGTGACGCGCCGGCCGGGCCTATGGGCATGAAATCCGCGACCGGGTCGTAGGCGAGTTTCTTGTACAGCGCCGCGTTGGCCACATGCGTGCCTATGCCGCCAAACGCAATGGTGTAGCCGTCGGGGCTGGCCTTGATGGCTTTTGTCAGGCCGATCACGCCGTTGGCGCCGCCCAGGTTCTCGATGACGACGGGCTGGCCCAGATGCTCGCCCATCTTGTGGGCCAGGGCTCTGGCCAGCGCGTCGCTGGGGCCGCCGGCCGGAAACGGAACGATCAGCGTCACGGCTCGCGCGGGAAAGGCGGGCTGGGCCCAGCTGGCGGGCGTGGCAAGCAGGGCCAGGCCGGAGGCTGCGGCCAGCATGGCGGTGCGGCGGAATACATGCTTCATGGTGGAGTTCTCAAGAAGGGGGTCAGGCGCCGGCGGCATGGAAAGTGCGCAGCCAGGGCAGGGCGCCGTCCAGCGTGGGCGATTCGACTTCGGCCAGCGGCGCGCCTGCGGGCCGGGCCAGGCCCACGCGGTTGTGCCAGTAGGTGCGCAGGCCGACGCTGGCCGTGCCAAACATGTCGTAGCCCGAGCCCGCCACAAAGGCGGCGTCGGCGGCGTCGACTTGCAGCCGCTGCAAGGCCAGCTGGTAGGGCCGGGGATCGGGCTTGTAAAAGCCGGCTTCCTCGGAGGTGAGCACCACATCCCAGGCAATGCCCAGCCGCTGCGCGGCACGCTCGCCGAGTTCCCGCGAGCAGTTGGTCACCACGGCCAGCTTGCAATGCGGCTTGAGCGCCTGCAGCAACTCCCTGGCCCCGCTCCACACGGGCAGCGTGTCCCACTGGTCCTCCAATGCCTGGGGTGCCGTCAGCGCAAGACCCACGTTGGCCGCCGCCTGGCGCACCAGCTCCTCGTAGGGCACATAGGCGCCGCAGCCATAGGTCAGGCGCAGGTACTCGGCGCGCCAGGTGCGCCCCGCAGACTCGGAGCCGGCGGCGGCGTTCCACACCGTCCAGGAATCAAGCAAGGCCGTGAGCAGGTCGAACAGCACGGCGCCGGGGTAGCGCTGGCCGGGAGCAGGAGTTGAGGTGTTGTGCATGGATCTACTGTAGGCTTTGCCGCTGGGCTCTGGTTTTCACTCTTTCATCATCAATCGTTAAGCACCGCTGAACATGCAGATAGACGATCTACGCCTTGCCGCAGCGCTGTTGCGCGAGCGCTCCCTGAGCGCCGCGGCGCGTTCGCTGGGGGTCACGCCGCCGGCCCTGTCGATGCGCCTGCGCAAGCTCGAGGCCACGCTGGGGCTGGTGCTGGCCACTCGCACGGCGCGCAGGCTGCAGCTGACCTCCGAGGGCGAACGCTTTGGCCGCGAGGCCTATGAGCTGCTGCAAAAGCTCGATGGCCTGCGCGAGTCGCTGCAGCGCGACGACCAGCGGCTGACCGGAACGCTCAGGGTTTCCGCGCCTTTCGGCTATGGCCGCATGCATGTGGCGCCGCTGCTGGCGCGGTTCTCGCGGCTGCACCCCAGCCTGCGTCTGCAGCTGGACCTGCGCGAAACGCCCTGGCCCGACCGCCACGATGCCGATGTCGTGGTGCATGTGGGCACGGTGCGTGACTCATCGTGGGTCGCGCACCCGCTGGCGACCAACGAACGCTGGCTCTGCGCGAGTCCCGCCTATCTGCGCGAGCACGGCAGGCCGCGCAGTCCGCAGGACCTGGCCTACCACTCCTGCATCTGCATACGCGAGAACGACGAGGACGTGACGCTGTGGCATATGCGCCCGGCCGAGAGCGGGCGCAAAGGCGAGACGCTGCGCGTGCATCCGGCCTTCGTGACGAACGACGGCGGCGTGGCGCGGCAGTGGGCCGAAGACGGTATGGGCCTGGTGCTGCGTTCCGAGTGGGACGCCGCGGCGGCGGTGGCGGCCGGGCGGCTCGAACGCGTAATGCACGATTGGACTTTCGGCGCCGCACCCGTGATGGTGCTGGTGCCCACGCGCAAGGGGCGCAGCCCGCGCACCCAGGCATTCGTCAACTTCCTGTGCGAAGCGGCGCGCAAGCAGACCTGAGCCGCTTGCGCCATTCATCGCCAGGGGCGGGATCGCCTCGCGGCCGGCTGCTTGCTGAGGCCTGCAGGCATCATTTTCTGTCTCCCGTTTCTTCAGTTTCTGTGGCGCGGACATGCACCCCGTGTGCCACCTGGTGCGGGCCGTGTTGATCCGCGTGAAATGCGGGCTCGCGGCCCAGGCTGGCACGCACCACGCTGCGGCCAGGACGTGATTCAAGATGCAGATGCCCACCCAGCCTGGCGATGCGGGCCTGCATGGATGACAGGCCTATGCCGCTGGCCTGGTGGCTCACGGCGGCAATGTCGAAGCCCACACCGTTGTCGCGCACTTCAAGTGTCAGCGCGCCGTGCGCGCCAGCGGCCAGCGTGATCTCGACTTCGGTCGCCGCGCTGTGCTTGAGCACGTTGGACAGCGCTTCCTCGAGCAGGCGCGTGAGCTCCAGGCAGACGGCCACGCTGGGCGGCTCGGGCCAGTCCGGCAGACAGGACCAGTGGCTGTTCACGTCAAGCTCATCGAACAGCGTGGAAAAACGGTGGCGCGTTCGCGCCATCCATTCTGCCGGAGTCGCGGGCGTGTCGGCAGTGGCAGTGCGTCCGCCGTCCATTACATTGCGCAGGTCGTCACGCAGCGACTTGAGCGTGGAGACGTGGCGGATCGCCTCGGCATGGGCGCCGGCATGGTGCTCCGCCTGGACGATGGCCCGCACCAGCGCGCTGCCAAAGCCGTCGTGCAGGTCATGAATGAACTGCAGCCGTTCCTGCAGGCGCGAATTCGACAGCGCAAGCTGGTGTTCCTTGCCCATCGTCCTTTCCAGCTCCCCGCAGGCCTGTTCGACCGCTGCCGTGAGCTCCACATTGAAGCGTTCGGTGCGCAGCATGCTGGTCGCGATGCGCGAGCCCAACACGATGGTGATCACGACCATGGTGATCAGATTGGCGAAGGGCGTCAGTGCAAAGAAGTCGGCCTGCGCCAGCATGAAGTAATACACGTCGCGCGCGGCAATGAGTATGAATCCTATGCCTATCAGTGCATAGAGAAGGTTCTCGGGCTTGCGGTGCCGCCAGGCGTGGATCAGCGGCGCAATGCAGGCCAGGCAGAACAAGCCGAAATGCAGCCGCCCGGACACGTCCATGGTGATTTGCAGCAGCCTCTCCGGCATCAGCGCCACCAGCAGCGACAGGCCCAGGGTCAGTGCCGGCAGGCCGCGCTCCTGCCAACGCGGCAGCGTGCGCTCCTGCAGCAGTTTGGCGATGAAAAGGAAATAGGCGGTGCAAAACACCATGAATGCAATGGAGTTGCCCCGCGCCACGCTGACGGTATCGTCAAATGGCCAGGGATCGATGGCCACGATGTTGTAGATGAACAAGACCCAGGCGAGGTTCAGCAGCGCGAACCAGCCATGCACGGATTGCTTGCGGTAGAGCAGCCAGATGCCGCCAAACAGGCCGGCGATGCACAGCGAGCCGACCATGTTGATCACATAGATCGTGCGATTCGACCACCAGAACTGCTGCTGCAGCGCGAGAGTCTGGGCCGCAGGGCCCAGAATGACCCAGCCCAGTCCAGGGTTGGAGAACGCCTGGCCCTGAACACGTATCCAGATCGCATTGTTGGCGGGCCGCAGCGCCGCGTCGGGCAGGATCCAGTAACGCGGCATGTTCCAGCTGCGCGACAGCGGCTCCTGCAGGCTGGCATCACGCCACAGCAGCGTGTCGTTGAGATAGACCTCACCGGCCATGTTGATTGATTTGACCATCAGCCCCAGCGCCTCGTTGTCGGCCTGCGGGGCGCTGCAGGCATCGCGTAACGCGATGCGGTACCAGACTGTGCCGCTGTAGTCGGGCCAGCGTTGGGTCCAACTGTCGGGCAGCGCCACCTGTTCCCAGCCCTGGCTGGGCCTATCGGCGATGTCCGGGGCTTGTCTGGCTGCGTGGATCCCTGCAATGGTGAGATGGCAGGTCTGCGCCCAGGCCGACTGGAAAAGACTGCAGGCCAGAAATGCCATGGCAAGCAGCAGCGTGCGCGGACGGCATCGCTGGGCCTGTCCGGCGCAGGGCCGTGCGCGCGCGCTGCATGCGTGGTTCAAGAGCGCGACAAGAATCTCGACTGTCGGTAAATGTGCGTAATATGACATTCAACGGTGTAACGAAGATAAGTGGATGTCTGTGATTCCCCTTCGATTGGACTTCTCGTCGACGAACAACGCAAGATGCTGATGGGTCGAGGTTGCCATAGCGCCAGACGCGAAGTTCTCAGGGTATCCACGGCCTTGTCTTTTTCCTGCCGCAGTTCGGACCGCGGGTGCCGCGTTGACGGCGCGAAGATGCGGGTGCGTCCGCCGGGCCGCGCTTGCAGACCGGGCGGTCCGGCGTCTCAGGGACGGCAAGCCCATGCCGCCGCCTGCGTTGCGGATGCCGCAGAGGGCCAGGCCCACGCCGTTGGCGCGCCGCGCGCGCCGTGATGCGAGGATTGCAGGCGCTTGACCCGCAGTCCCTGAATCAGGGCTGCAGGCCAAGTGCCTGCCGGCGGCGCTGGGCATGCGTCTGCGGCCGGGCGGTGAATGTGGCGAGGGCAATGGCGTGGGTGCGCGCCATGGTGTGGATGGATGGGGGCCTGCCCTGGTGCAGCAGGCGGGCTTCTATGGGAGCATGCCGCGCAGACGCGCTTCGTTGATGGCCTTGGTACGCGAGGACACTTCCAGCTTGCGGTAAATGTGTGTGATGTGGCATTCGACGGTGTAGCGTGAGATCAGCAGATGTTCCGCGATATCCCGATTGGACTTTCCGTCGGCGACCAGCGCCAGGATCTGCGCTTCACGTGCCGTCAGAACGCTTGGCGGCAGGATGTGCGGCGGGCCTGTTCGCGGGTTTTCGTCTTTCGCCTGCGGCAGTTCGGCCAGGATATGCCGGGCAATGAAGGGGTCGATGGGCGCGCCGCCGCGCAGCACGCTGCGTATCGACAGCATCACTTCAAGGTCGTCGCGTTCCTTGAGCAGATAGCCGGTGGCGCCCGCATGCAGGGCGCGCAATATGGTTTCCTGGGTGCTCCAGGCGGAGATCACCAGAATGCTCAGCGCCGGGTCGCGCTGGCGCAGCTCGCCAATGAAATCACAGCCGTGGCCGTCGGGCAGGCCCAGGTCGACCAATGCCAGCGCAAACGGTTGCGCCGCCGCAAGCCGTCGCGCCTCGGCCAGGGTGCCGGCCACATGAATGGTGCCCCTGGCATAGCCCAGCTCGCGCATGATCTTGAGCAGGCGTTCCTGTATCGGCAGTTCGTCTTCGACCAGCAATACGGGACTGGGAAGGGGGGGCGTGCTCGGCAGCGCGTTCTTGGACATGGTGTTGAGGGTGCGGGAAGCGCGAGAGGGTCACACGCTGGGGACTATATCCCGAGGGCGCAGATCAGCGCCATCCCTGAAAACAGTGACTGCGGCATCACGCCAGAAAGCTGCAGCCTAAGCCACAGCACTCCTGAGCCGGTTCAGTCAGTCGGCGGAAACATTGCGGGTCTCTCAGAACTGGCGATCTTCCAGCGAGCGCAGCAGCGCGGACAGGTGGCTGTCGAGTGCGCAAAGCACATCGCCGCGCAGGGCCGAAAGCAGCTGGCGTTCGTTCTCGACATGCGCTTCGACGGCGCGATCGATCAGTGCCAGGCCGCTGCCCGTGAGCTGCACCAGCATGCTGCGCGCGTCCTGCGCGTTGGCAACGCGCTCAATGAAGCCGCGGCTCTCGAGCCGCTTGAGCCTGTGGGTCATGGTGCCCGAGGTCACCATCAGCGTGGAGAACAGTTCGGTCGGGCTGAGACGATAGGGCGTGCCGCTGCGGCGCAGCGCGGCCAGCATGTCGAACTCCCAGAGGCTCAGATCAAAGGCCGCGAAGCCGGCTTCCAGCTGCTGCTCGAGCAGCGCCGCGCAGCGCTTGATCCGGCCCAGGGGGCCCATGGGGCTGGCGTCCAGGTCGGGGCGCTCGCGCTGCCATTGGGCAAGGATGGCATCCACGGCATCGGGCACACGGGGGCTGGCTGGTGTCTTCATATGTCTTGACTTCAAGATAAATGCTGGCCACAATGGGATTGTCTTGAATTGAAGATACTACCATGCACCCTGATATTTCCCTGCGCCATTGGCGCGATGTCCTGCTGACCGCGCTGGCGCCCGCGATCTGGGGCTCCACCTACATCGTGGCCTCGGAAATCCTGCCGCCCGACCGGCCTTTCACCGCGGCGCTGATCCGCGCCCTGCCCGCGGGCTTGCTGTTGCTGCTGTTCACGCGGGTGCTGCCGGCGCGGCGCGACTGGGGCCGGCTGCTGGTGCTGAGCGCGCTCAACATCGGCGTATTCCAGGCGCTGCTGTTCGTTGCGGCCTACCGACTGCCCGGCGGGCTGGCGGCGGTGCTGGGCGCTGTCCAGCCGCTGCTGGTGATGCTGCTGGCCTGGGGCGTGGACCGGCGCGCGCCCGCGCAACTCACTTTGTGGGCAGCGCTGGCCGGCGTAGCAGGCCTGGCCGTGCTGCTGCTGTCGCCGCAGACGGTGTTCGAGCCCCTGGGTATCGCCGCGGCCTTGCTGGGCGCGGCATGCATGGCGACGGGCGTGTGGCTCACGCGCCGCTGGCAGCTCGATCTTGCGGTGCTGCCCCTCACGGGCTGGCAGCTTGTCATTGGCGGGCTGATGCTGGCGCCCGTGGCCTGGCTGGTCGATGCGCCACTGCCAGCGCTGACGCCGGTGCAATCGGCGGCCTATGCCTATCTGAGCCTGGCCGGCGCCTTGCTTGCCTATGCGCTGTGGTTCCGCGGCGTGGCGCGGCTGCCTACGGTTGCCGTGGCGTCGCTGGGCCTGCTCAGCCCGCTCGCAGCCGTGGTGCTGGGCTGGACGCTGCTGGGGCAGGCCATCGAGGGCATGGCGCTGTGGGGGCTGGTGGTCGCACTGCTCAGCGTTCTTGCCGTGCAATGGACAACGACCCGCGACCAGTGAGCGCGCCGGCAGCTCCCATGCGCAGACTTTTGTGATGCTATAACATCGGTTCTCGGTCCGGGCGCGCGTCTTGCCGCCGCGCCGGTCTTCTTGCTCCGGAGCTGCCGATGTTCAAACCCTTTGTGGCCCTGATGCTGGCTGCCACCGCCGTGTCTGCCGCCGCCCACCCGCATGCCCACCCGCATGCCCATACGCATGGCCTGATGACGCTTGATGTCGCGGTCGACGCGCAGACCCTTACCCTGGCGATGTCCTCGCCGCTCGACAGTTTTCTCGGCTTCGAGCGCGCGCCGCGCACCGCTGCCGAGCGCAAGCGGGTTGCCGAAATGGTCGCGCGCCTGCAGGCCGCCGACCAGCTGTTCCAGCCCGATGCGGCGGCCGGCTGCAAGCTCGGCAAGGTCGATATCGCGTCCGCGGCGCTGGGACTGGGCAAAATCCAGGGCCATGGCGAGCAGGCCGAGCATGCCGACATCGATGTCGCCATCGTCTTCACCTGCGCCAAGGCCGCGCAGGCGCGCTTCATTGACGTCAAGCTGTTTGACGCCTATGCGCGGCTGCGCAGCATTGATGCCCAGGTGGCCGCGCCCCAGGGACAGTTCAAGCGCAGCCTGCGGCCAGGCGCCGCGCGGCTGGGCCTGACGCGCTGAGCGCCGCCATGTCGGACGGGCTGCTTGCGCTGCAGGACCTGCGCTTTGCCTGGCCTGGCAGCGCGCACGACTGCCTGGACATCGCCGCGCTGCAGGTCGCGGCGGGTGAAACCGTGTTTCTCCACGGCCCCAGCGGTTGCGGCAAGAGCACGCTGCTGTCGCTGCTTGCCGGCGTGCTGCTGGCGCAATCGGGCCGCGTCGCGCTCAACGGCGTGCACTGGGGCGATCTGCGCGCCAGCGCGCGCGACCGCCACCGCGTCGACCATGTGGGCTATATCTTCCAGCAGTTCAATCTGCTGCCTTATCTCACCGCCCTGGACAACGTGCTGCTGCCTTGCCGCTTTTCCGCGCGCCGGCGCGACGCGGCGCTGGCCAGCAGCCGTTCGCTGCGCGCCGAAGGGCGGCGCTGGCTGGCCGGCATGGGGCTGGACGCTTCGGTCTGGGAGCGGCCCGCGCACACGCTGTCGGTAGGCCAGCAGCAGCGCGTTGCCGCCGCGCGCGCGCTCGTGGGCCAGCCGGGCCTGGTGATTGCCGACGAGCCGACTTCGGCGCTGGACGAGGACCGGCGGGACATCTTTCTGGACCTGCTGCTGTCGGCCTGCGCCGCGGCCGGCAGCGCGCTGGTGCTGGTGAGCCATGACCGGCGCATCGCGCAACGCTTTGGCCGCGAGGTTTCTCTGCCGCAGATCAACCGCGCGGCACGTGCCGTCGAGGGGGACGCATGACCGGTGGTTTTCTGCTGGGCCTGGCCTGGCGCAGCGCCTGGAACCGGCGCTTCACGCTGGCGCTGACGGTGTGCTCGATTGCGCTGTCGACCTTCATGCTGCTGGGCGTGGAGCGCGTGCGCACCGATCTGCGCAGCAGCTTCAGCTCGGCGGTGTCGGGCACCGACCTGATTGTCGGCGCGCGCACCGGCTCCACGCAGCTGCTGCTGTATGCGGTGTTTCATGTGGGCGCGGCAACCAACAACATTCGCTGGAGCAGCGTCGAGGCGCTGCAAAGGCTGCGCGGCGTTGCCTGGGTGGTGCCGCTGTCGCTGGGCGACTCGCACCGGGGATTTGCGGTGCTGGGCACGACGCCGGCCTATTTCGAGCATTTCCGCTATGGCGAGCAGCAGCCGCTGGCGCTGCGCGAAGGCCGGCGCTTTGACGATCTCTACGATGTGGTGATTGGCGCCGAACTTGCCGAACGCCTGGGCTACGGGCTGGGTCAGCGCATCACGCTGGCCCACGGCATGGGCGAAGTGCAGCTGGGCGGCAATCATGCGGACAAGCCGTTCACGGTCACTGGCATCCTGGCGCGCACCGGCACGCCGGTCGATCGCACGGCGCACATCAGCCTGCAAGCGCTCGAAGCCATTCACGTTGACTGGGTCGCGGGCGCGCCGCTGCCGGGCCAGCGCATAGGCGCCGACGCGGCGCGCAGCATGGACCTGACGCCCAAGAGCGTGACCGCGGCCCTGGTGGGCCTGCACAACCGCGCGGCCGTGTTCTCGGTGCAGCGCCAGGTCAACGGCTTTGGCGCCGAGCCGCTGATGTCCATCCTGCCGGGCGTGGCCCTGGATGAGCTGTGGGATGTGGTGGGCGCGGGCGAGCAGGCACTGCTGCTGATGTCGGGGCTGGTGGCCCTGGTCAGCATGGCGGGGCTGATGTCGGTGATTCTTGCGGGCCTGAACGAGCGCCGGCGTGAACTCGCGGTGCTGCGCACCGTGGGCGCGGGCCCGCAGCATGTGCTGGCGCTGCTGGCGCTCGAAGGCATTGTGCTGACCGTCTGCGGCATCGCCACCGGCATCGTGGCCCTGGTGGCCTGCGTCTGGGCACTCAACCCCTGGTTGCAGGCAAGCTTTGGCCTGTCGCTGCATCTGGGGCAAACTACGTCCCTGCAGTGGCTGCTGCTTGCCGGGCTGCTGGTTGCCGGCTGGCTTGCGAGCCTGCTGCCGGGCTGGCGCGCCTACCGCCTGTCGCTGGCCGACGGCCTGTCTCCGAGAATCTGACGCGATGTCCACATCTTTGCCCACTCCCATTGCTGTTCGCCGCCGCCTGTTGCAAGGCCTGGCCGCCTCCCTGTGCCTGGGTGCAACGCCCTGGCTGCAGGCCGCGCCGTTCACGGAAATCAGCTGGGACGCGCTGGTGCCGCGCAACTGGGACCCGATGAAGTCCTTCGAGGACCTGCAAAAGCTCAGCGCGCTGCCCGACTCCGATCCGCGCGTGCAGGCGCTCTACGACCGCATGCGCAAGGTCTGGGACGAAGCGCCCACCGTGCCTTCGTTTGACGGCCGCCAGGTGAAGATTCCCGGCTTCATCGTGCCGCTGGACAGCGCCGACAAGGGGCTGCGCGAGTTCCTTCTGGTGCCGTACTTCGGCGCCTGCATCCACACGCCGCCGCCGCCCGCCAACCAGATCATTCATGTGAAGTCCGAAACCCCGGTCAAAGGCTTCAAGTCGATGAGCGCGGTCTGGGTCAGCGGCACCATGGGCCTGGCGCGCGGCAATTCGGAACTGGGAGTGAGCGGCTACAGCATCCAGGCCAGGCGCGTGGAGAAGTACCGCGAGAAGTAGGCGGGCGGGCCGGCGCGGGTCGGTCTGCTCCTACCCGCAGGATGGCGCTGCACCGACCTGCGGCGCACGGCTGCGCGGTCACGCTTGGAACTGTGCTGGCCAATGCCGGCCATGCCCGAACTGGAGACCGCCATGCGCATACCGAACACCACTCCCCCAGACGCCGATCAACCTGAAATCGATCGCAGCGAAGATGCGAACGCCGGGCTGCCCGAAGGCCAGGACATCAACGACAACCTGAGTGCCGAGAACGACGTCACCGACTCGCTTGACGACGCGTCGCTGCATCGTTTTGATGATATGCCGCAGGACGGCCCGTTGAACTTCGATGACGGCACCGACATGGGCCATCCGCGTGGCAATACCGCGCGCGAAGGCGGCACCTGGCAGGCGCAAGGCGCAGACAGCGGCGAGATCAAGCCGCCGGCCGAAGTGCTTTCCGATACCAACGGCCCCAGCGACCGCGAAAACAAGCGCTGAGATGCAGCGCAGCCGACAAGGGCGCCGTGGGGCGCCCTTGTCGCATTCACGCACGCCCCGGGGCGTGCAAAGCGCAATCAGCCCGCGCCGCGGTTGCCGCCGCCGCCGCCGTTTTGCCGCGATTGGTTCTGGTTGCCGCTGCCGACCTGTGATTCACGGTCGCTGCGGCTTTCGGGCGTTCGCTGGGCTTCGTTTTTCTGCGTGGGCGCCTTGTCGCCCTGCTGGTTGTGGTCGTTTTCCACCTTGCCCTTGCCTGGTTCCTGCTTGTCTGTGGACATACTTTTCTCCTGTGAAGTGCCGGTCGGATGACGCGAACACCCCACTCTAGGCAGCGCAGCGGGTGCAGCGGGAAGGCAGGCGTGCCGAGCGGACGTCAGGACAGACCGACAACCGCAAGTGCAGGTGCTGCCTCACGCCGCTCCGAGACGGCGGTCGGCCTCTTTTTCCTGGTAGAACCGCGCCTTGTCGGCATACATGGCCTGGTCTGCGCGGTGGCCCACGGCCTCCATCGATGCGCCCTCGTGGCCGCAGGCATGGCCCATGGCCAGGTGAATGGTCTGGCCGGGATAGAACTGGTTGTTCATTTCCAGCAGCGACATGATGCGATCCTGCATTGCAATGGCGCCGCGCTCGTCGGTCGCGGGCAGCAGCACCATGAACTCGTCGCCGCCGATGCGCGCCACGCACGAGGGATCATCGACGGCCTTGGCCAGCACCTCGCCCAGGCGGCGCAGCATGGCATCGCCCGCGGCATGGCCATGCTCGTCGTTGACGGCCTTGAGACCGTTCATGTCGATTGCGACCATGGCCAGCGGCCAGGGGCCCTTGCGCGACAGGCGGTTGAGCTCTTCCATGTAGAACGCGCGGTTGCGCAACTGGGTCAGCACATCGTGCTTGCCCAGGTACTCGAGATAGGCTTCGGCTTTCTTGCGCGCGGTGATGTCCACCAGCGACAGCAGCACCAGCTCCCAGTTCTTTGCCTGGTTGGACATGATGGAGAACTCGAGATGGATGTGCAGCGTCTCGCCATTGAGGGAGTGGTTGACCACCTCGCGCTGCTGCACCAGTTTGCCGTCCCAGAGGTCCTGCAACTGCTCGGCAAAGGACTCGTACATCTCTCCGCGGAAGACCCGCGAAAGATTGTTCAGCAGCTCGGGCTTGTTCTTGGCGCCAAACATCTCCAGCGTCTGGCGGTTGACGTCGATCACGCGGATCTCGCGCATGCAGCGCGTGACGAATTCCGGGTGCACCTTCAGGAAGGTGCGGAAGTCGGTGATGCCGCGGGTGCGCACTTCATCGAGCAGGCGCTTGACCTCGCTGAAGTCCTCGACCCACAGCGATACCGGCGAGTGCTCGAAAAGATCGCGCGCATACTGCTCGCTGCGCTGCAGCTGTTCCCGGCCCTGGACTTCGGCGGTCACGTCCTCGAGCGAAACCAGCACCCGGCTCCAGCTTTCCTCGTAGCCCGGCACCACGCGCGCGCGTACCTGGACATCAAGCCGCCGGCCATCCAGCGCGTAATTGACCGACCGGGTCTCGAAGCCCTGGTCGCCGCGCCACAAGGCCAGCAGTTCCACCAGGATGCTGTCCAGCATGTCGCCACGGAACACTTCGTTCAGGCGGCTTTGCAGCGTCTGCTGGTCGGGCGCCTTGAACAGGTCCAGCGTGTATTGATTGACGCGCAGCACCTTGTACGACTGGCTGCACAGCTGCAGGCGCTGCGCATCCTCGCGCAAATGGGCCAGCAGATCAGTGATGCCTTCGGCCCGCCATTGGTCGAACAATAGCTTGAGCCCACTGTAATCCTCCATCCACAGGGATACAGGGGCGAGGTCGAACATGTCCTCAAAGTCCAGTCCGGTTGCGAGAGAAATGGTCACCACTAACACCTCCGCTGACAATTATTGCCGACCTCATGCGGACTGCACCATTTCCGCATTGCGGGAGCTTGCATGGATGTTGCATGCAGGACACCATGGACGCGTGTCTATCCCGGTGCCAGGCTTTGCATCACGCTCTAAGATGGTGCAATGCCCGCTGTCAAAGCCCCCATGCCGCTCGTGAACGCCATTCAGTTGGACAGCCGCCGCTGGCGCGGGGTGGAGCGCGCGTTCATGGACGAACCGCTGGACGCCGTGCCCAGGGAGCAGGTCCAATGCTCGAGCGCGGGTCTGCCATGGCATGGCATGTCGCTGTGGCACCAGCGCGCCGACGCCCGGGACCTGTACATTCCGCCCGCTGGCAAGCATTGCATCATTGTCCGGCGCGGCCCGTCCACGGGCCTGCTGCAACGCCATGGCAACGAGATGCATGACACGCGCTGGAAAACCGGCGAAGTGGTGCTGCTGCCCGCGCACACGCCCAGCTTCTGGCGCACCGAGCTGCCGCGCGACAACCTGCATCTGGACCTGTCGCCCCAGTGGCTGCAGAAGGTCAGCGGCGAGGACAGCGCGCGCCTGGTCCTGCGCAGCTGCTTTGGCCGCAACGACCCGCTGCTGACGCAGCTGGTGCAGGTGCTGCTGCTGGCGCTCCACAACAACAGCGCCTTGCAGCCCGCCTTTGCCGAAGGCATTGCTTCCAGCGTCGCCATTCATCTGCTCGAGCATTACCGTGCGCCGGACGGGGCAGCGCAGCCGGCGCCGGCGCTGACGGCCAGGCAGCTGCGCCGCGTGCAGGCGCTGGTGCGCGAGAACCTCGATCAGGCGTTGACCACCCAGCTGCTGGCGGCCGAAGCGGGCCTGAGCGTCTTTCATTTCTCACGCTGTTTCAAGGCCACCTGCGGCCTGACCCCGCATCAGTTCGTGCTGCAGCAGCGCATGCTGCGCGCGCGCGCATTGCTGCTTGAAAGCGCCAGCCCCGTGGGCGAGATCGCCTTGCAGCTGGGCTTTGCCTCGGGCTCGCATTTCTCGCAGGCGTTTGCCCGGCATTGGGGCATGACGCCGCTGCGCTTGCGGCTGCAGCACTGAAGCGGAGGGCCAACGCGCCAGGCGCAGGATTTCGACAAATTGCGCAAGCCTGCGGCATTCGCGCGCAGTGCGTTCTCCATACTGGCGTCTCGACTGTCAACCTGCTATGCACAGGCTCTGGCGCTTTCTTGGCGAGATGGAGACAAAACATGATTTCACGGCGTTCACTGCTGCTGACCGGCGCAGCCCTGCCCCTGGCCCCCGCGGCGTTCGCACAGGCCGCGGCCTTTCCCCGGCGTCCGGTGATGTGGGTCGTTCCCTACCCCGCGGGCGGTTTCGGCGACGCGGTCTCGCGCGTGCTGGCCCAGCACATGACCGGCACGCTCAAGCAGCCCGTGGTGGTCGAGAACAAGCCCGGCGCGGGCGGGCAGATTGCCGCCGCGCATGTCAAGCAGCAGCCGGCCGACGGCCATACCCTGCTGTATGGGGACATCGGTCCGTTTGCGATGAACGCGGCGCTGTACCCCAAGCTCAACTACAACACGCTCAAGGACTTCCAGCCGGTCAGCCGCCTGCTCACGTCCAGCCTGCTGCTGGTTGTTCCCCCCGGCAGTCCGTACAAATCCCTTGACGATCTGCTCAAGACCGCCAGGAGCCGCAATGCGGGCGCGGCCGTCACCTATGGCTCGTACGGCATGGGCAGCCAGCCGCATATCTGGATGGAAATGCTGCAGCGCGAAACCAAGGGCCAGTTCCAGCATGTGGCCTACAAAGGCGCGGCGCCGGCGGTGCAGGATCTGATGGGCGGGCATATCGAGGTGCTGCTTGATGTTGCTGCCAACAGCCTGCCGTATGTGCAGGAAGGCAAGCTGCGCGCGCTGGCCGTGGTCGGTGCCGACAAGCGCCTCGAGCGCCTGCCGCAGGTGCCCACGCTGACCGAACTGGGCTATCCCGGGCTTAATGCCCCGGGCTGGACCGGCGTGGTGGTCAGGGCCGGCACGCCGGCCGACATCACCGCGCAGCTGTACCAGGCGGTGGTGCAGGCCGTTCAGTCCGACGAGATCAAGCGCCGCTTTGGCGACCTGGGGGTCATGCCGGCGCCCCAGTCGTCCGCCGATTTCGCGCGCTTTATCCAGACCGAGACCGAGCGCTGGGGCGCGGCGATACGCAGCGCCGGTGTGGTGCTGGAGTGATGGCGCATGGCTCCCTGTTTGATCTGAGCGGCAGGGTGGCGCTGGTGACCGGCGCCACCGGCGGCCTGGGTCAGTCGATCTGCGAGGCGCTGCGCGCCCATGGCGCCAAGGTGCTGGTATCCGACCGCGACGCCCAGGCCTGCGCCCGGCTGGCCGACGCGCTGGCAGGCGACGACGGCGGCGCCAGTGCGCTGCCTGCCGATCTCGCCGATATCGCGGGCCTGGGCAGCTGCGCGGCGCGCGCCCTGGCCTGGCAGGGCCAGGTCGACATCCTGGTCTGCAATGCAGGCATTCAGGGCCCGGCCGGCCCGCTGGCCGCTGTAGTCGACGCCGACTGGCAGCAGGTGATGGACATCAATCTGCGCTCGGCCGTGGAGCTCACGCGCCATCTGCTGCCCGCCATGGCCGCGCGCGGCGGCGGCAGCGTGGTGCTGATGGCCAGCATCGCCGGCCTGCGCGGCAACCGGTCCATAGGCCTGTACGGCCTGTCCAAGGCCGCGCTGGCCCAGCTGGCGCGCAACCTGGCCGTCGAATGGGGGCCGCGGGGCATACGGGTCAATGCAATCTCACCGGGCCTGATCCGCACGCCGCTGGCCGCGCAACTGCTGGACAACGCGGACTTCATTGGGCGGCGCCTGGCGCTCACGCCGCTGCGGCGCGTGGGCGAGCCCGACGAGATTGCCGGTGCGGTCGTGCTGCTTGCCAGCCCCGCCGGCGGCTTCATTACCGGCCACAACCTCGTGATCGATGGCGGCACGACCATCAGCGATGGCAACTGACTTCGGAGAACAGCATGAAACTTGCAAGCCTTTATTCCCAGCATGTCGACGGCCGCCTGGTGGTGGTCTCGCGTGACCTGCAAACCATGGCCGATGCCTCGGCCATCGCCCCCCATCTGAGCACGGCCGTCACGCAGTGGGACGCCGTCGCGCCCGCACTGCAGCAGCTCTACGACGCGCTCAATGCGGGCGAGTGCGCCCAGGCTCAGCCTTTCGATACGCTGCAGTGCAGCGCGCCGCTGCCGCGCGCGCCGCAGTGGTGCGACGGCTCGGCGTTTCTGAACCACGGTCGCCTGATGGAGAAAGCCTTCAACACCGCCCCCCAGCCCGACGCGCTGACCGTGCCGCTGATGTACCAGGGCGCAAGCGACGACTTCCTGGGGCCGCATGTCGACATTGCGCTGCCCAGCGAGGCCGACGGCATTGACTTCGAGGGCGAGTTCGGCGTCGTGGTCGGCGCCGTGCCCATGGGCGCGACGCCCGCGCAGGCGCTGTCCGCCGTGCGCCTGCTGGTGCAGATCAACGACTGGAGCCTGCGCGCGCTGGGCCCGCGTGAAATGCGCAGCGGCTTTGGTTTTCTGCAGGCCAAGCCGTCAAGCAGCTTTGCACCGATAGCGCTCACGCCAGACGAGCTGGGCCCCGCCTGGCGCGACGGCCGGGTGCAGATGCGGCTGCAGGTGCAGTGGAATGGCGAGCATTTCGGCGCGCCGCATGGCGGTGAGATGAACTTCGGCTTTGGCGACCTGATCGCGCATGCGGCGCGCACCCGCCGGCTCTCGGCCGGCACGGTGGTCGGCTCGGGCACGGTCTCCAATGTGGACCGGGCCGCGGGTTCGGCCTGCATTGCCGAGCGGCGCGTGCTGGAAATCCTCGACCATGGCGAAGCCCGCACGCGTTTCATGCGTTTTGGCGACAGCGTGCGCATGCAGGCGCTGTTCGACGACAGCGGCGAAGCACCGTTCGGCAGCATTGCCCAGCGGGTGGTGGAGCACCGGCCATGAGCTGCGTGCTGGTCACGGGCGCGCAGGGCTTCATTGGCCAGCAACTGGTGCAGCGCCTGCTGCGCGACGGACTGCATGGCCAGCCGCTGCGACAGCTGGTGCTGGTCGATCTGGCTTTTGACGCTGCGGGCGGTGATGCGCGCCTGCAGCACATTGCCGGCAGCGTGGCCGATCGCGGCGTGCTGCAGCGCGCCATCGACAGCCGGCCCGACTGCATCTTCCATCTGGCCAGCGTTCCCGGCGGCGCGGCCGAGCGTGACCCGGCGCTCGGCCGCAGCGTGAATCTGCAGGCGACGCTGAATCTGCTCGAGGCCTGCCAGGCGCTCGCGCAGCCGCCGCGTCTGGTTTACGCCAGCTCGATTGCCGTCTACGGCGACTGCCTGCCGGCCGTCGCCAGCGAGGACCTGCGGCCCGCGCCCGCGATCAGCTACGGCGCGCACAAGCTGGCCTGCGAAATCCTGCTGGCCGATGCGAGTCGCCGCGGCTGGGTCGACGGCTGCTCGCTGCGGCTGCCGGGCATCGTTGCGCGCCGCGACGAGAACGCGGGACTGGCGTCGGGCTTCATGAGCCAGCTGTTCTGGCGCCTGGCCGAAGACCGGGAGATCACGCTGCCGGTCTCGCCCACGGGCAGCTGCTGGTGGATGTCGGCAACCACCTGCGTGGACAATCTGCTGCACATGGCCCGCATGGATTCGGGCGGCTGGTCGCCCCAGCGCAGCTACCAGATGCCGGTGCTGCACCTGGCCGTGGCTCAAGTCATCGATGCGCTGGCGCAGCGCTTTGGCGCGTCGGTCAAGCACCGGGTGCGCTATGCGCCCGATCCGTTCATCGACCGCGTGTTCGCGCGCTTTCCGCCGCTGCTCACGCCCAGGGCGCTGGAGCTGGGCCTGCGCCATGACCACGATGCGCAGACGCTGGTGGCCAACGCGCTGGGCCTGTGACCGGCGTACGGCGCCGGGCCGGCGCCAGGGCTTCTAGAATCGGGCCATGGCCAAGAAGATTCCTCCGCTCAATCCCCTGAAAGTCTTTGATGCGGTGGTGCGTACGCGCAATCTGACGCAGGCGGCCAAGGAACTGCACATCAGCCAGTCGGCGGTCAGCAAGCAGCTCAACGTGCTGCAGGCCTATCTGGGCGCGGAGCTGTTTCGGCGCGAGCGCCACGGCATCAGCCTGACCCAGGCCGGACTGCGCTACGGCGAAGCCATAGGTCCGGCTTTCGAGAGCATCGCCAAGGCCACGGGCGAGATCATGCGCAGCGGCTCGGACAGCACGCTGCGTATCCAGACCTACACCACCTTTGCCGCCAAATGGCTGATTCCCCGGCTCAGCGACTTTCATGCGCGCTACAGCGAGATCGCGGTGGTCATCACCAATTCCGTGAAGGACGTCGATTTCGATCGCGACCCAGTGGATCTGGCGATCCAGATGGGGCGGGGCGCATGGCAGGGCATGGACACGGATTTCCTGTTCGAGGACGTGATCGAGCCGGTCTGCAGCCCCGGGTTCCAGCGCGCCAATGCGCCCGAGGCCGCCTACCCCCAGGCCTTGCTGCGCAAGCGCCTGCTGGTCTCGCACTATCGCCAGAAGGACTGGCAGACATGGGCGCGGCTTTGCCGCTACGAAAGCGAAATCCAGGATGTCGAAAGCATGCAGTTCAGCAGCTCGGTGCTGACCTGGCAGGCGGCGGCCGACGGCCTGGGCATGGCGATTGGCCAGACCGCGCTGCTGGTCGATGACCTGGCGAGTGGCAAGCTGGTCGCGCCATTTCACCTGCCGGTGCGCACCGGCGCGTCTTATTACCTCGTGAGTCCCCAATTGCAGCGCCAGTCGCGCAAGGTCGAAGTTTTTCGCGATTGGCTCAAGGAGCAGGTCGCGGCATCGACGGCGTCGGCGCAACAGCTCAGCGCAATTTCTACAAACTGATATTCAGGCCCCCGAAAGCCAATTGGAGTTTATTTTGTTTTTCACAATACGGGTTCTCTCACTGATAACAACTAGTTGTTATCAGTGAGATCCGGGGCTGGTCAGTCAATATACTGAATTGAAACACATCACGGATATCCATTAGTTGTTTTTAGTGATTGGCTGCTTGGCAGTTTTTGGCTAGACGCGGTAAAATATCACGGAGTTCAATTAGTTGTTTTCAGTGATTGGCGGATGAGCGGTTTTTGATTAGGAACTGCCGCTGCTCTCCTGTTACTAAGGAATAGATTTTTCTAATAGAAGCAAAGGTTCCTGTGGCTGTGACTATTACAACGCTTTTGCCTCCCTCGGCTATCCCTCAGCTTGCGTTGAGTTCTTTCCGTGACTCTGCAAAAAAAGGCGAAAACCTGCAGGTGGTGCACGATGGCTCCCTATGGACCGTATGGGCAGGCAACACCACGGTGACTGAACGTCTTGGGTCGCGGCCCGACACCGAGGTCGATACCACTTCGATCTTTGCCGACGCCCTGGGACGGGCGTTTTCCCGCGGCATTCAGGATGCCGTGGTGCGAGAACTGGGGCTGGCGCCCCAACCGGGCCAGCCTCTGGCGTCGCGCCTGGTGCTGCAGGCCATTGCAATGGCCGAGACCAGTCAGCAGGCCCTGCAAGGCGTTGATTTCATGACGCAATTGATGTTTGGCGCGGCTGCCCAGGGGGGAGAGTTCATGGCCACCTGCCGGACCCTGGGCCTGGCGCCTGAAGCCGTGAGCGCGCCACAGCGTGCGGCAATCGATCGTGGCATGCAGGAGCGCTTTGCGCAGGCCGCACAGCAGGGCCAGTTCCCGGTTGCCCCCGCGCTTGCCAGGCAATGGCTGCAGGCCGAACTGATGGCCTTGCTGCCGCGGGACGCAGGGTCGCAGTGAAACAAGTCGGGCAGCTTGTGTAGTGCAAGCTGCCGCTACTTCTGTAATTTCAATTTACTCAGCCCTGCTGAATACCCTCTCGCGGAAATCATTGATATCACCGCATTCCTGAGAGTGAAAACGACTTATTCTCTTGCCATATTAAACAGCTGCTGATTGATGGGGTCGCCAAGCCAGAAGAAGTTTATGTAAATTTCGAGACTTTCACCGTGTATACAACTTCTTTTGTTTATGTAAGAATTAGTTAAGTAGGTAATTTCACTTTCTTAATTCATGCATGGGCGGTGACCAATATGATTGAAGATTCAATGCTGCAGGTGGGGGAATCCAATCCCTTGGACGCCAATGCGCATGCTGAAAATTCGCCGGCGCCGCCAATGGATGAGATATCCATGGCGCAACGCGATGAATTGTTTCAAGGCTTGGTGCAGGCCCATGGCACCCGCTTATATCGATTCATCATCAAGAACATCGGCAATCCGGGCGATGCGCAGGATCTGGCCCAGCAGGCATTTCTGGAAGCCGTTCGTTCCTACAGCTCCTTCAAGGGACAGTCCGAGCTGTCCACCTGGTTGTACGGCATTGCCATGAACCTGGTGCGCAATCATCTGTCGCGCGCGCCGCATCGCCGCTATGAATTCGCGGATGAATCGGTGCTTGACGATATGGCTTGCCCGGCGCTCGCGCCGGACGAGGAAGTCGAGCAGTCCGAGCGCATGCGCCACCTGCAACTGGCGCTTGAGGATCTGCCCGAAAGCATGCGTTCCATCCTGCTGATGGTGGCGGTCGACGAACTCTCCTATGAGGCGGCCGCGGCGCTGTTGACGGTGCCCGTGGGAACGGTGCGCAGCCGGCTCTCGCGCGCGCGGGCGGCATTGCGTGTCAAGCTGAAGGCGCGCGGCGTCGAGCTGGATTTCTAGCAACGGCGGCCCCTGGGCGGGCCGCCGCAGCCTGCGTTTGCCGATCTGCCGGCTGGCGCCGGTCTCAGCCGTCCATGCTTTCGCGCCCGCTGCGCCCGCTGCGCCCGCTGGCGCATTCGTTGCGCAGCGACGAAACCTTTCGCGGGTAGCGCGGCCTGTCCGGGCTTTGCCAGGCCGCAGCCCGGTCGCCGTCCGCGGGCTCGACCTGGGCAGCGACCGGCAATGACTGGCAGCGAGGTTCTCCCTGGTCGTGGCCGTCATTCGACGGCCGCAGCGCGGGCCGCCATGGGCTCGGGCGCCATCGGCTGCGTGACCACCCGTACCGGGAGCGTCGCTGCGCCGGCCGCCTCTGCCGCCACGCCAGGCGCAGCGTGGGCCGCGGAGTCGGCCTCGACAACCACGGTCCTGACGGGGCGTTGCGGCGCGGCCGGCGTGTCCAGCGTGAGAGGTGGCAGGGGAGGCAGGGGCGCGGGCATTGCGGCCGGGGCCGGCGCACGCAGCGCGTTGATGTCCGATGTCAGGCCCGTGGGCAGGCTCACCATCCGCGGCTTGATCATGAACAGCCGCTCGCGCGATGCCTGGTTCTGCACCTTGTTGGAGAACAGCATGCCGAGCAACGGTATCGAGCCCAGGCCCGGCACCTTGTTGACATCACGCGTCGACTGCGTGCTCTTGTAGCCGCCGATCAGCAGCGTCTGGCCTTCGCCGACAATCGCCTGGGTGCTGACCACGCTGCGGCGCACGGTGGGCAGGGCATCGATCTGCGTGTCCTGGATCTGGCCGTCCTCGATGTCCACGTCGAGCTGGATCACCGGCCCGTCGGCGCGCTGCACATAGTGCGGCGTGACGCGCAAGGTGGTGCCGGCGGTGATCGGGGTGATGGTCGCCACGCGCTCGCCTATGCTGCGCACATAGAAGGTTTCCGACAGGTCGAGCAGCGCGCCGATGTTGTCGATGGTGAGAATCGACGGACGCGACTGGATACTGGCCTCGCCCGTGCCTTCCAGCGCGCGTATGCGATTGATCAGGAAATTGCCCGAACTCACCACCAGGCTTGCCGGGTCTATGCTGGCGCCGCGCGACAGCGCGCCCAGCACCAGGTCGTTACCGTCGCCCTTGGTGGCCATGGAGCCGAAACCGGCAACGCTGCCGCCCCGACGCGCTGTCCAGGCAATGCCCAGTTCGTCCAGGCGCGAGGAATTGATGTCGATGATCATTGCCTCGATCTCGATCAGCGGCGAAGGAACATCGAGCTGCTCGATCAGGCTCTTGTAGAGCGGCATGCGTTCGGCCGTGTCCTGCACGATGATTGCGTTGAGCCGTGAATCGGCCTGTATCGAGGGCGCGAGCCGGCGCATTCCCATGCTTTGCGCGCTGGCCATCTTCTGGGCGGCGTTGGCGCCGTCCTGGACGCCGGTGGCGTTGGTCGTGCCGTTGGCCGAGGCAAACGGACCGTTGGGCAGGCCCGAGCTGTAGGGGTCGAAAGCCAGGCCCACGGTGTTGGCCGCGCTGGACAGGCCGGGCAGGCCCTGTCCCGGGGCCACCGAAGAGATCAATGCGTTGTTGACGCCCGAGCCGCCCGACTGACCGCCTATCAGGTTGCGCAGTACCTGGGCCAGGCCCGGCGTGGTGATCTGGCGGTCGCGATAGAGAATGGTGCGATCGTCCACCGAGGCATGCTTGAGGCGGAACACCGCGACCTGCTGGCCGCCGGCCATCACCGGCAACTGCGCCATGGTGCGCTCTATCAGCGCGACATAGGGCGCCGGGCCCGAGATCAGTGCAATGCCCTGCTCGGGCAATTCTCCCCAGCCAAAGCGCTTGTCAAGCACGCCCAGGCTCACCAGTGCCTGGCGCACGGTGGCAATGTTGCCGCCGCCCGCGCTGATGCTGCGGGTCGTGACTTCGGTGGTGCGGCCCACATGCAGCGTGCCTGCATGGGTGAACCAGGTCAGTCCGTAGACGCTGGCCAGCCGGTCGATGAACTCGGTCGGGCTGGCGCTGTTGAACTTGCCCTGGACCTTGCCCGTGACCTGGGGCGAAAGCTCCAGCGACAGGCTGAAGCTGCTGGCGAAATCGCCCAGCACCTGGGCCATGCTGGTGTTGTCGGCATAGTAGCTGTAGGGGGCTTCGGTCCAGGGCACGGGCCCGGCCTGTGCCGTGCTCCATGCGGCGGCCACCAGGCTGGCGCAGGCCAGCGCGCGCAGCGCCTTGCGGGGCCAGGTCTGGCCCGCGGCGCGCGCCCAGGGGGCAGAGCCGGCAGGCATGTTCGAGGAGAGAGGAAGGGACAGCGTCATGGTCAGCAAGCTCCGCATGGACAGCGTTCAAAGGGAGCGACTGGCCTGCGACCAGAAAGCCAGCGAGTTGACGAAGCTGCCCACGGCTTCGTCGATGTCCTCCACCGATCGCGCCGGCGCGGGCAGCTGCAGCCAGATGGCGCGCTCGCGCGCGTCCACGCTGCAGGTGGTGGCCTGTTCCTTCATGGTGCCGCAGGCCAGCCGGGCAAAGGCCAGCAGCAGATCGTCGCGTGCCGGTCCGGCGTCAGGCAGGGCCCGCAAGCGGGCGCTGACCATGATGCCTTCGCCGGACAGGGTGCTCAGCCGCAGCCGGTAGCGGCCGTCGACCAGCATCTGCAGGGAAGCCGCGTCTGGCTCCGGGGAAAGCTTGTAGCGTGCGGCATAGCTGCCCAGCAGGGCGGCCGTGGCGTGGGGAACGGAGTAGGACATGGCGGGTACTTCAGGGCGGGGGCTGCTGGTCGAGCTGCTGCAGCAGCCTGAGCACTTCGGCGACAGGCTCGACCAGCTCGGAAGGGATGTACTGACCGGCCTGTCCCTGCGCGGTCAACGCGCGGGCCAGCGGGATGTTCTGCATCACCGGCACGCCGGCGGCGCGCGCCGCGTCCATCATTGCCTGGGCCAGCGCGCCCTCGCCCTTGGCCAGGATCAGCGGCAGCGGCGTCTCGTCTTCGTCATAGCGCAGCGCGACCGCGAGGTGGGTCGGGTTGGTCACCACCACCGTGGCCTCGCGCGCGCTTTGCACCGCGGTGTTCTGCTGCATTTCCTGGTGCAATTGCTTGCGCTGGTGCTTGATTTGCGGGTCGCCTTCCATCTGCTTGTACTCCTGCTTGACCTCGTCCTTGGACATCATCAGACCCTTGCGGTAGTTGAAGCGTTGCCAGACGAAGTCGGCCAGCGCGATCACGCTGTAGGCCAGGCCGATGTGGACCAGCATGGTCTTGAGCAGCGTCGCCATCACCTGGCCCAGACCGGGCAGGCCGGCTTGCGGAATGCTGGTCAGTATCGGCATGGCGTCGCGGATCAGCGTCGCCAGGAGGCTGGAAAGAACGGCGATCTTCAGCGCCGACTTGAGGAACTCGACCAGGTTCTTCTTGGAAAAGATGTTCTTGGCGTTGCTCAGGATGTTGAGCTTCTTGCCCGAAGGCTTGAGCTTCTCGAACGCGAAAATGATGCCGACCTGCAGCGCATCGGCCAACATGCCCACGCCCAGCACGATGCCGACAAACGGCAGCACCACCCAGGCGGCGCTGGTCAGCAGTTCCATCACCAGCGTGTCGGCCGCGTCCTGGAAGTTCAGCCGCAGCAGCGTGCCGGGCAGCAGGATCATCTCGCCCAGGGTTTCAACAAGGTGCGCGCTGTTGCCCAGCAGATAGCCGAAGATGGCAAGGATCAGCAGGGTCTGGGTGAAGTCCTTGCTGTACGCAACGTCGCCTTTCCTGCGCGAATCGCGCAGGCGCTTGGAGGTGGGTTGCTCGGTCTTTTCGCTCATTGCTGGTGCCGGCGCTCAGCCGCCAGGTCCCCATTGGTCACGCAGCCACGGCAGGATACGGCCTATGCCCAGCACATGCTCGGTGGCGTACTCGAACAGCGATGACGCGTAAAGCAGCAGCACCAGCATGGCCAGCGCGCTCTTGATCGGCATGGCCATGAAGAACACCTGCAGCTGCGGCGCGAAGCGGCTGACCAGCGCCAGGCCGAACTCGGCCAGAAACATCGCCACCAGGGCCGGCGCGGCCAGCAGCATGGCCATGCGCACCAGCCGGCCGAGCTGCTCGAGCATCACCGGCACCGATTCAGCACGCAGCTCGGGCGTCCATTGCAGCGCCCCCCACAGCGCAAAGCTGTCGTAGAGCGTTCCAAGCAGCAGCGTGAAGCCGCCGCTGAGCAGAAAAAAGACAATGAAAGCCTGGTTGAAGAGAATCCCCAACGGCGACGAATCATTGCCGGTCAGCGGGTTGAGCGTGGCGGCAATGCTGGCGCCGCGCTGGTTGTCAATGAGAAAGCCGACAGCCTCGAAGATCCAGAAGGGAATGGCCGCCAGGTAACCGATCACAAAGCCGACAAAGGCCTCCTTGAGCATCAGCAGCACCAGCATTCCCGGGTCCAGCGTGCTTGCCGCGACCGTTGGCGCGAGCACCGGCACCATCACCAGGCCCAGCGCCCCCGCCACGGCAAAGCGCAGCATTCCGGGAATGATCTGGGCGTTGAACAGCGGCAGGGCAATGAACATGGCGAGGATGCGCGGTTGGGTGAGGGCCAGTGTCTTGACGAAAGACACGGCTTCCTCGTAGGTAACCGGCAGCTCCATAGCGTTCCCTGGACGACGCGGACGCTCTAGCGGCCCAGCGCGGGCAGCGCGTCGAAGATCTGCACCGTGAAATTGAACATCTCGCCGCCCACCCAGCGCGCGCTCAGCAAGATGGTGACCGACACGGCAATCAGCTTGATGCCAAACGACAGCGTCTGCTCCTGGATCTGCGTCAGCGCCTGGAAAAGCGAAAACAGCGTGCCAACCACCGAGCCGACAATGATGGGCGGCAGCGAAAGCCAGAGCACCAGGTACAGCGCCTGGGTGAAATAGGAAACGACGTCGACGGATTGCATGGGGAGTCCTTTGCGCCGTTCAGGCGTAGGTAAGCACCAGTCCCTGGATCAGGCGCGACCAGCCGTCGACCATGACGAACAGGAAAAGCTTGAGCGGCAGCGAGATCGTGACCGGCGAGACCATCATCATCCCCATGGCCAGCAGGATGTTGGAGACGATCAGGTCGATCACGACAAAGGGCAGATAGATCAAAAAGCCGATCTGGAACGCCGCCGTGAGCTCCGAGACCACAAAGGCCGGCATCAGCACGATGAAGTCGCGCTCGGTAATGCCTTCGGACAGGCGCGGGCCCCACATGCGCTGGGCGGTGCGCACGAAAAAGTCACGTTGCTCGATGCGGCTGTTCTTGAGCATGAATTCACGCAGCGGCTCGGCGCCTTCGCGCACGCCGCTGATCAGCGTGGGAATGCTCTTGAGCGTTTCGGGCTGGGCCGTGAGCCGGTCGACCATGTGCATGCCGACCGGAGCCATCACGTAGACCGACAGGATCAGCGCCATGCCGTACAGCGCCAGGTTGGGCGGCATCTGCTGCACGCCCAGCGCATTGCGCAGCAGCGACATGACCACCGCGATCTTGAGGAACGAGGTAGTGACGACAACCAGCGTGGGCAGGGTCGCCATCAATGCCAGCATCACCGCCAGCGTGATCGGATCGAAGCCGTTCATGCCGTGGGCACCGTGGCGGTGGCAAACAGCTGGCGCACCGATACGCCCAGCAGTCCGTCGATTTCCACGAGTTCGCCTTCGCCGATCAGCGCGCCGTTCACGCGTATGCGCACCGCGCTGGCCAAGGGGTGGCCAAGCTGTAGGGCCTGGCCGGGCTGCAGGGCGCGCAGTTCGGCCAGCGTGAGGCGGATCTCGCCCAGGTCAAAGGACAGGCGCACGGGAATGGCGTCAAAGCTCGCGGCTTCGTCGAGAGGCGGGTCAAGATGGGGCATGGCGTGGTTCCAGGGCTGAACTACGGTGAGAAAGGGGGCATTTGCAGCGGCATGCGCAGCGGCATGCGCAGCGGCGTGCGCAGGGGCCATGTCTTGCGCGCAGCCCGGTGTGGCGGGCAGCTGCACATGCACTCCGCCAGCGCCCGGAGCCTGCAGCCACAGCACGCGCTTGGCGCTGACGAAGCTGTGCGCCAGCGGCACCACGTCGCCCAGGCCCAGCCGCTGCAGCTCGTCGACGCTGAGCGTGGCGTAGCCGATGTCGAGGTACAGGCTCAGCGGCAGTGCCGCGCCGGCCAGCGGGCCTTCGCGCGGCGGCAGGGCCGAGGCCAGGCCGGCCATCAGCAGCAGGCCCAGGCTGTCGCTGCGCAGCACGCCGGCAATGGCCTGGCGGCCTTCAAGCGCCTCGAGTTGCAGCGCAAAGGCATGGGGCAGGGGCGCTGGCAGCTGGCCTTCGGCCAGAGCCACGAGCCGGGGCGCGCCGCGACCCAGGCGCTCCAGCTGGCCCAGCAGCTCGTCAAGCGCCGCGGCCAGCGTGTCGACCTGCATGTCTGCGGGCAGCGGCGGCAGCGCGGCGCCGTCCAGCAGCGCGGACAGCAGCTGTTCGCTGGCCGCTGGTGGCAGCTGCAGTTGCAGTTGCGCGCCGGCCCACTCGATGCAGGTCAGCGTGTTGCTTTCAAGCAAGGGCCAGCGTGCCTCGATGACGGGGCGCAGGCTGGCCAGCCACTGCGTGCCGCCGGCGTGCAACGGCATCGCCATCGCGCGCTGGGCGATGCTGGTGCGGGCCTGCGCTTCGTTGCGTGACAGCGGTGGTGGCTGCCAGGTGGCCGGGGCAGGAAGGGTTGTGGACATCTGGAAAAAAGGAAAAGGATGAAAGTCAGTGGTTTGCATCGACCTGCAAGCGGCAGGGGTCTTCCGGATCGTCGGTCTGTACCTCGAGGCGCACGTCGCGCCGCAGGCGCTGCATCAGTTCGTGCGCAAACCAGTTCGCGCCGGCGCACAGCCGCGCGCGCGCGCCTTCGTCGCTGCAGGTGAAGCGCGCCACCAGCCGCCCCGCTTCCTCGAAGATGTCGACCACCACGCCCGGCAGCTGCGCGTCGGCCAGCGTGATCTGCACGCCGCGCCGGCCCTGGCTGCCGTCGCCGACCAGCAGGCGGCTGGCCATCTGCTCGAGCGCGGGCGTCAGCGCCGCGGCGGCCAAGGGCGGCAACGGGGCAGAGCCGGCGGCGGCGGGTTGAAACAGGTCGAAGGGGCTGGCCACGGCGGCGCCGGCCGATGTCTGGGCGCCGGCATGGTCGGGGCCCGGCTGCGCACTGCGCTGCTGGGCCAGCAGATCACGCAGGTTGCGAGCCTGGTCCGCGAGCTGCTGCTGGCTGCGCGCGTCGGCCTGGCCCGGCGTATCGGAGGGCGCGCCGAAGGCATTGCCGGAGGGCACGCCGACATCGAGATGGAGCGGGCGTTCGGAGCGCATCAGCTGCTTTCCCCATCCGTGGTGTCCCACTCTTCGCGCTCGCGCACGATGCTTGCCGCCTCTTCCATCTCCAGGTCTTCGCGGCGCTCGGATTCAAGCGCCTCGGCCGAGGAAAAGCTGCTGGCCAGGTCGATGAACTTGGAGGTCTGCCGCGCGGCCTCCTTGTGCCGGCTGCGCGCCTGCTCGAAATGCTGCTCGGCCGCTTCAAGCGCACGCTGCGCGGCATCCAGCGCATCCAGCTGCTGCTGCTCGCGCTGGCGCAACGCGGCGACTGCCTGGTGCACCTGGTCGATCTCGCGCAGGCGCACCAGGCGCGCGCACAGGTCCGCGTAGAGCTGCTGCTCGGCAAGCACGCCTTCGGCCAGCAGCCGTGTCAGCAGGGCTTGGGCTTCCAGTCGCTGCTGCTGAACCTGGAGCAGCACCTGGCGTTGCTCGCGCATCGCGGCCTGCGCCTGGCCTTCGCGAAAGCGCTTGATTGCCAGCAGATCGCGCAGCATCTTCATCGTCCGGCTCCCACCAGTTGTTCCAGCGCCGCCAGCGTGTCCGCGAGGCTGGAGTTCTCATGCGTGCCCTGCTTGAGGAAGCCGCGTATCGCCTCCATCTTGTCGATGGCTTCGTCGGTGGTCGGATCGCCGCCGCGCTTGTACTCGCCGATCTTGACCAGCAGGTCGACCTCCTCGTACTTGGCCATGAGTTCGCGCAGCCGGCCAGCCATGCACCTGTGTTCCGGCGTGACCACGGCATTCATCACGCGCGAGGCCGACGCCAGCACGTCGATCGCCGGATAGTGGTTGGACGCCGCGAGCTTGCGCGACAGCACAATGTGGCCGTCGAGGATGGAGCGGGTCTCGTCGGCGATGGGCTCGGTCATGTCGTCGCCCTCGACCAGCACCGTGTAGAGCGCGGTGATCGAGCCCTTGTCGTTCATGCCCACGCGTTCCATGAGCTTGGGCAGGGTGGCAAACACCGAGGGCGGGTAGCCGCGGCGCGTCGGCGGCTCGCCCGCGGCCAGGCCGATCTCGCGCTGGGCGCGCGCGAAGCGCGTCACCGAGTCCATCAGGAACAGCACCTTCTTGCCCTGGTCGCGGAAGTACTCGGCGATGGCCGTGGCCACATAGGCGGCCTTGGCGCGTTCCATCGAGGACTTGTCGCTGGTCGCGCAGACAATCACGCTTTTCTTGCGGCCTTCCTCGCCAAGTTCGTTCTCGAGAAACTCGCGCACTTCGCGACCGCGTTCGCCGATCAGCGCGACCACGGTCACGTCGACGTCGGCGCCCTTGACGAGCATGCCCATCAGCGTCGACTTGCCGCCACCGGCGGCCGCGAAAATGCCCATGCGCTGGCCTTCGCCGCAGGTCAGCACCGAGTCGAGCGCGCGCACGCCGAGCTCCAGCGGCTGGCTGATGATGCGCCGCTTGAGCGGATCGGGCGCATCGGCAAACACCGGGTAGAACTTGCTGGCCTCGAGCGGCCCGCGCTCGGCCACGTCCAGCGGCCGGCCCAGTCCGTCGAGCACCCGGCCCAGCAGGCCGAAGCCCACGGGAACGAGGTGGGCGCGGCCCGTGGGAATCACTTCGGTGGCCGCGGAAATGCCATACATGTCGCCTATGGGCGTGAGCAGCGCCGCATCGCGTGCAAAGCCCACGACCTCGGCCTTCATCTCGAAGTCCTCGCCGGGATTGCGCAGCACGCAGACTTCGCCGACCTTCACCGTGGGCACCACGGCGCGGATGATGGTGCCCACGACCTGGGTCACGCGTCCGCGGATCTGCAGCATGGGCGCATCGTCGAGCGCGAGCTGCATCATCTCGGCGATGTAGTCGAACTGGCGCAGTGCGCGCAGACCGGGCTTGATGGGGGGGCTCATACGCGGCTGCCCAGCACTTTCTGGAAGGCCTTTTCCAGCGCCGCGATCTGGCCTTCGATGCTGGCCTCGACCAGTCCGATCTCGCTTTCCAGGATGCAGGCGTGCGGGCCCAGCCGGCCGTCGGCCAGGATATCCAGATAGCCCACGCCCGGGTAGGCAGACAGCAGGTCGTTGATGCGCGCGCGCACCACGTCGACCTGCTGGGGATGCAGGCGCAGCGTCATCTGCTTTTGGTTGCGCACCACCGACAACGCGTTCCTGACCACGATCAGCACGCGTTCGGCATCGCTGTAGTCGTCGATGATCTTGCGCACCGCGCCCATGACCAGCGCCACCATGTCGTCCTCGACCTGGGCGAAATAGTCAACGGTGCGGCCCACGGTTTCAATCATCTTCTCGGCCTGGGCCATCTGCGCTTGGGCCAGGCCCTCGGCATAGCCGCGCTGGCATTGCGCGTCGTAGGCCGCGCGGGCGTCGACGGCAATTGCCTGGGCCTGGTCCTGGGCCCAGGCAATCAGCGCTTCGGCCTGGCCCCAGGCAGCGATCTCGGCGGCCCGCAGCACCCGCGTTCCGGGAGCGATGCGGGCCTGCAGCGTGCGCTGCGGCGTCAGTGGATCGTGGGGAATGAGGAAAGCCATTCGGGCTCCAGTAAGTGCAGGGTCTGCAGGCACAGGTCGCAGGCCTGAGAAGGCGTCATGCCGCTGACTTCGCGGGACGCGGGCGATTCGGCATCCAGTGGCAGTTTCCAGTCGGCGCGGCGGCGCAGCGGTGCGGGTGCGTCGTTCCAGCTCTGGGCCAGCAGACCCGCGCCAAGCTGGTCGGCTGCCTCGGCCAGGCCCCGGTCCAGCCACGGCGGTGTGTCGTCGAGGCCGGGGTGCAGCGCGGCGCCCCGCGCGCAGACCCAATTCCAGGCCGCGCAACCTATTGCCGCCTGGGCTGCATTGACATCGCGGCGCGCAATGCGCCGACGCAGGCTCTTGCCCAGCAGCAGCAGCCCCGCATGCCGGACGGTGGCGCACAGCAGCGCAGGCGCGGCCAGGGCCAGCGGCGTGGCGGGATGCGACAGGTCGCGCACCGGCTGCGCGTCGGCCTGCAGGCGTTCGAGCAGTAGCTGCGACCAACGGCGGTGCCAATGCCGCGCGGTCGCAGGCGCAGCGACCCAGGCCGTCCCATGGCCGGGCAACCAGAGCGCGGCACGGCTCGGGTGCAGGTCCAGGCTGGGCAGCAGGTTGAAGCGCTGCAATGGCGCCGATGGGAGGGCGGGGCGGGCGGTGTTCACACAGCCTCGGGCTTGGGTAGGGACGTGGCCGGCGCGAGCAGCCTGCGGTAGCGCCACAGGCCGTAGCCCAGTGCGGCAAGTGCAACGACAGCAGTGCCGACCAGCGACCACAGCAGCAGGGACAGGCCCGAGGCTGTCTGCGCGGGCACCTCGAAGCCCCAGACCGACTGGCTTGTGGCTTCGGGCGCGGCGGCGCCGGAGCGCGCCTGGGAAGCGACAAACACCACCGATACCCGGTCCGCGGTCAGGCTGGGAATGCTGTTTGTGACCAGCCGGCGGATCTGCGGCTGGATGATCTCCAGGTTGTAGCCGTCCTGGTGCTTGATGAATACCGCGGCGGTCGAGGGCACGCCGGTTTCGCCGGCCGTGCCGCGTTCGGGCAGCACCACATGCACGCGCGCCGCGAGCACGCCGTCGATCTTCGACAGCGTGTTTGACAGCTCCTGCGACAGCGCATAGATGTAGCGCGCGCGCTCCTCCAGCGGCGAGGAAATCAGGCCTTCCTTCTTGAACACCTGGCCCATGCCGGCAAAACGCTCGCGCGGCAGCCCTTTGTCACGCAGCACTTCGAGCGCGCGGCCGACATCGTCCGAGGCCACGCGCACGCCGACCATGCCTTCCTTGCCCGAAACCTTCTCGGTGGGGATGGCGGCATTGATCAGCGCGGCCAGCACTTCGTTGGCCTCGTCTTCGGCAATTGCGCCCATCAGATCCACGCGCCCGCCGCAGGCAGCCAGCAGCAGGCAACTGCCCAACACCAGCATTTGCAGCCCATTGCGCAGCCATTGGAGCGTAGAAAAGCAAAGCTTCATTGCACGCGTACCAGTTGATCGAGGTTCTGGGTGGAGCGGCTGATGGCCTTGTTCACCAGCGCCAATTGGACGGTGCTCATGCTCATATCCAGCTGCAGGCTCAACATCTTGTGCATTCCCATGGGGCCCTCGGCACGCAGCGTGTCGGAGACGCGCGTCATGCTGTCGCGAAATTCGGTGGAGACGTTGTGCATGCCGCTCAGCACCCGGTCGCCAAAGCTCTGCGGCTCGATGGCGGTGGCCTGCGCTGGGGCGCTGGCGGCCTCGGCCGCCGGGGGCTGCATCAAGGCCGCGAACTGCTGCACCGCAGCGGCATCCGGCGCTGCCGGCACGGACAGCACGCCGGGCAACATCGGGTCAATGCGTGCGGCGGAAAGGCTGGCAATGATTTCCATGGAGATTCCCTCGTGTCAAGTGGAAAAAAGCGGCGCGCAGCGCGGCGTGGCGCCGAGCTCTTCGCCCAGCAGCTGGGTGGCCAGCAGCGCGCCTGGCGAAGCGCTGCCATGGCGCGCGCGGGCCACGACCTGGCGCAGCACATAGCTGCTTTCGCTGCTGCGGCCCGCAAATTGCAGCGCCAGGCCCTTGAAGGCCTCGAGCATGTCCGTCTCGGGGCCCTCCGGCAGGCGCACCGCATGCAGTCGCTGCACGGCGTCCATGGCGCGCGCGGCATTGAGCAACGCCGCGGTCATGCCAACGTAGGCAAAGGCGCGTTCGGGCCGCAGCAGCGCCAGTGCCTCGAAAATGCGCAGCGCGCGCGGCACGTCGCCGCGCCCGGCGGCCAGAAAGCCGACCTGGGTCAACAGCTGGACATCGGTGGATTCAGGCAGCGGCATGGCTGGCCAGCGCTTGCAGCATCAGGCCGGCGCGCGTGTGTTCGGTGAGATCGGCAGGAAGCTTGGCGAGGCGTTGCAACTGCTGCAGCAGCACGCGTGCTGCCTGGGGTGCATCGGCTTCGATCAGGGCCTCGGCCAGGGCCAGCGCAATGGCGCAGGATTCGGGCTGGACATACAGCGCCAGCGACAGCAACTGGGTGGCCTGGATGGGGTTGTCCGCGCGCAGCGCACACTGGGCCTTGGTGCGCAGATAGTCGGGGTGGGTGGGCGCATACAGCAGCAGAAACGACAGGTAGGCGCTGGCCTGCTGCCACTGGCCGGCCTGCAGCATGGCGCAGGCCATGGCGTAGAGCGTGGCCTGGCTGGCTGGCTCCAGCCGGTTGGCACCGGGCAGCTGCTCGAGTTCGCGGATCTGCCCGGCAATGATGGCGTCGAGCGCGGCGGTGGTGGTGTTGGCTGTCATGGCAACGGCTCCTCATCCCATGTTGCGCTGAATGGCGCGTTGGGTTTCGTTTCGCGCCTGCTCGACCGAGTCCAGCTTTTGCAGTGCATCCCGGCCGATCTCCGTGGCGTTCTGAATGGCATCATTGGCGCGCGCCGACTCGGATTCATGCTGCTTGGCCTTCACCTCATGGCGCTTGGAATGGATATCGGCGTTTTCGGCGCCGGATTTCAAGCTGGTAGTCAGCAGTCCAACGAGTCCATCGAGAATCTTGCTGCGGGCGTCCCATTTGCTGCGGATGCCGTCGGCCCGGGCATTGATATCCTTGACCTGCTCCAACTTCACATCGGCCTGGGCCTGCTTGTCGTCGGCCTGCTTGCGCAGGATGCCGGCATCTTTCTCCAGTTGTTCGGGCGTTTTGGGGGCGGCCTCGGGGATGCCAGGCTGTTCCTTGCTGCCGACGTTCTGCTCAACTTCTGCCGCTTGCATTGCTTCCAGCCCCTGATCGCTGATGGCCTGGTCCTGCGCCTCGAGCTTTTTTTCAATGGCGGTTGTGAGCTGTTCGTCAGCAACTGCCGTGTCATGGGTTGCCGCAGCCGGGGCGGCACGCGCGGCCTGTGCCTGCGACTCGAATTGGGTGGCAGTGGCGTTCAAATCCGCGGCTTGCTGCTGCAGTTCCTGGCCCTGCTTTTGCGGCTCTATGCCTTCTGCGGCAAGCTTGCCGGCCTGCACGCTGGAATGGATCTGCACGCCGGCCATGCCAAGCTGCACCGTGCTCTGTACCAGTCCCGCGAACCCGCGGAAATTGGCGGCGGTCTGCATGTCGTCCGCGGATTTGTTGAGCTCGTTGAACTGGGCCTGTAAGCCCATGTCTCGCACCAGCACATTGGCCTTGCGGATCTCCTGGGCGTTCTTGCGCACCACGGCAAGAATCGCCGATAGGTCCAGGGGCAGGCTGTCGAGCACGCGTTTGAGGTTCTTGCGCACTTCCGCGGGGGGGGCCTTTGGGCTTGCTTCTCCAGTTCCCGCGGTCTTGCCCGGCGCATTGTCGAGATCGACGGCTATGTGCGTAATCTTTGCTTTCTGGGCGTTGTCGGTCTTCTCAACCAGGTTCTGCGCACGGACGTTCGCTGCCTGGACGGTCACACTGGGGTTTATGCTGGGCATGGAGTTCTTTCTGCGGCGTCAGGCCATCGAGTGACCAAGGTTGGCAACAATCTGTGACCGGCTTTCACCGGCCTGCATGATGATCTTGGAGACCTTCGACATCGATTCCTGGATGTCCTTGACGGTCTGGGTCATCTGCTCGGTGTCTTTTTCCATCAGCGCCTGCAGCTTGGCAATCAGGGCGGAGAATTTCTGCCGGTCGACCTGGGCCATGGCGGCGCCATGTTCATCGAAACCCACGCCGATGTTGACGATGGCCGCGAGGCCGGTCCCGGACGCGGAAAATACCTTCAATGCGGATTGCATGACGGTCGCCACCTGCGGTACCTTGGCCAGGACTTCTTTGATCTGCGCGGAAGAGCCTGCGGGATTGGCCACGAACATCACCACCGCAATGGCGATGGTGGTCGCTGCGGTCATGGCGCCGCCGGCAACCGCCGCCCAGTTTTCGTTGCCGTTGCTCATCAGAACAATGCCCGACGCCAGGCCGCCCGTGAGCTGCGGATCCAGCAGCACCGCGCCGGTGATCACGCCCAGCGAGCCGGCCATGATCTGGCTTGCGGCCTCGCGCTTTTCCTCGGGCACGCCCACCAGCGTGAGCAAGGCCTTGCAGGCCAGGGTCGCGCCCGTGTTGATGTCCACGGGCGGGCCCCCTGCGGCCTGAACGCTGGCCGAAATCAGGCTGACGGTGGAGGAGACCAGGCCTATCGCCGCCAGCGCCAGCAATGGCGCGGCCGCGCCTCCGGTCAGGCCCGCGGCCCCTATCAACCCGATGACGGCCACCAGGCTGCCGACCGCGGCGCCGATCTTGACCGCCCAGCCGAGAATATTGGAATACTTGCTTTTGGCATCGGCACTTTGGCCTTTGTCTATCGATTCCTGCAGCTTCCCGAGCTTGTTGTCGTTCAGCTGTTTCAGGTCCAGCTGGGTGATTTGCAGCCCTTCCTTGGCGGTGCGCAGCTGGCCCTCCTGGGTTTTGAGCTTCAATGCCTGCAGCAGCAGCACCAGTTCTTCGGGTGCGAAATGGCTGAGCACCGCGGCAATCGCCGGCGCGCCATGCTGGTTGGAGATCTGCGACGCGCCCGGGTCTTTGGCGGCCGGGGTGTTGGCCTGGCCGGCAAGCTGCTGGGCTGCTTGCTCGGGCAACGCCTGCACGCCCGGCGTGTCGACGCCCGGCGTGCCGACGCCCGGCGCATCGACGCCCGGCGTGCCGACGCCCGGCGCATCGACGCCCGGCGCCGCAAAGCCCGGGTGGGATGGGTTGATGCCTACGCCAGCATTCATGGTGTGTGCTCCTGGGGTGCGGGCGCTGCGCCGTCTGCCGCAAGCAACTCCAGCAGAGCCTGGGCGCGTTGGCGCAGGGTCTGCCACTGGGGCGACTGGCACTGGGCAACGACCAGCGCCAGCGCTTCGCGCGCCTGCTGCGGCCAATGCAGCGCGATGAAGCATTCGGCCGTATGGAAGGTGGGCAGCGGATCTTCCAGGTCCAGCATCGAGGCCGTCGAGTAGAACTCGATGGCCTCCCGGTATTGCTTGAGCATTTGCATGCAGGCGGCAAACGCGCAGATGAAGCGCCGCTCCAGCGACTGGTGCGCCATCAGAAAGCTGAAGCATTGGGCCGCATCCAGATAGCGCTGCTGGCTGTAGTGGCTGTGACCCAGCGCGTACAGCGCCTCGTATTCGTCTGCCGTATGGCCAAAGATGGTGCCCAGGCCGCCGCCATGGCTCAGCAGTTCAAGCACCTGGGCGGAAAGATCGACGTTGGCGGTAGGTGCGCTCATCACAAACCCTCAGGACGATTTCTGCAGGATGCTTGACTTGAGGTCATGCATGGCCTTCAAATGGTTGGAGATGGCGGTGACCGTTTCCTGGTAGACGTGATTCGTTTGCTGCATCAGCAGCATGGCCATATTCTGGGTTTTGCTCAGTGAATCGGACGTTGTCTTGAAGTTCTCGATGGCGACAGCCATTTCGCCCTTGTTGGTGATTTTGTCGGCATCAAAACCCGCCGCTGCGCAGGCTTTCTTGAATGCCGCCAGTTCCTCGCCATCGGGCAGTGCGGTGCCGGCCTGGGCATCGCTGTCAAACTTGGCCATCACCGTGCGTGCCAGACCCATCAGTTCGTTGGTTTCGCTGATCTTGAGATTTTGCTCCTGCACATCCGCGATCTGGCCTTTGAGTTTTGTTTCGAGATTGTCCATGCGCAGCAGGTTGACCACAAGAAATGCGGCCTCCCAAGCCATGGCTTCAATATCTGCACGCCTGACCTGCTGCGCATTGCCGGTGCCTAATGACGAAATGCTCATGAACTCTCCAGGCAAGGATGAAATATGGGATGAGGTGATTAAGAAAGCAGGCTGGGGCGTTTCAAATCACGCGCTGCGCATATTGCTTTGTATCCTCGAGTGCATGTCATGCTCCTGCTTGAGCGCATTTGTCCGCGCATCGAAGGTTTCGTTGTATTTGGTCGAGTAGCTCTGCAGGCGCAACATGTCCAGGTTCTGGTTATTGCTCAGCGAGTCGATCTCGGACTTGATTTTTTCCACCAGGGCTTGCAGTTCACCCTTGTTGTCAAGGTTTAACGTCATCTCTGCGGCGGCTGCAGAAGCTTTGAGGTTTTCCAGCATCTTGCCGGCCTTGGTGTCGTCGTTCTCCGGGTCTTTGGGTTCTGGCTTTTCAAGTTGCGCCAATTTTTTCTCCGCGTCCATTTGTTTTCCGCGGTGAAGCCAAAATTCCTGTACCAGAGGCTCGTCCTTTCTATTGAGGGCTACCCTCATGAAATATGTTTCATAGGATTCGCCTTTTCGGTCTGAATTGGCATGCTCGTTCTTAAAATGGTCTTCTATCTTCTTCAGCTCGTTTCTGGAATCTCTCAGGATTTCATTCAAGACGGGAGTGAGCTTTTCTTTCTCGGAAAACCGCTCGGATTTTCGTTGCTCTTGAATTTCTTTCCAGTAATCTGAATCTTTAAGTTCTTTGCGCTGGTCCTTGATCAGATCGTCAATGGTCTTGCCGGTCTTGTCATCCTGGCCAAATTGCGCCATCAGCTCGCGCGCGCTGCTCATCGTCGCGTTGAGATTGCTGATAGTGCGGTTGCGGTCCTGTATTTCCTTGAGCTGGCCCTTGAGTTGCTCTTCCAGCAAGGCGGCGCGCTGGCCTTGCACCAGCTGGATCGCAGTGCCCAGGTCCATGGCATCGAGATCGGCCAGGCTGATCAGGGTGATGGAGCTGAGGTCAATAGCAAATTTGTCCATATCGGGTTCTCAGTAATGCAGGTCGGCGGACTTCACACCATGAAGCGCGGGCGGCGCGTGGGTTTGGCGCTTTTGCTGGGTGCCGTCAATCCGGCGCGCGCCAGCTCCTCGTGGAACTGTTGCTCTATATCCTGCTGGTCCTTCTCGAACGCCTGCCGGGCCTGCTCGTGCAGCTCGGGGGTCATGCGCGCTTGCAGCGCCGCGCGCACGCTGTCGGGGTCGAGCCCGAGGTCGCGATACATTGCTTCGCCCGCATCGAGATCGCGTTGCACCTGCTCAATCAGTGCCTGGGCCTGGGCCATGATGCTTTCGGGGGTGGTGTCGGCGGCCATTGGTAGTCCTTAGCGGTGCGGCATTGAAGGGCTGGGCAAAGCATTCGCGCCCTGTCCTGTCACCGTAAGTAACCGGTGGCGCGGTCTGGTTCCCGCGGCGTGCAGCGTTTTTTCTTGGCGCCGGAACCCGCCGTGGCCCGGTGTTACAGACAGAAGCGACAAGGGGCGCGTGTCATTCACCGGTAGGGGCCATGGCCAGAATCGAATCCTTCAATACTTCCTTGTCCGATGGCGCGGGCCTGCAAAGCCGTGCCCAGGGCGGCAGCCAGGCCGCGGTGGGACAGTTCGCGGGCCAGCCGGTGCAAATTGACGACGCCGATTCCATGCTGGCCGACGCAGCCAGGGAAGTCAGCCTGCACCACGCCGAACAGCTGGAGTCCAAGCATGCGGCCGATCGCCGCAAGGAGGGCCGGCGCTCGTTCGAGTCGCTGAGCATCGAGGCGATCCTGGACTATATGCAGCAGGCCAGGGTCTGTGAGGATGCCGGGCAACTGGCGCAGCTGGCCGGGCGCCTGCTGTCGGGTCAGGGTGACCCGGCGCATCTGGCGCAGCAGGCGTTTGGCGAGCCTTCCGCGCAATTCATGGCGCTGCATTTCGCCTTGCAGCAAGGCGAGCGCGACGGCGCGGCCCAGGAGGTGCTCGCGGAGCTGCGCGAGCTGCTGCAAGACCTGGAGATGCTGCATGGCCCGGCCATACGCGCGGATATCAACACGCTGGCAACGGCGGCCGAGGTGGGCACGAGCCGCCCGGACATCGCGCAGTTCCAGGCCACTTACCGCGATGTGGTGCTGGGCGAGACCTCGTTGGCCGGCACGCTCAAGCTGGCGGTCGAGCGCTTTGGCGACCAGGACTTCGCCCTCGGGCTGCAGCGCCTGACACAGGCCCTGGGCCAGGATATCGCCGCCACCCGACCGTCATGTGCGCCGGCCCGGCTGCAGACGCTGCTGACCGATCTTTTTCAGCTGGGCGTGGTGGCCGCGGTGCTCGATGGCTGCAAGGAGCTGCAGGCAACGCTGGGGCAAAAATATGGGGTTTGCGGCATGACGCCGGTGCTGCTGATGCGCGGCCTGATTGACGTCAGCGCCGAGAAATGGGCTTCGGCGCAGCGCTTCACCAGCCTGAGCGAGCGCTGCGGCATGCGCGAGGCCGAACCGCAAGTTCATTTTCTGACCGGCATCAGAGGCTTGCTGCGCGGCATGCCGGAGCGCGTTTTTGCCAGCAGCGAGCAGCGCCAGCTGGTGTTTGACGCCGCGCAGGAGGCGCTGGACGCGGCCATTGATCGCGAAGAGGAGGAATATTGAATGAAGCCCCCCCTGAGCGTCCATCGCCGCATGGCCGACCCCCGCTTCCCCCTCTCAACCTTCGCTTGCGGGGGGCTCCCGGCCAGGGGACGGCACCCTGGGTGCGGGCGGCGTCCTGAGCTCCGTCGAAGGGCTCGGTGCCCCCATGTTGGGACACGCCAGCTCCATGGACTGTTGGTGGTGCGCAGCGCCAGGGGTGGTTGACATGGGAAAACTGGCGCAGGTGCTTGCCGAGTTTGGCGACGACATTGGACTGCCGGCGCTGGCGCCCGGGCCGGACGGGAGTGTGCAGTTGCGACTGGGCTCGGGGGCGTTGCTCGGAGTGGCTGGCCAGGGAGACGAAGTGGTGCTGCACCATGCCGAACCCGTGCCCCATGGGCTGGCGGCGCTGCTGCTTCAGGCCATGCGGCAGCTCGCGCGCAGCGAGTCTGCGGCCGACCCGATACAGCTTGGCGTGCGAGCCACGGCGCAGGGGCAGTGGCTGGTCGTGGCGACCCGCCTGCCGCTCGAGCGCTTCAGCGCGCGAGAGATGCACCGGCTGGCCGGGCGGCTGCAGGCCTGGCTGGCGCAGGTACGCAGCGCGGGCTGAATTTCGCGCCTGCGTGGAACTGCTGCGCGCTGCGGGTTACCTATGGAACAGATACAAAAAGTCACCTCCTGGCCTTGGCTGGAACTCCGTACCTGAAGGACGCACATGTCAGACATCCGCTTCAACAGCCTGGTTTTCGACCGCGGCATTGAAAGCATCACGCACGCGCGCCCGGAAACCATGTCGACCATGCCCGAGCGCGGCGATGTGCCGCCTGCGGATGTGGGGGCACGCGCGCAGCTTGACGGCCTGCTGCAGCTCGCCTCGATGAATGACCGGCTGGATGCGGCGCTGCGCCCGCGGCTGGCAAATCGCGCGCTGCTGACGCCGGGGCGGTTTCATGCAGCCCTGGGCGCGGTGCACCAGTGGCTGCGCCAGAGCGCGCAGCAGTGCGCCAGCGATTCCGACAACGCCCGTGTGCTGAACCGGGCCACGCGCCTGCTGGGCGAGGAAACAAGCCTGCGCGAGCTGGTGCAGATGTTCCGCAGCGCGCTGTACCAGGGGTGAGCATGGCGCAGGATCTCCCCGATCTGGCAGCGGCTGGCGCCGTACTCACCGACCAGGACGCGCACCGCCAGGAGGTCGAGTTCATGGACCTGCTTGCCTATATCTACCTGCAGCATGGCCTGCCCGACAAGGCCGCGGTGCTGCTGCTGGCGCGCGATCTGCTGGTGCCTGACGATACGCGCGCGCTGCTGTCGCTGGCGCTGGCCCAGCTGCGTTCGGACAAGCCGAAAAAAGCCCTGCAGACGCTGGAACGGCTGGTGATCCTGGGCGCGATGGGGGCGGAATTTCATCTGATCAGGGCCCAGGCGCTGCAGGCGCTGGAGCAGCCGGCCGAAGCCGCCAGCGCCATGCGTGCCCACCTCGCCATGCTGGCCATTCCCGAGCGGCCCGTACCGCCGACCTCCGCCTGATTCTTGATCGGTCTCTTCATGTCGCAGTCTGTTGCCTTTTCCCGTTTGCAGCGCGCGGTCCAGCTGGCCACCAGCCGCAATGACCTGATCCTGGCGTTCTTCCTGGTGGCGGTCATCTTCATGATGATCCTGCCGCTGCCGACCTGGCTGGTCGACACGCTGATCGGCATCAACATGACGATTTCGGCGATCTTGCTGATGGTGGCGATGTATCTGCCGTCGCCGCTGGCGTTTTCGTCGTTCCCGTCGGTGCTGCTGGTCACCACGCTGTTTCGCCTGGGCATTTCAATTGCCACCACGCGGCTGATCCTGCTGCAGGGCGACGCCGGCCACATCATTGACACCTTTGGCAATTTCGTCGTCGGCGGCAACCTGGTGGTGGGGCTGGTGGTGTTCCTGATCCTGACCATCGTGCAGTTCGTGGTGATCACCAAGGGTGCCGAACGCGTGGCCGAAGTCGCGGCGCGCTTCTCGCTTGACGCCATGCCCGGCAAGCAGATGTCGATTGACGGCGACATGCGCGCGGGCACCATTGACATGGAGGAGGCCAAGCGCCGGCGCGGCATTGTCGAGAAGGAAAGCCAGCTGTACGGCGCGATGGATGGCGCGATGAAGTTCGTCAAGGGCGATGCGATTGCCGGCCTGATCATCGTGGCCGTCAACCTGCTCGGTGGCATCATCATCGGCACCATGCAGCGCGGCATGACGGCCGCCGATGCGGCCAAGACCTATTCGGTGCTGACCATTGGCGACGGCCTGATCGCGCAGATTCCGGCGCTGTTCATTGCCATCTGCGCGGGCATGATCGTCACGCGCGTGCAGACCGGAGACGGCCCGTCCAACGTCGGCAAGGATATAGGCGCGCAGGTGCTGGCCCAGCCGCGCGCGCTGCTGATCGCGGCGGCCGTGGCGCTGGGCATGGGCCTGATTCCGGGCATGCCGCTGCCGGTGTTCCTGGTGCTGGCGCTATTGGTCGGCGGCATTGGTTTTGTCATCATGCGCGGCATGCGCCGCGTGGTCGATGCCAGGACCGGTCAAGTGACCGAAATGCCGGCCTTGCAGGCCGCCGGCGACAAGCATCCCAAGCCGAAGAACGACGGCAGCGACGAGTTCGCGCCGACGGTGCCGCTGCTGATGGATGTGGCCGCGGCGCTGCAGGCCAGCTTCGATGCCGAGGTGCTCAACGAGGAGCTGCTGAAGATCCGGCGCGCGCTGTACTTCGATCTCGGCGTGCCGTTTCCCGGCATCCAGCTGCGCTTCAACAATGCGCTGCCGCCCGAGAGCTACAACCTGCTGCTGTCCGAAGTGCCGGTGTCGCAGGGCCGACTGCGCCCGGGCTATCTGCTGGTGCGCGAAACCGAGGCCAACTTGAACGCGCTGCAGATCCGCTATGAAAGCGATCGCCAGTTCCTGCCGCACATTCCCACGCTGTGGGTCAGCGATACGCTGCGCGACACGCTGACGCGCGCCGGCATCAGCTTCATGGACACCAGCAAGGTACTGACCTACCACCTGGCCTTCGTGCTGAAGAAATACTCGGCCGACTTCATCGGCATCCAGGAGACGCGCTTTCTGCTCAGCGCCATGGAGGGGCGTTTCCCGGACCTGGTCAAGGAATCGACACGCGTGCTGCCGATCCAGAAGATCGCCGAAATCCTGCAGCGCCTGGTCTCGGAGGACATCTCGGTGCGCAATCTGCGCGCCATCCTTGAATCGCTGATCGAGTGGGGGCAAAAGGAAAAGGATTCTGTGCTGCTGACCGAATACGTGCGCTCCACGCTCAAGCGCCACATCAGCAACAAGTATTCAAGCGGCCACAATGTGCTGCCGGCCTATCTGCTGGCGCCGGCGGTCGAGGACACGGTGCGCAGCGCGATTCGCCAGACCTCGGCGGGCAGCTATCTGGCGCTGGATCCGGCTGTGAGCAAGGCGCTGGTGGAAAACATCAAGAAGACCGTGGGCGACATCGGTGCCAGCCAGCAGCGGCCGGTGCTGCTGACCTCGATGGACATTCGCCGCTACATGCGCAAGATGATAGAGCAGGACCTGTATGAGCTGCCCGTGCTGTCCTACCAGGAGCTCACGCAGGAGATCAACATTCAGCCGCTGGCAAGGGTAGACCTGTGAAGACCGACGCCGCGCCGGGAGCTTGTGGTTCAGACCTTGGCGACTGCTTCGTCAAGGGTCTCGGCCACGGTAAACAGCGTGAGAAAGCCGCTCATGTCAAAGACGTCGCGCACCATGTCCTGCAGCGAGGTCAGCACCATCGTGCCCTTGCTGGCGCGCAGCTTCTTGCCGGCAACCAGTACGACGCGCAGGCCTGCGGAGCTGATATAGCTCAGGCCGGAAAAGTCCAGCACCAGACGCTGGCAGCCCGCATCGAGCTGCTCGCTCAGCAGATGCTCGAGTTCGGGAGAATTGCTGCTGTCCAGCCGCCCCAGGGGACGCAGGATGAGGATGTCGTCGCGGTGCTCGGTCTCGATATTCATGCGCCTAACCAATTCAATGAGGATGTTGATTGTCTGAACCAATACGCCATTCGATTGTATGGAGTGCGTGCCCGATTGGGTAGGGCATTGCGCGCCAAAAACCGATATTGTTCGCGCGCCGCAGGCGCAGCCGAGGTGCGCGCATGAGGCACCACGACGTTCACTTCGGCCCCCGCGCGGAGCCGGTCGAAACCTTGCCGGAGATCGAGCTTCGCATTCTCTCGGGCTGCCACCAGGGCGCCAGTCTGGACCTTGCCGCAGGCGCGGTGGTGCATGTCGGCAGCGACGGGGACTGCGATGTGCTGCTCAGCGACTGCGGCCTGGACGCCGACGCGCCGCTGCAGGTGTCATGGCGGGGCGGCCGCTGGTTCGTGCGGGCGGCGCAGGACGAGGCGCACGAGGCGCACGGGCACGGCGCCGGCGCATTGCCTGGCGTGGCACTGGGAGCCCCGGCGCTGATTGGACAGGTGCATGTCACGGTCTGCGCTGCACATCTGGACTGGAGCGCGGTCGAGCTGGCACGGCCGGCGCCGCGTGCCGATGCGACGCCGTTGCCCGAGGACGGCGCTCAATGCGCGGACGCGGCGCCGGCCGATGAGGCGCCGTTGCAGGCCGACGCGCCGCCGCCTGCCGCAGCGCTGGCGCGTGCCGCGCCAGCGCGCCGTCTGCTGGCGCTGCCCGCGGTGGGGCTGCTGGCCCTGGCGCTGCTGGGCACGGGCTGGGCGGTGTGGCGCCATGCACCCGACTCGGCACCCGTGAATCTGGCCAGCCACAGTCCGGCCGCACTGCAGCTGTCGCCGCAGGCGCAGGAGAGGGCCGTCAAGGAAGCAAGCCTGGCCATCGCACTGGCCGACCCGGCGCTGCGCATGCGGGTGGTGGCCAACGCCCAGGGCGGGGTCACGGTCAGCGGCTGGGTCGACAGCGCCGAACAGTTCGACCGTCTGGCGCAAGCCCTGTCCAGCCTGCGCCCGCTGCCCCGGCTGGCGGTGCGCACCGCGCAGGAGGTCTTCGATGCGCTGACCGATGTCGGCACGGCGCAGGGCCTGAGCCTGCGGTTCGCGCCCATGGGCGCGGGCAAGGTGCAGGTGCGGGGCGTGGTGCTGACCCCCGAGCTGCAGCAGCGCACGCTGGTGCAGCTGCGCCAGCGTGCGCCCGAAGGCATAGAGATCCTCGACGGACTGCGCGTCGCCGCGCAGCAAGGGCCGGAAGTCGTGCGCTGGCTGGGCGCGCAAGGGCTGACGGTCCGCCGGGCGGACTGGGATGGCGAGCAACTCGTGCTGACCGTGGAAGTCACCCCGGCGCAGCGCCAGCAGCTCGAACGCCTGCTGGCCCAGGCGCAGACGCCGCTGAGCGATGTGCCTTTCGTGCTGCAGACGCAGCTTGTCAAGGAGGCGGCCGCAGCGCGCCGGCTCAGTCTGGCCGAAGCCGGCCTGCCGTTTGGCATTCGCAGCGTGGTGGGCGGTGACGCACCCTATGTGGTGCTCGCCGATGGCGCCAAGCTGCAGCCCGGCGGCGCGCGCGCCGGCTGGCGGCTCGCGGCCATTGCGCCCGATCACCTGGTATTCGACAGCCCGAGACGATTGGAAGTCAGCCGATGAAATTGCTATTGCCCGACGCCGTGAAGTCGCTGCAGCCGCAGGCCATGAGCCCGCTGGAAGAGCGCCTGCGTGGCGCGAACGCGGCGCAGGCGCGCAAAGAAACCCTGTCCCAGCTGGCAGAACTGGAGCAGCGCACGCGCGTCAGCATGGCGGCCGGCGTGGTGCCGGAGCGCTACCGCGAACTCGCGGCGTTGCTTGATGCCAGCCTTGCCGCGCACGAAGTGCTGGCCCATTTTTCGCCCCCCCCGCCTCCCGCAGGCAGCAGTCTCCCCCACCAGGGACAAGAAAGGAAATAGACCATGAGCATCACCTCTGGCCTGTCGTTCAGCTGGATCAGCAACACGCTCGGCGAGGCCACCTCAAAGCGCGAAGCCTCGCTGCAGAACACGCTGACGTCGATGGGCGACAACCCTAGCACCGCCACGCTGCTGACAGTGCAGCATCAGATCCAGGACTGGACCATCTTCGTTCAGACCTCGACCACCATGGTCAAAGCCATCGGGGATGCCTGCAAGGACATCATTCACAAATCGGCCTGAGCACGGCCGGCGCCACAGTCAGCGCCGCGTCGGCGGCGCGGCCGCAACCACTTCCGCCATGTTGAGCAACAGCAGGGGCGGATACAGCTCCAGCGCCTGGGCCGTGGGAATGTTCAGCAGCACAGAAAAGCGCTGCAGCGTCGCCGTGGGAATCGCGCTGACGGGCTTTTTGTCGACCAGGATCTGGCGCGCCATGGCGCCGGCAAAGCGGCCGACGCTGGTGTCGTTGGCAAACAGCCCGAACAGGCAGCCCGAGCGCCGCACTATGCTTTCTGTGCTGCAGAACGTCGGCAGCTGGTGGCGCAGCGCGGCTTGCATGACGGTGTCGCGGTGGTGGAATGCGAGGAACGCGACCGGGCCGATGTAAAGCAGGTCGGCGCCCCGCGCCGCGATGTCGGCCACCAGGGGCGCGATCTGCGCCGGATCGGGTGCCTGGCCGGCGCTTGGCGCGAGGCTGGCTTCGATCACCTGCACTCCATGGCGCGCGGCCTGCGCCCGCAGGTCGCGCAGGATGATCTTCGAATTCGGCTCCGCCGGGTTGTGCAGGTAGCCGATCCTGCGAAATGGCCGGTAGGCCAGCAGGGTGTTGAATTGCAGCTCCAGCGGCGCGACATGGGTGACGCCGGTGATGTTGCGCTCGGGCTGCAGCGGGTTCTCGATCAGGCCGGCGCTGACCGGGTCGGCGACTTCGGTGAACACCATGGGCGTGCCGCGCAGTGGATTGCCGGCCTGGCTGTCGTCATGGCGCCCGGCAAGGGCCAGCGACGTGGGCGTGCCCAGGGCGTAGACCAGATCCGGACGCAATGCCGCGACCTGCTGGCGCAGCGCTGCGTCATCGAGCCGGTTGCCGGAGTAGCGCACTTCAAGGTAGCGCACCGGAACGTTCTCGTGCTCCAGGTAATGGCGAAAGCCGGCCTCGGTGCGCTGCGCCGCATGCGGCAGCACCATGACGATGTTGAACGGCGCGGCGGCGGCGGCCGATCGCTGCGGCGCGGGGGGGCTGGCGCTGTCCACCGGCGACTGGGCCGGGGCACCGCCCCCCAGGCACAGGCTCAGGTACATCGACCAGCGCAGCAAAGAGCGTGGCGGGCGCAAAGGCAAGGCGCTGGATTTCATGGCAATCTCCGGCAAGGCAACGGGGGGCGGCAGGCGCTTCATGGTGCGCCGCCCTTGTAGGTCAGCGCCACGACGGTGATGTCGTCGGCCTGGGCCGACCCGGCTTCAAAGCGCCGCACTTCCTCGACGATGCGTTCGGCCAGCTGGCGTGCCACGCCGCGCCGCTCGGGCAGGGCCTGGAAAGTCTGCGCCACCTGCAGCAGCCGTGGATCGCCAAACAAGCTGTCGTGGCCGTCCGTGGCTTCGGTCACGCCATCGGTGAACAGCAGCAGGCTGTCGCCCGCCGACAGCTGCAGCGTGTCTTCGTGGTAATGCTGGCCTTCGAGCACGGCCAGGCCCATGTTGCGGCCCTTGGGGAAAAACTCCGCGCTGTCCTGGCGCAGCAGCAGCGGCGGGTTGTGGCCAGCGTTCACATAGGTCAGCTGGCCGGTGGACAACTGCAGCACCGCATAGAACACGGTAACGAACATCATCTGGTCGTTCTCGGTACACAGCTGGTCGTTGAGCGCGGCAATGGTCGCTCCCGGCGTGCGCAGAAACAGGCCGTTGCTCTTGAGCAGGGTGCGCGAGATTGCCATGAAGAACGCCGCGGGCACGCCCTTGCCCGATACGTCCGCGACCACGACCGCCAGGTGATCGTCGTCAATGGCGAAGTAGTCGTAGAAGTCGCCGCCGATTTCCTTGGCCGCGATCATGGTCGCGGCAATCTCGATCTCGGGCCGGTCCGGCGTCTGGCGCGGCAGGATGGACAGCTGCATCTCGCGCGCGATCTCGAGCTCCTGCTGCAGGCTGGCCAGCATGGCCTGGGTCTGCACCGAGGCCTGCACTTCGCGCAGCAGCTTGAGCAGCCGGTTCTGCTGGGTGCTCACCAGGCCCGACATCCGGCCCAGAATGCTGGCCAGATCGGCCAGCACGTTTGGCGCCTCGGCGGGGGCACCGCCGCCCGGCGCCGGGGCGACTTGCGCGCCCAGGGCCAGCAGGATCTCCTCGCGCGATGCGGGGTCCAGGCTTTCGGCGAGACTTCGCAGCTGGTCGCGGATCAGGCGTTCCTGCTGACGCCGGGAGCGTAGGCGCTCCTGGCGCAGCGTCTCCAGGCTCAGCAGCTCGGAGCGGATCTGCAGCACGCCGCGCGCGACGGCGCCGGATTCGTCCTCTGCATCCTCTTCGCCGGCATACAAGGCGACCTCGGTCCGGCCCTGGGCCAGCGCCTGCAGCACCGCGATGTTGCGCGCCAGCGGATCCAGCGCGTGGCTCAGGAACAGCCACAGGCCGGCGATGACCAGTGCCAGCGCGGTGATGATCTGCGTGCCCGCGTGCTGCATGAAGCGCCGGTCCGGGTGCGCGTTGGCGGGCAAGGGGCGGCTCCAGACCAGGTTGCCGATGACGCTGGCGCTGGCGCCGATCAGCGGCTGGCTGATCAGCTGCAGCGCGGGCCGCCCGGCCAGCCGCGCATCATCGGCGTCCAGCGTCAGCACCTGCGTTGCGCGCGGCGGCACGACGATGCTGGCAAACAGGCGGTCATCGTGCGGCGTGCCGGTCACGGTGTTGCCGCGCATGTTGAGCAGGTGGAATTCCCCCTGCAGACGCTGCGCCAGCGTGGGCAGCACGGCGGCGGCGTCCTGGCCCAGCACCAGCACCAGCGGCCCGACGCGCGTGCGCTGCAGCCAGAGGTATTCGCGTGCCGACCGCTGGTGCAGGCCCTGGGTGGGCAGTGCCCGCGCCAGCGCCGCCGGCTCGAGCAGCGGCTCGGCGTCGCCTCCGCCGCCGGCCGTGGCGCGCAGATGCGCGCGCTCGTCAAACAGGTCGATGCGCAGGCCCGGATGGCTTTTTGCCAGCGCCTGCATGCGCTGCTCCAAGCTGTTGTGCGGGCCTTGCGCCAGTTGCGCCGCCAGCTGTTGCAAGGCCGCGATCTGCTGCGCCTGCCAATGCTCCCAGGCGTAGGCCTGGGTCTGCAGCAGCAGGCGCTGCTGCTGCGCGCGGGCATGCGCCAGGGTCTGCCAGACCAGGGCCGCGGCCAGCAGGCCCAGGCACAGCGTGCCCAGGGTCAGTGCCTGGAACAGGCGCCATCTAAGCGACATGGCCGCCTCTCGCCCTTGCCGGGGCCAGCCAGAGCAGCAGCCAGGCCAGTGCCGGCGTCCAGCCCTGCAGGCCCAGCAGCAGGGCGGCCCCGCTCAGCGCGGCCCCGAGCGCTCCGCCCAGCAGCAGCCACTGGCTGGTGGCGTCCTGCGACGCCCGCGCGGCCTGTGCCAGACGCTGGCCCAGCAGCATTCCCAGCAGACCCGGCGCCAGCCAGGCGACAGGGGTCAGTGCTGGCAGCGGCCAGGCTGCGGCCAGTTGCAAGGCCAGCGCCAGCAGCCCCATCACCGCGCTCAGCCCCGAACGCCACGGCGACGGCGCGGCGGGCGCGCTCCGGCGTGGCCAGAACCAGACCAGCGCCAGGCCCACGCCCAGCGCGCATTGCTGCAGCAGCGCCGGCGCTGCGGCCGTATCCGCCGCAGCCACCAGGCCGGCCACCAGCGGGCCGGTGGCCAGGCCGCCGGCCAGGCCCAGGGTGGACCAGCGCCACGCGGGTTCGGCGCGCGCCGGCGCGGCGGCGCGCGCCATGCGCACCCTCCAGGGGCTGTGGGCCACATCCCAGCGCAGCGCAAAACACAGTCCGCAGGCCATGGGCAGCAGCAGCGCCAGCGCTGCCCAGTGGGGGCGCAGCGCCGCATGCACGTAGTAGCCCAGCGCGGGCGCGAGCCACAGCAGCCCGCTCCACCATCCCAGCAAGGCGGCGCCGGGGAGGGCGGGCTGCGCATGCGCAAACCCGGGGTGGGTGTCGGGGTGGGTCTGGGCGCGGGTGCAGGCGGCCAGGGCGGCGCCGGCGAAAACGCCATTCCAGGACGCGATCCAGCCCGGGTGTGGCTCGCTGCCCAGCAGCAGGGTCAGCGGCGCCAACAGCAGCGCGGCCTGGCTCAGGATCAGCACGCCCAGCGTGGTCATGCGCAGGCGCGCGCCCAGCTTCCAGCCTGCGGCTGTCGCAAGCACCAGCAGGCCCAGGCAGGCCGCTGCCAGCGCCGGCTGCCAGCGGCTGTCGGCCGTGCGCGCGCAGGCCTGCAGCGCGTAGGTCAACGGTGCGACGGCGCCCAGGCACAGCAGCAAGGCCAGCCACAGCGACTGGGACTGTACGGCCACCAGCCGCAGGGTGGCCGGCGCGGCATCGGCAAAGCGCTCATGGCCTTCGACCTGCTGCAGGATCTGATCCAGGTAGTCGCGCCGCAACTGCTGGGGTTCGGTGCGCCGCAGCGAAGCGATCAGCAGGCGCATGCGCATCATGCGCTCGTGCTGGCCGCGCATCGCATGCGCGACTTCCTGCACGCGCAGGTCAAATGGCTTGCGCTGCGGCAGCACCAGCAGCTGGCGGTAGTCGCTGCGCGCCGCCCAGCGCGCAATCATGCGCAGGCCATGGTTGCGCAACCATGGCCCCTGGGCACAGGCAAAGCGCGCGCCCAGATAGGCCAGCGCACTGAACAGCAGCACGGCCGGAACCAGCAGGCCCAGCAGCTGGCGCGTGCCCGGCAGACTGTCGTTGTGCAGCTGCAGCGTCACCCGGGCCTGCACCGCGCCCGCGGGCGCGACATCGGCAGCGCCGACGCTCAGCCGGCCCGCGTCGACCCGGTCAAGGCCCTGACTGTGCCAGAGCAATCTGCCAGCCGCATCATGCACCGTGATCTGCGTCACGTCGGCATGGTTGCCGTGCCAGCGCTGGAGAAATTCCGGCACCCCCACGAGCTTGGGCAAGGCAATGCCGGCGGCGGCGGCCTGGGCCAGATTCTGTGCAATGGACTGTGCCATCAACTGCGCGCGGGTCTGCGCCGCCTGCGCGCGCAGTGCCTGCATCTGGCGCTCATGGATCTGCGACAGCAGGGCCGCAGCCAGCGCCAGCAGCACGGCGGCCGCGCCGCCCAGCCACACCGCGGTCCAGTCACGGGAAGGCTTTCGGCTGCGCGGGCGCGTCATTCCATGCGCTCCACGGCATCGAGCCGCTGCGCGCCCTCATCGAGCCGCTGGCCGGTGGCCGCAAGCCGCGCTTCCACCTGGGCCAGCCGGCCGCGCGCTTGCGCGCGCCGCAGCCGGCGCTGCGGCGCCGCGGCCAGCCAGCCCACGGTCATGCCGGCCAGGGCCGTGGCCAGCAAGGTCAGCAGCAGCGCAGGGGTCAGCAACTGGTCGGAAAAATAGCCGGTGGTGCGGGTGGCGTAGGTGGCGCTGACATGGCCCGCGGTTTCGCCAAACGGTTGGCTCAGGTCAAGCCCCATCACCGGGGTGGATTCAATCAGCGCCTGCCAGGGGCGGTGCCGTGCCGCGCCCTGCAGCGCTGCGGCCAGGGCCGGCGGCGGCAGCGGCTCGCCGACCGTGCCGCGGTCGGTACTGAACAGCGCGCGGCCGGCGCTGTCCAGCACATCCAGGCTGTGCAGCTGCGGGTCCGTGGGCAAATGCTTCTCGAGCAGGCCTTGGATGCGCGGGTTGTGCGGCAACTCCAGGCCCAGCGACAGCTCGCCTTCGAGTTCGCCCTGGATCTCGCGCAGCGTGAGTTCGAGTTGCGCACGCTCCATGGTCTGCAGCTCCTGCTGGCGCCAATGGTCAAGCAATCCAGCGATCAGCAGCACGCCGCTGAGCACGATCAGCAGCCACAGACCGCCGACTTCAAGCAGCGGGCCGGCGAAGGTGCGCGAGGGGGGTGGGGCTGTGCGGATGTGCATGTCACAATATTCAAACAACAGCGCAACGCCGCTGCGCGGGACTGGCACCCCGCGTATTCAACAGCCCCTGATTCAACGGTCGCTTATGAAGAATTCCGTTTCCCTGAGGTGTGATCTGCATGGCACGGTCCAGGAATTGCCGGCCTTTTTCAAGCGCCTGGAGGCATGGGCGCAGGCCGCTGAACTTCCCGCGGGTCCGATGGCAAAGCTCAGCCTGATGCTCGAGGAGCTGCTGACGAATGTCGCCATGCACGCCTATGCCAGCCAGGGGGGGCCGGTATCGGTTGCGGTGGAATTCATTCCGCCGCACACGCTGCAATCGGTGATTCGCGATCAGGGGCCGGCGTTCGATCCCACCGGTCTGGCTGCGCCTGACCTGGACATGGCGATGGAAGAGCGGGGCATAGGCGGCTTGGGCGTGCATTTTGTGCGCAGACTGGCCGAGAGGTTTTCCTATCGGCGCGATGGCGGTTGCAACGAGGTGACGTTGGACTACTCCCTGGTAGGTAACACCAGCCGCTGAATCGTCTCGCGCGCGGCGCCAATTGAGCGGGCGGGCCTGGCCCGCGCGTTCAGGCGCTCACGGGTCCGGGCACCCGGTCCTGGACGGCAAAGCGCGCCAGCGTGGAAATTCCGCTGTCGGCCCGCGCCACATCATCGAGTACGCGCAAGGTCGTGGTCCAGCGGTCGGGCGTGACTTCGGCCACCGCATAGCCGCGCTTGTCAGGGCGCGCGAGCAGGATGTGCGGGTTGTTGTCGGCGATCTGCCGGGCGCGTGCGCGCGACGTCTTGCTGTGCGAGGTCATGGAGGTGCCGCAGAACTCGCTGGCGATCACCGCGGAATCCGGGTCGGAGAAATCGCCCAGCACGCGGCTCACATAGTTCTGGTGGAGATCGCCGCCGAGCACGACGGCGTTGCGCACCGCGCTGGCGCTGATCGCCTCGCACACCCGCTGGCGGCAGGCGGGATAGCCGTCCCAGGTGCTGCTGTTGTAGCTTTCTTCGGGCGCCTTTTTGTAGTTGCGACGCGAGAACATGGTCTGCTGCGCAAGAACGCTCCAGCGGGTCTGGGCATGCGCATCCTGCAGCAGGCCCTCGGCCAGCCAGTGCTCCTGGGCGCGGCCCAGCATGGAGCGCTCGGGGTCCAGCATTTCGGCGCAGCGGTCGGGCGAGACCGACGCCGGCGGGTTGCCGCCCGCCGGCCGGCAGGGCTGGGGCTGGCTGTACTGGCGGGTGTCGAGCATGTGCCAGCGCAGCAGCCTGCCCCAGGCATGGCGGTCATGGATCTTCACGCCGCTGCCCAGGCCTTCGAGGCCCTGGGTGAGGCAAGAAGCGCGCAGCGGCATGTTTTCGTAGAACGCCTGATAGCCCTGGCCGCGCATGGCGAGGAACGGGCCTTGCGGGCCAAGGCCTTCGCGACCGGCGTAGTCGTTCTGCACTTCATGGTCGTCCCAGGACACCAGCCACGGGCAGGCGCGGTGCGCGGCCTGCAGCTGGGCATCGGTGCGGTACAGCGCGTAGCGGTCGCGAAAGTCCTGCAGCGTCCTGGCCGTGGCCAGCGTGTGGCTGCGCACCAGCGCCGGGTTGGGCGGCGTCTTGGGCATCGCGTACTCGTAGATGTAGTCGCCGAGAAACAGCACGGCGTCGAGATCCTCATCGAGCATGTGGCGGTAGCCCGCGTAGTGGCCTTGCTCCCAGCGCTGGCAGGAGACAAACGCAAAGCGCATCCGCTGCGGCATGGCGTGGGCATCGGGTGCGGTGCGCGTGCGCGCGGTCTGCGTGACGGCATCGCCGTGCATGAAGCGGTAGTAGTACCAGCGGTCGGGCCGCAGGCCGTGCACTTCGACATGCACGCTGTGTCCCAGTGCCTCCAGGGCCTGGGCCGTGCCGCGGCGCACAATGCGCGCGAAACCATCGTCCTCGGCGATTTCCCAGCGCACGGTCAGCGCGGGCGGCAGGGCAGGGCGTGGCGTGTCGGCCGCGACGCTGCCCGGCACCGGGCCGTCCAGCAGACGTGTCCAGAGCACAAAGCCATCGGGCGCTGGCGATCCGCTGGCAACGCCCAGGGGAAAGAGATCGCGTTGCCGCAGCGTTTGCGACCCGCTCCAGCGGGGCCAGGCGGTGGCAGCGGCGGCACTGGACGCCAGGCGGAAAAGATCACGGCGAAGCATGCAAGGGACTCCTGGTCGGGCGCGGACAAGGGCCGCGCCCGACCCGATGCTACTCGCTGCGCGCGCCCGGGTTCAGGCCACGGCGCGGTCCGCGCCCTGTGCCTCCCAGTGGCCGCTGACCAGGCCTTGGGGCTTGCGCGCGGCGCGCACCGTCGCGCAGTCCTCCCAGGCATCCATCTGCACGCTCAGGCCCGCATACACGCCATAGCCGGGTCCGGCGCAGATCTCGCCTTGCGCCTGCAGTGTTTCGCCGGCCTTGATCGCGCCGGCCGCAGTGATCGCGCCGCGCGCGCGTATGCCCCAGTCGGCCTGCAGGTGCTTGCCGCAGTGCAGGTCAGCGCCCGCATCGATGCCGTGGCTGGCATGCACATTGCCGTGGGCCGTCAGCGCGCCGCCGCTGCGCAGACTCTTGGCGCAGCGGATGTTGCCGTGCACCAGTAGCTCCTGGCCGATCTGGCCTTCGCCGCTGAGCGCCAGATCGCCCTGGCAGTCCAGGCCCCAGCCGGTGCGCAGCTTCTCGCAGCTCAGGCCGCCCTGGGTCTCCACGCTCCACGCGGCCTTGACGGTGCCGCCCGCCTGCAGCGCGCCGCCGCAGAAGATCGCGCCGCCGCTCAGGATGTCCTCGCCCGCCTCGAGTCGCGCGGCGCGTATGCCCGCGCCCACCTGCAGGCTGCGGCCCACGCGCAGCACGCCCGCGACGCGCACGTCGCCGTGCACGATCACGCTGCCCGCGAACACCAGGGCTTCGGCTTCGAGGTGCTCGAGGTGCAACTCGGCATCGGTGGGGCCGAACTGCGACAGCAGCCAGCAGGCGTCTTCGATGCGCCCGTCGCGCACCAGGTTGTCGAGCAGCAACTGGTAGTCGCGGCCCTCGTGCTGATGGCGAATGAACCAGCGAAACCCTGCGGCGCAGGGGCTCTTGGCTTTGAGAAAATCTTTGGAGAATTCCATGGCAGTCCGCAAACAATGGCGCGCAGTGCGTGCAGCGCTGCGCCAACGTGCAGCCAGGAAAAAACCCGGGTGGTTTGGAAATCCTGGCGTGCTCCATGCAAAGGAGCTTGCGGCGCAAGCCCCTGTGGGGCCGTGCGGGAAGTCAGTCGGCCTGTGCCGTGGACTGAGCTTTCCGCACGGCGGCGGAAAGCAGGGCCGTAAAGCCGCAAAGGCTGATGAAGGCGGTGGGAACGCCGGTATGCCCGGGCGCCGACGCGCAGCGCTGCGCCGCAGGCAGGGCCTGGTCAGCGGGCGAAGGGAAGGCGATGGGCATGGAAATGGCGGCAATGGAGTGGCGCAATTATCGCATCGCCGGCATTTCCCCGTGGCCCCAGGGCCTGGCGCGCATCCATGTAAAAACCTATATACAGCTCTGTCACGTGGCATCGCTACCCGCGCTTGCCAGCAGATTCGTTAACATGACCCTCCCTTTTCACGCCGTGGCCCCCGGGCCCCGTGCTCCTGCGGTCAGGGGCTTGCTGGGCCGGTTGCCGGCCCGCGCGCACCGACCGCGTTGATGATGGCAGAGACCTGAACATGAACTCCACTCCTCCCTCTTTCCTGTCGCGCATCGCGCTTGCCGTGAGCAGCTTCTTCGCCATCCTGGGCGATGCGCGCTTCGCGGCCAACGTCGCGCGGCTGCGTGGCGGCGAAGCGTTTGCGGCCGATGTGCCGGCGCCGGTCGCCACCGCGCCCGCCCCTGTTGCAGCGCCCGCTCCTGTTGCCGCGCCCGCACCGGTCGCCGCGCCCGTGCCGGCCTCTGAAACCAGCGCGCTGCAACTGCTGGGCTTGCTGCAGCGCGAAGCGCGCTTCGTCGACTTCGTGCAGGAAGACACCACGGGCTACAGCGATGCCGACATCGGCGCCGCGACGCGCGTCGTGCATGCGGGCTGCCGCAAGGTGCTGGCCGAGCATTTCACGCTCGAGCCGGTGCGCGCAGAAGCCGAAGGCGCCCGCGTGACGCTGGCCCAAGGCTTTGACGCCACGGCCGTGCGCCTCACGGGCAATGTTGTCGGCCAGGCGCCGTTCACCGGCACGCTGGGCCACCGCGGCTGGCGCGTGAGCGCCACGCGCCTGCCCCAGCTGACCGACGCCAAGGCGGCCAGCGTGATTGCCCAGGCCGAGGTGGAACTGTGAGCGGCGGGCGTTACAGCATAGGCATCGATCTGGGCACCACGCATTGCGCGCTGTCGTGGGTCGATCACCAGGCCAGCGATGGCGACCAGGTGGTGCATGGCGTGCTCGACATTCCGCAGCTCACGGGCCCGGCCGCGGTCGAAGCCAAGCCGCTGCTGCCCTCGTTTCTCTATCTGCCGCATGAAAGCGAACTCGCTTCCGGCGACCTGGCGCTGCCCTGGGGGGCGCAGCAGGACTTCGCCGTCGGCGAACTTGCGCGCACGCGCGGCGCGGCCACGCCCATCCGGCTGGTGAGCAGCGCCAAGAGCTGGCTGTGCCATCCGGGCGTGGACCGGCGCGCGCCGCTGCTGCCGGCCGATGCGCCCGAGGAAGTGCACCGCATCTCGCCGCTGACGGCGTCCATCCGCTATCTGTCGCACCTGCGCTGGGCCTGGGAGCAGGCGCATCCCGAAGCGCCGTTTGATGCCCAGGACATCACGGTGACGATTCCCGCGTCGTTCGACCCTGCAGCGCGCGAACTCACGGCCGAGGCCGCGCGCGCCGCCGGCTTTGAGCAGCTGACGCTGCTCGAGGAGCCGCAGGCCGCGCTCTACAGCTGGATCCAGGGCAGCGCGGGCGACTGGCGCCGGCAGGTCCGGCCCGGCGATGTGATCCTGGTCGTCGACGTCGGCGGCGGCACCACCGATCTGTCGCTGATGGCCGTGCTGGAGAACGCCGGCGAACTGAGCCTGCAGCGCGTGGCCGTGGGCGAGCACATCCTGCTGGGCGGCGACAACATGGATCTGGCGTTGGCCTATGGCGTGGCGCGCAAGCTCGCGGCAGAAGGCCGCCAGCTCGATGCCTGGCAGACGCGCGCCCTGGCCCATGCCTGCCGCGCGGCCAAGGAAGCGCTGCTCAGCGACGCCACGCTCGACAGCGTTCCCGTGGTCGTTCCCAGCCGCGGCTCCAAGCTGATTGGCGGCTCGGTGCGCACCGAAGTCACGCGCGCCGAACTCACGCAGATCCTGGTTGACGGCTTCTTCCCGCAGGTGGCGGCCAGCGACAGGCCGCTGACGCGCGCGCGCGCCGCGCTGACCCAGCTGGGCCTGCCCTATGCGCAGGACGCGGCTGTCACGCGCCATCTCGCGGCCTTCCTCTCGCGCCAGGCCGGCGCCACCGAAGCCATCGAAGGCCTGCAGGGCACGCAGCCCGCAGGCGCGAGCTTTCTCCACCCTTCGGCCGTGCTGTTCAACGGCGGCGTGCTCAAGTCGGGCCTGATTGCCGAACGCCTGCTGTCGGTGCTCAATGGCTGGCTGGCCGCCGAAGGCGCTGCGCCCGCACGGCTGCTCGGCGGTGCCGATCTCGATCTGGCCGTGGCGCGCGGCGCGGCCTATTTCGGCTATGTGCGGCGCGGCCGCGGCGTGCGCATTCGCGGCGGCGCGGCGCAGTCGTACTACGTGGGCGTCGAATCCAACATGCCGGCCATTCCCGGCATGGAGCCGCCGCTGTCGGCGCTGTGCCTGGCGCCCTTCGGCATGGAAGAAGGCACGGAAGTCACGCTGGACGCGCAGGAATTCGGCCTGGTCGTGGGCGAGCCCGTGCGCTTGCGCTTTTTTGGCTCGTCGACGCGGCGCAACGACCAGGTCGGCAGCCTGCTGGAGTTCTGGGGGCCCGAGGAACTGGTGGAACTGCAGGAAATCGAAATCCATCTGCCGGCGCAAGGCCGCGCGCCCGGCGAAGTCGTTGCCGTGCGTCTGCATGCCAGCGTGACCGATATCGGCACGCTTGAATTGCATGCCGTTCCGCTGGGCAGCGACGAGCGCTGGAAAGTCGAGTTTGATGTGCGCAAGGATCAATGATGCACCCCCTGAGCCGCGTCGCGGCTTGGGCCGCCCCGGCTTCCCCCTCTCAACCTGCGGTGGAGGGGGGCGCCCGGCCAGGGACGGCAGCCTCGGTGCGGGGCGGCCCTTCCTCGCTGCCCCCTTGCTGGGGCGCGCCAGTTGCATCGGTTGTGAACGATGCGAGCGCTCTAACTGATTTGGTCACGGGAGTGCGCTAATGTCACCGCAGTACATCGTCGGCATTGACCTGGGCACCAGCCATACGCTGCTGGCCTATGCGCCTGCCGATGGCAGCGCGCCGGTCACGCTGCTGCCGATTGCGCAGCGCGTTTCCACGGCGGAAATCGCCGCCGCGCCGCTGCTGCCTTCGCTGCGCTATCAGGCGGGCGAGGGCGAGCTCGCGCCCGCGACCTGGCAACAGCCCTGGCCGCCCTTGTTTTCCAGCGAGACCAGCCCTGCCTTGCTCGGCCGCTACGCCCAGGATCTGGGCGCCCAGGTGCCGGGCCGGCTGGTGAGCAGCGCCAAGAGCTGGCTGTCGCATGCCGGTGTCGATCGCTCGGCGCCCATACTGCCCTGGGGCGCGCCCGAAGGCGTGGCCAAGATTTCGCCGCTGCAGGCCAGCGCCAGCTACCTCGCGCACCTGCGCGCGGCCTGGGATGCGCAGTTTCCCGCAGCGCCGCTGGCGCAGCAGGAGCTGGTGCTCACGGTGCCGGCGTCGTTTGACGAAGGCGCGCGCGCGCTCACGCTCGAGGCCGCGCAGCTTGCCGGGCTGCCGCCGCTGCGCCTGCTCGAGGAGCCACAGGCCGCGCTGCACGACTGGCTGCTGATGCAGTCGGCCCAGGTCGGCGAGGCGCTGCAGGGTACCGAATGGCTGCTGGTGGTCGACATTGGCGGCGGCACCACCGATCTGAGCCTGGTGCAGGTGCAGGCCACCGCGGGTCTGCCCGAACTCGCGCGCCGTGGCGTGGGCGCGCACCTGATGCTGGGCGGCGACAACATGGATCTGGCGCTGGCGCATGGCCTGGAAGCCGAAATGGCCGCGCCCCAACCGCGCCTGTCGGCCGCGCGCTTTGCGCAGCTTGTGCAGCGCTGCCGCGTCGCCAAGGAGCAGCTGCTGGCGCCCGATGCGCCCGAAGCCGTCACGGTCACGCTGCTGGGCAGCGGCACGCAGCTGATGGGCGGCGCGCGCTCGGCGCAGCTGCGCCGCGAGAGCGTGCGGCAGCTGCTGCTGGAAGGATTTTTCCCGCTGCAGCCCGCCGACGCGCGGCCGCAGCAGCGCCAGGCGGGCCTGCTGGCCTGGGGTCTGCCCTATCCCTTTGACGCGGCAATCACGCGCCATCTCGCGGCGTTTCTGGGCGCCCATGCGGGCCTGCTGGGCGGGCGCATGCCCGACAGCGTGCTGTTCAACGGCGGCGTGTTCCATGGCACGGCAATTGCCGAACGCATGGTCGAGCAACTCACGCAATGGCGCGGCGCACCGCTGCGCGTGCTGATCAACGAGCACCCGGACTGGGCTGTGGCGCGCGGCGCCGTCGCCCATGGCCTGGAGCGCGCGCAGCGCGGCCGGCCCGACGCTGCATCGGCGCCGCCCCGGGGCCTGCGCATTGGCGGAGGCTCGGCGCGCAGCTATTTTCTGCGGCTGGACAACGACGACAGCCGTCTGCGCGCGATCTGCCTGCTGCCCCAGGGCAGCGAGGAAGGCCTGGCCCAGCGCCTCGCAGGCCAGCGTTTTTCGCTGCGCCTGGGCCAGGCCGTGCGCTTTCATCTGCTGGCATCAACCGCGCCGGGTCCGGTGGCGGCCGGCGATGTGCGCGATCTCGCCGGCCAGGAACTGGTGCATCTGCCGCCGCTCACCGCCGTGCTGCCCGCGCCTGCGGGCCGCGAACGCGCCCAGGTCGAAGTGCTGCTGCAGGCGACCATGACCGAAGTCGGCACGCTGGAAGTGCAATGCGTGGCCGTGCAGGACCCGGCGCAGACCTGGCCGCTGGTGTTTGCCGTGCGCGCCGCAGCCGCTGCTGCTGCCGAGCCGCCGGCGCCCGCCGATGGCGGGCTGGCGCGAGCAATGGCGCAGATCGAGCGCGTGTTCGGCAGCCAGGACCAGAGCGTGACCGCCAAGGAGGTCAAGCAGCTGCGCTCGGCGCTGGAAAAGATCCTGGGCGCGCGCGAAAGCTGGGATCTGGCGCTGCTGCGCATGTTGTTTGACGCGCTGTTGGCGCGCGCCAGGCGCCGCCGGCGCACGCCCGAACACGAGCGCAGCTGGCTCAATCTCGCGGGCTACTGCCTGCGTCCCGGCGTGGGTGCGGAACTCGACGACTGGCGCATGGACCAGGTCTGGGCGCTGCATGACCAGGGCATTGCCCATGCGCAGGACAGCGGCAACTGGGCCGAATGGTGGATCTTCTGGCGGCGCGCAGCCGCGGGCCTGAGCGAAGTCCGGCAGATGCAGTTGCTTGAAGACGTCGCCGGCCACATGCAGCAGGCCGGCCAGCGCACGCAGGGCAAGTCGTCGGCCCTGTCGCCCGCCTTGGGCAGCTATGACGACATGGTGCGGCTGTTTGCGGTGCTGGAAAACGTGCCCTGGGCCTACCGGCTGGAAATGGGGCAGTGGATGCTGGAGCGCCTGGCCAGGCCCGGTGAATCCATGCAGACCTGGTGGGCGCTGGGGCGCATCTGCAGCCGCGTGCCGCAGAGCCCCGCGGGCGCGCACCAGATCATTCCGCCCGAGCAGCTCGACCCATTTCTTGCCGCCGTGCTGGCCCAGGACTGGCGCCACAACGACAGCGCCATGTTTGCCGCGGTGCAGATGGCGCGCATGACCGGCGACCGTGCGCGCGACCTGAGCGACGCCCAGCGTGCGCCGGTCATCGCACGACTCGCGCAGCAGCGCGCGCCCGCGAACTGGCAGGCGATGGTGGCCAGCGTGGTCGAACTCGATGCGGCCGAGCAGCGGCGCAGCTTCGGCGAAAGCCTGCCGCCGGGATTGGTGCTGATCGCGGGCTGACGCCGGCTCAGGCCGCCTTGGGATTGTTCTTCGGGTCCAGCCTGCGCGCCTCGGTGTTGCGCGCATCGGTGTCCTTTTGCCCGCTGACCACGTCGTCATGGGCCTGGCGCATTTTCTCGCTGGGCTCGCCATGCGTCATGTCGACCGATTCGTCGCGCTCGTGCGGCAGCTTGGGCGTCTCCACCGCGGTGTCGTCGCGCTCCCTGTCCTTGGTGTTGACGCTGCGCGGCGTGTCGATGGTCGAGCCGGCCCGGTCCTTGGGCTGGGGGTCTTGGGTTTCGCGGGGCTGGGCCATGGTGTTGTCCTTTCAAAGAAGCAAGCATCCATGCTAGGCCCGATGCCGCAGCCACTTTGTAGGCGGCAGGCGCGCCCGCCCGGCTACTTGCGCACCGGAATCGGCGTGCTGCGCGGCACGGGCACGGCCGTCACGCTGTTTTGCGGCGAGCCTTCGATCACGCGGTCGGAATAGGTCATGTAGACCAGGGTGTTGCGCGGCACGTCGAGCATGCGCACCACGCGCAGCCGCTTGAACAGCAGCGAGGCGCGTTCGCTGTAGACCTCCTCCTGCTGGGGCAGCGGGGCGCTGATCGTGATGGCACCGGTCTGGTGGCAGCTGATCGAGGCTTCGGCGCGGTCTTCGGCCAGGCCCAAGCCGCCCTTGATGCCGCCGGTCTTGGCGCGCGACACATAGCAGGTCACGCCCGTCACCTTGGGGTCGTCATAGGCATCGACGACGATCTTGTGGTCGGGGCCCAGAAATTTGAAGACCGTGTCCACCGAGCCAATGGTCTCGGTCTGGGCGGTGGCGCCGCAGCCCGCGAGGGCGAAAATCAGCAGGGCTTTGAGCGTTTTGTTTGGCATGGGGGCAGAAAAAAGGGGGCAATCAGCCCCCTTTGTACCATTCACGCCGGCGTTCAGGGCGCTGCGCTGCCGGCCGCTTCGTCCACATGCTTTTGCAGATGGGCCAGCGCCAGTTCGACCTGGTCGATCAGCACCAGGCACAGATCGCCGGGCTGCAGGCGCGCGAGAGCGTGGTCGATGGCGACAAACTCGCCCTGGATCTCCGTCACGTAGCTGGTGCGGCTGGCGCCGGCCAGGCCCTGCTGCAGCAGGCGCAGCACTTCGCCGTCCTCGCGGCCGCGCTGGCAGGCGTCCTGGTAGAGCACCACATCGTCAAAGGCATGGCCCAGGATCTTGGTCTGCTCGCTGATGTCCTGGTCGCGGCGGTCGCCCGCGCCGCTGATCACCACGCTGCGCCGCTTGGCCGGCATGGCTTCGACGGCCTGGACCAGCGCGCGCATGGCGTCGGGGTTGTGGCCGTAGTCGGCAATGATGGTCGCGCCGCGGTAGTCCATGACGTTGAAGCGTCCAGGCGCATTGTCGCTGTCGTTGACAAAGCCCGACAGGCCGCGGCGAATGGTTTCCCAGGGCAGGTTGGCGCCCCAGGCCGCGGCCGTCGCGGCCATCACGTTCTCGACCTGGAAGCCTATGCTGCCGGCGCGCGTGATCGGCACGTCGCGCAGAGAAATGGTTTCGCGCCACGAGCCTTCGGCGGCAACGATGGCGTCGCCGTCGACATAGACCACGCGGTTGCCCTGGGCGCGGTGCGTGGCCATGACGGGGTGGTGGCGGTCGGCCGCGAAGTAGATGATCTTTCCGGGGCAGACGCTGGCCATGGCCGCGACATGCGGGTCGATGGCGTTGAGCACGCCGTAGCCCGTGGGCGCGACGTTCTGCACGATCACGCGCTTGAGCACGGCCAGGTCTTCGACGGTGGTGATGAAGTTCAGGCCCAGGTGGTCGCCTTCGCCCACATTGGTCACCACGGCCACCTGGCAGCGGTCAAAGCCCAGGCCTTCGCGCAGAATGCCGCCGCGCGCGCATTCAAGCACGGCAGCGTCGACTTCCGGGTGCGCGAGCACATTGCGCGCGCTGCGCGGGCCCGAGCAGTCACCGCTGTCGATCTGGCGGCCGTTGACGTAGACGCCGTCGGTATTGGTCATGCCCACGCGCAGGCCATGGGCCGCGAACAGGTGGCCGATGATGCGCGCGGTCGTGGTCTTGCCGTTGGTGCCGGTCACGGCAATCACCGGAATGCGGCCGTCCTGGTCATGGGCAAACAGCTGGTCGACCATGGGCACGCCCACATGGCGCGGCTTGCCGAAAGAGGGCGCCAGATGCATGCGCAGGCCTGGCGCGGCATTGACTTCGACCACGCCGCCGTTTTGCTCCTCGAGCGGGCGCAGCATGGTTTCGCAGACCACATCGACGCCGCAGATGTGCAGGCCTATGGCCTGCGCGGCCTCGATGGCGCGCGCCGCGATTTCAGGGTGCACATCGTCGGTCACGTCGGTGGCGCTGCCGCCGGTCGACAAGTTGGCGTTGTTGCGCAGCACCACGCGCTGGCCCTGGGCCGGCACGGAATCGGGCGTCAGGCCTTCGGCGGCAATATGCGCGACCGCAATGTCGTCCAGGCGGATCTTGGTCAATGCCGTGCCATGGCCCGAGCCGCGGCGCGGGTCGAGGTTGACGGTGTCCACCAGTTCGCGCACCGTGTGCTGGCCGTCGCCCAATACCTGGGGCGGCTCGCGGCGCGCGGCGGCCACCAGCTGGTCGCCGACCACCAGCAGGCGGAAGTCATGGCCGGGCAGGAAGCGCTCGACCATCACCGTGCCGTATTTTTCGGCGGAAGCGTAGGCCGAGGCCAGCTGGCTGCGCTCGGTCAGGTTGACCGTCACGCCCTTGCCCTGGTTGCCGTCCTGGGGCTTGACCACCACCGGCAGACCGACTTCCAGCGCGACTTCCCAGGCTTCGTCTACCGATTCGACCGGGCGGCCCAGCGGCACGGGGACGCCGGCCGAATGCAGCAGGCGCTTGGTCAGGTCCTTGTCCTGGGCAATGGATTCGGCGACGGCGCTGGTGTTGTCCAGCTCGGCGGCCTGGATGCGGCGCGCCTTCGCGCCCCAGCCCAGCTGCACCAGCGAGCCCGAAGTCAGGCGGCGAAACGGAATGCCGCGCGCCACGGCGGCGTCGACGATGGCGCCGGTGGAGGGGCCTATGCGTTCATCTTCGTCGAGTTCGCGCAAGGCGCTGATGGCGGCTTCGGAATCAAAAGCGGTGTCGCCCAGCGCGGCCTGCACCAGCTCCAGCGCCTTGTCCATTGCCAGCCGGCCCACGGCTTCCTCGGTGTACTCGACCACCACCTGGAAGGTGCCGTTTTCCAGCGTTTCATGCGTGCGGCTGAACGTGACCGGGCAGCCGGCCTGGGCCTGCAGTGACAGCGCCGCGACTTCAAGCACATGGGCCAGCGACAGGCGCTGGTCGGCGCCATGCGGCTGCAGCGGCGCGATGGTCGGGAAGCGCGCGCGCAGCTTGTCTTCGAAGCCGGCAATCGAGGTATAGCACTGCTCGTTTTCCTCGCACTGCACGATGGCTTCAATGGCGGTGCTGCGGGTCCAGAGGTTGGGGCCACGCAAGGCGCGGATGCGGGTGATCTGCATAGTCGGTTCTTTCAGATGGCGGGCTGGCGCGGGACCAGCCAGGCATGCATGTCGTCGTGGTTTGCGTGAAATCAGTTGGCGTATTCGAAGGTCTTGATGCCGGCGCCGATCAGATCGGGCGAGATATCAAGCGCCCAGGCGGCGGCAATCGCGGCCAGCAGCGCCGGCGTATCGGGGCGCTTGCCGCCGGGCAGCGCAAGCGCGTCCAGCGTGCCCAGAACGCGCTCCTGCGCGCCGGTCGCCAGCACCACATTGCTGCCCTTGACAAGCACTGCGCGTCCGCCTTCGTTGTCCTGGCGATGGGCCGCGATCACGGCGTTGGCGGCGTCCAGCGAGTACAGGATCACTTCGCCGTCGCTGAGCTCGGCCAGGTCGGCGACTTCGGGCAGGTCGGCATTGAGCACGCCCGCGCCGTGGGTCAGCACCACGTCGATCTGTGTGCGGATCACGCGGCGCATCTGGCCGGCTTCAAGCACGTCGTGGTCGGCCAGCGTCTCGTAGCCGTCCATGTCGGTAACCACGCCGATCAGGCAGCGGTCATAGGCCAGGCCTTCTTCCAGAATGGAGCGCGGCGTGGTCTGGATCACCGCGGCTTGCGCCAGGCGGTTGGTCAGCAGGCGGTGGGCGCCGGCCCAGTTGGCGGTATCGGACTTCTGCGTCTGGCGGTTGGCCAGGAACATGCCTTCGCTGCTGGCCACGCCGGTGCGCTTGCCCGACAGCTGCAGCAGCCAGCCGACGAGGCGGGCGATAAAGGCATTTTCACGCGTGCCGACAATGCCCACGACGGGAATGCGGCCCGCATCGCGGTCTTCCTCGGAGCGCGGGAACAGGTGGTCGGCAATCGCCATGCCCACGGGACGCGGCGCGCCATTGGTGGGCTTGAGATGCATCAGCAGCCCAGGGCCGGCGTTGACTTCGAGGATGGCACCCTGGCCCTGCATGGGCTGGGACACGTCCTTGAGAATCATGTCCATGCCCGCGATGTCCAGGCCGACAATCTTCGCGGCCAGCGTCGCGTAGTAGGCGACGTCGGGGTGTACCTCGTCGGTGCAGTCGATCGCCATGTTGCCGTTGCGCTGCAGCAGCACCGCCTGGCCCTTGGGAATGACGGATTCGGCGGTGACGTTCTGGCGGTTCAGTTCGAGCTTCACGGCACCGGCCTGCAGGTTGATCCAGTCAAGCGGAAACTCCTGCTCGGGGCCGCGGCGCGGATCCTGGTTGAGCACCTCGACCAGCTGGCTCAGCGTTGCCGTGCCATTGCCATAGACGCTCACGGTCTCGCCCTTGGTCGCGGCAACGACCTTGCCACCGACCACCAGAATGCGGTGCTCGACGCCGTCAATGAACTTCTCGACAATCACGTCCGAGCCTTCGGGCTGGGCCAGCGCAAAAGCGGTCTTGATGTCGGCTTCGTTGTACAGCTCCAGCGTCACGCCGCGCGCGTGGTTGCCATCCGATGGCTTGACGGTCACGGGCATGCCGATCTCCTGCGCGACTTCCCAGGCTTGCTCGGGGCTGGTGACCACCTGGCCCTCGGGCACGGGAACGCCGCAGGCAGCCAGCAGGCGCTTGGTGAAGTCCTTGTCCTGGGCAATGCCTTCGGCAATGGCGCTGGTCTGGTCGGACTCCGCGGTCCAGATGCGGCGCTGGGCCGCGCCGTAGCCGAGCTGCACCAGGTTGCCGTCGTTGAGGCGGATATGCGGAATGCGGCGCTCGCTCGCGGCATCGACGATGCAGCCGGTCGACGGGCCGAGGTAACGGTCGTTGATCGCGGTCTTGATCGCGTGGATGGCGGGCTTGAGGTCGAACGGCTGGTCGTTGATGGCCGCCATCAGCAGCTTGTGGCCCATTTCCAGCGCCACGCGCGCCACGGCCTCCTCGGGACAGCGGAACACCATGCGGTAGACGCCGCGCTGGGAGATTTCACGCGTCTGGCCGAATTCGGCGGGCAGGCCGGCGAGGTTGAGCAGCTCGATGACCACATGTTCAAGCACATGGCCCATCCAGGTGCCGCCTTCGAGGCGCTGAATGAAGCCGCCGCGCTCGCCCACGCCGCAGGTGTGCTCGATCAGGTCGGGCAGCCAGCTGGTCAGTCGTTCGTTGAGACCGGGAATCTTGTTGGACGGATACTCTTCGAGCTCCCCCAGATCCAGCCACACCTCCAGCACGGGCCTATAGGTCCAGACACTGGGGCCACGCAGGAAGGTCGTACGCAGGAGTTGGATGTCGTTGAGTTTCGCCATGTCGTTCAGCGGGTAAAAATGGGGGAGAGCAGGATGTTCATATCCTGTCCAGGATGAGAGGCATTGTGCCGGTTGTCAGCCTAAATGCGGGCTCGCGCGTTGAGCAAGAAGTAACCAGCGTCCGGCGCTGCCACGTTTACCATGGCTATGCGGTAGTCGGTAAGACTCTTGGAGCCGCCAGCGGCGGAGGAAAATAATTCAACATGCAACATCACCATACTGTGGACGCTTCGGCAGTCTTTGCCGGCCCTCTGGGGAACGAACTGCGAGCCAAGCTCGCTTCTGATGAGAACGTTCTAGCCATCGTCCCGGTTGACCTGAGTGCTGATTTGCAGTTTGGCAATGGTCTATTGGCCCTGACGCAAGAAAGGTTGCTGGTCTGCGATCCGCATTCCCATCAATGGAGTGAGTGGCCACTGGCCATCGATCAGAGCCTGCGCCTGCACGATCACGGCGGCGTCGGTCATCTCGAACTGCACAACCACGATGCCCGGCTGGCCCACTGGTTTGTCACGCTGAGCCACCAGGCGGCCATGGTGCTGCTGCAGCAGCAGTTCGACCGCCAGCGCGAGCGCATCGCGCGCCAGCAGGCCTACAGCGCGGTCGAAGACGAGGAAACCGCGCATTGCCCGGTCTGCCACGCCACGCTGCCGCCCAACACCGACGACTGCCCGGCCTGCGCGCGCCAGCAGGCGCCCCAGACCTCGACCTGGGTGCTGCTGCGGCTGTGGCGCTTTGCCAAGCCCTACCAGGGCCAGCTGCTGCTGGGCTTTGTGCTGACGCTGGCCACCACCTGCGCCCAGCTGGTCGCGCCCTATCTGACCATTCCGCTGATGGACAAGATCCTGATCCCGTTCCAGAACGGCGAGAAGATCGATTCCGGCCTGGTCGGTTTCTATCTGAGTGCGCTGCTGGGCTCGGCTTTGCTGGCCTGGGCGCTGGGCTGGGCGCGCACCTTCGTGCTGGCCAAGGTTTCCGAGCGCATAGGCGCCAACCTGCGCACCACCACCTACAACCACCTGCTGACGCTGTCGCTCGACTACTACGGCAGCAAGCGTACCGGCGACCTGATGGCGCGCATCGGGGCCGAAACCGACCGCATCAACCTTTTTCTGTCGCTTAACGCGCTGGATTTCGTCACCGACGTGCTGATGATCGTGATGACCTCGGTGATTTTGTTCTCGATCAATCCCTGGCTGGCGCTGGTGACGCTGGTGCCGCTGCCGTTCATTGCCTGGATGATCCACACCGTGCGCGACCGCCTGCGCACCGGCTTCGAGAAGATCGACCGTGTCTGGTCCGAAGTCACCAATGTGCTGGCCGACACCATTCCCGGCATCCGCGTGGTCAAGGCCTTTGCCCAGGAAAAGCGCGAGGCCGCGCGCTTTGACGAAGCCAACCAGATCAACCTGCAGGCCAACGACAAGGTCAACAAGACCTGGTCGCTGTTCACGCCCACCGTGACGCTGCTGACCGAAATCGGCCTGCTGATCGTCTGGGGCTTCGGCATCTACCTGGTGGCCGACGGCGCTATCACCGTCGGTGTGCTCACGGCGTTCATCGCCTATATCGGCCGTTTCTACACGCGCCTGGACTCGATGAGCCGCATTGTCTCGGTCACGCAGAAGGCCGCGGCCGGCGCCAAGCGCATCTTCGACATCCTCGACCACGTGAGCAACGTGCCCCAGCCGGCCAACCCCGTGAAGATGGACCGGGTGCAGGGCGCGATCACCATGAAGGACGTGGGTTTCCGCTATGGCAGCCGCAGCGTGATCAAGCACCTGGACCTGCATATCCGGCCCGGCGAGATGATAGGTCTGGTTGGCCACAGCGGCTCGGGCAAGAGCACGCTGGTCAACCTGATCTGCCGATTTTTCGATGTCTCGGCCGGCTCCATCCAGCTTGACGGCGTCGACGTTCGCCGCATCTCGGTGTCCGACTACCGGCGCAACATTGGCCTGGTGCTGCAGGAGCCGTTCCTGTTCTTCGGCACCATTGCCGAGAACATTGCCTATGGCAAGCCCGAGGCCACGCGCGCCGAGATCGTTGCCGCGGCGCGCGCCGCCCATGCGCATGAATTCATCCTGCGCCTGCCCCAGGGCTATGACTCGCTGGTAGGTGAACGTGGCCAGAGCCTGTCGGGCGGCGAGCGCCAGCGCATCAGCATTGCGCGCGCGCTGCTGATCGACCCGCGCATCCTGATCCTGGACGAAGCAACCTCGGCCGTCGACACCGAGACCGAAAAGGAAATCCAGAAGGCGCTCGACAATCTGGTGCAGGGCCGCACCACGATTGCCATTGCCCACCGCCTGTCGACACTGCGCAAGGCTGACCGCCTGGTGGTCATGGACCGCGGCGAGATCGTCGAGGTCGGCCCGCACGACGAACTCATTGCGCTGCGCGGCGCCTACTGGCGGCTGTACGAAGCCCAGGCACGCCGCGCCGAAGAAGACGCGCAGGCCGCGGGCCTGGTGCTGCAAACCACGTTGCTCAAGGACTGATGCCATGGACCACATCTTGGATATGACCCCGCTGAATCTGCAGGTGCGGCGCGACGCCCATGGCTGCCTGGTGCTGACCCTGGCCGACGGCAGCGAGCATGTGGGCGTGGTGCCGGTGCGCGCCTTCCCCATGGCCGCGCCCGAGGAAGGGCTGTCGTTGATGCGCAGCGACGGCAAGGAAGCGCTGTGGGTGGCGCACATGAGCCTGCTGCCCAGCGCGGCGCGCGTGCTGATCGAGCAGGACCTGGCGGTGCGCGAGTTCGTGCCGACCATTCTCAGGATCCGCAGCGTCTCGAGCTTTTCAACGCCCAGCACCTGGGAGGTCGACACCGACCGCGGCGCGACCGAGCTGGTGCTCAAGGCCGAGGAAGACATACGCAAGCTCCATGGCCGCACCCGGCTGCGCATCGCGGGCAGCGACGGCGTGCAGTTTGCCGTGCCCGACACGACCGCGCTGGACCGCGCTTCACAGCGTTTGCTTGAGCGATTTCTATAGCAGCCAGGCTTGGTGGAGACCGGGTTCTGAGGGCATCCAGGAAATTTCGGTAAAAAAATGCGGTTTTTTGGCGGAAAACCCTTTATTTTTGGCTGGCGTTGCCGATGACGATACGAAGGCGGGAAGTTTCCGCCACCCGCCATCTGTTTTGAGCCACCGAAGGATTCACCATGTCAATCACACCTGTCGATCGATCGTCTGCCTGGCGACCTACGGGCGCTGATTTGTATTCCACGGGCGCGTCAGGCGCCGTGCCCGTGCGCCCCATCAACCCCGTGAATGCGGTTGAATCCACCGACCGCCTGGGTGAAGGCGCCATCGTGCGCGAGCCCGACAAGCCTTCGGCACCCGACCAGGGCAATCGCGACTGGACGGCGGTCGAAGAGAAAAAACAAGTGGAGGAAGTCGAGGAGCCACCCAAGGAGCCGATTTCCAAACAGTTGATCGAGCATTTCCAGTCGCTTTGGCTGGCAAGCGCGCGCGTGGTCGACCATGCCCAGCAGATCAGCCAGACCGACGAGGCCGAGCGCAACAAGCTGATTGTCAAGGACGAACCGCTGACCTACTCCGAGCCCAAGACCAAGCGCACGCGGGGATTGTAAAAGCACCCCCTGAGCCGCTTCGCGCTAGGCGTGCCCGTCTTCCCCTGAACAAGGGACGCAACAGGGCGACCCCCTCGGTGCGCAGTGGACCAGACAGCCCTTCCTCGCTGCCCCTATGTTGGCGCGCTGTGCCGCCTACTTTGGTACCGCCCCCTGCGCCTCATGCTGCGCCGCCGCCTTGGCCGCGCGCTCGGCGCGGTACTGCAGCGCAAACACTTCAACTTCCTCAAACGACACAAAGCCGTCCTTGTCGGTGTCGGCGGTGTCGAAGGCCGCGGCCAGGCGCGGGAACAGCGCGACTTCGGTGCGGCTGAGCTTGCCGTCCTTGTTGAAGTCGAGCAGCTGGAAATCGCGCCTGGCCTTGATTTCGCCCTTGGTCAGCGGCGCGCCGGTGGCGCTTTCAGCGGGCAGCGCCGCTTCGGCGGGCGGTGTCTGCGCCAGGCCAAGGCCACAGGCGGTCAACAGCACCAGGCCACACAACAGCCCGGCCGCGCGCTGCTGCAGGGAAAGAGGGAAATAGGAATTTGCCATGCAAACCATGGTGCCACGGTGCGCCGTTGCGCGCCAAGCTGCGCGCAATCACCCCTCGTCGGACTGCTTGCGCCTGGTTGCAGATGTTTCCTGCAGGCTGGCCGCTATGCCGCTGCGCACATGGCCCGAGGGCACATGCAGCGCCGCATTGCGCACATGGCCGGTCTGGTCGTCAAAGAAGAAGTCGGGTTCGAATTCGCGCAGGAAGGCACCCTTGCTCAGGCCGCCAAGGAACATGGCTTCGTCCACGGCGATGTTCCAGCTCATCAGCGTCTGGATCGCGCGCTTGTGCGCCGGCGCGCTGCGCGCCGTGACCAGCGCGGTGCGAATGCGCATGCCGGGCACTTCGGCGGCCATTTGCTGCAGCCGGTGCAGGGCGGCGAGCAGCGGCTTGAACGGCCCGTCGGGCAGCGGCTGGCCGTGGCGGTCGGTTTCGTGGCGCTGGAAGGCCTCCAGGCCTTCGGCTTGAAACACGCGTTCGGCTTCGTCGGAAAACAGCACGGCGTCGCCGTCAAACGCAATGCGCACTTCGTTCGGGTGCGACAGGCTGGCCTGGACCGAGTCGGTGAACACATGGGCTGCGGGGTAGCCCAGGCGCAGCGCCTCGGTCACGTCGTCGGCGTTGGCCGAGAGAAACAGGTGCGCGCCCAGCGGACGCAGATAGCCGAAGGGTGGCCGGCCCTGGGTGAACACGCCGCGCTGCAGCGCAATGCCCGCCGACTCGGCCGAATGGAATACGCGCAGCCCGCTGACCGGGTCGTTGCGCGACAGGATCACGACTTCGACGCGCTGGGCGGCGGGGGTATTGAAGGCCAGCAGCTTTTGCACCAGCGAAAACGCGATGCCGCGGCGCGCCGGGATTTCCAGGCGCTGGCGCTGCAGCTCCAGATAGGTGGCCGCGTCGCTGCGCTCGAACAAAAGGTTTTCTTCCTCGAAATCAAACAGCGCGCGCGAGGAGATCGCGACCACCAGCTTGTCTTCGAGCGTGATGGACATCGCGGACCTGCTTATTTGACGAACTGGTTGAGTTCGATGATGGGCATCAGCACCGCAAGCACGATCAGCATCACCACCAGGCCCATGACGACAATCAGCAGCGGCTCGAGAATGGTTGCCAGGTGCATGGCCCGGCGCTGGACTTCGGTCGACAGCTGGTTGGCCGCACGCTGCAGCATCACGGGCAGCTGACCGGTCTGCTCGCCCAGGCGCGCAAACATCGCCAGCAGGCCGGGAAAACGTTTCTTGGCCAGCGCCGAAGCCAGCGGCGCGCCTTCGCGCACCAGTACCAGCGCGTCCAGTGCATCGGCGCGCAGCGCGCGGTTGCCCAGCGTTTCGGCCGCGGCCTGCAAGGCCTTGAGAATCGGCACGCCCGCGCCGGCAAGCATGGCCAGCGTGCTGGCAAAGCGCGCGGCATTGTAGCTGCGCGCCAGTCGCCCGATCAGCGGCAGGCGCAGCCAGGCGGCGTCAAAGCGCTCGCGCGTTGCCGGATTGCGCAGCAGATGGCGCCCCAGCAGCGCCCCGAGCACCAGGCTTGCCAGCATTGCCCAGCCATAGTCGCGCACGAAATCGCTGATTGCCAGCAAGGCCACGGTCAGCATAGGAAGCTGGCGCTTGGTGCCGACAAACACGCCCGCGACCTGCGGCACGACATAGCTCACCAGAAACAGCACGATGACAATGGCCACCAGGGAAACGATGGCCGGATAGAGCGAGGCACCGATCAGCTTGGACTGCAGCGCCTGGCGCGCTTCGAGGTCGTCGGCCAGGTTGGCTAGCACCAGGCCCAGGCTGCCGCTTGATTCGCCCGCGCCAATCACCGCGCAATAGATTTCGGAGAACTCGCGCGGGTGCTGCTGCAGTGCGCGCGAAAAAGTCGAGCCGGCGTTGACTTCGGCGCGCAGCGTGGCCAGCAGGTGGTGCTGGCGCTGGTCCTCGGCCTCGTCGGCCAGCGCGCTGAGCGCGCGTTCCAGCGGCAGACCGGAAGTCACCAGCCCGGAAAGCTGGCGTGTCCAGACCGCCAGCGCGCTTGCATTGAACACCGGCCGGGTGAGCCAGCGTTCCTGCCAGGTCAACTCCGTGCCGGGCGCGCTGCCCGATCCCAGCGGGACCACGGACAGCGGCACCAGCGCCTGGGCGCGCAGCAGGTTGCGCGCCGACTTGGCGTTGTCGGCCTCGAGCGTACCCTTGCGGGCAGCGCCCTGGGCGTCGAGGGCTTCAAAGGAAAATGCAGGCATGGGAAGGAGGCAGGCAAGGCGTGCGAAAGGAATTCAGCACATGTTAGCCGCTGGCGATGACGCTGTGTGTGCGCCGCCGCCCCTGGGGTTGCGGCCCTGGCCTTCAGCCCGCCATGGCCTGGGCGGCAATTTCCAGCGAACGCAGGCGCAGATCGGGGTCGTGGACATCGCTGACCAGCATGAACTCATCGGCCTGCGTGGATTGGGCCAGCGACTGGAAGTGGCTGCGCACGGTGTCCAGGCTGCCGACCACGCCGGCGCGCAGGAAGTCATGAATGGCCGCGCTTTCCGAAGGCGAAAGCTGGGCCGCGTAGTTCTCCACGGGCGGCTGCAGCCGCGTGCGGTTGCCGGTGAGAATGCCCAGGATGCGCTGATAGGTGCTGCTGGCAAGGAATTGCGCTTCCTCGTCGGTGGGCGCGGCGACCACGGGCACGCCCACAATGGCATACGGCTTGGCCAGCGTTGCCGAAGGTCGGAACAGCTCGCGGTACATGTCGAGCGCCTGGTGCAGCATGCGCGGCGCGAAATGCGAGGCAAAAGCGTAAGGCAGGCCCATGTGGGCCGCGAGCTGGGCCGAGAACAGGCTGGATCCCAGCAGCCAGATCGGCACATTGGTGCCCGCGCCCGGCATGGCAATGATGCGCTGGCCGGGCGTGGCCGGGCCCAGCAGCTGCTGGAGTTCGGCGACGTCGCGCGGGAAGTCCTGCTCGGTTTCCACGCGATCGCGGCGCAGCGCGCGCATCGTCGGGCCGTCGGTGCCGGGCGCGCGGCCCAGGCCCAGGTCGATGCGGCCCGGATAGAGCTCGGCCAGCGTGCCGAAGGCTTCGGCGACCACCAGCGGCGCATGGTTGGGCAGCATCACGCCGCCCGAGCCCACGCGAATGCGCTGGGTGCCGCCCGCGATATGGCCTATCAGCACGGCCGTGGCCGAACTGGCAATGCCCGGCATGTTGTGGTGCTCGGCGAGCCAGTAGCGCGCAAAGCCCAGTTCTTCGGCTTTGCGCGCGGTGCGCAGCGCGATCTCCAGGGCCTGGCCCACGCTGCCTCCTTCGCGCACGGCGACGAGATCCAACAGGGAAAGACGGATGTCTTGGAGGTTCTTCAGCATATGGCGGTGTCCTTCAACGCAGTCGACGGGTGATTTCGTTCTTGCAGGTTATACCGACGACGATGCACCAGACAAAGGACAGCACGGCAATCCCCCAATTGTTGGCGCCCATTTCCATGGCGACGAAAGACAGCGGCAGCGCGATCAGCGCGGCCAGGCGTATGCTGCGGCGCAACTGACTTTCCGACAGCCGGGCCTTGTAAAACAAAAGCAGCCCGTAGCTGGCAATCGCCAGCAGGGCCAATAACAGGAAGGTTTCGCCGCCGTAGGGCGCGCTCCAGGTGCTCAGGGTTTGCATCATGGCGACCATTGTCGCCGCTGGTGCATGGCCTTGTTGTCCGGGCGCGCTGGAGCGCAGTTCAGGGCAGCTTCAAGGCCTGCTTGGTGGCGGTCCAGGCGCGTTCATTGAGCGAGTATTTGACAACCAGGGCGCGCGCGGGCTGCCGCGGCTGCGCGGGATTGAGGTCATTGGCGCGTTGCTCCAGCGTGCCCGCGCTGGTGGTGGAAGAGTGGCTGACGCGGTTGGCGTTCTCCCCGGGCTTGGTTTCGCTGTATTCAATGCTGTTCTTGTTGCCCACGGGAGTGCTCAGCTGGATATGCAGCACCGATCCTTGCGGAAAGACGGCATTGTCCAGGATGCTGGGATCGTGCACCTTGAAGGCATCGAGATGCACGATGTCCTTGAGCGGGAGCTGGTATGACGCCGTATCGGCAAAGAAAGTCTGCATGGATTGGCCCGAGACATCCATTTTCTGCACCGTCGTTGCCACGGTGTAGCCGACCGCCGCCTTGATCCGGGCCGACTGGGTTGACCTGGCGGTGGCGTCGCGGTTGAGCAAGATGGTGGTGAACTGGTTGCTCGCGGAAAACAGCTTGAGCACGCCGTTCTTCAGATACTCCTCGCGTCCCGTGGAGATGAAGCCATCGATGTTTCTTGCCGTGTAGGCGGCGTTTTCCGGCGTTCGGTCATTGCCGTTGACCTTTCCGCCATACACCGGACGCCAGAGCATCTGGCCCGCAGCGTTGGCGCTGCCCTCGGGAGCATGGACATCGTATTCATAGTTGTGGGCATCCTTGAAGTTCAAGGACACCAGCTGCGCGCTGTTGTCTGGCGTTTCAGCGGCGCAGCCATCCATGGTCGGGATGCCGTTCTTCAGTGCGTAGTGGGTCAGCGCTGCCGCAGCCATGGCAACACTGGATTGGTGGATGTCGTAGATGGCCTCGACGTGAATATCGAGCTGGCGCGCGATTTCCTGCTCCGCTGCCTGCAGCGTGCGGGCTTGCAGCATCTGGCGGTGCACCAGTGTCGTCAACGGCGTGATGTTGTTGGAGTGCTTGCCTGGACTCGACAGCGTGTAGCTGCCTTGCTCGCCGGAAATCTCGGCAAGCAGCGGCGCCGTCTTGAAATTTTCGGCATCCGCTGCGTCCCTGGGTTGGTAGTGGATGACATAGCTGCCATCGCCCCGGGCGCGTGTCGCCGTCGCTGCGCTGGCATCGCAGGCGCCCGTACCCGTGAGGTCCAGGCAAATCAGGGCATCGGCCCCCAGGGCGTGGGGAAGGATTTTGCCGGACCGCGTCAGCTGCGTGCTCGGGGCAGGCGTGGAGTCGTAGGTGACGGTCGTGGTTTCTTCGCCACCGCAGGCAGCGAGAGTCAAGGGAAGTACGAGTGCCATGGCGAGATGGCAAAGGAAAAAGTGGTTTTGATTGTTCATGGCTAAAGTTTATCAATTACGATAGTCTTTGGCTATTAATCTGTGGGTTTGCAGCTGTAGGCCAATATCCCCTCTTGCTACCGACAGCCGGCAACGGAACGCGCCCCGTGAGGGGCGTGTCGGTCCGGCAGCAGCTGGGTATAAGGCAGGGCAATGACGCCCCGTCATGCGCAACATCGGCAACAGCGCAGGAAATGCTCCCACGCCCCTGGCCGCGCAATGCGCTCTCAGTCGCGCGTCACGCGCAGCACTTCTTCCGGGGTGGTGATGCCCGAGCGCACCAGACGTTCGCCGTCATCGCGCATCAGCGTCATGCCGCTGGCCAGCGCCGCGGCGCGAATATTGGCTTCGCTGGCCTGACCATGGATCTGGCTGCGGATCGCGTCGTTGACCACCAGCAGTTCAAACACGCCGGTGCGGCCCTTGTAGCCGCTGGGCTCGGACTTGTCGATCTTGCGCACCAGCCGCTGGGCCAGCACGCCCAGCAGCGAGCTGCTCAGCAGGAAGGGCTCGACGCCCATGTCGATCAGGCGCGTCACGGCGCTGGGCGCGTCGTTGGTGTGCAGCGTGGCCAGCACCAGGTGACCGGTCAGCGAAGCCTGGATGGCGATCTGCGCGGTCTCGAAGTCGCGGATTTCACCGATCATGATCACGTCCGGGTCCTGGCGCAGGATGGCGCGCAGCGCCTTGGCGAATGTCAGGTCGATCTTGGAATTGACCTGGGTCTGGCCAATGCCCGCAAGCTCGTATTCGATAGGGTCTTCCACGGTCATGATGTTGCCGCTCGTGGCATCGAGCCGCTGCAGCGCTGCGTACAGCGTGGTGGTCTTGCCCGAGCCCGTGGGGCCGGTGACCAGGATGATGCCGTGCGGCTGGCGGATCAGCGCTTCCACGCGTTCCAGCGTCTCGCCCTGCATGCCCACGGATTCCAGCGTCAGCTTGGAGCCGCTCTTGTCGAGCAGACGCAGCACGGCGCGCTCGCCATGCGCGCTGGGCAGCGTGGAGACGCGCACGTCGATGGCGCGCGTGCCCAGGCGCAGGCTGATGCGCCCGTCCTGCGGCAGGCGCTTTTCCGAGATATCGAGATCGGCCATGATCTTCAACCGCGAGATCAGCGCCGCATGCAGCGCGCGGTTGGGCTGCACGACCTCACGCAGATCGCCGTCGACGCGAAAGCGCACGCTGGAATGGCGTTCGTAGGGCTCGATGTGGATGTCGCTGGCGCCGTCGCGCGCGGCCTGGGTCAGCAGCGCGTTGAGCATGCGGATGATGGGCGCGTCATCGGCGGTTTCCAGCAGATCCTCGACGGCCGGCAGCTCCTGCATCATGCGCGACAGGTCGGCGTCGGACTCGACTTCGCTGACCACGCGCGCCGCGCTTGACTCGCCCTGGGCATAGGCGGCGCTGATGCGCTGCGCGAGCAGGCCGGCGTCAATGGCCTGCCACTGCGGCACGGCGTACTTGCGCTGCACTTCGGAAAGCGCCTGGAAATCGGGCGCGGGACCATGCCAGAGCACGGGCTGCTGGCCGTCGTCCTCAAGCAGCAGTTGCGCGCTGCGGGCATAGGCGTAGGGCAGGGGGTAACGCATGGGGTCAGGGCGCGGTGTAGGCTTCGTCGGTCTCGGAGAGGGGCACAATGCGCGGCCGCGCGGGCTTCACGCTGGGCGTGAAAGGCACCTTGGCCAATGGCTGCGCCGGGCCGCCGGGCTGCAGCACAGGCATCACGGGCGCACCATCGACGGCGCCGAGCACCGTGCTGGGCGCCGGCTGCAGGATTTCCTGGTTCGCGCGGATGGCGTCGTAGCGGTCGAGCATCAGCGCATCGCTGGCTGCCGCGTCGCGCACCACCACCGGGCGCAGGAACACCATCAGATTGGACTTGCTGCGCGTGCGGTTCTGGCTGCGGAACAGGTTGCCCACGCCGGGAAGGTCACCAAGCAGCGGCACCTTGTCTTCCGACAGACCGTAGTCATCCTGGAGCAGGCCGCCGAGCACCAGAATGCTGCCGTCCTCGATCAGTACGTTTGACTCGATCGAGCGCTTGCGCGTGGTCGGGCCGTTGGCGTTGGCGATCGTCGACACGTCGATGCTCGAGACTTCCTGATAGACCGACAGCTTGACCGTGCCGTTCTCGTTGATCTGCGGGCGCACGCGCAGCGTCAGGCCCACGTCCTTGCGCTCGACCGTGGTGAACGGGCTCACGCCTGAAGTGCCGGTGGTGCTGGCGTAGGAGCCGGTGACGAAAGGTACGTTGTTGCCGATGATGATCTTCGCTTCCTCGTTGTCCAGCGTCATCAGATTAGGCGTGGACAGCACGTTGGCATCGGTGTTGGTCTGCAGGAAGTTGGCCAGCGCGCCCAGGTAGTACTTGCCGTTGATGCGCGGCGCGATGCCGATGTTCAAACCCTTGCCGAGGCCGGCCAGCGCCTGGGCCTGGGTGGTGGCCGTACCCGAGGCGATGCCGGCGGTGATGCCCAGGATGTTGGCACCTGCCGTGGCCGAGTTGGTGCCTATCACGCCCATGGTGCTGCCGTTGTTGCCCAGCAGCGACTGCCACTGCACGCCGACCTGGGCCAGTTTGGTGGCAGAGACTTCGACAATCAGGCTTTCGACCAGCACCTGGGCGCGGCGCCCGTCGAGCTGGTCGATGACCGCGCGCAGCTGACGGAAGACCGGCGGCGAGGCGCTGATGATCAGCGAGTTGGTCGCTGGATCGGCCTGGATCTGGCCGCCGGTCGATGGCTGGTTGCTGTTGCCGAACGCGCTGCCGCCCATGCTGCTGCTGCTTTCGCCGCCCATGCTGCTGCTGCTGCTGCTGCTGCTGGTCTGCGTGCTGCTGGTGCTGGTTCCCGTGATGCCCGTGGTGCGCCCGCCGGTGCCCGACGCCGAAGCGCCGCCGGAAGACGAACTGCCCACGCCGCCGTCGCTGGCCATCGCGGCGCGCAGCGTGGTGGCCAGCGTCACCGCATCGGCGTTCTTCAGATAGACCACATGGATGTTGCCGCTGCTCGCGGCCGAGCTCGCATAGGCGGGCTGGTCGAGGCGTGCGATCAGCGAGCGCACCTGGGCCAGGCGCGCGGGGTTGGAGGCGCGCACCACCAGCGCATTGCTGCGCGGTTCGGCCATCAGCGTGGTCTTGTAGCCGGTGTCGGTCTGGCCCTGGGCCACGGCGCCGGGCGCCACGCCCGCGCTGCCGCCTTCGATCAGCCGGCTCACCAGCACCGCCATTTCGGAGGCGACGGCGTGCTGCAGCGGAATCACCTCGATGTCGGTGGCATTCGACACATCCATTGCGGCAATGATGCGCGACAGTCGCTGCACATTGTCGGCGTAATCGGTGATGACCAGCGAGTTGTTGCCGGGGTTCACGTTGATGGTGTTGTTCGGGCTGATCAGCGGGCGCAGCACCGGCACCAGATTGGCGGCGGTCTCGAAGTTGAGCTTGAAGATCTGCGTCACGATCTGGCCGCCGGCCGGCGTGCCGCCGCGTCCGCCCTGGGATACGGCCACATTGCCCGACTGCAGCTTGGCATCGGCTTCGGGAATGACCTTGTACAGGCCCGCGGCCTCGACCACCGTGAAACCCTGCAGCCGCAGCGCCGCAAGGAACTGCTGGAACGCCTGGTTCGGTGCCAGCGGTTTCTCGCTGATCAAGGTCATCGTGCCCTTGACGCGCGGGTCGACCACCACGTTGCGGCCGGTGATGGTCGCCATGGAACGCGCCACGGCCTCGATGTCGGCGCCCGCGAAATTGAGCGTCACGGGCTCGTTGCTGCGCGGCGCGGTCTGGGCGCCAACGCCGGCACAGGCCAGCATGGCACCGACGGCAATGGAGTGAAGGGCAACGCGCAGGCGGCGTGCAGTGGTGAACGTCATGGAATTTAGCCCAGGGAAATGATGGAGCGCGCGCCGCTGCGCCGCCCGATGATGTTGAGGAAGTTGGCCAGCGCGGCTTCGCGCTCGGGCGAAGCGCTGGCTTCGCCGCGAAACCGCAGGCGCTGGCCTACCCATTGGCCCGCGCCGCTGAGCTGCAGATGGCCTTCCAGCGTGCTCAGCGTGACTTGCGGCGCGTCGCCGCCGTCAAAGACCAGCCGGTAGCTGCCCATGGGGCGCAGCGTCGACAGCCGGGAAGACACGCCCAGCGCGTCGAGTTGCAGCTGGCCTTCGCTGCGCAGGCGACCGGCCAGCCATTGCACTTGCAGCCCCTGGGTGCGCAGCTGCAACTGACCCTGGAGCTGTGCCGTGTTCCATGGCGTGCCCAGGCCCGTGAGCAGGGCCGCAGGCCACTGGCTCTGCTGGTCCTGCACGCGCGCCTCCACGCCTTGCCAATGCAGCAGGATGCGCGCCTGCAGCGGCTGCGGCGTGCAGCATTCGGTGGCGAGCTGGATGCGGGCGCCGCGCCAGTCGGGGCGCAGCTGCCACTGCACGCGCGAGGGCAGCGCCAGCGCGTCGCGGCTGCCTTCGCCGCCGCTGAGCACCAGCCGCGCCGAGCCGGTCCAGGCCGTGCCGCGCGCTTCGCGCAATTGCAGCTGGCCCGCCGTCGCGCGCTCCAGGCCCGTGGCCAGCCAGTGGGCAGGAGCCGCCAGCACCAGCGTCACCAGTGAACCCAGCAGCGCGCCGGCGATGGCCCAGGCGCGCGGCGAGCGCATGCTGGTCGTGGCCAGGCGGCTGCGCGGGGCGCGACGCAAGGTTTTCATGGCGTGGCCTCCGCCGGCGGCAGGGCCAGCACCAGGCTGCCATCCCAGTGCGATTCGGCGGCGCTGGCCTGCGCCGGGCCGGCCGTGGCCGTGAGTCGCATTTCCACGACGCTCACCTTGAGGTTCTGGCGGGCCTGGCCCAGCCATGACGCCAGCGCCGGGGCCGACACGTTCTTGAGCGTGAGCTGGGCGCGCTCGCCCTGCAGGACCAGCCGTGCGCCCGCGCCCAGCTGGGCGCTGACCGACTCCTGCAATGCGCGCTGCAGATCGGGGCGGGCGGCGGGCAGCGCAGCGGCGGAGTCCGCGGTGGGTGCCGGCAGGTCGGCTTGCAGGCGCAGGGCTTCGGCTTCCAGCCGCTGCATGCGCTGCAGCTGCAGATCGAGCGCCGCATGCTGTGCGGGCGCGGCGCGCAGCGTCTGCAGCGCGGGCGCCAGCAGCAGCCACCAGACCAGGGCCAGGGCGATGGTGCCCGAGGCAAGGGACAGGGCCTGGCGCTCGCGCGGCGCCAGGCCGGCCCAGCGCGCCTGCCAGGCGCCCAGGCGGGAAGAGCGGGCGGTATTCATGGTTGTTCCTTCGCGCGCAGCACCAGGCTTTGCGCGTCGACACGCGCGGCATAGCCCAGCGTGGCCAGTTGCGACTGCAGCTGCTGCTGCGCCGCGGCGTCCAGCGTGAGCCCGCGCAGCCGCAGCTCCTGGTCGACATATTCAATGGAATGCGGCCGCATGCCCTTGGGCAGCGCCTGGCCAGCGGCCGACAGCAGCGGCTCTAGCGCCTGGGCCGAGAGGCTGCCCGTGCGCTGGCGCAGCTGGGCGACTTCGCGCTCCATCTGCAGCGGTGCATCGACCACCAGCGCAATTTTCGGAAAGGCCTGCAGCAGGCTGGCGCGCACCGCGACCTGCTTGGCGGCCAGCGCCTGGCGTTCCTTCCAGGCCCAGGCGTTGAGGCCGACCAGCTGGGCCACGACCAGCACGCCCAGCGCCCAGCGCGCGGCGCGCCACTGGGGGGCGCGCGCAAACGACTGGGCGGCGCTGACCAGGCGCCGCAGCGCATGGCTGCGCCCGCCTACGGCCAGATCGAACTGGGCCAGATTCCAGGGGTTGCGGCTGGCTTCCAGCAGGCGCTCGGCCAGCGCCGAAAGCCGCACTGGCTGCTGCAGCCGTTGTTCGGCAAGCGCCGAGACCGCGGGCGCGGCATCCACGGCCAGGCCTTCGGGCGCGCCCAGCAGCGCCAGCCCTTCCGCGCTCAGCGGAGCGCTGGCCACGCCCTGGTCCGGGCCGCAGCCCGTGGCCAGCAGCCAGGCGGATTCGGGCGTGCCCACGGCCCACAGATGGGGGGGCTCGCCTTCGGCCGCCGGCGTGAGCTGGGCCACAATGCGGTCCACGCGCCGTTGTGCGGTTTCCAGCGCCTGCAGGTGCGAGCGCAGCCAGGCACGGTCACAGGCCGCGACCCAGGCGCTCTGGCCGGCGCGCGCGCCCGGCTGCAGCGCAAAGTGCAGCAGCTCCGGCTCATCGAGCAGGCGCTCCTCGAGCAGGCCTTCAATCACCGAGCGCAGCCGGGTCGTCGCATTGCGCGTGCCCACGGCAATGCCTGCCGGCAAGGTGATGCGATGCCATGACAGCGCCTGATGGGGAACGACGGCAACGACTTCCACCGCGCGTCCCGCCGCAGGCAGTTCGGTGGCCATGGCCGCCGCATGGCGTTCGACGGTCTGACCATCCAGGCTCAGCGCAAAGGCATATTGCCATTCAGGGCCAGCAGGCGCCATCGGCAGTTGGAGTATCAGAAGGCTCATAGACGGGAGGTACGTACCGGAGAAGATTCCGGCAGGGGCAGATTCTGGGAAGTCCAGTGGCCGCGTTCACGCCACAGGGTAACGACATTCATGCCGGTGCGCTGGACCAGGGAGCGCTCGCTGACCACGGTCTCGCCCAGTCGCAGGCGTCCGCGGATTTCAAAGAAAGACGATGAGAACGCGAGCAGGTCCTGCGGCGTGTCGGACGGCATGCCCAAACGTTGCAGCGCATCGGGCATGGTGCGCACGGGGCTGGCCTCGCGCGCCTGGATGAACTGGTTGGCGCGCGCCCAGTCCAGGTCCTTGAAACTGGCCCAGATCACTTCGGCGCTGGCGGTGTTCAGGTTGACCGGTGTGGGCGTGGGCAGCAGCGTCACATGGGGCTCGAGCCGGGCAATGACTTCGGGCGCGACGCCCAGCCAGCCGAGCTGGGCCAGGGTGCGCGGCATCAGCGGGGCCGTGCTGTCGGGGTTGGTTCCCGCAGCCTGGGCCATGCGCAGGCCGACGACGATCTGCTGCAACGACGACGCCGGCAGGCCCAGGCGCTCGAAAAGGCGCGAGAAGGACAGCTCGATGGTCTCGTTGCGCTGCAGCAGATTGCGCAGATTCATGCGCGACTGCAGATCGATGATTTCCCCCGACAGGAAAGCGTTGGCGGTCTCGGTCGAGGCATCGTCGACCTGGCTCACGTTGGCTTCGGCGGCCAGGAAGCTCGAGAGCTTGGCTTCCTGCAGCGGCACGGCCCAGGGTTCGGCCAGGTGGTCGGGTCCGCCCGAGCGCGCGTCTTCGCGCAGCACCACGCGCGACCAGTCCAGCGCGCCCAGCAGTATCCAGGCCGCCTGGGCGCGGGCGCGCTCGGCGGTCTCGACTTCGACCAGGCGCCATTGCTGCCACAGCGCGGTTGCCGCGAAGGTCGCGACCAGCGTCACGGTCAGCATTGCCGTGAGCAGCGCGGCGCCACGCGAAGGGCGGCGTGCGGCAGGGTGGACGGGGCGCTGGGCAATCATGATCTGCTGTTCTGGCGCAATGGATTGACCCAGTCGCGGACCAGGCGGCCGGCAATGCCTGCGCCTGCGGGAAGATCGAGCTGCAGACGCACGCCATCGGGAATGTCGTTGTTGGTGGCAGCCGAGGTGCCGCTAGTTCCCGCGCGGCCCGTCGCCGCCGTCCCGGCGGCTGCGGAGGCGGCCGCTGCAGCGTTTGCCACATCTGTTGATGTGCTGGCCGAGGATTCGGCATCGCTGGACTGCGGATTGCTCCAGGCGCCGCCGCGGTAGTAATAAATGGCCCAGCCGTTGAGTGCAAACAGCGCGGTTTCGCGTCCACGCTGGGCATCGCTGGGGTTGCGTGCCCATTGGCCCGCCTGGTTCCAGGCTTCGGTCCATTCGCTGCGCGTGCGCACCGGCGGCGACTGCCAGCGCAGCCATTGGTCACTGCCCTGGCTGGCGCGTCTTGCCCAGGCCACGACCAGAGCGCCGGCTTCTGGCGCGGCGGTATTGCGCCGCGTCATGCGCAGCGCCTGGCCGTCCCAGGAGATGGCCTGGGTGTTTTCCAGCGTCATCAGGCCGTCGAGGTCGGCGTTCCATTGGGCCAGCGCGGTCTGCAGCACTGCATGGGCATCGGTATGGGCCTGGGTGTACTGCTGCGAGCGCAGCATGCTGTCGAGGCCGCGCCAGCCCATCAAGGCCATCAGCGCCATCGCCACCAGCGCGACCAGCAGTTCAACCAGGGTGAACCCGCGGGCCTGGGAGGGGGAGCGACGCGCGCGCACTTGCATCTCAAAAGCGCCCGACAATGGCCGTGATGCTCAACACGGAATACTGGCCGTTGCTGATCTTGACGTCGGCGCGGCGAAAGCTCGGGTTGGGCGTGGGGCGCACGATCAGGGTCACGCCGAAGACCTGGCCGGCCTGCTCGCAGCTGCCATTGGTATCGCCCACGGGCGGCATCTGCTGCGACAGGCGCATGCGCACCAGTTCGTTCTCGGCGCAGATCTGGCCGAGCAGCATGTCTGTCTGGCGCTGGGCATTGCGCGTGAGCGCCGACGAGGCCTGCGCGCCCGCGAGCAAGGCGATGGCGACAATGCCCAGCGCCACCAGCACCTCAATCAGGGTGAAGCCGCGCGCAGGCGCAGCGGGCCTGCGGCGCAAGGCCCTCCTCATTGCCGGCCCTCGGGTGCGAAGGGGCGCAGGCCATCGGACGCAATTGCCAGGCGCAGCTCGGGGGTGTCGACATGGGTCAGCAGCGTGCGCTGCGGCGGCAGCAGCGGCTCGGGTCCGAGGATCAGCACCGTGCCGTCGGCAACGCGCGTGCCCGGATCCAGCCATTGCGTGGGCAGCGTGCTGCCCGCGGGCAGGCCGTCAAAGCGAAAGCCCGTGCCCAGCGCCTGCCAGCGCACCAGCGTGCCGCTGGCGCGTGCCTGGGAGCGGCCGGCCTCGAGCAGGGCCGCAAGCCGCTGGCCTTCGCGCTCGAGCCGGCTCTGTCCGCTGTCGCGCATGGACATGGCAACGCCGGCCGTGGCCAGCGCCATGATGCTGATCACGACCAGCAACTCCAACAGGGAAAAACCGCGTGCGCGTGTCATTGCCGGATCCGGTCAAGCAAGGGTGGGGGCAAGGCCGCGCCCGTCAATGGGCGCGCTGCCCCCAGAGGGCGCATTACTGCCAGCTGCCAATGTCGGCGTCGTTGCCTTCGCCGCCGGGCTGTCCGTTGGCGCCCAGCGACATGACATCGACCTCCCCCTTGATGCCAGGATTCAGATACTGGTAGGGATTGCCCCAGGGGTCGTTTGGCAGCTTTTCAACATAAGGCTTCCAGTTGTTGGGCTGGGGGCCGGAGGTCGGACGGGCAACCAAGGCCTGCAACCCCTGCTCGGTGGTTGGATAGCGCTGGTTGTCCAGGCGGTAGAGCTTGAGCGCCTGCATGATGTTGGTGATGTCGGTGCGCGCTGCGGTACGGCGCGCATCGTCGGCGCGGTCCAGCAGGTTGGGTACGATCAGCGCGCCCAGCACGCCGATGATGACCAGCACCACCATCAGTTCGATCAAGGTGAAACCACGCTGCACGGCCTGGCGCAGCGGGCGCGCCGGCGGGCATTGCGGAGCTGTCATGGAATTCATGGGCTGTAATGTCATATGAGTCCATGATAATGCGTCATGGTGACAAATTCGCTTCAAATTTGGCGCGTACGCGCGGGCACGTTCGTTCTGTGGGCGGCCGCAGGCGCGTGTCTGGTGTTCTGGGCCTTGCGTCTGGCATCCCCGGCCGGGGCCGCCGCGGTCGCGGTTGCCGCGCCTGCTCCCGTCGCAGTGGACCTCCAGGCGCTGTCCCAGGTGCTGGGCGCGGGGCCGGCAGCGCCCGCGGCCCAGGCGCCGGCCGCTCCCAGTCGTTACACCCTCCAGGGACTGTTGGCGGGGCGCGACAGTGGTCGCGGCGCCGCAGTCATCGGCGTCAACGGCCAACCGGCGCGTGCGTTTCCCGTGGGCGCCCAAGTGGACGAAGGCTTGGTGCTGCAGTCGGTGGGCGTCCAGCAGGCGCGGCTCGGTCCCGCGCGCCAGGGCGAGGCCACCGTGACGCTCGAGTTGCCGATCAAGAAATAAGCCATTGGCCGGGCGCGGGCGCGGCCTGGGTCCATTCGGCGGCCGTGGCCTGCCTTCCCGGATGGGCGCGCAGCCAGTGCACGCAGCGCGCCACGCCCGCATGGCTGATCCACACCTGGTCCGTGTCCGCCGGGTCACGCTCCTGAAGCGCAGACTGCACGCGCGCCAGCATTTGCGCCAGCGGCTCGCCGCCGCCGGGCGCATAGGCATGCAGGTCTGCGGCCCAGGCGTCGAGTTCGGCGCGCGGCACGCTCTCCCAGGGCAAGCCTTCCCAGGTGCCGAAATCCATTTCCTGCAAACGCGCATCTGCCTGGCTGCACAGGTCGGGGCGCAGCGCAAGCACGGCATGCGCCAGCTGTGTGCAGCGCCGCAGCGGCGAATGCCGCAGCCGCGCCCGCGCGGGCAAGGCCCGGGCCAGCGCCAGCGCGGCCTGCTGCGTGGCCTGGGCATCGGCCTGCACGTCGAGTCGTCCGTAGCAGATGCCCGGCGCGACCAGCGGCATTGCATGGCGCACCAGCCACAGCCGCGCCGTCATGCGGCGCTGCGCAGCACGGCGACGGCCGCGCCCAGGTAAAAAGCAATCTCGCTGATCTGCTGGGTCGCGCCCAGGCAGTCGCCGGTAAAGCCCTGCAGCCGCCGGGCAAACCAGCGCGCCAGCCACAGCGCCGCCAGCGCGCTGCCCGCCAGGCCCAGGCCCAGCGCCAGTGGCGGCTGCACCAGCAGATACAGCACCAGCGGCGCAACGCACCACAGACCGGCGGCAACCAGCGCGCGGGTGCTGATCTGGTTGGCCAGGGGTTTGCTCTTGGAGCGCGCAGTGTCGCCGACATGCGGCAGCATGCGCACCAGGCACAGCGGCCAGAAGCGCGAGACCACATGCGCGACAGCGACAGCGCTTGCCGCGGCGGCCAGGCTGTGGCTGCCGAGCACCGCCAGCAGGCTGATCTTGGCCAGCAAGGCCAGCACCAGCGCCAGCGCGCCATAGGCACCCAGGCGCGAGTCCTTCATGATGTCGAGCGCGCGTTCGCGCTGGGCGCTGCCGCCCAGGCCGTCGGCCACGTCGGCCAGACCGTCTTCATGGAAGCCGCCGGTCATCCAGGCCGTGGCCACGCAGCTGAGCACGGCGGCGGCCAGCGGGGCAAACGCGCTGGGGGCCAGCGCGGCCTGAACGGCTGCAAAGGCGCCGGCGCCGACCGCGCCGGCAATCCAGCCTATGCCGGGGAAGTGGGCCGCGCTGGCGCGCAGCATGGCCGGGCTGAAGCCCACCCAGTCGGCCAGCCGCCCGGTCACGGGAATGCGCGTGAAGAATTGCAGGGCCAGCAGGAAGTGGCGCAGGGCTTGCATGGTCGGGTGCCTGCCGCGCGGAAATTACTGCAGGAACAGGCGGTAGGCCGGGTTGTGGGTTTCCTCGACCCAGGGGTAGCCCACCGAGGCGAGAAAGGCGTCAAACGCGGCCGCGTCTTCGGCCGGCACCTGCATGCCCACCAGGATGCGGCCATAGTCGGCGCCCTGGTTGCGGTAATGAAACAGCGAGATGTTCCAGTTGGGCGCCATCAGGCTGAGGAACTTGAACAGCGCGCCGGGGCGCTCGGGAAACACAAAGCGCAGCAGCCGTTCTTCCTGGGCCAGCGGCGAATGGCCGCCGACCATATGGCGCAGGTGCTCCTTGGCCATCTCGTCAAAGGTCAGGTCCAGTGCCTCGAAGCCGTTCTTCTGGAAGTTCTTTGCGATTTTTTCCGATTCGCCCTTGGCCGCTGTCGTCAGGCCGACAAACACATGCGCGCGCTGCTGATGGCTGATGCGGTAGTTGAATTCGGTCACGTTGCGTTGCCCGCCAGGCAGCTTGCCTATGACTTCGCAAAAGCGCTTGAAGCTGCCGCGTTCCTCGGGAATCGTGACCGCAAACAGCGCTTCGCGCTCCTCGCCGACCTCGGCGCGCTCGGCGACGAAGCGCAGCCGGTCGAAATTCATGTTGGCGCCGCACAGGATGGCGGCATAGGTTTCGCCCTTGGTCTTGTGCGTGGCGACATATTGCTTGATCGCGGCCACGGCCAGCGCGCCCGAGGGCTCGACGATGGCACGCGTGTCGACAAACACATCCTTGATGGCCGCGCAGACCGCGTCGGTGTCGACCACCACATATTCGTCAACCAGATTGCGCGCAATGCGAAACGTCTCCTCGCCCACCAGCTTCACGGCCGTGCCGTCGGCAAACAGCCCGACATCGCCGAGCTCCACGCGCTTGCCCGCCTGCACCGATTGCGCCATGGCATCCGAATCGCGGGTCTGCACGCCAATCACCTTGATGTCGGGGCGCACCGCCTTGAGGTAGTTGGCCACGCCCGAGATCAGGCCGCCGCCACCAATGGCGACAAACACCGCATCCAGGCGCTGGCTGCCGAGCTTTTGCAGCTGGCTGAGCATTTCCATGGCAATCGTGCCCTGGCCGGCAATCACGTCCGGGTCGTCAAACGGGTGCACGAAAGTCAGGCCCTGCTCCTGCTGCAGCTGCAGCGAATGCTTGTAGGCATCGGAATAGCTTTCGCCGGCCAGCACCACTTCGCCGCCCAGTGCCTGCACGGCATCGACCTTGAGCTGGGGTGTGGTCGTGGGCATCACGATCACCGCGCGGCAGCCGAGCTTGCGCGCGCTCATGGCCACACCCTGGGCATGGTTGCCGGCCGACGCGCAGATCACGCCGCGCTGCAGCTGCTCCTGGCTCAGATGGGCCATCTTGTTATAGGCGCCGCGCAGCTTGAAGCTGAACACCGGCTGCTGGTCCTCGCGCTTGAACAACACCTTGTTGTGCAGCCGGCGGCTCAGGTTCTTGGCGGGCTGCAGGTCCGATTCCACGGCCACGTCATAGACGCGCGCGGTCAGGATACGGGTGAGGTAGTCGGCGGGAGTGAGGTGTTTTGTCATGGTCGGCGGAAGGCATGCCCGCGGTCAGGGCCGCATAGGCTGGGCCGTCATCATAGGCGTTCGACGGATTGCAGGTAGGCGGTGCCCCGGCAGCCTGGGCCGCTCGAGCAGGAAAAAGGCAAAAAAAAGCCCCAGGCGGTAAGGCCTGGGGCTGAATCCACCATTAGAGGAGGTGGAGGAGACAAGGGGTGCGATACAGGAATAATGTCCTGCGGTCCGCCTGAAAATTACAATCACATCAGGTAACGCTTGACGCAATTGTAGCGCCAATCATGCTGCGTTGCAGCAAAATCAGGGTTTACCGGAATGGCGATGCCATTTCGCAACAGTTAAAGCAAAGGAATCGGCATGGAATGCACAGTGAGTTGGACCGGGGCCAGCGGCACCCGTTCGGGAATGGGCTTTGTGGCGGAGACCGGCAGCGGCCACATCCTCGCCATGGACGGCGCGCCCGATGAGAAGAACCCCGACAACGGTGGGCGCAACCTGGCGCCCCGTCCCATGGAAGCGCTGCTGGCCGGCACCGGCGGCTGCACCGCCTATGACGTGGTGCTGATCCTCAAGCGCGGCCGCCATGACGTGCGCGGCTGCAGCGTCAAGCTCAGCTCGGAGCGTGCCGACACCGACCCCAAGGTCTTCACCAAGATCCACATGCAGTTCACCGTGACCGGCAAGGGCGTGCCCGCCAGCGCCGTCGAGCGTGCCATTGCCATGAGCCACGAAAAATACTGCTCGGCCAGCATCATGCTGGGCAAGACCGCCGAGATCACTACAGGCTTTGAAATTATCGAAGCATGAATGGGACTCTGAACCACTGAAACTGGCGTGCCCCAGCTCAGGGGCAGCGAGCCCTTCGACGCAGTTCAGGACGCCGCCCCGTATCGAGGGGCGCCTTCTTGCGTCCCTTGTTCAGGGGAAGACGCGTTAGTGGCTCAGGGGGTGCTAAACATAATGCGCGGTGGTCGTCATCACCTTGGCGGCCGCACGCATCAGGTTCTGCACCGGCGCTGGCAGCAGCACCGCGCCGGCGGCCAGCGCTTCGGCCGCATGCCGCTCCTCGTCTTCCTTCATACGCTGCACCACGGCCCGCGACGCCAGGTCTTCCTCGGGCAGGCGCTCTAGATGGCTGGCCAGATGCGCCGATACCTGGTTTTCGGTTTCCACCACAAAGCCCAGGCTCACGCGGTCGCTGATCTTCGCGGCCACCAGACCGATGGCAAAGGCCCCGGCAAACCACAGCGGGTTCAGCAGGCTGGGCCGCTGACCAAGCGCATCCAGGCGCGCGCGTGACCAGGCCAGATGGTCGGTTTCCTCCCGCGCCGCCTCGATCAGGTGGTTGCGCAAAGGCATATCGCGCGTGACCATGGCCTGGGCGTTGTACAGCGCCTGGGCACAGACTTCCCCCACATGGTTGACGCGCATCAGTGCGCCCGCCAGGCGCTGCTCGGCGTCATTCAGGTCGGCCTCGGCAATGCCCTGCGCGGGCGAGGGCTGGGACGCCGCAGGGCGGGCAAACAGGGTGCGAAGCGCAGCGTCCGCTGCCGTCAAGATCTTGTCCATAGAGATAAAAAGCTGCTCAAGGCGACAAAGCGCGGGCTGACCGAAGGCGGCGCCGCAAGGGGCCGGGGCCGGGCGCGCCCCCTGGGTACGATTGTGCCGCGCATTGAAGCGGTGTTGCAACCGTGCAACGAATTCCCGGAATCCAGCGGCTTATCGGTGAATTGCTTTGCGCATCGGTCGGTCGTCTGTTGCAATAGCAAGAGCTTCCCCACCAGGAGGTTGGCGCGGGTAACCGGCGAATCCAGGGTCTGACCCTGCTCTTTTTGCCAACGCACCGACGCCCTCTGTTAAACCTTGGAGTAATTCGCAATGAAAAAATCCCTGATTGCCCTGGCCGTGTTGGCTGCTTCCGGCGCCGCCATGGCCCAGTCTTCCGTGACACTGTTCGGTATCATCGATGCCGGCGTTGGTTACATTGACAACGCAACTGCCACCAACGGCAACAAGTTCGGCGTCGGCACCAGCGGCAACGCTACCAGCCGCATCGGTTTCCGCGGCGTGGAAGACCTGGGCGGCGGCCTGAAGGCTGGTTTCTGGCTCGAAGGCGAAGTGTTCGCTGACGACGGCAATGCCGGCGGCCTGAACTTCAAGCGTCGTTCGACCGTTGGCCTGGAAGGCGGCTTCGGTGAAGTGCGTCTGGGTCGTGACCTGGTTGCTGGCTACAACAAGACCAGCTCGTACGATCTGTTCAGCCAAACCGGCATCGGCCAATTCTCCGCATGGCGTAACTGGGATGGCGCTACCGCCACCGGCGACGAAAACGGCATCCGTTCGAACAACCTGATCAGCTACTACACGCCTAACTTCGGCGGCTTCAAGGGTGGCATCAGCTACGGCTTCGACGAGAAGGCTGTTGCTGGTACCAACGCTGGCCGTTACGCCGGCGGTAACCTGTCGTATGACAACGGCCCCATCAGCGTTGCTGTGTCGTATGACCGCCTGAACGTGGTCAAGGCCGGCATCGAAGGTGACCGTGACGCCCTGACCCTGGGTGCTTCGTACAACCTGGGCGTTGCCAAGCTGATCGGTATCGCACAGCGTCAAGAGTACTCGTACAACGCTGGCGCTGACCGCAAGTTCAACAACTACGCTCTGGGCGTGTCGGCACCTGTCGGCGGCGCTGGCGAAGTCAAGCTGCAATACGCTCGCTACGACCAGAAGGCTACCCGCGGCGAAGCTGACCAGCTGTCGCTGGGCTACGTGCACAACCTGTCGAAGCGCACTGCTGTGTACGGCACGGTTGCTTACCTGAAGAACAAGGACGGCTCGGCTCTGGGTCTGCAGTCCAAGGGCATCAACACCACCGCTGTTGCCAACCAAAAGCAAACCGGCGTGCAAGTCGGCGTGCGCCACTCGTTCTAATGACAGGCTGAGTTCGCTCAGCTTTTCTTAGAATCCAAAAAAGCCAGTCTTCGGACTGGCTTTTTTTATGGTGTTTTCGCTCTGAGGGAAACTGCTATCTAGGGAAAATCCTGCAGGGAAAACCTGTGTTGTGATGCTGCACTGGTATCTAGGCGCAATAAAAGTGGGTACATAGAATGGATTCTCCCAGCCATACTTTTATTCATAAAGAGAGACAGCAGCATGCAAAAATCGTTTGTGAAAAATGCCATCGCATTGGCCGCCTTGGTGGTTGCTACTCCTGCAGTGTTTGCCCAGCAAGGCACGAGCAGCGTTCAGCTGTACGGTATTGTCGATGCTGCAGTGCGTCATACCAATAATGAAGGTGTCGGCGGAAACTCATCGCTGACGAAAATGATTGGTGGCGGCATGTCGCAAAGCCGCTGGGGTATCAATGTGACCGAAGATCTGGGTGGCGGCCTCAAGGCCATTGCCAATCTGGAAAACCGTTTCCTGACGGATTCCGGCACAACGGCAACTTCCAATTATTTCCAGCAGTCCTGGCTGGGGCTGCAAGGCGGCATGGGACGCCTGACCATGGGTCGCCAGTACAACGTGTTGTTCGATCTGGTGACATCGACCTATTCGTCGTTCCCCTATTCGCCCTACATGGAGGCCTACAAGCCTGAAATCGGCATGTCGCTGGGCGCACGCGCCAGCAACATGCTCAAGTACACGGCGGAATTCGGCGCCGTGCGCGGTGCCCTGCAGTATTCGTTTGATGAAAAGGATGTGAGCGGCGCCAGCGCGAAGACCGCGGGCGGCTACCTGCGCTATTCGGCCAACGGCATTTCGGCAGGTATCGGTTACCAGAACTACGAGCTGCCGCAGAACGCCAAGGTCGATGCCTGGACCCTGGGCGGGTCGTACCGCATGAACGCCCTGTATTTCAACCTTGGCTATGGCCAGAACAAGCTCAAGGGCACGCCCGGACCGGTTGATTCCGCAGTCATTGGTGGCATGTGGGGCGGCGATACCAACGGCGGCTTCACGCGCGGTGCGGCCGACAAGCGCCAGATGGCCAAGGTCGGTTTTGGCTATCAGGTCACGCCCCAGTTGAATCTGGGCATGCACTATTATCACGCCAAGCAGTCGGGCAGCCCGGTGGCCGCGGATAACGGCAAGGCCAACTTCCTTGTGGCCGTGGCTGATTATGCTTTCTCCAAGCGTACCGATGCCTATTTCGGTGTGGATTACACCAAGGTCAAGGGCGGCTCGAATATCGTCCTGGACCCGGTCAGCCGCGCACGGGATCGCACTGGCATTACTGCCGGTCTGCGCCACCGTTTCTAAGCACTATAAATCCTCGCAAGGGGATTTTTATGCCAGCAGGGGCACGTATATTCATCGAATATACGTGCCCCTGTTTTCATTCCTCTGATGTGTATCGCTTGGCGTGCAAGCTGTCCTTCATTTTCTGCAGCACCGGTTGCAATGGCTCGCCAATGCGCAGTGCCACGCAGGTGGCAAGCACATCGATGATCAGCAGATGCATCAGCCGCGAAACCATGGGGCTGTAGCGGTCGTAGCCTTCGGGGTGGTCGGCCGCCAGCAGGATGTCGCAGGCATGGGCCAGAGGCGAGCCGCTGGCGGTGATGGCAATGGTGGTGGCACCGCGCTCGCGCGCGATATCCGCTGCATCCATCAGGTCGCGCGTGCGTCCGGAGTTGGAGATGATCAGCGCGCAGTCGCCAGGACCGAGCAGCGTGGCGCTCATCACCTGGATATGCCCGTCGCTGCTGGCCAGGCTGGTCACGCCCAGGCGGAAGAACTTGTGCTGGGCATCCTGGGCAACGATGCCGGAATTGCCGGCGCCATAGAACTCTATGCGTCGCCCCTGCTGCCAGCTGCTGACAATGGCCAGCGCCGCGCGTTCGAGATCGGGCACGCGTGCGGCATTGCGGTACTGCAGGAACGCGGCCACGGCGTTGTCCACGACCTTGACCAGCACATCGCCGGTCTTGTCATCGCTGTCGACGCTGCGGTGGATAAAGGGCACGCCCTCGTTGGCGTTGTTGCCAAGCTTGATCTTGAAGTCCGCGAGGCCGTCATAGCCCATGCTGCGGCAAAAGCGCACCACGGTGGGCTTGCTCACATGGGCGCGCTCGGCAAGCAGCCGTACCGGAAGCTGGGCAAAGGCCTGCGGGTCGGCCAGCACGAGCCGCGCCACGCGCTGTTCGGCCGGGGCCAGTGAAGGCAGGGAAGCGGTAATGCGATCTAACATGGAAGTCCTGGGCAATATGCGCTGCGGCGCGTGGCGCTGCGTGCGTCAATGTAACCGCTTTGCCGGCGTCGGCCGGCCGCTGCATGGCTGCGCCTACACTGCGCATTTGTATCGCGCTGTATATGCAGGCCGGCGGCAGCGACAGCATGGTGGCTGCTGCTTGTAAGATAAGAAAGCTCCAGCGCTCCGCCAAGAGGGGTGCTTTTCAAGAATGGGATAGGTCATGAGTCAGCTCGACGCGCTTCGACAGTTCACCACCGTGGTGGCGGACACCGGCGATTTTCGCCAGATTGCACAATATCTGCCGCGGGATGCAACCACCAATCCGTCGCTGATTCTCAAGGCAGTGCAGATGCCCGAGTATGCGCCGCTGCTCAAGGCGACCGTGGTGCAGCGCCGTGGCCGGCCTCTGGACGAAGTCATGGACCGCCTGCTGGTGCGCTTTGGCTGCGAAATCCTGGCGCTGGTGCCGGGCCGGGTCTCGACCGAAGTGGACGCCCGCCTGTCATTTGATACCGAGGCCACCGTGGCCCGGGCCGAACGCATTGTCGAGCTGTACCAGGCCGAAGGCGTGCATATCGACCGGGTGCTGATCAAGATCGCCTCGACCTGGGAAGGCATTGAAGCCGCGCGCCGCCTCGAGCAGCGCGGCATCCATACCAATCTGACGCTGCTGTTCTCGCTGTGCCAGGCCGTGGTCTGCGGCCAGGCCAAGGTGCAGCTGGTGTCGCCGTTTGTCGGCCGCATCTATGACTGGTACAAGAAGCAGGCGGGCGCTTCCTGGGACGAAGCCGCGATGGCCGGTGCGAACGATCCCGGCGTGCGCTCGGTGCGCGCGATCTATGCGCATTACAAGAAATTCGGCATTACCACCGAAGTCATGGGCGCGAGCTTTCGCAACCTGGGGCAGATCACGGCCCTGGCCGGCTGCGACCTGCTGACGATTGCTCCCGATCTGCTGGCCAAGCTCGCGGCCAGCAACGTGCCCCTGGAGCGCGCGCTCATGCCCGAGGCGGCGCAGGCGCAGGCGCTGCCCGCGCTGCACTACGACCAAGCGGGTTTCCGCTTCGCGCTCAATGCCGATGCCATGGCCACTGAAAAACTGGCCGAAGGCATCCGCGCCTTTGTCGCCGACACGCTGCAGCTGGAAACCTTGATGCAGCAGGCGGCCGCATAGGATGACAGTGCCGTGCCATGAGACAGCGGCCTGGCGGACGCTGGAGCGCCATTACCAGCAGGAAATGGCGTCGTTCGATGTTGCCCAGGGCTTTGCCGACGACCCCGCACGCCTGGCTGCGCTGAGCCAGCAGGCGCCGCATGTGTTTGCCGACCTGTCCAAGAACCGCATCACGCCGCGAACCGAGCAACTGCTGACCTGCCTGGCGCAGGAATGCGGGCTGGCCGCCCGCCGCGACCAGATGTTTGCCGGCGCGCCCATCAATACGTCCGAAGGACGCGCCGCCATGCACTGGCTGCTGCGCATGCCGCGCGACGGTGGCCTGCTGCGCGATCGCGCCATGCAAGCGCCGGTGCGCAGCGCGCTGGATGCGGTGCATGACACGCTGGACGCCATGCTGGCGCTGGCCGAGCAGATCAGGGCGCGCCCCGAAATCACCGACATCGTCAATATCGGCATAGGCGGCTCGCATCTGGGCCCCGAAGTCGTGGTCAACGCGCTCGAAGACTGGTGCGGGCCCGACAAGCGCTTTCATTTCGTCTCGAATGTCGATGGCCATGAACTGGGCCATGTGCTGTCGCGTGTGCGCCCCGAAAGCACGCTGTTCCTGGTGGCCTCGAAGTCGTTCACCACGGCCGAGACCATGCTCAACGCGCATTCGGCCCGCAACTGGTTTCTGGCCAACGGCGGCTCGCAAGCGGGCAACTGCGCAATTTCCGAGCATTTCGTCGCGCTGACGACCAATGTGACCGCCGCAGCGCAGTTCGGCATCCGCCGCACGCTGGGCTTCTGGGACTGGGTCGGGGGGCGCTACTCGCTGTGGTCGGCCATAGGGCTGCCCATTGCCATTGCCGTCGGTGCCACGCATTTTCGTGCGCTGCTGGCCGGCGCGCATGCGATGGATGCGCACTTCGTGACGGCTCCGCTGGCGCGCAATCTGCCCGTGCGCCTGGGCCTGCTGGACATCTGGTATCGCAATTTCCATGGCTTTGGCAGCCGCTGCATCGCGCCTTACAGCCACGGCCTGCGTCGGCTCACGGCTTATCTGCAGCAGCTGGAAATGGAAAGCAACGGCAAGCGCGTCGATTCGCAAGGGCGGCCGGTGGCCGTGGCGACCTCGGCCGTGGTCTGGGGCGAGCCCGGCACCAACGGCCAGCATGCGTTCTTCCAGATGCTGCACCAGGGCCCGGATGTGATTCCCGTCGAGTTCATTGCCATGCGCGGCGGCGGCAAGTACCTGGGGGCGCACCAGCACAGCCTGCTGATCAATGCCGTGGCCCAGGCCCAGGCACTGATGGTCGGCCGCCGTCAGGAGTCCAGCGAGAAATACTGTCCCGGCAACCGTCCAAGCACCTTCTTGCTGCTGCAGCAGCTCGACCCCGCGGCCTTGGGGGCGCTGATTGCCCTGTACGAGCACCGGGTGTTTGTCACCGGAGCGATCTGGGGCATCAACAGCTTTGATCAGTGGGGCGTGGAGCTGGGCAAGCATCTGGCACGCGATCTGACCGAGCGCCAGGAACGCGGCGACTGGCAGGACGTCGATGCGTCCACCGCAGGGCTGATGCGCCGCCTGATTGCCGCAGACCTGCCTTAGCGCCTGCCGGCGCTGACGACAAAAAACCCGCAGTTCTTTCGAACTGCGGGTTTTTTTGAGGTTGCTGGTGGCGGCAGGTCTTTCGACCTGCCGGACCGCAATTTCCCGGAAGGGAAATTACATGCCCATGCCGCCCATGCCGCCCATTCCACCCATGCCGCCGCCCATGCCGCCCATGTCGGCACCTGCGTCCGCCTTGGGGGCGTCGGCAATCATGCACTCGGTGGTCAGCAGCAGTGCTGCAACGGAAGCGGCGTTCTGCAGGGCAGTGCGCGTGACCTTCGTGGGATCCAGGATACCCATTTCAATCATGTCGCCGTAGGTGTCGTTGGCGGCGTTGAAGCCGAAGTTGCCCGTGCCCTTGAGCACGGCATCGACCACCACCGATGGCTCGCCACCGGCGTTGGCGACGATTTCGCGCAGAGGCGCTTCGACCGCCTTCAGGATCAGCTTGATGCCGGCGTCCTGGTCGGCGTTGTCGCCCTTGAGCTCGCCCACAGCTTGCTTGGCGCGCAGCAGTGCCACGCCGCCGCCGGCCACGATGCCTTCTTCCACAGCTGCACGGGTAGCGTGCAGTGCGTCTTCAACGCGGGCCTTCTTTTCCTTCATTTCGACTTCGGTGGCAGCGCCGACCTTGATCACGGCAACACCGCCGGCCAGCTTGGCCACGCGCTCTTGCAGCTTTTCACGGTCGTAGTCGGAAGTGGCTTCTTCGATCTGGATGCGGATTTGCTTCACGCGGGCTTCGATTTCAGCAGCCTGGCCAGCACCGTCGATGATGATGGTGTTTTCCTTGCCGATTTCAACGCGCTGGGCCTGGCCCAGGTCTTCCAGCGTGACCTTGTCCAGCGTCAGGCCGACTTCTTCAGCGATGACCTTGCCGCCCGTCAGGATGGCAATGTCTTCCAGCATGGCCTTGCGGCGGTCGCCGAAGCCAGGAGCCTTCACAGCCACAACCTTCAGGATGCCGCGGATGGTGTTCACAACCAGCGTTGCCAGGGCTTCGCCTTCGACGTCTTCGGCAACGATCAGCAGGGGACGACCGGCCTTGGCAACTTGCTCCAGCGTGGGCAGCAGGTCGCGGATGTTGCTGATCTTCTTGTCGAACAGCAGCACGAAGGGGTTGTCCAGGATGGCCGATTGCTTTTCCTGGTTGTTGATGAAGTAGGGCGACAGGTAGCCGCGGTCGAACTGCATGCCTTCAACGACTTCGAGTTCGTTGTCCAGGCTCTTGCCTTCTTCCACCGTGATCACGCCTTCCTTGCCGACCTTGTCCATTGCGTTGGCAATGATCTGGCCGACGGACTCGTCAGAGTTCGCGGAGATCGAACCGACCTGGGCGATTTCCTTGGAAGTGGTCGTGGCCTTGGACTGGGCCTTGAGTTGCTCGACCAGAACGGTCACAGCCTTGTCGATGCCACGCTTGAGGTCCATGGGGTTCAGACCAGCGGCAACATACTTGGAGCCTTCGCGCACGATGGCCTGGGCCAGAACGGTAGCGGTCGTCGTGCCGTCACCGGCGATGTCGTTGGTCTTGGAAGCCACTTCCTTCACGAGCTGGGCGCCCATGTTCTGCAGCTTGTCCTTGAGTTCGATTTCCTTGGCCACGGACACACCGTCCTTGGTCACGGTGGGGGCGCCGAACGAGCGCTCAAGCACCACATTGCGGCCCTTGGGGCCCAGGGTCACCTTGACCGCATTGGCCAGGATGTTCACGCCTTCGACCATGCGGGCGCGTGCTTCACCACCGAAAACTACGTCTTTAGCTGCCATTTTGATTCTCCGAATTCAGTTACTGGAATGCTGGGAAGGAGAAGATTTACTTCTCGACGACTGCGAACAGGTCGTCTTCCTTCATCACCAGCAGTTCGTCGCCATCGACCTTGACGGTCTGGCCGCTGTACTTGCCGAACAGAACGCGGTCGCCGACCTTGACGTTCAAAGCGATCAGTTCGCCCTTGTCGTTCTTCTTGCCCGGGCCAACGGCCAGGATCTCGCCTTGATCAGGCTTTTCCGCAGCGTTGTCGGGAATAAAGATGCCGGAAGCAGTCTTGGTTTCGTTTTCAAGGCGCTTGACGATCACACGATCGTGCAGGGGACGAAGTTGCATAACATCTCCAAATACATCAACAGGTTGAAACAACAGCCTCGCGGTGCGCGGCATTCGAAAGAGCCTGGGGTTGGGTGCTGTTAGCACTCGACCCCAATGAGTGCTAATCATACGGTGATTTTGCGCAGTTTCAAGTGTTTTGCTGCAAGAGGCCTGACGGCTTGCCGGATATCGGTCGACTGCGGGTCCTGCGCGGGTCCTGCGCGGAACCTGCGCGGAACCTGCGCGGGCCCCGCGTGGCACTGCCGGTGGGCCCCTTGGGGCCATTCAGGCCGGCGCCGGCGGCGCGCTGGCCATCATCATCGTGGGCACGGCCAGCGGCAGGCCGGCGTTCTTGAAATCGTCCAGCATGGTGAACAGCAAGTCGCTGCGCACGCCGCTGGCCAGGCGCGGGCTGGCGACATAGGCAATGGCCTGGAAGATCAGGCTGGCGTTCTCTATGCCTTCAAGGCTCAGGGAAGGCTCCGGCGTTTCCAGCACGCCCGGGTGGGCGTGGCAGGCAGCCAGCATCAGTTCGCGCACCCGCTTGGCGTCGGTCGACAGCGGCAGCGGCAGGCGTATCAGCACCCGGCCTTCGGTGGCCGTCAGCGTCATGTTGCGCACGGTCTTGGTGATGAACTCCGAATTCGGCACGATGACGGTGGAGCGGTCGCCCAGCTGGATCTCGGTGGCGCGCACATTGATGCGCTTGATGTCGCCTTCGGTCGTTCCCAGCACCACCCAGTCGCCGACCTTCACCGGCCGCTCCGCCAGCAGGATCAGCCCGGAGATGAAGTTCTGCACGATGGCCTGCAGGCCGAAGCCTATGCCCACCGACAGGGCGCTGGCAATCCAGGCAATGCGGTTGATGCCTATGCCCATGGCCGACATCCCGGCCGCCACCACCAGTGCTATGCCCACGTAGTTGAGCAGCGTGGACAGCGAGCTTTGCATGCCCGGCTCCATCGTGGTCGTGGGCAGGTAGCGTTCGCGCAGCCAGCGCTGGAACACGCGCAGCGCGACAAAGCCGCCAACCAGCACGGCCAGCGCGCTGAAGATGGCTGCCGGCTTGATCTGGAATTCGCCTATGGTCAGGCCGGCGCTGATGCGGTCGGTCTGCTGCAGCACCTCGTCGGGCCGCGTGCCCAGCTGCGCGCCCAGCGCGATCAGCATGTACAGGAACAGCAGCACGCGCGCCAGCGCCGACAGCACCACCGCCGCCTGGTCCAGCGTGGCCGGCGCGAAGCCGAAGTTCTTCTGCAGGCGCTGGCCGAAGTCACCGCGCGAGGACACGAGTGCCATGAACAGGTCGTCGGCGAACTGGTACAGCACGTAGAAGCTGATGGCCACCAGGCCGGTCCATGCAAGTTGGGTGGCGACCAGGCTGGCGACGCTGATGTAGCCTATGGCCACCAGCAGCACCACGCCCACCAGCGACAGCGTGACCAGGCCCAGCGCCAGCCCCACCCACAGCGGGCGCGGCTCGGGTGACTGCGCCGTGTCCTGCTGCGCCGGTCTGCGCAGGCGCGTGAGCGTCGCCGCGATCAACAGCACCAGCGCCAGCGCGACCATGGCCTGGCTGGCCCGCAGCACGGCGACGCTGAGCTCGGAGATGGCGACCACCTGCGTGGGTACCCAGACCAGCACGCCGACCAGCGCTACCAGCCAGGGGTAGGATCGCAGCCGCAGCGCCAGCGTATCGGGCAGGGGCGGCAGCCGCCACGAAGGCCGGGCGTTGGCCAGCAGCGCCCGGCCCAGGCTGGTGACGAAGACGATGTACAGCACCGATTCGTCGACCAGCGCCACCAGCTTGCCCGACAGCGGGCCGAAGTCGGCGCGCGCCTTCACGGTCTGCAGAAAGCCTTGCAATGCCAGCGCCACCACCGCCATGTTGACAGCCACGATGGCAATGACCAGCAGCGAGCGCCGCAGCCGCCCGCCCGGCAGCACGCGCTGCGCCAGGCGCGCCAGGCCGCGTTCGGCCAGCAGGTCGCCGACGGTGATTGCCAGCAGCGCCAGCGCCAGCGACAGCAGCACGGGGCCGCGGTGCTCGGGGGTGGCCAGGCGCGCGCCCGCTTCGCGCATTTCCTCCACCATGGGCGCAAGCCGCGCGCGGTCGTCCGGCCAGGCCTGGCCCAGCTCGCGCCAGAACGCAGCGCCCAGCGGTGACGGCGCGCGGTCGGTGAGTTGCGCCTGGAACAGGTCGCGCTCGCGGGTGCGCAGCGCAGCGCTGCGCTGTCGGGCGTCAACGACGATCAGCCGTGCCAGCCGGATTTCCCCGTCCACGGCGTTCCTGTCGCGTATCAGCGTCTGGCGCTGGTTCTTGATATCGGCGTCTTCACTGGTGCCGGGGGCCGGCGCCGTCCCCAGTTCGCCCAGCTGTGCATTCAGGTCATTGAGCTCGCGGGTGCGGGCTTCGATGATGCGGTTGGCGCCGGCGCTCAGCGCGGCGTAGCTTGCCTGGAGCGCGCGGACAGCTTCGCTGCCATCGGCGGTGGCGGGCAAGCGGTCAAGCTGGCTGCGCAAGGTCTCCACATCGGGCAGCGGCTCCTCGGTGGCCAGCGCCGGCGCGCCGGATGCCGGTGGCGCGGCGGGAGGCTGGGCCTGGGCCATGGGCAGCGCCAGGCAGTAAAGAAAGGCAAGGGCAAGCGCGCAGCGGTGGGTCCAGATCATCGAGGCCATCATAGAAGTCCACGGCGCCGGCGTCTGCGGGCTAAGCCTGCCGGGGCGAGAGGTCTATGCGGCGGGACGGGTGAGGGCGGGGCCGGGGCTGCGCGCTTTGTTGTCCTGCCGCAACGCGCGCAAATTCAATGCGCGTCTGATCCCCGGCGCGCTTTCCTCTGACCGGCGCCTGGCGCTGCTTTGCAGTTCGAAAAAAGGACTACGGATTCACCTGGGTGCCGAGGTGGATAGTCGTGAATGCAAGAACATGTGTCTTTAAAATTAACGCGAATCATTTCCAATCTCGTTTTCATGAAAACACCATCGTTTGTGCTGCGCCCGACTGTAGGCGCCATTGCTTTGTGGGCCACGGCCTGTACCGTGGGCGCGCAGCAGGCGCCTGCGCCCGCGCTGGAGACGGTGACCGTCGAGGCCAGCGCCGATGCGTCGGCCGAAGGCCTGGCCAAGCCGTTTGCCGGCGGACAGGTCGCCAAGGGCGGGCGCGTGGGCCTGCTGGGCCAGCAGGACGTCATGGACACCCCTTTCCAGCTGACCAGCTATACCAGCACGCTGATCCGCGACCAGCAGGCCAAGAGCATTGGCGAAGTGCTGCTCAACGACCCGTCCGTGCGCGGTGCGCGCGGCTTCGGCAATTTCCAGGAACTCTACGTGCTGCGTGGTCTGCCGATGTATTCGGACGACCTGGCCTACAACGGCCTGTACGGCCTGCTGCCGCGCCAGTACGTGGCGTCCGAATTCTTCGAGCGCGTCGAAGTGCTGCATGGCGCCAGCGCCTTCCTCAACGGTGCGGCCCCGGGCGGCAGCAACCTCGGCGGCTCAATCAACCTGATGCCCAAGCGCGCTGGCAATGAGCCTTTGAGCCGCGTCGATCTGGGCGTGCAATCGGGCGGCCAGGCCTCGGCCGCAGTCGATCTGTCGCGCCGCTTCGGCCCCGACAACAGCACCGGCTTGCGCCTGAACGCGGTGCGTCGCGACGGCGGCACGGCAATTGACGGCGAAGACCGCAGCCTGACGGCGCTGGGTCTGGGTCTCGACTGGCGCGCGCGCGATGTGCGCGTGTCGGCCGACATCGGCTACCAGAAGGACAAGCTCAAGGCCGCGCGCCCCAGCGTGACGCCAGGCGCGAACTTCATTCCCGATGTGCCGGACAACAAGACCAACTACGCCCAGCCCTGGACCTATTCCAATGCCGAGGACCTGTTTGCGACCGCGCGCGCCGAATGGGACCTCAACGACCAGATCACGGCCTGGGCCGCGGGCGGCGTCAAGCGCGGCAAGGAAGACAATTCGCTGACCACGCCCTCGATGGTCAGCCGCTCCGGCGCGGCCAACACCACCCGTTTTGACACCCAGCGCGAAGACGACACGGCGACGGGCGAGATCGGCCTGCGCGGGCGCTTTGTCACCGGCCAGGTCAAGCACCAGGTGGTGGCTTCGGCATCGTGGTTCCGCCATGAGGAACGCAATGCCTGGTCCTACAACTTCTCGCCCGTGCCGATCAACATCTACAACCCCGTGGGCTCGGCGCCGCTGGCCAACACCACGGTCAGCCCCCACATGGCCAATCCGCTGCGCTCGGCGGTGGACAACCTGCAAAGCTATGCGCTGGCCGATACCCTGTCGCTGCTCGACGACCGCGTGCTGCTGACGCTGGGCCTGCGCCACCAGACCATAGAGCAGACCAGCTACAGCAATGCCACCGATCTGCAGACCGGCAGCTACAAGAAGTCGGCGACCACGCCGGTCGCGGGCCTGGTGTTCAAGGCCACGCCCCAGGTATCGCTATACGGCAACTATGTCGAAGGCCTGATCAAGGGCGAAGTCGCGCCGGCCACCTCCGGCAACCTGCCCCTGCTCAATGCCGGCCAGGTGTTCTCGCCTTACAAGGCCAAGCAAAAGGAAGTTGGCGTGAAGTGGCAGCAGGGCGGCCTGGGCGCCACGGCCGCGCTCTATACCCTGGACAAGCCGGTCACCTATGTGCAGAACCAGGTCTTTGGCGAGTTCGGCACGCAGCGCTACCGCGGCCTCGAGCTGAATGTGTTTGGCGAGCCCGTCAAGGGCTTGCGTGTGCTGGGAGGGGTGAGCTTCATGAACGCCAAGCTCAAGACCACGCAAGGCGGGGTGTATGAAGGCAACAACGCCATTGGCGTGCCGCGTCGCCAGTTGACCCTGGGCGGCGACTGGGACGTGCCCGGCGTGCAGGGCCTGGCGCTCAATGCCCGCCTGATCCACACCTCGAGCCAGTACGCCAATGCGGCCAACACGCTGCAGGTCAAGGGCTGGACGCGTACCGATCTGGGCGTGCGCTACCTGATGGACATCGGCAATGACCGTCTGCTGACGCTGCGCGCGCGTGTCGACAATGTGTTTGACAAGCAGTACTGGGCCTCGGTTGGCGGCTATCCCGGCTCGAATTATCTGGTGCAGTCGATCCCGCGCACCTTTGCCGTCAGCGCCAGCGTCGACTTCTGAGGTAACCGGCATGCGTGAGTTCTGGACCGTGGTCCACCGCTGGCTGGGCCTGAGCGTGGCGCTGTTCCTCATTGTTGCCGGCGCGACCGGCGCGGTGATTTCATGGGACCATGAAATCGATGAATGGCTCAACGCCGACATCATGCACACGCCGGGGCGCGGCGCGCTGCAGGACCCGCTGGTGCTGGCCGCGGCAGTCGAGGCCAGCGACGCGCGCGTCGAGGTGTCGTACATGACGCTGGCCCTGGAAGAGGGGCATGCGGCCTCCTTCCTGGTGCGCCCGAAGAAGGACCCGGCCACGGGCCGGCCCCATGTGCTGGGCTACAACAATGTGTTTGTCGACCCGGTGACGGCGAAGATCACGGGCCAGCGCGATTCCAAGAGCATTGCGCTGAGCAAGCGCAACCTGATGTCCTGGCTGCGCCACCTGCATGAAAGCCTGCACATGCCGGCGTTCTGGGGCAGCGACCGCTGGGGCTTCTGGCTCATGGGCGGCATCGCGCTGATGTGGCTGATCGACAGCTTTGTCGCGCTGTATCTGACGCTGCCGCGGCGCCGGGCCGCGCGCCGCGAGGCATCGGTTTCAGCGCCGGCAGCGGCTACGCCGAAGCCTAGCTGGCTCAAGAGATGGCAGCCGTCGTGGATGGTGCGCTGGCGCGCAGGGGGCTACAAGCTCAACTTCGACCTGCACCGCGCGGGCGGGCTCTGGGTCTGGGCCATCATCATCGTGGTGTCATTCACCTCGTTCTCGCTGAACCTGTACCGCGAAGTGTTCTATCCGGTGATGCGCCAGATTTCGACGACCACGCCCGGTCCCTACGAGACAATCAAGCCCGCGCCATTCGGCAGCTTCATCGAGCCGAAGATCTCGTTTGCGGCCGCGATCGACATCGCGCGCGCCGAGGGCCGGCGCCAGGGCTTCGAGTTCCCGCCCGGCGGCATCTGGTATGGCGGGGATTTCCCCTTCTACAACATCTCGTTCTTCGATCCGACCGACGAGCTCGGCGGCATGGGCATGGGTCTGTCGAACATCTACGTGAGCGCCGACAACGGCGAGGTGCTGGGCATGTACCGGCCCTGGCACGGTTCGGCGGCCGACGTCTTCGTGCAGCTGCAGCTGCCGCTGCATTCGGGGCGCATCCTGGGCCTGACCGGGCGCATCATGATGTCCATCATGGGCGTGTTCGTGGTCATGCTGGCTATCACCGGCATCGTCATCTGGGAGCGCAAGCGGCGCGCGCGCAAGGCCATGGCGCGCACGCTGGTCGCCAGCGCCGCCTGACAACCGCCTTCGGGCGGTTTTTCATGGGCTCCAGGCAGCGCCAGCGCTGGTTGCCGTCTGCTCCTTGATCCACTGGCGAAAGGCCTTGAGCGGTGGATACCAGGTCTTGGACGCGGCGCAGGCCAGGTAGTAGCTGCCCTGGCTGCGGCTGCGCACGTCAAGCGCCGAGACCAGCTCGCCGCGCTCGAGTTCGGCCCTGAACAGGAATTCGGGCAACAGCGCAACGCCCAGGCCGGCGCTTGCCGCCTGGGTGGCGGTGGCAAACTGGTCAATGCTGATTCCGCCCATCTGCGGGCCTTCTATGCCCTGGGACTCGAACCACTGGGTCCAGGCCTGGCGGCGCGATGTCAAGTGCAGCAGCGGCGCGGCCAGCAGATCCTGCGCGCGCGCAAAACCATGCTGCGCCTTGAGCCCCTTGGAGCAGGCGGGGAAGATCGTCTCCTCGAACAGGAAGTCGAGTTCCGCGTGCGGCCATTCGGGCGCGCCGTAGTGGAAGGCCGCATGCACATCGTCGGCATCCATGTTGAAGGGTTCCAGCCGCGTCACCAGATTGAGCGTCACGCCGGGATTGCGCTGCACGAAGCTGGGCAGCAAAGGCGCGAGCCAGCGCGTTCCCATGGTCGGCAGTATGGCCAGGGTCAAGATGCCGGTGCCCGGGCTGGCCTTGATGCGCAGCGTCGAGTTGCCGATGTCGCGCAGCGACTGGCGGATCTCTTCCGCATAGATCTCGCCCGCGGGCGTGAGCCGCACAGCCTGGCGCTCGCGCACGAACAGCTCCACCCCGACGATGTCTTCGAGCGCACGTATCTGCCGGCTGACCGCGCTCTGGGTCAGGCTCAGCTCATGGGCCGCGGAAGTGAACTTCTGCAGGCGGGCGCAGGCCTCGAAAGCCACGAGCAATCCCATGGGCGGTAGATACTTGCGTGAATTCATGATCTTTGGGAATGTACTTTTCGGTATGGAGCATTTTAGTGAGCAGTCTCTATAAGCAATACCACGTATGAGGCGAATGCAATGGATGGCAGGCATTCCGTTTGCGAATGCCTGGGTTCCAAACCATTGATTGACGTCAACACCACCGTTGCCGATGATGGCCGCAGCTTCATTACAACCAGAGAGACATACCGTGCCCCAGATCATTTCGCGCAAACACTTCCTGCGTTCGGCTGCACTGCTTGGCGCCTCCATGCTGCTTCCCGCCGTGGCCATGGCCGACACCTTTCCCAGCCGGGCCATCAAGCTGGTGGTGCCGTTTGCTCCGGGCGGCAATACCGATGTGGTGGCGCGGCTGGTGGCCCAGGGTCTGTCGGAGTCGCTGGGACAGCCGGTGATCGTGGAAAACATCGCGGGCGCAAACGGCTCCATCGGCGCCAGCCGTGTGGCGACCTCGACCAATGACGGCTACACGCTGCTGTTCGGCACGGCCGGCACCCAGGCCATCAACCCCAGCCTCTACAAGAACCAGAGCGAGAAGACGCTGGACGATTTCGAATACATCGCCCTGGTCACGTCGATTCCCAACGTGCTGGTGGTCAACGAGACCAAGACCCCGGTGAAGACCGTGGCCGAACTCGTGGCCCTCGCAAAGGAGCGCCGCACCGGCATGAGCTATGGCTCGCCGGGCACGGGCTCGACCGTGCATCTGTCGGGCGAGCTGTTCAAGAGCGCGGCCAGGCTGGATATGGTGCATGTGCCGTACAAGGGCAGCGCGCCCGCGCTGACCGATCTGATCGGCGGCCAGATCGACCTGATCTTCGAGAACATCACGCCCGCCCTGCCTTTCATCCAGGGCAACCGGCTCAAGGCGCTGGCAGTGACCTCGGCCGAGCGCCTGCCGCTGCTGCCCAATGTGCCCACGATGAAGGAAAGCGGCTTTCCCTCGTTTGTCACTGCCACCTGGAACGGCGTGCTCGCGCCCAAGGGCACGCCGCGGGCCGTGGTGCAGAAGGTCGAGGCCGCGCTGCTCAAGGTCGCGGCCAGCGCCGACTTCAAGGCGCGCGTCGCGGCCCTGGGCGGCGAGCCGCGCCAGCTGGGCTCCACGGCATTCCGTGACTTCGCGCGCACCGAGTTCAAGCACTGGGGCGGCATCATCCAGGCCGCCAAGCTGGAAAAGCAATGAGTCGGCACCTCCCTGAAATGGCAGATGGGCTGATCACCACGCTGGCGGCCATTGTCGGCGCCAGCCATGTGCTGACCGGCGGCGACCTGGCAAGCTACGAGCAGGACTGGCGCGGTCGCGCCAAGGGCAAGGCACTGTGCGTGGTGCGCCCCGGCACCACCGCGGAGGTCGCCAGCGTGGTCCAGGCCTGCGCCGCGGCGCGCGTGTCCATCGTGCCCCAGGGCGGCAACACCGGCCTGGTCGCGGGCTCGGTGCCCGACGCGTCGGGCGCTCAGGTGGTGCTGAGCCTGCGGCGCATGGCCGCGGTGCGTGCCGTCGACCCGCAGAACATGACCATCACCGTCGAGGCCGGTTTCGTGCTGCAGGCGCTGCAGGAAGCCGCCGATGAAGCCGGCTTCCTGTTCCCTCTGAGCCTGGGCGCCGAAGGCAGCTGCACCATTGGCGGCAATCTGGCGACCAATGCGGGCGGCACCCAGGTGGTGCGTTACGGCAACGCGCGCGAACTGTGCCTGGGCCTGGAGGTGGTCACGGCGCAGGGCGAAGTCTGGGACGGGCTCTCGGGCCTGCGCAAGGACAACACCGGCTACGACCTGCGCGATCTGTATGTGGGCAGCGAAGGCACGCTGGGCGTGATCACGGCGGCGACGCTGAGGCTGTACCCCAAGCCCGCGGCCCAGCTCACGGCCTGGGTCGCAGCGCCTTCGCTCGAGCATGCCTGCGAGTTGCTGGGCATGGCGCACCAGCATCTGGGCGCCAGCCTCACGGGCTTCGAGGTGATGAACCAGTTCGCGCTGAGCCTGGTCGACAAGCATTACCCCCATCTGCGCGTGCCGATGTGGCAGCAGACGCCCTGGTGCGTGCTGATTGAAGTCTCGGATGCGGAATCGGAAGCGCATGCGCGCGGACTGTTCGAGCGCATGCTCGAGGCCGCGCTGGAGCAGGGCGTGATTGTCGATGCCATCGTTGCCGAGAACATCCGCCAGGCGCACGACCTGTGGCATATCCGCGAGAGCATCACGCTGGCGCAGGTCGAAGAGGGCTTCAATGTGAAGCACGACATCTCGATTCCGATCTCGCTGATTCCGGCGTTCGTGCGCGATGCCGACGCCGCGCTGGCCGCGGCCTTTGAAGGCATACGCTTCGTGAACTTCGGTCATCTGGGCGACGGCAACCTGCACTACAACATCCAGGCGCCGGCCGGCGTCGATGCCAGGACCTTTGTCGCGCAATGCGAGGAACAGGTCAGCGCCATCGTCTACGACACCGTCAGCAAGTACCGCGGCTCGATTTCGGCCGAGCACGGCATTGGCGAACTCAAGCTGCACAAGCTGCCCCAGCACAAGTCGGCCACGGCGCTGGCGCTGATGCACACCATCAAGAACGCGCTTGATCCCCTCAACACCCTGAACCCGGGCCGGGTGCTGCAAGCCTGACCTGTCCCCTGCCTTGAATTCTGCGACCACCATGTCTTCATTCGTGAACTCCGACCAGATCCGCGATCTGTTTTCCCAATCCATGTCGGCGATGTACCGCCAGGAAGTGCCGCAATACGGCAGCCTGCTGGAACTGGTTGCGGACATCAATCGCGCCACGCTCGAGCGCAAGCCCGAGCTGCGCCAGCAACTGCAGGACGCAGGCGAGCTCGGCCGCATCGATGTCGAACGCCACGGCGCCATCCGACTGGGCACGCCCGAGGAACTGGCGACGATGCGCCGCGTGTTTCGCGTCATGGGAATGCACCCTGTCGGCTACTACGATCTGTCGGTGGCCGGCGTGCCCGTGCATGCGACGGCGTTTCGCCCCGTCGATGACGAGGCGCTGCGCATCAACCCGTTTCGCGTCTTCACTTCGCTGCTGCGCCTGGAGCTGATTGCCGACCCGGCGCTGCGCGCCCAGGCCCAGGAGATACTGGCGCGCCGGCGCATCTTCACGCCGCGTGCGCTGGAGCTGACGCTGCAGTGCGAGACCGCGGGCGGGCTGGACGCGCAGCAGGCCGCGGAATTCGTGCGTGAAGCCACGCAGACCTTCCGCTGGCACGGCGAGGCCACGGTCAGCCACGACACCCACCAGCAGCTGCTGGCGGCGCACCGGCTGATTGCCGATGTGGTCTCGTTCAAGGGCCCGCACATCAACCATCTGACGCCGCGCACGCTGGACATCGATGCCGCCCAGGCCGAGATGCCACGCCGTGGCGTGGCCGCCAAGGATGTGATTGAAGGCCCGCCGCGCCGGCGCCACCCCATACTGCTGCGCCAGACCAGCTTCAAGGCGCTGGAAGAGAGCATCGTGTTTGCCGGCGACGGGGCCGCGGGCGCGCACACCGCGCGCTTTGGCGAGATCGAGCAGCGCGGCGCGGCGCTCACGGCTGCTGGTCGGGCGCTTTACGACCGTCTTCTGGGCCAGGTGCGCTCCATGGGCAATGCGGGCAGCACGGGCGATGATTACGCCGCGCGGCTGGACGCGGTATTTGCGGAGTTTCCCGATGATCTCCAAGCCATGCACGATCAGCAGTTGGCGTTCTTCCGCTATGCGGTGCGCGACCAGGTGGCTTTCGGCCAGGCCGCAAGCGGCGGTGCAGACTTTGATCTCGCAGCGCTGCTGCGCGAACAGATCGTCGAAGCCCGTCCCATCGTCTATGAGGATTTTCTGCCCGTGAGCGCGGCCGGCATCTTCCAGTCCAATCTCGGTGGCACGGAGCAAAAGAGCTATGCGGCCAATGCGGCCAAGGAGCTGTTTGAAGCGGCGCTGCAAGCCCCGGTTGCCGACGAGATTGCCCTGTACGCGCAAAGCCAGCAGGCATCGATGGCTGCCCTGCAGGACGCCTATCGCGCATTGCAGACGGCCTGATGGCGCAAGCAACAACAAAGGGCCTCGCAAGGCCCTTTGTTGGCTGGGCTTTGTCAGCCCTGGGTCAGGTCCGTTCGGCTATCAGCGTTGCTGCTGCTTGTTGGACGAGGGGTTGGATTGCTGCTGTTGCCCCGTGGAAGAGCTCTTGCCGCCCGGCTGCTGGTTTTGGCCGCTTTGCTGTTCATGCTGCTTTTGCATCTTGTCAGCAGGATTGGTCTGGTTTTGATTCTTTTGGTTGCTGTCTTGGTTGTGTTGCTGAACCATAGTCATATCTCCAAAAAGTGAAAAAACCGCTGACTGGGAATCAATCAGCGCCACTCCATGGTGCCCTCCTGGAAAACCCTTGAATGTAGGACTTTGCCGGCTCGCCCGGCGTTTTTCGTTAGAGTTTGAAACCCGTGTTTCTTCGGGTTGAGGGAGCGCACGAAATGTACGCCCCGGCCTGCTTCACTGCGCCTGCAAGGCCAGGTCTTGCAGCGCCTGGCCCGTGAGCCGGTAGCGTATCCACTCGTTTTGCGGCTCGGCGCCCAGGCTGTCATAAAAGGCAATTGAGGGCGCATTCCAGTCAAGCACGCTCCATTCAAAGCGCCCGCAGTCGCGCTCGACGGCAATGCGTGCCAGGTGGGCCAGCAAGGCCTTGCCCGCGCCCTGACCGCGGCTGTCGGGGGAGACATAGAGGTCTTCGAGATACAGGCCGTGCCGTCCCTGCCAGGTCGAGTAGTTGAAGAAGTAGACCGCAAAGCCCAGCGGCTGGTCGCCGTTCATGCACATCAGCCCGTACACGGCAGGCTGCTTGCAAAACAGCGTGCGGTGCACATGCTCGGGCGTGGCCAGCACCTCATGCTCGGCATTCTCATAGATCGCCAGGTCGCGGATGAAGCGCAGGATCTGGTCGGTATCGGCAATGGTGGCGGGACGGATGAGCAACATATCGACGCAATCAGTGGGACAAGGGAGCGCTGCAGGTGTTTTCCAGGCAGCGCTGGATCACATAGAAATGGTCTTCGAAGAACCGGGTCTCGAGGTCCGCCAGCTGCGCCAGCGGCACCCAGCGCGCCAGTGCGGCATCGTCGCCGCCCTGCACGGCAGGCAGCTGGTCGCGCTTGCCCAGATCAAACACATGTACATGGGTGATGGTGCGCCCGCGCAGGCTGCGATCGGGGTGGTCGAACACCTGCACGCCCTGCAGCGCGGCTTCCAGGGTCGCGGCATCGAGCGCGCAGCCGGTTTCCTCGCGCAGCTCGCGCAGGCAGGACTGCCAGAGGCTGTCGCGCGGCTCGACAAAGCCGCCGGGCAGCGCCCACAGGCCCTTGCCCGGCGCCTGGCCGCGCTCCACCAGCAGCAGATGGCCGTTGCACAGCAAGAGGGCATCGACGGTGACAAACACCGGCGGGTAGGGCGCGCAGGCCCAGGCTTCGCGGTACTTGCGCAGCATTGCGGCTTCGAGCTGCATGGCGCTGTAGTCGGGCGTATCCATCCAAGACTGCAGGAAATCAAGCACCGGCGCGGGCACCTGCGGCGCCAGCGCCGCCATCACTTGGGCCCGCGGCGCGGCCTGCGCATTCCAGTAGATCTCGCGCAAGGGCGTGGCGTCAAACGCGCCCAGCCGCGGCAGGCTCAGCAGCTGCCAGCCGGGAAAGCTCTGCAGGTAGCTGCTGCTGCTGTCCTTGAAGTGGCCGACCAGCGCAATGGCCGCGCCCGGCGCCACCAGCGCCTGCACGCCGCTGCGCACGGCTTCGACCCAGCGCGCCTCGTTGTAATGGTCGCGCACGGCAATGCAGTGCACGCGCGCGCGCTCGGCGGGCGCCAGGCAGGCCTGGACCATGGCCGCGCGCTCCTGCCAGGTAAACGGGTTTTTCGGACTGCGCGCCTGGTGGGCGCTGCCCAGCACCACCACCACCTGCTGCGCCTGCTGCAGGGCCGCCTGCAGCAGCGCCATGTGGCCGTTGTGCCAGGGCTGGAAACGCCCGATCAGCACGGCGGTGTGCGGCGGCGAAGAAAGGGACGGGTCGGAAGGAGAAAGAGCCATGGGTGTTCTTCAGAAGCGGGCAATTCCCAGCGCGGGGGCACCGCGCAAGGGCCGCCCCGCGGCAACGGTGCCGTCCTCCTCCACCGAAGGATGAGAGGGGGAAGCCGGCTCGGCGCCTGCCGCGTGAGCGGCTCAGGGGGTGCTAAGGATAATACGCGGCGATCGGCATCTGCCGGCCCGTGCCGAACGCGCGCGGACGCACCCGCAGCATGGGCGGCGCCTGGCGGCGCTTGTATTCGCTGCGGTAGATCATGCGCTGCACCTTGTCGACCAGGGCCGGTCCTTCGGGCTGCAGCAGCAGTGCGTCGACAAACTGGCGCGCGCTGGCGTATTCAAGGCCGGGCAGGTGCGTGCCCTCGATCAGCAGCTTGAGGATCTCATCGAGCACGGCGTAGGGCGGCAGGCTGTCCTCGTCCTTCTGGTCGGGAGCGAGTTCGGCCGACGGCGGCTTGTCTATGATGACCTGCGGAATCAGCTCGCGCCCGGCCGTCGCGTTGATGTGGCGCGACAGCGCGAAGACTTCGGTCTTGTAGATGTCGCCCAGCAGCCCCAGGCCGCCATTGGTGTCGCCGTAGAGCGTGCAGTAGCCCACCGAGACTTCGGACTTGTTCCCCGTGGTCAGCAGCAGGTGGCCAAAGGCATTGGAATGCTCCATCAGGATGGTGCCGCGGATGCGCGCCTGCAGGTTCTCCAGCGGCAGGCCCTTGAGCGGCTGGCCGAAGCTATGCGCAAAGCTTTGGGCATAGCGCTCCACCAGCTCGCCTATGGGATGGTGGTGCAGCGTGATGCCCAGGTTGGCGCACAGCGCCACCGAGTCGTCGACCGAGCCCGCCGAAGAAAAGCCCGAAGGCATGGTCACGCCGACGACATTCTCGGCGCCCAGCGCCTCCACTGCCAGCGCCAGCGTCAGCGCGCTGTCTATGCCCCCCGAGCTGCCGACCACGGCCTGGGAAAAGCCGCAGCGGCGCGCATAGTCGCGCAGGCCCAGCACGATCTGCTGGCGGTAGAACTCCATCGTGGGCAGGCCTTGCGCCGGCACGGCCGGCAGCGCGGCGCCATCGGCGCGGCCGAAACGGCCGTTTTCAAAGACCAGCGTGGTCACGCACTCCTGAAAGCGCGGCGCTTCCAGCACCACGCCGCGCTCTGGCTCGACGGCGAACGAGGCACCGTCAAACACGATCTGGTCCTGACCGCCGATCTGGTTGACGTAGAGCAGCGGCAGGGCATGGCGGCTGGCCGCTGCGCTGAAGACCTGGTGGCGCTGCTCGCGCTTGCCCAGATGGCTGGGGCTGGCGTTGATGCTGACCACCAGGTCGGGCGCGGCATCGGCCATGCGCCGGAAAGGATTGGTGGCGTAGTCGGCGCCGCTGTCGTTCCAGCCATCCTCGCAGATCAGGAAGCCGACCTGCATCTGGCCTATGCGCAGCACCTTGGCCACATCGGAGCCGGGCTCGAAATGCCGGCGTTCGTCAAAGATGTTGTAGGTGGGCAGCAGCTGCTTGTCGTACTGCAGGCGCAGCTTGCCGCCTTGCAGCACCAGCAGGCTGTTGTGCAGCGGCTTGCCCGGGCCCTCGGCGCGCGTCGGCGCTCCGACCACCCAGTGCAGATCGGGGTACTCGGCCGAAGCGCTGCGCAGGGCTTCCAGACCGTCCTGCACGCGCTGCATGAAAGTCGGCTCGTCCAGCAGGTCGCTGGGGTAGTAGCCGCAGAGCGAGAGTTCGCTGAAGACCACCATCTCGGCCTGCTCGGCATGGGCCTGGCGCGCGGCCGCGCGCATGCGCTCGACATTGCCGCCTATGTCACCCACGGTGTAGTTGAGTTGGGCCAGGGTGATGCGCAGCATGGAGGTCTCCTTGGGAATCAGGGGTGCAGGGGTTGGGGGTCGGGAATGTCGAAGACCTGGCGCAGATAGGCCAGATAGGTTTCGTCGGTGCACAGCGTCTTGCCCGGGCTGTCCGAAATCTTGGCCACGGGCTGGCCGTTGGCATGCGTCAGCTTCATCACGATGTTCAGCGGCGTCAGCCCCATGTCGTTGGTCAGGCGCGTGCCTATGCCAAAGCCCAGCTGGATGCGGTCGGCAAAGCGGTGGTACAGCTGCAGCGCGCTGTCGAGGTTCAGCCCGTCGGAGAACACCAGGCGCTTGCTGTGGGTGTCGATGCGCAGGCGCTGGTAGTGGGCCAGCGCCTTCTCGCCCCAGGCAAACGGGTCGCCCGAGTCGTGGCGCAGGCCGTCAAACAGCTTGGCAAAATACAGGTCGAAGTCGTGCAGGAAGGCGTCCATGCCCACGGTGTCGGTCAGAGCAATGCCCAGGTCGCCGCGGTATTCCTGCACCCAGTCCTCGAGCGCGGCATTCTGGAAGTCGCGCAGGCGCACGCCCAGCGCCTGGTAGCTCTGCATGTATTCATGGGCCATGGTGCCTATGGGCACGATCTGCAGGTCGCGCGCCAGCAGCACGTTGGACGTGCCCTTGAACCATTGCGAGGTTTCGCTCGCGAAGCGCTGCACGACCTCGCGCTGCCAGGCACCCGAGAAGCGCCGGCGCACGCCGAAGTCAAACATCTCGAAGGGATGGCGGCGCTGGGCGGTGCTGGCCAGGGCCTGCAGCTGGGAGACTTTCTGCGCCAGGCGCAGCCGCCCTTCGCGCAGCGCGGCGGCGGCGTCGAAGCGGCGGAAGTACAGTTCGTTGACGATGGCCAGCACATAGATCTCGAAGCCCATCACATGCACCTGCGGGCCGTGGGCGACGATCTGCAGCGTCTCGCCTTCGGCGCGCGCTTCGATGAAGGCGCGCTGGAAACGGAAGATGCGCAGGAAGTCGATGAAGTCGCTCTTGATGAAGCGCAGCGAGCCCAGGTAGTCCAGCTCGTCCTTGGCAAACGACAGCGCGCACAGCGCATCGAGTTCGCGCTCGACTTCGGGCAGCAGCTCGCTCAGCGGGAACTCGGGCGTGTTGCGGCAGACGAACTCATAGCGCGCCTGGGTCTGCGGATGGCGGTGCAGCATCGCCTGCCACATGGTGAACTTGTAGAGGTCGGTGTCGAGCAGGCTGGAGAGGATGGGCGGCATGGTGGCGGCTGAGGCGTTCAGGCGGAAAGTGTCAGGGTGTCGCTGGTGGCGAACTGCACGCCCCGGGCGCGCATGGCGGAAAAGAAATCCTGTTCGGCGGCTTCGAAGCCGGCCACCGGGCCCATGCAGTCGGTCAGCAGCAGCAGGCGCTGCGCATGACCCGCAGGCAGATGCTCGACCAGGTGTTCGACCGTCGCGCGTACGCAGTGGCTGCTGGCCTCGCCCGCAATGACCAGCAGGTCGGCGCGGGCCAGGCGCGCGAGCAAGGCGGTGTTGAGCGCCGTCGCGGGATCGGCGGGGTCGACGACTTCGGCCATCAGGGCGCTGTAGTGCTCGGTCCAGGGATTGAGGCCCTTGAACACATTGCATACCGCGCGCTGGCGCTGCGTCTGCCATGCACCGCAGGCGTCCAGCAGATCGGCATGCAGGCCATGACCCCAGCTGCCGACTTCGCAGTGCACCGGCCAGACGATCAGCGTATGCCGGCCCTGGCTTTCCAGCGCGTCCAGATAGGCCAGCGTGCGCGGCAGATGTGCCTGCGCACGCGGCGTGAATTCGCCGGCGCGCACCTGGGCCGCGGTGATGTCGGTGAAGACCGGCACCGCCTGGCCATTGGCCTGTTGCCAGAATACCGGATGGGCAATGTCGAAACGCTGGTGCGAGTCCAGCGTCACGGTGATGTCGTCGATATGCTTGGCCTGCCGGTGCAGCCAGCGTGCCAGACGCTGCATGTGCTGGTGGGCACCGGCTACGGCCAGGCTGGGCGCGGTGCTGCCGCGCGTCGGGTGGACAAACCACTGTTCGGCGGGCAGATCGCAAAAATCGTTTTGCGGGTCAATGGCCAGCAGCTGGATGGAACGGTTCATGCGACCAGTGTAGACGCGCATTTGCCGGCGGCCGCACATGGCCCGCAGCACCCCGGCGGCGCCCGCGGGCGCTGGCGGCCATGCCGATTATTTCAGCGCCTTGCGTGCCGCGCCCACGCCCAGCACGGCCAGCACCACGAAGATCACGGCCAGCACCAGGAAGACGATGAACAGCAGCTTGGCGATGCCGGCGGCTCCCGCGGCCACGCCGGTAAAGCCCAGTGCACCCGCGAGCAGCGAGATGACGGCAAAGATGATGGCGTATTTGAGCATGGTGTTTTCCTTGGAAGCTGAAGGCGCCGGTCAATGCGCCGGCGATCAGTTGCTACGTTAGCTTCGGCCAAGGAGGTCGGCTGTGGGTCGGACAGCGCTGCTGGCGTAGGAGCAGACCTGCGTCGGCCTGCACCCAGGCGGGTCTTGGGAGCGTGGCGCGGGCGCGGGCCCGCCCCTCGCTTTAGCGCAGTCCGGCCGCGGCGCGCAGCAGCGCTGCCTTGTCGGTCTTTTCCCAGGTGAATTCGGGCTCTTCGCGGCCAAAGTGGCCGTAGGCCGCGGTCTTGCTGTAGATAGGACGCAGCAGGTCGAGCATCTGGATGATGCCCTTGGGGCGCAGGTCGAAATGTTCGGCCACGAGCTTGGCGATCTGGTCGTCGGGAATCACGCCCGTGCCTTCGGTGTAGACCGTGATGTTCATCGGACGGGCGACGCCAATCGCGTAGGCGACCTGGATCTGGCACTGGCGCGCCAGGCCGGCGGCCACGATGTTCTTGGCCACGTAGCGCGCGGCGTAGGCCGCCGAGCGGTCAACCTTGGTTGGGTCCTTGCCCGAGAACGCGCCGCCGCCATGGGGGCAGGCGCCGCCGTAGGTGTCAACAATGATCTTGCGGCCGGTCAGGCCGCAATCGCCTTGCGGGCCACCCACGACAAAGCGGCCCGTGGGGTTGATCAGGTACTTGGTGTCCTGCAGCCATTCATTGGGCAGCACGGGCTTGATGATTTCCTCGATGATGGCTTCGGTGAAGCTGGCCTTCATCCTGGTGGCGGTCTCCGACTGGTCGGGGCTGTGCTGGGTCGACAGCACCACGGTGTCTATGCTGTGCGGCTTGCCGTCGACATAGCGCATCGTCACCTGGCTCTTGGCGTCGGGACGCAGGAACGGCAGACGGCCGTCCTTGCGCAGCTGGGCCTGGCGCTCGACCAGGCGGTGGGCGTAATAGATGGGCGCGGGCATCAGCTCGGGCGTCTCATCGCAGGCATAGCCGAACATCAGTCCCTGGTCGCCGGCGCCGGTGTTGAGTTCGTCATCGCTGGCCTTGTCCACGCCCTGGGCGATGTCCTGGCTTTGCTTGTCATAGGCCACGAGCACCGCGCAGCCCTTGTAGTCAATGCCGTATTCGGTGTTGTCGTAGCCGATGCGCTTGATGGTGTCGCGCGCCACCTGGATGTAGTCGACATTCGCGCCAGTGGTGATTTCGCCCGCCAGAACCACCAGGCCGGTGTTGGTCAGCGTCTCGGCTGCCACACGCGAGTGGGGGTCTTGGGTGAAAATGGCATCCAGGATCGCATCGGAGATCTGGTCGGCCACCTTGTCGGGGTGTCCTTCAGAGACAGATTCCGAAGTGAAAAGAAAATCGTTCGCCATTGAATAAACTCCTGTGTTCCAGCTATTGAGGCGTTGCCCAAGCTGACGGAGCCCGGCGAACGCTTTAGCAGAATTTTTTTACGTCGCCCTGCAAGTTGCTCATTTAACTCAGCGACCCTCCTATTTTAATGCCAACCCTGTTCCACTTGTTCTCGTTGCTGCCTTTATGGCTTTTGCATGGCCTGGGCGCTGTCCTCGGTTGGCTGGTGTTCTGTGTTTCCGGCACCTACCGCCGGCGGTTCCTGCAGAACGCCCGCCAGGCGGGCTATCGCTTTGCCGATGTGCGCGCCGCCGTGGGCCATGCGGGCCGGCTGGTCGCCGAGCTGCCGCGCATGTGGTTGCAGGACAAGCCCCCGCCTTGCGAGATGGTGCGGCCCGAGACGGTCGAACGCGCCTGGGCCAGGGGCCGGGGCATCGTGTTCCTGACGCCGCATCTGGGCTGCTTCGAGCTGTCGGTGCAGGCCGCTGCGCGCCGCTGGAGCGCGGACCACGGCCCGATCACCATTCTTTACCGCCCCGCGCGCCAGGCCTGGCTGGCCCAGGTGATGGAAACCGCGCGCAACCGGCCGGGCGTGCAGGCCGTGCCGACCGCGCTGTCGGGCGTGCGCCAGATGATCAAGGCGCTGCGCCGCGGCGAAGGCGTAGGCCTGCTGCCCGACCAGGTGCCGCCCGACGGGCAGGGCCTGTGGTCGCCGTTCTTTGGCCGTGACGCCTATACCATGACGCTGGCCGCGCGGCTGGTGCAGCAGACCGGGGCCAGCGTGATCGTTGCCCGTTGCGAGCGCAAGCCCTGGGGGCAAGGCTACGCGCTGTATCTTGAGGAGTTGCCCGTGCCTTTGTCAGATTCGTTGGAAACCGCTGTGCTGCAGCTCAATCAGGCCATGGAGCAGACCATTCGCCAGTGCCCGTCGCAATACCTCTGGGGCTATGCGCGCTACAAGCAACCCCGGGCCGAGCAGCCCGCCGCTGCGCAGGTGGCCCCATGAGCGCGCGCTTTGGCGTCTGGCTGATGGGCGCGCTGGGGCGGCTGCCGCTGAAATGGCTGCGCGCGCTCGGCTGGTTGCTGGGCCGGGTACTGTTCGTGGTGGCCGTGCCGCGGCGCAAGATTGCCTTGCGCAATCTGGAGCTTTGTTTCCCGCATCTTTCGCTGGCCGAGCGCAAGGCCCTGGCGCGGCAGAACTTCGTGGTGTTCTGCCAGACCTGGCTGGACCGCGGCTGGCTGTGGTCGGCGCCCGAGGCCGTGGTGCGCTCGCGCGTCAAGCTCGAAGGCGCGCTGCATGAACTCGAAGGCGATACGCCGACCATTGTCTTTGCCCCGCATTTCTACAGCATGGACGCGGGCGGGCTCACGCTGCCGCTGAACACCACGCGCGCGTTCACCTCGATCTTCTCGACCCACCCCAACCCGACCATCGACGACTGGTTCATGGGGGGACGCCAGCGCTTTGGCGACGTGCGCATGCTCAACCGCGCAGACGGCGTCAAGCCCATCATCTCCAGCCTGCGCCAGGGCGGTCTGCTGTACTTGCTGCCCGACATGGATTTCGGCAAGAACGATTCGGTGTTCGTGCCGTTCTACGGCGTGACCGCTGCAACCATTCCTTCGCTGTCGCGCTTTGCGCGGCTGGGTCGGGCCAAGGTGATTGGCATGTACACGCGGCTCACGCCCGAAGGCTATGTGGCCCAGATCACGCCGGCCTGGGAAAACTTCCCGACCGCGGACGCGGTGGCCGACACGGCGCGCATGAACCGCGAGCTCGAGAAGTGGATAGACACCATGCCCGAGCAGTACTACTGGGTGCACAAGCGCTTCAAGACCCGGCCCGAGGGTGAGGCCTCGGTTTACTGAAGCACCCCCTGAGCCGCTGACGCGGCAGGCGCCGAGCCGGCTTCCCCTGAACAAGGCACGCAAGAGGGCGCCCCCCTCGGTGCGGGGCGGCCTCCTGAGTTCCGTTGAAGCGCTCGCAGCCCCCATGCTGGGTCGCGCCAGTTTCAAAGCTGCTCCCGTAGTCCCGCTCACCCTGCGTTGTCGTAGGCCTAAGCAAAGGAAGTCAAGCCGCCAGGCAGTCGTCGCTGAACTGCTGCTGCACGAAATGCTCGAGCTCGTCGATCACGCGCGCCGGGCGTTCGTGCACCACCCAGTGCGAAGTGTTGCGCAGATGCTGGATCTGCAGCCGCGGCACCCAGGCTTCGAGCCCGTCCAGCAGCCCCGGGCGCAGCGCCGGGTCGCTCATGCCCCAGAGCACCAGGGTAGGCACATTGACGCGCAGCACGGATTCGGGCAACTGCAGGGCCGCGAGGTGGTCTGGATCGCCTGGCGCCGGTGGGAACAGCGGGCTGGCGCCATAGTAATGGCAGGCGCCCTGCATTCCGCGTGACCAATGCTGGCGGTAGCGGGCCTGCAGCGCGGGCGTGAGCCAGGCGGGCAGCTTGCCGTCGGGCTGGGCGAAAAAACCGAAGGCGCGGCGGAAATCTTGCGCGGCAAGCAGCGTTGGTGCATCGGCGCGGCGCAGAAAACGCATGTAGTCGCTGGCGCGCCGCTGGGCATCCTGCTCGCGCAGCTCGCGCAAAAACGCCCCCGCGTGGGGGGCGTTGAGCACCATCAGGCGCTGCATGCTGTCCGGGTGCTGGCTGGCCACGCTCCAGGCGAGCGCGCCGCCCCAGTCATGCGCGACCAGGCAGGCCAGCGGCGCCTGCGGGCTCTCAAGCGCGATCAGCGCCCGGATGTCCTGCACCAGATGGCGTGCGTGGTAGGCCGTGACTTCGACCGGGCTGCTCGAGCCGCCGAAGCCGCGCAGATCGGGCGCGACACAGCGAAAGCCGCCGTTTTCCGGCGCGGAAAAATGCGTCAGCAGCGCATCCCAGATGAAGGCGCCTTCGGGAAAGCCGTGGAGGAACAGCAGCACCGGCCGGCCCGGCGCGCCCGCGGTGCGGCAGTGCAGGGTGATGCCGTGGGGCAGGACATGGTCGCAAGTCTGGATCATGGGGCTACTCTCTCGGTAGCCTCCAGCACTTGGCTGAACCTGCTGGAAGCTAGTTGGCCTGGGGTTCCTCAGTGCTGTCCGAGGCGGTGGACGGCACTGCGGGCGTGGCTTCGTCCGGTGCCACTGCAACTGCAGGTTCTGCCGGATGCGACCAACGCCATAGTAGCTGAGCCACATCGTCCACGCCCTGTTTCTTGAGCGCCGAGAACAGCATGGCTTCGCCGCCGCCGGCCTGCAGTCGCGCAATCGACAGCGCCTTGGTCTGTTCGGCGCGCGTGAGCTTGTCGGCCTTGGTCAGCAGGATCAGGAACTTGAGGCCGTCCTCGACGCGCGGGCGCACGGCTTCAAGCAGGGCTTCGTCGAGTTCGGTCAGGCCCAGGCGCGGATCGCACAGCAAAACGATGCCCGTGAGGCTGCTGCGCGTGATCAGGTAGTTGACCATCACCTGCTGCCAGCGGATCTTGTCCGAGCGCGACACTGCGGCATAGCCGTAGCCTGGCAAGTCGGCAAGAACGGCATCGGTGACGCCTTGGCGACCCAGCGAGAACAGGTTGATGTGCTGTGTGCGACCGGGTTTCTTCGACGCGAAGGCCAGCTGCTTTTGCTGCGTCAAGGTGTTGATGCAGGTGGATTTGCCGGCGTTGGAGCGGCCGACAAAAGCGATTTCCGGCACTTCAATGGTGGGCAGATGATGCAGCTGCGCGGCGGTGGTGAGGAAGCGCGCGGTGTGCATCCAGCCCATGGCGAGCTTGCCATCAATGCTGGGAGAAGGCTTGCCCGCAACCGGTGCGGGAGAGGAGTTCGTCATGGGGGGTATCTATGCTTGGGAGCCTCATTGTAGAATTGTGCGGTTCAGTGCACCTAACAACAGACCCTCGATATGAAGTTGCTCGCCTCTATGCTGATGGCTGCCGTTCTGGCAGCACCCGCTTTCCCGGCCTTCTCGGCGGGCGAAACGCCCGCTGCGCCGCAGACGAATGCCAAGCTTGACCTGGCAAAAGGCGCGGCAGGCTTTGCCGCAGTGTGCGCAGCATGCCATGGAGCAGATGGCAACTCGACCATTGTGGCTAATCCCGCGCTGGCCCAGCAGCACCCCGAATACCTGACCAAGCAGCTGCAGGACTTCAAGAGCGGCGTGCGCAAGGATCCGGTGATGCAGGGCTTCGCGTCCGCGCTGTCGGACGAGGAAATGAAGAACATTTCCGGCTGGCTGGCGTCGCAGAAGTCCAAGGGCGGCTTTGCCAAGGACAAGGATCTGGTCGCCCTGGGCGAGCGCATCTTCCGCGGCGGCATCCAGGACCGCAACATCGCGGCCTGCGCCGGCTGCCACAGCCCCAACGGCGCCGGTCTGCCGGTGCAGTACCCGCGTCTGGCCGGCCAGCACGCTGACTACACTATTAAACAACTGATAGAGTTTCGGGATGGCAAGCGGGGCAATAGCCTGCCCATGACCCAGGTGGCTGCCAAGCTCAACGATCGCGAAATCAAGGCCGTTTCGGACTACATCGCCGGTCTGCGTTGATGCGCTGAGCGGTTTCAGCAGCTGCCCGGCGTTGGTTTCACGCCATGGGCAGGGAACCAAACGCCAATCACAAACCCCAATGGGCGGGTCCATCCTTTGCTGAGGTGGCCCCGCCTTTTTGCTTTCGGGCTTTGCGTCACTTCTTCCATGTCAGATACCTCTTCCCGCGCGACTTCTTCCCTTGGCTCCCAGGCGTGGCGCGCGACCGTCGAGTTGCTGTCGTCCATGCGCTTTGCGATTGCCTTGCTCACGGTGATCTGCATTGCCTCGGTGATAGGCACCGTGCTCAAGCAGCACGAGCCCGCGGTCAATTACGTCAACCAGTTCGGCCCTTTCTGGTCGCAGCTGTTCCTGGCGCTCAAGCTCAATGCGGTCTACAGCGCCTGGTGGTTCCTGCTGATCCTGGCGTTTCTGGTGGCCAGCACCAGCCTGTGCGTGGCGCGCAATGCGCCCAAGTACCTGGCCGATCTGCGTACCTACAAGGAAAACATCCGCGAGAAGAGCCTTGAGGCGTTTCGCCACCGCGCCCAGGCCGAGGTGCGCGGCAACCCGCAGGAAGCGGCCCAGCGCCTGGGCAAGCTGCTGGCCACCGGCGGCTGGAAAGTCAAGCTGCAGCAGCGCGATACCTCCGCGGGCAAAGGCTGGATGGTCGCGGCCAAGGCCGGTGCGGCGCACAAGCTGGGCTACATTGCCGCGCACAGCGCCATCGTGCTGATCTGCCTGGGCGGGCTGTTTGACGGCGACCTGGTCGTGCGTGCGCAGATGCTGTTTGGCGGCAAGACGCCGTATACGGGCGGCGGCCGGGTGTCGGATGTCGCGCCCGAACACCGTCTGTCCGAGCGCAATCCCACGTTTCGCGGCAATCTGATGGTGGCCGAAGGCACGCAGTCCAGCACCGCCATCCTGAACCAGTCGGACGGCGTGCTGCTGCAGGAGCTGCCGTTTGCGGTCGAACTCAAGAAATTCATTGTCGAGTACTACTCGACGGGAATGCCCAAGCTGTTTGCCAGCGAAGTGATCATTCACGACAAGCACACCGGAGAGCAGACGGCGCAGCGCATCGAGGTCAACCATCCCGCGCATTACAAGGGCGTGGAAATCTACCAGTCGAGCTTCGATGACGGCGGCTCGGCGGTCAAGATGCGCGCCGTGCCCATGGATGGCACGGGCAAGCCGTTCACGGTTGAAGGCATCATTGGCGGCACCAGCGAATTCACGCGTTCGGGCGCGGGCCGGGGCCAGGGCGAAGATACGCTGACGCTTGAATACACGGCGTTGCGCACCATCAACGTCGAGAACTTCGGCGCGGCCAAGGGCGCGCTGGATTCCGGCACCGACGTGCGCAAGGTCGACCTGAAGTCGGCAATTGACGCGCGCCTGGGAGCAGGCCACAAGACCACCACCGAAAAAGAGCTGCGCAATATCGGCCCCAGCATTGGCTACAAGCTGCGCGATGCCTCGGGCCAGGCGCGTGAATACCAGAACTACATGATGCCGGTCGACACCGGCGATGGCAATCCGGTGTTTCTGCTGGGCGTGCGCGACAACCCGGTGGATTCCTTCCGCTTCCTGCGCGTGCCGGCCGACGCCGAAGGCACGATGGACACCTTCTTGCGCCTGCGCGTGGCGCTGGCCGATCCCGCGCTGCGCGAGCAGGCCGCGCGCCGCTATGTGGCCCAGGCGGTGGACGCGTCGCGCCCCGATCTGCGCGAGCCGCTGATGCAGTCGGCGCTGCGCGCGCTCGAGATGTACGCGGGCACGACGGACGATGCGGGTGTGAAGATCGGCGGCCTGCAGGCGATTGCGCGCTTCATGGAGCAGAATGTTCCCGAAGCCGAACGCACGCGCGCCAGCGAAGTGCTGGTGCGCATTCTCAACGGCGTGCTGTTCGAGATGGCGCAGTCGCTGCGCGAGAAGAACGCCCTCAAGCCCATGGAAAACAACGATCAGACGCTGGCGTTCATGACGCAGGCGGTGTTCTCGCTCAGCGACGCCCAGTTCTATCCCGCGCCCATGACGTTCATGCTGGACGATTTCACGCATGTGCAAGCCAGCGTTTTCCAGGTCACACGTGGACCCGGCAAGAACGTAGTCTATCTGGGATGCCTGTTTCTGATTCTGGGGATCTTTGCCATGCTCTACGTGCGTGATCGACGCCTGTGGATCTGGCTGGCCCCCGCTGGCGAAGGCAGCAGCCACGCCACCGTGGCCCTTTCCACCAACCGCCAGACGATGGAAGGTGACAAGGACTTCGCCCTGCTGACCGAAAAACTCATAGGGGCCCAGCCGATCGCGCGCCGCCCGGGAGATTCTGAATGACGACCGCAATGACCGACGCTTCCGAGACCCTCACCCTGCATTCGGGGTATTTTTCGCGCCGCAACTGGTTCGACTGGCTGTTTGCCGTGATTGTCACGGCCGGCGGGCTGTTCGCGCTGCAGCGCTATGCGGCCTATATGGATGGCTATGAGAAGGCCATCTTGCTGGGCACCATTCCCGCGGCCATCTGGCTGGGCTGGTTCTGGCGCCCGCTGCGCGTGCTGATGCTGGCCGTGGCGGCGTTCGCGCTGCTGGCGCTGGGTCTGTACCAGGTCGACGGCGCGGGGGATCTGGCACGCGCCGAAACCGTGTTCGGGCTCAAGTACTTCCTGTCGAGCCAGTCGGCCATTCTCTGGATGAGCATGCTGTTCTTCATGAGCACCATCTTCTACTGGATAGGCATGTTCTCGCGCAACGAAGGCCGGACCATGTCGCTGCTGGGCTCGCGCATTGCCTGGGTGGCGGTCGCCATGGCGCTGATCGGCACCATGGTGCGCTGGTACGAAAGCTATCTGCTGGGCGCCGACATCGGCCACATTCCGGTCAGCAACCTCTACGAAGTGTTCGTGATGTTCTGCTGGATGACAGCGACTTTCTATCTCTACTACGAGCAAAACTACGACACCCGCGCGCTCGGTGCGTTCGTCATGCTGGTGGTCAGCGCGGCCGTGGGCTTTTTGCTGTGGTACACGCTGGTGCGCGAAGCGCATGAGATCCAGCCGCTGGTGCCGGCGCTCAAGAGCTGGTGGATGAAGCTGCATGTGCCCGCCAACTTCATCGGCTACGGCACATTCGCGCTCGCGGCCATGGTGGCGTTTGCCTATCTGATCAAGCAACAGGCCGGCGAGACCCGCTGGTACAAGCTCGCGCCGCTGTGGCTGCTGGGCATCGTGCTGTGCTTCGAGCCCATCGTCTTTCGCCAGGGCGCGACCGAGAACGGCAGCAGCTACTGGACCGTGTATTTCGGCATTTCGGCGCTGATCGTCGCCGGCATCCTGCTGGGCCGAAAGCACATTGCCGCGCGCCTGCCGTCGTTCGAGATCCTTGACGACGTGATGTACAAGTCGATTGCCGTGGGCTTTGCATTCTTCACCATTGCCACCGTGCTGGGCGCGCTGTGGGCGGCCGAGGCCTGGGGCGGCTACTGGAGCTGGGACCCGAAGGAAACCTGGGCGCTGATCGTCTGGCTCAACTACGCGGCCTGGCTGCACATGCGCCTGGTCAAGGGCCTGCGCGGCACGGTCTCGGCCTGGTGGGCCTTGACCGGCCTGGGCGTGACCACCTTTGCCTTCCTGGGCGTCAACATGTTCCTCAGCGGGCTGCACAGCTACGGCGAACTTTAAGCCTTGTCCGGTCGAGTGAAAAAGAGCGTCCAGCGATGGGCGCTCTTTTTTTGTTGCCGCGCAGGTTGAACCAACCGCGGTCACAATGCATCAGACAAGGTCATTTGTCCAAGGAATTGCCATGCTGATACGAACCGATAGCGACGGCTTCAACCATCCTCGGGGCAGCGAGATCACGCCCCGGCCGGTCTACGAGCAACGGCGTCAGTGGCTGCGCGCCATGGCGGCCGGCGCGGCCGGGGGAACGCTGGCTGCCTGGGCCGGGCGCGATGCGCTGGCCGCGGTGCAGCGCCCGGGCAAGCTGGCCGCGCTGGCGGGCCAGCCCAGCCAGGTGGCTGGCGCCAACACCATGGAAACGCTCACGCCCTATGCCGATGCCTCGCAGTACAACAACTACTACGAGTTCGGTCTCGACAAGGCCGATCCTGCGCGCAACGCCCACACGCTCAAGACCACGCCCTGGAGCGTCAAGGTCGAAGGCCTGGTGGCCAAGCCCAGGACATTCAGTCTCGAGGAGCTGGTCAAGCTCAGCCCGCAGGAGGAACGCATCTACCGCCTGCGCTGCGTCGAAGGCTGGTCCATGGTCATCCCCTGGGTAGGCTACTCGCTGGCCCAGCTGCTGCGCCAGGTGCAGCCGCTGGGCAGTGCCAAGTATGTGGAGTTCGTGACGCTGGCCGATCAGAACACCATGCCGGGCCTGCGCGCCAGCGTGCTTGACTGGCCCTACACCGAAGGCCTGCGACTCGATGAAGCCATGCACCCGCTGACGCTGCTGGCGTTCGGCATGTATGGCGAGGTGCTGCCGGCGCAAAACGGCGCGCCGGTGCGCCTGGTCGTTCCCTGGAAGTATGGTTTCAAGAGCGCCAAGAGCCTGGTTGCCATCCGCCTGACCGACAAGCAGCCCGGCACGGCCTGGAACAAGGCCGCGCGCAATGAATATGGCTTCTATTCCAATGTCAACCCCGATGTGCCGCATCCGCGCTGGAGCCAGGCCAGCGAGCGGCGCATTGGCGAAGGCGGCCTGTTCACCAAGAAGCGCAAGACGCTGATGTTCAACGGTTATGGCGAGCAGGTCGGCCAGCTGTACGCGGGCATGGACCTCAAGCAACAGTTTTGACCGCCACCCCGCAAAAGCGCGCCTTGCCCGCGCGCTGGAAAACCTGGTTCATGCACCCGGCGGCCAAGCCGCTGGTGTTCGTGCTGTGCCTGATGCCTTTTGCCCAGCTGCTTTACGGCGCGGTGCTCGACACGCTGGGCGCCAACCCGGCCGAGGCCTTGATCCGCGCCACCGGCGACTGGACGCTGCGCTTTCTGTGCGTGACGCTGGCCGTGACGCCGACGCGCGTGGTGCTGGGCCTGCCCACGCTGGCGCGCTTTCGGCGCATGCTGGGCCTGTTCGTGTACTTCTACGCCACGCTGCACCTGCTGTGCTATTCGGTCTTTGACCAGGGGCTGGATTTCGCGGAGATCTGGCGCGACATCGTCGAGCGGCCTTTCATTCTGGTCGGCATGCTGGCTTTCGCGCTGCTCACGGCGCTGGCCGTGACTTCGCCGCACCGCGTGCTGCGCTGGATGGGCGCGCGCCGCTGGCAGTGGCTGCACCGCAGCGTGTATGCGGTGGCCGGCCTGGCCATGCTGCATTTCTTCTGGATGCGCGCCGGCAAGAACAACTTCAACGAAGTGTTTGTCTATGCCGCCATCCTGGCCCTGCTGCTGGGCTGGCGCCTGCAGCGCGCGCTGCGAAAAAAGGGGCGTAGCCCCTGAGCCGCGCCGCTGAATACGAGGTATTTCTTTGCCCCGCTCTCAATGCCCATGGCCTATGAAACTGGCGTGCCGCAGCAAGGGGGCAGCGAGGAAGGGCTGTCTATTCCAATGCGCACCGAGGGGATCACCCTCTTGCGTCCCTTACTCAGGGGAAGCCGCAAAGCGGCTCAGGGGGTGCTTCTATGCTAGCCGTTGACGGCGCGCAGCGGCGCGCGCGTCAGGCGGGTGACCGGATCGATCACGGCGTTTGACTGCTGGTAGGCGCGCTGGTCAAACAGGTCGATGCCGCAGGCCAAGGTTTCCAGCCAGTCAAAGAAGGCCTCGATGGCTGGCCGGCCCTGGATGGGCGCGCCGTGCTGGGGAACGATCATCGCGATGTCGAGCTGGCGCGCCATGTGCAACCACAGCCGCAGTATCTTGTTTGACACCATGTAGCGCCGGTGAAAGCCTTCCATGTGCGCGATGTGCGGACCCAGGTCGGTGACCGGCACCGCGGCCTGGGCGCCGGTCACCATGGACGCGCCCAGATCGCCGGTGAACAGGATGCGGCTGACAGGGTCGTAGAAGTGGAAATTGCCTTCGGAATGCAGGAAGTGCGCGGGCAGCAGCACCAGCTCGTTGCGCCCCAGCGGCAGGCGTCCGCCCGCGTCGGGCACGCCGATGATGCGTTCATCCGTCTTGCCGACCTTGGCGAAATGCGGCACGAAGCGCTCCCAGACGCGCGAAATCACCAGCGAGGCCTTGGTGCTGCTCATCCAGCGGTCCAGCGAGGCAATGATGTCGGGGTCGGCATGCGAGGCAATCACATACGACAGCTTGGCGGGCGCGAAATGCCGCACCATGCCCATGAACAACTCGTTGAACGCCAGATTGCCGCCCGGGTCGATGATGGCGCCGGTGTCGCCGTCGACAATCAGGAACTGGTTGGCCTGCACGGCCTGGCCATCTTCCTCGATCAGGTCGCAGAACATCAGGCAGGCATGGTGCTTGTCACGGTACAGCTCAATCGGCATGGCAGGGCTATCCAGCGGAAAATCCCACTGTAGACGCCGGCGCCAGCGCCACCGTTGAGCTGGATCAAGCAAGCCGCCGAAGCGGGTTCAGCGGCCGTTGGCGGGCTGCGCCGCAGCGGGCTCGGGGGCGTCGTCAAACAGCGGCGTGCGCAGCGGCGTGCGCAGCGGCGCGCGCAGCGTTTCGGGCAGGGTGGCGCGTTGCGCCGCCTCGGGCGCCGTGGGAAGATACAGGGGCCCGCGCTGGCCGCAAGCGCCCAGTGACGCCGCACACAGCGCAAGGGCAAAAGTCCTGACTAGAATTTGGGAAGCTCTCAACATGTGCGGATTGTAATGAACGACCTAGAATTTCTCGATTGCGCTGAAAAGCTGCTGCTGGCGGTGGAGCAGGGATGCGACCGCATCAATGATGAATCCGACGCCGATATCGATGCCCAGCGCGCGGGCGGCATGGTCACGCTGTCCTTTCCCAACCGCAGTCAGATTGTGATCAATCTGCAAAGACCTCTGCACGAAGTGTGGCTGGCGGCCAAGGCCGGCGGCTTTCATTTCCGCTATGACGCCGACCAGTCCTGCTGGCTCGACACCAAGGGCGAGGGCGAATTCTTCGCCTGCCTGAGCCGCTATGCTTCGCAGCAGTCGAGTCTGCCGCTGACCTTCAGCGCCTGAACCGCTGGCAGCGGACATGAAAAACGCCCCTCGCGAGGGGCGTTTTTCATGCAGGGGCCGACTTTCAGTTTCTGAACAGGTCCAGGATGCGGTTGCGTTCTTCCGAGGGCGGTGGCGCCGAAGGGCTGCCTTCGGTCGCGCCTTCGGGCACGCCCAGGCTGCTCACGCCCGCATTGCGCGCGAATTCCTCGTAAAACCATTCGCCGCCCACATTGACCACGCCTGGCGGCACGGGCATCTCGGCCACGGGAACGCCCTTGAGCGCGTGCTGCATGAAGTCGATCCAGATCGGCAGGCTCAGACCGCCGCCGGTCTCGCGCGAGCCCAGGTTGCGCGGCGTATCGTAGCCAATCCAGGTCACGGCGGCCAGCGTGGGCTGGAAGCCGCCGAACCAGGCATCGACCGAGTCGTTGGTGGTGCCGGTCTTGCCGTAGAGGTCGGGGCGCTTGAGCGTGGCCTGGGCGCGCGCCGCGGTGCCGACCCGGGCAACGTCCTGCAGCATGCTGTTCATGATGAAGGCATTGCGCGGCGGAATGGCTTCGGGCAGCTGTTCGAGCGGCTGGGGCTGGAACTCGGACAGCACGCGGCCCTTGTGGTCGGTGATGCGCGTGATCAGCCAGGGGTTGACGCGGCGTCCGCCATTGGCAAACACCGCATAGCCCGCGGCCATCTGCATGGGTGTGACCGAGCCCGCACCCAGCGCCATGGTCAGGTAGGCCGGGTGCTTGTCGGCGTCAAAGCCGAAATGCGTCACCCATTCCTGGCCGAACTTGGGGCCTATGGCCTGCAGCAAGCGGATGGAGATCATGTTCTTTGACTTGTTCAAGCCGGTGCGCATGCTCATCGGGCCGTCATAGCGGCTGTCGTAATTCTTCGGCTCCCAGGGCTGGCCGCCGGTGGTGCCGGCGCTGAAGAAGATGGGAGCGTCGTTGATCATCGTTGCCGGCGAGAAGCCCTTTTCCAGCGCGGCCGAGTAGATGAAGGGCTTGAAGCTCGAACCGGGCTGGCGCCAGGCCTGGGTCACGTGGTTGAACTTGTTCTTGCCGAAGTCGAAGCCGCCGACCAGCGCGCGGATGGCGCCGGTTTTCGGGTCGAGGGCAATGAACGCGCCTTCGACTTCGGGCAGCTGGGTGATTTCCCAGGTGTTCTTGGGCGTCTTGACCACGCGGATCACGGCGCCGGCACGCAGCTTGGTGTTGGGCGGCGCCTTGTCGCTCAGGCCCGACTGCGCCGGCTTGAGGCCGTCGCCCGTGATCTCGAACTTCTCGCCATCGGCGCGGGTGGCGACAATCTTGCGCGGGTTGGCGTCAAGCACCACGGCCGACAGCACGTTGCCGTTGTCGGGATGGTTGGCAAGCACATCATCAATCGCGTTTTCCTGTTCCTCGGGATCCTGGGGCAGGGCAATGAAACGTTCCGGGCCGCGGTAATGCTGGCGGCGCTCGTAATCCATGATGCCCTTGCGCAGCGCGGTATAGGCCGCGTCCTGTTCACCCGCGTTAAGCGTGGTGTAGACATTGATGCCACGCGTATAGGCCTCGTTGCCGTATTGGGCGTAGATCAGCTGGCGCGCCATTTCGGCGACATATTCGGCATGCACGCGGGTGTTGTTGCTGCCCGAGCTGATCTTGAGCTCCTCCTGCTTGGCCTGCTGGGCTTCGGCCGAGGTGATGAAGCCGTTTTCCTGCATGCGCTCGATGATGTAGAGCTGGCGGCTGCGCGCGCGCTTGGGGTTGCTGATCGGGTTGTAGGCCGACGGCGCCTTGGGCAGGCCGGCCAGCATTGCGGCTTCGGCAATCGAGATCTGCTTGAGCGGCTTGCCGAAATAGGCTTCGGACGCTGCCGCAAAGCCATAGGCGCGGTTGCCCAGATAGATCTGGTTCATGTAGATCTCGAGGATCTGGTTCTTGGTCAGCAGATGCTCGAGCTTGAACGTCAGCAGCACTTCGTAGATCTTGCGCGTGAACGTCTTTTCCGAGGAAAGATAGACGTTGCGGGCGACCTGCATGGTGATGGTCGAGGCGCCCTGGCTCTTGCCGCCCGCACCCAGGTTGGCCAGCACGGCGCGCGCAATGCCCTTGTAGTCCACGCCGCCGTGCTCGAAGAAGCGCGTGTCTTCGATCGCCAGCACCGCATCGGTCATGACCTTGGGAATTTCCTGGATGGGCGTCAGCGTGCGGCGTTCCTCGCCGAACTCACCGAGCAGCGCACCTTCGGCCGAATACACACGCAGCGGCAGCTTGGGGCGGTAGTCGGCGAGTTCGGAGACATCGGGCAGATTGGGGTAGGCCATTGCCAGCGCCACCGCCACCGTCAGCAGCACACCCGCAGTGACGGCCACCGCCAGTCCGATCAGCCCGAACAGGACCTTGGTCAACCAGTGGTGGGAAGAGCGGGGAGAGGACGCGCGGGACGGCGGGGACTTGTCGGTATTTTCAGAAGTCGGCATGGCGCAGCATAAGGAGAAGAACTGGCATTATAAAAATCACCGTGTTTCGGGTGCTTCGCAAGAAGAGAATGCCATGAGGGAGAAACGCCTCAGCCGGAACTGGCGTGCGCCAAGTGTCGACGAAGTGTGGATTCCTTCGCATGCAAACGTCTTATTTAGACCACGTAATGCGGATACAGTTGATACAACCATCTTGGTTGCACCAAGGTCTTGCTGATAGCATCAACGCGAAATGTGAGACCTTGTTGCATTTCTTACAGGCTCGGGAGGGCACGTTGATCACAGTAGGTTCCCTGTTCAGTCGCCAGCCTGCATCCTTGTTAGGTATTGACATCAGTTCTTCCAGCATCAAGCTGGTCGAACTCGGGCGCGATGCGTCGGGGGCTCTGGTGCTGGAGCGCTGCTGCATAGAGCCGCTGGAGCGCGGCTGGATTGCCGACGGAAACATCGAGAAATTCGACGAAGTTGCCGAAGCGCTGCGCCGGCTGGTGAAGAAAAGCGGCACGCGCAGCAAGAATGTCGCCATGGCGCTGCCGCCGTCGGCCGTGATCACCAAGCGGATTTCCCTGCCGGGCGAAATGAGCGAGCAGGAGCTTGAAGTCCAGGTGGAGTCCGAAGCCAATCAGTACATTCCCTTTTCACTGGACGAAGTGAGTCTGGACTTCTGCGTGATCGGCCCGACGGCAAATTCCCCGGGCGACGTGGACGTGCTGATCGCGGCCTCGCGCCGCGAGAAGGTCCAGGACCGCCAGGGCCTGGCCGAAGCCGCGGGCCTGACGCCGGTGATTGTCGATATTGAATCGCATTGCGCACGCCTGGCCGCGCGCCGGCTGATAGAGAACCTGCCGCAGAAGGGCCAGGATGCGATTGTCGCGCTGTTCGAGGTCGGCGCGCTGACCACCAGCATGCAGGTCCTGCGCAACGAGGAAGTGCTTTACGAGCGCGACCAGGCGTTTGGCGGCGCCCAGCTGACGCAGCTGATTGCGCGCCAGTACGGCTTTTCGCTGGAAGAGGCCGAAGCCAAGAAGCGCAATGCCGAATTGCCCGAAGACTATGCGCAGGTCGTGCTCAAGCCGTTTGTCGAAAGCATGACGCAGGAAGTCGCGCGCGCGCTGCAATTCTTCTTCACCAGCACGCCCTACAACCGCGTTGACCATATCCTGCTGGCCGGCGGCTCCGCGCCCTTGCCCGGCCTGGTCGAGGCCATCACCCAGCACACGAACTTTGCCTGCGGTCTGGTGAATCCGTTTGACGGCATGCAGATCGGCAGCAATGTGCGGCTTAAGAAGATGGCCCGCGAGGCACCGTCGTATCTGACCGCCTGTGGCCTGGCACTGAGAAGGTTTCTGCAGTGATATTGATCAATTTACTTCCCCACCGCGAAGCGGCGCGCAAGCGGCGCAAGCAGATGTTCCAGACGACCATGCTGCTGTCGTTCATGGGTGGGCTGCTGATTGCGGGGCTGATTTATTCGATGCTGCAGAGCATGATTGCCGACCAGCAGATCAAGAACAGCCTGCTGCAAGCGGAAATCAAGGTGCTGGAAAAGCAGATCGTGGAGATTGCCGGTCTGGAAAATGAAATCACCGCCCTGCGCGCGCGCCAGAAGGCCGTGGAGGACTTGCAATCGGACCGCAACCTGCCGGTCCACCTGCTGCATGAACTCGTGGTCCAGCTACCCGACGGCGCCTATGTCACCAGCCTCAAGCAGGATGGCCAGGTGATCAGCATGCAGGGCATGGCGCAGTCCAACGAGCGGGTCTCGGAGATGCTGCGCAATCTCGCCGAGAACACGCCGTGGTTTTCCAAGCCGGAACTCACCGAGATTGTCGCGACCAATCTGGCGCTGACGCCCAAGGACCAGCGGCGCGTGGCCTCGTTCAATCTGCGCTTTCGGCTGATGCGCACCAGCGAAGCGCAAAAGGCGATGGACCCCGTTGCGCCAGCCGCGGGCGGGAGATAAGCGATGGTCAAGAAAAAACGCAACGGCCCGGATTTCGCCCGGCTGCAGGCCGAACTCAAGAAGCAGTTCAGCAACCTTCATCCCAACGACCCGTCGCAGTGGCCGGTCGTGCCACGCACGCTGCTGTGCATCGCGATTGCCGTCGGCGTCGCGGTCGTGCTGTGGTTCGTGATGCTCAGCGACTACCGCGATGAGCTGGTCATGGAGCAGCAGCGCGAAGCCACGCTGCGCCAGGACTACCAGACCAAGCTGACCAAGGCCGTGAGCCTGGACGCCCTCAAGCAGCAGCGCGAGCAGGTGCAGCAGTACGTGATCCAGCTCGAGAAGCAGTTGCCCAGCAAGGCTGAAATGGCGGCGCTGCTGTCCGACATCAACCAGGCGGGCCTGGGCCGCAGCCTGCAGTTCGAATTGTTCCGCCCCGGCCAGATGGTGGTCAAGGACTACTACGCGGAGCTGCCCATCGCGCTCAAGGTCACGGGCCGCTATCACGACATCGGCGCCTTCGCCTCCGATATCGCCCATCTGTCGCGTATCGTGACGCTCAACAACATTGCCATTGCGCCGGTTGCAAAGGATGGCAACGGCACGCTGACGATGGACGCGACTGCGCGCACTTTCCGCTACCTCGATGCGGATGAGATCGCAACGCAGAAGCAGGCGGCTGCGGGGAAGAAGAAATAATGCATCAACGACTGCTGATCCTGGCGCTGGGACTGTCCGCAGTGCTGCTTGGCGCCTGCTCCAACACCGAGCAGGAAGAGCTGCAGCAATGGATGGCGCAGCAGCGCGCCCAGGCAAGGCCCCGGATCACCCCGATCGAGGAACCCAAGAAATTCCAGCCGCAGACCTATACGGTGGACGGCGGCGCCGATCCCTTTGAACCCACCAAGCTCACGCAGGCGCTGCGGCGCGACTCCGCGCAGCCGGGCGGGCAGGCCGGCTTGATGCAGTCCGAGCTCCATCGCCGCAAGGAACCGCTTGAGGCCATGCCGCTGGATGCAATGGTAATGGTCGGCAGCCTGCAAAAGCAGGGACAGCCAACGGCCCTGGTCAAGGTGGACCGCCTGCTCTATCAGGTGCGGGTCGGCAATTACCTCGGCCAGAACTACGGAAAAATCATCCGTATCACGGAAAACTCCATCCAGCTGCGTGAAATCATCCAGGATGTCACGGGAGAGTGGATTGAGCGCAATACCGAACTGGTATTGCAGGAGACACAGAAATGATGAAAAACAATCGGGGAATGCTGGCGCAGGGCCTCCTGGCGCAGGGCCGGCATGCCGTGGTCACGGCGGGGCTGCTGCTTTCGTGTTCCGCATTTGGCCAGGGCGCCATCCAGTCGGTCGCGGGTTCGCTGCAAGAAGGCAGCGAAGTGCTGCGCATCGAGCTGTCCGAACCGCTGGCCAAACCGCCTGCAGGATTTGCCATCCAGTCGCCGGCGCGCATTGCGCTGGACTTTCCGGGCACGCAGAACGCTACCGGGCAGACGCAGGTCGAACTCAACCAGGGCAATCTCAAATCGGTCAATGTGGTCGAAGCCGGCGGACGCTCGCGCGTGGTGCTCAATCTCAAGACCGCGACTTCCTACCGGACCGACATCCAGGGCAACAGCCTGTTTGTCATTCTGGCGCCCGTGCCCTCGGCGGCAACCGCCCAGGCCGTGGCCGAGCCCCGGGTGTTTGCCAGCCGGTCGGCCAGCAGCGATGTCCAGCCGATACGCGACGTCGATTTCCGCCGCGGCCCCGACAGTTCCGGGCGCATCGTGGTGGGCCTGGTCAACAATCAGGTGGCCGTTGATCTGCGCCAGGAAGGCAAGGCGCTGATTGCCGACTTCCTGCGCTCCTCGCTGCCCGAAGGCCTGCGCCGCAAGCTGGACGTGACCGACTTCGGCACGCCGGTGCAGACCATCACCACGACCGAGGCCGGTGGCCGCGTGCGCATGCGCATCGAGCCCACGGGCGACTGGGAGCACAGCGCCTACCAGAGCGACAACCAGTTTGTGATTGAAGTGCGCCAGAAGAAGGTCGATCCGACCAAGCTGAGCCAGGGCCCGGGCTACACCGGGGAAAAGCTGTCGCTGAACTTCCAGAGCATAGAAGTGCGGTCGCTGCTGCAGGTCATTGCGGATTTCACCAACTTCAATATCGTGACCTCCGACACCGTCACGGGCTCGCTGACACTGCGCCTCAAGGACGTACCCTGGGACCAGGCGCTGCAGATCATCATGGACGCCAAGGGTCTGGGCATGCGCAAGTCGGGCTCGGTGCTGTGGATTGCGCCCAAGGACGAGATCGATGCGCGCACCAAGAAGGACTACGAGGCGGCGCTGGCAATTCAAAAGCTCGAGCCGCTGCGCACGCAGGGCTTCCAGCTCAATTACGCCAAGGCCACGGACATGATCACGCAGATCGCGAGCAATTCCGGCGGCAGCGGTTCGACCACGCGCTTCCTGTCGGAACGCGGCTCGGCAATTGCCGAGCCGCGCACCAATCAGCTGTTCGTGACCGACACCGCCAACAAGCTCGAAGAGGTCAAGACCCTGCTGGCGACACTGGACATTCCGGTGCGCCAGGTGCTGATCGAAGCGCGCATCGTCGAAGCCCGAGACACCTTTGGCCGCTCGCTGGGCGTGAAGCTCGGCGGCGGCGACCTGCGCGCGCAAAACGGCGGCACGGGCGGCTATTCAATAGGCGGCGGCAACCGCGTGGGCATAGGCACCAACTACGGCAATGCGACGGCGACCGGCGGCGCCGGCGGCACCGTCGATACCTCGGGCACCTTCGTGAACCTGCCGGCCTCGCTGTCCAACGTGCAGTCGGCGGGCACGTTTGCGCTGTCGATCTTCAATTCGGCCGCCAACCGCTTTCTGACGCTGGAACTCTCGGCCATGGAAGCCGATGGCAACGGCAAGGTGGTGTCCAGCCCGCGGCTGATCACGGCCGACCAGACCAAGGCGCTGATCGAGCAGGGCACGGAATACCCGTATTCCGTCACTGCGCCCAATGGCGCAACCACGATTGCCTTCAAGAAGGCCGTGCTCAAGCTCGAAGTCACGCCGCAGATCACGCCCGAAGGCAACATCATTCTGGATCTGGACGTCAACAAGGACAGCCGTGGCGAGACCACGAGCCAGGGCGTGGCGATCGACACCAAACATATCCAGACGCAGGTGCTGGTCGAGAACGGCGGCACGGTGGTGATTGGCGGCATCTTCGAGATGGAAGAAACCAACAACGAGACCAAGGTGCCGCTGCTCGGCGACGTGCCGGTTCTGGGCAACCTGTTCAAGAGCCGCACGCGCGAGACGTCGAAGCGGGAAATGCTGGTCTTCATCACGCCCAAGATGCTGATGCAGAACAAGAGCGCGCGCTGATTTTTCCATTGAGAGACAAGTATGAAGATCTATAACTGTGTATTGGCGGTTGTGATGACCGCTGCCCTGGCGGCTTGCGGCGGCGGCGGCGGTAGCGCGGGCACGCCATCGTTTGGCGGTGGCACGGGAGGGGGAACGGATCCAGGCACGGGCGGAGGCACCGTCGTGCCTGTGACCTATGTCATGCAACTGCAGCTGCAATCGGCCGCTGGCGCCGAGATTGCGGGCAGTTCCTTTGCGGCCTCCGATACCGTGAAGCTGCTGGCCACGCTCAAGTCTTCCACCGGCACGCCGGCGGCCAATGAAGTCGTGACCTTTGCCGAAAGCGGCGCCGGTCTGCTGCAGTTCATGCCCACCGCGGCTACGGCACTGACCAATGCCAGCGGACAGGCCACGGTGGAAGTCAAGGCCAAGGCCCTGGACTCGCTGGGTGCGAGCACCGTCAGCGCCACGGCCACGGTGGCCGGAACGGCCTATGCGGCCTCGCGCAACCTGGCGGTCACGGGCGCCGTGGTCGAGGGCGTGGATCCGCAGACGCTGGCGCGCGCAGTGAACTTCATTGCCGCCGTGCCCGCCGACCAGTCCATCGTGATTGCCGGTGCGGGTGGCAGCGGCCGTTCCGAAACGGCGATCCTGCAGTTCAAGGTGGTCGACGGCACGGGCGCTGCAGTGCCCGGCGTGCGCGTGGCCTTTCAGGCGATTCCCGCGAATGCCGTCACGCTCAACAGCGCCACCGGCTCGACCGATGCCAGCGGCATGGTGTCCGCCTCGGTCTCGTCCAAGGCCTTGCCGACGTCGGTCGTGGTGCGTGCAAACGTGACCGGCACAGCGCTTTCCTCGCAGTCCGATACCCTCACGGTGACCACCAGCACGGCGGTTCCCGGGGCTTTTGACCTGTCCGCGTCCAAATATGCGCTCAATACCGACATTTCGGGTGATGCCAGCACCATTCGCATTGCCGTGGCCGATGCCAACGGCAATCCTGTGGCCGACGGTTTTCCCGTGGTGACCACCACCACCTATGGCCGTGTCGGTACGTCCGGGCGCGGCGGCTGCGTGACCAGCAACGGCATCTGCACGGTCGAGTACCAGGTGCAGGATCCGCGCGCTCCCGATGGCGCGGCCATTCCCGTGGTGGTGACCGGCAAGGCCTATTCCGTGGCCCAGGCCAGGGACATCGAGATTTCCAAGACCATCTATCTGCAGGCCACCAGCTTGCGTTGGGCGGGTCTGTACGCCTCGACCGGCGAGCTGGTCAGCGATCGTTTCGTGGTCCCGACGGACGCTGGGTGGAACACCGCGACCTGCAAGCTGGTCTGGGAAGGTTCCCTGTCCACTGCCAGGGGTTTCTCCCTGCCTGCAGGCACGACCTTGGCCGTGCAGTCGCTCAACAGCGAGTTGAGCGTGGCGGTGACTTCCGGTTCGCCCGTTATGGACCGTACCAGCGGCAGCACGCCAAGCGTGGCTTCTGCCGGCTCGCCGGTGATTTTGACCTTCACGGCAAACAACAAGGGCGAACCCAAGGTCGACGACAACAAGAACCCGATTCAGGAACAAGCCAAGCTGCAGTTCACGATGACGGCAGGCACCATCGTGCGCCAGTTCTCCTCGACGCTGTCGTTCGATCACTGCAAGCCTGCGACCTGAACCCGCATGGCGTTTTCCTGCCCAGAAGTCCGCCATCGCCACTTGCGCTAAGCTCGGCGGCGGCGACTTCCTCGGACTTCCAGACAAATCCGCCTTCGGGCGGATTTTTTCCATCCCATGTACACATTGATCGGCCTTCCGGGCAGCGGAAAAACCACCATTGGCAAGCAGCTTGCCCAGCTTTGGGGCATGGGCTTTGTCGACAGCGACCAGGTGATAGAGCAGCGCCTGGGCTGCACGATCGCGGCGTATTTCTCGGCGCATGGCGAGGCGGCATTCCGCGATGTGGAGCAGCAGGTCATCGATGAGATCACCGCCTTGCGCCAGCCCCTGCTGCTGTCGACCGGCGGCGGCGTGGTGCTGCGCGAGGCCAACCGCGTTCATCTGCGCTCGCGCTCGACGGTGTTCTATCTGCAGGCCGCGCCCGATGACATCGCGCGGCGTCTGCGCAACGACACCACGCGGCCGCTGCTCAAGGGCCAGGACCCGGGGCTGCGTCTGCGCGAGCTGATGCACCAGCGCCATGCGCTTTATCTGGCTACGGCGCACTACACGATCAAGACCGCGCGGCTTTCCGTGACCCAGGTGGTGCGCAAGCTGGCCATGCAGGCCGAACTCGGCGAATACGATTTTCCTAGCCCGCACGGCGGCGAGATGGCCACGCCGCGATAGATGTTCTGCGCCGCAGCATGCCGCTTGCGGCTACGATAGAACGCTTGGGGCGACTAGCCGACGCCTTTGACCACCACACGCCTAGCCGCGGTGATTTTTGAGAACGGACGGAAAACAATGGATCTGAGCGCAGTGGCAGGTTGCCAGCACCAGGTGAATATTGATTTGGGCGAGCGCTCCTACCCGATTCTGATTGGCAGCGGCCTGCTGTCGGATCCTTCGGTCTATGCCGCCTTGCCGCGTGCGCGCGCAGCGCTGATCGTGACCAACGAAACCGTCGCGCCGCTGTATGCGGCCCAGCTGCAGGCCGCGCTGGCGCCGCATTACCCCCAGGTGCATGTGGTCACGCTGCCCGACGGTGAGGAACACAAGAACTGGCAGACGCTCAACCAGATCTTCGACACCTTGCTGGGCCAGGGTTGCGACCGCAAGACGGTGCTGTTCGCGCTGGGCGGCGGCGTCATCGGCGACATGACGGGTTTTGCCGCGGCCTGCTACATGCGCGGCGTGCCTTTCGTGCAGGTGCCGACCACGCTGCTGTCGCAGGTCGATTCCTCGGTCGGCGGCAAGACCGCCATCAACCACCCTCTGGGCAAGAACATGGTAGGCGCCTTCTACCAGCCGCAGCTGGTGATCTGCGACCTCGACACGCTGGCCACGTTGCCGCCACGCGAGCTCGCGGCCGGCCTGGCCGAGGTCATCAAGTACGGCCCGATTGCCGACATGGAATTCATGGCCTGGCTGGAGGGCAATCTCGACGCGCTGCTGGTCGGCGACAAGGCTGCGCTGGCGCATGCAGTCAAGCGCAGCGTGGAGATCAAGGCCTGGGTCGTGAGCCAGGACGAGCGCGAGGGCGGGCTGCGCGCCGTGCTCAACTTCGGCCACACCTTTGGCCATGCCATGGAAGCCGGAATGGGCTACGGCGTCTGGCTGCACGGCGAAGGCGTGGGCGCGGGCATGGTCATGGCCGCGCGCCTGTCGCGCCGCCTGGGCCTGGTCGACGAGGAATTCGTGCAGCGCCTGGTGCGGCTGATCGCGCGCGCGGGACTGCCCACGCGCGGCGCGATCATCGCCAGCCGCGACAACGCGGGCCACTACCTGCAGCACATGCGTGTCGACAAGAAGGCCGAAGGCGGAGAAATCCGCTTCGTGCTGATTGCCGAGCCCGGCAAGGCCCTGGTGCGTGCCGCGCCCGACAAACTGGTGCGCGAAGTGATTGACGCTTGCTGCCTCTGAGCGATGGTCCGGCAATGAACGCAAATCCAGACGGGCAGGGGCCCGCCGGGCTGGCCCGCTGGGCGAGCCATCCCGCGCAGACACGCGGGCGGCTGCATGCCGAGGCCCCTGCGCCCACGCGCTCCGATCACCAGCGCGATCGCGATCGCATCGTGCACTCGTCGGCGTTTCGCCGCCTGGTCTACAAGACCCAGGTGTTCCTGAACCACGAAGGCGACCTGTTTCGCACGCGGCTCACGCATTCGCTTGAAGTCGCGCAGCTGGGCCGCTCGATCGCGCGCTCGCTGCGGCTCAACGAGGACCTGGTCGAAGCCATCTGCCTGGCGCATGACCTGGGCCATACGCCGTTTGGCCATGCAGGCCAGGATGCGCTCAACGAATGCATGCGCGAGTGGGGCGGCTTCGAGCACAACCTGCAAAGCCTGCGCGTGGTCGACCGGCTGGAGGAGCGCTATCCCGGCTTCGACGGACTGAACCTGACGTTCGAGACGCGCGAAGGCATTCTCAAGCATTGCTCGCGGGCGAATGCCGAGCGCATCGAGCAGCGCGAGCCCGGCGGCATTGCCCAGCGCTTTCTGCGCGGCGAGCAGCCTTCGCTTGAAGCCCAGCTTTGCAATCTCGCCGACGAGATTGCCTACAACGCCCATGATGTCGACGACGGTGTGCGCTCGGGTCTGATCCGCATGGAGCAGCTGCTGGCCGTGCCGCTGTTCGCGCGCTACCACGCGCTGACGCTGGATCAGTACCCGCAGATTGCGGCGCAGCCGCATGGCCAGCGCCGGCTGCTCTATGAAACCATACGCCGCATGCTCAGCGACCAGGTCTATGACGTGGTTGCCGAAAGCGCGGCGCGGCTGGCGCTGACCGACCCCGCCGACGCCCATGCCGTGCGGCTGGCGCCGCCGCTGGTGGCCTTCAGCGCCGCGATGCGCGCCGAATCGACGGCGCTCAAGCGCTTTTTGTTCCAGAACCTCTACCGCCACCCGCAGGTGATGCGGACCACCGACCTGGCCCAGGTCGTGGTGCGCGAGCTGTTTGCCATCTACCTCGTGCGCCCGCGGGAAATGAAGCCGCGCTATGCCGAGCGCGCCGCAACCGCGGCCGATCCGGTCGCGCTGGCGCGCGTGGTCTGCGACTTCATTGCCGGCATGACCGACCGCTATGCGGCGCGCGAGCACGCCAGGCTCACCGGCAGGCAGTTGCTGAGCTGAAGCCGGGCGCGCGCGATTGCCCGTTGCCCAGCGCCGGTGCGCCGTGATCGCTACAATTGTCGACCCCCACCAACGCTTTCGCATGGCCGCGCTGCCCACAATGCGCGCAGCCCAGGCGCTCGCGTGCACGACAAGGCTACTTCCATGACCGAATTTTCCTCTGCGCCTGATCTGCAGGCCTATCCCACTGACTTGGTCATCGAAGACACCCGGCGCTGGCTTGAAAAGGCGGTCATAGGGCTGAACCTGTGCCCGTTTGCCAAGGCCGTGCACGTGAAGAACCAGATCCACTACGTGGTCAGCGAAGCCACGGACGCGCGCGGCGTGGCCGAGCAGCTGCAGGTCGAGCTCGAGGCACTGGCCGAGATTTCGCCTGAAAAGCGCGACACCACCTTGCTGATCGTGCCGCATGCGCTGCAGGACTTCCTCGATTTCAATGACTTCCTGGAGCTCGCCGACGAACTGGTCGAAGCCATGGACCTGGGCGGCATACTGCAGGTCGCCTCGTTCCACCCGCAGTTCCAGTTCGAGGGCACGGAAGTCGACGACGTGACCAACTGCACCAATCGCGCGCCGTACGCCATCTTGCACCTGCTGCGCGAAGACAGCATAGACAAGGCCGTGGAAGCATTTCCCGAAGCCGAGGCAATCTATGAGAACAATATGCAGACGCTGGAGAAGCTGGGCATCGTTGGCTGGCTGGATCTGGGCGTGGGCGCGAGCTGTCCGGTGACAGGCCAGGCGGCGCCGGCCACGAAAGCCGTGTAATGGCGCGACCGGACAAGACCAAGAAGCCGCCGCAGGACCCGGCCCAGCAGCTCGAGCTGCGCCCCGGCCAGTCGATAGAGCTGCTCAAGGCGCTGCACATTCTCACGCGCGAAGGCAAGATCAACCAGGATTCACGCCGCAAGCTCAAGCAGGTCTACCACCTCTATCAGTTCATCGAGCCCTTGCTCAAGGAACTGTCGGCCAACGAGCACGCGGTGACGCTGGCCGACCACGGCGCAGGCAAGTCCTACCTGGGCTTCATCCTGTACGACCTGTTCTTCAAGGCGCTGGGCCGGGGGCAGATCTACGGCATTGAAACCCGCGCGCCCCTGGTCGAGGCCTCGCAGACGCTGGCCGCGCAGCTGGGCTTCGAGCGCATGCATTTTCTCAACATGTCGGTGGCCGAGTCGACGCGCGTCGAATCCATGCCCGAGCGCTTTGACGTGGTGACGGCCCTGCATGCCTGCGACACCGCGACCGACGATGCGATTGCGTTCGGCCTCGAGAAAAAGGCCAGGGCCATGGTGATCGTTCCCTGCTGCCAGGCCGAAGTCGCTGCCTGCCTGCGTGAGACCAAGGCGCTGAGCCTCACGCGCACGCCGCTGGCCGAACTCTGGCGCCATCCGATCCACACGCGCGAAATGGGCAGCCAGATCACCAACGTGCTGCGCTGCCTGTTTCTCGAAGCTTCGGGCTACCAGGTCACCGTGACCGAACTTGTGGGCTGGGAACACAGCATGAAAAACGAGCTGATCGTCGCGCGCTTCACCGGCAACCGCAAGCGCAGCGCCGCCGAACGGCTGCAGCAGCTGCTCAAGGAATTCGGCCTGGACAGCCTGGGCGAGACGCGGTTTCGCCTGCCGGCCGTGGCTCAGGACTGATCCACCGGCCTAGCCGGGATAATGGTTTCCGGCCCTTCGACAGGCTCAGGGCGAACGGCTGGTGGATTCCGTTCGCCCTGAGCCTGTCGAAGGGTGAACGACCCTGCCTAAAGGCGTGGGCATGTATCTCCCTTCTTAGAGCGTTCCTCCACCCATGGCCCGTCTCCCCCGCCTGACCCTCGCCGCCCTGCCGCACCACATCATCCAGCGCGGCAACAACGGCGCGGAGATCTTTGTCGACACCACCGACTGCGAGCAGATGCTGGAGCTGCTGCGCGAGATGGCCAGGCGCTTTGGCGTGGACATCCATGCCTACGTGCTGCTGCCCGACCAGTTCCAGCTGCTGGTGACCCCCGAGACCGACACCGCGCTGCCGCAGTTCATGCAGTCGGTGGGACGCAGCTATGTGCGCTACTTCAACAACCGCCATGGCCGCAGCGGCACGCTGTGGAACGGGCGCTACCGCGCCAATGTGGTCGATCCCACGGAGTATCTGCTGGCCAGCATGGTGGCGCTCGACTGGAGCCCGGTGCGCGCCGGCCTGGCGCGCGAGCCCGCCGATTACGCCTGGTCAAGCTACGCCCACAACGCCGGCCTGCGCTACACCACGCTGGTCCATCCGCATCCGTCGTTCTGGGCGCTGGGCAATACGCCGTTTGCCCGCGAAGCGGGCTACAAGGCCGCGGTGAACGCAGGTCTTTCGGCCGAGCAGCTGGAGACCATAGAGCAGTCGGCGCTGCGCGGCTGGGCGCTGGGATCACCGAAGTTCGTTGCCGATCTGCAAAGCCGCACCCAACGCCGCGTGGTGCGCCAGCGCGCGGGTCGTCCGCCTAAGTTGGTAAGCACCCCCTGAGCCGCTTACGCGTCTTCCCCCTCTCATCCTTCGGTGGAGGGGGACGGCACCGTCGCTGCGGGGCGGCCCTTGCTCGGTGCCCCTGAGCTGGAGCACGCCAGTTGCGTCGGCTGCGCGCGATGCGAGCGCTGAGAAAAAATACCCCATGTTGCTTAGCGGCTTTCTCCCTCTTAACCTGGGTTGAGGGAGCGGCAGCCTCGGCCTGTAGAGTCTTTTTGCTCCCAATTTTGATGTGTCCCTAATTTATTATCCGAACAAACTCATCGGGTAATAATTGAATCTGACCCTAATTATATTTTCTTGCATAGGTTGATGCATTGCCGTAATCTCGGGCTCCCTGCGAAAATAATTGAGGATTCCGCCATGACTACGGCTGCCGAGATCACCCATCTCCAAGAACACGGTCTGTATTCCAAGAGCAATGAGCACGATGCGTGCGGCTTGGGATTTGTCGCCCATATCAAAGGTGAGAAGCGCCACGACATCGTGACCGGTGCGCTCAAGATCCTCGAGAACATCGATCACCGCGGCGCGGTCGGTGCCGACAAGCTCATGGGCGACGGCGCGGGTATCCTGATCCAGCTGCCCGACCAGCTGTACCGTGAAGAAATGGCGCTGCAGGGCGTCGTGCTGCCGCCCGCGGGCGAATACGGCGTGGGCATGATCTTCCTGCCCAAGGAACATGCCTCGCGCCTGGCCTGCGAGCAGGAGATGGAGCGCGCGATCAAGGCCGAAGGCCAGGTGCTGCTTGGCTGGCGCGATGTGCCCGTGAACCTCGACATGCCCATGTCGCCCACGGTGCGCGCCAAGGAGCCTGTGCTGCGCCAGGTGTTCATCGGCCGCGGCAACGACGTGATCGTGCAGGATGCGCTCGAGCGCAAGCTGTATGTGATCCGCAAGACCGCCAGCGCCGCCATCCAGGGACTCAAGCTCAAGCACAGCAAGGAATACTACGTTCCCAGCATGAGCAGCCGCACCGTGGTCTACAAGGGCCTGCTGCTGGCCGACCAGGTGGGCGTGTACTTCAAGGACCTCGAGGACGAGCGCTGCGTCTCGGCCATCGGCCTGGTGCACCAGCGCTTCTCGACCAACACCTTCCCCGAGTGGCCTCTGGCCCACCCCTATCGCTACGTTGCGCACAACGGTGAAATCAACACCGTCAAGGGCAACTACAACTGGATGCGCGCACGCGAAGGCGTGATGGCTTCGCCGGTGCTGGCCGAAGACCTCAAGAAGCTCTATCCCATCAGCTTTGCCGACCAGTCCGACACCGCGACCTTCGACAACTGCCTGGAACTGCTGACCATGGCCGGCTACCCCATCAGCCAGGCCGTGATGATGATGATTCCCGAACCCTGGGAACAGCACGAGGCCATGGACGAGCGCCGCCGCGCCTTCTATGAATACCACGCCGCGATGATGGAGCCCTGGGACGGCCCGGCATCGATCGTGTTCACCGACGGCCGCCAGATCGGCGCCACGCTGGACCGCAACGGCCTGCGTCCTTCGCGTTACGTGATCACCGATGACGACCTCGTGATCCTGGCTTCCGAAGTTGGCGTGCTGCCCGTGCCCGACAGCAAGATCATCCGCAAGTGGCGTCTGCAGCCCGGCAAGATGCTGCTGATCGACCTGGAGCAAGGCCGTCTGATCGAGGACGAGGAGCTCAAGGCCAACATCGTCAACACCAAGCCCTACAAGCAGTGGATCGAGAACCTGCGCATCAAGCTCGATGACGTCGGCGGCAAGGGCACGGCGCAGCCGCCCGTCGCCACGCTGCCGCTGCTCGAGCGCCAGCAGGCCTTCGGCTTCACCCAGGAAGACATCAAGTTCCTGCTCGCGCCCATGGCCGCCAAGGGCGAGGAGGGTGTGGGCTCGATGGGCAACGACAGCCCGCTGGCCGTGCTGTCGGACCGCAACAAGCCGTTGTACAACTACTTCCGCCAGATGTTCGCCCAGGTGACGAACCCGCCCATCGACCCGATCCGCGAAGCGATCGTGATGTCGCTGGTGTCGTTCATCGGCCCCAAGCCCAACCTGCTGGACATCAACCAGGTCAACCCGCCGATGCGACTTGAAGTGCACCAGCCGGTGCTCGACTTCGAAGCCATGGACAAGCTGCGCAACATCGAGCAGCACACCCAGGGCAAGTTCAAGAGCGTGACCATAGACATCACCTACCCGCTGTCGTGGGGCAAGCAGGGCGTCGAAGCCAAGCTGGCTTCGCTGTGCGCCCAGGCCGTCGATGCGATCCGCGGCGGCGCCAACATCCTGATCATCAGCGACCGCGCGCTGTCGGCCACCCAGGTCGCGATTCCCGCGCTGCTGGCGCTGTCGGCCATTCACCAGCACCTGGTGCGTGAAGGGCTGCGCACCACCGCCGGTCTTGTCGTTGAAACCGGCACGGCGCGCGAAATCCACCATTTCGCCGTGCTGGCCGGCTACGGCGCCGAAGCCGTCCATCCCTACCTGGCGATGGAAACCCTGCTGCACATGGGCAAGGACCTGCCGGACGACCTGTCGGGCGAGAAGGCCGTCTACAACTACGTCAAGGCAATCGGCAAGGGCCTGTCGAAAATCATGTCCAAGATGGGCGTGAGCACCTACATGAGCTACTGCGGCGCGCAGCTGTTCGAGGCCATCGGCCTGAGCACCGACACCGTCGACAAGTACTTCACGGGCACGGCCAGCCGCATCGAAGGCATCGGTGTCTTCGAGATCGCCGAGGAAACCATTCGCAACCACCTGGCCGCTTTCAGCGACGACCCGGTGCTCGAGACCATGCTGGAAGCCGGCGGCGAGTACGCCTGGCGCGCGCGCGGCGAGGAGCACATGTGGACGCCCGACGTGATTGCCAAGCTGCAGCACGCGACGCGCTCGAACAATTTCAGCACCTTCAAGGAATACGCCCAGCTGGTCAACGACCAGAGCCAGCGCCACATGACGCTGCGCGGCCTGTTCGAGTTCAAGGGCGACCCGGCCCAGGCCATCGCGCTGGACGAAGTCGAGTCGGCGGCGGAAATCGTCAAGCGTTTCGCGACCGGCGCGATGTCGCTGGGCTCGATCTCGACCGAAGCCCATGCCACGCTGGCCGTGGCCATGAACCGCATTGGCGGCAAGAGCAACACCGGTGAAGGCGGCGAAGATCCCAAGCGCTATCGCAACGAACTCAAGGGCATTGCGATAAAGCAGGGCGAGACCCTGGGTTCGGTGATTGGTGCCGATCAGGTCGAGGTCGACATTCCGCTGCAGAACGGCGATTCGCTGCGCTCGAAGATCAAGCAGGTGGCGTCGGGCCGCTTCGGCGTCACCGCCGAGTATCTGTCGTCCTCCGACCAGATCCAGATCAAGATGGCCCAGGGCGCCAAGCCCGGCGAAGGCGGCCAGCTGCCTGGCGGCAAGGTCACCGAATACATAGGCCGCATGCGCCACTCGGTGCCGGGCGTGGGTCTGATCTCGCCCCCACCGCACCACGACATCTACTCGATTGAGGATCTGGCACAGCTGATCCACGATCTGAAGAACGTTGCCCCGCATGCCGACATCTCGGTCAAGCTGGTGTCCGAAATCGGCGTCGGCACGATTGCCGCAGGCGTCACCAAGTGCAAGAGCGACCACATCGTGATTGCCGGCCATGACGGCGGCACCGGCGCTTCGCCGCTGTCTTCCATCAAGCACGCTGGCGGCCCCTGGGAAATCGGCCTGGCCGAAACCCAGCAGACGCTGGTGCTCAACCGCCTGCGCGGACGCGTGCGTGTCCAGGCCGACGGCCAGATGAAGACCGGTCGTGACGTCGTCATCGGCGCGCTGCTGGGCGCCGACGAGTTCGGCTTCGCCACCGCGCCGCTGGTGGTCGAAGGCTGCATCATGATGCGCAAGTGCCATCTGAACACCTGCCCCGTGGGCGTGGCCACGCAGGACCCGGTGCTGCGCAAGCAGTTCTCCGGCAAGCCCGAGCATGTCGTGAACTACTTCTTCTTCGTTGCCGAGGAAGTGCGCCAGATCATGGCCCAGCTGGGCATACGCAAATTCAACGACCTGATTGGCCGCTCCGACCTGCTTGACACCCGCAAGGGCCTGGAGCACTGGAAGGCCCAGGGCCTGGACTTCAGCCGCCTGTTTGCCCAGCCCATCGTTCCCGCGGATGTGCCGCGCTTCCATGTCGACACCCAGGACCACCTGCTGGACAAGGCCCTGGACGTCAAGCTGATCGAGCGCTGCAAGCCGGCAATTGAAAACGGCGAACCCGTGCGCATCATGGAAGTCGCGCGCAACGTGAACCGCTCGGTCGGTGCCATGCTGTCGGGCGCCGTGACCCGCGCCCATGCCGAAGGCCTGCCGGATGACACCATCCGCATCCATTTCGAAGGCACGGGCGGCCAGTCGTTTGGCGCATTCCTGTGCCAGGGCATCACGCTCAACGTCACCGGCGATGCCAACGACTACACGGGCAAGGGCCTGTCGGGTGGCCGCATCATCGTGCGCCCCAGCCACGCCTTCCGCGGCGCTTCGGTGTCCAACACCATTGTCGGCAACACCGTGATGTTTGGGGCGACCAGCGGCGAAGCCTTCTTCAGCGGCGTGGCCGGTGAACGTTTCGCGGTGCGCCTGTCGGGCGCGACGGCCGTCGTCGAAGGCACGGGCGACCATGGCTGCGAATACATGACCGGCGGCACCGTGGTGGTGCTGGGCAAGACCGGACGCAACTTCGCGGCCGGCATGAGCGGCGGCGTGGCCTACGTCTATGACGAGGACGGCCAGTTCGCCAAGCGCTGCAACACCGCGTCGGTGACGCTGGAAAAAGTGCTGCCGCACAGCGAATTCGCGACCAGCGTGCACCCCGGCATCTGGCACCGCGGCGAGAGCGACGAACAGCAGCTGCGTGCGCTGGTCGAAGCCCACAGCCGCTGGACCGGCTCCAAGCGCGCGCGCGAGCTGCTCGACAACTGGGCCGCGGCCCGCGCCAAGTTCGTCAAGGTGTTCCCGTCCGAGTACCAGCGCGCCCTGTCTGAAATCCATGAACGAAAAGCGAAGGAAGCCATTGCTGCGAAAGCAGAACTAGCTACGGAGTCCGAGCCAGTCGTGGCCATTTGAAGCGCCCGACAAGCCACCGCCATTCGCCAATTATTCAAGGACAGTTTCATCATGGGAAAAGCCACCGGTTTTCTGGAGTACGAGCGCATCGAAGAGGGCTACAAGCCCGTTGCCGAGCGCCTCAAGAACTACAAGGAGTTCGTCATTGCACTCACGCCCGAACAGGCGAAGGTGCAGGGCGCGCGCTGCATGGACTGCGGCACGCCGTTTTGCAACAACGGCTGCCCGGTCAACAACATCATTCCGGACTTCAATGATCTGGTCTATCGCGACGACTGGGCCAACGCCATCAAGGTGCTGCACAGCACCAACAACTTCCCCGAGTTCACCGGCCGCATCTGCCCCGCGCCCTGCGAAGCCGCCTGCGTGGTGAACATCAACGCCGCGCCCATCGGTATCAAGAGCATCGAGCACGCGATCATCGACCGCGCCTGGGCCGAAGGCTGGGTCAAGCCCATGCCGGCGGCCGTCAAGACCGGCAAGACCGTGGCCATCATTGGCGCCGGCCCGGCCGGCATGGCCGCCGCCCAGCAGCTGGCGCGCGCCGGTCATTCGGTCACGCTGTTCGAGAAGAACGACCGCATCGGCGGCCTGCTGCGCTACGGCATTCCCGACTTCAAGATGGAGAAGTCGCACATCGACCTGCGCGCCAAGCAGCTCGAAGCCGAAGGCGTGAGCATACGCACCGGCGTGCTGGTTGCGGGCGCCGAAGGCCTGGGCAAGGACTCCAAGGTCACCAACTGGGCCAAGGAAACCGTCTCGCCCGAGAAGCTGATGGCCGAATTCGACGCCGTGCTGCTGTCCGGCGGTGCCGAGCAGTCGCGTGACCTGCCGGTGCCCGGCCGCGAACTCAACGGCGTGCATTTCGCCATGGAATTCCTGCCCCAGCAGAACAAGGTCAACGCCGGCGACAAGCTCAAGAACCAGATCCGCGCCGACGGCAAGACCGTGATTGTCATCGGTGGCGGCGATACCGGCAGCGACTGCGTCGGTACCTCGAACCGCCATGGCGCCGTGAGCGTCACGCAGTTCGAGCTGATGCCCATGCCGCCAGAGCAGGAGAACAAGCCGCTGGTCTGGCCCTACTGGCCCTACAAGCTGCGTACTTCTTCCAGCCATGACGAAGGCTGCGAGCGCGAGTTCGCGATCGGCACCAAGGAATTCATTGGCGAAAAGGGTCAGCTCACGGGCGTCAAGACCGTGCGCCTGGAATGGAAGGACGGCAAGATGGCCGAAGTGCCGGGCTCCGAGCAGGTGCTCAAGGCCGATCTGGTATTCCTGGCCATGGGCTTTGTAAGCCCCGTGGCGTCCATCCTGGAATCGTTTGGCGTCGAGAAGGACCAGCGCGGCAACGCCAAGGCCACGACCGATGCCGCCGTCGGTTACGCCACCAGCGTGCCCAAGCTGTTTGCCGCCGGCGACATGCGCCGCGGCCAGTCGCTGGTTGTCTGGGCGATCCGCGAAGGCCGCCAGGCCGCGCGCGCGGTCGATGCCTTTCTGATGGGCAAGAGCACGCTGCCACGCTGAGCTGCTTGGCCCCGCTAAAAGGCGCTTCCGCGAGGGGGCGCCTTTTTCGCTTTCACAGCATGCTTTTTCTGCGGGCAGGAGCCGGGTCTCGGCCCGGCAGCCGAGGTACTTTTCTTTGCTTCGCCAAAGAAAAGTACCCAAAAGAAAGGCGAGCCCTGCTGTCTGCGACCCTGCGCTGCGCTCCGGGCAACCTGTCGTGCTCGGTCCCGGGCTGCGCCGCGGAACTCGCTACGCGCCTGCGGCGCTGCGCTCGGACAACCGCGGCGAGTCAGATGACGAAGCCTCCGTGTCCTTCGGCACTCCAGCCAGCCCGGGCCCTGCGCGCGCCAGGCGCAGCCAGAAGGGGCGGGGGCGGGATAGCTTCTTTGTGATGCTTGTGCCGTGTGCTGTTTTCTAGCGAAGCAGCCGCAGGCGCGGGATGGCGTCCGCTCCACACCAGACCACGGCGTTTTGTGCGTAGGTCCGCCCGCATTCGCGCGCCGCTTCTTCGCTCATTCCTTCGACAAAGCAGCTGGCTTCGGGCGGCCAGCCGTTGTGTGGGTGCGCGCCCAGGGCAGGGATCCAATGCCAGCCCGCCTGTGTCAATTCCTGCTCCAATCTGGCCTGGCGTGCCTGGTTCTGGGCCTCGCACAAAGGCTGACTCAAGGGATTCCAGGCGGTGATCACGCAGGCCGCGGCAATGCGCCGGCGTGCATACCAGGCAGCGAGCGCGGCGCAGGGCTGGTCAATGCGCAGCACGAAGTCCGGCTGGGCATGAACGATGTAATTGGTTTCGCGGTAGGCCTGAATTGTCGCGGGATCGATGAAGAAGCGGTCAGATGACGTCATGGTGTTTGAAAAGACAAGTGCCACCAGGGGCAGTTTGCCGGACTCTCATGCGTTTTGCGCAGGTCTGGGCGACAATAGCCGCCTCCCCTGCGGGTCGGCAGGCGCATTGCGCGTCTCTTGCCCAATGCTTTTGCCGTGTTTCCTCATTTTTACCGCCATGAAAAAACGTAATCTCGTCGCGATGCTGGTCCTGAGCGCCATTTTGGCTGCCTGTGGCAAGAATGAGCCCAAGCCCGCTGCCGATGCAGCGCCTGCTGCTCCGACTGCCGTGACCAAAGTGGTGGTCGGCCTGGACGACAACTTCCCGCCCATGGGGTTCCGTGACGAGAAGAACGAACTGGTGGGTTTCGACATCGATCTGGCGCGTGAAGCCGGCAAGCGCATGGGCTTGGACATGCAGTTCAAGCCCATTGACTGGAGCGCCAAGGAAGCCGAACTCGCGGGCAAGCGCGTCGACATGCTGTGGAACGGCCTGACCATCACCGAGCAGCGCAAGGAAAAGATCGCCTTCTCCGCGCCCTACATGGAAAACCACCAGATCATCGTGGTGCTGGCCAGCGGCGGCATCAAGTCCAAGGCCGACCTCGCGGGCAAGGTCGTGGGCGCGCAGGACGGCAGCTCGGCCGTGGATGCGATCAAGAAGGACGAAGCCGTGGCCAAGAGCTTCAAGGAATTGAAGACTTTCGGCGACAACATCACGGCGCTGATGGACCTGTCCGCCGGCCGCCTCGATGCCGTCGTGGTCGACGAAGTCGTCGGCCGCTTCCACGTTGCCAAGAAGGCCGAAGAGTATCGCGTGCTCGAGGAAAACTTCGGCGTTGAAGAATATGGCGTGGGCCTGCGCAAGGAAGACACGGAACTGCTGTCCAAGCTGGAAGCATCCATGGCGGAGATGAAGAAGGACGGCAAGGCCGCCGAAATTGCCACCAAGTGGTTTGGCAAGGACATCATCAAGTAAGCAGACTGTCCAGCGCTTCACACCGGCTGCGCCGTCACAGGCCTGCCGGTGTTTTGCGTTTCTGGACTACAAGGCAATTGCATGGAATACGTTCTCTCCCTTCTGGGGCCCCTGTCCCAGGGGGCGCTGGTCACTCTCAAGCTGTTCGTGGTGACGCTGGTCCTGGCGGTGCCGCTGGGGCTCACGCTGGCGCTGGTGCGCGTTTCGCGATTTCGCGGGCTGGCGCGTCTGGTCAACGGCTATATCTGGCTGATGCGCGGCACGCCGCTGATGCTGCAGATGCTGTTCATCTATTTCGCGCTGCCGTTCGTGCCGGTGATTGGTGTTCGATTTGACGACTTTCCCGCTGCCGTTGTTGCCTTCTCGCTCAATTACGCCGCCTATTTCGCGGAAATCTTCCGTGCAGGCATCCAGTCGATAGACCGCGGCCAGTACGAAGGCGCCAAGGTGCTGGGCCTGACCTATGGCCAGACCATGCGCCGCATCGTGCTGCCGCAGATCTGGCCGCGCATCCTGCCGCCCATGAGCAACGAGACCATCACCCTGGTCAAGGACACTTCGCTGATCTACGTGCTGGCGCTCAACGACCTGCTGCGTGCGGCGCGCGGCATCGTGCAGCGCGACTTCACGACCACGCCGTTCATCGTGGCCGCGTGCTTTTATCTTGTCATGACCCTGGTGCTGACCTGGGGCTTCCAGTACCTGGAGAAACGCTATGCCAAATACGACGCTTGAGACGACCGCTGCGCGCCCGGCGCCGGCCCGGTCGGCGCCGGGCAGCGAGGTGATGATCAGCGCGCGCGACATCTGCAAGGGCTTCAACGGCCTGCCGGTGCTGCGCAATGTGTCGCTGGACTTGCTGCGCGGCGAAGTGGTGGCCGTGATCGGCCCCTCGGGCTCGGGCAAGAGCACGTTTTTGCGCTGTCTCAATCACCTTGAAACGATTGACAGCGGTCATATCCACATTGAAGGCGAACTGCTGGCCGAAACCGATGCCGCCGGCGTCTGCAGCTATGTGCCCGAAGCGCAGATCCGCCGCATGGGCCGCAAGATGGGCATGGTGTTCCAGTCGTTCAATCTGTTTCCTCATCTGACGGTGCTGGAAAACGTGATTGAGGCGCCTATGATCGTCAAGGGCCTGGCGCGCGGCCAGGTTGTGCCGCGCGCCGAAGCCTTGCTGCAGAAGGTCGGTCTGTTGGAAAAGCGCAACAGCTACCCGGCGCGTCTGTCGGGTGGGCAAAAGCAGCGCGTGGCGATTGCGCGCGCGCTGGCCATGGAGCCCGACATCCTGCTGTTTGACGAGCCCACGTCGGCACTGGACCCCGAGCTCACGGGTGAAGTGCTGCGCACCATGCGCGAACTGGCCGAGGAGCATATGACCATGCTGGTGGTCACGCATGAAATGGGCTTTGCGCGCGAAGTCGCGCACCGCGTGGCTTTCATGGACCGCGGGGAGCTGATTGAGTCGGCTCCGGCGGCGCAATTCTTTGCACAGCCAAAGCACGCACGCACGCAGGCATTTCTGCACAATATGCTTTAAGCCATTGCCGGCCCGGCCTCAGGAACGGGGGCTGTTTGCGCAGGGTTAGTGTCAGCAAACATACATGAATGTATGTAATCGTTTAACATCACTTCCGTGATGAATTCTTATTTTTTCCTGTAGGAGCCGTAGGTCCATGACAGCACCCGCGCCCCTGGTCGAACTGCGCAACGTAACCTTTGGTTATGGTGAACGGGTGATCCTGCGCGACCTCAGTTTGCAGATCCCGCGCGGCAAGGTCACGGCGCTGATGGGGGCTTCGGGTGGCGGCAAGACCACGGTGCTGCGGCTGATCGGCGGACAGCAGCGCGCCCAGCAGGGCCAGGTGCTGTTTGACGGCCAGGACATAGGCGCAATGAACCAGGCGCAGCTGTACGCGGCGCGCCGGCGCATGGGCATGCTGTTCCAGTTCGGCGCGCTGTTCACCGACATGAATGTGTTTGACAACGTGGCCTTCGCGCTGCGCGAGCACACCGATCTGCCCGAAGCGCTGGTGCGCGACATCGTGCTGATGAAGCTGCACGCCGTCGGCCTGCGCGGCGCGCGTGCTCTGATGCCCAGCGAAATCTCGGGCGGCATGGCGCGGCGCGTGGCGCTGGCGCGGGCCATTGCGCTGGACCCCGAGCTGATCATGTATGACGAGCCTTTTGCGGGCCTGGATCCCATTGCGCTGGGCACGGCCGCCCATTTGATACGCGAGCTCAACGATGCCATGGGCCTGACCACGGTGCTGGTCTCGCACGACGTGGTCGAGACTTTCCAGGTCGCCGACCATGTGATCATTCTGGGCCCGGCCTGTGTCGCCGCCCAGGGCACGCCGGCCGAGGTCCTCGCCAGCACCGACCCGCTGGTCGACCAGTTCGTGCACGCGCGCGCCACCGGACCGGTGCCGTTTCACTATCCGGGGCCCGAAGCGGCCCAGGACTTCGGCCCGGGAGGTCGCGCATGAACCGTCTGCATCCCGCGCGCATAGGCCGCGCCGCACGCGAGCATTGCACGGCCATCGGCCAGGCCACGCGCCTGCTGCTGCGGCTCATGGGCCTGCTGGGCGCAACGCTGCGCCGGCCGCGCCTGATGGGCGACCAGATCCATTTTCTGGGCAACTATTCGCTGGCCATCATTGGCGTGTCGGGCCTGTTTGTCGGCTTCGTGCTGGGCCTGCAGGGCTATTACACGCTGCAGCGCTACGGTTCGGCCGAAGCGCTGGGCCTGCTGGTGGCGCTGTCGCTGGTGCGCGAACTCGGGCCGGTGGTCACGGCGCTGCTGTTTGCCGGGCGTGCGGGCACGGCGCTCACGGCGGAAATCGGTTTGATGAAGGCCGGCGAGCAGCTCAGCGCGATGGAAATGATGGCGGTCGATCCGGTGCGCCGCATTCTCGCGCCACGTTTCTGGGCCGGCGTGATCGTGTTGCCCTTGCTGGCCGCGGTGTTCAGTGCCGTGGGCGTGATTGGCGGCTGGATTGTCGGCGTACTGATGATAGGCGTGGACGGCGGCGCATTCTGGGGCCAGATGCAGCAGGGCGTTGACTGGTGGGCCGATCTGGGCAACGGTGTTCTCAAGAGTCTGGTGTTTGGCGTGGCCGTGACCTTCGTGGCGCTGCTGCAGGGCTATCTGGCCAAGCCTACGCCCGAAGGTGTTTCTCGCGCGACAACGCGCACCGTGGTGATGGCCTCGCTGGCCATTTTGGGGCTGGACTTCCTGCTCACTGCCACGATGTTCAGTATTTGATGCTCCCACCAGGTGGGTGAGAGGAAGATTCATGCAGCAATCGAAAAGTGACGTGTGGGTGGGCCTGTTTGTGCTGCTTGGCGCAGCGGCCCTGGTGTTCCTGGCCTTGCAGTCGGCCAATCTGCTGAGCCTGAGCTTTCAGCAGACCTATGCCGTGAGCGCGCGTTTTGACAATATCGGCGGGCTCAAGCCCAAGGCCGCAGTGCGCAGCGCGGGCGTGGTCGTGGGCCGGGTGCAGTCGATCACCTTTGACGACCAGACCTTCCAGGCCAGCGTCAACCTGGCGCTGGAAAAGCAGTACAGCTTTCCCAAGGACAGCTCTTTGAAGATCCTGACCAGCGGCCTGCTGGGCGATCAATACATCGGCATCGAGGCCGGTGCCGATGAAGCCGTGCTCGCTCCGGGCGACCGCATCATCGCCACCCAGTCGGCCGTGGTGCTGGAAAACCTCATTGGACAGTTCCTTTACAACAAGGCGGAAGATGGTGGCTCCAGCGCTCCTGCACCGGAAAAACAATGACCACAATGAAACTGGCGGGCGCGCCCCGCAAACCACCTACCCTGGCCCAGCGTGGCCTTGCCGCGCTGGCCCTGACGCTGGCGCTTGCCGGCTGTGCCACCACGGCCGATCCCCAGGCTGCGGGTGAGACCGCCACGCCCACCACGGCCAAGGCCTCCAACCCCGCCGACCCGTTCGAGTCGTACAACCGCAGCATGTACAGCTTCAACACCGCGCTGGACGAGGCGGTGCTCAAGCCCGTCGCCACGCTGTACCGCGATGTCACGCCGGCGATCGCGCGCGACGGCGTCGGCAACTTTTTCTCCAACCTCGGCGACGCCTGGTCATTTGTCAACAACCTGGCCCAGGCCAAGGGCGAGGGCGCTTACTACAGCATCGTGCGCTTCAGCATCAACACGGTGTTCGGCATAGGCGGCTTGTTTGACGTGGCCAGTGAAATGGGGCTGCAGCGCAGTCCCCAGGATTTCGGCCTGACGCTGGGACGCTGGGGCGTGCCCACGGGTCCTTACCTGGTGCTGCCACTGCTCGGCTCCTCGACCGTGCGCGACACCGCGGCCTTGCCCATCGATGTCAAGGGCAACCTGCTGGGCTATACCCATGACGTGCCGGTGCGCAACAGCCTGGCGGTGCTGGGCCTGGTCGACAAGCGCGCGCGCCTGCTGCAGGCCGGCGACATGCTTGACGCGGTGGCGCTCGACAAATACAGCCTGACACGCGATGTCTTCCTGCAGCTGCGCGGACAGCGCGGACAGGGCGAGGGCCTGGATGCCGACGATTTTGGCGACGACGGCGATGCCGGCATGCTGCCGCCCGAAGAGTGAATCCCGTTTGCATCTGCTTGCAACCCTTGACATGCGCGTCATCAAGCTGCTGATGGGGTCAAGCACAATCGAAGGCGTCGAGGTCTACAAGACCTGCGCTTCATAAAGGAAATACGATGATCAATCGACGTATGCTGGCGACCACGGCCGCTGCCTGGCTGGCTTTTTCGGCGGCCCTGCCGATGGCGGCACTGGCTGCCGAAGAAACGCCTGACGCGCTTGTCAAGCGCGTGTCTGCCGATGTGCTGGACACGATTCGCAACGACAAGACGCTCAAGTCCGGCGACGTGGCGCGCGTCAGCGCCCTGGTCGACAAGGTGGTGATGCCGCACGTGAACTTCCAGCGCATGACCGCTGCGGCAGTCGGCCCCAAGTGGCGCGAAGCGACGCCGGACCAGAAGCAGCGTCTGCAGGCCGAATTCAAGGCCTTGCTGATTCGCACCTATTCGGGTGCCCTGGCCCAGGTCAACGACCAGACCGTGGTCGTCAAGCCGATGCGCGCCGCCCCCGGCGACAAGGATGTGCTGGTGCGCACCGAGGTGCGCGGCAGGGGCGACCCGGTACAGCTTGACTACCGTCTGGAACAGAACGCCGAAGGCGTGTGGCGCATCTACAACCTGAACGTGCTGGGCGTGTGGCTGGTCGAGACCTACCGCAGCCAGTTTGCCCAGGAAATCAACGCGCGTGGCGTCGATGGCCTGATCCAGGCGCTGGCTTCGCGCAACAAGGGCTGAGGCGGCGCGCAATGGAGGCCGCATGCCTGCAATTGCCCGCTGAACTGACGCACGCGCAGGCCCGGGCCTGCGCCCAGGCGCTGTCGGCGCAGATCGGCGCCGCGTCCGCGTCCCGGGTGGATGTCGACGCCTCGGCGCTGGTGAGCTTCGATTCTTCCGCACTGGCGGTGCTGCTGGAGGGCCGGCGCGCGGCGCTGGCCGCGGGAAAATCGCTGGCGGTCACAGGCCTTCCTGCGGGGCTCTTGGCCATGTCGCGGCTTTATGGCGTGCAGGCACTGCTGGTGCCCGAAGGCGCGGCGCTGGCCGGCTGAGCACTTGAGCACCGGCTGCGCGCGCGGCTTTCACCCGGGCCGGCAGCGAACAATGCGTGGCCGGGCTTAAAATGCCAAGTTCCCATGCCCGCTGTTTCATTCCAATCCATCTCCAAGACCTATCGCACGCCCAAGGGCGTGTTCCGGGCCCTCAATGACGTCAGCCTGGACATCGAGGAGGGCGAATTCTTCGGCCTGCTTGGGCCCAACGGGGCGGGCAAGACCACGATGATCAGCATCCTGGCCGGGCTGGCGCGTGCCGACAGCGGCAAGGTGCTGGTGCAGGGCAGCGATGTCCAGGCCGATTACGCCCAGGCGCGACGCAAGCTGGGCATCGTGCCGCAGGAACTGGTGTTCGATCCCTTCTTCAATGTGCGCGAGGCGCTGCGCTTTCAGTCGGGCTACTTTGGCGTGCGCAACAACGACGCCTGGATAGACGAGCTGCTGCACAGCCTGGGCCTGACTGACAAGGCCGACGCCAACATGCGCCAGTTGTCGGGCGGCATGAAGCGTCGCGTGCTGGTCGCGCAGGCGCTGGTGCACAAGCCGCCCATCATCGTGCTGGACGAACCCACGGCCGGCGTCGACGTGGAGCTGCGCCAGACCCTGTGGCACTTCATTGCCAAGCTCAACAAGCAAGGCCATACCGTGCTGCTCACCACCCATTACCTCGAAGAAGCCGAAGCGTTGTGCAGCCGCGTGGCCATGCTCAAGCAAGGCGAAGTCGTCAAGCTGTCGAGCATGTCCGACCTGCTCAAGTCGGCCTCGGCCAATGTGCTGCAGTTCAAGACCAACAGTCCCCTGCCCGAACACCTGCGCACCGCGGCGCGCGTCACCGGGCGCATCGTGCAGATGCCCGCGCATGACGCGGGCGACATCGAACGCTACCTGTCCGCGCTGCGTGAAGCCGGCGTGGTGATCGAAGACATGGAAATCCGCCGCGCCGATCTCGAGGATGTGTTCCTCAACGTCATGGGCGAAGCCCGGGGGCAAGTCAAAGCACAAGCCACGGCACAAAGCGGGAGCGTCGCATGAGAGGCTGGCAGACCCTTTTCTACAAGGAAGTGCTGCGCTTTTGGAAAGTCAGTTTCCAGACCGTGGCCGCGCCCGTGCTCACCGCCGTGCTGTACCTGCTGGTGTTTGGCCATGTGCTTGAGGGCCGGGTGCTGGTCTATGACCGCATCAGCTACACCGCCTTCCTGATTCCCGGCCTGGTGATGATGAGCGTGCTGCAGAACGCCTTTGCCAACAGCTCCTCGAGCATCGTGCAGAGCAAGATCATGGGCTCCATGGTGTTCATCCTGCTGACGCCGCTGTCGCACTGGGCCTGGTTCACGGCCTATGTGGGCTCGTCGGTGCTGCGCGGGCTGCTGGTCGGCCTGGGCGTGTTCATCGTCACGCTGTTCTTTGCCGTGCCCGAATTCGCCGCGCCGGTCTGGATCCTGGTGTTCGTGGTGCTGGGCGCCGCGCTGCTGGGCACGCTGGGCGTGATTGCCGGGCTCTGGGCCGACAAGTTCGACCAGATGGCGGCGTTCCAGAATTTCCTGATCATGCCCATGACGTTCCTGTCGGGCGTGTTCTATTCGATACAGTCGCTGCCGCCTTTCTGGCAGACAGTGAGCCACCTGAATCCGTTTTTCTACATGATTGACGGCTTCCGCTACGGCTTCTTTGGCCAGAGCGATGTCTCGCCCTGGGTCAGCCTGGCCATTGTCGGCGGTGCCTGGCTTGCCGTCAGCGCGCTGGCCGTGCATCTGCTGCGCACCGGCTACAAGATTCGCCACTGAGTCGCCATGACTCTTTTTGTTTGCACCCTTTCCCCGGCCCGCGAGGCCGGGGGCTACGCAGGCCGCGACAGCGGCGCTGCGCGAGATACAACATGACAGCCGACCAACTCAAAGCCATCATCAGCGCAGGCCTGGCCTGCGAAATCCTGGAAGTCGAAGGTGACGGAAGTCATTGGTACGCCACCATCGTCAGTACCGCGTTCGACGGCCAGCGCCCGCTGCAGCGCCAGCGCCTGGTCTATGCCACGCTGGGCGACCGCATCCAGACCAATGAAGTGCATGCGTTGTCGATGAAGACTTTCAGCCCCGCCGAGTGGGCCAAGCAGGCCTGAGGCCTGCGAACAACGCCTTCGCGCCAGCGAACAATGCCTTCGCGCCAGCGCTCAAGGCCGTTTCAACTTTTATTTGGGCCTACCAGCCATGGACAAACTCCTGATTCGCGGCGGTCATCCGCTGCACGGTGAAGTCTCGATTTCCGGCGCCAAGAATGCCGCCCTGCCTGATCTGTGCGCCGCGCTGCTCACGGACGAGCCGGTGGTGCTGCGCAATGTGCCGCGTCTGCAGGACGTGTCAACCATGCTCAAGCTGATCCGCAACATGGGCGTGCAAGCCGAACATGCGTCCGATGGTTCGGTGCGCATTGACGCCGGCCGCCTGTCGACGCCCGAAGCGCCATACGAACTGGTCAAGACCATGCGCGCCTCGGTGCTGGCGCTGGGCCCGCTGCTGGCGCGCTTCGGCGAAGCCACGGTGTCCCTGCCCGGCGGCTGCGCGATTGGCTCACGCCCGGTCGAGCAGCACATCAAGGGCCTGCAGGCCATGGGTGCGCAAATCGTCGTCGAGCATGGCTACATGATTGCCAAGCTGCCCGCGGGCCGCACGCGGCTGCAGGGCACGCGCATCACGACCGACATGGTGACCGTGACCGGAACCGAGAACTTCCTCATGGCGGCAGCGCTGGCCGAAGGCGAGACCGTGCTGGAAAACGCGGCCATGGAGCCCGAAATCGTCGATCTGGCCGAGATGCTGATCAAGATGGGCGCGCGCATCCAGGGCCACGGCACGAGCCGCATCACCATCCAGGGCGTGGAGCGCCTGCACGGCTGCGACCACCAAGTGGTCGCCGACCGCATTGAAGCCGGAACCTTCCTGTGCGCCGTGGCCGCCACGGGCGGCGATGTACTGCTGCGCCATGCGCGTGCCGATCACCTCGGCGCCGTGCTCGACAAGCTGCGCGACGCGGGCGTGCATATCGAGGAAGTCGAAGGCGGCCTGCGCGTGCAGTCGCAGGGCCGGCTCAAGGGCCAGAGCTTCCGCACTACCGAATACCCGGGTTTCCCCACCGACATGCAGGCCCAGTTCATGGCGCTGAACGTGGTTTCCAACGGCGCGGTGTCGGTCACCGAAACGATTTTCGAGAACCGCTTCATGCACGTCAACGAACTGGTGCGCCTGGGCGCGAAGATCCAGATCGACGGCAAGGTGGCGCTGGTCGAAGGCGTGGAGCGCCTGTCGGGCGCCACCGTCATGGCCACCGACCTGCGCGCTTCGGCCAGCCTGGTGATTGCCGGCCTGGTGGCGACGGGAGAGACCGTGGTCGACCGCATCTACCACCTCGACCGCGGCTACGACTGCATGGAAGCCAAGCTGCGCGCGATCGGCGCCGATATTGAAAGAGTCTGATGATTACCCTTGCCCTGTCCAAAGGCCGGATCTTTGAAGAAACGCTGCCGCTGCTTGCCGCCGCCGGCATTGAAGTGCTGGAGGATCCCGAAAAATCGCGCAAGCTGATCTTGACCACCAACCAGCCCGACCTGCGCGTGGTGCTGGTGCGCGCCACCGATGTGCCGACCTACGTGCAGTATGGCGGCGCCGACCTGGGCGTGACCGGCAAGGACACGCTGATCGAGCATGGCGCCCAAGGCCTTTACCAGCCGCTGGACCTGCGCATTGCCCAGTGCCGCGTGAGCGTTGCCGTGCGCGCCGATTTCGACTATGCGCTGGCCATGAAGCAGGGCTCGCGCCTCAAGGTCGCGACCAAGTACACCGAGATCGCGCGCAACTTCTTTGCCAGCAAGGGCGTGCACGTCGACATGATCAAGCTCTACGGCAGCATGGAGCTCGCGCCGCTCACCGGCCTGGCCGACGCCATTGTCGACCTGGTTTCCACGGGCAACACGCTCAAGGCCAACCATCTGGTCGAAGTCGAGCGCATCATGGACATCAGCTCGCACCTGGTGGTGAACCAGGCGGCACTCAAGCTCAAGCAGGCGCCCATGCGCCGCCTGATCGACGTGTTCGCGCGCGCCACGCAGGCCCAGACCCAGGCCTGAACCCGCCCTCATTGAAGCCGGAAAAAATGAAAGCCACGCCCCTTCGCCTGCGCACCGACAGTGCCGATTTTGAAACCGCCTTCCAGGCCCGCCTGCACTGGTCGGCCGACACCGATGCGGCCATCGAGCAGCGCGTGGCCGATATCCTGGCCGATGTGCAAAAGCGCGGCGACGCCGCGGTGCTCGAGTACACGCAGCGCTTTGACGGCCTTGCCGCCACGGACATGGCGGCGCTGGAGCTGACGGCGGCCGAACTCAAGGCCGCGTTTGACGGCCTGCCCGACGTCCAGCGCGAAGCGCTGCAGTCGGCTGCCGAGCGCGTGCGCCGCTACCACGAGGCACAGAAGAAGGCCTGCGGCGAAAGCTGGAGCTACCGCGACGAGGACGGCACGCTGCTGGGTCAGAAAGTCACGCCGCTGGACCGCGTGGGCATCTATGTACCCGGCGGCAAGGCGGCCTATCCGTCAAGCGTGCTGATGAACGCGATTCCGGCGCATGTGGCCGGCGTCGGCGAAATCATCATGGTCGTGCCCACCCCCCAGGGAGCGAAAAACGCGCTGGTGCTGGCCGCAGCTTACGTTGCCGGCGTGCACCGCGCGTTCACGATTGGCGGCTCCCAGGCCGTGGCCGCTCTGGCCTATGGCACGCAGACCGTTCCCAAGGTCGACAAGATCACCGGCCCGGGCAATGCCTATGTGGCCAGCGCCAAGAAGCGCGTGTTTGGCACCGTGGGCATCGACATGATTGCCGGGCCGTCGGAAATCCTGGTGATTGCCGATGGCAGCACGCCTGCCGAGTGGGTGGCAATGGACCTGTTCAGCCAGGCCGAGCATGACGAGCTCGCGCAAAGCATCCTGCTGAGCCCCGATGCCGATTACCTTGACGCCGTGCAAAGCGAAATCGACCGCTTGCTGCCCGAGATGCCGCGCGCGGCCATCATTGCCAAGAGCCTCAACGACCGCGGCGCGCTGATCCTCACGCGCGACATGCAAGAAGCCTGCGCCATCAGCAACCGCATCGCGCCCGAGCATCTGGAGGTCTCCAGCCGCGACCCGCACCGCTGGGAGCCGCTGCTGCGCCACGCGGGCGCGATCTTCCTGGGTGCCTACACCAGCGAATCGCTGGGCGACTACTGCGCCGGCCCCAACCACGTGCTGCCCACCAGCGGCACGGCGCGCTTTTCCTCGCCGCTGGGCGTCTATGACTTCCAGAAGCGCTCCAGCCTGATCGAGGTCAGCGAAGCGGGCGCGCAGACCCTGGGGCGCATTGCCTCGGTGCTGGCGCACGGCGAAGGGTTGCAGGGGCATGCACGGGCGGCGGAGATGCGGTTAATTGCCTCCTGAGTAACAGTCTTCAAAGTTTGAAGAGATGGGCCTCAAGGCTTTGCGGCCTTGGCCCTGGCCTTGTCCCCGGCCTTGTCCCCGGCCTTGACCCCGGCGTTGAGCATGGTCACCAGTTGCGCGTGCCAGCTTGCGCCTTGCCCCTGCGGCGTTTCGCCGCGCTGTGCTAGCCGTTAAAAAGTCAGCGCGGTCTGCGTCTGGCCGCGAAAGACGGTAAAACGCCACGCGTCATGGCATGGGGCACGCTCGCGTACTTCCGGGAGCGAGCGTGCCTGCTTGCCTGCAGCGTCTGCCCAGGCGCCGTAGCGCTACAAATTCCAGTGCGATTCAGTTCCCCTGTTGGCATGCATGGAACTTCTTGGCGATTTTTCTTACATAACTGCTGTTGATGTAAACGCTTTGAGTGCTGTTTTTGAATGCATTTCGGCAAGGGGCTGCCATGAGTATGAATATGAATGCTACAGGAGGGATGAGCTCCCTTCGTGCGATAGTTCAAAGCAATGATCCGCCCGTTGGGGATACTGTTTCGAAACTGTATGCTGAATTGAAAAAGGGAGAGGGGGCCGATTTAACGGAGCTTGCGTCCCTCGGTGATGAGGAGAAAATAAAGTTCTTTTATTTTTCCGGGGATCTTGGCCCGCCTTTGCACATTGCCGCAGCTCATAATTACCCTGCTGTCATGACCGAATTGTGCGCGGCATTGAAAAATCTTACTGATGCTCAGAAGATGGAGTTGCTTATACAAGAAGTGGCTGAGCACGGTTCGGCGCTGTGCTATGCCGCGGAAAATAAACATACTGCCATGATGACGCAGCTGCTTAGTGCTGCGCCCGATAAAGAATATTTACTAATACAGCAGGGGCAGGGTGGTGGCACTCCGATATTTATCGCCATTCGTAATTTGGATAGAGCGATGATGCAAGCTATAGTTAATGTCGCCAAGGCAGATAATATTTATTCATCGTTCTTTGTTGCAGATTCTGAAGGAGAACTTCCTTTGAATTTTGTGGTGAAAAATAATATAGATTATTTGAGGGCGCTTTACATCAATTTAACGGAGGGTAGGCAATGGTTCGTAAACAAAACGAAAGACAAAGATAGCGGTTGCCTGATGCATTATGCTGCAGTGCATGGCGGTAAGGAAGTGCTCAACCGCCTTTCCAGGGGTTTGACGGCCTGGGAGCTATGTGATGTCCTCATTACGCCTGGGCCAGGAGGTAAAACGCCAATACTTCTGGCTGTGGAGAGTATCAACCTTGAATTTTTGGGGGGGCTTAAAGGTTTATGGAAAAGTGTAGGAGATAATTCTAATAGATATTATAGAATTTGGGTGTTAAAGGGTTGTGGGGAGTCACTGCGGGTTGCTTTGAAGACCTCTTGCCCTGAGATAAGGGGGATATTTTCTGATTTATTGGGTGTGCTGGATCGCGCAGGCCGTGCAAGGGCAATAGAAACTGTACGTAGATCTGGAGCCATCGATAGAAGTGTAGAATCTGATGTGGAATTAGATCCGCTGGATAAATATTTGGATAATGATGTTGGTGAATCAGCAGCCTTGGAAGCTCTGGAAAAATGGTTGTTCATTAATCAAAAGCCAAAAAAATATGCGCACGATAGACCCAGTCCACCTCGGCCCATATCTCCTGGAAATAAATCCTGGACCCAGCTGATTGGCGTGAAAGCTCCAATTGCCGCCGCGGGGCAGCAGAGAAGTGACATACCGCTGAGTATTTTTGCGCAGTCGTCCCTGCAGCAACCCGCACCGCAGACCCAGCGGCCCCCGCAGCTTGCGCCGCTCTCGCTGCTCCCGCCGCCATTTATGCCGATCTCGCCGCTCTCGCTGCTTGCGCCGCTCCCACCGCTCCCGCAATTTATGCCGCTCTCGCCGCCGCCGCGATTTATGCCGCTCCCGCTGCTTTCGCTGCGCCCGCAATTGACGGCGCTTTCGCAGTTCCCGCAGCAGTACCTGAGCTTGCTCCCGCCGCGCCAAAACCCTCAGCGACCACTGCAACAGTCCGGGAACCCGTTCGTGCAGCAGGCGCTGGCACCGCAACAACCCCTGCAGCAGCAGCTGAACTTGCTCCCGCAGCGCCCCCACCCTCAGGCACCACTGCAACAGTCCGCGTACCCGTTCCTGAAACCGCAACAGTCCCAGCAGCATCCGGCGAGCAGCACGAATTCGCTTCTTGCTGCGCCTTCACCGCTGGGGCAGCGTAAGAATCTCCCACTGCCCAATAGCGCATTGGGGTCGAATGCGCAGAACACGCATTTACCGAACTTGTTGGCGAGGCAGCCGCTGCCTGAATTGCCTTCGCCAATATGGCCGTCGGGCGCGAGCAAAAGAAATGCGCAGCATCAGATACCTCATGCAGAGCTCCATGAGCAAAACGCTGTTGCGCCAATGAAAAAGTTTCAACCACTGGAAAAGCAGTTGTCGACGGACAAAGATGCATTGGTGCAGTTGCCGCCTGTGAACGACCCGAGGAGGAACTAGAGCGATTCCGCGCAGGCCTCGCTCCAGCGCGAACGGCCTGGGGCGTTCCGGTCTGCGCCAGATCGCGTCAGAACGCATGCGCCGGCCCGCATGTCGCCGCCGGGCTTGCTGCCAGCGCAGTTGCGCTGACGGCATTGAAAGCACGAACTTCGTGCTACACGAAAACAGTGTAAACTGCGGTGCATGAAAAACGTCACCATCACTGTGGACGACCAGGTGCTCGAATGGGCGCGGGTCGAAGCAGCGCGGCGCGGCACCAGTGTCTCGCGCATGGTCGGCGACTTCCTGGCCGAAATGCAGCGCCGCGAAGACGCCTACGAGCGCGCCTACCTGGCCTGGCGCACAGACGAGCGCAACTGGCAGGCGGGCGAGCCCAGCGTCGGTGCGCGCAGCGTGTGCTTTGCGCGCACGGGAAAGACCGCATGAGCCGCTCGAACTTCCAGCACCAGCCGGTGTTTGTCGATACTTCGGTGCTGGTGTGCGCCGAGAACATTGCCGATCCCGCCCAGGCCGCCGTGCTGGCCTGGCTGGACAGCCTGTGGCGCGAGCGCCTCGGGCGCGTCAGCTCCCTGGGGCTGGCCGAGTTCTATGAAATCGTCACCGTGCAGCGCGAACGGCCCATGCCGCGCGGCGATGCACGCGCGGCGATCCGCCGCTACAACACCTGGACGCCGTGGCAGATCGATGCCGCGACGTTGGAGACCGCCTGGGCCGTCGAGGCCCGCCACCAGCTCGCCTGGGGCGACTGCCTGGCCCTGGCCGCGGCCCAGCACAGCGGCTGCGAGACCTTGCTGTCGCTGCAGCTGCCGCACGGCGCGCAGTTTGGCGGCGTGCAGATCATTCATCCCGTCCAGCAGCCCATCGTGGTCTTGGCTGGCGCCGGGGCAGAGGACTGAAGCGATGACACAACCCCAGAATCTCTCGCGCGCCTTGCAGCGCATCCGCGCCGACGTGCGCGCCATGCATGCCTATGTGGTGCAGCCCGCGGGCGGCATGCTGAAGATGGACGCGATGGAAAATCCATTTGAGCTGCCCGAGGCCCTGCAGGCCGCGCTGGGCGCGCGCCTGGGTGCGCTGGCGCTGAACCGCTATCCCGGCGAGCGTCTCGAAGACCTCAAGCAGGCGCTGATGGACTACGCCGGCGCGCCTGCGGGCTCGGCCATCCTGCTGGGCAATGGCTCGGATGAAATCATCTCGCTGCTGGCCCTGGCCTGTGCCCAGGCCGGCCAGCGCGCCAAGCTGCTTGCGCCCATGCCGGGCTTCGTGATGTACCCGATGAGCGCGCAGCTCCAGGGCCTGGACTTCGTCAACGTCTCGCTGGACGCCGATTTCAAGCTCGATGAAGAGGCCATGGTCGCGGCGATTGCCGCGCAGCGCCCGGCCATCACCTATCTGGCCTACCCGAACAACCCCACGGCCACGCTCTGGGACGAAGCGGTGGTGCAGCGCGTGATCGATGCTGCCGGCGCGCAGGGCGGCATTGTCGTCATGGACGAGGCCTACCAGCCGTTTGCCAGCCGCAGCTGGCTCACGCGCATGCATGCCGAGCCCGAGCGCAATGCCCATGTGCTGCTGATGCGCACGCTCAGCAAGTTCGGTCTGGCCGGTGTGCGCCTGGGTTATCTGATCGGCCCGGCCGCCCTGGTCGGCGAGATCGACAAGGTGCGCCCGCCCTACAACGTGAGCGTGCTCAACGCCGAAGCCGCGCTGTTTGCGCTGGAACACACCGAGGTGTTTGCGGCCCAGGCCGCCGAGCTGTGCGCGGCGCGCGATGAACTGCTGGCTGCGCTGCGCCGCCTGCCCGGTGTGCACAAAGTCTGGGACAGCGAAGCCAACATGGTGCTGATCCGCGTGGCCGACGCCCCGGGAGCCCATGCGCGCATGAAGGCGCGCGGCGTGCTGGTGAAGAATGTTTCGGCCATGCACCCCTTGCTCGATCAATGTTTGCGTCTGACCGTGGGCAGCACGGCCGACAATGCCCTTATGCTTGCCGCACTGGAAGCTTCGATATGACCTCCTCCGCCCTCATTCCCTCCACTGCCGGCGCGCCGCGCATTGCCGAAGTCAGCCGTAACACGGCCGAGACCCGCATCAGCGTGCGCATCAACCTCGATGGCACAGGCCAGAACCAGCTCAACAGCGGCATCGGCTTTCTCGATCACATGCTCGAGCAGATCGCCCGCCACGGCCTGATCGACATGGACGTGCAGTGCGAAGGCGACCTGCATATCGATGGCCACCACACGGTCGAAGACATTGGCATCACGCTGGGCCAGGCCTTTGCGCGCGCCGTCGGCGACAAGAAGGGCCTGCGCCGCTACGGCCACGCCTATGTGCCGCTGGACGAAGCGCTGTCGCGCGTGGTGATTGATTTTTCGGGCCGCCCGGGCCTGCACATGGACGTCAAGTTCACGGCCGGCCGCATTGGCCAGCTCGACACCCAGCTGGTCTACGAGTTCTTCCAGGGCTTCGTGAACCACGCCGGTGTCACGGTGCACATCGACAATCTCAAGGGTTTCAACGCCCACCACCAGTGCGAGTCGGTGTTCAAGGCGTTTGCGCGCGCGCTGCGCGCCGCGCTGGAAATCGACCCGCGTGCGGCCACCACCATTCCCTCGACCAAGGGCTCTCTGTGACAATGGGGAGGACGGCGCGCTGATGCGCGCACGAATCCCGTTTCGACAGCTATGAATATGCAAGCAAATACCGTCGCCGTGGTCGACTATGGCATGGGCAATCTGCGCTCGGTCTCGCAGGCCGTCAAGGAGGCCGCGAAAGGCACGGGCTGGCAGGTCCTGGTGACCTCCGAGCCGGATGTGGTGCGCGCCGCCGACCGCGTGGTGCTGCCCGGCCAGGGCGCGATGCCCGACTGCATGCGCGAGCTCGCAGATTCGGGCCTGCGCGAGCCGGTGCTTGAAGCCGCGCGCAGCAAGCCGCTGTTTGGCGTCTGCGTGGGCATGCAGATGCTGCTGGACCACAGCGAGGAGGGCGACACGCCCGGCCTGGCGCTGATTCCCGGCGTGGTGCGCAAGTTCCAGCTTGAAGGCCGCCACCAGCCCGACGGCAGCCGCTTCAAGGTGCCGCAGATGGGCTGGAACCGCGTGCACCAATGCCTCCAGGGTGTCCAGCCCCATCCCATCTGGCAAGGCGTGCCCGACGACAGCTTCTTTTATTTCGTCCACAGCTTCTATGCGCAGCTGCTTGCGGCCGTGCATTGCGCGGGCCAGGCCGACTTCGGCGGACGCTTTGCCGCGGCCATTGCCCGCGATAATATTTTCGCCACCCAGTTCCATCCGGAGAAAAGCGCCGACCAGGGCCTGGCCCTGTTTCGCAATTTCCTGCATTGGAAACCTTGATTCCTGTTCCCCGCCGGCCTTGCCGGCAACCTTTTCTTTCCAAACATCATGCTGCTCATTCCCGCCATTGACCTCAAGGACGGCCACTGCGTTCGCCTCAAGCAGGGCGACATGGACCAATCCACCACGTTTGGTGAAGACCCCGGGGCCATGGCCCGCAAGTGGGTTGACGCAGGCGCGCGCCGCCTGCATCTGGTCGACCTCAATGGGGCGTTTGCGGGTGCGCCCAAGAACAATGCGGCAATCAAGTCGATTCTGGCCGAAGTCGGCGGCGAAATTCCGGTGCAGCTCGGCGGTGGCATTCGTGACCTCGACACCATCGAGCGCTATATCGACGCGGGCATGCGCTACGTGATCATCGGCACGGCCGCGGTGAAGAACCCCGGTTTCCTGCAGGACGCCTGCACGGCATTTGCCGGCCACATCATCGTCGGCCTGGATGCCAAGGATGGCAAGGTGGCGATCGACGGCTGGAGCAAGCTCACGGGCCAGGACGTGATGAGCGTGGGCAAGCGCTTTGAAGACTGGGGCGTGGAGTCCATCATCTACACCGACATCGGTCGCGACGGCATGCTTTCGGGCATCAACATCGACGCCACGGTCAAGCTTGCGCAATCGCTGACCATTCCCGTGATTGCTTCGGGCGGCCTGGCCGGCATGAGCGATATCGAGCAGCTGTGCGCCGTCGAGAGCGAAGGCGTGCAGGGCGTGATTTGCGGCCGCGCCATCTACTCGGGCAACCTCGACTTCGCGGCCGCGCAGGCGCGCGCCGATGAGCTGCACGGTGCTTGATTCCGGCTTTGCCGCCATAGCCGCCGAATGGCAGGGCCTGCCGGCCATCTGCCTGACGCTGCCCGGCGGTGACAGCGCGCTGGTCGCGCTCCAGGGCGCGCAGCTACTGTCCTGGGTCACGGGCGGCAAGGAGCAGCTGTTTCTGAGCCCGTTGGCCGCGCATGACGGCGCGACGCCCATCCGCGGCGGCATTCCCGTGTGCTTTCCCCAATTCAACCAGCGCGGCCCGCTGGTCAAGCACGGCTTTGCGCGCACGCTGGCCTGGCAGGCCAGCGCCGACGAGGCCGTGGTTGACGGCGACGGACTGCGGCTCACGCTGCGCCTTGAAGACAATGCAGCCACGCGCGCGGTCTGGCCACATGCGTTTGCCGCGGAACTCAGCGTCTGGCTGCAGCCCGCGGCGCTGACCGTGGCGCTGGCGGTACACAATCCGGGCGACGCTGCGCTGGCCTTCACGGCCGCGCTGCATACCTATCTGCGTGTCAACGACGTGACCGAGAGCACGCTGTCGGGCCTCGAAGGGCTGCGTTACTGGGATGCGGTCGAAGACAGCTATCCGCAGCAGCAAGGCGCGCTGGGCTTTGGCGCCGAGCTGGACCGTGTCTATCCGCGGCCCGCGCCGGCCATGCAGCTCCATGCCGCAGGCCGGCCGCGGCTGCGCATCACGCAGGACGCGCCCTGGACCGAGACCGTGGTCTGGAACCCGGGGCCCGCGCTGTGCGCGCGCCTGGCCGATATGCCCGCCGACGGCTATCGGCATATGCTGTGCGTCGAAGCCGCGGCCATCGATGCGCCCGTGCTGCTTGCGCCCCGGGGCCGCTGGCAGGCGGCGCAACGCTTCGAACAGCTGGTCGCTTCTGCCGCTGCGCACCCCGGCGCCTAGCATTCCTTTCACCTTTCCGAGATACCCAGCGCCATGCTTGCCAAACGCATCATTCCCTGCCTTGACGTGACCGGAGGCCGCGTCGTCAAGGGCGTCAATTTCGTCGAGCTGCGCGATGCCGGCGATCCGGTGGAAATCGCCGCCCGCTACAACGGCCAGGGCGCGGACGAGCTGACTTTCCTTGACATCACCGCGACCAGCGATGGCCGTGACCTGATCTTGCCCATCATCGAGGCCGTTGCCAGCCAGGTGTTCATTCCGCTCACGGTGGGCGGCGGCGTGCGCACCGTCGAGGACGTGCGCCGGCTGCTCAACGCGGGTGCCGACAAGACCAGCTTCAACTCGGCCGCGCTGGCCAATCCCGACGTCATCAACGCGGCTTCGCAGAAATACGGCGCGCAGTGCATCGTGGTGGCGATAGACGCCAAGCGCCGCACGCCCGAAGACGCGCAGCGCACAGGCGCCAATGGCCTGCCCGTGGGGCCGGGCTGGGATGTCTACAGCCACGGCGGGCGCAAGAACACCGGTCTGGACGCCGTGCAGTGGGCCAGCGAGATGGCGCGCCGCGGTGCGGGCGAAATCCTGCTGACCAGCATGGACCGCGACGGCACCAAATCCGGCTTTGACCTGGCGCTCACGCGCGCCGTCAGCGACGCCGTCAGCGTGCCGGTGATTGCATCGGGCGGCGTGGGCAATCTCGAGCACCTGGCCGACGGCGTGCAGCAGGGTGGGGCGGACGCCGTGCTTGCGGCCAGCATCTTCCACTATGGTGAGTTCACCGTTGGTCAGGCCAAGCAACGCATGGCCGAACGTGGTATCCCCGTACGGCTGTAAGCCGGAAATAACCGACAATCAAAGCATGAACTGGCTAGATCAAGTGAAATGGGATGCGCAGGGCCTGGTGCCCGTGATTGCGCAGGAGCACGCCACGGGCGATGTGCTGATGTTTGCCTGGATGAATCGCGAGGCCCTGGCCAAGACCGCGGAACTGGGCCGTGCGGTGTATTTCAGCCGTTCGCGCAGCCGTCTGTGGTTCAAGGGCGAGGAATCGGGCCATGTGCAACTGGTGCATGAAATGCGCCTCGATTGCGACAACGATGTGGTGCTTCTCAAGGTGACCCAGCAGGGTCACGCGCCTGGCATTGCCTGCCATACGGGCCGCCACAGCTGTTTCTACAGCGTGCTCAAGGATGGCAGCTGGACCCCCGTGGATCCGGTGCTCAAGGACCCTGAATCCATTTACCGGTGAATGCCCATGACAGCTTCTGACAATTTTTCGGCTTCCAGCGAAGGCGCGCTGGCCCGGTTGGCCGCGGTGATTGAAAGCCGCAAGGCAATCAACGGCGGCGATGCCGAGAAAAGCTATGTCGCGCGGCTGCTGCACAAGGGCCCCGACGCGTTTCTCAAGAAGATCGGCGAGGAAGCCACCGAAGTGGTGATGGCCGCCAAGGATGCGGACCATGGCGGCGACAAAGCCAAGCTGCTGTACGAGGTTGCCGATCTCTGGTTTCATACGATGATTGCGCTGTCGCACTATGGCCTGACGCCCGACCAGGTCGTCGCCGAGCTCGAGCGCCGTGAAGGCACCAGCGGTCTGGCGGAAAAGGCAGCGCGCCAGGCCCAGGCGCCTACCCCGTAACAAGGAGATTTGCATGCGTGATGACATCATCGAAGTCCGTGCCGTGGACGCCCAGCAGATGGAAGGCCTCAAGGCCTGGGGCTGGGTCAGCTATGTGCTGCATCTGGTCGTCGCCGTGGCCGCCGTCGTGCCCAGCGCCCAGCCCAGCATTGCGCTGCTGGTGATCGCGCTGATCATCGATCTGGTCAAGCGCAGCGATGCCACGGGCACCTGGCAGGCCAGCCATTTCTCCTGGCGCATACGCAGCGTGATCTGGGCCAGCATCCTTTACCTCGTCACCATTCCCTTGTGGTTGTTGCTGGTGATTCCCGGCTGGATTGCCTGGGTGGTGATCTCCATCTGGTTCCTCTATCGCATCGTGCGCGGCATGGTGGCGATGAACAAGAATCAGGCCTTGGAGGCTTGATCTTGCGGATTTACGCACGCGGCGCGCTGCAAGGCCTGCCGTGCTCCATTCACCTGTGTTCCCACTGACATGCACGATCCCGACTGCCTTTTCTGCAAAATCATTGCCGGCCAGATTCCCTCGCGCAAGGTGTACGAGGACGATCAGGTCTTTGCCTTCCATGACATTCATCCGGGAGCGCCCATCCACTTCCTGATGCTGCCGAAAAAACACATTGCGTCCATGGCCCAGGTGCAGCCCGAGGATGCCGCCTTGCTGGGCCACATGCTGGCGCTCGCGCCGCGGCTGGCGCAGGAGCAGGGCTGCAACCCCTACCCCGAAGGCGGCTTTCGGGTGGTGATCAACACCGGCACCGAAGGCGGCCAGGAAATCCACCACCTTCATATGCACGTCATGGGCGGTCCCCGCCCATGGTTGAAGGGCTGATGCCGCCTGTGTGACAAACAGGGCGATTCATCAACGCTTCACGCGAGCCCGTCTAAAATGTTCTGAATTCGTTAGGAGATACTCATGGGTTCCTTTTCCATCTGGCACTGGCTGATCGTGCTGCTCATCGTCGTCATGGTGTTCGGCACCAAGAAGCTCAAGAACCTCGGCTCCGATCTCGGCGGCGCGGTCAAGGGCTTCAAGGATGGCGTCAAGGACGGCGGCACGGATGCAGCGGCAACGCCTGGCGTCGCGCCCGCTCCCGGTCAGGTCGTGAACCAGACCGCGGCTGACAAGACCACGATCGACGTTGAAGCCAAGCACAAGAGCTGAAGCGCTCAGGCGCTGCTTTCATGATTGATATTGGCCTGTCCAAGATGGCGCTGATCGGCGCGGTGGCATTGATTGTCATCGGGCCGGAAAAGCTGCCGCGCGTGGCGCGTACCGTGGGAACCTTGCTTGGCAAGGCCCAGCGCTATGTCGCCGATGTAAAAGCCGAGGTCAACCGCTCGATGGAGCTCGACGAGCTCAAGAAGATGAAGGAAACGGTGGAAGGGGCGGCGCGCGATGTCGAGCAGACCATTCACACCAGTGCCAGCGACTTCGAAAAGGACTGGAACGCCAGCACCGGCGATGGCCTCGACAACGCGTCAAACAGCTACTCGTCTTCCTATGACGCCGGGCGTGGCGTGGTTCCGGCCTACTCCAAGCCGCGCAAGAACTGGCGCATCAAGCGCACGGCCGTGCCCCAGTGGTACAAGGCGCGCGCGGGCGTGCGCAGCAAGGCACAATCAGGCGCGGCCCGCGTGGCGCGCTTTCGTCCGCAGAAGTTCCGCTAGCTGCGCGCCGCTAGCCGCGCGCCGCTAGCCGCCGGGCCCGTTGCCGGGAGGCAGGTCTGGAGCGATGGCGCAGCGCAGGCACCGCGCTGCGTGCTTTTTTACTGGTCTTTCCGAAAAGTGTCAGGGCCTGAGGGCCCGCAATCCCACCATGTCAGACATTCCATCCAAAGACGACGAGCTGGCCGGCACCGAGCAGCCATTTGTGCAGCACCTGCTGGAGCTGCGCAATCGCCTGCTTTATTGCATCTACGGGATTGCCTTGGCGGTGGCGATCCTGGCGCTGTGGCCAGGCCCCAACGGGCTGATCGATTTCATTGCCCAGCCTATCAAGGCGCACATGCCGCCCGATGCCAAGCTGATTGCCGTGGGCGTGTTCACCCCGTTTTTCGTGCCCATCAAGGTGCTGGGCATGGTGGGCGTGCTTGCCGTGCTGCCTTGGATCATGTATCAGATGTGGGCCTTTGTCTCGCCGGGCCTGTACAGCCATGAAAAGCGCTTTGCGCTGCCGCTGATCCTGTTTGGCAGCCTGCTGGCCTATGTCGGCATTGCCTTCGTGCAGTTTTTCGTGCTCGACAAGATGTTCGGCTTCATCCAGGGCTTCACGCCCGACAGCGTGGCGGCAACGCCCGACATCGCTTCCTATGTGGAAGCCATTTTGTCGCTTTATCTGGCCTTTGGCCTGGCATTCCAGGTGCCCATCGTGGTGATGCTGCTGGTGCGCTTCAAGCTGGTCGATATTGCCAAGCTCAAGGCCTTCCGTGGCTATTTCGTCGTGGTGTCGTTCGTCATTGCCGCCGTGGTCACGCCGCCCGATGTGATTTCGCAGCTCGCGCTGGCGATTCCCATGTGCATCCTGTACGAAGTCGGCATTCTGGGCGCGGGTTGGTTCAGCCGCGTTTCGCGCTCGCCCGACAGCGAGGAAGACGAGCCAGCGGCTTCGACGGAAAAATAATCTGCAGCATCGGCAGACATGAAAAAAGCGGCCGCTGGCCGCTTTTTTCGTTGGTGCCGTCACAGCGGCCGGTTGCCGCAATTATCGACGCTGCTGGTTGCCGCGTTGTGCCTGGTTGGGGCGGGCGGTGGGGGTGACCTTGATCGTCACCTCGCCATCACCGCGGCGCAGCTGGAAGTCGGCGGCCTTGCCCGGAGTCAGGCTGGCAACCGTGGTGAGCAGCTCGGACACGGTGCGCACCGGCTTGTCCTGGACCTGCAGGATCACATCGCCGGGGCGCATGCCGGCCTGGGCCGCAGGGCCGGCCTGCAGCACGCCGGTGACGATCACGCCGGCGCCGGCCTTGACGCCAAAGGTCTCGGCCAGTTCGGGCGAGAGTTCGTTGGGCTCCACGCCTATCCAGCCACGCGTCACATGGCCGTCCTTGACGATGCTGTCGAGCACCATCTTGGCCGTGGACACCGGAATGGCAAAGCCAATGCCCATGCTGCCGCCCGAACGCGAGTAGATGGCGGTATTGATGCCCAGCAGATTGCCGTAGACATCGACCAGTGCACCGCCCGAGTTGCCGGGGTTGATTGCCGCGTCGGTCTGGATGAAGTTCTCGAAGGTGTTGATGCCCAGCTGGCTGCGGCCCAGCGCGCTGACGATGCCGCTGGTGACGGTCTGGCCCACGCCGAACGGGTTGCCGATCGCCAGCACCTGGTCGCCGACATCCAGCTGGTCGGAGTTGCCCAGAACGATCACCGGCAGCTTGTCAAGGGTGATCTTGAGGATGGCAAGGTCGGTCTCCGGGTCGGTGCCTATCACGCTGGCCTTGGCCTGGCGGCTGTCGGGCAGCGTGACTTCGATGTCGTCCGCGCCTTCGACCACATGGTTGTTGGTGAGGATGTAGCCGTCGGGGCTGATGATCACGCCGCTGCCCAGTCCGGTCTGCTCCTGGGTGCCCTGGTCACCGAAGAAGAACTGGAACCAGGGGTCGTTGCTGCGCGGGTGGCGCACGGCCTTGCTGGTGTTGATGCTCACAACGGCGGGCGCGGCCTTGCGCGCGGCAGCGCTGAAGCTGCCGGGCGCAGGCGTGCCGGCCGGGGTTGCCGGGGCCTCCAGCAAGGCCACGCCGGCGCCGGAACGGGTCATTCCGCCGCGCAGCCAGTCAGGCTGCAGGGTGGCGACAACGAAGTAGGCGGCAACCAGTAGGGTCACGGCCTGGGAAAACAAAAGCCAAGAGCGCTTCATGAAATCCATCAGCAAGGGTCAAACAAGTAGCCATTGTGCTGCAAGGCCCGCTGCTTGCAAGTGCCGACTGCGCATCGACAAGTAGTGGGGTTGCCCATGCAGGTTAAGGGGAAACCCTAGAATTGACCACTGACTGCGCCAGGCTGCGTTCACTAACGCCCCGTTCCATCTGTACGGGCCGCTAGACATTCTTTCCTCACCCAGGCATTGGAAGAACCGGTTGCCGACCACCTACCCGGTGGTGTCGGCAGCTGCGCTGTCTTGTTGTTGACTTCTTTTTGCGAACACCATGACTACGCTTGATTACTCCACCGGCAAGGCAATACCTGCCGATGCTCCGGCCCGACCGCTGACTAAGAAGGACTACAAGACCCTGGGCCTGTCCGCCCTGGGCGGCACGCTTGAGTTCTATGACTTTGTCGTCTACATCTTCTTTGCCAACGTGCTCGGACGGCTGTTCTTTCCCGAGCAGATGCCCGAATGGCTGCGCCAGCTGCAGACCCTGGGCATCTTTGCCGCCGGCTACCTCGCGCGCCCCCTGGGCGGCATCATCATTGCGCACTACGGCGACATCCTGGGTCGCAAGAAGATGTTCACGCTGTCGATTTTCCTGATGTCGCTGCCTACGCTGGTGATCGGCTTGCTGCCCACCTACGAGGCCATAGGCATTGCCGCACCGCTGCTGCTGCTGGCGATGCGCGTGCTGCAGGGGGCGGCCATCGGCGGTGAAATGCCCGGTGCCTGGGTGTTCGTTGCCGAGCATGTGCCGCAAAAGCACTACGGTCTGGCCGTGGGCACGCTGACGGCCGGCATCACCGGCGGCATCCTGCTGGGCTCGCTGATCGCCGTGGGCATCAACAGCTGGTACAGCACCAGCGAAATCAATGCCTATGCCTGGCGCATTCCGTTCATCCTGGGCGGCGTGTTCGGCATGGTGTCGGTCTACCTGCGCCGTTTCCTCGAGGAAACCCCCATCTTCAAGGAGCTGGCCGAGCGCAAGAAGATCGGCCGCGAGCTGCCGCTCAAGACCATCCTGCGCGAACACCGTCCGGCCATCGTGCTGGTGGCGCTGATGACCTGGGTACTGTCGACGGCGATCGTGGTGGTGATCCTGTTCACTCCGGCCTATCTGCAAAAGGTGTTTCAGATTCCCGCCGCGCTGTCGCTGCAGGCCAACGTCGGCGCGACGCTGATGCTGACGATTGGCTGCCTGTTCTCGGGCTGGGCCACGGATCGCTTCGGCACCAAGGCGGTGATGGTCGTCGGCTGGGGCGGCATGGCCGTGACCTCCTATCTGTTCTATCTGGGACTGCCGGGCACGCCCACGTCGCTGATCGTGACCTATGCGCTGGTGGGTTTCTTTGTCGGCTCGATTTCGCTGCTGCCCATCGTCGGCGTGCGGGCATTCCCGCCGGCCGTGCGTTTCTCGGGTCTGTCGTTCTCCTACAACATGGCCTATGCGGTGTTTGGCGGACTCACGCCGGTGCTGATCAGCGTCGGCCAGCAGTACGACCACCTGTTCCCCGCGCATTACGTGGGCGCAATGGGGCTTCTGGGCGTGGCGCTGGCCTTCTGGCCGCTGGCATCCAAGGGCTGGCAAGCGCGCGACGGCGCGAAATCCTGAAATCCGTCATCGGGACGCGAGGGAGTGGATGCGACAATCGCGCCATGACCCTCTCGCGACAAGACCTGCTGGGCAGTCTCGACGACCTGCTGCAGCCCCAACGCTTCAAGGACTACGGGCCCAACGGTCTGCAGGTTGAAGGCAAGCCCCGCATCTCCCGGCTGGTCAGTGGCGTCACTGCCAGCCGCGCGCTGATCGAGGCCGCCATCGACCTGCGTGCCGATGCCATATTCGTGCACCACGGGCTGTTCTGGCGCGGCTACGACGGCCGCGTCACGGGCTGGATGAAGGAGCGTCTGCGCCTGCTGCTGGCGCATGACATCAACCTGTTTGCCTACCACCTGCCGCTTGACGCCCATCCCGAACTGGGCAACAACGCCCAGCTGGGCCTGCGCCTGGGCTGGGAAGGGCGGGGGCGCTTTGGCGAACAGGAACTTGGCTGGCTTGGTGCCTCGACCATGGGCGAGGCCAGCGCGGAAGATCTTGCTGCCCATGTGGAGAACGTGCTGGGACGCAGCGCCACCTGCCTGCCGGGCGACGGCCGGCCCATTCGCCAGCTGGCCTGGTGCACGGGCGGCGCCCAGGGATTCTTCGAGTCGGCAATTGCCGCCGGCGCCGACTTGTTCCTCACCGGGGAAATCTCCGAACCCCAGGCCCACCTGTCGCGCGAAACCGGCGTGGCATTCATTGCCGCCGGTCACCATGCGACCGAACGCTACGGCGCACCCGCGGTTGCGGCCCATATTGCGGCGGCCCATGGTCTGGACCACGTTTTTGTTGAAATCGACAACCCCGCCTGATTTTCTGCGGGCCGGTATTTTTGGAGTCTTCCGTGCTGCCTGACCAGACTGCCTTCATGCCCGCCGGGCGTGCCATTGCCATCACCCAGGGCGATTGCGCGGGCATAGGCCCGGAAACCATAGCCAAGGCATTTCGCGACGCGCCTGAAGTCCTGCGCGGCTGTTTCGCCGTCGGGGAAGTTGCAACAATGCGTCGCGCGGCCAGCGTTGTGTTGCAAGGAGGCAACACTTCGCTGCCCGTGGCGCCTATCGGAAACCCGGACGAGGCCTGGTTCGTTCCGCCGCGCTGCCTGCCCGTGCTGCCACTGTCCGGCCTGCCCGGACCCGCGCCCTGGGGGCAGATCTTGCGCGCGGCTGGCGAAGCGGCGGCGCGCTGCGTCCAATGGGCGGCGCAGGCGGCGCTGGAGGGCAGGATCGCGGCGCTGGTGACCGCGCCCCTGCACAAGGAGGCGCTGGCGCTTGCAGGGGTGGACTTTCCGGGTCACACCGAGCTGCTGCAGGCCGCGGCCGCACAGCACGCGGGCGTGGCGCTGGCCGACATGCCGGTGCGCATGATGCTGGCCAACGACGAACTGCGCACGGTGCTGGTCAGCATCCATATGGCGCTGCGTGCGGCGCTGGACGCCGTGACCCAGCCGCAGATCCTGCAGACGCTGCGCATCACCCATTTGGCGCTGGCGCGCACGCTGGGGCGCGCGCCGCGCATGGCGGTTGCCGGGCTCAATCCCCATGCGGGCGAGGGCGGGCGCTTCGGGCGCGAGGAAATCGACACCATCGTGCCGGCCATCGAGGCCGCGCGCGCGCTTGGCATGGATGTGCACGGGCCATTTGCGCCCGACACGGTGTTCATGCGCGCGCGCAACGCGCCGGGCCATCCCGGCGAGTTCGATGTGGTGCTGGCGATGTACCACGACCAGGGCCTGATTCCGGTCAAGTACCTGGGGGTGGAGAAGGGCGTCAACGTGACGCTGGGACTGCCGCTGGTGCGCACCAGTCCCGACCATGGCACGGCATTCGATATTGCCGGCCAGGGAATTGCCGATGCGTCCAGCCTGATCGAGGCCGTACGCATGGCGCGGCAACTTTCAGGATAAGCAGGACCTGCCCAATGCAATTGGTCGTGAGGCGCGGAGTGCCGCTTTCCGTACCTGCGGTATAAAACCAGCATGCTCCAGCAAGGCGACACCGAGCAAGGGCCGCCACGCAGCGATGGTGCCGTCCCTAGCCAGGCACCCCCCTCCACCGAAGGTTGAGAGGCGGAAGCCGGGGCCCGCCCAGGGCGCAGCGGCTCAGGGGGTGCTTCTTTTTTGGTTCAGGCTGTCGCGGATTTCGCGCAGCAAAACGATGTCTTCGGGCGTGGCGGGAGCGACCACGGGTGCGGGCGGAGCGCTGCGCTTGAGGCGGTTGATCTGCTTGATCATCAGGAAAATGATGAACGCCAGGATGATGAAGTTCACGGCCACGGTGATGAAGTTGCCGTAGGCCAGCACCGGAACGCCCGCCTTGCGCAGGCCGTCCAGCGTCTGCACCGTTCCTTCGGGCACCGTGCCCAGCACCAGAAACAGGTTGGAGAAGTCGAGCTTGCCAAACACCAGACCGACGACCGGCATGATGAGATCGGAAACGACCGAGTCGACGATCTTGCCGAAGGCGCCGCCAATGATGACGCCGACCGCCAAGTCAATCACGTTTCCCTTGACCGCGAATTCGCGGAATTCTTGCATCATGCCCATACGCTTTGCTCCTGTGGATCAATCAAAGATCTGAGTATTGCTTGACTTGCGTCAGTGTCAACTGGCAAACAGCGCATGGAATAACCACACTCACTCCGCTACAATTTGTAGTTGACCCCCAAATAATAGCGATCTACATCGAGGATCCCCATGAGTGACACTCCAATCGACTCCAGCAAGCGCACGTGGATCATCACGTCGGCCTGCGCTGGTGCGGTGGGCGGCGTGGCAACAGCCGTACCCTTTGTGAGCACCTTCCAGCCGTCCGAAAAGGCCAAGGCTGCAGGCGCGGCAGTGGAGGTGGATATTTCCGCCCTCAAGCCCGGCGAGAAGGTCACGGTGGAATGGCGCGGCAAGCCCGTCTGGATCATCAAGCGCTCGCCCGAGCAGCTGGCCGGATTGCCCGCGCTGGACGCCCAGCTTGCCGATCCCAAGTCCGAGCGCAAGCCTTCGGAACTGACGCCCGAATACGCGCGCAACGAGCACCGCTCGATCAAGCCCGAGATCATGGTGGCCGTCGGCATCTGCACCCATCTGGGATGCTCGCCGGTCGACAAGCTGCAGGCGGGTCCGCAACCCTCGCTGCCCGACGATTGGAAAGGCGGCTTTCTGTGCCCCTGCCATGGTTCGACCTTCGACCTGGCCGGTCGTGTCTTCAAGAACAAGCCCGCGCCCGACAATCTGGAAGTGCCGCCCCACAAGTACCTGTCGGAGACCAAGCTCCTGATCGGTGAAGACAAGGCCTGAGGGAAAACGACATGGCTCACGAATTCAAGGACATCTCTCCGAACGCCACCGCCGGCGCCAAGGTCACGAACTGGTTTGAAAACCGGTTCCCCACGGCGTTTGACGCGTACCGCGTCCACATGTCGGAGTACTACGCTCCGAAGAACTTCAACTTCTGGTACATCTTCGGCTCGCTGGCGCTGCTGGTGCTGGTGATCCAGATCGTGACCGGGATCTTCCTGGTGATGCACTACAAGCCGGACGCCGCCAAGGCGTTCGAGTCGGTCGAGTACATCATGCGCGACGTGCCCTGGGGCTGGCTGATCCGCTACATCCACTCGACCGGGGCCTCGGCGTTCTTCATCGTGGTCTATCTGCACATGTTCCGCGGCCTGCTCTACGGTTCGTACCGCAAGCCGCGCGAGCTGGTCTGGATCTTCGGCTGCGCCATTTTCCTGGCGCTGATGGCCGAAGCCTTCATGGGCTATCTGCTGCCCTGGGGCCAGATGTCGTACTGGGGCGCACAGGTGATCGTCAACCTGTTTGCCGCGATTCCGTTCATCGGTCCCGACCTGGCACTGCTGATCCGCGGCGACTATGTGGTCGGTGATGCGACGCTCAACCGCTTCTTTGCCTTCCACGTGATTGCCGTGCCGCTGGTGCTGCTGGGCCTGGTCGTGGCCCACCTGCTGGCGCTGCATGATGTCGGCTCGAACAACCCCGACGGCGTCGAGATCAAGGGTCCCAACGCTCCCAAGGATGAAAAGGGCCGCCCGCTTGACGGCGTGCCGTTCCATCCCTACTACACGGTGCATGACATCCTGGGCGTGTGCGTGTTCCTGTTCCTGTTCTCGGCGGTGGTGTTCTTCGCCCCCGAGTTCGGCGGCTACTTCCTCGAGTACAACAACTTCATCCCGGCCGATCCGCTGAAGACGCCGTCGCACATCGCTCCGGTCTGGTATTTCACGCCGTTTTACTCGATGCTGCGTGCCATCACCACCGAGATGATGTATGTGCTGATCGCCTGCGTGGCGCTGGGTGCGGGCTTTGGCGTGTTCAAGTCGCGCCTGCCCTCGGTGGTCAAGGGCGGCGTGGCCGTGGTGGCACTCGTGGCCATCGCGCTGATGCTGTCGATCGACGCCAAGTTCTGGGGCGTGGTCGTGATGGGCGGCGCCGTGATCATCCTGTTCGCCCTGCCATGGCTGGACCACAGCCCGGTCAAGTCGATACGCTACCGTCCCGAATGGCACAAGTATGTCTACGCGGTGTTTGTCGTCAACTTCGTGGTGCTGGGCTACCTGGGCGTGAAGCCGCCGTCGCCGGTGTTCGAGCGCATCTCTCAGGTTGGTACGCTGTTTTATTTCGGCTTCTTCCTGCTGATGCCCTGGTGGAGCCGTCTGGGCAGCCCCAAGCCCGTGCCCGACCGCGTGACGTTCAAGCAGCACTGAGCCGGAGAAAAATAATGAAGAAACTGATCCTCACGCTGATCGCTGCCTTCGGGTTTGTCGCGGGCGCCCAGGCTGCCGAAGGCGGCATCGCCTGGGACAAGGCGCCGGTGGACACGACCAACGAGGCCTCGCTGCAAAACGGCGCCAAGCTGTTCGTCAACTACTGCCTGAGCTGCCACTCGGCGGCGTTCATGCGCTACAACCGCCTGCAGGACATCGGCCTGACCGAGCAGGAAATCAAGGACAACCTGCTGTTCACGACCGACAAGGTCGGCGAGACCATGAAGGCCGCGATCGACCCCAAGCAGGCCAAGGACTGGTTTGGCGGCAATCCCCCCGACCTGACGGTGATCGCGCGCTCGCGCGCCGGCGCCGGCGGCTCGGGTGCCGACTATCTCTATACGTTCCTGCGCACGTTCTACAAGGACGAAACCAAGCCCACGGGCTGGAACAACCTGGCCTTCCCCAGCATCGGCATGCCGCATGCGCTGTGGCAGCTCCAGGGCGAGCGCCGCGCAGTGTTCGAGGAACATGACGTCCACGGCCAGAAAACCCAGGTTTTCAAAGGCTGGGAACAGGTCACTCCAGGCTCCATGACGCCTGTGCAGTACGATCGGGCCGTTGGCGACTTGGTGAATTACCTCCAATGGATGGGTGAGCCTGCACAAAACAGCCGTGTACGCATAGGCGTGGGCGTGCTGATCTTCCTTGGAATTTTCATCCTGATTGCCTGGCGCTTGAACGCTGCATTCTGGAAAGACGTCAAGTAACGGACGGTCCACGCCCGAGGGCACACGCTTGGCGCGTGCCCGGAGACGGATCGGTACAGAGTGGGCGCTTCATGCGTCCCACTCTTTTTGATTTTTAGGAGCCTTCACCATGATGGTGCTTTACTCGGGAACAACCTGCCCCTTCTCTCACCGTTGCCGCTTTGTGCTGTTTGAAAAGGGCATGGACTTCGAGATCCGTGATGTGGACCTGTACAGCAAGCCCGAAGACATCAATGTGATGAATCCCTACGGCCAGGTGCCCATCCTGGTCGAGCGCGACCTGATTCTGTACGAATCGAACATCATCAATGAGTACATTGACGAGCGCTTCCCCCATCCCCAGCTGATGCCCGGCGACCCGGTGGATCGCGCCCGCGTGCGCCTGTTCCTGCTGAACTTCGAGAAGGAACTGTTCGTGCATGTGAACATCCTCGAGGCACGCAACGTCAAGGGCAATGAAAAGGCCATTGAAAAGGCACGTGCGCACATCCGCGACCGCCTGACCCAGCTGGCCCCGGTGTTCCTCAAGAACAAGTACATGCTGGGCGAGAACTTCTCGATGCTGGACGTGGCCATTGCCCCGCTGCTGTGGCGCCTTGACTACTACGGCATCGAGCTCAGCAAGAACGCCGCGCCCTTGCTCAAGTACGCCGAACGCATCTTCTCGCGCCCGGCCTACATCGAAGCACTCACACCGTCCGAAAAGGTGATGCGCAAGTAAGCGCCTGCCTGCCGCCAGAGACCCAGCCCATGAATGCATTGGAATCCAGTTCTACCCGGCCCTACATGATCCGCGCGCTCCACGAGTGGTGCACGGACAACGGCCTGACGCCTTATCTCGCGGTGCGCGTGGACCATACGGTCCAGGTGCCGCAGGAGTTCGTCAAGGACGGGGAAATCGTGCTCAACACCAGCTACGACGCCACGGGCGGGCTGCAGCTGGGCAACGACTTCATCGCGTTCAAGGCGCGCTTTGGCGGCCAGCCGCGCGACATCTCGGTGCCCGTGGAACGGGTGATCGCGATCTATGCGCGTGAAACCGGCGAAGGCATGGCCTTTCCGCTGTCCCCGGAAGCATCGGAGCGCAAGGCCCCGGGCGCGACGCCCCCGGCCCTGAGCTCGGTTCCCTCCGAGGCCGGCGCCGATGCGCCCCTCATGCAGCTGGTGCAGGACGACGACGACGCGCCCGTGCCACCGCGCACGCCCACGGGCGGGCGTCCGGCGCTCAAGCGCGTCAAATAAAAATCCGTTTTTGTTTTTTCGCCCGTTTTCTATACGCTAGAATTCGGGCTTCGCCGGTTTAGCTCAGTTGGTAGAGCACCCGCCTTGTAAGCGGTAGGTCGTCAGTTCGATTCCGACAACCGGCACCATCTTTTCGACGAAAACGCCCCCTCCAGCCCAGGCATTCACTGCCCGGCGCTCAGGACTTCACTCTCAGGCGTATTTCTGTCACATCCCACCCCTTGACGCGCAGATGCGCAGCAAACGCCGGCAGCAGCTGGCGCAGCTTGGCCGCGGCCGCATTGCTGTTGACCAGCAGGCACCAGCAGCTGCCTTCGATCGGCCCGGCCTGCACCCCCTTGCGCAAGGTGATGGGCATCAGCGGCTGTATCGCCTGCAGGCGTGCCGAGGAGTCCTGGGTCATTGCCACCAGCTTGGCCAGCGTGGGGGAAGACTGGGCGGCCTGCTGCAGGGAAATAGGGTAATTGCGTCGGTTCATTGGCCTGGGAAAATCGGTGCCGGGGCGCGGCTGAGCGCCGGCTGCAAGGGGAATGATGGGCAAAAGCCCGCTGGCTCTGGAACGCTTGCGACTGCGCATTGCGCAGGGATGTGGGCTGCAGGCATGTCCCGTACGAGATCAGGCAGTTAGAATCATTGGATCAGTCTTCCGCATTATGGGTTCTTGCTGTAGAAATTCCATGGCGCGGCCCCATCTGAAATACATTCTTCTTAGGGACTCTGGTTTCCTTGAATGCCCTGGTGCAGGCAAGGTGAATCTGTTTGCATGGCCACCAACTTCCTCACCAAATTATTCGGCAGCCGCAATGACCGGCTTCTCAAGCAATATCGCAAGACGGTAGCTCGCATCAATGCGATGGAGCCCGAATTTGAAAAGCTCAGCGACGATGACTTGCGCGCCAAGACCCTGGAATTCAAGGAACGGGTGAGTCAGGGGCAAAGCCTGGACGACCTGCTGCCTGAAGCTTTTGCGGTCGTGCGTGAAGGCTCCAAGCGCGTCATGAAGATGCGCCACTTCGATGTCCAGCTGCTGGGCGGCATGGCCTTGCACTACGGCAAGGTCGCGGAAATGCGCACCGGCGAAGGCAAGACGCTTACCGCCACGCTGCCGGTCTACCTGAACGCGCTGGCAGGCGTGGGCGTGCATGTCGTCACCGTGAACGACTACCTGGCCAACCGCGATGCGCAATGGATGGCGCGGCTTTACAACTTCCTGGGTCTGACGGTGGGCATCAACCTGCCCAACATGCCCCGCGAGGAAAAGCAGGCGGCCTACCAGGCGGACATCACCTACGGCACGAACAACGAGTACGGCTTCGACTACCTGCGCGACAACATGGTCTACGAGTCGGGCGACCGCGTGCAGCGCCAGCTGAACTACGCCATCGTCGACGAAGTGGATTCGATCCTGATCGACGAGGCGCGCACGCCGCTGATCATCAGCGGCCAGGCCGACGACAACACCGCCATGTACCTGGCGATGAACACCATCGTCCCCATGCTGCAGCGCCAGATCGGCGAAGCCGACCCGCGCACCGGCGAAGGCGTGACCACGCCCGGCGACTTCACGCTTGACGAGAAGACCCAGCAGGTCTTCCTGACCGAGCAAGGCCATGAAACCGCAGAACGCGTGCTGGCCAACGCCAAGCTGATTGCCGAAGGCGCTTCGCTCTACGATCCGGCGAACATCACGCTGATGCACCACCTCTACGCCGCGCTGCGTGCCAATCACCTCTACCACCGCGACCAGCACTATGTGGTGCAGAACGGCGAGATCGTGATTGTCGACGAGTTCACCGGCCGCCTGATGTCGGGCCGCCGCTGGAGCGACGGCCTGCACCAGGCCGTCGAAGCCAAGGAAGGCGTGACCATCCAGGCCGAGAACCAGACGCTGGCCTCGATCACCTTCCAGAACTACTTCCGCCTCTACGGCAAGCTGGGCGGCATGACCGGCACGGCCGATACCGAAGCCTACGAATTCCAGGAAATCTACGGTCTCGAGACCGTGGTCATTCCGCCCAACCGCCAGAGCCGGCGCGAAGACCAGCTCGACCGCGTCTACAAGACCACGGCCGAGAAGTACGCGGCCGCGATCAAGGACATCCGCGAATGCTACGAGCGCGGCCAGCCGGTGCTGGTCGGCACGACTTCGATCGAGAACTCGGAAATCATCGACGAGCTGCTCAACGAGGCCAAGCTGCCCCACCAGGTGCTCAACGCCAAGCAGCATGCGCGTGAAGCCGACATCGTTGCCCAGGCCGGCCGCACGGGCATGATCACCATTGCCACCAACATGGCAGGCCGCGGCACCGACATCGTGCTTGGCGGCAATCTGGAAAAGCTGCTCAGCGTGGTCGAGGCCGACACCTCGCTGGACGAGACGCAACGCACGCGCCGCCTGGAAGAAGTGCGCGCGCAGTGGCAGATCGAGCATGAGAAAGTCGCGGCCCTGGGCGGCCTGCGCATCATTGCCACCGAACGCCACGAGTCGCGCCGCATCGACAACCAGCTGCGCGGCCGCTCGGGCCGCCAGGGCGATCCCGGCTCCTCGCGCTTCTACCTGAGCCTGGATGACACGCTGCTGCGCATCTTTGCCGGCGACCGCGTCAAGGCCATCATGGAACGGCTGAAGATGCCCGATGGCGAAGCCATCGAAGCGGGTATCGTCACGCGCTCCATTGAATCGGCGCAGCGCAAGGTCGAGGCACGCAACTTCGACGTGCGCAAGCAGCTGCTGGAGTACGACGATGTCGCCAACGACCAGCGCAAGGTCATCTACCAGCAGCGCAACGAGATTCTCGACGCGGTGGACCTGAACGAGCTCATAGGCGTGATGCGCGAGGAGACCGTGACCGACATCGTGCGCCAGTATGTGCCTGCCGACTCGATGGAAGAGCAATGGGATCTCCCGGGACTCGAAAAGCATCTGTACGACGAATGGCGCCTGGAGCTGCCGCTGGTCCAGGAAGTCGGCTCGGCCGAAGCCATCACCGACGAGGAAATCCTTGAAAAGGTGTTGCAGGCTGCTCAGGCCGCCTTTGACGCCAAGCTGGCGCTGATCGGCCGCGAGAACTTCACCCAGTTCCAGCGCGCCGTGTTGCTGCAGAGCTTCGACTCCAACTGGCGCGACCACCTGGCCGCGCTCGACTACCTGCGCCAGGGCATTCATTTGCGCGGCTATGCGCAAAAGCAGCCCAAGCAGGAATACAAGCGCGAAGCCTTCGAGCTGTTCCGCCAGCTGATTGACCAGGTCAAGAACGAAGTCACGCGCGTGCTGATGACGGTGCAGGTGCAGTCCAACGAACAGCTGGACGAAGCCACCGAAGTGCTGGGCCAGCGCGCCGAGCACATTGCCAACGTGACCTACACTTCGCCGACCGAAGACGGCAGCCAGACCACGGTGCGTGCCGATGAAGCCGAGGCCGCGGCGCCCATGGTGCGCGTGGGCCGCAACGATCCCTGCCCTTGCGGCAGCGGCCTGAAATTCAAGCAATGCCACGGCAAACTCGCTTGATATGAAGCACCGCCTGTGCGGCTGACGCCGGATGGCCGGCCCCCGCTTCCCCCTCTCATCCTGCGGTGGAGGGGGGCGCCCGGCTAGGGACGGCAGCCTCGGTGCGGGGCGGCCCTTCCTCGCTGCCTCTGAACTGGGACACGCCAGTTTCGTGGGCTGTGAGCGCTATGGGTAGTTGATTGGCCCTTCATGGCGGTAAGCACGGGCTACGGCCCGTGTTTGCATTGGCGCCGGGCATTTTTCCGGATAATCCCTCCGACATCCTTTTACGAAAGACATTCGCATGCCTGTGAATCTCTCCGCCCCTGTTGCCGCCGAGCTGCTTGCGATCGACGGTGTCCGTATTGGCGTCGCCGAAGCCGGCGT